>Ga0190275_10000027_pt1 | contig 196372 bp, 142 predicted proteins | sample Popmic550T_FD_133745 | JGI IMG/M metagenome (GOLD analysis project Ga0190275, IMG submission 133745) | Populus adjacent soil microbial communities from riparian zone of Yellowstone River, Montana, USA - 550 T | ecosystem: Environmental > Terrestrial > Soil > Riparian zone > Trees stand...
AAGATATTTATTGTTAGTATTGGTGCATAGTGGTACATAGTATTGATAACCACCATTCCAAATCTCAGATAAAAGATAAATCAATTGATCGTATGATCAACTGTATCATCTATATAAAGAATTCAAATTCAAAATAAAGATGACAAACTCAAGCAATGATTCAACGACCAATAGTTAGAGTTCATCATTTAGTAAAAATTATTCAGTTAAATACCCTATGGTCAACAGATTAGATCTTGGCTACACCCAATCTTCCTTCAACTTCCGATAAGCTTGTTATTGAAGGTGTAGACTACATATCAAAGACTAAAAGATATTTATTAAAAAACATTCAGTTAAATACCCCTGGTCAACAGAAGTATCTCTTCTACAGAGGTGCTAAAGGGGTGGAGCACACTGGCAGTGCAGCCATCATAATTCAACGCGCTTATATTGGCGCTCAAATAGCTGGTAGTTAGCTTTTAGGAGGATACAGGAATTAGGCAGCACTATGCCGTTTCTCAAAATACCCCGCACTACCATACCGGTTGAAATGGCAAATAAATCCTCACATTCTCCGTAGCCCGCGCATCTCCCCGAAAACCCACAAAAACCTGCAAAATCCGCTTACTTCACTTAATGCAACAGGCTGAGTTAGCAAAAATTTATGAGCATCGTTTGGATCGAGAAGTACAGACCAAAAAATCTCGACGATGTTGTGGGTAACGGCTCTATTGTGGAGGTTTTCAAAGTTTTTGCCGAAGACGAGTCGATGCCGCACATAATTCTAACAGGATCCCCGGGAATAGGAAAAACAACGCTAGCCGAATGCCTTCTAAACAGAGTGTTCCAAGATCCAGCTAGAAAGAAAGAGCACGTTTTGGAAATGAACGCGTCTGATGAGAGGGGAGTGGACGTGATCAGAACGAAAATCAAAGCATTTCTCCAAAAAAAGCTCGCAGGAACAAGGTACCTGGTTCTTGACGAGTCTGATTCGATGACAAGCGCAGCGCAGCAGTCGATGAGAAGGCTTCTGGAGGTGCACGCCAACGCTAAGTTCATTTTCATCTGCAACGACATATCGAAAGTAGCCGACGCGATCCAGAGCAGATGCGCAATCGTCAGGCTTTCTCCCCTGACATCCCAGGACCTCGTAGCGATAATAGAAAAAATCTCAAAAGAGGAACAACTTACCATATCGGGCAGCTCGATAAACTTGATCGCAGAAACGTCAGAGGGAGACGCCAGACAGGCAATCAACTTCCTGCAGACGCTCTCCTCGATCTCCAAAGAGGTAAGCGACTCTCTCGTCCGCCAAATGACGCACCTGCCCCCGATCAACCTCGTGAGAAAGATGGTCCTGAGCGCGTCCAAAAAAGAGTCGTTTAGCATCCTCCAGAGCCTATTTGCCGAAGGGTACACGCCAGAAGACATCGCAAAAATGGTGTTCAAAATAGGCAAGGACCAGAACAGCCCTGCGCTGCTCGAAAAATCCGCAAAGCTCCTCCTCAAGACCTCCGAATCTCCGTCGCAAATCCACTTCTACTCGTTTATTCTCGAATAGAGGGTGATTAGAGCGTGCTAATGCAAGCGCAGGGCATTTTCGGCCTTATTTTTTACAAATCGTGAAGTAACATTTAATTTTTATTTTCACCCTTGCCATGGCAGCGGAAGAGTCGAAGTTCTCGGGAATGAACGTTGAGATAAAAACACCAAGCGACTTGAAAAGGAAAGACATAATCATGTGGCAGGAGGGAGACGACGTGAAGCTCATCGAAGTATCGGTCGTGACAAAGTCCAAGCCAGGGAAGCACGGGTCCGCCAAGTACAACATACAGGGGGTAAACCTTGCAAACTCGAAAAACTTTGAGTTCACAGAAGGAGCTAAGTCAAACCTGCACATATGCACGTTCCAAAAGAACCCCTGCATGCTTGTGTCGATAAACCACGACATGGACGAGTTTATCGTGTTCAACGAAGCGACATTTGAAAACGCCACCTTCTCAGTCAAGATGATTCCGGCAGAAGCGTTGGAGAAGATAGAGAAGGTAAAAGAGGCGTCACCCGATGCGGAGATCAAGTTCAACCTGGTGGACACGCCCTACTTAGTGAATGTTACGGATATGATTGTAAATCTGTGAAAATGGTTTAATAAATTCTGACGGGTAGGCAGGGGTATTTTGGATATAAAGAATTTTTTTAGTTTCAGACAGGCGATGAAGGGCTTTTTGGCGCTCTGCGCTGGCTTTTTTGGAGTAGCCGGGGTGCTTTGCAGCGAGGGCAGCTCGGAAAGCGCAGAGGTGGAGCGAGACAGCGAAGTGGCTCGCGGGCTGTTTATGAGCCGCGAAGAGAAGATAAAACAGTACGTAACAACAGCAGAAATAACAAAAAAAATCACAGGAAGGGCTGTTGACGAGATATGCGAAAGCTGCCAGCTTGTGAGCAGCGAGTACATCAAAAAGGTGCTTCCGTGCACCGGTGCAGACAGAAGCTGTACCAGCAGAAACAGGCTGGAAAGCGGAGAGTTCAGGGAGATATGCAGTTTAGAAGAAGATAAGGGTACCAGGAAGAAAAAGAGAAAAATTATCAAAGAGAAGTTTAGCAACGTAGATAGGTTCGTTGAGATATGCAGAAAGGTGCTGGCGAGAAAAGAAGATACGAAAAAACTTCGAGAACTAATCGTAAAAAAGCTCCAGGACATGGTAAGACTGTTGAAGGAGGTTGATGCAAACGGAGGAGAGATCGATCTAGAGATAGAAAGAGTATACGAAGAGGTACATGGTGTAATAGTGCCGAAGTTAAGAGAAATAATCGAATTTGAAATAGAGCCCGCCCTCGAAACGCTCAGAAACGAAACAAGAAGGATAGAAGAGACGCCCGAAGGCGCAGAGGACATTGCGCTCGCTTTAGAAAAAGAGTTTCAGTTGCAGCAGCAGCAAACAGAACCGGTGGAACAAGCTAGAGATACTTAATCCAGATCGGTCTAATAAATGTTAGTATAGGAGGGAAGCGAGTGTTAACTGCGAAATGCTCATGCGAATAGATCGTGACAGTACGCGATTATCATGGTACTGAAAATTATGATAGCTACTATGGGTTAGATTAACATGTTACCTATTGATAGTGCATCACCCATCCATTGTTAATATGTTACATATTCACAGCGCATCACCTATACATCCCCAGCATATCACCTCACCTATCTATTGTTAACATATCTCCAACATATCACCTCATCTATCCATCTCCAATATATCACCTATCCATCCCCAACATATCATCCAACCATTCCCAACACATCCCCAACACATCACCCATTCACATCATCTGTCCATCCAAATACACTCCCAATACATCCTCCAACCCACCTAACCCTAATAGAAATGGTCCAGATTTATTCTCAGCTGGACATCCTCAACTTCGCCACTAGAAGCAGCCGTGTACTTTGGTGTTATTCGGATAATTACAGGCGCTATCTTACTGTTTTGAGGCCTTTACAATGAGCGAAGTGCCTCCTCCGATCATAACTACACCGATCACCAGAGAGGTCCACACGACAATCTCACTCGTCCCTATGCTCTTGATTCTCGATACGGACGTGCTGTTCTTACCATTTTCCCCCTGGTTCCCTCCCCTCCAACGGGAGAATTAGAACGAACTTCTGAAACACTTAACAGCAGAACGGCCACCATTACCAACATAAACATGCTCAAGCTTTTTCCCTTCATGTCGTACTCAGACTCACTTGTATATATACCCCATCTCAAAAATCACGGTCCAATATCTAAGAAGTATCCTCCACGTACCAGTTACCTTTTCAGGTACTATCTCCCATCCACACACAACTTCTGTCTTTTCTACCCGTGTTTTTACGTGTTTTCGCATTCGCTTTTAACTGGCCTCTGGTCCCAACAAATAGACCTGCACCAGTCCAACAGCCGCACCTCGCGCTCTGCAACTCTCACCGCACCGCTGTTCAGTTAGAAGAGTGAGACGGCATCTTCGCTACATCAGGGTTAGCACCGCTTTACAGGCCATCTTTGCTATATCGTGGGTGGCAGCACACCTTTTCTGCGGCAACCATTTACTTTTTCATCCCATACTATCTTGAAAACTACTCTACCAACCCACTTATCTATTTTTGCAAAGATGTGCAGATAAACAGCCGATACAACGTCCTCAACTACCTCATCCCCGTACCAAACACAACGCATTTCCACCCTACTTCTTTTGCTCTTCGAATAGAACGATCCTCTCGTCTATTCTCAAGATGCTTATCGCAGCTTCCGTTGCTGCCCGAAGCGCTTTTGTTTTGATTTCCGTTGGCTCGATCACTCCCTCCTTGTAGTTGTTCCTGATTGCTCCCCTGTCCAGGTCAACTCCCATGTCCCACTGCTGTTTTTCGTGCTCGCTCAGCAGCTTCGCCAGCAGAGTGTTCGTGTCCAGCGCCGCGTTAATCAGTAGCGTCTTGGGAATGCTCAGCAACGCCTCTCCGAACTTCTGGATCGCGATCTGCTCGTTAGTTCTGAACGACATCGCAAAGTTGCTCAGATAGACGCACAGCGCTGTTTCGAACGCTCCTCCGCCAACCACCACAGACTTGCTCTCCAACGTTCTTTTCAGCGCGCACAGTCCGTCGTGAACGCTTCTCTCCATCTCGTCCAGCATCTGCTCGTTCGCTCCGCGCAGAATTATCGAAGACCCTCCCCCTCTGCTCGCGTTGATCACGAGGCACTGTTCTTCTCCAAACGTTTCTACCTGCACGCTGTCCGCTACTCCCAAAATAGGCACAAGCTCTGCTCCGTCTATCTCTTCAAACGACGTGTACACCTGCGTCTCGACTAGCGCTGCAATTCTCTCCAGATCTTCCTTCTTGCATCTTCTCACTCCCATAGCCCCTGCCTCTATCAGCACCTTCGAGCACGAGTCGCTAATTCCCTTCGTGGTGAGTATCACGTTTGCGCCGGCCTTGACGAGCTTTTTCACCTTTTCTGTGGACGCGTGTGTCTCTTTTTCTCTGATCTTCTCCAGATCCTCTGGGGTTTCCGTTGTTATCTTCACAGACAGCCCCATTTTTATCTGCTGCAGGTCCATGTCGAGACACACGACCTTTGCTTTGCTTATTCTGTTCGGCATCAGCTTCGAAACGGGCAGACAGTTCAGCGCGTACCCCTGCACGAAAATGCTCTCCTCCATGCTCTTTCCCTGTTTTTTCAGCACGTTTATCTCTTCTATGGCGTACACCGCTCCCTTTTCCGGGTGCGCTCTTTTCACTGTTTGGATCGCGTCGACCATTATCTTGCTGAACGTCTTCGAGCTCACGCGTATCACTTTGCTTGAAATGGTGCTTTCGCTGATTTTCATCAGATCGCTGCTTGTTACGTTTTTGATCTTCTTTTCTAGCGTGTTTTTTACAAATGAGATAGCTTCTTTGAACGCTGTTTTGTACCCTGAAACGACAAGCGTCGGGTGCACTCCGCTTTTTATCAAAGAGGTGCCGCTCTCTATCAGCGCTGCTGCTAGCAGAGCGACGCTTGTAGTGCCATCTCCTGCCTCCTTGTCCTGCTGTGCTGCCAGATCTGCGAGAATTCTTGCTGCAGGGTCTTTTGCCTCTGCCAGCGCCAGGATTGTTGCCCCGTCGTTCGTTATCGTAACGTCTCCTACTTTACTTATCAGCATCTTATCGAGTCCGTGTGGGCCGTACGACGACTTCACCATATTCGATATCGAAAGGACCGATGAGAGGTTCTTCTCTCTCGCAATGTTTCCAACGAGTCTTTCGCCGTCTACGAATAACTCCTGTACCGACATAAAAAAATAAAATGCAACCTATAAATATTCCAACTGCTGGCGGGTATATCGGGGGTGGGTGTGGTGAGGGGGATGGAGTGGGGTGATATATCGGGGAGGATGGAGTAGGGTGGTGGAGTGGTGAGGATGGAGTGGGGTAGGTGTGGTGAGGTGGTATATCGGGAAGGGTATAACCCATCTACCATTATACTCAATCTACCATTATAGCAAATCTATCTTTATAACACATCTACCATTATGACACATCTATCGTTATAATACATCGATTGACCTACCTCACCCCACCCTATCAGTCCCACCTCACCAAATGCACCCAAATAGGGCGACTCTATTTCATTCTGGTATATCTCTGGGTTCTATTTTCTATTTGCTTGTTATTGCAACCCCCTGTATATATCCTTCGAACAGGACGAAACAGGAGATGAGCAAAGATACATCAGAGAGACGGCCTTGGAGATTCGTCTTATTTCGAAAATTAAGTAAACAGATCAAGACAGGAAACCTCGAAAAGATCAAATACTACGCTGATAAGTACGAAATAGACTTGAACTCATTTGAAAACGAAAATAGAAGGTCTCTTCTCCACGTTGCAGCGAAGTACAACCAGGCAACGATCACCCTGTACCTATTGGAGCAGGGGTGTTCGATGTACCACCAGGATGCTAAGAACATGTGCCCGCTCTACATAGCAGCGTGGAAGCGCAGCCAAGACGTGCTAGAAATAGAGAGGACAAGGAGGCAAATATTTTTTAAGGAATGAAGAAGGGAGAGTGCGCGCATCCGATAAGAATACACGGCCTGTGTGCATGCTGCGGCGAAGAGATCTCTAAAACCTCCGAAAAGCTCTTCACCGCGCTGCACCACAACTCGGACATTCTCGTCAGCAGCACAGAAGCAGAGAGACACAACGAAGAGTCGTTTAGGAGGCTAACAGACGAGAAGAAAATGGTGCTCTTGCTGGATCTAGACCAAACGATCATACACACGTCGGTCACCAGAAAGTTTTCGGGCTATTACAGAGAGCTGAAGGAGATGCCGGAGAAAAACGCGACAGAGGAGGAGAAAGTGATCAGAGAAATTGTGGAGATGAGCGTGGAGGGGTTTCCGTACTACGTGAAGAAAAGAGACATGCTGGACTGGTTTTTGAAAAAGGCGTCCGAGCACTTCGAGGTGCACATATACACCATGGGGAACAAAGAGTACGGAAACACCGTGGCTTCGATACTAGACAGGGATAGAAAGATATTTGGAACGAGAATAGTGACCAGAGACGACAACCTCGGGTGCTTTGAAAAAGATCTTTCGAGAATATTTCCCACAAACACAAAAAACGTTATCATTTTGGACGACAGACCCGACGTGTGGGGGTTCAGCAGAAACCTTCTGCCGATCCGGCCGTACGTCTTTTTCAGGTCGGGCGACATAAACAGCCCGGACGTCCTAAGCGGAAGGAAAAAAGGAGAAAAAGAGGAGGCAGAGGAGGCAGATAGAGCGCACGTGAGAAAAGAGGATCTCTTGGGAGCTATTCTGGGCGAGTGCGTCGCTCAAATGTTCGATGAAGAGCTGAAGAGAATTATGTGCGTGCTATTAGAAATCCACAGGGAGTATTTTGAAACAGCAGAAAAAGACGTTGTGAAGATACTGGACAGAAAAAAAAACGTGTTTGAGGGGTGCGTTGCGCGGTTTTTCTCGTCGTCTTTCGAAACTGAACAGTATCTCTCCTCGCTTTTTGTTCACCACGGGGGAGCCATCGACGTGTACGTATCAAAAAGAACCACGCACGTGATTATCACAGAGGGCGGGATCTATTTAGGGCCGCCTCCAAACAGAACGATCAAGTATGTCGGGGCAAAGTGGATGCACGAGTCGATTTTTAGTCTTAGACGGCTGGACGAAGAGCAGTTCGCGTGCAGCCCAAGCGCGTTCGCGTACGGCGTAGAGAGCGGAACCGAAAGTGCGACGGAGAGCGAACTTGAAGGAGAAAGCAACGATTCGCTGTATGATAAAATAGTTAAGGAGACTCAATAAACAGATGAACAGAGATGGCGGAAAATCGAAGCTGTTAAGAGCTGCGGACGGTCCTAGGAAGAAAACGGTTTATTTTCTTAGTTCTGGAGACTGGTGACCAGGTGTTTTTGCCACGTAATCCGTTGCAATCCTGCCCGATTTGGCAAATATCCGAATAGGGTAATTTTCAGGTATGGATATGCGATAAAAGAGGATTAGTGTGGCAAAGAGAACTTACCGTCCATCGATATGGCGAAGATCTCTCCCAACCTCGGTTCACCTCTATTACTCCAATAGAGCTTGAAATCGAAATGCCATCATCTGGCATCTCATCCAAGTTCACCTATTCATCGCCGTCATCCATCTCCTCAAACTCCTCAGCGTTCTCGTCGCCTTTGTCATCACTGTCATCGAGGTTGTCATTACCATCACCGTTTTCATCATCGTCATCCATCTCCTCATATCCGTTGTAATCTTCTTCGTCGTTGTAATTGATGTCATCCATATCTTCGTCATCGTTGTAGTCCTCTTCTTGTTGTTCTTGCTCTTGTTCTTCTTGCTCTTCTTGTTGCTCTTTTTGTTCCACTCCCTCTTGTTCTTCTTCCTCTTCTTGCTCATCCTCATACTCTTCTTCCACTGCATCTGCCGCCTCATCCTGCTCTTCCTTTGCACGATTGTTTATATCGTCCTGTGTTATAGCGGGATATTTTGCCATAGGCCATATCTTTCTTTGGGACCTTTCGAATACCATTTCTACCAACTCGTCCGGGATCTCCTGGCTGATCTGTGTGATAAATCCGTGTCTAACGAAATCTTTTCTTATTTCCTCTTCACTGATATCCGGACAATACGTCTCTACTATCTGTTCGAATAAATTTCTCGGGTTGATTTTTATGTGCAAGACATTCTCGAATGGGAACGCGTCAAAAATCGAGTCGATGAACCCGTTGAAGTTTTTCGAGTAGATGCAAGCTCTATTGCTTTCTCCACTTATATCGATTGAACCGATCTTGTAGCCTATGCTATTCTCGAAAATTAGGATCGGCCCGAGTATGCCCTTGATTTTCAGAACCTCGATGGTTGTTGCGAACCTTCGCATTATATCCGTTTCGGTCAGGCTGCCTAATCTGCTGATGTCGTTGCAAGGCTTAACTATCTCATTTCTGCAGTTCATCTGCGGGTTAGCAAGTCTGAGTTCGTTATTGCACGCTTCTTTAACCCTCCTTTGTATCCCATCTATGTACTGGACATCCGGTGCGAATACTACTCTTTGTATGGCCAGCTTTGCCTCGATTTCCAGCTCTCTTATCTTAATGCCGGTCGGCTTCGCTGGGTTGAGCGGAAGACTTATGATCGCCGCTTGTACGCTGACTTTTTTTGGGTTCTCTGAGATGATCTTTACGTTGCCTGCTTCGATAACGCCTTTCAAAAAGAGCACCTGGAAAGACTTCTCGGGCACCAAGACGTATTGGCATTCGGAAGAGCTCCAGCCGAACATTCCCACGCGAATTTGCATCTTATCAACGTGGTACTTGAAAAGCCCGTCGGCAGTATCGCGCTGAAGTTTTAGGTGGGCAATGGTGTCGCTTTCGACCTCTGCAATCATGACGGGCAAATCCTCGGACTGCTCTCCTCTGTTTCTTCTGAGGTACTCTTCCACGTCTGGGTGTGCGACGTCTACTTCATCTGCGATGTATAGGTAATTTGGGCTGTACGACAGATACCTGGTGGATCCGTAGTTCAGGATGACGCTGTCTACTTTGTGCAGGAGAAACATTGCGATCGCGTTGTTAGCGTAGTTTGGGAAAGACATTATGTCTTCAAAGTGGAGACGCAGCGGCTTTTTGTACCCCTGGTCGCTTAAGTTTTTCATATTACTCGCGAGGTATCCCAGCATGCGCTTGAGAACGGCTTCTAGGTTGTCTTCTGTGATCTGGTCTTCCGGTCTAATAGCGCCAAGGCTGTACTCCTGCGAAACTTGTTTGTAGACAGCAAAATTGATGTACGGGGGATCAGAGCTTGGGTCTTCTTTGTTCACCAAAATTCTGTTAAAAAAGATGTCAACGTGTTCTTTGAACTCGTCTTCGCTTATCATCTTTACGTTCTCCATCGTGGTTAAGTTTATGAAAAGCTCTTGTGCTGCGCTGGAGCTGTTCCCGCATACCTGGACGGAAAACGGGTACAGTTTAGCAGGGGGCGCTTTTTGGCTCAAGCTTAAGATATAGTTCTCTACATCTTCGTTGAGCGTCCTGTCGCTCTTCTCAGAGGCACTTCCAAGCACCAGAGACGCGCTGGCAATGAGCGCACAAATTATCAGGTTTATTTTTCTTTGGATACCTGTTCTGACCATGCGGGCTATAAAGATTTTAACTAAAATAGTTCGTTATTGCAGGGGTATCGTTTTTACCACTTTTTCGGCGGTTGAGTGGCTGTAAAATTTTTAAGAATGCGAGCGCCGGTCCTGATTTGCTAAAAAATATAGCTGAGAAGGCTCTTCTGCACTTAAAACGGTTGTCTTTTGGTTGAGAAAGCCAGCCTGCGCGCTCTTTGCTCTATTCTGTGCTAAATCTCTGCGATTGCAGATTGTCGGCAGTTTTAGAGAAGGTTTTTTTTGGTCAAATATTTTTCTCTGACAGAATTTTTACAGCGAAAATCCCGCAAATTTCAGGTAAAGCCCGCTACCACGCTAAAAAGATTGGCACGGCTAATGTTGGATGGACGTATGCGTTGGCCTGTTTTTACTAGATTAGATAATTTGTCTAGCACGGTAGTCTAGCACAGTAATCTAGCACGGTAATTTTCAGAGCATATATGCGGGAAAATAGGATTGAAGTGGCGAGGAAGGCCTGCAAGCCATCGGTATGGTGAAGAAGGCTTGCCGATCATCGATATGGTGAAGAGCTCTTCTCAGCGTCTCAACGATGGATATGGCGAAGAAGGCTTGCCAGCCGCCCATCCAGTAAAACTCTCACCAACCACTGCACCCGGTCCGCGCATTAGCAGTTTTCTGCACGAATAACAGCATCGTACCGCACCGCATCACCCATTCAAGCATTTCATATAGATAGTTTAGACCTCATTTCAAAGAGTAAATGGTGTTTATTAAAACCATCTACTTAGATACCTCATGGTCTACAAGTAGACCCTCGAATAAGTTGAAGATATGAGGATGCTTCTCGTCTTTCATGCTATCTTTCTCATTTTTCATCCTATTCTTCTTTTTCTCTTTAATCCTGTTTATGTCGCTTCTGTTAATTTTAAGTTGAACAGAGCAGCTCAACTTCATGATGTATTTTGTTAGTTCCACTTCCTTGCCATTCCGAGCTATGCATACCGGCTTGAAGGAGATCAAACCTCGTTGCAGCCCATAGCTCTCTTCATTAGAATTGTGCCAGAGGCGCGCGCAGACCCAGCCCACAAGATAAATGCGAGAAACAAGGCGCTAACCTGCCTTCCCACTCCGCTTATCTTCCACATTGAGATAAAAATTTCACAATCTTTAATTTTAAATCGAAAAAGATACCAAAGCAACGTAGATTTTAATCAATAAATTCGGATCTGAAAAAAGATCCCAATTTTTAACTATTGATCGATATTCTTCGTGCTGAAACCAAAAGCTCCCAAGCCATCCCAGTAGTCGGAGAGCTGCTAAGAGCTCCCAAGCCGTGCCAGCAAGGCTATCGCATGCTTACACCTTGAAAATCGCCCAATATAGCAGCTGTCGGTACGGCACCTTACCAAAACGTCCCAACAGATAACACTCCACATGTCAACCAGCTCCTACCACCCCCACTTCTTAACACCACGGAAAATCACGTTAACCGCAGCCCGCGCAGCCAAAAACCATTCTCCGCTCCAAAACACCTTCACCAACTTACCGACCGGTCTTATTTATTAGTAGAACGACTGCATTGGGTCCACCTCTCTTGGAATAGTGAAGGGCGTTTTGAAATACGTCCTCAGCCCCTTTGTCTTTTTGAACTCTCTCTCTAGTATCACGTTCAGCTCCTCGTGTTTTCCATCGAGGCTTATCAGGTCGAAAATGTCGAGGTCTATCGCGTTCTCCGTTGTCCACGCTCTTATGTTGTTTATCTCTTCCTCGTCCACAGAAATCGAGTCAATGTACGCCTTCTCGATTGAAATGAACGTAGACACCGGGTGAACGTACCTCTGGTTCAGCACAGTGAACGTCACCTCTCCGGTCTTTTTCGACAGCACTCCTACCAGCACAAGATTTTTCACCAGCCTCTTTACAAACACTCCTCTCATCGAGGTAAAGCTTCCCTCAAGAATAACCACTACCTGCCCTTCTCTCAAGTCCTCTCTTTCTTTCTCCTCAAATCTCTTCACAGTTTCCAGCATTTTCAGAACCTTCTTCGGTATGTCGTCCGCTGCGTACTTGTTTCCCTTCTGGTGGTTGATTATAATGTTTCTAACCATACTTGCAAGGATAAAAAAAAGAAAATTTAAATAAAAATATTCTTGGCATAGGCCCATATCAAAGAGTAAAATATGGCCAGCAGCGGTCGCGCGTTGCTGTCAGCACTCGTCATAGTTCATCAACAGCACTCTTCATTAATACTATGGGTTAGTACTGCCCATCTTTTAATAATCCCCTATATCCTCCAAGGTACGCCTTTACACCCTCCAAGGCACCCCACAGTCACAAAAATTATTCACTTAAGTACCACGAGCCAGCATTTTCCAACTAATTACCACCCCAGCCAAGATTCCCCACTTAATTATACCACCAGACAACCTTCTCCACTTACTTATATCACCCCAGACAGCATTCACCACTTAATTATCCCACCCCCAGCATCTCTAATAAGAGCTTTAAATCCCCGAGCTATAGTAGAAGTATTCCTGAATTTACTTAAAAACCAGCACTCTTACAGCAAGCTGGCAAACATATGCGCCATCCTTGCAAAGCTACTTGAGAAGCTTTCGGAGATCGGAATTCGGGTCCAAAGTCTTTTTCATCACCTTTGCAACCGCCATTTCAAAATCGTCCTTTGTCACGTGCGTGCGCCTCTCTCTTAGCGCAAACATCCCAGCCTCTGTACACACAGACTTAACCTCTGCGCCGCTCGCCCCTATCAGCTTCGAAGAGATTTTCGACAGATCAATGTTCTTCGTTAAGTTCATCTTCCTCGAATGGATTTTCAGGATCTCAAGACGCGCTTCCTCTTTTGGCGCCGGAAACTCGATCTTCCTGTCGATTCTTCCAGGCCTCAGAAGTGCCGAATCGAGGATATCTATTCGGTTAGTCGCCATTATCACCTTTATGTTCTGTTTTGCCTCAAATCCATCTAGCTGGTTCAAAAGCTCCAGCATTGTTCTCTGCACTTCGCTATCTCCTTTTGAGCCTTCTCCTCTGACAGAGCCTATCGAGTCTATCTCGTCCATGAATATGATCGATGGGGCGTGCTCTCTTGCCATAACGAAAAGCTCGCGCACCAGCCTCGAACCCTCTCCGATGTACTTCTGTACCAGCTCAGATCCGGAGACTCTTATAAACTTGCACTGCGTGTGGTGCGCTACAGCTCTGGCAAGAAGCGTTTTTCCTGTTCCCGGAGGCCCATACAGCAAAACACCCTTTGGCTGAGCTATTCCCAGAGACTCAAACAGCTCCGGATGCTTAATCGGCAGCTCTATCACTTCTTTTACCTCTTTTATCTGCTCGGAAAGGCCGCCAATCATGTCGTACGTTGAATCTGGAGCCTTTTCGACCATCATCAGGGACACAATTGGGTCGACCTTTGATGGAAGAATCCTGTAGAGAGCGTAAGTGTCGCTTCTCAGAGCCACACGCATTCCGGGTTTGAGCTTCTCATAGTCTATGTGGGGCTCTGTTTGCACGAGATATTTTCCTTCTGTGGTTGTCTTAACAAGGACGGTGCCTTTTCCCATCTTTTTGGAGACTTCTCCGACGGTGCAAGCTGGTTCCTGAATGATTGCGATTTCTTCTTTCAGCTGCCTGACTCTTATGTTGAGTGCGTCTTTGATTTTTTCGAGTCTCTGGATGTTCTGATGTTTTATTTCGATCTTTACCTTCAGTTCGTCAGCTCTGCTCTCGTTGTACTTCTTTATTATTTGCATTATTTGCAAAACGAGTTGGGCATTTATATGAGTGTAAGGTCTGGGCGGTGAGGGTGAGGAGGGGTGATTATGGCGCCAACAGCACCCCTCTCACCACCACCCAATATCAAATGCACATGTAGCATCCCTTCATCTGCACATTACGCGTTAATACGTACCATCCCAATACATACACTTCAATAAACACACGCAACCCCATCATCTACCCATACGACCCACTCTACCATCCAGCAACTAATTACTACGGCTATTGGATCTGTAGACCGATGCCAAAGGCTGGGAGATATTTGTTAAAGTTGTTCAGTTAGATAATTTGTTAAAGTTGTCCAGTTAGATAATTTGTTAAAATTGTCCACCTAGGTACCTCACATACCTCACATGCAACAAACCACTCACTTACATACCTCCCATCCAATATTACTCACCTGAACACTTCACACCGAACAAACCACACACCTGACCACTCCACACCCAATAAACCACTCACCTAAATATCTCACACCCAGCAAGGTTTCCAAAATCGCCTCCGGTCTTCCACATCGTGAAATACAGAAAACCTAGAGCGTTTTTTCATATTTTGAATTTCAATCTTTACCAAATTTTTCATGGAAAGAATTAAGAGAGAAATTGAAGAAGTTATTTTGGACTGCACAGGGTTCGACCAAAAGCTCGTGTCCAGGGCGGTTCTGAGGTGCAGAAACACAAACAACGGAGACTTCATCGTGTGCTTTTCGCAGCTGACTCGAGACGCAAGCGTAATCAACGACGTCTACCGCATAATCCAAAAGCACCCCGTGAATATCATAAAAAAAGCCTATATACTAGGACAGCTCCTGTACATACATGTCGAGACAAGAGAAATAGCAAAGGAGATCCTGCTGGACATCCTCACAAAAAAAGAGAAGTACGGAGACTCTAGCGTAGGAGAAGGGGAAACGGTTTTAGTCGAGTTCAGCTCGCCAAACATTGCAAAGGAGTTCCACGCAGGACATCTGAGAACAACAATCATTGGAAACTACGTCAAGAACATACACAAAAAGATGGGATATAACACCGTAGGCATAAACTATCTGGGCGACTGGGGAAAGCAGTTCGGGTTTCTCGGAATAGGGTACAAGAAATACGGAGACCCAAAAGAGATGGAGGCAGACCCGATCAGGCACCTTCACAACGTCTACGTCCAGATATGCAGAGAAGCAGAAGAGAACCCAGAGATAGGAGAAAAAGCGAAGGAGTTTTTCAGAAAGATGGAAAATGGAGACAAAGAGTGTCTCGATCTCTGGCGATGGTTCCGAGAGATAAGCGTAAAGAAGTACGAAGAAGCGTACGCAAAAATGAACATATTTTTCGACGTTTATTCCGGAGAGAGCTTCTACGGCGACGTGGACGTTGAAGCAATCAAGAAAAAGCCGTACGTCCTGAACGACAAAAAAGACAACTCGTACTACGTCGAGTTCAAAAACCTTCCGAAAACGGTGCTGATAAAAAGCAACGGCTCGACGCTGTACCTGACAAGAGACATAGACGCTGCAAAAGACAGAATGAAGAAGTACAACCCCTGCAAGAGCATCTACGTGGTGGCAAGCCAGCAGGACCTGCATTTCAAACAGCTTTTCAGAATACTGGAGCTCGAAGGCATGGACGCCTCGAAATTCCTCCACGTGAACTTCGGCATGGTGCAAAAGATGTCCACAAGAAAAGGCACCGTTGTGTTCCTCTCGGACATCATTTCCGAGGTCCAGCAAGTGATGCTAGAAAAGATGAAAGAGACCGGAAAAGGAAATAACGTTGAAGATATGGAAAAAACATCGCACATTCTGGCACTCTCCGCGGTGTACATCCAGGACTTCAGGGGACAGAGAAACAGAAGCTACGAGTTCGACATGGAGCAGAACTCGTCGTTCAAGGGCGCCACCGGGCCATACATCCAGTACACGCTGTGCAGAGTGTCAAGTATCGCAAGAAACTCGCAGTACCAAGTTGGAGACGTTGGGGAGCTGAACTTCGCGCATCTAAAGGAAGACAAGTGCTACGAGCTCGTTTTTCTTCTAGCGAGGTACCCGTACGTTCTGGAGGACAGCTTCAAGGACTACGAGCCGTGCACGATCGTAAACTACATCTTCCAGGTGTGCCAGCTTTTGAACCACGTCTTCAAGATCGTGTGGGTGGCGAAAGAGGAAGAAGAGGTGGCGCGGGCCAGGCTTGCGATGTACGAAGCAGTTCGCTACGTTCTGGCAGACGCGCTGAAGATTCTCGGGCTTATTCCGCTGGAGAGGATGTGAAGTAGGCGTGAAGTAGTTCGCATTGTGCTGTTCGGACGGTTATTTTGCGGTATCTGCATGGCAGCATAGAGATACTCCTGCAAAGATCCGAAATGGAATAGATTCAAGCACCCGCTATCTATTTTGTTGGCCATGAGGTATTTAGGTGAGTAATTTTCAATAAATATCTTCGGTCTTTGATATGATATCTGCATATTTAAATAAACCAGTTTAGCAGGATGCAGGGGTAGTGGTGGTAGTTGGCTGGATTAGATGTGCTATAGTTATGTGGATTGGCTATTGTGTAGTCGGATGGATCGAGAAGGCTTTCCAGCCACCCTGGCATTCTCAACCACCAGTGCCATTTGCTAAAACCTGTTCTACGTGTAGCAAGAATTTCGGCTGGTCTAAGTCTGTTCACGGCACTTTATCCGAAGCTATTCGAACTGCCACTCTTTCTAATTTGCCTAATTTAGAGCTAATGAAAACACAGCCGGCAAATGAGCGAATAAGCGCTAAAAACCACTTGGCGGTGTAAAAAGTGGCGTTCTAATAGGCAAAATCTTTTAGGATATATTTACAATCTATATTTTTTTATGATGAAATATCAAGGAACCATAGTGCTTGGCGGGGGAGGACACACCAAAGAAATGATCGAGATGCTCAAGCTCTCCCCTATACCAATGGAGAAAATCAACCTTGTGTGCTCGTCCTGCGATATCCATTCTGTAAAGATGTGCAAAGGGGTTTTTGATTCGACCCCAATCACTGTTTTTGAAATTGCAAGGCCAAACGACGTGCTTAGCGGATACTCGCTTTGGAAGATGCTTCGTTCTCTTTTCACTTCGCTCTACGTCTGCTTTTTCGTTAAGAGCGATTTTCTTCTGTGCAACGGGCCTGGCCTCTGCGTGTCTTTCTGCATTGCGCACAAGATTCTTCATCCGCTCACTCCCATTTTCTACGTTGAAAGCGTCACGAGGGTCTCTAGCCTCTCTCTAACTGGAAAGATCCTACAGTGGTTTGTCGACGAATTTATTGTCCAAAGCAAGGGTTTGGAAAAAGCCTCTTACCCGATAAGGAAATACTGCAGAATTTTCGACTTCAGCGAATCCAGCTCCACAATCGACTGTAAAAAAAGAGCTGCCATGCCCGTTAGCAAAAACATCGACTTTCTGAGAAGCGCCGGGTACGACACAAACAGGCCAGAACACGCCAACTGCGATTATGTTAGGTGCGGGTGTGTTAGGGGCGGATACTACCCCGAGAGCTCAGAAGCTGTGTCGACAGATTTTAGCAGACTCACAAAAGATACCGACTCTAGGTCCAAGAAGAGTGAGACTGACTCTAGGTCTAAGAAGAGTGAGACTGACTGTAGGTCTAAGAAGAATGTTTGATGTTAATATTTATGCTATCTGCCACGCCCTATCTCAACATACGCTATCTGCCACACCCTGTCGTAACATACGCTACCTACCACACTCTATCTCAACATACGCTACCTGCCACACCACGTCTTCTTTGTGTCTTCTAATAACGGCAACTTTGGTTTCCAAAAAAGGAATCAGAGAAAATTTCTGCATATCTTCGTAACAAACTTCACAATGAACATCACAATAAAGACACCCAGCACCATCGTGGCAAAGAGCGCTTTTTCTACTCTGCCTGGAGACCAGCAAACTGTGACATTCTCTGCTTTCTCAAGCCTCAACAGGTACATGGAGATGACCATCTTCTTCAAAACAGCTCCCGAAAAAGCCCTCAGCATCCAACACGTCGTGTTTTTCTTTAATCTGTACAGTATTCTTGTTTTCTTGCCGTCCTGCACCACTCTGATGTCTGAAACCCCTGAAACTACCGGAAACCCCGCGCATATCTCTATCTTCGAATAAACAGCGATCACCGCTTCTTCTTTTGTGCGCTGCTCCACGGCTTGCGTCTCGTGGCACACGCTGCGCACCTCTACCCCTCCAAACGCCATGACTCTCGCAACTCTTCTCTGTTTAGCCTCGTTCTCTCTCATCAGCACCTCTTCCTCCACCTCTCCCCCATCTCCTGCGCCGCTCTTTCCCAACGGCTCTTCAAAAACCGCCCTGAACACCTCATCCACCGAAGAGCTCGTCTCCGCAACCCGCACCTCCCTCTCAGATTCGCAGAACCCCCGTCTTGCCCACACGTTCAGAGCTCTCCTCTCCTCTCTGCCACAGAAAATCTCGATCGTCTCTGTCCCGTACTCCATCACCACGCCTTCCTCGCTTGTTTTTACATAATACACGTCTTTCTTCGGCACGTACAGCTTCAGCCCAAACACCGCCTCGGACACCACCAAAATGTCCTTGTACAGGTAGAAGCTTCCTCTCAGCGCTCTTTCCCCTGTCCTGAACTTCGACGCGAACATTGTGCGCGTTTCCTGTTTGGGATTCGACACGAGAAATCCGACGTACCGCGGTATAACTCTTCGCAGCACCGTGGGCGGCGAAGGGTACAGCTGCAGGTCTTCCCGCACAGGCCTGTACTCCTCTGATATTCTTCGCCTCTGCCTCTCTACCTCTTCTTTTGATATCTCCACCAGATCGCTCAGCTCTTTGCTGACCGTGCTGCTCTCCTTCGCGGCAAACGTCCGCGCCTCGTCCATCACAACGCGGCTCATATCTGAGCACGCTTCGATGTGTTTTTCCGATATCCTTCGCGTTTCTTCTATCTCTTTCAGTATTCCGGCCATCAGCCGGAGCGATATTTTGTTCACCAGAAGGGAGAAGTTCATTTTCGAAAGGCTGAAGCTCACCTTCTTCTCGTATATCGCAAACTTCTTTTCTATCTCTGCGGTGCTTTCGCCTGCAGCGGTCGCCTCCTTTTCCAGCTGCGCAAGGCCTTCGGAAATCGTTCGCATCTTCTTGTACTCTCCAAGCGCCTCGTCTATCTCTTCGCATATCGACTTGCTCAGCGTCGTCTCTCCCCCGATCCTTGGAACGCTGAAGACCTGCCCGTGCTTCATTAGCGCGGTGTGTTTCAGGGCCCTGCCCAGCGAGACTCTTTTGTACATCTCGGAGCTCTCTAGCGCTTCGATCGACTGGACGTACTCTCCGTAGGCCGCCCTTGTTCTCTCTATTTGCAGGTCTAGCTGTTTTTTCTTTTTTTCATGTGTTTCTATGTCCTTCTTCAGCTGTTTCATCTGCTCTGCCGCCTCCTTCGATTTTTCGAGATATGTTTGGCTCTCCTCTGTGGCGCTGCTAAGAGAAAACGTGTCGTTCTCTATCCTGTACATCTTCTCGTCCATTCACTAAAAACGAAATTTATTCTGATTTTCATATAACATTGCAGCCTGGCGCTGTGGTGGTGTGGTGGATGGTGGTCTGGTGGATGGTATGGGTAGTACTATAGTTGACGCTAGAGTGGTGCTATGGGTCCTGTTATGGGTGGTACTATTGGTAATGCTATGAATTCTGTTATGAGAGGAATAGCTCGCTGTATTATGAGGTGGTTTGCAATCCTTATAACGGAAGATTGGCAGCCTGCTCGACGTGGTGATGGCAATAAAGAAGGTCAGGATGCTAAACAAGTCGATTCAAATATACTAGGCGTATAATGTTGCTAATGATTATAGGTGTTTATTGATGGCGTTGGTTGTAGTTTACTGTTTGTACCGGCATAGTTTACTGTTTTAGATAGTACTTATTGCACTTCCACCCATTCCTCGCTGCCACCCGTCTTTAACTATGTTCACTCTTCACTGCCATCTGCCGTCCACTACCACCCTTCGCTGCCAATAGTCTACTGTACTTTTTTTTGAAAAGATACGGGACTCATTTTTCTTGAGGCCGCGAGGAAACAGCCGAGAAAGAATGAGCAAAACGAACAGAGTGTGAAGCAGACTCAGAATTAGCGGGAGAAAGGGCGGTGGAGTGGGCGGAAAGAGCGGAGTGGCTGGAGGCGTGATGAGAAGATATCCTTGTTATGATGCGGTCCGAAGACGGAGCGCGTGAACCTTCCAGCTCTAAGCCTTCCATCTCTGAACCTTCCAACTGCGAGTCTACCGTATCTGAAGACGACTCAGAGTACTTTATCAGCAGGAGAACCTCAGAAAGAGACATCCTGTCCTGGTCTTCCGGAAGAAACGACAAGGGGTACGCAGAAGAGACCTCTTTCTTAGACGGAGAGAACGGCTTAACAAGATAGTGTGTCGTTCCGTGCTCCTTTGCCACAGACACGCTCCGAAACGAGAGAAACCGCGATATCTCACCGGGCGAGCTGTGTTTTCTGCGGAGATACAGATACATGTCGTGGATCAGCACCGGAAGATCGAAGGAAGCAGAGAAAAAAGAGTCAAAAAAGCACCTCACGCGCTGCAGAGCGTCAAAAGTCCCAAACAGCAGCGAAAACATGTCACTGCGGTACAGGTGGCGCGTCAGAGAAGCAAGACCCTCTGCAGAGCCGCGAGTATGCGCAGGGTAAAAAGACGGGTCCTCCAGCCGGTACAGCAGAGAAAGCTGTTTCAGAGTGTTTTTCGACCCAGAAGCGATAGCCGGAACCAGGTCTGTTTTGATATCCTCCAGGGTAACGGACGTTTTCGACACGTCCACGTACTCAATCCCCGGAAGACTCAGAAGACTCTTCATGATCCAAAGAGTGTGCGCCGGAGAGGACGGGGAGTGCTCCACAAAAGAAAAACGCGCCACCGTGAACACCGCCGCTTTAGCAGACGGGCGGATAAAAGATGACACGGGAGACACGCGGCGCAACGCCCAATCGTCTCTGTGGATGTGGACTTCTGCGGACCGGAGAAGCGAAAGCGAATGCGGCAGAGCGCTGCTAGAGAAATAGAGCGTGTCCGGCGCCACCAAATGCTCTAGCGAGTGGGAAAGACGCAAACGGCCAAGAAGAAGCTGGTCAATGAACGCCTCAGCCCTTTTCCTTCGCGCGCTCTCAAGAAGATCGGGAACGTAGGAGATAGGATAGTAGCTGTAGAAGCCGAATTTTGATAAGGACGCGTTTTTCAGATACTCCATCGCGCTATCGCTCAGAGAAAACAGGTAGTTCAGAACAAGGCCTGTGATTGATGGGGCGTACTTGCGGTCTGCTCTGGCCTGCTCGTGCTGAAGAAGAGCTTCGACGAGGTCCTGGTTTGTCTCTACCCTCTGGGAATTTCCAATCGAGAGGAGTACAACCTCTTTTTTGGTCGGGAAAAGATCGAGAATGGCGGAGAATATGCGGGGCGCAACGGAAAGCTGCTCTTGGACGGCGAAGAGGAGTGTTTTGATAGGGGAAGGGCCGGGTGGGGTGCGCAGGAGGCGGTGGAGAGGGGTGTATTCCGCAGACGAGATTTCGGACTCTGTGATAAGCAGATAGAGGGCGTTTTTTTTGCGGGGGGTGTCGACAAACTTGACGTAGATACGGACGGAGCCGACTTTTGGAGAGAGGGCGGCGTACAGGTACCACCTGATCGAGAAAAAAAGCGGGTGGGAGAAGAACCACTCGAGGGTGTCTCTGGAGACGGTGCGCAGCGGCCTTGCGGAATGCGGGGCGCGGGGCGTGCGAAGCGTGTCGACTTCTCGCAGGATGCTTCCTATCTCGGCAGAGACAGACGCGTCGGTTAGAATCAAATCTTTTAGGTTCTCTTTGAAACAGAAAATTTTTGTTTTCGATCTTTCTCCGATCACCTGCTCGTAGTCCGGTGGGATGGGCGCCCACGGGTCCAGGCGGAAAATGCTGAAGGTCCAGAGAATTTCAGCGACTTCGTCGAGGGTTGTGGGCCTGGCCGCTCTCTTTGCGTATCCGGGGATGCTAGCCATGCTCAGAACCATCGTGCTGTATGGAAGGGCTCTTTCGGGAAGCACAACCATCCGCTTGGTGCTGAGGTCGCTTTCTGCGAGGCGCGGCAGGGCGCCCGAAAGATAGAAGTTTTTTTCCAACGTCTTTTTTTCCAAAAACAGGTATCTTTTTGTCTCCTGTTGTTTTTCTCCAAAGATAGTGGAAACGCGCTGTAGAGAGGCAGCGGACAGGATGTTCGGCTCTGGCAGATGCGCTTCGCCGTCGTCTGCAAGGAAAAAGCCCTCAAGCAGCTTTCTGTCTGCCAGTTTAACGGTTTTTTGCCCAACCGACGTGATCAGCACTTTTCCGCCGTTTTCTGCGGCAAGGCTCTCTGCATGCCCAGAGAACATCTCTTCCGGTACAGCGCGCAGAACAGCTTCGTGTTCCCGAACAGCCGCCGGCTCTGCGCCATCTGCCGATAGCACTTTGCCAACATGCACCTCGCTTACTCTACTGCCCAGGGCAAACGTCATCAGAGAAATAGCGACAGCTCCTTTTATGATCTTCATGTTTTGTTGGCATCTGCGTCTATTAAAGAAAAAGTGAAACTCTGTGCGTATCCAGCCAATCTCGTTCTGTTCTGTGTTTATTATTGCAGCTTAACCGGCAGGCTCTCATTTAGAGCACGCCAGCGCGCTTTCCCGGCGCTATTTTGCATCCTCCAAGGCGCCCATGCGCTTACAGCACACACCTCCTGCTGGCGCTGCCCGCACTTTTTCAGACTTTTACACGCCCAAAAAACCTTTTTGCACTCCCAGGTAATTTTTAAGTAAAAATTTTGAGGCATAACGGTCAGTCTGGAAATTTTTTCCTATAAATATTAAAAACTTTGAAAAATCTATGAGCGAAATTAAAACACTGATCAAAAAAGGACACTTGAAGATTTTGGGGATGCTGCTATGCGTCTCCTTTGTGCTTGGAAGCGAGTTAACAATAAAACAGCAAGGAGATAGGTACTCTGTATCTACTTCTGCGATTTCTCCGGGGGAAAAGAGCAGCGGCAGACCGTATCCGTTTTTGGTGGAAAGGCCTGAGAGCGGGGCAGGGCTGTTGATCAAGCTGACAACTTCAGATAGCGCGACACCGATCAATGAAAAGGCGATCTCAAACGAGGTCAACAAGTTTTTCTGTACATTTAGCGAGAACAGGAGAAAGGGGAAGCATCTTACTCCAGAAATCGAGTTTTCTATTTGCGAAGACCGCATAGCGCCCGCGCACAGCGAGATCGCCATAGGCGAAGGCACCCAGGCAGGAGAAGACACAAAAGACAGGCTGATGCAGGAGCTGCTCAGCTCTCTTGCAAAGAAGATAGGCAAACTGAACGAGGAGCAAGCAGGCACAGTAATTAGGATCACCGTCTCCGACATAATAGAGTACCCGCACGTATTGAAGACACTGATGAAAAACCTGCTCGAAAACAGAGTCTACAACGTTGAGATCATACACAAAAAAGATAGCAGCGAAGAGGAGGCAGGCGCTATGGATCCAAACAGAAACGAGCCCGTCAGCCAAGACCGGGCGGATGCCGAACAGCGCGAAGTAGACGTATCATATTACCCATTTGACACTGAAACAGTGGTAGAAACGGGAGTGCAGTACTGCTTTGATACCAACACCAGTAAGTACAGCATCAAGAAGATGGACATTGACGCAATGATATACAACACCGTTCCGGAGGCGCAGACGCGGCTCTCTCTGCCCGCCAGCGTGTTCCAGATGGTAGATGCAAGCGGGAGCTCGGTAGTAGAGCACGTGGTTGTGACTATTGAGAGCTCGTTCTACAATGACGAGGTGAACTACGTCGTAGAGATCCCAAACTACCAAATAAGGAAAGAGGGAGTCAGAATCAACGAGCTAACGGTTGTTCTGGACGATAGCGCAACGGGGCTGGAGATTTCTTGCGTGCGAGTGGGACAGGGCGAGGCGCAGCGCCAAAAAGACTCGGTTTCCTCGGATCTAACGATCGAGCTAAAAGAAGACGCGGATAGCAATGGCGCAGAGAGTGTAGACGGAGAGGACTTTTCTCTGTCAGAGGAAAAAGCTACGGTGATAAAAGTTTTGCGTATCAGGAACAAGATGAACACAACGAAGTACCTTAAGGGGATAACGGTTAGTGGTTTGAAAGATCTTGTGATAAAAAAGGTTCTGATAGAAGAAGACATCGTAGATCTGCTTCTGCAGTCGCCAGGATTCACGGGAAAGATCGCTTCTTTTGTGGATGTGTTCGGAGGCGCAGAGATTTTTGATTTATCGGTTGATCTCCAGCGATACGTTGAAGAGGTCGCCAATAAGTACGAAAACGGGGATAGAGCAGCGGTGATGAAGGATCTATTTGAGAGCGGAGTCATTTCGAGACTAGGCGAAGAGCTAACCAACAAGCCCCTAGCGCTGCGGCTAAACAGAAAGACCAAAACTCTGACAGGTGTCTGTTAGATTCGCGAACTAGTTATGGAACGTTGTTGTGGGTTGGCGGATTTAGCGTAGAAGCTAGAAAACGGGCTGCAACGCTAGCCCGGTACGCGTTGAAAAAGAGCGCCATTACGAGCTCAGCTTAACATAGACGCGAACTACAGCTTTCATCAATAAATCGCTAACTCATTTTATTATTGGCTGTTGAGTCATTGCTTGAGTTTCGCATGTTGTGTTTATGTAGATTGTGGGGTAGTTATGTGAATAGTTTGTAGATTGTAGGGTAGTTAGCTGGGTAAGTTGTAGATTGTAGGGTAGTTAGTTAACTGGATAACTTGTAGACCAGATATATCTAACTGAATAATACTAACAAAAAACACCTCTTACCCTTCGATATGAGGTCTACAGTTTATGTAGATCGCAATATTCATTGAAAGATCAACTTGATTTACCACCTATCTGTGACCCATACCTATATTGGCACTTACCAACACTGCTCCAATAATTATCCGCTTGACTATTTAAGCGAATAATACCACACCTCTACTCATCTTCGTCCAGTAGCTTGAAGTCCAGCCCGCCGAAAAGAGACACATCTTCTTTTTGCTCTTTTTGCGGCACCTCCACATCAGATAGCGCCTGGTAGATCGCGTCAAACCCTTTCTGCGTTATAAATCCCGTTTTGACGCTGAACTCTTCCGTCGTGTACTCCGGATTCTCCTCGAGCATCTTGAGAATCTTCGCGTTATTCTGCACCACAAACGCTTTCGAAACGTTCTTCCACATATACACCTGGTGCACGTACGACGCAGGGAGCTTTTTCGGGTTGCACCCGTACTTCACCCACATATTCTTCCACGGCCCGGTCCTGTATGTAAACGCGACGCACGGCAGGACCTTCTTCGCCACCGACCATTTCAGATCGCTAAGTACCCCGCTTTTTCTTGCGCTGTAGTACTTCTCTATCTCTTTGATCGACCATATCTGTCTTTTTTTGAACGGCTCTTCCAAAAACATCCTTATCTCTTCGAATTTGTCGCCGATTATCCTCTGCACGGTTTTCTCCCGCGGCCTATCGAGCGCGCAGGGGGGGTCCTCCTCTATTCTGATGCTCTGCGCCAGCCGGAGCTTTTTCGCGTCTGTTTTGAACTCTTTGAAGTTGTACTGCCTGAACACTCCGTTCAGGGTAACTACCGGAATAGGAAAAAACGGTATTTGCTCTTTCCGGACCCACTCGTTGAAATGCTCCTCCAGCGCGCCCTCGATGTCTCCGCCGATCGCTCTCCTCAGCCCCTCGTAGAAGGGAACCGAGGACGCGGGCGTGGGAAGCAGGTGGTCGCATATCTCTCCGCCTGCCCCCTCTTTTTTCCTTCTTTTTCCCGCGCTCCCCCTCGGCTCCTTCTCCTCTGTCCGGGCTTCTGCGCGCCCCTCCGCGTCCGCAGCTGTCTTGCCGTCCGGCACGCAAGTTCGCGCTTCTCTTTTTTTTTCAGACTCCACAGCGCCTTTTACCCTTTTAGGAAATATTCTTCTTTTTTCGTCTTTGTTTTCTCTTTTTTCGTCGTGTTGTTTCCCTTTTTGTCTCATTGCGCCGCTTGTCCTGTTTCGAACTTACACTTAAGAAAATTTCTCTTACAAATATTTATGAGAAGAATCAGCGCAGCGCTTGCCAAGAGAGGGCAGGTTCGGTCTTTTCTCCACAGGAACAACACAGGGTTCAATTTTACGTTCAACAAGGGGCTGGCGGTTCTCTCCGCGACTCTTGGGCTCAAATGGGTAATTTGCTTCTATTTTCTGTACTACGTCCTCATGCCCAAAAAGATAACGCTCTACTACAAGAAAAACAGGAGAAACCAGGAAATCATGCAGCAGCTGAAAAAGCTAAAGGGGGTTTTCTACCCGCACATTCTTTGGCTCTTTCCAGAGGTGCAGACGCTCGCGTGTCTGGTGAGAAACATGCCGAAAAACCAGTGCAAAGAGATAGAGATAACGCAGGACGACGGCGGGTCGTTTTTTGTCGATATTTATGAGCCAGCGACGTGCAACGGACACACTGTGGTGCTGATACACGGGCTGGGAGGGTCCAGCCAGTCAAAATACGTTAAAATTCTCGGATCGCACTTTTTGAAGGAAAACTACCGCGTTGCAGCGATGGGCGCGCGAGGAACGAAGCACCCGCTGAAAACCCCCGTGTTTTTCCATATCGGGTGGACAAAAGACCTGATAGGCACGTTCAAATACGTTCTGAACACGTACCCAAGCGACACGGTCTCCGGAGTAGGATACAGCCTTGGCGGGCACTGGATGACAAAGACGTTCGGGGAGCTGGACAGAAACTTCACAGAGGAAGAGATGCAGAGAATCAAAGGCGGAATGGCGATCTCGACTCCGTTTGACTTTGTTAAGCTGTCGAAGTACATGCTGAACCCGATTCCCAAAAGAATATACAACAGGGGGTTCGCAGACCGGACAAAAAAGCTGGTGATAAGAAACAGAGAGATCTTTGAAGAGTACGGCGTAAAAGTCGACGAGATTCTAAAAGCGCAGACGATACACGAGGTAGACGCCCTGCTAACAGCGAAGGTTTTTGGAATAGAGAACATGGACAAGCACTACTACGACGAGTCGTGCGTTCGCGTTGTCGGAAAGATAAAAAAGCCGTTTTTGATATTCAACTCAAAAGACGACCCGATCATACCAAAAAACACGATTCCGATCAAAGAGTGCACAGATAGCGAACACGTGATACTTGCGCTCACGGAAAAAGGAGGGCACATGGGCTTCCTCGGATACAACAGAGGCAAGTCCTACGCCGAGGAGGCAGCTCTCGAGTTCATACGGGTGATAAGAGAGTACGTAGATAAGGATCTAGATGAAGAAGATGCAGAAAAGTGCGAGGTGATAGAAGAGGTGTAGAGACGGGCTGGCGGCCGTACGAGGCCCTCTGACACCTCTCGCTTTAACCCTGCGAATCTGCGCGCTGCACATCCGACATAATGAAAATACGACAAATACAACAGTTTTGAATAAAATGAGGGAGAGTATTTAACCGAATAGCTTTTCTAGCACTAGCCGTGATTTTTCAACACCTCATACCCTCAGGTACCCGCGCTTACACCTTATTAGGAAATTTCCTAATCTGGTAAATAATTATTGGTCGTTGAGCCATTGCTTGAGTTTTTCATCTTTATTAAAATTATTCTGACTTTATAGCTGGTAAAATTTTTGATTGGTAGTTGTATTGGCGATTATCAGTACTATGCTCCAATAATAATCTACCACGTGGAGATCCAACGGCGCTCCCTTTCCATCTTTTACTCTCCTCCGCTCTCTACTCTGTCAAGATGTACTCAACGGACGAAAGATTCGTTCCGACCTCAAGAGGCTTTCCAACAGCGATGCACGACGAGGGGTTCTGCAGGTTGTCGATCTTTCCTGCTAGAACCGTGCTCTTAATGTAGCTGTACGCAGACTCGTACGATATTTTCTGCATTGGCGCTCCCATGCTTCTGAAAGTGTCTCTGTTGAACCCGCTGATGCTTCCCGAATAGGTCATGTAGTCCGCAATAACCGTCAGGTGCCTGGGATCTATTTTGATTCCGTAGACATCGAACACTCCCTGCAGCTCTCTGATGATCGCTCCCCGCGCTGCCTCTACTCCAAGACTCTCCAGAACGCCCCAAATGCTGTTCTGCCGCGCTCCGCTCACGTCAAATATGTCCGATAGAACGACCCCCTTCACCATTTCGCACAGCCCAAAGATAGTCCCGTTTTGGAAAAAGAACTGCTTATCTGCGTGCGTGCACTCCGAATAGTCTGTGTTTGTTTTCAAACGTATCTTTTTCAGCACTGCTTCAATTCTTGACAGGTACAGCGTTTTATAAGCCACTGGCACGCGCACTGTGATATGGATCTTCTCGCCATCCGAATAGCAGACGCATTCGCTTACGCTCGCGCTCTCTGCCGCACCAACTATCTTCCGTCTTATCTTTGCTCCCTCCAGCTGCTCCTCTTCGCTGCTGCTCGTTTCGCCTGCGCTGCCGCCTCCGTCGGAGCTCTCCTCTTCTCCGTCCTTTTCCGCGTTGCTGTTTCCGCCGTCGCTCTCCGCTTCTTCGTTGTTCTCGATCTCGCTCTCCTTCTCTTCGCTTCCCTGGTTACTTGAGGACTCCCCTTCGCTCTCGTCTTCTTCTTCATCGCCCTCTTTGCCTCCGCTCTTCCTCTTTTTTCCCTCTTCTTTTTCGTCCTCTCCTTTTTCCTCGTCGTTATCTTTCTCCTCGTTTGCGCCTCCCTCGCCATCCTCATCCGCAGATCTTTTCGCTGCCCTTTCGGTATCTCTGTCCTCTTTCATCTGCGTCTTCGAGATAGTCTTTACGAACTGCTTTAGATTCGCCTCAAACTTCGCGGAAAACTCTTCCCCCAACGTCTTTTTCAGCGCCTCGAGATATCCGCTCTGCGGCTCTATCTGTATCTTCAGCACTCTGCTTCGCGGCTCCATCTCCTCAATCTCTTCCACTGCGATAGACTTTACAACGGAAAGCGCCTCCTTCTTTCCCTCCATTTCCAGAATCTCCATCTCTTCTCGCGTGATCTCTCTTCTCAGCCGCGCTGTCAGCACAGGCGTCTTTATCTTCTTCGTTGCGTGCTGCAGTATTTCTTTCAAACGCGGCAGCCCAAGCGTCACGTTCTTTCCTGCCACCCCCGCCAGATGGAACGTATTCAGCGTCATCTGTGTCGACGGCTCCCCAAGGCTCTGCGCCGCTAGCACCCCCACACACTCCCCAGGCTCCGCCGCGTTTCTCACGTACCTCATCCACACGTCCCCCTCGCATCCCGCTTCTTTTCCGCCCTCTTCTGCGCTTCGGCTCTCCTTACCCCCCTCACGCGCCACATATTTCCTGTACTGCTCGAAATATTTTTCCGAAACCCTTCCGTACTTTTTTCTGAAATTGTACATCTCGCCTACCGTTAGCCTCCCCGCTTCTCCTGCGCCCGCAGCTCCTTCCGCCCAGCCACCCTCCACCGCACCGCCTCTACCGGCTCCTCTGCTTCCAACTCCCTCTCCTCTTCCCTCTTTTCTGCCGTTTTCCGTCCACACTCCTTCTCTACCCCCTGCCCTGTAACGGTTTTTTTCGAAGAATCCGTGCTCCGACAGATACGCGCTCTTTTCCGGATGTATCCCGTCCTCTCCGTACACCATCTGCACCACCGACCCGTCAGCGTCCTTCACGGTGCAGTCCACGTCCACGTAAATTCCCTCCAGATGCTTCACCAGGCACCTCTGCAGGTACCCAGACCTGCTTGTCTTGACCGCCGTATCGATCAGCCCCTCCCTTCCCGCCATGCAGTGGAAGTAGAACTCCTCTGCGTCTATTCCCGTTAAGAACCTCTGCGAAATAAACCCGTTCGCCCGCGGATCCCCCTCCAGTGGCGCAAATGTCGGAAGCGTACGCCCCGTTCTCATAAGCGGTACGCGCATTCCCTCGAGCTCCTGCTGGCCCAGCATGTTCACAATCTGTCCCAAATTTACCAAACTCCCTTTAGCCCCTGAAGCAACCATCATGTACATCTTGTTACCCTTATCTTTCATTCGGAGATCGCTTCTCACGGCCTCTAGCGCTGCGGATCCTGTTTCAGACACCGCTTCCTTCACCTGCTCGTCCAAATTTCTCTTCTCGTCGAGCTGCATCCCCTGCCCCTGCGCTATGCTCGTAGCTGGCAGGTAGTTCGGCACACTGCGAAGGAACCTCTCTGTTACGTCTTTTCCGCGTTTTCTGCCCTCCGCTATCTTTTTCTTCCTTATCTGCTCCCCGTTCTCTCCTACCAGCAGGTCTTCCATCGTGCAAGAGTACCCGAAGCTGCACAGCGCCCTGTTGAGCATCTTTCCAACCGATGTCAGAAGCTTGTTCGCGGTCTTTCCCCCGTGGATTTCGTTTACCGCGTGCACCACCCCGAAAGAGGACGTGCCGATCTGCGACTTGTCGAAAGTTCCCGTCAGCACCTCTCCCCTCTCGATTCTCACAAAGTCTCCCATTTTCGACCTTCCCTGCACCGTCACCTCTGCCCGCGCGTTCTTTATCACCACAGATATCGCCTGCTTCCCCGTGTACATCCGCACCGGCCTCAGAACCGCTGGCTGCTCGATGAAAATTTTTCCAGGTCCCCCTGTACTTACAACCAGCTCGTGCATCTCTTCTTCTCTCAGAAACGTCCCGGGCTGCGAGAGAACCGCCCCCATCACCACGTGGTCCTGCACGTGCCCCCGCACAGGCGCCCCGTTCGTTGCTGAGATGTAGCACTGGTCCGTCGAGCATATCTCCGACAGCTCCACCTGAGACCGCACGTCCTGCGGAAAGTGCACGTTCATCTCGTCTCCGTCAAAATCTGCGTTGTAGGAGTTGCAGTTAACGTAGTGCATCCTGATCGTCTTCTCTCCCTTCAAAATCTTCACTCTGTGCCCCATCATGCTGACCTTGTGCAGCGACGGCTGCCTGTTCAGAAGAATGTAGTCCCCGTTTTTCATGTGCCTCCACACCCTCCTCACTCCGCGCTCCGTCTCCTCCTCTGCCCTAATCTCATCTGCGTACATCTCGTCTTTTCCCAGAGATGCGCTGTGCGCTGTAGGCGTGGGAGACGCCAGAAGCTGCCTCGCCATGTGTCTTCTTTTCTCCTCGTCGATGTACCGCAGATTGATAAGTCTTCCCATCCGGTCCTCGACGTATTCTGCTCCTGGATACTTCGGCCCGTTTTCAACCGCTTTTTTCAGCTCCTCTGCGGTGACTTCGGAAACCGGCACGGGAATCGTGAGCTTCTGCGCAAACATCTCCGGTATCCCGACTTCGTTCACTTCGATCGAAGGGTCCGGTGAAATCACAGACCGCAGCGTATAGTTCACGCGCTTCCCCATCATGTGCTTCCTGAACAGCCCCTCCTTCTTCTCCAAAATCTCCTTTATCCCCTTCGAGTTTTTCACTCCGCTGAGTATTTTTCTTCCAAGATGCATCTCCGACACTTCCCTTTGCAGCTCCAGGTACCTTTCTGCTATCTCCTGTTTGTCTTTTTCGAGTCTGAATATGTCTGCGACTATCTCCACTATTCTCTTGTACTGCATTGTTCTCGCGTTATGCACAACGGCGCCGTCTATTATTTCGACCGGTCTGAAGTCCAGTGAGGTCACAAGCACCGTCTCTATGAAAAAAACGGGAACAAGGAAGCTTGCTCCGCTTTTTTTCTTCTTTGCTGTTCTGAAAATCACTTCCAGGGCCTCTTTTTCTTTTTTTGTCACCTCCTGCAGAATGGCTACCCCTTCTATCGGCAGAAGAAGCTCGTTTTTCTTTGTGATCTCTCGGTTTTTTTCAACGAAGTGCCTCTCCACTATGATCTTCGAGTTTGTGAACCTCATTTTCGTCGCTCTTGATCCGCACCACGTGCATATCTTTGGCGCTTCTTCGAGCATTTTTCGGAATATCTCCTGTTTCAGCGCGCTGTCTGTCGCTATTTCCTTCACGTCTTTCTGCTCTTCGAGTATTTTTCTGATTTTCGCTTCGTTTTCGTGTTTTCCAAGGCTCATGATCTCCATGCACAGCCCGTTCAGCCCCTTTTCTGCCATTACCATCTGTGCTACGTAGCTGGTTGTGGATCTTCCGCCTATTTTGAACCGTTTGCAGGTCAAACAGCTAAGCCTAAGTAGCCTGTAGAAAAGGTCGACGGTCATGGGGTGGTACACAGGAAGCGGCAGATCGATGTGTCCAAAATGCCCTGGGCAGACGCGATACTTCATGTGGCATGTTCCGCACAGGCTCTCTTTTGTTGCGCCAAATCTCGGGTCGTAGACGGCGTTTGGGATCGGCCTGCCGAACTCGTCGAAGTCTTCTGACCGCGTGACGCGCACTGCGCTCTCTTCTCTTATCTCCTCTGCCGTTAGCATGCACATCTCCAGAGACACGCCCTTGAAAAGCAACGGCTTCAGTTTGTCATGCATAAAATTAAAAAGTTTAGTTTGTTAAATATGTCGCAAAACATCGAGGTAAGTGCAAGGTACACCGAGACCGGGAACCTTCTCCAGCTAGAGTACGCAAAAAAAGCTTCCGCAAAAGGAAATACCGTTATTGGAATTAATTTCAGGGACGGAGTTTTGCTGGCCGTCGAGAAACAAATCGCCTCGAAAACTCTGGACACCTCTTCGCTGCAGTCTATTTCTGGTATTTCCAAAGTCTACGCTATGACATACTCCGGCCTCGCGCACGACAACAACGTCGTTGTCTATCTGATGAGAGACTTCGCAAGGAGCGTCCAAGAACAAACAGAAAAGGAGCCGGCAGACGAGATGTTTTTAGATAATCTAAGACAGTATCTGATTTACTTTTCGTCTTACATGTCGTACAGGCCCGTTGGATGCGAGTTTTTGGTATCATCCGGAAAAGGCGGGAATTTTTCTCTTTTCTACGTGGATCCTTCTGGGTACACCTGCAAGTGCTACTCTTACTCGATCGGGTGCAATTCTCAGGCCGCCAAAACAGAGCTAGAAAAGATAGATTTTTCGAAGATGTCCCAGGAAGACGCCATCCAGAGCGCAGTTCGGGTGTTTTTTATGTCCAGAAGTCCGCTAGTTGAAGGCCCCTTCCAAATCGAAATGATGTGCGTCTCCAAAGAGACCTGCGAACAGACACGAATACCCGAAGAAGAGATTGAAAAGCACGTCTCAGAATTCTCAAACATCTCAATCCAGTAACAATAAATAGGTGGTAATTATGGGTTGGCGGTGGGTGTACTTAGTGATATTACCAATGTGACTTGGAGATGAGTGTAGTTAGTGATATTACCAGGATAACCTGAACTTACCAATATCGCCCTCTATTACTAGCATAACCCGAATCTGCCAATACCATCTTCTATTACCACCACCAGTCCACAGATATCCCACCACTCCGCTACCATCACCATCACTACCCTATCACCACCACCATTACCACCCAGATAGCACCTCTCCTACAGCCATTACAAATTCAGAAAATGTTTTCAATTTATGTTTTCTGTCGACCCGAAGAAGGTGCCGTTCTCTCTTGATAAGGGTACAACTACGGCTGCGTTTATAGTTAGAGAGGGAATGGTTGTTGCTGTGGACTCGAGAGCGACTTCTGGCTCATATATCGCGTCTCAGTCCGTTAACAAAGTGATCGAAGTGAACGAATATCTTCTTGGAACAATGGCAGGGGGGGCTGCAGACTGCTACTACTGGGAAAGAGTTATGGGAAAGTACGCGAACTACCACGAGCTGAAATACGGAGAAAGAATCACAGCTAAGTCTGCAGCGAAATACCTCTCGTCGGTACTTAGAGAGCACAAGGGAAGGGGGCTGTCGCTAGGAACGATGGTGTGCGGGTGGGATATCGCAGGCCCAGGGCTGTACTACGTCGATAACGAAGGAAGCTGCGTAAGCGGGAAGATTTTTTCTGTCGGAAGCGGGTCTCTTTTCGCGTACGGCATCCTAAGTAGGGACTATAAAGAAGATCTAAGCAGAGAAGAGGCGATAGAGCTGGGAAGAAGAGCCATTTTCCACGCAGGGCACAGAGACGCATACTCCGGAGGAGTGGTCAACCTGTACTTCATCGATGAAAACGGATGGCGCAAGGTAGATACGAACGACATATCCGAGCTGTACGAAAAGTACATGGAAAGAGCGTGAAGGCGATGTGGTACGCGTGGAGAAGTGGAGTAGGATGGTGCAAGGTAGAACAGGATGGTGCGATCTTTGAGACGGTTTAGGACAGCGCCACGTGCAACCTCATCTAGGACAGCGCAACTATGATGTGATAAATAAAACTAGTGTTGAACTGAGCTGTAATGTAATGTATGGATGGATGGTTATGGGAATAGTTTGTAGACGATGGGGTGGTGGAGTGGTGGATTGATCTTAGGTAGGTGGTAGCCATAATCTATCTGCATGCCAATCCATAACTAGATCACATTTACTGTTGTGCTAACTATGGCTTCAAATACCTTCAAATACCCTCACATGTCATACTAAACCTTTGTTCTGTTGGGCGTACGTACAGCTCCAGTAATTGCGTATCGATCTAAGCACCAATTAGGACGAATGAGACGAAACACAAGCAGGTTGGGCGGTCGGAGCGGTTCAAATCGCGTAACTTGGGCTGAATAAATCTGAGAAGTGATTTAGTTTTATGAAAACAGAAGAAGAATTCGGAGGAGGATGGGTGTTCCGGGCTCTGGCTCGCGCGTGCTTGTTTCTGAGACATGTGCCAATCGCTTTTGATATGAAGTATCTTCTATTTGTACTGGTTGAGAGCGCGCTATGTGCCATGACAAAAAAGTACGAGGAAAAGTGGATGGAGACGTGGCGCAGCGTCAGAAGACAGAGAAAAGACGCAGAGGAGCAGAAAGGAGAGAAGAAAAAGCGGGTGGCGGTAGTCCTGGACGGGTCTTCTGAAACAGGAAAAAAGCTGGTGGAAGAGCTGCTAAACCAGGGGTATTTTGTGATATTTCCAAATAAGGAAAATATAGAAAACCGCCAGTACAGGTGTATAAAAGCCAAGATAGAAAGAGAAGAAGCCGTGGAGGTCTTTGTTAAGAAAATAGAGGAACAAGAAAAGCAGATAGACCTGCTTGTGCTGAACGGAAGCACGTACGAAAAATACACAAAAGCGCACAGGGAAATCAAGGGCACAGAAACGCGGATCACGCCGTCGAAGAAAAAGATAGGGTTCGAGGGAAGCAAAAGAGAGTACCGCCCGGCAGACCGCGTGATGCTAGATAAAGACCCGAACGCGAGAAAAAACTACCTGATGCCCTTTCTTGTCATCAGAGAACTGGCGCCTCTTTTGAGAAATGGGGATGGAAGGGTTGTGATATGGGCTGACGAGTGTTTCAAGCTTGTTTCGTACGGAACGCGCGTCTCTCTGCCAAGCGCCTTCTTTTCGTACGCGAAGAGCCAGATGTGTCTGGTGCTTCTTGGGGTTGGTGCTAAGAACAGGTACCCTTATTTAGACACTCGAATTGTGTCGGGTAATATGACGTTCACTAGTGTGATAAATAGGGAGGGTGTCAAAAAGAAGCTGTTCAAATGGATGGTCTATAACTCGGATCTGTCTGCAATAGAGCTGGAAAATGCAGTTACGGCGGAGAATAGCGAGAAAAAGCTGCTGTACTTCGACGGCATCTTTCCGGGAGAGCTTGGGAAGCACTTAGGGGGATGCGAAAGAGCGAACGACCTGTGGGAGCAGGCAGAGATGATCTCCTAGGAGGGTTCTGGCGCGAATGTTGAGAACGGGTGTGTTTGGTGTAATTGCAGGGGTACCTTGGAGGTGCAAGGTCTAATAAATCGCGAGTAGCGCTGTTGGATTTTCATGTGGTACATTCGAAGATCTCTGCCAGATTAGGAAATATCCTGATGAAGTGATTTTCAGGGTAAAAGTATGCGATAAAATGAGGGATTCAAATAGTGAGAAAGTGTTGCTATACCATTCAAATAGCGAGGAAATATTGCCATGCAATTCAAATAGCAATCAAGTATTTCTACCTCATACCCATCGTAAGTGAAGATATTTATTAAGAGCTGTTCTCTAAATACCTTACGGCTAGATGCCTCACCGGCCAGTTTTAAATCGGCGACATATCTTCAACGTGAGCGTGTCTAGCTCACCTTCTCTTCATCTGTATCACGAACGAGACAAGAATTGAGATAAAAAAGACTAAATTCTCCGGCTCCAAGAAGCTGCCTGCCTGGTCTTCTTTCAACGTAAGCGTTAGAATCGCGTAGGGAAGCATCAGATCGAGTTTTCCGAAGTCTCCCACCCCTGCAAAGATAAGCGCACACCCTGCGAGCGCGAATATCGACGCAAATAGCGCCCTGTTGATCTTTTTTTCGAAAAGAAACGTTGCCAGCACCCCGGACAAGATACCCACGACCAGATGCACCGTGTTGTTAACGACTCCGTTCTGGATCAGGAGACCTGCGCCCGGGCCCCTCGAGAACAGAAAAACAAACCCAAGAATGATTGTGATCTTTGCAAAAAATTTTAACATCATCATGATCGCAAGCGATAGAACCCCTGTTACAATCAACAGCAGAATCAGCATGTTCACCGTACTGCCTGCAAAAAAGTCCCGGATGCTTCTCAGCGTCTCATTTGTAGACCCTCCCAGTGCTTCGAGTATTTCCGTCTGGAGAAACACAATGTTCTGATACATGTACATAATAAGTACTACGGCGAAATTTGGAAGCGTGTAACGCGTCCCATAAACAGCCATTTCACCACCGACTAAGATCATGAGCATGCTTTTCAAGGGGTTTTCTCTGCCCGACGTGGGATATTCCAGCCCTTTTAGGTCTAGAAGCGAAAATGTGTCTCTGAAGTTTTTCAATGCTTTTTCCATGCTGAATCATTTTTTCTCTATTTGTTGACAATCCGCACCAATCTTTTTGTAAACAAAATCCGAATAACACATCCTGAAACTATCTGATCGTTTTAAACCAATATCTGAGATAAACCACAGAAAAAACTTCCTGATAAAAGCGTAAGGTGTGAGTATAAATAGGTAAATGTTTTAATAAATGATGAAATCTTACATAGAGTAAACATCGCCTAGATGAAACCAGTAAAAATATTATGCCGCATGTCAGATAGAGTTTGTTATCTTATATCGCATATTAGCTAGAGTCTGTTATCTTATATCGCATGTTAGCTATTATGGGTTATCTTATGTCGCATGTTAGTTACTCTCTGTTATCCTATACCGCATGTTAGTTACTCTCTGTTAACAAAAAAGCACCACCATCACCGCAATCAGATTTTACCTCCAGTTGACATCTAAAACACGCTCGTACCATCCCCACCTACACCCCACACACAGTGACTACGACGGCACGTACCAGAGATCGCCAAACTGATAGCAAACGGACTTCCGCAGCGTATCCTCCACATCGCCGCTCACTTCTTCGCATCTTTTCGCGTATCTTCTGCGCCCACATTCAGAAGATGCATCTCAGAGGCTAACTTGCCGAACTCTTCGCGAATATTCACGCCCTTCACCCCTCTTCTGTCCGCCTTTACTTCCTTCAGTGCGTCTGCAAGCTCTTTTTGCCCCTGTTTCTTCGTTACTCTTCTGATTCTCCAGTTGTCCTCTATTCTCGACTCTTTCTTAACGACAAACACCGGCGTCTCTATTTCGCTTCCTGTGTACAGGTTGCTCACGTCGTATCCAAGCACCTTTTCCCCTTCGCTCAGCTCCTTAACGAACGTCTGCGCCTCCAGAAGCTCCCCTCCCTCTTTTAGAAGCAGCGCCCGCCTGCTCGGATTCTGTCCGTAGTTCAAAGTGTTTTCAAACGGGTCTTCCCTTCCGCTCCTCTTCGCGTCCCCCTCACCAGCGCTTCCCGCTCCGCTTTTCTCCTCTTCTCTGTTCTCTTTTCCTTTTCTGTCCTTCTCCACCTCCACTATCTCAAATACCGTTAGGTCTTTTTCCGTTCCAATCACCTGTATCTCTCTTATCCACTTGTAATACTCTATGCTCCCGAGGTCTTTCAGCGTGCCGTTCGCGTCTGCTAGCGTTATGAACTTAGATACTCTCAACACCACGCACGTCTGCGCCATCGCGAGCTTGCGCGCCAGCGCTTCCGGCAGCTGCAGCAGATCGTGCCTGTTCAGAGACGGTATCTCCACCGAATACGCGAACTTGTACCTGCTATCGCTTGACTTTTTGTCGAGCTTTACCAACTGCTCCGAAGACTTCACTCTTGTTGGAACGGAGTCTTCGATAAATCTCACAAGCCGCAGCGCAGGCGTTTTTACCTTGTAAAAGAAGTCTATCCCGTCCGGCACCCCTTTTATATCCGTTGTTTCGCTGTGTAGCCCCGCCTTAACTATCGCCTCTTCCAGCACCATCAGAGTCTTCTTGTGCGCCGATTTCTGCCTCACTTGCACCACAGAGGACCACGTTTGCTTCGACGCAGCTCTAGCGCAGTCTAGGCAGTGTTTTCCTTTGATCGTCCACACTACGTCTCTTTCTTCGATGTGCTCCATTCCGCAGTCTTCAATTTCAGAAGTTCTGTCAACCATCACTTTCATTCGTATTCTTTTCGAATGTTCTTCGGAATGGATGAAATACGCGTCCACTAGCCTCAGCTTCTCCAGCTCTGGTATTTTTTTCAGAAGATACGCGAGCATTTCCGGCCCCTCAAATCGGAGAGAAATCCACCCGGAAGGCGGAACGCTGTATCGCATGCAGGTACTGCACCTGTCCACTTGTCTTTCTGCCGCCAGCGCCATCTCTGGCAGATCTCTTATAGCGCATCCCATACAGAACTTGCTATTTCTCTCTGTAGTATCTCCACATACGCAGCATCTCATACTCTTAAAAATATTTTCAAATGTACCACTGCCAATTATACCCGCGAGCCCAATTAGCGCTCCATTTATCGTTATTTTATCGATCATATTCATCGGACTCCTTTTATTTAGTGCCTAGCCGCGGTCTGTTCGATTGCGTCTAGTTGGCGTGTGTAGCGTATGGTTGAGTTGTGTAGCATATGGCTGGCTTGTTTAGTATATAGTTGAGTTGTTTAGTATATGGTTGACGTGTTTAGTACATGGTTGGCTTTCTGCGCATCATCCCTACCCCTCCTACACCATCCTTACATCTACCACCACCCCTACCACTACTCTTCATAACTACCTCTACTACACCACCCCTACTACACTCTCACCCTTACCTCTACCACCCTACCTCTACCATCCCCTCCTACATCCCCCTAACTATCATCCGAGCTGAAAAGGATCTGCACCTCCTCTATTCGTTTTCTTGTGACCTGATCCTCGTGGTACGTCTGGGCCAGTGACAGGATGTTGAATGCGAATCTAATGGAGTTTTTTTTGGATATTTCACACAGGTACTCTACAGCCTCCTCTTCTATTTTCATCTCTTCTGTTTTCGCCTTCGATTTTATCTTCTCCCTCACGATCTGTTCTATCTCCTGTTCGTTTTGTCTTTCCACCTTTATCACCAGCACGCGGCTAAGGAACTGCTGCGGCATTCCGAAAACGCCTTCTCCGCTCCCTCCAGCAGCTTTTATCGCTCTTCTGTTCGTTGCAAGCACCACCACAGGGCACAGCGAAGACTCCAGCATCGTGCTTAGGAAAGAAAAGCACTCGGAGTCGAGAGTGTGCGCCTCGTCTATAAACAGCACGCCCGGGAAAAGCTCTGCAGATCCCGATGAGAGGTACTTTTCCACCTTCCTGTTCACCTCTTCTCTTAGTTTCTGGGATATTTCGACCTTTCCGTGCTTTACCGCCTGTTTCATCAGAGTGAGCGTGTCTTCTCCCTTTGGCAGCGCGTTTGCGACGTCTATCTCGTGTATCGACATCTCCTGCACCACCTCCTTCTTTGTGAATATTTCCCCTTTTGGCGTGGGCACGTACTTATCGTTCTCTATGTCGAACTCCGACGCGTACGCCTCGCTGCGCCCTATTTTCCTTATTATTCCGTCGTCTGCTTCGACATACACCACGTCTCCGACGGTTATCTGCTGTTTTTCTATTTCGTGCGACAGCGACGGGCTGAGCGTCAGCCTCTGGCTTCCTTTTCCGCTTTTCAGCCCGATGTATATCTTTGACACGCACTTTCTGTACCTGTTCAGCGGGTCTTCCCTCTCTTCCGTTGTCAGGCTGATCACTTCTCCCTCGTAGACCCTTTTTATCTCTCTGATTCTCACGGAAATCGCTCTTCTTAGCGACTGGTGCAGCATTTCTGTTTTTTTGACCTCTGCAGAGTACACTTCGCTTCCTGTCATCTTTACAAACGGGACTCTGCTTCCCAGCTCCCGGGATATCGCCACCGCGAGCGCTGTTTTTCCTGTTCCCGTCTCTCCTGCTATCAAAAGAGCCTTTCCTGCGGTTTTCTTGTTTAGAACGAGGTCCACGAAAATGCTCGCTCCTTTTCGCGCCTCCTGCATCCCAAACACGCCGTATCCGTCGATTGTGTTCATTCCTCTGTCCACGCCCAGGCCCAGAACGTGCGTGTGCGCCATCCCCCTTTCCATAAAAAAAATAATGCCCTCGGTATAAACGCTGCGCGCCGCCTCTTTCCACAGCAGCGCTTCCACCCGTCCAGGCCAGCCACCGCTCTCCCACTTGTGTCCTCGTAGCTCAACGGCAGAGCGTTTCCTTCCTAAGGAAGAGGTTGCGGGTTCGAGTCCCGTCGGGGATGTATCTTTTTCTTTCTTTTTCCTGCAATTAATGCTGGCTCCTGTCGCTGTGTGGCTCGCCTCCCGCGCGGTGATTGTTTCTCTCGCGTACATCTCAAGCGCCACCATGACCGTGCACGACTTTTCCTCTTTGCTGCTCGAGAGAAGCGTCTGGTTCTCGTATCTGCTCCGCTGGGACGCCCTCTTCTTCTACGAAATCAGCAAGAACGGGTACTCTTCGGAAAACTGCACCGCTTTTTTCCCTCTCTATCCTTTTCTGGTGGCAGCCTGCCGCCTGCTCTTTTCTCTGCCTCTTTCTGTCTCGGGAGTCGCGCTATCTAACGTCTTTTTCCTTTTTTCTGCAATTTTCCTTTTCAGGATAACCGACGCTATCTTTGACACGAGAACCGCGCTTTTCTCCTGTTTCCTGTTCTGCTTCAGCCCCTGCTCCATCATCTACTCCTCGATGTACACTGAAAGCCTCTTCTCTTTCTTTGTTTTGGGCTCTCTCTTCTATCTGGTTCGCAAAAGGGCCATCCTTGCGTCGCTGTTCATGTGCGGCGCTGCAGCAACGCGCTCGAACGGGTTTATCCTCGCTCCTCTGCTTCTGATACATGCGGACAGAAGAAGACTTCCCTCGGCTATTTCTTCGCTTATTCTCTGCGCTGCTCCTGTGGGCGTCTTTTTGGGCGTGCAGCTCCACTGGTGGCTCGTGTGGTTCAGGAGGTACGGCCTAGTTCTTCCATACTCGTACGTTCAGAAGAAGTATTGGGAGCAGGGGTTTCTCCAGTTCTACAAATACGACAAAAACATTCCGAACGTGATCGTTGGAGCGCCCTTTGTCGCGCTATCTGTGCTAGTGCTCATAGAGAGCGGAAAAAGACAGTACAGAGCGCTTGTAAAGACAAGGGAGGCTGGTAAAAAGGATCTGGACCGTGTAAGAAGAAACATTCTGCTGATTTTGTGGTCCGTTTTGGCATTTCAGGTGCTTCTGAGCATTTTCTACATACACATGAACATGCATTTCAGGTTTGTTTCGTTCAACCCTCTGATCTACTGGGAGCTTTCGGAGTATTTCAGGAAAAAGACGCTTTTCCCACAGACTCTTTTCTTCGGATATCTTTCATTTGGCATTTCGTACGCCGTTCTCTTTGGTGCGTACTTCCCTCCAGCATAGTCTTTACTGCCAGCGGAAGATGTGCTGGTGGGGTGGTGGTGGTGTAGATGAGGCGGTAGTGTTGTGGTAGATATAGTGGGTTGGGTAGATATGGTAGATGTGGTGGTGGTATACAGAGTGGATAGGCAGAATGCGGATTGCTGTTTGATGTAGATTTCTTATGTTGGCTGTTCTAATGCATCCGTGTGGCTCAGTCTGCTATCACAACGCGCACCATCACCACTATCACCACATCATATCTACACCCACCACTACCATCATTACTACCACACCTCTTTGTAGATAATCAGCACATCCACCACCACATCATATCCACATCCACCATAACCACCACATCCACAAATAAACAGCTTAATCCCACTTTCTTGCCCTTTTTATACGTCTCTACCCTTTCTGCCCTCTCTGCCCTCTCTGGTGTCACACACGCCATTTTGACCTCTGCCTCTTGCGCAGCCTGTCAGCATATTTTAAAAATGCGTCCCGTATCTTTTTTCAATTATGTACGGAAGCCTTTTCTGATGCTAATAATCCAGAAGAGCACGAAATTAATTTTCTTAATGCAGGAGAACAGGAGGCTGTACATCGAGAAGATCGCAGTGGAAAACTTCAAAAGCTACAAGGGAAAGCACAGCATTGGGGAATTCAGCAGAGGGTTCAACTCTGTCGTAGGGCCAAACGGGTCTGGAAAAAGCAACATAATCGACGCTATTTTGTTTGTTCTCGGGTTCAGAGCGAAGAGGCTGAGACATAGCAGAATAGAAGACCTGATCAACTCAAGCGACCCAGACACGCCGAGCGGGTCTGTCACGATACACTTCACAACAGTAGAGACACCTGGAGAAGAGGAAAGAGAAGAAGAAGCACACAGCGGCAAACAAAGCACAAAAACGGAGAAAGAAAAAGACAGTGGAGCAGAAATAGACGTAGCGGGAAGATTCAGCGTTAGCCGCAGCGTGAACAGGAAAGGAAAAAGCACGTACTACATCAACAACACGGTGGTTACAACCGAGCAGGTGTCGGGCCTGCTTATAAGACACAACGTAGACCTGGTGAACAACAGGTTTATGATCCTGCAGGGAGAGATCGAAAACATATCAAACATGAAGCCTAAGGGCGCAAGCGAGCCGGGGTTTGTCGAGTACCTTGAAGAGATCATCGGAACACACGCGTACGTAGAAGAGATAGAGGAGGAGAGCAAGCGCGCAGAGGCCGCGGTGGAGAGGATAGAAAGAGCCAGGGCAGAGTACGTGTTTGTAGAAAAAGAGGCAGAGTACCTGAAGGCGAAGTCGGAGGCCGCGGAGAAAAGCATCGCAAGATGCATCGATCTGATGGAGCGGCGAAAAGTGCTGGAAGAGAGAGAAAAAGAGGCGCTCGAGCACAGGACAGAGGAGGAAGAGAAAAAACTAGCGGAGATAGAGCAGAAACAAAAAGCCAGATCGGCTGAAATAGAAAGATTTTTAAAGATCGCAAAAGATAAGGAAGACGCGCTGGAGACAGAAAAAAACAGAGCCAGAAAGGAAGAGGCGCTCTATTTGGAAAGCAAAAAGAGGTTCGAAGAAAAAGACATGCAGTACAGGAGAAACAGAGACCTCGAGAAGATATACGACGAAAAACTGCGCACGCTGAAGACAGAGCTCGAAGAGAAGCGGGCAGCGAAAACCGCGCACGCAAAAGCACAAAAAGAGTGCAAGGAAGAGATAGCGCAGAACACAGCCCAGATAAGCGAAGAAACAAAAGCGAAACAGGAGATGCAGAGAGAAATCGAAGAGACCGAAAAAAGCCTGAAAAACACGCACCTAGAAGAGCTCAAAAGAGTCGAAGAAAAAATCGAGGCAGTAGCAGAGAACAGAAAAAAGCACAGAGATAAGGAACGAAAAACAAAAAGAGAGATAGAAGAGAGCTCGAAAGAGGTAAAAAGAGCCGAAGACATAGTCAGGAACACCCCGAAAGAGATAGAGCAGATAAAAGAGAGCGTGAAGCAGTACAGCGAAGAGGAGTACAGGAGACAAGAAAAAAAGCTCGAGGAAATACGCCACGGAAAAGAAGAGACGCTCAGAGAGTGCGCGAAAAGGGAAGAGATTTTGAGCGACCTGCTGAGAGAAGAGAGTGCGCAGAGCGCGTCGGACAGGCTGCGGGAGCTGAGCAGAATAGAAGGGTACTACGGAAGAATAAGGGACCTTGGGACCATTCCGGAGAAATACTCGATCGCGCTGTCGGCAGCAGGAAAGGGAGCGCTCAACCACCTCGTAGTGGACACGACAAGAACAGCCGAGAAGTGTCTCGATGTGATAAAACAGAAGAGGCTTGGCAGGTACACGATCCTGGTGCTAGATAAGATAAAGAGAGCAGCGGACAGAAAAAGCGGGAAAAGCGAGAGCAACAGGCTTGTAGATAAGATCAGAACGGACGAGAAGTATCTGCCGTGTTTCTACCACGTTGTTGGGGAGACTCTGGTGGTGGAGAACATCGAGGCGGCGATGAAGCGGGCGTTTGCACCGGACAGGCCAAAAGTTGTGACGCTTGACGGGAAGGTCATAGACAAGAGCGGGCTGATGAGCGGAGGCAGAGTGCAGCACATTCCGCTAACGAACAAAAGATCTGGAAAAGACATGCAAAAGGAAATAGATAGCGCAAGAAGCTCTGCGAACGAGGCAAAAGAGGGGCTGAAGATGCTGAACAGCGCAATGGAGAAGGTGGAGAAGAAGTTCGAAGAGATGTCGAAGAAGAGGCAAGAAAAGGAGAGCGCTGCCCAGAAGATAGAGCAGCTCGAGAAAAAGCTGCAAAAGGGCGCAAAGGAGATGGAGGCGCACGCAGCAACGAAGGAGCGAATAGAAAAGCTGAAAAGAGAGAGCAGAGCAGAGGAGGAGGAGATAAAACAAATAGAGAGCGAAGAGGCAGCCCTGGTAAGAAAAAAACACGAGATAGAGCAGAAGATAGAGAAGACCCTTGGAGCGCACTACAAGACGCTGAGAGCCAAGCTAAAGGGAGTAGAGGAGAGCGTCATTTCGCTGCAAGAGAGGAACATGCGCCTGTCGAAAAGGCTCAGCGAAGAAGAACCGAGCGTTGAGGGAATAGAGAAGGAGATAGAAGAGACAGAAAAAAAGCGCAGACAAATAGAAGCGGTACTACCGCAGGCAGAGGAAAAAGAGCTGGTACTTAGAGAAAAGGCGCTAAGAGACGTGAGAATAGAGGTGGAAAAAGCAGCACAAGAAAAGTCGCACGCAGACAGCGAAATAGACGCGCAGAGAAAAGACTCGTTAGAGATAGAGAAAGAGAGAGCGAAGATCGAAGATAGCCTTCTGAGGGACAGAGCAGCCCTAGAAAAGAACAAAAACAGCGCCATTTTAACCAGAGGAAGGCTCCACGCCGTAAGAGCCAAATTAGGAGAGTACGCAGATACCATTGGAGAGAGTGGTGGGGGTGGGGGTAGAGATATTGGTAGGGATAATGGTAGGGTTGGTGGTAAGGATAGTGATAGGGATAATGGTAAGGATAGTAGAGATGCACATGCAGTTAGGGAGATACTACCAAAAGCAGAAATAATCGAGAAAAGCGCAGAAGAGACAGAAAACGAAATAGAGAGCTTCCTCGCGTACCAGCAAAAGAAAGAGCAGCTGGAGAAGGAGAGACGCGTTCTAGAAGAGAAGGAAACAGAAGAGCGGCAAATAAGAGAAAGAGTAACTGCGCTAAAAGACAAAAGATGTGCGGAGTTTCTGAAGGGACTAAAAGAGATCAACGCAAACCTCAAGAGAATATACGGCGTTCTCACGTTCGGAGGAGATGCGGAGCTGGAACCGGTCGACTACAACGACCCATTTTCAGAAGGCGTCAGCATGAGCGTTATGCCGCCGAGAAAAAGCTGGAAAAGCATCGCGCATCTGAGCGGAGGCGAGCGGACGCTGTCTTCGCTCTCTCTGATCTTCGCTCTGCACGAGTACAAGCCAAACAGCTTCTACGTTATGGACGAGGTAGATGCAGCGCTGGATTACAAAAACGTCGGCGTAGTTGGAAGGTACGTAGCAGAGAGGACAAAAGACTGCCAGTTCATTGTTGTAAGTCTGAGGGAAAACATGTACGAACTTGCGAGCGTTTTTATCGGAGTCTACAAACACGGAGATACAACGATGTCAGTTACGGTTAAGTCGTAAGGGTGGATGATTTGGTGGGTGGGATGGATGAGGTAGTGGATGGTGATCGTAACAGCATTCGACATGTATATGAAATGCGATGAGATGCGCCATTATTGAGAGTCAAGCCGCCATTACCACTCAAATGGAGATTACTGCTCAGATGTACATTACTACCCAATCGCTTAAACATCCAGATCTCCATTACCACCCACCTAGACCACCACCCATATCACCCACAATAAATACCTGTAGCCTTTTTATTAAGCCCGCCTGTTGCAGCACCTACATCCGCATTACACCACCGCTGGGACTCCCGAACTGTTTACGGCAGTTTCAAGATAGGTCTGGTACGGGTTGGCATCTTTGCACACGATGGGTCCTTTTGCGGCCTGATTTTTCAAAAACTGCGGTACTTTTGGGCACTTCTCATCATGCCGGACGTTTTTTCGCTTGCATCCGATTTTGTGCTGAGCCACGTTGTTGCAGACGAGTTTCGTGTCGATGTTTTCGTACGGGCCGATTAGAGCGTTCATAGAGGGCTCATTGCTAGCCATGTCTGTGAGCTCCCTTATTATCGCCTGCGCAAGCTGGTCGAAAATAGCGCTTTTCCTAATCAGGATATTTTCCAAGAGAGAATTTGCAACGTCTTTGTGGATGAGGGGTGCTTTGCCGCTGCTTGTTTGTTTATAGCAGTGGCTGTAGCTTCTCGAGCCTCCGAACTCTTTGTTTAGTACATTGATCTCTGTAACGTACAGTGATAGAAGCGACATGTAGAGGCCCTCGATTTCCTTCGTATTTCCAGGACGGCTTTGACAACGTTGTACCGGGCGCTCTGTATGTGCTCGCTCTGTTCGAACTCCGATATGGGCACGTACTCGCCCGCAACGTACCTCTTGGTCTTTATGCAGTTGATATTTTCCATCTGGGTTCTGATCTTGGCGTTGATGACCTTTCTCCTGTACTCGATGTCGCACATTTTCATTTTGAGGGTGTTGGAAAGGTTGATCGCCATTTCCATAACAGGACGGAACGTTCCGGGAAGGAAGATAAGCGATCTTCTTTTGTTAACAAGCGTGATTGCAGCGTCAGAAACTCTCTCGACAAGGCTCAGGTGCGTGTTCGCTATTTTTTTAGTCGCGTTGAGGATCTCTTTCAGAGCCTTTTTTCTTTCGTCGTTCGAGCTGTGGTTTTTCCACAGGTCGTAGTTGCAGCTGGTCATCAGGGCGCTGACTATTTCCGTCTTTGCAATGTCGTACTCCGCCCTGTACAGCAGCTGCTGGACCAGCCTGAGCTCGAACTCGATAGCGCTTTCGACCAGATCTTTGTAGTCCTGGATCGCAAATCCGTAGTCTTCCTTTTCCAACAGGTTTTTTCTTATCTGCGCAACGTTTTTGTCGATCATATGGGCCTCTTTCGTTATCTGATTTATGTTTTTCTGGTGGTTTTCGATCAGTATCTCGTACGTCCTGTGAAAAGGGTATGCGAGAATGTCTGAGACCTCCTTGCTGCTGTACAAAAGCTCCTCCAAAAAGGCCTTGTGCGGCGTTTCTTCTTTCGCGCTCTCCAGCTCCTCAAATCTCAGTATGTTCAGAACGCCTTCGGTCTCGCGATTTTCAAAGAGCGTGTAGTTCCTTATATTTGCTTCCTGCGCGGTAGAGAATTTGGGCAAGCTCCCGGGCAGCACACACACGCTTTGTTCGGGCAGTATCTCCACTATTCGGTACGTTGGCGAATATGCCTTTTCCAGGAATATCAGAGGGGAGATTCTGACAATCTCGTTTCTCAGTATCTCCTCGTTCATTATTCGGTCCTCTGTCGACTGTCCAGAGTAGCTCTTGAGAGCGATGGTGCATATCTCCTTGTTTATCAGGATGGCGTTATCTCTGGAGTTGATTTTGGGGTCATCAAGCATCTTGTAAATCGTGCAGATGCGCTCCGGGGCCTGCTGTTTCTGGGCTACTGAGATCGCGTAGTTGTTTGGCACTTCGGCCCTAGGCGATTTGCACATGTACAGGGAGTTCAGAACAGCGTTCTCGTCTTTTTTGTGAAAAGCTTTTTGGCGATAAGGTAGTCGAGAGATTCGCCGTTTTTCAGCCTGTTGTTTCTGAGCCAGTATTCTGTTTGGCGCATGTTTATCTCCTCCTCTCTTATGATATCGATTAGGATGTATTTTATCGATAGTTCCTGTTTTCTGCACCACTCTTGGTCTTCTTCAGATAGGGGCGGGCTCGTAGTTCCGCTTATCTCTTCGGACTTTTGGTTACTGCCTGTCCTTGTTGCTTTAACTTGAGTATTTTTCGTATCTCTTTTCTGTATTCCTCGGATGCCTGTGTCGACTGGGGGGTTAACTATGTTACCGATGTTACTTGCCTCAGCTATATCACCTATCTTACCTGCCTTATCTCCATCACCTGCATCACCCATCTCATCTCCATTACCTATCTTATCTCCATCACCCGCCTCACCTACCTTACCCATCTCATCTCCATCGCCTACCCTTCTTTCTTGTGTATTGTCAGGTGCGCTATACGGTCCCCTTGTGTTCTGCTTGCCGATCAATATCATGCGCCTATACGGGTTTTCGTCAACTTCGCTAATCGGCAAACTCCCGTATCTGCCGTCTTTTTCTCCTGCTATTTTGTGTGTCTCGTAGTCTTCCAACTTTCTAATCGAGAGCCCTTCTGCGTTCCACGGATGCGATACGCTTGCAAGCGAGTACCACCCGATTGCAATATTCACTAGCGCCTTCCAAAAATCCATATCTCGTAAATTTTTATTTTAGAAATACTTTTTCGATGATATCAATGATCTTTTTATGGAGATTTTCCGAAACACTTGCCACCACTCCGTAGGACGTGGGTGTGGTCGGCGCGAGCTTTTTCCCCTCGATGTCCGTAATTATGCACCCGGAAGCCATGTGTATGCCTGCGCAGTGGTCCCATATCTTCTCCTGGATCTTTCTATCGGGTATTCTTATGTACAGGTCGAGCTTCCCGGTTGACAGGTACAGGTACTTGCACTGCCCGTCGATTCTCTGCACACTCACCCTGTACACCCTCTCTATCTCTTCGATTACTCGCTCTATTTTCGCATCGGAGTGCGCAGACTCGAAGGAGAGCCCTATCCGTATAGCAAGGCTCTCTCCAAGCTTGCCAAACGTCTGCAGCGCTGTTTTTCTCACGCTTATTTCTGTGGGCGTCTTTCTCTCCGACACAACTCCGTACGTCTCCCTGTCTTTCTGGCCATCTCCGCTCTTTCCGAACTCTCCAGCTGTTTTTTCAGGCACCGTTATCTTGTAAAAAATCTTTCCCTCTTTTGGCGATGATATGATCGAAAAGATCGGATAGTCCTCAACCACCGCAGAAACAACCACCGAAAAAACCCTCTGGTTAATAAACCCCTTTGTTCCGTCAATGGGGTCGATTATTACAGAGACTCTTTTCTTACTCTCCACAGTGTGGCGCTGCTCCTTTATTTCGCTTAAGCAAATGCCGATTTTCTGGAAGAATTTGTGCATCTTTTTCTTCTTGTTCTTTTCTCCTATCTCCTTTTGCCTTAGCAACGAGAGCAGCTCCTGGTACTCTCTGCTATCTTCCTCTTCTGCAACGATATCCAAATCAAACTCCCTAAGTAAGCTGCAAAATATGATCTGGATCGCAAAATCATAGTCCGTTACAACAGAAAAGTCCTTTTTCTTGTCATACACGGGCTTTCTTACCTTCTGCACCAGTTCTGTCGAGTAGCACATCCCAAGCATGCAGGTGTTGAAGAGCGCGCCGTAATCCATTCGCAAAAAATAAACAACAAATGGTTTTGTACGGATGTTGTTATGGTGATGCGGTGATACGTGCGATGGATTGGCATTATTAAATTATCGGCGTCTTCTTGCTTTATACCGATCATATATTGCGCATTTACATGTATACCATCGATATTGCGCATGTACATATATATCGATCATATATCACGCTTGTCCATATATACTACGCATGTCATCGATATCACCCATTATCACCCCTACCACCCATACCACCCCTACCCTCAATACCACCCCATACCACCCATATCACATCTTTTTCAGGTTCTTCATTATCTTCTCTGCTTCTGTCGTTGATCCCTTGTTTGTTTTGGTTATGTTTTGGATCAGAGGGATCTGGTCGTTGATCTCTTCGTTCTGTGCCTGAAGCCGCGAGCGAAGATCTTTCAGCCCATCTCTTATCGATACCAAAACTTTGTTCGTCGAGTCTTCCGTTGGCTCGTCTTCTATTTCCGGAAGCGACAGGAACTCTTTTTCTCTCCTTTCTCCAGCCTCCTTCGCTGCGTATTTCTCCTGCTGCTCTTCTGCCCCCTTGAACATGCCCTTGATTTTATCTCCCAGCACGTCTCCAACCGTTATCAATTTTCCTGCTCTTCTCATTTTAACCGACAGATCTTTCCCTCTTTGCACATTTTCTCGTATTCTGCTCGACTCGCTATGTATCTCTTCGAGCTTCTCTCTCTGCTCGTACAGCACCGCTGTCGTTCTCTCGGTCGTTCTTGTCACAGAGTCCAGAGTCCTGCGAGCTTCTAGCGCTGTTTCGAAGCTTGTTTTCTCTATTTCTTTCAAGTGCTCTTCTTCGGTCTTCTCCTTCTGTTTATATTTTCTCTCCATGAAAAAACATATTACAGCTATAAATCTCTTCGTTCCGCGCTTTCCACCAATCGCCTATCTCTTCTATACCCGTCCTAGAAAGGAGCGAAAGCGAGGGAGCAGGAAGATCTCGATGGATAAACAAGCACTAAAAACCCTCAAAATGTAGAATAATTCTGTGTTCGGTAGCGTCTGCCTCTCTAATCAGCCATTTGGCTTTAAAATGGGCACCAGAGACCGGCTAACTTGGCACGCGCAGATAGTCACAGCTAGGGCCAGTACAACAGCAGATAATAACATAGCCACGGATAACATAACTTAGAATACTGCAATAGCTAGTACCACAATAGTTGGCAATGCCATAATCACGTACACCATAACATTTAATAGCATAACAGCTAATATCATAACACCCAGTACCACAATAGCCGATAATAACATAACCACGCACACCACAACCACCACACCATCCACAACTACCAACACCATAACCACTCAGCACCCATAACAGCCCAAACAACCGTAGCAGCCACTGCAGCCTTTATTGCCATGCTCTTTTGAATGTCACGCCCTGCAGCTTGATCTTTTCGTTCAGAACGTTTGATATCACAGTTATGTCCTCCTTATCAAAAAAATTTTCATCGATGTAGCAGGTTTTCTCTTTTGGGCTTTTTTTCCCCAGTATCTTCGCAAACGCGTGCAGGTAGTAGATAAGGCTCCACCCGCCCGCCAGCCCGCTGTGGCACAGGTGCGCGTACGCTCTCCTGAGCCCGGTATCTTTCGACCTTCTCGACGACAGCTTTCCCAGATACCCCGTGAAGCTAATCTGCGACGCAAGCCTTATTGGCGGTTTAACCGCCGTGTAGTACCCTCCAAGATTGAACAGCTCCGTCATCCCCTGGTACAGCATCTTCTTTTCCACCACGTCCGCAGTGCTCAGACTGTCCGATATCTCGGCTGCAGACCCAAGAGACGCTCCTTTGCTGTAGTTTTCGAACACCATCAGCAGAGCCATCCCCGGGTCTTCGAAATACGACTCGTATTTTCTTTGTATCGGAAGCGACGGCTGGAACAGATTCCTCGTTACATCGAATATGTTCTGCGTGCTCATATGCTTTCCGACAGATTTTATATCCTCAGCCGTTATCTCTTTCTTCTTGCACAGATACTCAAGCGTGTTAAGCGCGTATCTGGCGTCTCCACCGCTGGATATCGCGATCTGATGCAGCAGGTGTTCTGGAATCCCTATCGCCTCTGCTTTGAAAACCGTTTTCAGAAAAGTCTCTAGCGGCTTTGCCTCTATCTTCTGGTACGTTATAACCGTGCTCGCGTTCAGTATCGATCTGATTTTCTGGTTGGCCTTGTCGTTAGCCGTCATTACCAACGGCACCCTTGCCGCCTTAAACAGGTTCAGGATCTCCTGCAGCCCTCCTTTATCGCTAACTCCCATGTTCTCTATCTCTTCTAACAGGATAAGCTTCTTTTTGTCTATCTTCAAATCGCCTCCAATTGTCATCTGCGCAGAACGCTCCTTAATCGACTCTATTTCGGATTTTTTTCTGCAGTCTCCTCCGTTATACTCCACCACCGACGCGTTCTCCTCCTTCGCTGCCAGATACACCGACAGGCTCTTTCCAACGCCGGACGGGCCAACGAGAAGAATAGGCCTGTTTCCCGGAGATGCAAGCGCGTTTTTCAGTTCTCTAACCGCTGCTCTATTTCCAACCATCTCCGAAGTGGTTTTTGGGCAGTGCTTCTCCACCCATTTCGCACCCAGCCCATCTTCATTTCTTTTTTTGCTAACATCTCCGTCTGCGGCCTCGCGTTTTACTTCGGTTGGGTGTGTGACGTAGTTTTTGGTCATCTCTTCGAAATACTCCTCCGATATTATTTTCGTGCCTGCTTCAGACGCCTTTTTCATCTTTGAAGGCCCCGGCTCGCTCCCAGCAATAAGAAACGTGGTTGACTTAGAAATACCCAAAGTTACCTTTCCTCCAAGCTCCCTTATTCTGCTAACTATTTCATCTCTTGGCATAGAGGTACCCCCAGTCACCACAAAGATCTTTCCAGAGAGGGGAAGTTCTTCAGCCCCTTGCAACATAAAAAAACAGAATCAGAACATTTGAAAGTTCATTATAGGGTAGGGCGGTATTTAATGGTGTGGTAGAGATGATTGGTAAGATGGCGATTAACAGACAATATCTGATAACTATCATCAGTACGGCACCTACTAAACATAAGATCTATCCAGCCTATCAAATATTACACTGTTGTTATTACCACCTCTACCACCCCTACCATCCATTACCACCCCTGCAAATTCCCCATGTACTGTGATTTATTCAAGAAGCACTTTTCTTCTCGTTGATAACGCTGCCTTTACAGCACATCCGATAACAAAGATAATAATGCCGCCTCCAAGAACCAGCTTGTAAGACTTAGGCTTTTCCTTCGCGTACTTTGGAAGCGCCTTAGCCTCGAACTCTCTCAGCTGCTCTTGGACGTATTTGTCGATGCTTTCGTTTTTCGCGTTCCTTCTGCCGTAGAATATTTGCTTTTCGGGGTCAAATAGCACCACAAGCGGCTTTCCGTGAAGCAGCCCAAAATTGGTCTCTGTGAACTTCGGATACTCCTTCTTGTCGATGTACGAGAACACGTAGGGCGAAGACGACGAGCCTTTGTTGCGCTCTAACGCCACTTCCTCGAACTCTTCTATTTCCCTCGTATTTCCGCCGTCTGCTACGATGGATACGACAGGCTTCAGCCCGTGGAATATCGAATAGAAGTTGTCCATCGTTAGTTTCGAAATATTCGGGAAGTGCGCATGGAACAGCCACTCCCTCACGGCTCCCTCATCGTGAACGTCTCCTTCGTAGTAGAACTTCGATCCGTTTTTGAACACTGCGAGTCTGAGAACGCTCTCTCCCTCTTTTGCCTCCACTTTCATCTTGTACGTTTGGGCGTTCATCTTCAGATCGTGCGCAATTCTTCTAAATGTCCTGTTTGCGACTATTGCATCGGAGTAGAACACGACAAACGTCGGATGCGCGATGTTTGCGACCTCTTCGGGGGTTATTTCGCTGAAGCTTGGGGAGGCCAGGCGGGTGCAGAAGTCTGTGAACGAGCTCAGCGTCATTTCTCCGTTATATCTCATCAGGATGCCGTCGTACATCACGAGAATGCCCGGGAAGTCGTAGATATAGTACCTTCCTGCGACAATCTCCTTATCTGGCCCGATGTACTTCGCAATGTGGATCTCCTGGTTGAACGTCCTGTACGCCTGGAGAAGTATCTGGTCGATGGCAGAGTTGCGCTCTCCCTCAAAATAGACAACCCAGGGCCCCGAGAACTTCGAAAAGAAGTCTTCTTTTGTAACTGTCAGTATGTTTTTGGCGATGGATGTTTTCTCTTCTGAGAATATCGCAGGACTGAGGCCGGTTGCTGACGTGATTGTCTTAACAAGCTCTTCGTACGTTTTATCGCCTGACGTTCTTTGGAGCTCTTTTCCGTCTCTGGACACCACTATTGTCGGGATCGCGCCTATCTCTGCGGCGTCCTGGGGGCAGGCTTCCGTGTCCACCATGATTCCCGTGATCTGCTCTCCTGATTTTTCTATCGAGTGTATGATCTGTTCTATTTTTGGCGCGATTCTCTGGCAGTGTATGCAGTTTTTTCTGTAGTACTTGGTAATTGATAGCCCGTTGGTGGGAACTATTTTGCAGCTGTCGTATATCCTGGCGGCTGCGAGCTGCGAGAGCAGAAGCGTGCACGAGAGCGCAATAATAATTGTTGCCTTCATGTTTACCGCGTTGCTTTTGGCTATATACCTTTTTTTCGTTTCATATCTGTTTCCTGCTAAGGAAGCAAACAGGATGAGACGTACAAATAATTAGATTTTTTTCACCAAATGGGCATACCGCGATTTTTCAAGCTTCTGGCAGAGAGATACCCGCTCTCGGTCGAGAGAAGGAGCAAGGGCGCTGTGGCGGAATACGAGAACCTGTATCTCGACATGAACGGAATCATCCACATGAAAACACACGACAACAGCAGATCGAAAGTCTCCACGGACTGGGACGTGCTATCGAAAAACGTGTGCGAGTACTTAGACGTGATATTTGATGTGGCGCAGCCAACAGAGCTTCTGTTTTTATCGATAGACGGGTCCGTGTGCAGGATGAAAATGAACCAGCAGAGGTCCAGAAGGTTCCTGAAAACAAAGGAGGAAAAAGGGTCTGGAATCAATCCCAGCTCGATCTCGCCGGGAACAGAGTTTATGGAGCATCTTCAGGAAAAGATTCTGAAACACATCGAAGAGAAGAGAAAAACCAACAAGAGATGGAAAAACGTAACGGTCGTATTTTCAGGACACAGGGTCCCGGGAGAAGGCGAGCACAAAGTAGTGACGTACATCAGAGACACGTACGAAATGAACAGGAACAAAAGACACTGCATCCACGGAATGGACGCAGATCTGATTCTTCTCACGCTTCTGACAGCGCTGCCGCACTTTTCTGTTCTCCGGGAAGAGATGAACCAGAAAAACGAGAGAACAGGCGAGTTTATCGTTCTGCACTCGCACATTATTCGCGAGTATCTCTCTTTGGAGATGGGAATTGGGCAGAAAAGCGAGTTTGCTAAGAGAGTGGTCGATGACATCGTGCTGGTGATGACGCTTTTTGGTAATGACTTTCTTCCGGGGGCGCTGGAGCTCATCGACTCTTTTGACGATGTGCTGGTGCTGTACGGCAAGCACGTCAGAGCGACAGGAAAGCATCTCCATAACAGAGGAGATATCGACTGGAGCGCGCTTTACGCGTTTCTTGGGGAGGTTGCGGAGTACGAGAAGATCCACATGGTGCACTCGATTATGGGAACCGCACCGCCAGGGAAGCTATTTACGTACGCAGGAGCAGAAAGCACCGTGATGGCAGAGAAGAAGAAGTTTTACGCCGCTGCAGAGAATATGCTGGAGTCGTACACAAAGAGCGAGTATCCAACGTACATCACGAAAAACATTCTAGCGGAAATTTCAGCAAAAAACAGCAAAATCAAAAGCAAGGTGATAAAAAACGTGCTTTTGCAGAAAACAGGGCAGGCGGTGCTCAGCCCAGAGGGAAAAGAGGCGCTGAAGGAGCTAGCAGGGGTGCCGCTGATCGAGGAGATGCCAGAGAAAGAGGCGGTGCAGGCGTTTTGGGACGTGGCAAAAGACGTGAGGTACAAGAGAAAAGAGTTCACGAAAAAAAGAGCGGAAGAGTACCTGCTTGGGCTCGAATGGATCTGTGCGTACTATTTCCAGGGATGTCCTTCCTGGAGCTGGTTCTACCCAGAGCACTACTCAGTGTTTATCTCGGACGCGCACAGCAGACTGAGAGAGATCCTGCTGCAGGCCGGAAAAGAAGGGAATGAAGAGGTTTCGAGAATCTTGAAAATAGAAAAAGGGTACGAGAAGGGCAGGCCGCTGCTTCCGTTTGCGCAGCTTCTTGGAATTCTCCCTGCGGAGGACAAGAATCTTCTGCCGGAGCCTCTGCAGGAAGTGTTTGCAGCGCTGCCAGAGTACTACCCAAAAACGTTCGAAACGGACAGAGACGGGAAAATGGCGGCGTGGGAGTCGCTCTGTCTGATTCCGTTTGTCGAGATAAAGAGGATCGAAGAGGAGGTTGCAAAGAAAGCGCACAGGCTGACAGAACGGGAGGAGAAACGGAACAGAGTAGACACGCTGAAAATCTGGGGCGCAGGAGAAGAGCAGATGGAGGAGGTCGAGATCAACGAGAAGACAGAAAAGGCGATGCACGCGCAGATCACGAGGAGAAACAGCGAAAAACACATGCCGGCGATTCCGTCGCTGTTTTTCAAAAAGATCTTCTCGAATATGTCGCGAATAGAGCGGCCGATATTCCAGGGAGAGCGCAAGCGTGTTGTGATAACAGCGATGCCGTGTTCGCACATTATCGCGGAGATAAATAGCTGGATGGGGTGCAGGGACATCAAACAGATCAGAACGTGGGTGGGAAGCGACGGAGCGGTCTATGCAGGGTTTCCGTACGTTGTGCCGTGCAGGATTGTGCAAGTGGCGTATAAGGAGAAGGTTTTCGATGTGACGCAAGACGGGCAGGTGCAGGAAGGGGTCTCGGAAAACCACCACAAAAGGATGCTTCGGGATAGCACCCAGGACCTGTTCAGGAAAGGAGGGATCTACATAAAAGACAGGAAAAACTACGCAGTGTGCGTGGTGAAAGAGAAGGAGGAGCTCGTGGTGCCGCTAGAAATGCTAATTGGAAACGCGAACATGCAGAACAGCCAGAAGATACAGACGCTGCACGGCAAGCCGGCTCAGAAACGCGGCGAAGAGTGAAAGCGGCAAGATGCGGGCAGAGTAGGAAAAGTCGGACGGCGCAGAGCGCCTTGTTCGGGTTCCGCACTGTGTCAGGGCGTGGTAGCGCTAGTGTGGGGATTCAGGCGCAGTACGGAGTCTATTTGTCAGAGTGCAAGGGGGTTTGGACCCCGCAGCTAATCGATCTCTACAGCGGGCGCCTTTCTCGATGGTCCGGAACGCTGCCGGAAATTCCGAAAGCGTCCCGTATCTTTTTGAATTTAGGTAGAGAAAGCTTTTGGAAAGACAGCTTTCGGAAATTCTGCAATAAATTTAATCTGGAAGCTGCAGGATACTTATGGGGAAGGGGTGCGATTATGGATTAGAATTGCGGTTGCGTGTGCGGTTGGTAGGTCCGCTCGGCTATTTCAATGGAAGAGAGGATCGATAGGGCATCTTGGCTGTCTCAGCGGCAGAGCGTCGAAGTATTTATTTGATTTTTTTTTAATAATTGGATCTCTGCATACAGCACACGGTAGCTCTGCAGTACATTACACTAGACTAAAACCATCGTTCTTTTGATGAAGAAGGATGACCTGATTCTAGTAACATTTTATCATAATTTCCTAGTTAGTGCACCTTTGGCCTTCCTCTTCGAGGATGCGCCCGTGGTTGAGAAAGAACGAGCGTACTGATAGCGAGTGGTGCTAATAACTGGCAGCAAAAATCAATCCCGTAGATACCCCACAACAGCACAAGCACATAGCCAACAGATCTGACAGGTAGCAAATGTGTGCTAAAGCAGAACATCACTCCGTGGTCTCGCAATTCTAGTACATATTTCAATGGCAGAGAAGACTTCTCAGCCAAGAAAGTCCGTATACCGCGAGATTCCGGCTGTTCTGTAATGAATGGCAGACATGCATCCGGGCTACAATCGGGCTGCAGCAGAATTAAACAGATCTGTGAATTATTTTTATGACAGTGCCTCTTTCCGTTCTGAGAGTTAAGCGAGAGATGGAAACGGTGCAGATCGGAGTAAATGACGAATTGGACGTGGCTTACGAAGAAGACGGAACGTGCACTCTTCTTTATTCGATGTACTTAGACGAAGGGGTCTACAAAGGGCACCGGTACCCCTTCCAAATCAGAGTTCCTGACACCTACCCGTTTTCGCCTCCCAAAGCAACGTGCATAGTAAGTGTTCTGCACCCCTCGATTGATTCCCTTGGAAGAGTGTGCATGAACGTGACAAGAGAAGACTGGTCGCTAGACCAGGGCATACAGAGCGTTATTTTCTGTCTTTCCTCGATATTTTACGACGTGCCAACCGAAGAGCCGTTGAACAGAGACGCGCACGCTCTTTTTATGGAGGACCCAGAGGCGTTCAAAAAAGAGGCAGAAAGAGTCTACAAAAGCGGCCATACAACGAGCGCAGAACGTCCCCAAAAGGAATAAGAAGAGAAGAAATTTGGAAAAGAAAATAGAATGGAAGAAAAAAAGAGGAGGAAGCCTCGGGAGCCTGAGAAAAGCGCAGAGTCCCGCGCTACGTTAAAAAAAATCGAGAAGATATCGGGCAGTGTCGCACAAGATATAGCAGTAGCGGAAGAGCAGAGACAGAAAGAGGCCTGCAGCGGTAGACTGGACGTGAGATATAGTGATAGAGAAGTTTTTGTATATGTAGATAGGAAGATGCGAAAAACTGTCAAAATAAACCGCCCGGTGTTATCTGCAGCGTCTGATCTGTGCGTGTTTTGGGTTCTGACAGAGGAAGGGGTGCAGAAGTTTGAGTGGCTTGAGGAGGCGGAAGAGGCGGTGGAGCGGGGCGCGGATAAAATCAAAGGCGCTGTTCACGGCGTGTCCGATAGATGGTACATGCTGGTAAGAACGCATGCAGATCGGATCAGAAACACGCTATACAACCTAAGAGAAAACAGAGCGATGGAAATAGATGGCGATATTGGAGCGGATAACCACGGGCAGATGCTCGTGTCAGGAATTGTAGCCGAGCAGGGAAAGAGAGTCCGGATAGAGTACAGAGACGCGTATGTGCTTGTGGAAGAGGGCGAAAAAGAGCACAGAATAGCCGAAAAAGGAAAAATTACCAGACATAGGATGTTTTTCGATAAGAGGAATATTTTGGAAATAGACGGAAACACCGCGCGCCACCTAGTGCTATCCGCTAGCAGAGAGATGCTCCGCGGCAAAGAGTCCCGAAGTGTAGAATTCGATCCCTTGCAGAGGTCCATGTACGTGGAAATAGACGGAAAAAGGCACATAATAGAGCCGTCCTTCGACAAGTTCGACGTGGAAGAAGTGGCGGAGAAAGAGACAGCAAAAAAAGAGCCAAGCACCCCGGCAGAGCCGCCCGTCTGCCATCCTCCGCCTATTTTGGCCTTTAAAAACGGAGATATTTTCCTCAACGGAAGAATTTTTGCAAAAACAGTCTCCGGTACTTTTTTGGCTTCATGTACGGGACGCTATTTTCACCAGATGGCACATTCGGGCGTAGTTAAGGTCTTCCACATAGACACACGCATAGAGCTGGTGAAGACGCTTCCCGCCGTCAGAACCGAAGGGCTTCTCTCTTTTCATGCGATTTCAACGCCCACCAGCACCGTAACCGCGCTTATCTACTCCGACTCTGTCATAGTAATGGAACACGCATTTCGGCTCGGCGTTAAATCCTCCGCTGCGATACCAGACACAGAGGGAGCCGGAGAAGTATCCGATATAAAAAGGTACAGAAAAGACGTGATACTAAAGCGCAACGGAAGATACTTCAGGTACTTCCTGGATCGGTGCAAAAACATGCAAAAAGAAGAGACACCTGCGCCCCCAGAGACAAAATCCGTATCACTATCTGCAGAAAACCAAAACAAACAGCAAAAATTTATATCTATCAAAAAATCAGGGTCTTTTTTCTCTGTAGAAGCTGCCAGCAAACACGTCCTCTCCGCCCCCTTTGCAAGCTTCTTCCACCTTCTTCACAAGGGCTACGTGTACTCCGAAGGGTTCTCCATACTATTTTCTGAAGGACCGCGAATCTCCTTCGCGTTCGCCGTCTCGCACCTCCGCGTATTCAACGAAGTAGACGTATCGAAGGTGCTTGTCGTTCTCTCCAGCGGACAGGCCTCGCTTCTCACCGTTAGAAACAGTCAAGTAGAGAGAAAAAGCGACCTGTTCCAAAATATCTCCCCAGATACGGTAGAGATGATCTCTCCAGACTCCTTCATCCTCTTCGAGTCCTTCACAGTCACTATCTTCAAAGAGGCCGAATACATCCACCCCGTCCTCAAATGGGACCTTCCATCGCTCCCGCTCTCCTTCGCCATCTCCTCAGACTCCCTGTACCTCTGCACATCCCGCGATCTCTACAGACTATCCGATGTAGCCGTACGAGAGGGCTCTTTTCTCTCTCGCAGCTCAGTTGGCGTTGTTTTTTGATAGGCCATTTCTAACGAACGAAAGATCTACCCTGTGCCCCACAAGATCTCTGATGTTATTTATCTTCCTCCCGATCATAACGGGTCTTTCAAGAGAGATCCCCCAGCCGATCGCCCTAACATCCTCGGGAAATCCCATCGGCAGAAGCATTTCTGGTCTGAACACCCCAGAGTTCGCGACCTCCATCCACCTCTTCATCTCCTCGTGGTACGCAAAGACCTCCAGGCTTGGCTCAGTGTACGGGTTGAACGCAGGCTTGAATTTCAGCCTGTTTATTCCCAGACTCTTCAAAAACACCTCAATAAACCCCATCAGGTGAGATATCGTCAGATCTTTCCCAAAAACGATCCCCTCTACTTGGTAGAACTCTGCGAGATGTGTGGCATCAAGAGACTCGTTTCTGAACACCTTATCTATGGAGAAATACTTCCCCTCCACCTGTTTTCCCGCCAGCGAATGCAGCATCCGCGTTGTCACCGCCGTTGTGTGCGTTCTCAGGACGTTTTTTCTGGACTCCTCCACAGACCAAGGCGCCTGGTGCCCTGCCGAGCCGTATCCTCCGCTCGTGTGAACGTTTTTGACCTTTTCCAAATACTCCAACGGCGGATCAGCAGCGGTTGCGGGATTTGCCAAAAAGAACGTGTCCTGCTCGTCTCTCGAGGGGTGTCTTTGCGGCTGGAACAGAGCGTCAAAGTTCCAAAACGAGGACTCGACGTATTTTCCCGCGTTCATTTCTGTGAAACCCATCTGGAGAAAGATCTTCTTAACGCGCTCTTTTTGAAGAGTCAGCGGATGGAGCGCCCCGGAGTACCTCGAGGGCACAGAGACGATCGAGAAGTTGTATTTTTTTAGTCTATTTGATATGTCCATGTTTTGCAACATCTCGGCCGTTATATCGCTTATGAGCTCCTCTTGCACTCCGAACTTTGCGCCTTTTTGGAGTACGTAGTGCGTGATTCTTTTTTGGGACACGAGTTTTCTTCTTCTTAGGGCCTGGAGCGCTTCTTCTTCGACGGGTAGGCCCTGTGCTATCTTTTTCAGAAGCGCTTGCGTTGCGTCTTCTGGTGCTTCTCTTCCTCTTTGCAGATTTCCGTTTTCTATTTTGATCAGACCTGTTTTGACTCCGTTGGACTTTCCTTTTATGGAGATTTCTTCAACGGCTTTGTCGCTCAGATCGGATAGCGCGTCCAAAAGCCTCATTCTCTTAACGGCTTCCGCCATGGTAGCGCCGTCTTCCACCACAGAGTAGAGAAGGTACTCGGGGGATCCTCTTTGCACCGCGTCTTCTCCTTCTGCTGTTATGTACGTTGTTTCGTGCAGTCTTGGCTCCGCTGTGATTGTCTCGAACGACTCCAGTTTCTTAACCGTCCCTATCACCTGGTTGTACTCGCCTTCGATCTTGCTCGTGTCCACTTTGTTGCATTTTTCTAACTGTTCCATTATCTTCTGTTCTACACTCCTTAATCCCATAAATAAAAAAACGTTTCTCTATTTCAAGTGCTGGATAGGATGGGTTGGATGGGATGGGTTGGATAGGATGAGTTGGTGGGTGTACATAGGTGGTAGGTATAGTTAGATGGTAGATGTAGTTAGGTGATGCATATGGTTGATGGATAATAACTGAACCTATCCCCTCATCCTACCTACATTACCTACCCCATCCTATCCTATCCTACTAATCACCTGAAAATACCACCTCCACGTTCCATTTATTTGCAACAGCCCTTTCTACTCTACCATTTCCTGCCCTCTGGTGCTTTTCACTAACTCTGACACTGCAAGATCGCACAGATGCTTATGTGCCTCGTCTTTTTTAGATGCTCCCCAGTCCTGGATCTTTTTCGACAGATCTGCGCCCCCGGATATCTTTGCAAGCGCTCTGAATATCTCAAGAAACTCTTCGTCTTCCCGGACGCCTCCATCCGCCCTCGTTGCGTTTTCGCTTCTGCACCTCCCCATCTCTTCGATATTTTCCACTTCGCTGCTATGCTCGTCTAAGTTAACGCACCTGGCGCTATCTTCTCTTAAATAATTTCCCGTTCTCCTTGAATGCGACTTTATCACTTCGCAAATAATCCTCGACGGAGATTCTCTCTGCATCGCCTCCTCAAACAGCCCCAGAGCCGCTGTTCTCACCTCTTCTCTCTCCGCTGGCAGCAGCAGAAGCGACAGGTCCCGGTACTTCTCCTTGATCTTTATCATTCCCGCCCTGAGAAGGTGTCTGATAAGCGCTAGAGCCGTTAATTTCACGTGAGGCGAACAGTTTCCGTCTAGAGGCGAAAAAAGCATCTTCGAAGTTGTTCCGATAAGGCTGCTGAACGCCATCACAGAGTCCGAAATTATCATCAAGCAGATGACTTTGAGCTCGTCGCTTCCCTCGCAAAGGGTCCTTATCACGTGTTCCATGTGTTTTGTGTTATATTCGCTGCTAATTCCCATCATTTTTCCGAGTGACACAAGAGCTACCTTTCTTATCTCGGCGTCTTCACTGTATATGTGTTCTCGCACTAGATTAACAAACGGACGGAGCGCTGAATCTTCTCCGAATAGTATCTCGTGCTCTTTTGCGAAAAACACCTTATCAGCTAGCTCTTCTTGCTCTTCTGTTGTGGCTTTTGTGCTGGCGCGTCTCGATCCAACGCTCAGCCGCCTTTCTCTTATTTCTTTCGAGGTTGCGGGCTCTATTTTGGGTTTTTTCGCATCCTCTTCGGTTTTCGCGTGTTTTCCTCGCACGCTCCACGCTGCCTCGACTCTTTCCAAATGGACCGCCTCTTTAAGCGCAATGTGCCCAACGGAGAACAAAAGAGGCGCTACGCTGTTTTTCCTGCACAGTACCCTAAGTATTTCGACTGCCAGCGCGTCTGGATGCGTAGATATAAGATAGGACGTGTCTATTATTCTCTGGAGAAGTTCTAGCTCTCTTTCGTGCACCCTATCTTCTAATAGCGTTTTCAGCAAGATAACTACTTCTGAGCTATTCGGAACCCTGTAGTCTAGGTTTCCAAGTATCCCAACGATCTGCGACAGAACCTCAACGTCAGAGCTGTGAGAGACTTGCTGAATCACCTTTTCCACGCGCTGGTCTGTTGCGCTTTTATCAGTTGTCGTGATTTTTCTGAGCATTTTGAGATATGGCAGAATATTCCGGCCAGATGCAGAGTCGCTTTTCTCTGTTCTCTTTTCGATCTGCGACACTATTTCGTTGATCACTCTGGGCCCAAGTATCCCTCTAAGTGTCAGCTCTCTAACTAAACCCTCGTAAGACAGCGACGGAGAGTCGAAGTGGACCATGAACTTCAGAAGCTTTTTCGGGTCGCCGTCCGACATCCGCTGGATCTCTTCTGCAAGCGTGTCTACGGGCGATTTTCCTTCAGCGCACCCTCTGGTCCACGCCAGCGCGAACAGATCCGGAAATACTTCGATTGCCCCGGGTATTTCGTACGAGGTACACACAGATACGTACTGAATGATCTCCGCTACTTCTCCGCGGATTCCCGTTTTCAGTATCTCTTTGACCCCCTCTATGCTCTTCTGGACTATATCGCAGAACTCAGCGCACTCTGTGTGGTACTCGTCCTCTATTTTTCTGCACTTCTCCACCACGCTCTGACTCAGCATTCCGCCATCTAGCTCGAACGGGTGCGTTTCGAGAATCTTTTTGAAAAAAGATATCGCCTTCTTTCTCACAATGTGCGTCTTATCCAGTATCCTTTCGACAACCATCTCCAACATCTTTTTTTTCTGTTCTCTCAGAACGGCGCTTCTTTCTGACATCTCTCCAAGCACCTGCACAGCTTTCGATCGGCAGAACGGGCTCACATCTCTTGTTCTTCTGCATATCGCTTCTGTTAGCGTTTTAAGCTCTTTCTCGCCTTTTTCCTTCTCTTCTATCTCTTTTTTCAGCCTTTCTGCGACCTTTCCTGCGCCTTCAATTCCGGAGTTTCTTATTGTTTGCACCTCCGACTGCATCGCTCTCAGCGCTATCTCCGCCATTGGTATCGACTCTTTCCCATCTATTTCCGTTAGAACAGATACGATCAGCAATCCTGTGTTTTTGTGAAGTGAGCTGCTTCTGCTCCTTCCTCCCTCTTCTATCACGTATCTCATCACCTCCTGGAGCACTTCTCCTCCTATAAACGTGAGTACTTCGGAAAGCACGTGGGGAGGTTGTTCTGTCTGGAGGAATCCCAGCGAGTGCGCGCTTATCTGGACGTTGTTCTCTGCGATTTGGTCGAATATCTTGAACAGTTCGCTCTTAACTTCGAGAAACCTGAACCTTGTCTTCTCGAGGTACGAGAACGCGACTTTGCAAAGAAGGTCGTAGTCGCATCTAGATTCAGAACACAGGTCTTTGCTAAACGACAGAACCGCTAAGCTCGAGACTCCGCAGCTTTCTTTGCCTTCGATTTCCATCGATGCGAAAAAAGAGCTGGCAAGTGCCAGAAAAACCGTCGAGTTATCGACCTTTGCGAAGATTTTCTTAAGTATCTCTATTTTCTGAGGGTGTTTGTGTATTTTGGACAGCACCACAGCGTATTTCTCGGGCTCTTCGGAGATTGTCTTGTTTTTGAGATAGTTCATCGCTCTCTCCACCTCAGACTCGTCGGCGCTCATAAAATGTTAAACAGACAATTAACTTTTAAATTTAATTGGAGGTGTAGATTGGAGGTGTAGATGGGCGGTGCAGATTGCCGGTGTAGTTGTAGATTGCTATGGCTGCAGATGACGCGTTCATTAGATATAGGAGAGAACTAAACGTCTTCTCTTTTAGTATATGGCGAGCGTAGTTCTGTTATGGGTGTATGTCGTTGGGTATTTGAATGAATGGAAGAGGGCCTTAGAAGATATGAGAAAGATGCGCTGTACTAGAAAATATCTTTTAGTCGTTCGTAGGGCTGTATTTTGGATTTATTGGGATTATAACAGGTCTAGCCAGATAGGGTATTAGATGTCAGCTGATTTGACGCATGCTAGGTACGTCAAGTCATTAGATGCCATGCTATCTATCAACTCATACCATGCCATGCCAGATCATTCCATATCAACCAAACACCAATATCATCTCATCTCATATCAACTCAACACCAATATCAACGCAACATTAATACCAATACCATGCCAACCAAACACCACCCAGCATAACCGCCTAGTTCTTGTCCTGCTTAGTCCCAGGAACCAGATTTAGGACATAGGGCTCTCTTTTGTCGCATATGAAAAACCCTCTTCTCTCTATCTGCAGATATCCTCCCTTCTGCACGCCGAGCACCCTTTCATCGCAAAGCATCTCGTACTCCTTTTTGGACTCCGCGTTAAACAGCTCGTGCGGCTCTTGGTCCTCCTCTGGCTTGTCCACCGTTATCAGATCGGAGTACTCGACCACAACTACCGAAACCGCCCTTTTAACAGGCACCCATGTGACGCGGGCCTTCGTGTCCTTTGGCAAAGTGCTGCTCTCCTCCGCTGCCAGCGGCGATGTGCTTTTGATCCTGAAACTTCCCACCCCCATCAGAGTGATCTCGTCTCCGAAAAAAAAGTCTCCCGTATCTTTTTTTGAAATGTAGACTTCGCTTTCCAAAATCCGCTCGTCCCTGCCGGGCGTGCTGATCGTCCTGCCCCCGTCGACCCCCTCGAGTCGCAGAAGCACCAGGTCGTTTTTCGATATGCCGTGTATCCTCTTCGCCAGCGGGTCCACCATCTTGGCGTTCAGCGCCCACACCTTGTCCCACGAGAGCAGTACCGTATTTCTCGACGGCCCCTGCGAAATGATGTACTCCTTAAGCGCTTCCCTAAGTAGCCCTTTTCTGAGAATTCCCCTAACTGTCGGCATCCTCGGGTCGTCCCATCCGGAAACTTTGCTGTGCTCCACAAACCACTTCAGCTTCCGCTTGCTCAGAACCGTGCGTTTGAAATTCAATCTCGAAAAATCCCATATCAGAGGCCTGTTGCTAAGATCCAGCGCAGACAGGAACCACGCGTACTGCGCGTTTCTGTCCCTGTACTCGTTTGTTCTCAGCGCCAGAGTTACCCCCTCCACGCTATCCACTATTGGGCACGCGAAGTCGTACGTTGGATAGACCCTGTACCTGTTTCCTGTGTGGTGGTGCGGCGTAAGGTTCACGCGGTATATCACCGGATCTCTCATCGCCTTATTTTGATCGTCCACGCTGATTTTCGCTCTCAGGCAGTACTTGTCACAAAGATCGGTGGAAACCATCTTCTCGAACACTCTCATGTTCTCTGCTGGCGGCGTGTCTCTTCTGGGCGACGGAACTCCCCTGTCTCTGTTGCTTCTCATCTCCTCGACAGGCGTGTCATCGCAGTACGCAAGCCCCTTCTCAATCAGCTTTTTCGCTAGTTTTAACATGTCTTCGAAGTGGTCGCTTGTTCTGGTTGTTCTGTACTTGGTTATTCCGAGGAGGCCGATGTCTTCCATTATCGATTTCTCGAACTCTTCTTTTTCTTTTTCTGGGTTGGTGTCGTCCATTCGCACTATCATTTCTCCTTTGTAGGTCTCTGCGAAGTACTGGTTCAGAAGCGCAGCTTTTGCGTGTCCTATGTGGAGGTACCCGCTGGGCTCTGGGGGGAACCTTGTAACGACTTTGTACCCGCTTGGCAGTCCGATATCAAAAGAGGCTTGGTCTGCCTGTTTTGGCCCGAGTTTTTTCTCTCTTTCGTAGTCTCTTAGCGTCTCCTCTTCGCTTATCTGTGTTTTTCTGTACAGCTCGTCTGTTTTGGGATAGCTCTCAGCTATCTTCCCAGCTTTTTGCAGATTGATAAAAACTATTTCCGAATATAGAAGAGCAAAAATTAGAGACTTTTCTCTATCTTGCAGCTTTTCCATCTCTATCTTTTCTATTTCCGGAAGAATTTCCGTTACTTCTTTGTATCCCATCCCAACTTTCCAGCCCGAAAGAAGCTGAAGCCTTTCTCGGTAGCTCCACCCCGGGATGCTTTCAAGAAACTCCTGGAGGTTTTTGAACGAGCAGAACCCGGAGTCTTTCTCCTGCGTTCCCTCTACCTCCACTCCCTCAAATCTTCTTGCTACAACGTACGGCACAACGTGATACCTTTTCTCGTAATTGCAATGTACTCTAAGCGTTCGATCTGACATGAAAATAAAAATGCAAAAGAGTCTAGAATTTATTACCCGCAGGAGAGTAAGTTAGGTAGTGAGGTGGTAGTTAGGGTGGTAGTGAGGTGGTAGTTAGGGTGATAGTTAGGGTGGTAGTGAGGTGGTAGTGAGGTGGTAGTGTAGATGGTAGTGGAGGTATTGCTGTTAATTACCTTGTGGATGTTACTTGTTATTTCTTAGTACACCTCTATCATAACTGAAGATGTTCTTAGTATCTATGCTCTCTCAGCAGTCACGGGTTGTTAGTATTATGGGTTCTGTCACTAATCACGTCTTGTTTCATACTCTCTCATTTATCAAAAATTCTTAGGGCAACCACAGCCCATCCACCATATAACTACACCCTATCTACCATCCAATTACAACCTATCCACCACACGACCACACCCATAATACCACCTCGTGTACCGCTTCCAGTTCCGTGCGGTGGAGGAAGTTAAGCAAGAAAGTTTGAAAAAATATTCGATGGAGAAAGTGAAGCGGTACACAAAGGAAGAGAAGGTCGGAGAGGGTGCGTATGCCGTCATCTACAGCGGCAGAGAGTGTCTTGTCAGCCTCCCAGACGTGCAAGAGGAAATAGTCACAGAGACGCTTCCAATGAACGCCATTCAGGGCAGAAGAGTCGCTATAAAACGCATGAAAAAGATCAAAGACAGATCTGGAATAGAAATATCTGCTCTGAGAGAGATCAAGAACCTCAAAAGAATATCATCGGAGAACGTGATTGAAATCCTTGATGTTTTTGAACAGGAAAAATTTATCCATATCGTTCTTCCTTTTATGGAAAGCAATCTCGAAGTGATCATAAAGAGCAAAAAACTCGTGTTCATGCCCCAGGACGTCAAATCCTGGATGCTCATGATATCAAGAGGCCTCTACGAGTGCCACTCCCGTTTTATTCTTCACAGAGACATAAAGCCAAATAACGTCCTAATAAGCAAACGAGGCGAAGTCAAGCTCGCAGACTTCGGGCTTTCCGCAGACTTTGGGTTTCCCGTACGCCAAATGACCAATCAGGTGATAACTCGGTGGTACAAGGCGCCAGAGCTCCTCCTCGGCAGCACCAACTACACGTTCAGCATCGATATTTGGGCTCTCGGCTGCCTCTTTGCCGAACTACTCCTCAGAACGCCGTACCTGCCAGGATCAGACGACGTCCACCAGCTGGAGTTAACGTTCACGGCTCTCGGAACGCCCACAGAAGAAGACTGGCCGGAGATAAGAAACCTCCCGGGATACCGGCTAGATTTCCAAAAACATCCAAAAAACGACTTTTCGAGCCTTTTCAGCGCCGCAGGCCCAGACGCAATCGATCTAATTGAAAAGATGCTAACGTACAACCCCTCTAAACGAATAGACATAGAAAAGATCCTGGAGCACAGATACTTCAAAAACAGCCCCCTGCCGACAAAGCCGCACCTTCTGCCATTTGACGAAATTTCTCAGTAAAATTTTCATGGATGAGAAAAGCTCGCTAATTCCGCCAAGGAAGCTTCTTTCGCTTCTTTCGCTAATAGATAGGGAAGAGAAGATCGATAAGGACGCGCTGACCATTTTATCGCAGTTTTCCGAAAAGTTCATCAGCGACATAGTTGGAAAGGCCTCGCTCGTAGCCAAGCACAAAGGCAAGAGCACAATAACAGAAGAAGAGGTCAAGTTTGTCATCGAAAGAGAGTTCGACTATTATATCAGCACACATAGATAATAAAAGAGGTGTACAGTAGGAGCGATAGCGATGGTTGAGGGGTGGTGATGATGTGTGGTGATGGTTGAAGAGTGGTGATGATTAAAGATTGGGATAAGTGGTGATGGCTGAAGATTGGGATAGGTGGGATAAGTGGTGATGATTGAAGATTGGGATAACTGGGATAAGTGATGAAGAGTGGCGATGGCTGAATAGTTAGAGGAATAGCTGGAGGCATCTTACAGGGTACATCCCCAAGGCACTATACCAGTACCGCAACCATTCCAGCAACAACACTACTCCACAACTTACCTGGTTAATTCTATGGCATGCGAGCTGAGAAGATATCTTTGCTATTCAGATTCAACCTAATCTCCATTTTAGGTAATACTTTTCCTTTTATGGCCCTCACCTGCAACCCACCAAATAACAACGAGTCCACCAACTACACACCATCTTCCCAACAGATAACCTACCACCTGCTCGATAATTCAGTTTTATTCGAATCTCCACTCAGCTCTCTGCTGTCTCCAGCTCCTTCTATTACGGGCTACTGCGAATTCGCGTACCCCTTTGAGAGGAACTTATTAGAGAAGTCTTGATACGACGCAGATACCGAAGAGCTTCCGTCCTCGAGCAGCATCGACTGAAAAGTCTCCAGCAGAAAAGAGTGCCCTGTTTGGTGCACCGAATAAAACACCGGCTCAATCGCTCTTCCCCCAACCATATAGTCAACGATATTTCGAACTCTCTCGTACTTTTTCTCCTCCGGAATCGTGACTCTTCCCTCCAGCCCCTCAAATGCCCTGTACATCGACGAGTCTCCGGTGAATATGTACGCGATAATTCCCGAGTCCAGGAAATACGTCCCGTCGGTGCTAATAACGGACGAAGAAAGCTTCAGAGGAAGCGGCAAAACCACCCCCTCCTCGTTCGAAAACTCTTCGTCTATTCTAACCAGCGTGGGATACACCATCGCATCTGCCACCTTCACCGGATGGTTCCTTATTCCGTGCATGATCACGCCCTTCAGATCCGACGAGACTAGTCTGAACACTTTGTTCTTGATAAGTCCATAGATCAGCCTCGGGAACGCTCCCATCGTTCCCTGTACCCCTATACATCCCATGCAGTCAGTTGCAATTCTCAGCGCCAGCGCCCCCCCAGTGCCTTTTTCAGCGCACTCCTTATCGATAGACTTAAGCGCCACCGCGTGCACAATGCCAAGCGGGTCTACCGCCGTGGGACCAAGCGAGATAACGAAGTTTATCAGGCGTACCACTCTTTTTCCCTCTGACGTGTTAAAAATAACTGCTATCTGAAAAGTTATTCCCTCAAATACGAGATCTTCTTCGTAATCTATTTCAAACGAGAAGGTTTTTCCTCTTCTCAGCACCGATAGCTTGACGAGCCCATCCGGCTCCGCATGCACGCCCCAGTACTTCTTTATGCTGACGCTTTCCGGCACGCGGATCCTGCAGTACGCGTTGGTTCCGGAATCTGAGGACACGTACTGAGTTAGGTCTCTTTCGAGCGCTAGAGAGTCCGAGGGGTGCTGCCCAAGATACGCCGGGTAGTACCGCACGTCTCCTCCTGTTTTTTCGATTATCGGAAGCATAACGGGAATTTCCACGGGTCTGTTAGATAGCACGAACAGATTTACGCCGATGTTCTTGCGTAGCAGCTCTTCGGAGATCTTTTCGAAAAATCCCGTGTGCGTCTTTGCTTCGGAGCTTCCCGGCTTGATCTCTGCTGCGCCTACCGATGGAATTGTGCTGAGAAACGCAAACACGCATCCTCCTTTGTCTAAAATATGCGACGCGACCTTTAGCGCGAGCCCGAAGTTGTTTTTGCTCTCTTTTTCGGCTCTATACACGCCGTTTTTTATCTCTTCTATCGTTTTTTCTAACGTATTTCTTATCTTTTTGATGGGCACGACGTAGTCGCTCTCCATCAGCAGGGGGAGCGCTCCGTCCACCTCGTTAACTGTGTCGATTGCGATCGCGTCTCCTCCGAGCCTAACTACCTGCACGGAAGATCCGAACAGCACGATGCATATTTCGGCTCTGTCGTGGGGGTCGTTGACAAACGGAATAATCCGCGCAACTTTTTCAAGCACGGACGAAAATACCCCGCGCTCTATTGCGTCTGCTGTGGCTTCGATTGCAAAGAGATAGACAAATGGTGGGGGCGTTTTTTCGGACCCTGACGGAAACTCCACCACGTCTTTCGTAAGTACCGGGTTGTTGCACGCTTTTCTGTTATTTACTGCGTTGTCTTTTGGGCTGAACACTTTGAGGTACGCTCCGTACGAGTGCAGCGGCGTGGCGACGTCGTTTATGGCTCGGCAAATAGAACAGCTCCACCTGTATCCCGGGGGCACCACTTCGCAATACGGGCTGAGATACGCTTTGCAGGCCTTGCATCTCGGCACGTCGTCTATTTGCGGAACTCTTTCTTCTTCGGCTGGTAAAACCGTTACACTTACCAAAAAAGGTATTCCTGTCTTTTTAAACTCGCTCTTTTTCAGCGGAGCTGACGTAAATGAGCTTCTGTGGTACGTGTATTCTTCCGACTTGAGAAGAGAAATCAGCTCGTCGTTCTCAACGGAGCTTGCTCCTCTTTGCGACCCTAACCCAATATTCATTCTCTTAAAACAAAATGAAAAGAAATATTAATTGGCTGCGCTGTGGGTGGACAAGATGGGGGTGGTCGGGATGAGATAGGTGGGGGTGGTCGAGATGGGGATGGTGGTATATAGGATAGGTGGGGATGAGAGTGGTGGTATATGGAATGGGTATATAGCATAGGTGGTAGATGTAATATGTAGTTGTGGTAATAGTGGTAGCCATGGTAATCACGGTATTAATGGTATTCACAGTAGCCATGGTCGGTGGAATATGTGGTACTAGAAACACCAGCATTGCCCATAATAACAACTTTCCACCTGTGGAGTATTACTGATGGCCGTTAGTGCTAGTCGCGATTTATTAAAATTTACCTGAGAAGGCTAAGAAGTCCTCTTTTCCGTACCAACGCTTGATAAGGCCTCTCCCGCTTCAATCCTTCATTTACCGCTCTATACCCCTGCGATTACCTTATTAGGCACTTGGTTGGCATAAAAATTCTATTCCAACGGACGTGCCACCCAACGCGCACCGCCTTTATCCGTTGCCGATTGCGCATCTTATCGCACCCCAGTATAATCACCTGATTCCGTTCTGCTGAAGAAAGAGGCGAAGTATGTCTGCGCTGTGCGTTGACGTTTCGAGGTCTTTATCTTCTCTTTTTCTGATAAATCTCGGGAATCTCAAAGACAGCCCCTTTCCATCCGGTATTTCCGGGCTGTTCTGCGCTGCCGTGTGTTTGTTCGAAAGGGAGATCCCTGCCGCAGCAACTTCCCAAATAACTTTTGGAGTGAACCACATGTCCGGCACCAATGCCGTATCTATTTGCATCACCGGCTCTGGCGTTACGTACCCCTGCATCTCTTTGTAGAGATCGTCCAGCACCGATTCGCTAAATCCCGTGCCGATTTTCGATACGGACTGGATCTCTCCGCTCTCGCCAAGTGACCCGAGCAGAAACCCCCCGTGCACCCCTGTTCTTTTCCCTTTTCCAACGTACCCCCCTATGACAATTAGGTCCAAAGTGTCGTGCAGCCCTTCTACGTAATCGGACTTCAGCTTCACCCATTTGGAGCTTCTTTTTGCAGGCTCGTACGTTGAGGACGCGTCTGCGCTCTTCACCATCACTCCTTCGCACCCGAAAGACACCGCCTGAGAAAAGATCGAATTTAGCTTATCTACGTCCTGGCCTTCGAAGAGTGCTCCTTTTTCAACGTACACCTCTTCGGGCACCTCCTGAAACTTTTCCTCGAGGATTTTTTTGCGGTCTCCTATTGGAAGCTTGTTCAACGGCCTGTCCAGATACAGAATGTCAAAGATAAACAGCGCAACGTCCGACTCTGCTCTATCTGCGTTTTCTGCCGTGTTTTTCCTTTTTCGGTTAGAAAGTACCTGAAATGGAAGAATTTTTTTCTCTTTTTTATCGTACGCCACAACCTCTCCGTCAACTATAAAATCACTCTCCGGGTCTCTGCAAAACGTTCCAACGGGTTTTTCCAGCGCTGAAAACCTCTCGGTGGTATTCTCAAGCCCTCTGCTGAACAGGTAAACCTTTCCTCCCCTGCAGTGCACCTGGACTCTTTCTCCGTCGTACTTATACTCCACGAGAAACGGTACGTCTTTAAATCTCTCCAACACACTTTCCGGGTTTTTTTCGGCTATGCTTAACATCGGACGCATCGGGTACCCCGGCGATATAAGTGAGTCGAGCACCCCGTCCAGCCCATCCTTCCGAACCTTCTCCACTATTCGAGAAAAAGAAGGCAGCTGCGAATACGCCTCTTTTATCGTCTGCATAGCAAAGTTCTCCTCCTCTGTCCATTTATCATTGGCAGGGGTAGAGGTAGTGGTGTTGTTTGTACTGCCAGTATTAGTAGCACTAGTGTTATTCTCATAATTGATGCTACCACTAGTGCTATCACCACTAGCGCTATCACCATTGATGTTACTACGATTGATGTTACCACGAGTATTATTATCACCACTATCATTCGCACCACTGCCATTCGCACCACTCTTAATACCGCCACTCTTTTCCAGCCCAGTCGATGCGCCTGACCTCCCAATAAGAGCCAGTCCTAGTGAGCACAGGACCGTCTGAATAGACAGGCCTATTTTCATCTTGCCATCCAGTATTCTCAGAATGTACTTTGCTTCCGGCTCTGTTTTGCATCTCGTTAAGAGCTTCAGAACTATCTCTATCTTTTTCTTTGAGGAGTCTTTTCCTGTGATCTTTACTATCTCTTCTAGCGAGCTAAATACCTCGGACAGCTTCAGGTCGTTCTTGACAATAAACCCAAGCCTTGGCGCGCTTCTTATTTGGACAAGAGCCGAGATGTCCCCTGTCTCCTTCATCTTGTTTTTCAGCTCCTTTATCGATTTGTGTGAGAATTCGCTAATTGATTTTAAAAGGATGTGCTCTCCTATGTTCATCTCTTCTCCGTTCGACTCCGACGAAACTCTGGCGATGGAGAGGTAGAGCGACCTGACAAGGTCTTCGCTTTCCAGCGTGCTTTTCAGGTACTCCGCAAGCGTCTTTGTTATTTCCCTTCTCTTGGTCGTCCGCGACACCTTTTCAAAACACTCTGCTGCTTCTCTCCAGTAGGTCGCCATAAAAAAATAAAAGGGCCCGCCGGGACTTGAACCCGGGACATTCCGATCTGCAGTCGAATGCTCTACCGCTGAGCTACAAGCCCTTGTTTTTTGCCTTTTTCTTCCTTGTTCCCGGGTGCACAGTATCTAAAACACAATTTTTTCTTTGTTGTATGTTAGCCCTCAGGCTTACGCAGAGCAAACTGCCTTTGAGCTCTGCAGCCATCCTCGAAATATTCCAAAGAATCAGGCTGGCCCCACGACAGATCAGATACGAAGTGAAAAACGCGATATTTCCCTTATCTGGCGATATTTTCATAATCGACGCGCTAGACTCGCAAATTGTCGACGGCTACGAGTACCTTCCGTCCCCAGACGTGTTTCGCGAAGAAGAGTTCGACGTGCTGATCAACAGAACGAAATCTCCCCCAAGCCTCTTCCGCTTCACCTACTACAACAGAGAACACAGCTACAGAATAGTGCACTACCTAGTCTGCGAGAAAAAAACAAAAGAAACAGAAAAAAATACGCCTGCACCGGCTTTTTCCTTTTTCGACTCTATTTCCGAACAGCTTCTGTGCGACTACTCAACGGTTCAAAATATCCTCTTCAAAAGCACGCCCGAAGAGGAGCCAGACGAGCTAGATTACAGCTACTGGGCTGGCCTTGTAAAAAGAAATCTGGCGCATCTGAATTGAAGCGCAGGGTACGCCAGGGCCGCCTGTCAAGTGGTAAATGATAGCGTACGCGCTGTTTTCGCTATTCAGGCAGTGCAGATGGTACAGGTGGTAAAGGTAGTAGAGGTGGTACAGATGGTACAGATGGTATTACAGACAGCACAGATGGTAGTAAAGATGGTAGAGGTGGTACAGATGGTAGTAAAGATGGTACAGACAATAGGACTATTTGATTTAATGCCGCCATTTAGGTAGTACCACCCTTACCAACCATCACCCACACCACCCTTACCAACCACACCACTTTTTAATACACGCCTATATATTTCGTTTCTTTTTATTTGTTTGGATGAATTCGAAGCTGCACACAGAGCTTGGATACTATTTGAAAGAGCATTTTGGAAGGAAGGTGCCATTTGCAGAATTCTGTGACCTGAGAAACGCTTCTTTTCCCGAAAACCTGGAAAGCGTGAAGTCCCGCATAATTATTAACTACGGAGCGATGTTTGGGAACTACGCGTACTTTTTTGCCGCTATGGGTGTTCTCTATCTTCTTCTACATCCATATCTTATCATTCCGTGCTGTTTTGGGGTCTGGCTGCTCTATCTCATTTCGCAAAGCGAAGAAGAGCGCGTGGCAGTTGCTGGAAAGAGGCTCAAAAGAGAGTATTTATACAGCTTCGCGTTCTGTGTTATTTTTCTGCCGTTTTTGATATCTCCCAAATCTCTTGTCTCTTTGTTTTTTACCGTTGGGGTCTCTCTTCTTATTTCTCTAGTCCATATGGTGATGAGGTCTCCTCCTTCCAGAGGCGATGAAGTGTGAGGCGTGTGTTAGAAAAGCTTCTCTAGCCGCAGGGTATTTATGAGAAATGTCTTAATAAATATCTTAGTTATGATATATGCGCTATCTCTTTATTAGATTTATAATGGAACAGCCGCTGCCATACGCATGTGAAGACCTCTCTGCCCTTCCAGCTCGAATAGCATCTATCATCATCCGCCATCCGTTATTACTTCTAGCATCCATCCACATGCCACCTCGCATGCCATTTCATACCACTCATCAATATTACCTCTCATACCACTCATCTTATACCACTCGTCAATATCACTCAACTCACATTACTCGTCAACATCACCTCACATAGCACTCACCTCACCTCACATATCATCCATAGTTCAGCTTCATGAGTCTTCTGACCTTTCCGGCTGGCGTTTCTAATTTCATCGGGACTATCTCCTCTTTGAATATCTCTTTTACCTCTGTTCCGAGCTCGTTCTCGAGCGCGATCATATCTGCTGGCAGCTTTTCGAGCATTCTTCGCACCTCCACGTTCTTTCTTTCTCTTTTGGACAGCTTCGGGTTCTCGTTTCTTCTGTACGTCTCCAGCCCGGCCCCTGGCACCACGATGTTCTCTATGCCGTTCTCTGTTCCGATCGTCAGGATGTCCTCGTACGGCATGAAGGAGAGAGACCGCCCCCTTGCGCCTCCTAAGTAGTGCGTCTGCACCGGCTTTCCTTCGCTGCTGTACACCTCCACCAAATTTCTGCGCCCTATCGCGATCTGCCCCGTCTGGCTTACGTCCAAAGATCCGATCACCCCCGGCACCTGCACCGTTTTCACGGGCGCAAACATGTTCCTCGCGTCCCATATCGAAAAACTCCCTCCCGAAGCCGTCACCAGCTGTGATCCAGAGTCTCCCACCTTCAGATGCGCCACCTTCACCTTGTGGCACAGAACCTTCGCCAGATACTCCGCGCTTCTTGGCGACCACAGCGAGACGTGCCCTGACCTTCCCGTTAGATATATCACCCCGTTCGTCCTGTCCTGGCACATTTCTGCGTCTCTTTCTTTCGTCTCTATCTCGGAGACCAGCTTGCCCACCGTTGTGTCCTGGTACCTCAGCACGCCTTTTCCGCTGAGCGTCCCTAAAAGGAAATGGTCCTGCAAATACGTTAGTTTTTTTGCTCCTATGTGCTCCCTAAGCGCGTGAACTTCTACGCCGGTCTTATCGTATATGTACACGCACTTAGACTGTGCAAGCGCGAAAAAAGACTCCCTGTGCAGGAACACCCCGTCGTGTATCGCGTCTTCCATCTCCCTGTCGAATATTTCTCTCAGGGTCTGCGTGTTAACGCCTGCCACACTCGTGCGCCCTATGCAAAGAAGAGCGTCGCCCGAGGGGGTGTATCTCGCAGAGTACGGCCCGTCGTCCAGGCTCAGAGAATACGCCCTGCTCTTTGTTCCGACGTCTAGCTGCTGCCCGATCTCCTCCGACGTCAAAACACGCTTGCAAGGATCGATGCGCCCTCTTTTTGCTGTTTCAAGTATTCTGTAGCTGTTTTTCTTCTTTTCCAGCTCGCTTTTCAGAATCTTCCTTCTCTCTATCTGCTCTCTCTTCTCTTTAAGCGTCATTGCGTCTAAAAAATTCTTATGGATGAAATAGCCCGCGGAAGAACCGTGTACGACGGAAAGAGGATGCGGAAGGCAATAACAAGAAGAAACGTCGACTACAACGGGCCCCTGCTGAAATACAAAATGGAAGGACGTTTTGGAACGGTGCAGAGACACCCGCTCTATTCTGTGTACGTTCCCCCTGTCACAGGCACAAGTTCGCTGTCTGCTTCGCTAACGGTGAATTTAGCGCACACAAGCATTAACAAGACGAGAACGCCTATCAACGTGGTGAAATACACGCCAAATGGCCGAAGGCTGGTATCCGGCGCTGCAACCGGAGAGTTCACGCTCTGGAACGGGTTTGGCTTCAACTTCGAGACTATACTGCAGGCGCACGACACTTCGCTCAGATCGATGTGCTGGACGCCGCCCGGGGACTATCTCGTGTCGGGAGACCAGGCAGGGGTGCTGAAATACTGGCAGCCCTCGATGAACAATCTGCAGATCGTGGATGCGCACAAGGAAGCCGTGAGGGACGTTTCGTTTTCGCCGAGAGGAACGAAGTTCTGCACAGCGTCCGACGATGGAACGATAAAAGTGTTCGATTTTGAGGAGGCAAGAGAGGAGAGCGTTCTAACGGGCCACGGATGGGACGTGCGGGTGGCGCAGTGGCACAAAAGACACGCGCTTATCGCAAGCGGCGGAAAAGACAACCTGATAAAGCTGTGGGATCCAAGGGGAAAAGAAAAGACAACGCTGCACATCCACAAAAACACAATTCTATCGCTAAAGTGGACGACAGATGGAGAGTCGATAATTTCCGGGGGAAAGGACCAGGTGATCAAAATGTTCAACCTGAGGGGAATGAAGGAGGAGATGTCGTACAAAGGGCACCAGAAGGAGGTGACCGCGCTCTGTATGCATCCGTGTCTAGACAGCCTGTTTGTGTCTGGGGGCGGGGAGGGGGCGGTGTACATATGGCAGAAGCACAACGAGTACCCGGTGCGGATTATTCCAGACGCGCACAGCAAAACAATATGGTCGATGGATTTCCACCCTGTTGGGCACACGCTGGCAACAAGCTCGGTTGATAACACCGTTAAGTTCTGGGTGAGGCCGAGGCCCACGACCGATAGGGTCTCGGGAGAGCAGGAGGGGGTTGAAATAGAGCACGAAAAAATACCGGGAATCGGGTCGTCCATGCAGGAGTAGGCGGATACTGGTGGGGTAGTGGTGGGGTGGGGTAGTGGTGGTAGAGGGGTGTTGCAGTGCAGTAGCGATAGTGATAATGGTGAAGTAGTCTAGTGCAGTAGTGGTATTATGATGTTACAGCAGTCATGTCACAGCAGTCATGCTGCAATCCTTTTTATAGCATCATAGCAGTACAAATCTCACGCACATACCCAGCCATCCTCTGCACCTAGTAATGCTCATCTTTTGTTAATAAATGACTGGTATGACGGTGAAGATGTTTTGGTTACGATATGGGTCTAACACCCAGCTTGTGTGTGATATTTTACATTGGCGAATCTTCGACGGACATCCGGAGGCATTGGCTAGAAAATTTCGAAAAAATCCAAAAGCGAGCTGTAGTTTTTTACAAAAAAGTACGGACAGTTTTTGAGAAAATTTGAGGAGATTTTGCTGCAGACGAGGATGCCTGGGGGAATCCGGTTGAAGAGACGAGCTGAGGTGGCAGACTGTGTTGTGGGGTAAGGAGGCAGGGTAAGGTGATAGGCTGGGTGTTAGAGTGCAGATTAAAATAGAGAGATACCTTTTTAGTCAAAATAGCAGGGATAGCATCGCTCCAGCACTTGTTGATAGTATGTCAGAGAAGCCTCTTAACCGCCCTACACCTGCCAGGTCATTCTAATCCTAGTATTAACATTTATTAAAGAGGTTCTCAAAACCATCCTCTACCCAATCCTTGCAAAGCCTGTTTGCAAGCTATTGAAACCTAAATATCTTACGCGTGCTCTTCTGCTCGTCCAATTTTCTCTTTGTTCCTTGGAAGTTCTCCACGTCTTCCTCCTCTCTTAAAAGGTGTCCGGACGCCTTGTCTTTTTCGGAGTACTCTTTCACAAACTGCTCGAACATGCTCTTTGTTGTACCGAAGTTTGTCTCGGGCCGAAGCGTCTCTCTCGCCCATCTCGATATTTTCCCTAGGCTTTTCTTGGTCGCGTATCTTGCGTCCAGAAAGAAGATGCTTCCCCAGTCGTCTTTGTGCCTGATGCACCGCCCGATCGCCTGGTTCACCGCCCTATACGCCTGGTTCTCGTACCAAATGCCGTAGGCGTCGTTCATGTACTTCCTGTTGTACTCTTTTTTCGAAATAATCGCCTGGCTGTACATGCTCGGGTACGGAACCCCTATCACAATCACTGCGCGCGCCTCGTGGTTCCGGAAATCAACCCCTTCGCTTGCCCGCCCCCTGAAAACGCAGAGAAACACGCACCGCCCGAACCTGCAGCTTTTTCTGTAGTCCGCAATCGTCCTCTCAAACTTCCTCTGCTCCTGCGGCTCCGCGTACACCGTGATATTCTTCACCAGCTTCGAGATTTTCTCGAGCACCGCGTAGTTTGGAAAGAAGCAGAGCGTACCCCCGACGTGCGCCAGGCTGGTCGCCACTTCTTCGATGATTTTGCACACGCCCCTGATGTACCCGTCGTCTTTCATCCCCTGGTAAGTTCCCAACAAGGAAGTATTTTCATAAGAGGAAACGGCCACCGACAAAACCTGTTTTTTATCGATCACGTGCGGCGCCTCCACCCGCAGAATCTCCTTCTTTTTCCTTCCAAACAGCTCTTTGATCGTTTCATCGAACGGCTGCAGCGTTCCCGACAAAAGCACCACGCTTCTGCACGCGTCCGCAATCGGCTCGAAAATCACCTCCGCATGCAGACATAGAAAAGAGACTTTCTCCTCGGAGACCACAATGCAGTACCTCTTTTCGCTCGGCGACAGCATAATACTCGCCACAAACACGAGCTGAGTGAGTTTCTGCAGCACGATCGTGTTGAGCATCCCTTCCTGCGCAATGCTCTTCACAGCGGACGTTAAAGCTCCGATGTTCGAGCTGCTCAGCCCCATTTTCGCCATCTCTTCCCGCGTGTCTTCCTCTTTGATCGCGATCTCTCTTTCCTTCCCGCTGATGTCGCGCGCATTTAAACCAGAAATCTCCTTCTTCTTTTTCTCGATGTACTCCTCCATGGAGACCGCCATCCCCATAACAGAGTCGAGCCACCCCATTCTCGTCTCGATGTCGTCCGGAGAGTCCCTGAGCTGTGCCGCTTTCTCGTTCTCTATCGCGATTTTGATGCCGGTGCACGCGTAGCTGTCGATTTCCGCCGACCCCGCAGACCTGCACACGTCCTCGATGTTGTGTCCTTCGTCGATTATCAGCACGGCGTCTTCCAGGTCTATTTCCATCACCTTCGATACCATCGGGCTCACCACGTAGTTATACGGCGCAAAAACGATATCGGCTTTTCTTGATAGGTCTCTTGCCGCGTAGTACGGGCAGACTTTCTTGTGGTCTCCGTAAGTTGTGATGTCCTCGATGTTGAAGATTCTTTTGAGCCCGTCGAGTTTTTCTTTGTTCTGGAAGTAGATACACGGGCCTGCGCTATTTTTAACCGCTTTTCTGCACGCGTTCTCCTTATCTGTCTCTTTCATCACGGCAGAATTACGGCACAGGTGCTCTCTGCTGGCGAGAACAGACGTGTCTGGAACGTTGTTGAGCTTTTTCATCTGGTTTATCAGCTGCTCTATCTGCTTGTGCGTTCTGGAGCAGATGTACACCTTTGGGCGCGCCTCTTTTTCCATGCTGTTGAGCCACGATATAACGGAAGACAGAACGCTAAGGCTCTTTCCCGTGCCGGTTGGGCTTTCGATCAGGCCGTGCTTTCTGTTCACCATGCAGTCAAGAATGGCGTCGATTGTCTGGACCTGCGAAGGATACGGAGAAAAAGGCAGCTCTACGTTAAATCCTCGAATAACCTCTTTGAACATAAAAAAATTCGATGGACGAGCTATTAGAAAGACTGAAGAGAAGAAAAAAGCAGACAGAGAGCGAAAAAGCGGGCGGAAAGGGGGCGGAGGAGGAGACAGGCGCGCAGGAGGAAGCAGTCAGCACGCAGTTTGCGCCGCCCCTCCCGCAAAACGAGCTTCAGCGGGCCAAAGAGAAGCTCAGAGAGAGGTTCACAGACGGAGAAATGGTCTCGATTCCGGAAATACTCGCGTCGGACGGCTTGAAGACGTGCGGGATCGTTGTCGGGTACGTTGCAAAGGTGGTTGTGGACGGGAGAATCACGCACATAGTGATAACAGACGGAAAACACGAGATAAACTGCTCGGTGCATCCGGAAGTCGCAAAATCAAACAAAATAGAGAAAAACGCGCTCATAGCTTTGAAGTCTCCGTCGGTATGGAGAGTGCCGCACACGAAATACAACCCGACTCTGAACATAACACATGCTAACGTGCTGTGGATAGAAGGTAGAATGGGAGGCGGCCTAGGTGATCAATGGTAGGGTGGTAGAGGGGTGTGGTGGGGTGGCAGAGAGTGGTATAGGAGAGTCGTATAGGAGAGTGGTAGAGGAGAGTCGTATAGGAGAGTGGTAGAGGAGAGTGGTAGGGGGGTGTGCTAGGGTGGCAGAAGATAGCTATAGAACGTGATAGTAGCGATATTGGCGAGAGTGAAAACAACAAATAACAAAGAACAGCGACGTGAGCTGCTCTACCATTTGTCATATTCTCGCCAATTCACAATCTGCCTAATCTGCATCTTCAGTTATTTATTTCACTATTATGGGTTATCGAGTGTGGGTAGTTTAATGGGTATAGAGTGTGGGTAGCGTACTGGGTATGAATTGTTGGTAGTTTAATGGGTATGGAGTGTGGGTAGTTAACTGGATATGGACCATTCTCACTGCTATCCACGAGTTATTCTCAGTAGCTCGTTCATTCACGACATACAGCCTATCTGTTCAAAGCAGTCCATGCCACCTATACCACCCCATCACACCAGTCCATGCCACCTATACTACCCCATTACATCACCCAACCCCATCAAATCGCGCCATATCCACCCAATTAATTAGACTACCATAAAGAAAATTCTGGAAATAATCAAGTATAAATTGAAAAGATTTTTTACTGGCATGGAGCACGAGCTGAACAAAGAAAAAAACGAAAACGAGATAGACATTGAAACGCAGAAGGTCATGGAGGAGATAAAGAAAGACAAGCCTCTGGAACACACCAACGAAAAGGTAAGCCTGAACACAGAAGCAGTGAAAGAAGAGGAAGAAGAGACGCACAAATTCGATGCGCAGGTAGACAGCCTTCTAAGTATCCTGATAAACTCTGTGTATTCTAGCAAAGACTATTTCCTCCGCGAGCTGATTTCTAACGCAAGCGACGCAAACGACAAGAGAAAAAAAGTCGCGTACACAAAAGGAGAAAGCGTCTACGAAGAGCTCAGCATAAAAATCTTACCGAACAAAGAGAACAAGACCATCACGATAACGGACAACGGAATAGGAATGACAAAAGCAGACCTGGTAAAGTACCTCGGAAGCATTGCAACGAGCGGAACAAAAGAGTTCAAGAAGAAAATCGCAGAGAACGGGGGAGGCAGCGCAGACATGGGGGCGCTGATCGGGCAGTTCGGACTAGGGTTCTACTCCGCGTTCCTTGTCGCAGACCAGGTCGACGTGATCTCGAAAAACGAGAACGACGTGGCGCACATTTGGAGCAGCAGGGGCCCAGGAGGGTTCGTCGTCGCGCCGTACCACTCGGAGGCCGCGCAGGGAACCACAGTCGTTCTGCACGTCTCGGAAAGATGCACGGAGTATCTGGAGGGAAAGAAGATAGAGGACCTAGTGAAGGTGCACTCGGCGTTTATCGAGTACCCGATCTACCTGTTCGGACAGATCGAGAAGAGAAGCAAGAAGGAGCCGACGGCAGAGGAAATCAAAGAAGAGAACGAGAAAGAGGACGCAGAGGAGAAAGATGCGGAAAAAGACGCAGGGAAGGAGGAGAACGAGAAAGAAGACGCGGAGGAGCTGAACGAAGAAGAGGGCGAAGTGAGGACAGAGGAGGGATACAAGCAGCTGAACTCGCAGAAGCCGCTGTGGGCGAGAAACCCGCGGGACGCGCCGATCTCGCAGGAGGAGTACGCGTCTTTTTACAAGGGGCTGACGAACGACTGGGACAAGCACATGGCGGTGAACCACTCGTTTATAGAGGGGGACATTGAAATGCAGGTTCTTCTGTTTATCCAGAACAGAGCGCCGTTCAACATGTTCGAGAGAACGAAGAAGACATGCAACATCAAGCTCTACGTGCAGAACGTGCTTGTGACGAGCGATCTCAAAGAGGCGGTTGGCGAGTGGATGTCGTTTGTGCACGGGGTGATCAGCTCGAAGGACATTCCGATCAACGTGTCGAGAGAGATCGTGCAGGGGAAGTCTGTGATGAACCTGCTGAAGAGGGTGATAACGAAGAAGGTGATCGACATGATCAAAGACCTCGAGGGCAACAGGGAAGAGTATCTCAAATTCTACAAGAACTGCGGAACAAACATCAAACTCGGAGTCTACCAGGAGCCAGCGGAAACAGGAAAGAGGCTTGCGAAGTTCCTGAGGTACCAAACGACAAAGAGCAACGGAGAGTTCGTGTCGCTCGACGAGTACGTTGGAAGGATGGCGAAAGGGCAGAAGCAGCTGTACGTGATAACAGGAATGAGCCTGGAAGAGGTGAAAAAGAACCCGGCGCTGGAGGCGATGCAGAATTACGAAGTCATTTTGATGGTGGACCCGATCGACGAGTTCGTGCTGCAGACGATGCAGAAGTACGAGAACTTCGAGTTCCAGAGAATCACAAGCGAGGGGCTGGAGCTGCCAGAAGAGAAAGAGGACATGAAGAACAAAGAGGAGGAGTTCAAGGAGTTTATACAAGCAACAAAGGAGGCGCTTGGAGAGTCTGTGGAAAACGTCGTAATATCGCCTCTGCTGAGAGAAAACGCGTGCACAGTGAAGAGCAGCAAGTACTCGTACTCGTCGACGATGGAGCATCTGATGAGAGCGCAGCCCGGGATGGAGAACAACGTGATGCTGAACTCTGGGTACATGACGAGAAAGATATTCGAGATAAACCCGAACCACTCGATCATACAGGGGCTGAAGAGAGTTCTGGAAAGAGGAGACAAGGAGGAGTTCAAGAGCGTTGTTGGTCTGCTGCACGAGACGTCTCTTCTGGCGTGCGGATACTCCCTTCCGGATACGGCTAACTTCACGTCCAAGGTGGTGGATTATATAAACAAGGGAGTGAACATGGGATGAGAATGAGGATGAGAAAGGAGATGAAAAAAAGATGAGAAAAGTACGACTAATAAACAGTAGTTTGTTGATTTTTGCGTAGTAGGGTGGATCATCTGGTAGTTAGGTGGGTAATTGGTAGATCGGTTAGTAGGTAGGTGGGTAATTGGTAGATTAGTGGGTAGTTAATTGGATAACTAGTAGATCATCTGATGATAGGTGGATAACTTGTAGACCATAGGATACTCAAGTGAATAACTTTTAACAACCATCTGCTACCATTTGATAACATATCTACAAAGTATCTGATACTCTTTGGTAGCAGGTCTACAAAATCGATTTATTGCGTATTTGGGACATTGCTTAGGATGGAAAATGTGGCCAGAGAATCCAATAGAGATGGGAGGGGTATTTTAGAGCGCATCTGGTATACCCGTCGTACTATCCTAATACCACCGAAACACGCTATCTAAATACCTGGTGGAATGTGTAGAACGCGTCTAGATAGTCTTCGGTTGTTTTGGCTGTTTTGGAAAGAGCTTCCATGTGGTGCAGCTGCTTTTCTGCTTCTTTTTTGTCTTTTTTGTCTAACGCGTCCTCTAGCAGCCGCTTTCTCGACGCGTATTCGACGGCTGGATCTATCTCGTGGCTGATTTCCATCGCTTTTTTGATGTATTGCGACGTTGCAAGGCTGTTTATTTCGCTGAGTGCGCGAAGTAGCTCTTCTTTTGCCTCTTTTCTGTGTTCTGCTTCTCTAAGTAGCCTGTCGAGCCAGTCGGAGGGAACGGTGTTGATTCTCTTGTAGGTGTTTATAATCACCTCGTAGCAGTGGGCGTATTTTCCAAACGAGCAGGCGTATCTAAAAAGCGTGTTGGAGTCTTTGAGAGGGTCTGTGGAGGGGCGGTTTGCTTTTTCTGCGAGAATCTCGAAAAGATCCTCTATTTTGTCCTGCTGGAGAAGAACGATGTGCAGCGCTGCTTCGATCCGCTCGTCTTTTCTGTTGAACACCCGGGAGCGCCTCAGGATTTTTTCTGCATCTTGAAATTTCCTTTTTTGGACAAGGGACCCGGAAAGAATCAGCGCCATGTCGACGTCCAGAATTTCAAAAGAGCACTCCTGCAGAACGGATCTGGCCTCTTCAGCCTTTCCCTCCAGCAGAAGCCGCGTGCACAGCGACTTAGCGTACTTGGAGGTTTTCAGAAGCATGAACGCCTCCTTAAGTATTTCCGTGCTGTTTTCGATGTGTCCGAGGGTGTAGAGAAGAGACGCAAGGTCCGTTCTGGCCGCTGTCAGGGCGCTGGAGGGTTTAGACCCTGCAAAAAGAGACACGAAATCTGTCGATAGCTGCTCTACTTCGAGCTTTTTTCGCGCCTCTTCGATTTTGCGTTGGAGAAGAAGGGACGCCTGCGATGTCTGCCCGGAAAGACGCATTGAAACGATTGCGTCTTCGATTTCCCCGTGTTTTTCGAAAAGACTTAGCGCCTCCCTGTGGGACCCAACGGACGAAAGGGACTTAGCGCGCATCAGGTCGTAGGTGCGCTCGTAGGAGCTTTCGGGCAGGCTGACGTGCTCGATAACGGAAAGAGAGACGAGCGGGCGGTCCACAAGGGTCTGGGAGAAAAGAAGAAGCGAAAGGGGATCGTGCTGCGCGGAAAGCGCTGCCCGGAGAAGCGCAGACGCGTAGGGAAGCTGGTCTCGCGAAGAAAGCAGAAGGTGTTTAGAGCAGAGATTGAGAAACTCTATCTCTTTTGGTGTTAGATAAAAGATTTTTCTGTTTTCCTCTTTTGGAAACAAAAAATAACCGTCGGTCTTTTCTATTTGCTCTTCCAGCTGCTGGAGGAGGTCTTCTTCGGGGGCTACTGCCGGGCGCGAAAGGATCTCGCAGAAAACCACCGGCACAGGCTCTGCCTGCCCCGGATAGAGCCGCGCCTCCTTTCCCGTGAACGCCCAGTCGATGCCGAGGTGTTTTTTTATCTCTTCTGCAACGGTTTTTTCTATTTCTCGGAATATTTCCATATCGGGAATGCTCGTTAGTATTTTCATCTGTTCGATCAGGAGCGCGGCTTTTCTTTCGCTCTTCTTCTCCAGCGCAGCTTCTCTGCCGAGCGCTTCTGCGCCCTCATTCGCAAACCGCAGCAGCTGCGGAGATTGGTGCGCTGAAGAGGCAAGAAACAGCACAAGAAGCTCAGATAGAACGCGCGGGTATTTTTCGGCGAGTATTTTCGCCTTTTCCGCGAAGTTTTCGAACACTTCGAGAACTTCTTCGATTTTCGGATGGCTCCTGTGCACCGGCGTTTTGAGAATCTCGAAGATTTTTGCTTGGGCTTTTTCTTCCGTACTTGATCTCTGGCACGTGTTGCACGTTCGAACCAGCTCTTTCAAATTCTGCATCCACGTCTCAGGCCCCGAAAATTCCATAGAAAAATTTACTGAAAGTATTTGTTGACGCGATCGCAGCGATAGTGTAAACTGTGTGGTGTTTAAGTGTGTTGGCCTGGGGTATTTAAGTGAACAATTTGCAGTAAATTCTGCTTTTTGATATGAAGTCTACAGATAAATTAACGCGATGGGGTAGTAGGTGGCATGTGCGTGTGCAATAGCGATGAGTAATTGCAGCTCCACCAATAATAACCGAGTTTGCGCTACGTAGAGGCGGCAATATCGGGTGGTGCGGTAGATATATGAGTGGCAAGGTAAGATCCGGTGGTGCGGTAGATATATGTCTAGACCTCATATCAAAGAGCAAAGATGAACTTACACAAATTATTCACTCAACTACCCATCGTCCACATTTACCGCAAATTATTCACTTAAATACCCATTACAATATGAGTGGTGCGGTAAGATTGCGTGACACTGGCAAATCCGCGAATATAACACCTGCCACGACGTCCCAACTGCAAATAGTACTAATGTGAAACTAAATCATACGTTTATTCATACTCTCTAACTTAGCTTCTGCAGATTTTTCAATAGCTCAATCGCGAAATTCCACATCCTTTCAAATACTTCCTGCATTCCGAGCAGATACCCTTTTAAGCCGTTCTATTTTTTAAGGGGAATTGGCAGTGCCCTGTTAACAACATCCTTTTGATACCAAATCACTTTGCATATCTTAAACCAACCGTTGTAAAGCCTACCGAAGAATGAGGGTTCAACAAACGTTGGAGCAGCGACCGTGACCGCGTCTTTCCGAGCGCTGATTTCACTATCGAGGTGGGTGATTGTTTCTTTAGCCCTGGTAACGAATTTGTTTATAGCTTCTATATCATCGGTTTTTGTAGGATGGGTTTTCTCCAGATAACTGCGAACCATTTCAGCTTGACTAACAAGTTCCTCAGCCGACTTCTTTCCTTCTTCGCAAGTATCAAGCATATACCTGGCCTGGTCGACATATTTGTCCATTTCCTCCTTAGTATTTGCCAGCTTTGCCATTTCAAGGTTGAAGTTCATATCTTCCAAATGCATATCCTTGTAGATTATGGTCTTGTACGTGCTGAACCGGTTCTCCAAATACTTTATCTTATCGGCGGCCTCTTCAACGGTTTTGAACTCTTTGACATCTTCGATAAGAGGATCTCCGTAGATGCTCGTGGGTGGGCTAGGTAGCGGATTTCCAGCACCAGCACCAGCACCAGCTCCTGCCCCAGTACTCGGAACTATAACCTCTCCAGTTAGAACCAAGTAAACGACAACTGCCAAAGCAACGAACGCCGCTGCCATAAGAGTCACGTTGAACATTCTTTTCTGCTCTAGGTTGGTAATGAACACGCAGCTCACAAACGATAGCAGCGACAGAAGCACTCCAACGAAGAGCGCCGCAAGCACGCGTCTTTCATCTACTAACTTAAGCGAGGAGATGTTCAGAATCATCATCAGTATGGCGGCGCTTGTAACGATCGATGCAATCGAGATCGCAGTGTCGCTTTTTTCGATGCTCCTTTCTTTTCTAACCGCCTGCCCGTACTTCATCGTCAGAGGGAACGCGAGAGCGAACAGCGAAAGAATGCAGCTTCTAACGAAGTCCGAGTACGTCGCGATTTGCAAGCCGCTTGTTCGGGTGGCTACGCTGAACACCGCTATGAACACTGCGGCTGCTCCCATCACGCCCATAATATACTTCGAAATGGATTTTTTTCTGGAGCTCAGCGTCTGGTTCAGTCCCATCAGAGACGCGGAGTAGCTGAACGACAGCACAAGAAGAGCGACCGAGAATATCTTCACGGCTATTGCGTCTACGGGGAAAGTCATGTCAATTCCCCTCAAAACTGCGCCAATGTGCAGCGAGAGCGACAGCAGCCCCACGCCGAGGTACGCTCCCAGAACGGCTCTCATGCTGATCAGCTTTACCAGCGGGAGAATAAACACAACGGCGATAAACGCGGCCATCATTGGCGACGTTCCTTCTACGCCGAGAATTTTGAAGTCTGTGACGGCTTTCACTTTGTCGAGCGCTGCTGCGAAATAGAACACAGTTGAGAATAGCGACACGGCGAGCAGCAGCGGGGCTCCGATGATGAACGAAACGACTTTCATTGGGCCTTTTGTCGTTGCGATAAAGTCTGTCAGCTTTCCGGATAGCCCGCCGAGCTTTTCTGTTGCTCCCGGTCTCCTTGTTTCGAGAGACTTGTCTATACTCGGGCTGTACATACTGACGTTCACGTCGTTGTCTTTTCTTGCTTTTAAGTGCTGTGGTGCTGTTGCTGTTGCTGTCGCACATGCTGCGGAATACGCGAGCGCTACTGCCTGGATAGCTACCAGCGTCTTTCTTGATAAAATTTGCATGACAGAAAAAAAAAACAAATATTTATAGATTGGTCGTTTGTAATTTTCCTTTTTAGGAAATTCAATAAAAAACAGACGAATGAGATTCCGGAAGAGAACGACCAAGTAGAGCGATGCCTCCGGGAATCAGGGGGAGCCAGTAGAAACGCCGTGTAATCTGCAGGCCGTGCGGTATTTAGGCGGGTAATTTTTTGTAGACCTCATATTGAAGACGTGGGTATGAGCAGTTGTGGATATAAATAGCTGTGGATATAAATAGCTGTGGGTACAAATAGCTGCGGATATAAACAGTTAAAATTTTTTAAGAAGCGATAAACTCTAACCGTTGGCCGTCGAGTCATTGCTTGAGTTTGTCACCTTTATTGAACTTTGAATTGCTTATGTAGATAGCAAAATCGATTGGAGACCCAACCTGACCTACCGCTTATCTGAGACTGATATCTGTACTGGCGGTTATCAACACTATGCTCCACTACTAATTTTTAGCAATTACCCGCTTAAATACCCCATCATCAACATTTTGACAAGCATTTCTAGCCTTTGACACGAGAGCTGCATAATCTGTAGAACGTAAAACGTGCCGCTGCAGCCAAAAACACGCCAAAACGCCTTTTCTTCTGTTTATCGCCATGACAGCGCGCGTTTTAAATACCCGCCCACAAACAAACACATGGAAATATCGTTCTACTCGAACAAGTGCGCGCTGAAGGACGCAATTAGAATCATCAAACGCGCAAAAAACCCGTGCTGGAAAAGGAGAAACCAGCTGATCTCCTATTCAAAAGAGCTGATTAGCGCAAATTCGAGCATCTTATCGCTGTATCCGGAAATCGAAGAGTACGAGCAGGAAGAGTTCGAAAAACTCGTCTCCAGCTTCGAGTCTATCTCCAGCGTAACTGTCAAGGAAGAAGCGCTCTGCGCAGTCTGCCAAAAAAACTGCCTAGAAGAGGCTCTTTCCGTCTTCGAAAATGCAGCTGAAGAGAGCGGCACCCCCTTTCGGACCCCCGACGCCCTCCAAGCCTCGCTAGAGACGCGTACAGAACACCTAGAAGAGATAGAAAAAAAGCAGGAAAGCCAAAAAAGAATAGCGCAGGTAGGGGATAAGATGGGAAGACTCAACACAGCAGCAAATTTTATCGAGTCGCTGATCTCTCTGCAGGGGGAGGGGGTCAGCCGCGCGTCGTACGAAGAGGCTTTTTCAGCAGCACAGACAGAAAGTACCTTTTTCGAACTCGAGGAGATTCTCGCAAGGAAGAGGAGAAATCTGACTATTAGAAGGTGGGTTAGCGCGTTTTTCGTGTTTTTGTTTTTCCTTTCGATTCTTTTTTTCAGGCCGTTATTTCCATCTCTATAGTTAGCTACCAAAGATATAAAACTTTTATCTTTATGCGATTTTGTTGATAGTTGGTGGGCAGGTGAGTAGGTGGGGGTGTGGTAGGGTAGTCAGAATAGGCAGGTAGGCAGCATTGGTAAATCAGATAAGTAGGTAGGTAGCATTGGCAAATCAGATAAGTAGGTAAGTAGCATTGGTAATTCGGATAATACGTTCAATATATTACCTATCTACCTATTCACCATATCACAACATCGCCATATCACCACATATACCATTCAATATATTACCTATCTACTTATCTATCTATACCACCTACCTACCACCCATACCACATACCACCCACCTATACCACCTACCCACCACACCCCCACCCTATTATTAACCCGCATTAAATTTTCATTTTATGAACAGAGAGAACGAAGAGTCGCAGAATTCGATTGCTTTTTCGTTTGAGGACGCTAGCCAGCTGCAGATAAACATGAGCACCAGCCAGTGCAGCACTTCTTTGAGCTCTGAAGACCGAGAGATTCTCCCCGGAGTTAAGAACCCAACGCAGGAAAACGCGCGAGTTGTTTGGGGAACAACTATTAGCATCGAAGACACGATAGATCTATTTAAAGAGTTCGTTAGAACACACAGCGACTCTTCCGGAAGGCTCACCTACTTAGAGAAAATAGACGAAATGAACGAGATAGAAAAATACGTTATGAAAATAGACTGCAGAGACCTTACCGGCAGGTACGCGGAGCTCAGACAGCAAATTCTGAAGTATCCGGTAGAAATACTTCCTCTCTTGGAAATCGGAGTTGCCGACCTGTGTCTTGAAAAGTACCCGCTAACCAAGAAAAACATCGAAAACTCAAAGGTGCAAATACTGCTGCAGAACGTCGGAAACGAAAAAGAGATCAGAGACCTAGCGCCTCCAGATATCGACACGGTTGTAGAAGTCGTTGGAATAGTCACAAAAACAAGCGGAATAATCCCGGACATTACCAAAGCAGCGTACGTCTGCAGAAAATGCAAAAACACGTTAGAAACAGAGGTAGTGCGCGGCGTCATATCTGAGCCCGTGGACTGCGCGTGCGGAGAAAAGTTCTCGATGGAAATGGACAGCGTTTTATCAAGATTCCAGGACAAACAGATAGTGAAGATACAAGAGCTACCAGAAACTTCGGAAGACGGGCTTGTTCCCAGCACCATCACAGCGATCGCGTGCTCTTTTCTCGCAGACCACCTAATTCCAGGCGACAGAGTCAAAATAACGGGCGTTTTCAGAGCGGTTCCCCTGAAGCTGAACTACATCCACAGCACCATCAAGAGCGCCTTCAAAACATACGTTGAAATGAACAGCTTTGAAAAGATCTCCGAGCGTACAAAAAAGGAAAATCCGTTCAAAACCCTAGAAAAAATAGAAGAGCTGAGAAAAAGCGAAAACATATACGAAAAGCTCGCAGACTCCCTCGCGCCCAAAATATACGGGCTAGCAGACGTGAAAAAAGCCCTTCTTCTCCAGCTATTTGGAGGCGTAACAAAATTCCTAAGTGGAGCGAGGTTCCGAGGAGACATCAACGTGCTGCTCGTAGGGGACCCCGGCGTAGCGAAGAGCCAGCTCCTGCTAGAAGTGCGCCGCCTAACGGATCGCGGAGTCTACACAAGCGGAAAAGGATCTAGCGCTGTTGGGCTCACGGCAAACGTTACCCGCGACCCCGAGAGCGGCCAGAACATTCTCGAATCGGGCGCGCTGGTGATAAGTGACGGGGGCGTGTGCTGCATCGACGAGTTCGATAAGATGGCGGAGTCTACACGAAGCGTCCTCCACGAGGCAATGGAGCAGCAGAGCGTGAGCGTAGCCAAGGCGGGCATCATCACGACTCTTAACGCAAGATGCTCGATTCTCGCGGCGTGCAATCCCGTGGGAAGCCGTTACGACCCGAAAAAGAACATATTAGAGAATTTGAACATTCCGCCAACTCTCCTAAGTAGATTTGACGTTGTGTGTCTGCTTCTGGATAAGGTAGACGCGAAAAGAGATAAGGAGATCAGCACGCACATAATAAAGCTGTACGCGGGAGCGGAAGAGCACGAAGAGCCGCCGATTGCGCACGAGGTGCTGAAGCAGTACGTGCAGGAGGGCAGAAGAATCGTGCCGAAGATAAAAGAAGAGGCGGGGGAGGCGATCTCCAGGGGGTACGAGGAGCTGAGATCGCTCGGACACGGAAAAACCGTCACCGCGACGCCAAGGCAGCTGGAGAGCATCATTCGTCTAAGTGAGGCGCACGCAAGAATGAGGCTATCAGAAGAGGTGCAGTTAGAGGATGTTAACGAAGCAATGCGGCTGATCAAAGACTCGCTGCACATATACGCAGTAGACCCGATCACAGGCTCTATCGACATGGATCTAATACACACGGGAAAAAGCTCCGCCTCAATTAAGCACGAAGAAGACATAAAAGAAGAGATAATGAAAGCGCTCGGAAAAGGAACAACGATCTCTGTGCTATTTGAGCGCATTAGCAAAATCACAAGAATTACCGAAAAACTCGTTATATCCCTGGTAGAAGAGCTACAAGAGGAAGGAAAAGTCATACTCGACGGGATGTACGTAACTCCAAATTAAATAAAGCACGTGGTGTAGATGGGATAGTGTAGGTGGGGTAGGTAGAGTAGTGTAGCTAGGGTGGATGGTACTATCGGGTTATTCTAATATTGGAAGAGTAGGTGCTTCGTTGTAACAGCATAGTGAGTACAACTACCAAGAATAATAGAACTACCAAGAATATCAGCACCAATAATCTCGCTGTCATCACAGCTACCAATAATATCACTATCATGACAACTATCATTACAGCCACCAAGAATAATAATACTACCAAGAATATCACCATAGATAATATCACCACCAATAATACCAGAACTACCAATAATCTAACTGTCATCACAACTACCCTCCACCAATACACATACCCCTCACCAATACTACGTTAATAACAAGTTTATGGTGTCCAGTTAGTACCGAACTATCCATTACCACTCACCTCACCTACATCATTCACCTCATCTACATCACCTACACCACCTGCACCCCCTAATGAGTATTAAAATATGTTATTTGGTTATTTCTCGTATCGTCTTAAGAGCTCTGCACGGAAGCGAAGTGTTTTCGTTAAACCACGCGGCATCCTGATCCGTGATGCTTTTTACCTCCACATTCTCGTCGAACGACCCAAAGACCCCCGACTCCCTCATAAGCTCCTTATCAGCCGTTGTCCCTACGACTAGCACGTGGAACCTGTCCTGGTTTTTCGCAAAAATTCTAATAGCCTGCAAAACAGCGTTAGAAAATCTCGGCCCAATGCTCACGTAGTCCATCAGCCCCTCAATGTCATCGAGAACCACCAGAGCCTCTCTGCTCCTGTACGCGTCCTTAAATGTCCTCTTGATGTAGTTCACTTTTTCGTTCTCCTCCCTTCCGACGAGGTCTTTTGGAGATATCACCCTCACAAAAGGAATTTCCGAACTCTTCGCGATCATTTCCGCCAGCGTCGTTTTTCCAGACCCCTCAACTCCCCACAGGAGCAGAGAAAGCGTCTTTCCCTGTTTTTCCTCCCTTCTCCTAAGTCGCTCCACCATCTGCATGCCCGCCCCCACCACGTAAGTAGCCGACGGGTAACTGTAGAAGGGATCCGGCACCCTCAGCTGCACGCTAACACCGAACGACGGAACCGTCTCTTCTAACGCTCTTTCGAAGTCCTTCATACCGATCACCACCTCCTCCTGCGTGCTCTTAGATCTTTCTAACGCAAAAGACGCCGCGCTCTTCACCAGCGCAGTTATTTCGGCTCCGGTGTAGTTTCTCGCCCTGGCTGCTATTTGCGCCATCTCCACGTCAGCGCCCAAAAAACAGTTTTTCTCCATTTTGCTCGTGTGTATCTTCAGAATCTCGAGCCTCCCCCCCTCGTCCGGCAGGGAGATCTCGATGTGTATTTCGAACCTTCCCGGTCTCAGGAGCGCGTCGTCTATCAGATCGAACCTGTTGGTCATTCCTATCACGAGGATGTTGTTGAGGCTCTCCACGCCGTCTATTTTCGCAAGGAGCTGATTTACCACCTGGTCGCCAACTCCGTTAGAGGACCCCCTGCTTTTGCATATCGCGTCTATCTCATCAAAGATCAGAACGTGCAACGGGCTTTTTTCTCCGTATTTTTTGTAGTCGTTTTCTGCGTCTTCGAATAGTTTTCTGATGTTCTCTTCGCTCTGGCCGACGTACTTGTTGAGTATTTCCGGTCCGTTCACTATCTTTGGGGGAGCGGAGTTCAGCATCATCGACATCTTCCTGGCAATTAGCGTTTTTCCGGTTCCCGGGGGTCCGAAGAGCATTATTCCCTTTATGTGGGATATTCCCATCTTCTGTATGAACTCCGAGGGGTACGTTCTTTGAATTAGCGCCCTCCTGAACATCTCTCCAAATTCCCGCTGCAGCCCGCCTATCTCCAGCTCCTGGAAGCTAAATCCAGCGCCTATTTTCAGCTCGGAGCCAACGCCTATTATGGAAATTCCCGGGTGCTCGCGTATCTCCACCTGCGTATTTGTTCTAACGACGCCAACTACCGCCCTATCTACCGTCTCTACCTTTTCGACAACCACTACGAACAGGAGGCTTCTCTCTGCCTCCTCAAGCCCCCCCTCTTCTCCGCTGAGCAGCAAATAGATCTGCTGGCCCTCAGTTAGGGGAACCCCCTCCATAGCGGAAATAAACGAGCGGACAACAGCCTCCTGCGAGACTTTCGGATGGACCCCCTTTGTTTTCACGTGCAGGGACACTTCGACTTTTGATATGACGGCTCTTGGGGAAACGCTTAGGGAGGCGAGCTCTACAGTATCCCCCTCTTCTACCTGCACCATTTCCCTCTGTATTTGCGACAGGCAGACGGAGCCGCGGCGCAGACTCGCGTCTCTCTCTATTTTGAACACGAACCCCCTGATTGTGCAGTACGTGCCCGAGTAATCCTCCGAGATGTAGACTCTGTTGGTGTGCGCCCAAGCGTGTCTCTGCATCTTCACCACCGTGTACCTTCCCATTTCTTTTATTTTATTGAGAATTAATTTTAAAAAGATGTACCAGCACACGAGAGATGGAAGGGACAAGCGGGAAAAAGGGAGCGCGCTAACGGAGGCGGCGGGAGGGTGGAGCGGAGCAGGAAAAGACGAGCGGAGCGCCGCAGCGGACAGGCTTCCCTCGGTCCCGGAGGTTCTCGAAAAAGAAACAAGAAGAGAAAAAGACCAGGGCCGTGAGGACGCCCTAAGTGGACTGATTAGATCGAGCATGTCAACGGTGCCTGCAGACGAAGACCTGTTCGAGTTTATAGGGCTCCCCCTTCTAGTCGTGCTCCAGCCGTTCAATCTAGCGGTGCCTCTTCCGGAGTACAGAGTGAACAGAACGGTGAAGTGCAAAGAGTGCGGGTCTTTTCCAATTGGCAAAGTAGCGCTCAGCGGAGCTACCTACGCGTTCGAGTGCAAAATATGCGAAATAAAAAACGAAGTCAAAGAGAGCGGCGAACCCGCGAGAACCTCTCCTCTTGTGTTCGGAGAGGACGGCGCAGACTACCTCGTGGAGGGAGAGGGAGCGCAGGGGCGGTACTGGTACTCCGGAGACCAGCTGCCAAAGATCGAAAAGATGAAGCTTCCCTCGTGCAGGAAGTGGAGGGAGCCCGCGGTGGTTTTTCTCGTGGACAGTTCGATGAGGGCCAAAAGATCGGGCGGGTACCGCGAGTTTATCGAGGGCGTGAGAGCGGTCGTTCTGGGGGGGGACTTTTCGTACCTGTACAGGAGGTTTGCGGTGGTGCTGGTGGGACGGAGCGCCTCTGTTATATCGGACGTCGAGACGGGGTTTACGCTGAACGTGGTGCACTCCGTTGAATTAGTTAGCGAGTGCTCCCCCTGGTTTATTGAAACGGAAAATCTAACGGAGCAGAGGGTTGCCGATCTGATTGCGCTGGTGGAGGAGCACGTGTCCGAGAGCTGCAGCGTTAGAAACGGGCTGGCAGCGGCGTGCCAGCTCGTCTCCTACACGGGCGGCGGGAAGGTTCTGTTTTACTTAGGGACCCAGGACAGCTCGCTCGGAGATATAGAGAAGCTAACGCAGGCAGCGGTGGACTGCGGGGCGTCGATCCACCTCTTTTCGGAAAAAGGCGTCGGGCTGGAGGGAGCTCTTCCTCTTGCGTACGGTACCTGCGGAAGCGTGGAGAGAGAGGGGCTTCGGGAGGGAGTTCTTGACAAGATCGTTAGAGAGGCCTATTTCAGGTGCACGGCGAGGGTGGTCTGCAGCGACGGGGTGAAAAAACAGGCGGTGTATTCGGGCGGAGACAAGAACAACATAACACAGACGTGTTTTCCCGAAATGGGCCCCTCCACCACGTTCTGCGTTAGTTTTTCCGTTGAAGACTTCATGAAGGAGAGCGCTCCAATATACGTGCAGTGCACCGTGGAGTACGTTGATCTACTTGGAGACAAGAGAGTGCGCGTGGTAAACGCGAAGTTAAAGGCGAGCAGGCTCGTGCAGCAGATTTTCATAGGGATTTGCTACGACGCACTGTTCTGCGGGATGTGCAAGTTTATTTTTTCCAAGCCTGCAGAGGTGCTGGAGAGCATCCGGATGGCAGAAAAGTCCGTTATTTCGGCTCTTTCGTTCTACAAGAGGACGTGCGCGAAGGAGGCGTCGGCGGGGCAGCTCGTTCTGCCGGAGTCTATCAAGACGCTGCCGGTGCTAGTGCAGGGGGTGCTGAAGTACCCGGGGGTGCACAGGGCAGGGGAGGCGCGAACGGAGCTCTCAGGGGAGGTTATGCCGATGTCGGTGGAGAGGACGCTGAGATTTTTCTACCCGAGGCTCGTTAAAATATCGTCGCTGTTTGCGTCTTCGGGAATCGAGAGGATAGTTGGAGAGAGGCTGTCGATGAAGGTACTGAGCGTAGACGAAGGGTACATTCTTGATAACGGAAGCAAAGTGGTGCTGTGGTTTGGAAAAGAGGCGGTTGAGTTCATGGAGGAGATGGCGAGCAGCAAAGTGGTGGAGGAGGCGTTGGAGCAGTTAGAGGAGAAGTACGGGGTGCGTATGAAGGTGGTGAGAAGAGTGCAGGGGGAGCAGGACGCAGAGTTCATCGGGTACATGATAGAAGATCAAATGGGGGGGTATCCCAGCTACCAGGACTACCTTGTACAGCTCCACAACAGGATACCAAAGAGATAGGGATGTGGTGTGGTGGTAGTAGTGGTGGTATGTACGTGTTAATAAATGCTAATGTTGGTAAGAGCGGAGGGGGATGTGCTGGCGGGTTTGAGAAGGCGGCGTATGGGGAGTTTATCTATACGACGTGTGTTGGAAGTGGCGTGTGCTGGTAGAGGTGATGGTGAGTATGACTGCTGGTGTGGTACCGCTTATTCTTCGATTATGTGCAGGGGGTGTAAAGATGGTACGAGAATGTATACTTGTGCTGAAGAGTAGATGATGGTGTTGATGGTGGATAGTACTGATAACCGCGAGTACAGATATCAATTGCAGATAAGCGGTAAGTCAAGTTGGTTTTTCAATCAATTTTGCGATCTGCATGAACTTTAGACCTCATCTCGAATGGTAAGAGATGTTGTTAGTATTATTCAGTTAGATAGCCAGAGGTGTACAAGTTATCCAGCTAAATACCCCACATCTACAAGTTACTCAGTTAACTATCTGCACCCTACAACTTATCCAGCTAAATACTCTGCACCCTACAACTTACTCACTTAAATAGCCCGGGTAATCGAAAAATCTATTGGTAGTTTAATGTTTTTTATTTTGATTTAGATGGGGGGAGGTTTAATAGCTACTGTTCTGAGCGCGTGTACGCCTATTATCGACATACATCTTGAACAGGCAGATTTGGTTGAGAGGCTTGGGCTGGTTTCTGATGGAATGACGAGATTTGAGGATATGAGAGATAGGAACCAGAAAGAGCTCGAGAGTTTTATAAAAGACGAAAAGAAGGCGATTTTTACAGGTGGAGGTACGTGTTATAACACTTGCTTGGCTTGTGCGGGAGAGGAAGGCGTTAAGAGCGTGTTTTTTGGAGCTTTTTCTAACTCTTCGGTGTCCAGAAGGGTGTTTGGGGGAGCTATTGGCGGAGAGGTGCAGAAAATGGAGGTGGTTCCGGAGTTTTTCGATGGAAAAGGGAGCACCAGCGTGATTATTGCTAACAAAGGAAACAGAACGATGGTTAGTTCGATAAATCCTGTGCAGAATATTACGGGTAGTATTTGCAACGCGCTTATTAGGAGAGTTGAACGGGAAGAAGAGCTGGGAAGGATGTGCTATATCTACTTGTGCGGGTACTCTCTTTCGAAGGGGTGCCCTCTTATTGAATTAGGAGGCATGAAAAGGGATGGGAAGCTAAAAACAGCGTTGGTTTTCAACCTGTCGGATCCCGGGGTGCTCAAGAGATCCTACGAAGATGTAAAAGAGACGGTTTTTAACAGCGAGTGGGTGATGGGTAACAGGCAAGAGTTCCGCGAGCTGGTCAAGCAGATTACCGGTGAATATCAGCAGGAGAAGGATTTTTACGGCATTATCGCAAAACACGTTAAAAACTGTGTTATAACGGACGGGTCGAACCCTATTGCACTGATAGAAGAAGGAAAAGACCCGAAAATCTTCGAACCAAAGAGACTCGAAATAGAAATAACCGTTGGCGCAGGGGATGTTTTTTCAGGGATCTTCGTATCCGCATTAGCAGTTGGGAATACCGCCGAGCAGTCCGTTGTAAGGGCAATCGAAGGAACCGAAAAGTACCTGATGGGGGCGAGGTAGTATGGTTGGTTGGTAGGATGGAAGAGGTGGGATGGGTAATATAGGTGAGGTATGGTAGGCAGGTAGGTAGAATGGATTAGGCAGTTACAACAGTAGCGTATTTGCAACGTAGCATATTTTTAATAGCTACAGCACTTGCAATAATAGTCCACCCACTAGTGCACCCCCTAATGCCAACTCGTAGCTGAAGTATAATAAATTTTACTTGTTTATTAAAAAAATGGGAAGGTACGACAGAGCTCTCTCGCAATTCTCTCCGGACGGAAGAATCTTTCAGGTCGAGTACGCGCAGCTGGCTTCTGAGAGGGGGTCGCCGGTTATTTTCTGTTCTGACGGGAAGATCATATCGGTTGCGATTGAAAAGAGAACAGATAGTAAAAATCGCATACTATCCGATCAAGATAAGCTAAAAGAGGTAGAGGATGGGATATATCTGTCATTTGCTGGGATCTCGCCAGATAGCATGCAGATAATCGACGAGGCAGTCCACATATCGAGGAGATACTCGCTAACACACGGAGAAAAGATCGACATAAGAAAACTAAGCCTCGAATTAGGAGACTACATGCAGAAATACACGATAACAGGGGGGTATCGGCCGTTTGGAGTTAAGATAGTGCTTTTTGGATTTGACAGAACGGGGCCTGTGATATCGATTGTGGAGCCGGACGGGAACTACGCGATGTACTCTGCAGGGGCGATTGGACAGAAAAGCTCCAAGGCGGTGGAGGAGCTGGAAACCTCGCGCGAGAGGAACCCAACAGCGCTGGTGACAAGGGTGCTGTACAACATCGCACAGAAAGACCCCAGGAAGATGACGGTTTACGAGATAGACGAGGAAAAAGCTAAGTATCTGCCTATCTCTGCCATATCAGAGATCATATCAAATTTTTCTTAGTTCAGGTGAAGTGTCTGGGGTGTGCTAGGAGGAAGAGCGGTACTAAAGGTGGTAATAAAAGTTTTTATGGATCGTTGAGCCATTGCTCGATTTTGTTATCTTTATTGAATTTTTAACTGCTTATGTAGATGGAAAAATTTGATTAGAGGATCAACTTGATTTTGAGATTATGGGTTGGTGGTTATCGATAATTGCAGTGGTTGTACAAGGTTATTCTGGCTGCAGAAAATTACGCTGGTTATCGATAATTACCCCATTTGTCGATCATAACCCTGCTTCCTTATTTGTCGATCATCACCCTGGCTACAAAAAATCACCCAATATGGCAGCTCACCAGGATACGCCAATAGACTTACCCCGTCCAGCAGCCAGCCAGACCAAAGACCTCGCAAACTATCTGCATTTTCAGTTGATTTATTCGATGTAGATATCTAAATAGATCTATCGCTCCTTTAGAGAACTCTCTTCTCTTCGCTTCTTACTTCGTTATAGCTTCAACTCTACGGCACTTAGCGCAAAAGTGCTCTCCTGCATGCTTCGACATGAAAATCTCCGGGCCGCACACGTCGCACGACTTTTTGGTGATCGTCACTTTTCCGTCCTTCTCTATCTTGAACTGCGCAAGATACCCCAGCTTGGTTTTCTGTCTTACCGCCTTGACCTTCTTTGGTGTTGTGTACGCTTTTCTCTTTTTCTTCTTTCCTCCTCTCAGTCGCAGCACCAGGTGGATCGTGCTTTCCTTCTGGATGTTGTAATCGGAGAGCGTCCTTCCGTCTTCGAGCTGCTTTCCTGCGAAGATCAGCCGCTGCTGGTCGGGCGGTATTCCTTCCTTGTCCTGTATTTTAGTCTTAACTGCGTCGATTGTGTCGTTCGGGTCCACCTCGAGAGTTATTGTCTTGCCTGTGAGCGTCTTGACGAATATCTGCATTCAAGGGTGCAAAATTAAAATAAATAAAAACACCCAAAAAACTGGCAATGGGCTTAGTACGGGCTCCCAGGTGGTTTTTGCGTGAGAAAAGTTCAGTGGCTTGCGTGCGTGGATGGAAGGATGCGAGGATGTGGACGAGTGCTTAGCGGGATGGGTATTTGGTGGGATGGATACCTAGCAGCATGGGTAAATATGTAGGTAAGTTACGTGTAAATAATCATCTAACCAGCTGTAGAGCTGGTGGATTGGCATGGATTCTTTTGGCAGATTCCTACCCGATTAGGAAATTCTCTAATAAGGTAATTTTCAGGATGTAAATGCGATGCGATAAATAGCACGGCAAAAAAGACATAGCACTTCTGCTGATATGGCAAAGAGGTTTTATCAGCCAGATGTCCAGTTGAATGGATGGTGACCAGAAAATTACTGATATGAGTAGTTAATGGCCAGAAAATTGCCCAAATAAATAGACGATGATCAGCGAATTAGCCGCACGAATGGACGGTGATCAGAAAATTGGCCACATGAATGGTGCATGACCAGCGAATTACCCAGATGAATACCCTCACGCTCTACCTAGTTAAACACTCCACAATACACACATCTACACATCTACCCACCTAAAATCTACATATAGACCCACCTACATATCTACCCACCTCCAATCTACCCAGTTAAATACCCGCGACCAACAAAAATTTTAAAAATACCAAATGGAAGAACTGAATAAGTTCTTAAGAGTCAAAAGAAAATCCGAGTACAAGACCGCAATAGGAAGAATCAAATTAACAAAAAAAGATAAGTCAAAAATCAAACGGTTTAAAAACAACAGGTCCGTTTCGGAATTTAAAATCGAAAGGAATTTCTCGACTGAGTTTGTGTGCGCCACCAGAGAAGAGCCGCTGGAGCTGGAAAGCGCAGAAGTTAATAAAATAAGGACGCCAAACGAAGAAAAGAAGAGAAAAGTTTTAGAGGAGAAATTCCTCAAGAAACAGAGAAGGAGAAGAAAAGCCATCGAAAGCCAAAAGAGAGTAGAGAACGTCGAGGACCTCTGGGAAGGAAGAGAAGGAGAGAGCGAGAGAGACGACGGGAAGCTGAGCAGAAAAACGCCAAAGCCCACAGAAGCCGACGGATACACAGCAGAGGTGCAAAATCTAGCGACAAACAGGGAGGATATTTGGAGAAACGTCCATTTCTACAGAGAGTGCGTGAGAAGACCGCGGATGGCGCGGCAGGAGCTGAAAATGCTGGCGAAGAAACTCGAGCCGCCAAAGATCAGGGTGCCGGAAGGAATGGAGATACCGACGGTGGAGTACAGCAGCACAAGCTACAAAGAGAACATAAGAGACGTGATGAGGGTGGCGTGCGGGACGTACTACCTCGCGGTGCACAGCTCCTCAATCAGCTTAGAGGAAAGGGAGGGGTACGTTGCCGTGAGAAGAATGAGAATAGTGAGCGGGGACGCAGAGGTACTGATCCGAGGGGCGTCGGTGTCTCCTAACGAGAAAACAGTCGCGGTGGTGACGTACGAAAAGGGAATAGTGTTTTTTGAGATGGAAAAGATTTTGAGCAGTACAAAAGAGGAAATACTACTCGATATAGAAAAAGAAGGAGAGTTTCTGCGAATATTCGGGGACAGGACGTTCAGGAAGGGAGCGTGGCACTGCAAGAGCGTGTATTTTGCAGCGATTCTCCACGGGCAGGTGGTTGTGGTGAACACGAAGAAGAGAAAAGGAACGGTGTTCTACAAAGGGGACCAGAAGATCCAGCACGTCGAGTTCCATCCCAGCAGGCCGCTTCTTCTTCTGGCGTCTCCGTCGAGCGTGTACTTTTACTCTCTGGTGAGCATGCGCAGAGTCACGAAGTACACGGTCAACGGGCTGTCGGCTGCAAACGTCGTGAGCATTTCGCACGGGCACGGACTGGTGTACGTTGGAACGGGCACTTCCCAAATCCACGCGTACTCGATGGACAAGGAGTTCAAGACAGAGTTTATCAGGGCGGTGCACGTTAAGGAGGTGCCGAGGAAGCTCGCGTTCCATGAGAAGTACGGGTACGTGTGCTGCTTCAACAGGATGATCAGCGTTATCGTGTACGCGAACAGGAACGGAGCAGAAATACCGCCCGAAGAGAGGGCAGGAGCCATCCACAAGTACGACAAGTGCTACAGATCGGGAGTTTTCCACGAGGAGTATCCGAGCGGCGTCTTTTGCTCCGAGAATATGACGTCTCTGCTCTATCCTAAGTACAAGGCGGAAGGATAGGGGTGAGGTTTGTGTAGGGTTTGGATAGGGGTTGGATAGGGGTTGGATAGAGATGAGGTTGGTGTAGGGGTGATAAGGATGGAGATAGATAGAGGTGATAGATGAAGTTTGATAAGGATGGATAGGGATGGTATAGATGGGCTGTTGAGTAAATGAGGATGAATGGCAGATAGGACAAGTGGAAGATAGATGATAGATGATAGATGAGATAGCTGTAGGATGGATTGCAGAGATGGCAGAGATGCTAGAATACATGCTAGAATAGATAGTATATGTGAATATTTGTGCTGATATAAACCGTATCTGTATGAACACGTTACTTTAGCACTATTCACAGCTGCTATACGGTCCATTCTTTCTTAATAAGACAGCTCTGCACCTACAACCGTGCAGCTACGCCGTTCTGCGTGACCTCGGATAAAATTTGAATTCGTTTTTACTTGAATGGAGAGAGGAGAGGAGAAGAAAACAGAAGAAGAGCTGCAAAAAAGCGAAAATAGCGAAGAGGCGTTCTGCAGCGAGTATAGAAAAGCTCAGGAAAGCTTCTTTAAATCGAGATCTGAGGAATCTGCCGTTGATTTAGTAATGCTGAACACAGAAGAGTACGGAGCCCTCGGAGTGCTAAAAGAAGCGCTCGATAGGAAGATGGGAGAAACAGGAGGCAGTAGGCCGGAAAGTGAAGAGAGAGAGACCCCACCTGCACAGAAACAGTTCGATATGACCACAGCACTTCTACAAAAGAACCCAAAATCGTACGGAGTGTGGTACCACAGAATATTCGTAAAAAAGAGAAGAGACATCGAAGCAGATAGAGAAATAGATAGCAAACCAGACAGCGAACTAGATCTGGATAGCAGCAAAGGACGTAGGGATAGCAGCGAGGTAAAAGAAGAGCTAAAAAAACACGCAAAAAAGCAATTGAAGAAAAACGATATGAGGTGCGCCAGAGAGGTCTTGGAAAGGGACGGAAGAAACTTCCACTGCTGGGGATATCTCAAAAAAGCGTACGGCTATCCCCTTGACCTCATATCAGAAGAAATTTCTAAGTCCAGCAGGAACTATTCTGCGTACCACGCGCTGTTGGAGAGCGGGCGTGCAGATGAAATGGAAGAGAAAGACGTGGAGCGAGCTGTGAAGTCGGACCCCGATGCAGGCGCGCCATGGGTGTTCTTATCCTCTAAGTTAGAGTTAGAGAGGTTCAGCGGAGGAAATGCTTATCTAAAGGTGTACGCAGACAGGATCTGCGTGGTTCTGCGCGTGCCATGTCCTGCAAAGATAGAAATAGCGTTCAAGAAGAAAAGAGCCTCGCTAGAATACAGCGCAGAGTATAAAAAGAACGTGTTCATACACTGTGCAAAAGACGGATACGCAACGGAAGAGATAGAAAAGATAAGTATCGTATCAGAAAAAAAAGAAAAAACCGTTATACTACTCGAAAAGGAAAGAACAGAAAAAACACCGTCCTTTTTCGAATCTCTAACAGAAAAATCAGAAAAAACCCAAGCTGGAGACAAGAACCGGGCCGGATACTTGCAAGCTGCCATGAAAAACAACCTCGACGCTCTGATTCTCGCAACCGAGTATCTTAAAGGCCCAGAAAGATCGAAAATGCTATCTATCCTGCTAGAAATAGATCCCACAAGGACCACAATGTACCAAGACATGCAAGAAGAGTACAAAATATACACCAGAACAGCCCCAAACGAATAATTATAACGAAGAAATCCGACTTCCGCCAAAACTATCCCCACGCCACAACAGCCCATCCCGTAGCTACCGCGAATAAAGCAAGCACCTTTATTACTTTCCTAGCGCCATTAGGGCCTCTAGAGGATCGCCTCCGCTCTGGTTCAGCATTTCGACGGCTTCTTCTCTCGACACTTCCCCTTGCTTCATTACAATTAAAATATCGTCTTCAGTGTACGTTACTTCGCTTTCTTTTTTGGTACTTTCCTCTTTTACTTCGGGTTTAACGGTATTTTCAGCCTCTTTTGTCTCTTTTACTTCTGCGCTGGCGGTTGCAGCAGGTGCCTGTGCCTGTCTCCTTCCTCCGCCTGCCACTTCAAGGCTTCCCAAGACAAGCGTTAAGTTAGTTCCCTTGATTCTGAACGCGACCACGTCTGGTATCCTGTAAGGCACGTTCTTTTTCCTTAAGTAGAAGTCTTTTACATCGGATATTCTCTCTAATTGAACGTCGTTCTTCACGTCTTCGAGGAACTTTGCTTCTTTTCTCTGGGTTTTGTTCATTGGTTAAAAAATGCTAGCGCTACTTAAAAATAAAATTGAGAGTGCCCCTGCACTTCCAAAAAATATTCGAATATTTCAGCTGCATTTAGGGCCTGAAAGCGGAAGGCAACAGAGGTGCTGGTAGGAAGTTCTAATTATTGGAGCATAGTATTGATATTCATCGATACAAATCTTTATCAAAAATTTTATCAAAATTTTATCATCTATAAAGATAAACCAGAATAATTTTAATAAACATGACAAACTCAAGCAATGACTCAACGACCAATACTAATAAACAGTAAATGTAAGTGCAGGGCATCTTCCCCGATGGAATATTTAATAAATCACGATTGGCACTGACATTTAATAAGGACAGCAGCACGTTAGACCTCAGCAATCTGCCACACAATCGCACCTTATCAACGGTGAAGAAGTTGGATGATTTAGCAGCCAATAGTCGTATTGGCAGTACTGGTCATTACCATGTCTACCTAATTATCATATCTACCCCATTACCACGTCTGCCTAATTACCATATCTACCTAATTAAAATGTCTACCCAATTCGTACAATAGAACAGAGACCATCGCCGAGTCCTATTCACATCATCTCTAACACTCCACGTCAATCGTAAAACATCCTGTATTTGTTTATGCTACATGGCATTCCCATAGCACTGATAAAGCACTTTCATTTGCTACTTCTTAATACCGCGTTTCATCTCAACTATTTAAACAGAGAATATAACACTAACATGAAGAAGATTCTTGTTTTGGCTTTTGCACCACTTGTGCTTGCGTTCAATATTACTAAACAAGAAGAGGTAGGAGCTGTTCTTCCCGAAAATATCAAACAGGCCGATCTGAAAAAGCCGTCCCTCCCAAAACCGCGTGGAAAAAAGCCTCTAAAACGGTTATTACCCGAAAAGTCGCCCAGTATCGGAAGAAAACAGGCGCTGAACTACGCGCTAAAATCAGCAGAGGAGAATCCTGCTGCCGAAGATCTTTCGTTCCTCAGAAACTTCCTTTCGCCGAACTTAGCCTCCTCGATTGGGAAACAAGAGGAGGCGCCTCAGGAGCTCCAAAGCAGCTACAAAGACGAGGGAGTGAAGGAGAAACTTCCCAGCTCGAGCTACTTCATGGGAGGATATGAGAACAGAGAGAGCAAAAATCTCGCCAAAAACGCGGAACAGGCGCTTGCACACGGGCTTGCCACTCAAGAGAAGGAGGAAAAGCTCAGAGGCGCAGCCCAGGACAGCTCTCTGAGAAAAATAGAGGAGACCCTAGCCGAGCTAACTAGGCAGATCTCTTCCATATCGGGTAATGCTGTTGCACAAAAGGAGAGCGAGGTCGCTACCAAAAAAGGAAACAAGAAAACCCCGCCCGCAAAGAAATACCTGCCAAAAAAGCCCCGAGGCCTGTCCGCAATCGGAGGACAAGGGCTCTCGCTGCTATAAGCAAGCGCTAGTGCTATAAATAAATAGCATCTATCAAAGTGGTGATGTGTGGTGGTTGTTGTGTGGGTGTGGTGATTAGTGTGGTGATGGGTGTAGTGGTGATAACGATTAGGGTAGTCTAGCGATGGTTCTAGCAGAGACCCGAATAGCGCCACTTTGTTGCACCACTTACGATACCAATAACATCACATCCCAACATATTTACAATACCACCCATATTACCTGTCATTTGTGTTGCTGGTATATGGCTTGCTTCTATCCCCCCTCACATCCACCTGCTCATCACATACATCCTAGTTATACCGCCTACACCATCCTTATTTCATCTCTACATCATCCCTGCAACATCCTTATTACATCTCTACAACATCCTTATTCCATCCCTATCACATCCCCACACCATCCCTACTCTTTTGGTACCACACTTATCACGACCTCTATTCCGCTCGATCTGAGAACCTCTGCTGCGTCTGGTGTGACAAAGGTGCTTATGAACTCGACTCTTTTCAGCGTTTTTCTGCACTCTGCTTCTAGATCGTAGACTTTGAGCGGTAGAATCTTGCACTTGATAAATTTCACGACCTCCACTGGATGTCTTCCAAGCTCTCGGATGATGAACACTGTCACGTCGATGCTGTCCAGTACCATTGTTTTGATTCTCGGTATCTCTTTCATCACTCCCACCACGTCAAAATACTTGCATGCGAACGTGCACCCCTTGTACTCGTCCCAGAACACCAAGAGGTTTTCGTTGTTGATCCTGACTCGCCTTCTTTTTCTCCTGAAAATGTCGACTATGCTGTGTTTTATCTGCTCTACGCTGCTTCCCAGTATGTCTATGCACTCTGCTGACTCGAAGTACTCGCGTCTGTACGTCCTTATCTCGACGTTCTCTAGCCAGACCGCTTTGCTTATTTTCACTATGTCCCATATCTCTTCTGTCATCTCTGTGTACCTTACTCTGATGGTGCTGATGGTGAATCCTGGTGTCGCTGCATATCCCGCTCTGTTTGCTCTTTTTTCCGTTTCAAATGCGCTTATATCTCCGCTGTTTTCGTTTGTGCTTCTCTCTGTCTTTTTTTCTCTCTCCTTTGCCTCTATCTCTTCTTGTGTCTCTCTCTTCTTTTCCACCTCGTTTATGTAGCACAGGTCCAGCACGTTGATGTTTCCTTTTAGCTTTTCTATTTTCAGCTTGTAGCGGATCTTTACTTTTCTTCCTACGTTCGTAATGATGACCGGGTATATCGCAGGGATGTACTTCGATATCTTGTACAAAAACCAGTTGGAAATCCCCTGTAGGTAGCTTTTGGAGGGTGTGGAGGGTTTCTGCGGCGGTTCTGCCGCCTGTGGCGCGTGCAAAGAGGTTTTCACAAGCTCGGACGATCTCGGAGCTATCCTTTTCATAATTTTATTGCAAGAAACTTTCTTAAATAGAGCCCCAGTTAGACGCACGGGCAGCGGCCCATCTGGCTCTCTGGCAGCTACCTCTTCTTTGCAACGGCTGCTAAGTCTTCTCTGCGATCTCATCCCGTTTTTATCGCATATTTGCACAGATAACAATACTGATCATATGGGACGTGGTGGAGATCTAGTCTTGAACCTTCAAAAAACCCTGATCGTGCATTCCTAATATGGAAAAACGAAAATCTGTTACACGCCAAGCTAACCGTAACACTGTCAGCGTGTTTCTAAATATCAACACAGTTAAACGCCACGCATAGGAGCTGCATCCAAAATAGAGCCGCTGGCATTTTTTAGCATATAGCGCGGATTTATTAAAAATTTCGTTATACACTCGAGCCAGCGCGATGAACCGGATGAGCCAAGCAGAGCCCTGCGTGTATGGAAAGATCGAAACAAAAGATAACAAAGTTTTCGAAGGACCGATTAGATTGGACAGAAAAGGAAATGTTCTGATGGAAAAGCAAGAAGCAGTCATAAAAGCCAGAAATATACGCTACATCCTGTTCAGAGAGGAAGACACCGAGCTAGCAAAGCAGGTCCTTGCTAAGTTCTTAAAGATATGATCGCGCTGAATTTACATTTGTCGTTATCACGCTGGATAACTCTTCTTGCCATTCCAATAACCACGTACGCTCGCATCAAGTACCAGAAGACGCTATCACTATTCTGGCTTATTCTGCAAGAAGGTACCCCTGCACTCACACATCTTATCCTATGTGAATAAAGTATAACCATACTTAGTGAATTTAGATCGGTCCAGCACACATATACCATCACACATACACCATCACACTACAACCGAACATTCTATATCAGATCAAGAAGTACCTTGGTAAATACGCTGAAAATAAGAACCATCACGCCTCCAGAGAGACCAAATACAACGTACGGCGTAGTGAAGTCCGGAATTAGCGGCCTGTTGTAAAGCGTCCGAGACTCTTTTCCATCTGAAACCTCCAGCACCTTAACTCCAGAATCGATGGTAATAGGATAGTCCTGCAAAACGCGAAGAGCGTAAGGTATTTCAATCAGCTTAGAATTAGTCGTAAAAGAGCCAGATCCCGAACCCCTCACAAGATACGGCGAATTAGAAGGAAAAATCGGATACACATACGGCGAAAATTCCAGACTCAAATATTTTCCTTCGCTATTAGTTATTCTCACGGCTCTTCTCAACCCGATCCCCAAAGACTCCACAATAACCTTTCCAACTCTCATTAAAACAGAAATTTACTCCAATATATGTAAATAGGATGTTTGGTAAGGATGGGTGGGTGTTAGGTGGTATTAGATAGGTCATGTTGGATAGGTGGTGTTAGATAGGTCATGTTGGCTGAGTGATGTTAGGTGGTATCTGCTTTCCATTGCTACTAATAAATGATGGATATAACCGCCAGATATTCCACCTCTACCATCCATCCCTACCTCTACAATCCACCTCTACTATCCCCCCTGCTCTATATGAATTTCTTGTTGACATAATCGAAGTTGAAGTCATCGTCATCCGCATTCTGTTTCTTTGCAGGATCTCTCCACAGCAGCGTTCTTTCGGCTGGGTTCTGAGAATGTCCCTGGTGGCTCTCCCCCTCACCCCTGACTCTTCTCCTGCCTACCGGAACTGAAGGCGAATTTAGGCCCATGCGCCTTATCTCTTCGTATCCAGAACCTACACCCATCCCCTTTCCAGGAGGTAGATTTGGAAATAGCCCCTGCATTCCCTCCATCCCCCCTTCGGCACTTCCCATTCCTCCGCTAATTCTCTCCTCCATGTACGGACGCTGTTTCAGCGGTGATTTTGGAGAGTAGTGGAAAGAGTCCGTGTACTGCCCGCTGCTATCGAGAAACGGAAAAACTCCTCCCGCTCTGCTCTGATGTGTCCCCCCTGGTGAGCTGGCGCTTTGCGCTCTTTTTATATCTCCTGCCATAAGCGGAGATGTGATCGTCATGCTCTGCTTTCTCTGCTGTTTTTCTAACGTCTTTTTCTGCTGCGCTGGGGACGCGTTCTTTGTCTTCCTAGGCGGTACGACAATGTCGCAAATGCACTTGAGGTCTGCGTGGTACACGTCGAGAAGTCTCTTAACGCTATCTATATACACGTCCACGTGCGCTAGCGATGTGAATTTCCTCCTGGTGATAAATCCTCCAACCGCTGTGTTAACTACTTCTCCTTTTCTGAAGACCACTTCGGTGTACTCGCTGAAGCTGTGTGCGTTAACCGAATAGTGCGTGCCTCCCCCTATAAACTTCGTTGTTCTGTATATTTGGCTGGCGCCGAGTCTCTCGAGTCCCGGAAACACTTCCCGCCGCTGCATTTCCTGCACTCTTCTGTGCTCTTTTATCACCCCGATAATAGACACCTTCTTTTTTGGCCCTCCTTCTATCTTAACGCCGTCGAGCTTTCTCTCGTTGTAGTCCTGCATTTTCAGCGCCTCAAATACGAGTGGCGACGGATCTAAGCAGAGCGCGTGTGTTTTTGCTATTGCGGCGCACTCTTCCTTCTCGTCTGCTTTTGTTAGCTGCAGCAGCGTCTGGGTGTGCGGCATTCCTGCAACTACCCCCCTCAGGAGAACTCTGCTCGAAATGATCTCTGCGTCCCTGTGGTCTACCACCTCGGCTACTATGTAGTTGTCGTAAAACGGATAGTCTCCCCTGTCTAGGAGCTCCAACAGATAGGGATGGACGAGATTTCTGTCGATGTGGTCGAGGACCGATCCTATCACCTCTGTGTACGGGTGCTTTATCTCGTTTTTTTCGACCGGTCCAATTACCACGTACTCCTGGTACAGGGAAATCGTAAATACGCACGGAATATCCCTGAATTTCTCGATGGGGTTGTGGCCAAATGTGAACTGCTTGAACTGCCCCCATTTCTTCCTTTGCGTTTCGTAGTACTCTGCGAATCTTCTCTTTAGCCTGTGGGTGTTTGCCTCTTTGAACTCTCCGTTTGCCGCCTCTTTTCTCATCTCCTCTCCGAATCCGCGCTCTGAAAAGAGCTCTTCCATTTTGCCGCAAATTCAAAACCATATTTAGCTGTGCCAACAGCGGTCCAATTAAATCGCGCTGCACCGGGTATTTTCAGGTACTACAACTGCCGCTGAACACACACGTACCGTATTCAAAAATCTGATTATCTGGTATTTGTGGTAATTATATGATATGCATAGCAACTACATGCCCCATAATACTAAACATATGGTACGCATAGCAACTACTTGATATCCATAGCAACTACACAATACGCACCATAAACTCTTCCATCACATGTAAGTGCAGAGTTATCTTCTCGGGTTTGCCTTTCTGGCATTATGAACCTGCATTCTGCTAATGCGCATTCCACATACACCTTTATTCATTGTTCTGCCGGTCCAATGCCCGGCTAATCTAAGTCGCGCACTTTTTATGGCATATTTCCCGTTTTGGCTGCGATCTGATAAGGAGCGCGTCTTTAAAAACCCAGCACTCCTCCTCGTCGCTCCAAGTCACCTCGAGCTGCTCTTTGCAGATCGTGCACCTCTGGTCGCCATCTCCCTTTACCGGCACGCTTTCCGTCTCATCTTGCAGGTTTTGAGCCAGCGTCTTCTTGTGCGCCTTGTGCTCCATCTCTCCCCGGCTCTCCTTTTGCAGCATCCAGAGCCTGTGCATGTCTCCCGAAATGGTCTTTTCGATCTGGCTTTTCTTCTGGTGCGTTTCTCCGTGCGCCGTGTACCTGTCGACCCGGTAGAACCTCAGTCCGCACACCTTGCACTGCATTGGCGCGGAGTAAAGAGCCTTCTGCGCCTGTCCTAACCGAGGCACGATGAAATAGCTTCGCTTTAGCTCTGGGTAGCTCTCCTCCACCTCCTTTTCCATCTCTTTTTCCTGCACCCTCGTATAATATATGTATGACTCTGTGTATTCTGCTTTATCCACCATCTTAAACAGGTAGTACTCCGGCGGATACGGAAAAAACGCATCGTGCGGCGTCTCCTCGTTCTCGGCCTCTTCCGGAACTTCTGCCCTTTCCATGCCGCTCTTATCTCTACCCATCTCTCTACTCATATCTCTATCTACCTCTCTATCTATTTCCACCGCCTCGTCTACCTTCGGCACCTTGCTCTTTTTCTCTCCTGACGATTTTCTTTTCTTGCTCTTAACGCTTTTATCTTGTACCTCTTCGCTCTTTTTAACTGTGTGTTTTAGCGACGTTATGGCTAGTCTCTCTTCTCCTTCTGCGGCCTCTTCGGCTTGTTCTATCGCCCTAACTATCTCTGTCATGTGGTGGGAGTTTGTCTCTGCCACTATCTGAAGCGCCCTTACCGCGTATTTGTTATTCAGCTGGCTCTTTTTTATAAGCGAAAGATACTCCTGTTCCGCCTCTCCCATAAAAAATATTTTGAATATAACCATTATAAGCATATGCAGTGTGGTATGCAATGAGATATCCAGGTGATATCCAGTGTGGTATACACTGTGTTATGATGTCAGAATAATCCCATATACTCTTCCATATACCCTTCCACATACCCTTCCAATCCATCCCCATATTCGCTCATACTTCCAGATTCACACACTTACCTACGCATCTCTAATTTCACCCGCTTACCGCCTACCCACCTCCATTCACGCTCTGTCTGTCTAATTTTCGTGTTCATTTTCGCTTTCCTCTTCTGCTTCGTCTTCCTGATTTTCTCCGCCTGGATTTCGCGCCCTCCTTTCTTTGATAATCGCTTCTCTCTCTATCTCCAGCCCTTTTTCAAACGGAACCAGCGTTCCCATCCACTTGCTTATAGGCACCACCTTTCTTATGGCTTCTGGCATCTCCATCATTTTCTTTATCTCCGGAGTCGCCTCCCTCTCAAGCTCCTCGATCATCTGCGTAAAAGTTGTGCTGTTCCTGAACTCTCTTCTCCCCACCCTGCGCGGTCTCGAAACTATCCTCGGCACGTCCTTCATCAGCTCCACCACCTCCTGCACGTTCTTTGTCATGTACCTCCCCTCCACAAACTTCTTAAGCAGCTTTCTCGGATCCATCTTCACCTTTTCCTTATCTATCTTGTACTCGACCTCTCCTGTCTCAGATATTATCCTGACGCTGTTGCTGAACAGAAACGCCGCCGTGCTGAACTTCTTTTCCCCAGACCCGCCACCCCACTGGAACCCCACCATGTCCTCTCTCTTTTCGAAATTAAACCTCTTGTACGTGTACTCGTCTATGTTGTGCGCATTTTGGAAAAAAAACTCTCCGCTCAGGTTATACACCGCCACGTGCTTCCCCACCGCCAGCCTCCCCTGCTCGATTGGCACCCTTCGCGTGCAAAACGGGTTCCTTAGATACCTCATGTCCAGTGTTGTAATCCCTTCCCCAAGAAGCACTGCTACCCTTGGCCCCTCTATCTTCTCGATTTCTATCCCTCCTAGCTCGTCCAGCGGCCTTCCCAGCCGCGCAGGCTTCCAAAACACCCTCGAGTCTTTTTCTCGCGTATCTATCACAACGAATCTTGTTCTTGAGCCGCATATGTACTGCTGCGGGTGCCACGTGGACGCGACCCTTCCGAACTTGCTGTCCATGCTGTCTGTTCTAATCGCCCTCGACGTGATCTTTCCTGCGTTCATGTCTACCGTGTCGAAGTATATATCTGCTCGCCTCAGCACCATGCCGCTCTCTATTTTCATGTTTCTTATTGCCGGTATGATGTAGTCTCCTTCTAGCGGCATTCCAACGTCTATCACCTCCTCTAATCCGATTCTGTACCCTTTCAGGTCTTCGCAGTCGATTATATCGATACTATCTTTGCACATAAATAGCCCGAAATTTTTGAACAGCCCGACTTTTTCTGGCGGGCTGCTTATCTCGACTTTGATAGAGCTGTCTGTTCCGTTTTTTCTCTTCTCTTTCCTTATGGTGTACTCTTTTTTGTTGTGCGTGTACATGATGTACGGGTCTCCTTTTCTCAGGGTTCTGTTCACGGCAAGCATTCCCTCTTGTTTTTTGTACGTCCTACTCTCTTCGAACTCTTTTCCTTCGAACTGTTTGAAGAACTCTACGTCTTTCCAGCTCTCTCTGAGCTCTCTTCTGTCCCTGTGGCTCTCCATGCTCAGTACAGCTCTCTCTTCTTCCGCGTCTTTTTTTGATGCTTCAACAAAGTTGAGCTTCTTTGAGTACCCTTCTCTTTTCGCAAACTTCTCGTACAGCTCCCCTTCGTTCTCTAACACTTCTACGTCCTCTTCAGTAAATCTGGCAAAGAGAATCTCTTCTGGATCTTTCATGCCAATGGTGTAAAATTTTAAATAGAACCTCCTAATTACTTTAAGCTGCTGGGTACGCAGCGCCTATCTATTGTCTTTTCCTGCTTCTGTACAAGAATGCTGCGCTGTTTTATCTGCGGGCCGTAGGATATCTAAACGTGGTAGATAGGCGAAATATCCATCCCAACTCAGCACTGGTAATAGTCTACACCATCCTCAACTCGAAGTATAACTAGAGACCGCGGTAGCCGGTTCAAACGCCAAATAGATACCTCTAATCCTGATAATCGTGTGTTTCTGATCGACGGTTACCGCATATTTCTCGCTTTATCTTGTGTCGTTCTATCCCCCTGGCCATCCATTGTTATTACGCAGCATCTACTCCAGCCATGTGACCTAATTCATCCAGATGACCTATATCACATACATCACCCACTCCCCCCGGCCTACCTGCCCTTCCGTAAGATAAGTACGAATACCTCTCAAAAATTTTACATTCCGTATGAAGTTCTCTTCTCTTTCACTATCGAGCGCTCTACTTAGGAGACTCGAAGAAAATGGCTTTGAAGAAATGACGCCTGTCCAAGAGGCTGTTATCCCCCTGCTAATGAAGCAAAGAGACACCGTGGCCGAGGCTTTGACAGGCTCCGGAAAAACCCTTTCCTTTCTTGTGCCGCTGATCAACAAGCTGATCACAAGACAAAAAAGCAAGAATGAAAAGAAACAGTCGCGGATTCGCGCTCTTATTCTTGCCCCAACAAGAGAGCTCGCCGCTCAGATATACGCCCTTGTGCTCGTTTTAATCGAACAAACAGAAATACGTGCAGAATGCATTATGGGAGGGGAGGTTGAGAGCATGGTACACAAGAAAAACGAGAACAAAGAAGATGCGCAAAGGTATCCTGATGTTGTTGTAGGATCTCCGGGAAAGGTTGCAGGGTTTCTGAAGATTGGAGGGCCTGAATGCGTGAAGGACGTAGAGTTTCTTGTTCTGGACGAGGCTGACCGGCTTCTGTCGTTCGGGTTCAGCAAGGAAATATCCGAGATACTGAGAATTCTCCCGCGCAACAGGCAGACTGCGATATTTTCTGCTACGATTCCTGAGAGCGTGCACACTTTGTCGAAGGTTGGGATGAGAGGCCCGATGTTCGTTAGGGTCACGAACAAAAAGAAAGTACCCGAGAAGCTCGAAATATTCTCGTATAGGACGACTGCGTCGCAGAAGATGGACGTTCTCTACTCCCTTGTGCCATCTCTGGGCAAAAAGGTCGTGGTGTTCTTTGCAACATGCGCACAGGTGGACTATTTCTATGCGCGAATATCAAAGTATCTGGAAAGTTGCGCGGAAGCGGAGAGCAGGGACTGTGGATCTGGTGGTGGTATTGAATTGAATGGTCATAGTGATGGTATCGAATTGAATGGCCAGAGTGGTAATATCGAATTGAATGGTCATAGTGATAGTATCGAATGGAGTGGTCACGCTGATACTATCAAATGCAACGGTCACACCCCCAATGCTAATGTCGAATCTCCTGGTCATAGTGCCAATGACAGACATCACACTCCTAATGGTAACGGGTACTGTGCTGGTCCGTGCAGCTGCACTGCCAGCAGGCCAAACGCTGAAGACGAAAAAAAAGCTGTCTGTACTAAAAATCTCAAAAGTACGGAACACTTTCAAAACGAAAATAGGAGCAAAAACCGCGACAGCCCTCTGTCTGTTTTCAAAAACCTGTACAGGCTGCATCGAAAGCTCGAGCAGAAGGAGAGAAACAGGACTTACGCCGGGTTTAACACAACGGAGGAGGGCGTCCTTCTTACAACAGACATATCTGCAAGAGGCCTCGACTTCCAAAACGTTACAGCAGTTCTCCACTTCGATCTGCCGCAGGACCCAACGACCTTCATCCACAGGAGCGGAAGAACCGCAAGATACAACAAAGAAGGCGTCTGCGTCTTTATGTGCATGCCAAACGAGGAGGAGTACATCGACTTTCTTCGCCTGCGCGGTATTGCAACAAACGAGTACCCCCACAAAACCATTTATAAACATACAGAGCCGCTCTCCAACCCCTCCACCACCGCAAACCTGCTGAGCGCCGCACACTCCCCCAACACCGAGCCGCAAGGAGACCCCGAAGAGCCTCTCGCAGAAGCTGTCTCGTCATCGGAAACAGGCGAGTCTACAGAAGCTGCCCCCTCCAGGACCAAGAAAGAGATAAGAAGAGCTCAAAGAAAAGACCAAGAGCCGAAAACGCCTCCTCTCCTAAATAACGTAGCAGCGCTCGTGTCGTACATAAGATCGTACAAAGAGCATCTTCTCACCCACATACTCAACTACAAGAACCTGGACTATACGCAGCTCTACCTGCTGTACAGCCTGAAAAAAAAGATCAAGTGGAACGGAAAGATCCTCGAATAAAGATGTGATATGTGGACTGTCCTGTTTTTTGAGGAGTTGCCACCATCTCCTTAACATTTTTATTACTATCTCTTCACCATACTTAGCACCACCTCCTTACCATGCTTAGTACCACCTCTTCACCATCACAATCTCATATTTATACCGTACCAATTACCTCACTATGATACCATCTAATCTAGCAACCGCCAAACTATGCCAGCAAAAATACACCCCGATTAAGCCCTCCTATTCTCTGATAACTCCCATTCCCTCTACTGTCTTACTCTATGCTAGCACTGGTCATAGTTTATTAACCTTTTACATCTCCTAAGGCGTCCTGCACCTACATTCTATCCCCAATCCATTTCTATCGAACTCTCCAGTGCCCACAAGCAACCAAATACTCCGTGCGCCGATCTCTTCGCACAAAACATCCTCCTACTCGCCAAAAAACGCTCTGCACTCCTTCGCAGCCTGTCTCACGGTGTACGCCCAGTGCTTCTCAAGTTTTTCCAGCTCCTGTCTAACCGCCAACACCGTCCCTTCCCCTAACTCGTTCTTCAGCCTCTTCGTGGCTCCCATCAGCTCCGTCCAGTACCTCCATCTTCTCTCGGGGTCTCTCCTGTACAGCTCCACCAACACCCTCTCCAGCGGCCCCCTTCTTACCATCGGCGATATCCGGTGCAGAAGCGACACAAGACACTCCGGCGTCTTCAGCGTCCCCCCTAAGTACTCAACGATCTCTTCCAAGTTACTTAGTGCGTTCTCACACAAAAACTTCTTCTTCGGCATCTCCACCATCTCCGGCGACGGAAAAGTCACTCCTGTCTTCTGCTTCTTATCTTCCACCTGCATTTCCTTCAGCTCCTCCTCCAGCACCCGCTCTCTGCTGATAAACTCCTCAAACACCTCTGGCACACTCGCTATCAGCGTTAATCTCCGGAATATCGGGTACTCTAACAGCCCGTTGCAGTACTCCTCGTAAAGAGCCTGCACCGACGGATGCCCAATCCTCTTCGCCTTCACCAGCGCCCCCGGCAGGTATCTTGCGTATCTCGCTCCTCCCTTTCCCACCCACTCTACGAGGTGGTCCAGCATCTCCCCTGTTCTGTGCTCGGACTCTCCAATTGAGGACTCGATCGAGAGAATCGCCTGCTCCCGTATCTCTTCTTCTTTGTCATTGAGAAGCGACAAAAGCGCCTCCTCCGCTCCTTTGTACCGCAGAAGCCCCGGAAGCGCCACGACACACGCCATCCGCACCGCCTGCGTTCTGTCCTTCGTCTTTTCCACAATTTTCTGGAAGATCTCTGCGTCATCTGCTCTTTGGAGATATTCCCTGCTTCTCGCAATCGAGTACACCGCTGCTGACGGCTCCTCTTCCATCATCTCCACCAGTATCTCTCTGCACTGCCTCTCTTCCTCCTCTTCTGTCCTGCTTTTTCTTGCCGTTCCTTCGAAGAGGCTCTCTATCTCCTTATCGTCGAGGTGTTTCTGCTCTTCTATGCCTGTTTCCCGGTACTTCTTCTTTACCAGCAGTATTTCCAGCGCTAGGTCCTTCTCTTTCTCCTCGAAGTGCGACAGAAGGTACCAGAAGATCCTGCTGTCCAGGAAATGCCCGAAAAACACCAGCACCTCGACTGTCCGCGAGTCTATCTCCTCTATCGTTTGCTTCAGCACCTGGAACATAAGATACGCCGCTCTCGCGTGCGCTCTCTCGACTTTTTTCTTATCTTTGTTAAACTTTTCAACCTCTTCCTTTTTTGGAAAGTTGCTGAAAAACAGCGCGCAATCTTCTCCGTACATTCTCTTCACGATCCGCACTACCACCGCCTCCATTTCGTGCCGCACCTCGTATATCGTGTACCTTCTCTCCTCCAGCCCCCTGAGCAGCAGAGGATACACCGACTTCTCGAACTCCTCCACCCCGTACTTCTCGATGTACGCTGCTATCTGCTTGTACACCCACAGATACGAGCAGTTCATTCCCGATGTCAGCGCGTACAACACCCTCTGCCCAAGCTCCATCTCGTCCGGAACAAACCTCCACTCGTGCATCAGGTTCAAAGCGTCCTCCATCGCAGCCCTCTGCGCTCCCTCGCTCTTTTCCCGCAGCGCCTCTCTTCTCTCCCCCTGCTCCGGCGTCCTGTTTGTCTCTGCGCTCATGAAATAAAAATCTAAAACGCCGCTTATATCCCCGTCTATTTTATTCCCGGCCCCCGCTCTTGTTTCTGAACCCCAGCCCTCTTTTCACCATCGGTATGTACAGGTACAGAAGCAGCGGCACCATCGACACGATAATAATCAGCGCGAAGGGTACGAGAGAGTCTGTGTCTTGCGAGGGCACCCGCACGTTCATCCCCCAGAACCCCGACAGCACCTGCGACGGGCTGATTATCAGCGCAATCAGGCTCATTCTGCTCATTGTTTTGTTCATTTCGTTGCCTTCTTGCGTCTGCGCCACGTTGATTAGCGCTAGATACGTGTCCTGCGTTCTTTCCAGCATTCTCTGCGACTCCCCAAGCTTTTTCGATATCATCTTCAGGTCTTCGATCGCTTCCGAGAGGTACTTCTGCACCTCCGGCTCGAGCCTTTTTCTGCACCGATCGCGAAGCACCGAAAGAATCTCGATCTTCATCTTTGTTGACCCCTGGAACGCGATCAGCTGGCAGCTCGATGTGAAGTTCTGTTTGAGAAGCGAGCCCATTTCAGACTGCTCGAACGTTTTCGATATCTCCTGCGTTTTTGTGCCCTCTATTTGGAACGTGTCTGCGAGGTACTTGATGTCCTGCAGGAACTCTATTACAATCGAGTACAGCACCCACGACGGGTTGAGCGATGTGTGTTTTGACAGGAGATCTACAAAGTTGAACGTGTCCTGCACGCTGACCCAGGGCTTGTCGTGGAACGTCAGCACGAAGTCTTTGAACACGAGGATGTTGAAGTCCATGTCCTCTGTTGCTGACCCCGGCTCGACAAGCAGCTTCATCGAGATGAACGTGTAGTGCTTGAATATTTCGATTTTCTCGTCTGTGTTTCTCTCTTTTATGTCGAGCACCGTTAGATCGTGGATGTTGAACATGTGTCCGAGCGCCTGGAGCTCTCCGTCCGTTGGGTTGAACACGTTGAGCCAGAAAAATCCCGTTTTGAACGTCTCGCTGGGGTTAGAGGAGAGGTTCTCGAGCGCCTGCGACTGCAGCATCCCGGACTCCTTCGAATAGAAGAGGTATTTGTTGCCTCCGGGGTTGATGGGGTTTAGCGCGCAGAAGTTGAATATCATTTGGTACTGCTGCTCTTCTTTTTCGGACCTGCGCAGCCGGGGGGCGGTGCCTTCTGGCTCCTGTATGTCTCTGTACCCTTCTTCTATCTCCTGGTTTTTTCTGCTTCTGTACACGGACGGGACCTCTCTTCCTTTTTTCATCTTTCTGTATATCGTGATGATTTCGGCAAGGGCTCCTCTGTAGTTCTTGCCGTTGTTCATAAAAAAATTTGGCTCTTGTGTTTATGCATATGGCTTTTTTCTAATTGGCTGCTCCAAGCACCCGTACACAAAAACAAAATGTTGGTGTTGCAGGGATGTGCGGTGCTTGAGTATTTGCAGGCGTGGGTAGAGGGTTGTTACGGATGTGAGTAAATTTTTCGACAGGGGGTGCGGTGATCGGTTATGGCAGCGTATGGTTGTTGCGGATGTGCTAAGTGTATGGTGTAGGTCTGTGTGTATGTGGTTGTTCTGTGTAAGGTTGTTGCAGGTGTAGTTGTTCTGTGTACGGTTGTTCTGTGCATGGCTGTGCTATAAAAAGGAGTGCTTTTTCGTACAGACAGGCTGGTTACTGTTTTTGGGTGCTCTGGAAAAAAACAGTTCTCTACCTTTATTTGAAATAGTACCGGAGCCTTTTGGAAAAATCTGCGGAGGTCCAGGGAGTGGTCGCGCATAAACGCTGTGGCGCCCTGTTTAGGATAGAAAACAGGCCTGGCTTGCCGCCTGGGGCTGCTGAACACCATCTTTTAATCCGCTTCTTGGGGATTTTCTGGACATGCGCAATCCAGACTCAAATAGCACCTATGTCTGCGTACATTGTACCTTTGTCTAGGTATTTAAGTGGATAATTTTTAATAGACATAAGTATGAATGGTTTAAAATGTTTAATAAATGATCAATTCTAGCAATAAACGATCAATTCTAACAACAGATACCTTTTACTTTCTGACACGAGATCTACATAACCATCCTTTATCCTCTGACACGAGATCTACATTTATAAGGCCGGCGTCGATGCAATTTGAAGATAATACTTACAACTCCGAGCCTCGAATACTCTGCAAGAACGTTCGACAGCGAGGGGCCGCTGCCTGTTAGCTATTCAGACGAACATTTGAAAGGGCTTAAAAGATAATCACTCGTGGCAAAGACGAAAATCATATCTTACACCAGCGCGCGGCAGTGCTTGCGAGCCCAGCACGCCTTGCACCACCGCTTACGTTCCACTCCACCGGATTAATCACATGAAAATAGCACAAACGCCTGCAAACGCCACAAGCGCGTAAAGGAAGAGAAGAACAGCCGCTGACTTTTCCAGCGCCGACTTCTTCCGCGGCAGCTTCAGAAAACACACGCTCGGGATGAGGTTGCACATAATCGCAGAGGCCGTCCCCCCAATGATCGACTGCGCCATCCCGATGTCCACGCTCATAAACGTAACAAGCACCCCAACAGATATCAGAAAAGCCGCGCAGAGCGACTGCAGAACCGTCTCGTACCGCTCTCCGCCTCCTCTCCCGATCTTCCTCGCCTGCTCGTACAAACACACCCGCGCAGGATATATCTGCAGGGGGTACGAGCAGCTCAGAAGAACGGTGTAGAACAGAATAACGAACTTTTTGACCGCTCCCTTAGAGAACGACATAAACACGTTATCTTCGATGTTTTTTCCGTACGTTGCGTAAACGACCAGACCAAAGCTCAGGTACATGAGCAGCGCTGCCCCCATGACAGACCCGATAACCCGCCCCATCTTTTTTCTGCTTGGGTTTTCCAGCCCAGAGCGGATGCTGAAGATGTTTTGGTGGCACGTGAACGAAAATACAAACTGCCCAGACTTTTTGATCCACTCCCAGTTGACCGGCTCGAACGCGCTCATCTCCGGAAGGGCTTCTGCGCTCATTTTTTTCCAGAGGTTGTACGCGCCTCCGCAAATGCACACGACCACGCCAACCACGCCGACAACAGAGGTAAATCTCAGAGACCGAAGATCCTTCAGAATGCAAGCGGGAAACATCATGGCTGCGTACAGGATAATGACTTCGCCCTGCGTCACATTGCTGAAACCAAGTATCTTCGTGGCAACGTAAAACAGAAGCCTTTTCAGTATGACAAGATAGGAGATAGAGACGCCAAAGCACTTAATAAACACGATAGCGTCGAAGTACTTCGCTATGCCCGGCCAGACGTCCTCCAGAGACTCAGAAAACGTCTTTTTCTTTGTGCCGTAGAAGAGAGCGCACTCGCAGAGCATCATCAGGCCAGCAAAAGCCAGAACAGCAGAAAAGAAAGAGAGCCCCAGCGCAGGCACTATTCCAAACGACGCAAAAAACGAAGGATAGCTCACAATCCCGCTTCCAATTACAGTTTTCAGAAGGTTGAACTGAGCCGCTCTTTCCTCGCCACCCATGCTAAACAACACTTGTTTCTTATTCATAGAGGCGCTCATACAAAAATTATCCAATGAAAAATTCTGGGGAATTTGTCAGAGACGAGGAACTAATTGGAGAAGAGGACAAGAGAGGCGCGCTGGCGTCGCTGATTAAGCCAGGGAGGAAGACGAAAAAAAGAGCGTGTGCCAACTGCACGTGCGGCAAAAAGGAAGAGGAAGAGAAGGAAAAAGAGGAAAAGGAAAAATCGCCAAAAAAGTCCGAATGCGGAAGCTGCTATTTAGGAGACGCGTTCAGATGCGAATCGTGCCCGTATACCGGGCTTCCTCCGTTCAATCCAAATGACGTAGTCTCATTCGACGGCGGTGATTTATGATAGGTTATGGGTAGGGTGGGTAGGGTGGATATGGATAGGGTGGGTATATGAGGTGGATAGATGAGGTAGATGGGATAGGTAGGTATATGGATGAGTATGGATAGATGAGATGCATGAGATAGGTAGGTAGATGAGACGTGTATATGGATGCTACAGGATATGGTAGTACGAGATGCTATCGATATGCGGGTGGCACATTGTGGATATGCGATATAGACGACGGGTATTTACCAGACGGCAGGTATGATAGATTATATTCTCAGTTATATAGCCAATTGTACACTAAACTCCCAACCTACATACTCTACCTACTCCACCCATCCAACCTACCTCCTTTACTTCACCCATAACCCATCAACTCTACCAGAATAAACAACCAACTCATAATCACCATTAATACAGCACAGCGCTGCCTCTCCTGTATTCTATACCTTTATGCTCCAAATTGGGCACTTCCCAAATAGCCCATAACTATTGCCCAGACCACTTCTTATTCTTGGCGCACAGCTACGCACTACTCTGCCAAAATACGCCCTTATCAAAAATCGTTAGAATTTATTCACAGGCTTTGCAGGGCTTCTTTGCCATTTCATTCCAGCGCACCGCTTATCCATATCTCAAAGCGCCAATACCGGCTCCTGAACGCGCTACCGAATCACTTCTTCCTTTTTCTCGATTCGTCTTTTCTGATAGTCGCATAGTACATCTCCAGAAGAGTAGAGTTCTCTCCAGGCAGCCTTATTAGGTTCGAAGACTCCAGAACGGTCAGAGGCTTCGAATTTATCCTCGAGCTGATCTCCAGCATGAACTGTCTTGGCGGCGGCGGCACGAAGTATTTTCCCGTTTTTGTCTGTATAGCCAGCTTGATATCTTTTCCGTTTGGCGTTGTTCTTCCTGCCTGCTCGGCGTACAGCAAAGAGTCCTCGAGTATTTCCGTGAAGTATTTGTACCCTACCTCTAAAAACTGGAGAATTACCTTCGGCTCGCACTCTTCGATGCCGGTCGACCGCAGTATCAGCGAGATGATTTTTGCGTCTCTGGGCGCAAGATTGTCGGTGCCGCTCATGGGCACTAAAAAATCCGAGAATTTAATGTGCGTCTTGAAAATTTTATGGGATTTGAACAGTACGAGATACACTCGGTGCTGAGAAGAGGACTGAAGGAGAGCGGGTTCGAGGAGCCAACGCAGGTGCAGAAGAAGAGCATACCGGCGGCGCTAGAGGGAAAGAACGTTGTCTGCTCTTCTGGCACGGGAACCGGAAAAACGCTGGCTTTTCTGATTCCGGCGGTGCAGAAGCTGCTTGCATCGAAATGGGACAGAACAGACGGGCTGGGCGCGCTGGTTATTACGCCAACGAGAGAGCTAGCGCTGCAAATATTCGAAGTGTTACAGAAGATAGGGAAGTACACGAACCTTAGCGGAGGGCTACTGATCGGAGGAAGAGACGCAGAAAAAGAGAAGGAGAGTTTAGCCTCCTTGAACATCGTTGTGGGCACGCCGGGAAGGCTGCTGGAGCACTTTGAGTCCGCGTGGAGGTTCTCCGGAGACGTGCTGGAGGTGCTGGTGATCGACGAGGCGGATAAGCTGCTGGAAATGGGGTTCAAGCAAACGGTGGAGAGGATCATGGAGTACGTCAGAAGAAAAAGACAGACGCTGCTGTTTTCTGCGACAGCGGAGCAGCTCGCGAGGTCGAAAAAGATATGGGACATAGAAGCGCCGGAGTTTATCACGGTGAGGAGCGAAGAGGAGAAGGGAGGGCTGGAGCAGGAGGTGTACGTTGTGACTCCGTCGCAAAAATTCGACTTACTATATCGGGTAATCAAAAACAACCTGAAAAAGAAAATTTTGGTGTTTCTAGCGACGTGCAAAGAGGTCGCGTTCTTTCACGCGCTGCTATTGCGGCTCAGGCTCGGAGCGAAGGTGCTGGCGCTCAGCGGAAGCATGTCGCAGAAGAAAAGAATCGAAGTGTGCAGGAAGTTTTCGGGAAGGGAGGCGAAGGTGCTGCTTGCAACGGACCTCGTGGCAAGAGGGCTAGATTTCCCGGGGGTAGGCGTTGTTCTGCAGTTAGATGCGCCGGACACAAAAGAGACGTACATTCATAGGGTGGGGCGCACTGCGAGAAATAACGCCAGCGGAAAAGGGGTGCTAGCGCTTCTGGAAAGAGAAAGAGGCGTGCTGAAGGATCTGGAAGGGTTCAAAGGGCTCGGGGAGCCGAAGGAGTTCAGATCTATCAGGACGATATGCGACAGAGTCCACGCGGTGATGAAGGAGTCGCCAGAGATATACACAATGGCACAGAAATACGTTAAGACGTACAAGGCGTCGCTAAGAACGATGAAAAAAGAGTACACAAAGGACGCGGAAAAGGACATAGAAGAGATAGTGGCGTATCTTGGGGTGCAGGAGGACGAGAACGTTTCGTGGTCGGCGCCAGCCAAGAGAAAATCGAAGATGCTGAACACAAAGATCCGCTTTGATTAGGGAATCTGGCGCTGTTGTTGGAGGCAGCTTATCCGCTAATACGCATGGATTGATCTGTCGCATGTATTACTAAGGCGCGAGTGCAGAGATGCTTCTCAGATTTATTTGGGTTGCATTGTAACGGATGTGTTCGAGGGATCTGCTGGGGTGGTAAGTTGGCAGATCTCTGGCAGATTAGGCGATTGGGATGTGGTCTTTGCATATCTCTGCTATCCTAATAAGGTAATTTTCAGGGTGCAGATATAGCATGTACTTATTGGGATGGTGAACGAGTTCTGTAAACCCTTTTTACGCTTGAAGTGGTAAACGAGTCCTGGCGTGCTTACAAACATCAAATAGACTAACGTTTTACAATAAAATGAATGAACATTGCGATAATCGATAAGGTTATTTCTAACGTGTACATAATCGCAAAGGCTAGATCTTTGAATATCCCAAATGGGTTATACTTCTTCCATTGCTCGCAGATCCAGTCTTCGAGCGATCCATCATACGGGCTGGGTTCAGAGCAGCTTGGCTGAGAATGGATGGGCGGGTACCGATTGGGATTACGGGGCAGGCATTCATATCCGGATTCGGACGTAGGGTCGTAGAAGCAGAGATCGTAGTCTATTCTTCTAGGGTTCTGCTTTATCCTGTCTTTCAGATTTTTGCAGCACATTTCGTTAAAATCTATGATGATTTGGTTTACTTTGTGCCAGGCTATGTCAATTTTCTCCTTGTCTTCTATCTTATCTGTTTTTTTGGTTTCTAAATAGTCCTCATTTTCGCAGCACATTCTGTTAAAGCCTAAGATGGCTTTGTCTACTTCGTGCCAGGCTGCGTCAATTTTCAGCCAGTCTTGTATGCCTGTTGTTAGTTTAGCATCTGAAACAATATTACGTAGTAATTTTCGCATCTTTTCGCCTCTGGTAAGATATTTGTCCAGTTCCTCCATTGTGATTTTCGCGGCAATTGCATCTCTATCTCTGATAATATTTCTGATCCTGTTGCTATCGCTATCGCTGTCCGAATCAGAGTCTTTAGGCGGTTTTTGATCCACCACGAAGATGGCTGCTTTTTGTTTTGCCTTTGAAGCTGGAGCAGCCAGCGCAGGCGAGAATCAACGCTACCATAAAAAGACGAGATATGTTCATAGCGAAAAAACAAAAACAGATTAAATAACCAGAGTAGAAATCACGTGATCTTTGTTAAAAGGATTGTTTCTGTCCGATTTGCGCTAGGTCCATCCGGACTTTTCCTAATCTGGTAAGCCGTGCTAATGGGTGGCAGACGATCTAGCAGTAGAAAAAAGCCTTCCCAGCATTTTGAAAATCCATGTCGAAGTCAAAGAGGCCTTATGGGCTGCCGTTCTTCTCCCAAAAAGAGCCGGCTGAGAAGACTTATGCTGGATTGCCCTGCGATCCATTTAGTATCCGAAAATTATATCACTTGTTAGGACTGGTCATGCTTTGGTGCTAGGACTGGTAATGCTTTTTTTACTGGTTGAGAGGATACCCCTGCACTTACATCTTTATTCTTTGATATGAGTCTGCAGTTTATATATCCGTGCTGACAATTTTTTTAGTGCAGAAGTCAGGAGGAGGATAATTCTTTTCTCTGTTACATCTGTACGACATTACTTGCTGCTGCTTAGGTGGCGGCCTTAGTTTTTAACATCATTGCTCGGGTGTTTGTGGATCGGTGGCGCGCCGACGTCCGAGCGGCTCTGCTGCTGGCTCCAACTATGCACCTGTGCTTGCACCGCTGGCCAACTCAAGCATGAACAGAAAATTGCAGCCGCTATCGGAATTGCTACCGGAGCAGAAGGAAGCCTTCTCAGCCCTGGTGGTCTGGCAGAGCGCTGTAATTTAATTTTCTTATTTTTTTGAGCTGCAATATGCTAATAGAGGAATATCTAAATGTAATAGACACAGCGCCCAAAATCGCTCAGAAAATCCTCACGAACCTAACGGTGCTTGAAAGAGAAGCCGAAAAAGAGAGAAAAACGCTGAACAGAGAAATACAAGACCTGCTACTCGAGCTAGAAGGCGGAAAAGACGCGAATGTTGTAAAGGGAGAGCTCGACAGGAAGCTGAAAACAATAAACAGAAACTATTTAAAAATACTCGATGTAGATAAGAAAAAACTGAACATCATCACGTCACTAAAAAGCGACTTAGAAGGAGCCATCGAGATAATCAAAGACACTTCGCTGGAGTTCAAGGAAGAGGTCGCAAGAGACTCGCTTTCCGTGAAAATGAGCAGGATTTTCGACACGCTTGAGCAAAAAGTCGACATGGACGCGGTGGATGACGAAGATAGAGCGTACTGTACATGCAAAAAAAACTACAGAGGAGAAATGGTCGCCTGCGACAGCCCGAACTGCCCGGTCGAGTGGTACCATTGCCTGTGTGTCGGGCTAAAAAGCGCGCCCAGGAAGAAGTGGATATGCCCTATGTGTTCAACCAATTCAAAAGCATAGAGATACCAGGTAGATTGAGATCAGATCTGTCGGTACTAGGCAGGTACCCGTGAGAAAGCTACAGTGTTGGATCGCGATGTCATATTGGCGTGTTTTTACCATACCACTACTGTCATATTGACGTATCTTTGCCATCCCAATACTATCCTAATAAGGTAATTTCCAGGAATAGGCATGCGGCAGATGGTTATCAAGAAGGCAGAAAAGGGCAGAACAGTCTCCATAGTCTTATTCAAGGCTGTCCTATGCCTAAGAAGCCACCCCTGCACTTACAATAAATGATGATTAAACGGCAAAGAACGGTACGATGATAGAGTCGTGAAGCAGTTCTTGGCGCTATCTAGAGTATTTATGGCGGGTGTTCGGCGGCTTGGGGGATGGTTTGGACGAGGCAGGGCCACTATTCGACACTCTCCATTTGGCATCCACTTGGTACCTACTTAGCACCCACTTAGTACACACTTATCACGCTCCTCTCTTTAACCCCACTTATCACCCTCCCCTCTCTACCACCCACTAGATATTCTCCAGGTGGTGCCTATTGAGACGTGGTAAATTATGCGTTAGCGATAAAATTTTTATGAATGAGAAGGAGAAGCTAAGCTTTGACGTGCTTGAAGCGATCCAGAAAATATCAGACATCGAGACAGCGCTCAAAAAAGAGACAGACGAAAGCACAGAGGCTCTGAAGACCCAGATATTGTCAAGACACGACTCTCTGAACCTCTTGCTGCAAGACGGAGAGAGAATTCTCTCGAGTATCAAAGCGGTCGTAGACGGAATAGAGAAAAAGCAGATAGAAAGAGAAAAGCTAGTCAAAAAAATAACGTACAAAAAGCTGGAGGTGCTGATAGACTCTGTGGTGCACCAGGAAACAAGAAGAAGAGAAGGGCTGATGAAGGGAAAACAAGACTTCAGAAAAGCAGTTGTAGGTTTAAACAAAGACATAATTGAAACAGCAGGAGCCGTTCTGAACATAGCGAAGAAGGAAAAAATGTACTTTCCGTTTGTTTTGAACCTTGTGCGGCACACGATGCTGCTGTCCGCTACCTTTGAAGTATTTATACCGCTTTCGTACTATCTGCTGTTTATGCTCGACGCTATGTCGAAGATAAACCCCTCGACAGCGCCGCTGCAGCCAATAAGAGAGGACGCAGTAAAGGTGCAAGACAAACAGACGAATACGAGCGTGTTCAAAGAGTACGTGATGCACAACGCCCTGGACCTGCTTGCGTCCGATCTCAAGATGCACTCGAACAGCCTCTCGTTCCCGGAGTATTCGAGCTTTATAGCGTCGGAGCTAAAGCGAATCAGAAACTCGCCCAACAAGTCAACGTCTTGGCTGTGTTCGAAGATGCAGGGAATGGTCAAAACGATCAGAGACCACACAGAGAAAGTCTTAGAGCTGAGAAAAGGCCTAAGTGTGCTGGACGAAGACCTGGTTGAGAAGATAGAAAAGACCATTCCGCCTCTTAAAATCGAAATAGATCAGTAACAAAGCGGAAGTCTGCGGAGCTGTTATATGTGCGATCTAACTTTACGCCGCTATCTATACAGGCAACTATCACCCATATCTACCCCTCTCAAGCATACCGACAACTGTCACCCATATCTAACCCTCTCACCTATACCAGCAGACATCACCAGCCTACATAAGCGAGCAACCTGTCGGCTAGAGTTGGAATAAAAACACGTGGAATATTTTTTTATGAATTCATTGCGAGGCGCGCCGGATGAAGTTCTCAAGAGCCTGATCGATGTGTATTCGGAGTATAAAGGGGTCAGCATAACAAAAGAACAAAAACAAGTGCTTGCCGAATATCTTGTGCCGTATATGAAGCTGTCTTCTCACGTGCCGTCAGAAACCGAAGTAAAAGCGCTCGCAGCGGCGCTGCAGCCAGAGAAGAAAAAGAGAATCGAAGAGCTTCTGAAGGCCGGAACGGCAGATTCGAGAAAAGCGCTCTATTTGCTGCTTAAAATCAAAGACAGGGCGCCAGAGCAGAGCATCTTTTGCCCGGTTAGGCCGGACAGCGAAGAGGTAGCGCACCAGTCGGCAAAGAACGCGTGCATTGGGATATATCTGTCCTGGTTCAGAGAGATCGCCGAGGGAAGGGGGAAAGCCTTGAAGCTACAAATCGACGCGGGGCTGTTCGACATCTGCTACTTGATATACACGTCGGGGCAGGCGTATCTGTATCTGTTCGACAAGTGCGAGAAGGAAGATAAGGAAGGCGCCAGGATATTCTACGCAGTCGTTAAAAGACATCTTGACAGGTACAGGGAAGAGACGTACAGAGAAGAGAGCGCGGACCTGTTCGAGTTTCTTGTGAAAAACGGAAGGAGAATGAAATGGGTGCTGCGGCTTTGCCACCTGGCGCAGGAGTTCGTGTCGTTTGAAAACGAGGAGGGGGGCTCGAAATGCGTGCTGAGGTTCGCGACCTCTCTGCAGCGCTCTCCCTGGACAGAAGAGCTTGGAAGAGAAGTGGTCGAAGAGTACAAAAAGCCGCTAAGCGAGCGGGTTGCAAGGTGGGTGCAGGGAGAGCCGGCGCGCTCGATATTCGTGAAGGAGGTGCCTGGAAAGGCGTGGGGCAGGCACGTGCTGGTAGAAGATGGAGTGCCTGAAGACGTCGGAATAAAAACCGCAAAAGAGATCGTGTATCTGGGAAGGGCCAGAAGGCTGCTCGAGCACCTGGGAGTGGACGTAGACAGGATCGAAGGAGTGGGAAGCGCAGAGCCGTGCGGCAGCGTCTTTGACGCAGAAGAGACCAGAAAGAGATATCTGAAAATGCGGGAAACAATCAAAAGCAGCTTTTTTGAAAAATACAAAGTGATCGAGCACCTGCACGTTATCAGAGACGTCTTTTTCCTGTTTAGGGAAGACTTCTTCAACGACCTGTTTTTATCGCTTTCCGAGATCACGTATGCGGAAGAGGCGCCGGCTGCCGTGGACGAGGCTCTCGAAAAGTGCTTTGGGGAGGGAATGGAGCGCTTCATAGACGTGGTGAAGAACAACACGGTGCTAAGTCTTGTGTATAGGCCGGTGTTTCCGTACAGCGTTCTGACAGAGAATATCTCAGGCGCGCTTGCAGAGGCGTTTGAGTACTTCTGGGCGCTGAGAGCAGCGATAAGAAGAGTGAAGCTCGTGTACGATAGCGCAGAAAGAAGAGCGGAGCTGTTCGACCTCGTGGTTCTAGCGGAAAGGATCGCGTACTTTTTTTTCGAAAAAGTTACCAAAGGCTTTTGGGATTTTAGGAGCCTGCCTGGCGACCTGTTCTACGACCCCGAAAAGCTCTCAAAGGTTCTTGAAAGCACCTGCGAGCAGCTTCTGTCCACGTGCAAGGCGTCGTGCACCCTTTCTGTTCTTAGCTCGATATTAACCACCGAGCCTCTGGAAAACTCGGCCGCCCAGCTGAGGGCCCTTCTGCAGAAGATTACGTACGAATGATGCGGAGTAGGTGTATTAAGGAGGGTATGTGTATGAAGAAGGGGTAGGCGGCTTAGCGCCCTGTTATGAATGTTAGATGGGGCGTGTCGTGTGGTATAAATGCAAAGAGGAGTTGTGTGGTATAATGGACTGGGGTGCTAATAATAAATACCTGAATATCAAAACAGCTAATCTGTAACTTGCTGACCAGTTTCTGGTTGAGAAGAGTGATGTAAATGGATTTAACCTCAGTTGGTTTAACCTCAGTGGATTTAACGCCAAACCAATAACTTCAATAACAATGTTGCCGTATCGTACCATCCTACTCCACCCTATCACACCACCCTATCACATCATCCTATCACACCGTCCTACCTCATAGAATTAAAAATAGCCCATAAAGATGCCAGTACCAGTTTTGGCTCACATTTACCACCAACATTCCATTCCAGCATTCCATCCAAGCACAGCACCCACACTCTCCTACAAAAGATTTTATTTATCGACCTTTCCCAGCCCATGCTCTCATAGATCCATGTCGACGCTTTCTGCCTCTGAGTTTTCGCCATCGGTCTCTTTTTTTGACGCAGATCTTCCGGTCACTGTGATCTTAGATATAAACGGTACAACGTACCCTCGTGCATTTCTGTTCTCCGAATGGCTCTTGACGATCTCTCTTATCTCCTCCATTCCAGACGTCACCTTTCCGAAGACCGTGTGCACACCGTCAAGGTGCGAGAAGTACATCTTCTCTGCCGCGCTCTCTGGCCCCAGCGTGATGTAGAACTGCGATCCGTTGGTTCCCGGCCCTGAGTTGGCCATCGCCACCATTCCTTCCGAGTCGTGCACCCTTCTCTTGTACTGGCTTTTCGCCCCGTCTTCTCCCGCCGTTTGGTCAGCTTCGTCTTCAAAAGGCCTCCCGCTCTCTCCCACTGCGCTAATAGACCCGTACCCGTTCTTTTTCAGCACGTCTCCGCCCTGCATCACAAACTTCTCAACTATCCTGTGGAACGGCACCCCGACGTAGCTCAGCTTCTTTTTTTCTCCCTCGACTTCTCTTACCACCCCTGCACATAGCATCTTGAAGTTCCTGGTGGTATTCGGGTACTGGTGCGTGAACAGGGCCACCTCAATTTTCGCTTTTCTTATCTCGTTGCTTGTTCCGTACTCTATTTCCATCTCGACTATCTGCCTGTCGATCGATGTGCTGTTCACGTGCGCGCTGGCTGCGTCCTCGCTGCCTGCGTTCCAGCTCTCCTCTGCTTTTACAGCCGCCAGAAAACTGACCAGCAGCAGCAGCACTTCCATCCACCGTTCTCTTCTCTTTCCTTCTTTCCCAGCTCCTTTCTGCTGCCTGACTATCCTCGTGCCTTCTCTCTCTGCCATTCTGCTCCGATCTAGATCAATTGCAAATAAATTAATTCGATATTAATTCCTTGCATAAATATACTAACCCTTTTATTTTTATTGATCGATGAACGAAGGAGCGTACTACAGCACAATAGAAGACGACAGAGCAGTGAGCGCAGAGGAGCTGGACACGGAGAGAAGAAAAAACCAGGCGTACGAGTACCTGTGCCGGCTGCAGGAAGCGCGCGAGTGGCTGTCAAAAGAGATAGGAGAGGTGATTGACAGCGGAAACTTCGAAGAAAGTCTTAGAGACGGCGTGTATCTCGGAAAGCTTGTCAAGAAGTTCGCGCCAGAGCTTATTCCCAAGATATTCGTGGACTCTGTTCTCCAGTACAGGCACACGGACAACATCAACTCGTTTTTCCAGTTCGCCAAGAAAATAGGGCTGCCATACGTGTTCATGTTTGAGCTAGTGGACCTGTACGAGAAAAAAAACCCGCCAAGAGTCATCTACTGCATCCACGCGCTTGCGCACTATCTGTCAAAAAAAAAAGTGACAGGGGACCTGGAGGATGTTTTTGGACGCGCAAAGTTTTCAGAAGAGGAGATCGCAAAAAAAGCGGAGGAAATCAACGCAGCTGGCCTGAGCTTCCCAAACTTCGTGACTATCTCGACGAAGATAGAGCGCACCAAGATGCCAGAAAACGACATAATAACAGAAAAAGCCCTGTTTCTATCGGATAAGGAGGAGCGGTTCAAGGAAGACATCGAAAGCGTGCTCGAAGGCCGGTTAGACTCCGACGTGTTTGTTTCGTGCAGAGAAGACGTATTCTCTCCGGAAGATGACCCCGTGCTGATAAGAGCGGCGTCTATTGTCCAGGGATACGTCCGAATGCTGCTGCAGAGAAAGTCGATAGACGAGATCCAGAACAGGGCGCCCATGACGCTTTTCACGCTGCGGTCTTTTCTGCCGCTGCTATCGGGAGAGGAAGAGATGGAGGAGATGGTCATCGAAGAGCTCAACAAGATCCTGACAGCGCTGTTTTCAGAAAACGCAGCACGTGAAAAGAGCCTAAGCAATCTCGAAAACAGGATCTCGCTGCTGATAAAGAACAAGATAGGGAACAAGGACGAGGCGCTGAAAGAAAAAGGAACGTACATGCAGTTCAAGTCGCTTCAGAAGCTTTTTGCGTGGGTCCACGACGACCCAAGCCTCTTCGTGAAGGCAATCGCTGCGATGAGAGAGGAAGACGCAGAGATCTTCATCAAGAAACACCTTCTTACCCTGTTTGGAAACGCAAAAACCCCAAAAGAGGAGTACAACTACCTCCGGGTCGCTGAGGCCCTTGTGAAAGAATCGAAAACGTTCGGTACGAAACACGCCGAAAAGTACCGGTACATTTCGCTTGCAAGCTCGGCAATCCAAGTGCTCATAGTTACGCACTGCCAGACGTACCCGCAGAAAAGGATCCAGCAGGCTCTGCTAAACGTCCTCAAGAAGGAGCAGGAAGGAGGCGGGCTGCACGCCGCACCGCTCGGTAGCCAGAGCCTGCACGCCCCGTCTTCCCTTGTGAGCCGCGCGCTGGTCGAGAGCCTTCCCGAACTGCCGTACCCCATCCAGTTCTTTTCCAACGCGCTTCTCACGGTTTTGAACGAAGAGCACCCGGAGAATACTGCCGACAACATATTTACGCTCCTTTCTACGGTGTGGGAGGTCTTTTTTGCGCCTTTTATCACGGAAATGGACGCACTCGACGATAAAATCCCGCAGGAGGCCTCTGAAGAGGCTGTTTTTCTCAGCTCTGTATGCGAGTACGTGTCTAGGTGCATAAGAGAAAAGCGAGATGAGTGGAGAAGAGCTGCAGAAAAGCTCAAAGAGGCAATAAGTCTTCTCTCTATCTCCGAGTATTACACGCTGCAGTACATCGAAAACAGGCCAATGAGCAACCTTCTGTGCCTCTCGGGCGACGAAGTGAACTACCTTCTGGACCTGCTTAAGAACACGCCGGACCTACCGCAGGACCTGTACGCCCTCGTCCAGCGCTGTTCGCCGTTTCCGTTCAAGCTGGTATTTGTCGTGCCCGGGGGTATATCGCACTCGCCAGAAGAAAGCACCGGAGCAGTCGAGAAGAAAATGGCAAAATGGGCTGTGGTGAAGCTGCTAAAATGCACGACAGGTAAGAACATGACAGACCTGCTGCAGAGAATATCTACAAAGGAGGAAGAGGAACGGTTTCTCACGAACTGGGAGATGGAGGCGGAGAAGTACAAGGACGAAACGAAATCGCTTTTGACAAAGCTCTTCGATCTCGGATTGATAAGGAACATCAACACATGCGACGAACTGCTGAGGATGATAGCGCAGGATATTGTTTTCAGGGGCAAGCACAAGATAGCGCGCGCAAGGGAGATAAAAGCGACAGAAAAAGCGATAGTCAATCTTGAGGAGGCCAGAAGAGACATCGAGACAAGACAGAGGCTGTGTTCCGAGTATCTTGCGCTTCTCTCCTTGAAAATCATCAAGACCTCGAAGATGTACACCTCTTCTGCTAAGAAGCTTTTGGAAGACAGAACGATCTCTCGGATGTTCAACTGGGCGCCTTCTCAAGTGGACAGCGTCTCTGTGTGTTTCAAAAGCGAAGAGAGCGGAAAAATTTGCATCAGTGTTTTGATACTTGGCCTGTCCTCTGCCTCGGAGTTTGTCACGCTCGACGAGCTGCTTCTGAGAGAGAGCAGAAGCGACACTGAAATACGGTTTGAGGGGGTTGGCTGCGTCTTTTCTATTCCGAAGCTCATTCACCTGATCAACAGGAAGTTTTTGCGGTAACCAGAAGGACGTTGTAGGTGTTCTTGCAGATATTGAATAAAAGTCTGTTTGAGTTTAGGCTGGCAGGAACCTGGAGAAGCTTTCTACTCCGTGGATTTTAGGTCAGATTAAAAATTTTTCCTAATTTCCATATATGTACTTTACTGTTTATTGTTAGTACTGGAGCATAGTACTGATAACCGCCAGTGTTTTTGATACCTACCCAATCTGGAAAATCTACCAAAATACGCCGGTGAGCTGCATCAACCCAGCAGCCACATATCTGAAAATCGCTTTCACGGGATCTTTATTACTCCGCCACACAGTCGCTCATACCTCTGATTCGTTTTCGCCTGCGGGCGTCTGCATAACCCCCGTGTGGACAAGTTCGATAATGGCCTGATCTACGTCTCCTTGGTGCTTTACCAGCATTCGTATGTTCGCTCCGGAGTCTTTGAACCCGCACTCTTTCATGTACTGCATCTGCCCCCTGTACTCCACCATCGGATTGAAGCTGAGACCGCCCCACGGATTCGGCGCAGGCTGCCCCTCTTGCCCCTGCTCCACCGCTCCTTCCTTAAACACCGTAGAGTCTGCGCCCTCTGCCAGCCCGGAGTTCGGGTCCTTCTGCATTTTCATCATGTTTTTCAGCATGCTGAACCCTCCCGGCACCGTTTCCAGCTTTGCCATCGCGATGTCTATCGACTTCATCTGCGTGTTCATGTACTCCGGGTCCTCTGCGAACTTCGCGATCTCCTCGAGCATCTGGTTGCTCTCCATCAGCTTTCTTAGCTCCGGGTCCTGCTTCTTCATTTCTGGACACATCTCCAGGACCTTTTTCATCACCTCTGGATTGCTCATGATTTTTTTCATCGTCGGATCCTTCATGATGTTAGCTTCCGGCCTGCTTTCCTTTTTCGACTGGATGGGCTCCAGTATCTCCTTTGGTCCGCTCTGCGCCTCTATTCTGTTCGCGTATATCACGCCCCCGTCCTTTATTTTCAGCTCTTCTATCGTTTTGCCCGGCTCTTGGAGCGCTCTTCCCTCGTACGTGAGCTTCTGCCTGTTTGGAAGAATCTGCACCCTCTCCGATATTTTCTTTTTCAGGGACTCGAGCGTCTCTTTCTCTTCGACCTCTATTTCCACCTCTTCTTGCATGTGCTTGACAACCACTCTTCTCATTACAAAACTCCAGGGATGAAAATAACAACAAATGAACTAAAATACTCTTTCTGTCCAATCTTTCTTCTCTCCGCGTTTTTCATCTTACATACCCCTGACTATCTCCTGTGCTTGTTTCAACGCAGAGCGCGCTTTCTCCAACTGCGCTCTCCTCTCCGCGACCCCTGCCTCCTCCTCTAGCAGGTGCTCCAGCTGCTCGGGATCGTACAGCGCCTCTATTATTCTCTTCTGCACCTGCCGGAGCGTTTTTCCAACAATCTCTGTCACCACAATCTTCGGCACCTGCTCTATCACCACCTCTTTTATCTGCTCCACGTGCTCCGATATTCTTCTTTTCAGGCTCTTAGCCGGCGCTCTTTCCCCGTGCCTGTTTTGGTACGCCCTGCTGTACCCCGTGATTTCCGCTTCTGGCCACGGTCTCTTTCCATCGCGCGCGGAAACCTCGCTCGGGCTCTCTTCTCTTGTCTCTTTGTGCGCCTCCCCCTGCTCCTCCTTCGCCTCTCTGCTCGGCGCTCTGATGTACTGCGTGTTCCACTCCAGAAGCCTCTCGATAAAAAAAATGGCTTCCGTACTTTTTTCTCTGAGGATACCGACCGCTGTCGCGTGGATCGATTTTTTCAGCTTCGGGAAGCGCGACATGCTCTTCTGCGCCAGGATCTTTTCCACCATCCCCTGCATCTCCATTTGCGCCTTTTCTGCTGCCGACACCGCGTGCGGGCGTATTCTCTCCGCTGCCAGCGCAACGTAGTGCGAAACCCCCTGGAAGCTTCCCTGCGCCCCGAAAACGCCAGACGCGTTCAAAACAACCGTTTCTATCTCGTCTTCTGTCGCGTCGAAGGCGTTGGTCTCTCTGATAAACTTCGAAAACACCGTGTCCAACGAGTGCGATATTCTTGCGCCGTCCACTATTTCCCTTTCCGCCTGCCTGCTTCTTTTTGCCGGCGCCCCTGACACCCTCTGCTCCAGCTCGTGTTTGAAGTCCGCTGCGATCTGCATGAATGCCTGCTTTTTGTCTTTGACCTCCTCCCCTATCTCCTGCAGCTCAGCTTCTGTTTTCGCCATGACCGCCTCGATCTTCTCCTGCAGCTGCGGCATTGCCCGCTCGATGTTTTCTCGCAGCACCAAATGGAGCCTGCGCGTCAGATACGCGATTCCGCAGTGCGCCTGGTTTCTAGCGTAGCTTGGATGGCTTGCGAAAAACTCTCTCTCTTTTCCCAGCGCCTCCTCTATCTCTGTGCCTTTTCTAACGGAAAGCTCTCCGCGGCACACTACCGGAACAAACCCAAGCTTGACTCTCAGCACCCGTCCCTGCAGCACCGGCACCACGTCGGTGCCCGGATCCATCAAATCTACTTTTGTCAGCACACATAGCGTCCTTTCGAACCCGGGGTCTACTTCCTTCGCTGCCATCAGCCCGTCAGAGCTTGCAATGTCTGCGCCGGCCTGCGTGACCGCCAGAATAACCGCGTTTCTGTTTCTCAGATAGGACTTCGTTATCTCCTCTATTTTTCTAACTATTCCTTCGGGCTGGTGCTCTGTTCTGACTTTCACGAGCCCTGGGAGGTCCACTAGCGTCAGCGGAAGCGTCTTTTCCTGATAGATCTTTAGAACTATCGGGATCGCAGATACGTCGTGTTTGGTCTGCAGAATTCTTTCCGTTTCTGCTCTTATTTCCTCTTCTACCTCGCTTATGTTGTACTTTACCCCTGGATTGTGCCCAAACGTGCAGAAAGCGGTTTGTTCGCTGTGCGGCACCATCTGGATCATCAGCGGGCGCCTTGTCACCATGCCGGTGCCTCGCGGGAGGAAGCTTGCGCCAACGATGTTTTCGAGGATGCTGCTTTTTCCGGTGCTCTGCGCGCCCACCACAACGATCTGCGGAATATTCAGCGGGTCTGGAACGGCGCTGCACAGCTCCAGCAGCCTGTTTATCTTCTCTATTACCTCCTGCATTTTTATTTACAAAATATTCCGAATAAATACCCAATAGCCCCTCCCATCAGTGCCTGGTACGCGTAATGGTGCCCGTAATGCACCCTTGAGAAAATGACAAGAATATTCGCGAGTCTGAATGCCGCTCTGAACTTGCGGAGACTGTGCGAGACGCAGAGAAGGTACCCGGAGAACACGCTGTGGCTGCTGGGCGTGCCTGATTTGGGAAAGTACTTCCTTTTTAGGTCTTTTGGAGACAGCGGGAGATCTATAAGGTCTCTTTTTGGCTGCATTTCCAGGCAGGGAATGTGGTCGCACACCAGCGTTTTACGGCATGTTCTCCCTGTCTTCATCTGCTCGTCTGCTTCCTGGCCCTCTGCGCCATATTCTCTCCAGAATCTCTTTACCGCATGTTTTTTCTCTTTTGGTCTTTCTCCGCTGAACAGGTACTTTACCAGAACGCTGAAAACAGAGCACAGAAGCACCTTCCAAAAAATAGATCCGTTGCCAGGGAGTATCTTTGCTCTTTTGCTGGGGCAGTAGAGCACGCCGTGCCAGAATGTCCCCACCACCACAAGATGCGGAAAATATTCGCAAACTGCATTAATCATAAATAAAATCGGAACTAGCGGGTATTTAGCACGGACCGAGAGGCCTCCTTTTGGAGATCGAGAGGTCTACTTTGGTACCGCTGTAATTCTTTGCTCGAAGTGTACGAATGGAAAGGGAGTTGCGTTTTATGTAGCGCTGGGTGTTCTATAGACCAGTTGTAAGTCACGAATTAGCTAACTGCTGTCAAGGCGGTACTCAAATACAGCTCTTTTCTTCAGTGTTTATTATTGGCACGTTAGAGATACCGCTATCGTGAACACTCTGCCACGCATAAATACTTGCTGACTCTTGCTGCCGCTTCCTAACACTTATCAACCCTTGCTATTGCTTCCCACTAACTAATCTACATTTCGCGGTCTATATCCCTTTTGCTTTTCTGCTTGGGTATGGGCGACGGCGCGCTGAGCGACTGGAATAGCTCTTGAATCTCTGACGGCTCGAACTCTACGGGAGACATCTTTTTCCTGCTTCTTTTTACAGGCGGAGTCCACACAAGCTTCAGATGCGGCAGTATTTCCATTTCAGGCTCTTTTTCATCGTCGCTTGCAAATATAGAAGAGATAAGTATCTTAGAGCTTTCCTCATCCATTTCCACCTCCTCATCCGTTCCGATGCCCGTCTCTGCGCACTCCCCCTCCCCATCTAGATCTTCGCATATTTCTTTATCGACGCTACAGGGCCTCTGCTTACCATTGCGAAACACCTCCCCGCTAATCGCGTCAAGAATAGCCTTTGTGCTGTCCGAAACATTTTTTCTGCGTGCTGGTGTGGATGTAGTCCTAGCATATCTGGAGTTATTTCTAACATGCTGTTTTCTCTCGGTATCTTTTCCAGGCTTTCCGCTGCAGTTCAACTTGGTTGGCGTTCTGGCTTCCAGCACATATCTGTCCTCATAAATATCTTCATAAATGTCTTCATAGATATCTCTTGATCTCTGCGTCTCCAATTTATCATTTTCATTTCCAATAAAGCCGTTGCTGTCCCTGCACCCCCCTCCGCTGCCTCTGCCACTCTCTCCTTCCATCTCTTTCATTTCAAACCACCTGTCGTCCGTGCTGTCCACGCTGCTGTTTACCTCCTCTTCGTTATCTTTCTCTGTCTTTTTCATTTTGTGCGCTCTCTCCTTCGGTGTTTTGAACATGTCCGAAAAGTACGTTGTTCTTGTCTCACTGTTCTCCGCTTGTTTTCTTACGCCCTCTTTCTTCTTGAACGGGTTCTGCGGCTCCCCAGGGTTTCCGTACTCTTTCAAAAAATTTTCAATCGCCGTTTTTTGTCTCCTGTACCCGCTTTTTGTGAAGTCCTTTATTTTCGGCGCGTCAAACTCGAAGGTGTCTCTTTTTCTCGACTTTTTTTGGCGCTTCTCTCTTTCGCTTGAGTCTTTTTCACTCATGAAAATTTTGTTTGTATGGACATAGGTGTGATTGGCCTCGGTGTCATGGGAGAGAACCTGATTATGAACATGCTCGATAGGGGACACGGCGTGTCTGTGTACAACAGAACGGTGGAGAAGACAGAGAAGTTCATCTCGTCTTTTAAAGCGAGCGATAAAGTGAAGGGCTACAGAACGCTAGAAGAGATGGTAAGCTCGCTGAAATCCCCAAGAAAGATCCTTCTAATGGTCACCGCAGGAGACGCCGTGGACAGGCTTCTAGATGCGCTCGGCGGGTTTCTGTCGCCTCAGGACGTCGTGGTGGACGGAGGAAACTCGAACTACAGAGACACCGAGAGAAGATGCAAGGAAAAACGCGGGAAGTTCTTCTTTATCGGGTGCGGGATATCGGGAGGCGAGGAAGGGGCAAGAAAAGGCCCGTCGCTCATGCCGGGCGGACACAAGGACGGATGGAAGCTTGTTTCGGAGATATTTTCGAGCATAGCTGCGGTGTCTGCAAGTGGAAGCAAATGCTGCGAGTGGATCGGAGACGAGGGAAGCGGGCATCTCGCTAAAACGGTACATAACGGAATAGAATACGCAGAAATGCAGATAATTGCAGATTTTTATCAGATACTGCGAAACACCCACTCACCAAAGGACATCTCGAGCATTTTCCAGGGATGGGGGGCGTCAGGAACCTCCGGGTTTCTTCTAGAAGCTGCGCAGATCGTTCTCAATAAGAAAAACGGGACAGAACACATGATTGACGAAATACTCGACGCATCGGAGCAAAAAGGAACAGGGGCGTGGACCTCCGAAGAGGCGATTAGATTTGGAGTTCCTGCTTCGATAATTTCCGACTCGGTAGTTGCGCGGATTATTTCAGGACAGAAAGAGCTTCGAAAAGAGCTGTCAAAGGTGGCACCGGCGGGGTTTGTGTCATGCTCGTTTGAAATAGGCGCTGAGGACATGCGGAAGGCGTTTCTTCTGTGCAGAGCGCTATCTTACATGCAGGGGTTCAATCTGATCCGGGAAATATCAAACGCGAAGAGCTGGGGCGTATCGCGAGAGATGCTGTGCAGGGTGTGGAGCAACGGATGCATCATAAGAAGCGAGTTTCTGAAAACGCTCGAACAGATCTGCGAAAAAGAGCCGATGGAGCAGTCGAAGATTTTTTTGTCGCTTGCGATGGAGGGCGTCGCGCCTCTTCGAAAGATTGCGAGCTACTGTGTCAATTCGGGAGTGAGCGTTCCCTGTCTCCTCTCGTCTCTTAGCTACTACGACATGATCAGGACGGAGAGCTCTTCAGGAAATATGATACAGGCGCTCAGAGACTATTTTGGATCGCACACGCTTGTTCTTAAGACTTCGAAAGAGCGCGTACACATCAACTGGACGTAGATAGAAGGAAGTGTGTGAAAGCGTATCTTGTTAATGGTGCTTGTAGCAAGAAAAGAGAAGGCAATAAATTGTAGAATGGTAGTGATCGGGTGCTGTTGGTGATAGGATGGTGGTGGTTGGGTGCGTTGATGGTAGGATGTTATTGGTAGCACCCATCCATCGCAAACTACATCCCCCTTGTACACCACCCATCCATCGCAGCCATAAAACACTTGTCAAAGTTATTCAAATACTATGCGGCGATCTCGCAACCGCTTGGCGCCAAAAAACTATGCTAGCTGAAAGGGCTGCAAAGATTTTATAAAATGCAAACTGAAAAAAAATTTGCTAGAACATGGAAATAGTTGCAAAGACATTCGGAAAAACATATCTACGTCTTTTCATCGCAATAGCGCTTCTTGCGGTCCATCTCGGATTTATCTCTGGAGAGGCCGAGACGGGCGCACCAGAGACGTTGCTGGAAACTCCTGAAGTAGCATCTTCTGAAAAAGAGATCGAAAAAAGTCTGCAAAAAATAACCGAAGAGAAAAATGTTGCAGAATTTGCTAAACCAGCGCAAGCTATAGCAGAAAAGACCGCTGAAGACGCCCCAAAGGCCGCTTCTAGGTTTTCTAACGCAAAAACCAGGCTAAAAAACAGCCTGCGCGCTACAAGAGGCAAGATCAGCAGATACAGCCAAATCCACGCGCTTTTAATCGTTCTTTTGGTGCTGATCCGCGTTGGAATTATCGGACACAACATAGGATACATGAAAGACATTGTGCCAATAAGCGAAATATCGCACATGCTCTCCGGTGTTTTCTACTTCTTCCCGATGTTTATCAGAGACAGCGCGCCGGCCACGCTGAAGGTCTTCATTCTTCTGTTTGTTCTTTTGAAGGACGTGCTGTTTGTCAGGAAGAGGATGTTCGCTTTTGCAGCGCTTTTAGAAATCGCCGTTATTTTCTTCGTCTTCAACGGGTTCGGGTACACGTCGTTCCTGAGCGCTCTGGAAAACAGCCGAATGCAGTATTCCTACAAAGTGCTAATGGTTGTCGTTCAAGAGTTGCTCTTCACGTTCTGTCTCATCAGCGGAGCTAGAAACTGCCCAAGCTCAACATCCCTTAACTTGATCAAGCAGGTGGCGTTGTTATCTGCAACGCTGCTGGTTCTAAGCGCCGCTGCAGCTGCTATTTTAGCGCTTTCACAGAGCGAAGCGATCTGCAACGGCGTTTTCCTATCTGGAATGGAGGCTATCAGATTTGGTATGTTCGCTGCAACCACCAAGTTGGTGACGAGAATCTACAAAGTGGAGGAAAGGGAAAGAGACAGGAACAGAAAGCTGAAGCTGGGCGCTCTCCTGGCGCTGAACGTTGCTGTGCTGGTTGCAACGCTGTACCTGCCAAGCCACGAGAATGCGGTGTATCTCTTTGCCTGGAATATGGTGATAAAGAGTTTTTCGTCGGTGTTTGGAGATGCCTTTTCGTTTTTGAAAGCGCGCATGCTCTTGTTTACGAGCAACGTGCTATGCGGCCTTCTGGGAATGGGTGGAGCAGCCAGTAAGTTGGCTAGAAAGGATACTAACGAGAAAAACCTGAAAACTGATCCGATATCAGAAGCTCAAAAGATTGAATAGGGACTGAATGACGGCTGAGTAATGACTGAATAATGCTGTTGTAGGAATATTTACGGTTCCGGGTCGGTTTTGGAGGCAGTTTTCAATAAAGATGTCTTAATTTGATACGCGGGAGTGGTTTTGACAAGTTGTGCGCTATGAGTTATGGGTTGGATGGGTTTGACAGGTGGTACACTATATATATCTGGGTTTGATGAGTGGTACACTATATATATCTATGTGGGATGCATGGTACACTACCAATACCACCCTACAATCGATACCGCCCTACAACCAACACCACCTACAACAATAACCATCACCATAACGACCCATTTTTTGTCTATTTACGATCTGCTTCTCTGTTTGTTTCCCATGCTGAGATTCAGAGGTAGGACGATAGAAACCCAGAAAATAGACAGAACCAACGAGAAGTGCGAGCAAGCGAGCGAGAAAACCCCCGAAAACAAGAGCAGAGATAAAAAAAACGCCTCTTCTAAAAACAAGCGCAGAATACAGGAGGTGCTCCTGCTTTTCGCTCTCTCTGTAATGGTAAGGATCTACCGAATAGAGCGCGGCGGGTTTGTGCTCTGGGACGAGGCCCATTTCGGAAAATTTGCAACGCATTACCTAAAACGGGAGTTCTTTTTTGACGTGCATCCGCCTCTGGGAAAGCTTCTGACATCGCTCAGCGGGTACATCTACAGGGCAGCCCCGGAGTTTCCCTTCAACAGCGAAGACCCGTACCCGCTGGGAGTGGACTATGGCGGAATGAGAGTGTTTCACGCTATTTTTGGGTCATTTGTTCCTCTTTTTGCCTATCTGATTACTGCGGCAATGGGGTGCCGGAAAAGAACCTCGTTTGCGATATGCTTGAGTCTGATTTTTGACAACGCTTTGGTGTCTATTTCTCGCTTGATACTTCTCGACCCCTTCTTGCTGTTTTTTGTCTTTCTATCCGAGGTGTTTCTGTCGCGCGTGATGATGGAGAGCAGAAGAATGGAGAGGCTTAGCGCAGACCTAATGGGGCTTGGGGTCTCTATCGGGATGGCTGCGTCCGTTAAGTGGATCGGTTTTTTGACAGTTGCGCACGTGGGGGTTTTTGCGACGTACTGTCTCCTGAGCGAAATAAGAAAAAGAAGAAAAGAGGCTGTGTTTTTGTTTGCGAGGCTGTCCGTAAGTTTGATTCTAACTCCTTTTTGCGTGTATATCCTGTTTTTCGCGCTGCATTTTAAAATCCTGGAGAAAGCGGGGCCCGGAGACGGCGAAATGAGCAGCAGGTTCCAAACGCGGCTGAAAAACAGCGAAATCCTCATGAACAGAAGAGACCTTGAGTACGGAAACAAGGTGACTTTGAGAAATAGCGTGGCGGGAACGGGCCTTCTGCACTCGCACAAGGACAGGTACCCGGACGGCGGGCCGCAGCAGGTCACAACGTACCCGCATAAGGATGGGAACAACTACTGGAAAATTCTGAAGGCGGGAGATAACCCAGAAAAAGTGCGAAAAAACGAAGATTTGGTGTTCTACCACATAGAGACCGACACGTACATGGGGGTGGAGGAGGACGAGGGGAAGGGAAAGAGAGACGCGAGGAAGAGAAGCGCGGCGTTCTCTAAGGAGGAGATGGGCGGCGCGGTGCTGGAAAAGACTGTCTTTACTCTTGAGCCCTACAGAAGCAGCGAAATAGAGCCTGTGGTGACGCGGTTCTACATAAAAAACAGGACGTACGGGTGCTATCTTTCCTATTCGGGAAAGAAACTTCCCAAGTGGGGGTTTGGGCAGGGAGAGGTCGTCTGCCTTCCGGAAAAAACAAGAGGCTCGCTCTGGAACGTCGAGCTGAACGTTTCAGAAGAGGCGCATGCGGTGGGCAGGCCCAGTGGCAGCGCGGGTACCGCCGCTCCTCTTTATTCGCCTCTTGCGCCAAGCTCTCGTTTTCTGTCTTTTTTTCCGAAAACGTTCGGTAACTTTTTCTCAGACTTTACGGAACTAAATCTGGCAATGAACGCCGCAAATAGCTCGCTTGTGGACGACGGAAACGACACGTTCGGGACGCTTCCTCTGCAGTGGCTGTTTCCAAAGAAGTGGCTGAAGCTGAACAGATGGGACGGGACGGTTCCGCGGTTTGCGATGGTTGGGAACCCGCTGACGTGGTATCTCGGCACGCTGAACATGCTTTCGCTTATTGTTCTCCTGTTTCTGCATCTCGCTAAGAAGCCCAACGGAAGCAGTAAGTACGCGACAAAAAGAGGCGCGCAGCTGTACCTGGTTCTTGGCGGGTGGCTGTTCCACTACGTGCCGTTCTTTTTTGTGTCGAGAATTCTCTACCTCCACCACTATCTTCCGTCCCTTATATTCAGCGTGATAGGGCTGTGCGTGGTAATTGACAGAAGCAGAAAAGCCGCGCTAGTTCTATCCGTTCTCTCTCTCATCTCGTTTGTCTACTTCTCTCCGATGACATACGGCCACCTTGGGGGTCTATCTTCGATTCCAGGGTACAGGATGTTTTCTGGATGGAATATTTACGCCGAGTCTTAGGATGCATGGTGTGGTATGTAGGATGGATATGTGGGGTGGATAGGGGGGTAGGGTGTAGGATGGATATGTGCAGTGGTATGTAGGATGGGATGGGTATGTGGGATAGAGTGTAGGATGGATATGTGGGGGGAGACGGAATGCTGTATGTATCATAGAAGAAATCAAATAACCGATTAAGATCCTGTTAATTTCAAGTTAACAAGGCAAATAGTGACATCTATGCCAGATATACAACATATGTCACTAACCCATTACCCACCAACCCTACCAACACATTCTACCCACCAACCCACACCTACCCGCATACTCCCTTAACGGCCCCGCCGATCTTCGCGTCTTCTGGGATGGAATAAACAACAAAGAACAGTCTTAGGATTTATTTGGATTTCAGAATTTTATTTAGATGAAGGAAGGAGGGGGCCCTCAGCCTGCCCCGGGAAAAGCGCAGCAGAACAGCACATGCCACGCCTCGGGACCAAAAGAAGCGGTAAAGTCGGAAAGAACTGCGCCGCAAGTAGGCGATGTCGTCGGAGGATATCTTTTGAACGAGAAAATAGGCCAAGGCAGCTTCGGAGTCGTTTTCACGGGATACAAAGACATAACGCAGAGAAGAGTCGCTATCAAAGTGGAAACCTGCACAGAAACAAGCGTTTCCCAGCTAGAAAACGAGTACGAGACGTATAAGCAGCTAAAGGGCTTCTCGGGGTTCCCAAAGATCGAAAAATTCGGAGACTTCGAAGGGTACAAGTACCTGGTGATGGAGCACCTTGGAGTGAGCATAGAAGACATGCACAACATCAGAAACAGGCACTTCTGCATCAAAACAGTCTTTATGCTTGGCAAGCGGATGGTAGATCTCGTGGAGCTGCTGCATAGCATCGGAAAAATACACAGAGACATCAAGCCGGACAACTTTTTAGTGGGAAGAGACCCTAAAAAGCTCTTTCTGGTAGATCTCGGGATGTGCAAAGGGTACATTCGAAACGGACAGCATCTCGTGTGCAGTTCGGGAAAAAGGCTCACGGGAACGCCGAGATACGCGTCGATCAATTCGCACAGGGGGCTGGAGCTGAGCAGAAGAGACGATCTCGAGTCAATCGGGTACGTGATGATATATCTTGCGAACGGGCGGCTCCCCTGGCAGGGGATAAAGATGTCGAAAAGGGAAAAGTGCAAAATCATCGGAGATATGAAAAAAAACCTGAAAATAGAAGAGATGACGAAAAACCTGCCAGGATCGAAGAGAATTGTGGAGTATTTTGCGTACGTAAGAGAGCTTGAGTTTGACAGCACCCCGGACTACGGGTATCTGCGGAGCCTGATGGACAAGGCGCTTTTGGAAAACAACCTAGTAGACGACGGGGTGTTCGAGTGGGAGCATGTATTTAAGGACACAGGCGAGGAGACGCACCGGGACACGCCGGAAAAAGAGAGAAGCGTTATGTCCAGAATCAAAAAGGCGATATTTTGTTGTTTTAAATAGCGGAAGCGCATTTCGCTATCTCTGCGGTATTTATGAGTAGATTTCGCAGATATCTTTTTGTTATTAATAGCAGCCTAATCTATCTGTTGTTTATGCTGAGGGGCAGATAGGGACGAGAGATATGCGGTGGTTGTTGGATTGGCAGGCGGACTTGGCATATGGCTACCGGGTCAGGCGACGTCCTAGTTTGAGCGGCCTCCTACCTGAGTTGAAATGGCAAGGAGGTCTTACCCAACGTAGTGGAGGATCAGCAGATAGGCCGAGAACAGGAAGTATCAGAAATATCAGAGGGATGTATAAAATCAAGATAGAAGAGATCCGCAAAAAAGAGCTCCGGAGATGGGACCGTTCTTCTGAGGGATCTTCTTAGAGAAGCAAGGCTGGATCTCAGCTAGCTGGATGGTTCAGAGTCGGAGAGTGCAGGTACACGTCGGAAATAAAGGCCGGAAGATGTTTTTTGGTATCTCAGTCGTCTACTCTACCGCGCGCCTATACTTTGAAATTTACCCTTTTGGGAAATATGTGGCAATTTATAGACCCAACATGTAGATTATCAGGCGTTGGCAGATCTAACTGCACTCCAGGATGTCTTCAACAATGGTGGTATAAATATCGGCAGAGTATTGGTGAAGCGGCGCCAGTGTATTGGCGGAGCGGTGCCAGAATAGCGCCGAGAAGCGCAAATTTCATCATTCACGTCTAAATTAGAAACACGCTCAAATAACCTTGCTTTTAAATCGAAAATCTTTTGCAGTATGGGATTGAGAATAGCAATGATCAGCGACTTCTTCTATCCCCGGCTTGGGGGAGTGGAGAACCACATCCTCAATCTAAGCAAAGAGCTGAGAAAGCTGGGGCATACAATCGTGGTTATAACGCACTCGAATACGGGAGTCAAAGGGGTCCACTATGTCGACGGGTTTAAAACATACTACCTCGAACTTCTGTCGATATTTGGAGGCGCGGTGTTTCCGACCTTTCTATGCACGTCGGTTCCTATTGGAAAGATCCTGCTAGAGGAGAAGATCGAAGTAGTGCACGGGCACCAATCTACAACGCTTGGCATAGAGGGCGTGTTTCACGCTAAGATGCTTGGGCTTTTTACGTGCTTTACGAACCACTCCCTTATCAAGGTCAGGACGCTTGGCGGGATGCTGACGTGCTCCGCAATGAAGATGTCGCTGGTGGACGTGGATCAGCTGATATGCGTCTCGCAGGCAAGCAGAGAAAACACGGCGGAAAGACTGGAGATACCGGAAAAAAAGATCAAAGTCATACCAAATGCGGTAACCGAAGAGTTTGAGCCGGGGGCAGACAGGAATACAGAAACGGAGATAGTTATATCCGTGGTGACGAGGCTTACCTTCAGAAAAGGAGCGATGCTGCTTGCAGAAATACTCCCAGACCTGTGCGCGCTGGACAAGCGCATAAGGGTCGTCATTGCAGGGGAGGGAGATAAGAAAGAGCATCTGGAACAGGTGGTGGAGCTAGAGAACTTAAAAGACAGAGTGACTTTCCTGGGGGGAATCCCAGCAGACAGGGTAAAAGACGTCATGCAGAGATCGGATCTATTTCTTAACACGTCGTTGACGGACGCGTTCTGCATATCGATTATAGAGGCAGCTGCGTGCGGGCTGTACGTGGTCAGCACCAATGTCGATGGAATAGGGGAGCTGCTTCCCGAGGAGATGATCACCTTAACAGAGCCCGCAGCAGAAGAGCTGGTAGAGGGGGTGAGAGGCGCGCTTTTGAAGATATCCACGTACGATAAGAAAAAGTCGCACGAAAACGTAAAAGAAAGATACAGGTGGAACAGAGTTGCTAAGCAGACAGAGCAGGTCTACTACAGCATTTGCAAAGAGCAGGAAAAGCCGAGAAAAACAAAGAACATCACGTCAATAACAAAAAAAATGCTTCAAAAGCGGAGAACAGCGTTCTACTTGCCTTTTATGGTGTTTTTTTTCTTCAACTACGTGATAATTTTGTTTCTGGTAAAAAAATATGAAAGTAGAGCTAAACAGGCCAGAAGTAGGTCGCTTGCAGGGCGCACGTGAGGCGGATGGAAAAAGCCGAAAAAAGAAAGCCTCGGAATCCCAAGAGATACAGAAGCATTTCTGCGTTGAGAGCACCTTCAGAATCCGAGTAGAGAACGTGCAGGCTGTGTTTCAAAAAATATCTCCGAAGTACAGCTGCAAAGCCGTAGGAAGCGAGATAGAAGTAAAAATTTCAGCATACAGATCAAAAATAAGCGGTGAAAAGATAAAAATAGAAAAACTCTGCAGGGAAATAGACAGGAAGTCAAAAGCAGAAAGGATAATCCTTCAATGGCTCCTCCAAAATCGATCTCTGAACGTTTAATCTGCTGTATTCGTGCGCAGGCAGGCGTGGTAGGTCGAGGGCGTGGCGGATTGGATGGGCTGCGCGTAGAGTGTGTGCTAAGGACGTTTTAAAGGGATAAATACTTCACCATCTACTTATCAATCTGTGAATATTCCATCATCTGCACGCCATTGCACCAAATCCGCCACCTCACCACCCCCCGCCGCGATCTTAGATAAACTTCGAGAGAATCTGCACCTCATCTGTTATGAACCCGTCCACGCCGTACATCCTCTGGATAGTCACGGTCTCTATTTTCTTGTTCTCTTCGCCGTACGTGAGAATGTACATGAACTTACCTTTGATCGCAGACACAAGAGAGGGCTTTGCAAGCACCTCCGACGAGACGGTCACAACGCCCAGACACTTCGAAATGCTCGCGTACTCGATAACCTCTTCGTTCAAAATTTCCGTTAGAAAAAGAGCGTGGTATTTTCTTCTGATTATTTCCTCGCAGATCTCCCTGCAAAAAGAGCTGTACACGATATCTCTGCTACCTCTGCTCTCTTCGACCACCTCGACGATTTTTTCGCACCATTCCACAACGGAGATCTTCTGTTGTTCGTACTTTATCTCAATGTTAAGATCCAGCCTTGTTTCGCTGAGGAGATCCTTCAGAAGAACTACGCCCATCTCCTGGAGCTCTTTTGTGCTGATATCTTCTATCTTCACTCCTTCTATCTCCAAATCGTGAAATACCACCACGTCTCTGTCTTTTGTCAGCTGCACGTCTATTTCAGCCATTGCGTCGATCTCTTCGCATATTTTAACGCTTGTGATGGTGTTCTCGTTTCTGTCTTTTCCAGCCCCGGCTCCTCTGTGCCCGATTAAAACGGGAATAGCCACAGCCTTTATGGCCTCTCCGTTGAAGTAGAACGGGCCCTTATGTTTGCTGACCCAAACGCATCCCTGTGCCCCGTGGATCTCTCCTTCCTTCGTCCTCAGCACCCCAGCCCCCTCCAGATTTATTCTCATGATGTAAATATTTTCATGGAGGAGCTAATTAGAAGAGCAGGATGCACAATAGAAATCATTTCCAAAACGGGCGTTAGGTACTCAGGAACGCTTACGTCGTACGAAGAAGAGAAAAAAGTGGTAAAACTAACAAAAGCAACGAGCCACGGCACAGAAAACCGAACAGCGCCCGTGAGCATCCAAGGAAGCACTCAGATATTCGAGTACATGGTATTCCAAACAACAAAAATCTCGAAAATCAAAATAGATTCGAAATGGATCAGTATCTCTAAGGAACACTTCCCAAAGCGAGCGAACCAAGAGACGTTCAGCAAGAACGTAACGATACCAGAAGAGAACTACGACTTCAAAACGAACAACAAAAAATACAAGAAAGAAAGGGGCATATACGAAAACAACCGCCCCTCCTACAACCCATCGCTGTTTTTCGATACGCTTATCTAGCGGTGGACAGCAGCGGCGTATGAGCGCATTAGCGTGATAATCTGTTAAATAAAACAAAATGTGAGTATAAATAGTTAAAGAGGGGTACCCCAGAGGATGTTTCCAGCACGGACGAGCGGTGCCAAACGCTATCCTCGTAAACTGTACGTACCACTCATCGCTAATAAGTCGCCCAGTCGTCCGGTTTCCCATAACTGCTCCAGAAAATTCGAAAGTATTTTGTTGGAGTGTTGGCGTTGGCATTGGTGTGATAGAAATTGAGCGTATTACCACGCAGATCACATTACCACATATATCACATTACCACGTAGGTAACCATATCATCTACACCACCCTATCAAACCCATCACCTACACAACCCTATCACACACAACACCCTTCAAAAATTATTCTTAAAGCCGTGGCAGGCAGTTTGCTATTAATTTTAATTTTTGGCAATTTAATGGGCAGCAGTTCTCGTAAAATTCCATTTAAAATTAAAAAATTTGCCCATGCAATTATGACAGACAGACAGAATACATCAGCACAAACAGCAAACAAGGAGAAAGGTAAGGAGAGAGCACCGAGCCGGCAGGGATACAGCGAGGAGAACGAGATAGAAGACGGGTCAGAAGGAGTAGAACAGGTTTTGCACGAAGAAGAGCAAGGAGCAACGCACACGCAGATGCTTGCGGGGGTGCTCGTGATAGACGAAAGGGGAGGAGAAAGCGTGTTGGCAGAAACCTTCGACGCTATGCACCTGAGAGACGACATTTTGAAGGGAATCTACGGAATGGGGTTTGAAAAGCCGTCGCCAATCCAGATGACAGCGATCCTTCCCATGATCAGCGGCAGAGACCTGAGAGCGCAGGCACAGAGCGGCACGGGAAAGACAGCGGCCTTTGGAATAGCAGCGCTCCAGAACGTGGACCCGAAGACAAAAGAAATACAGGTAATTATTATGGAAACAACGAGAGAGCTCGCGATGCAGACAGCAAGCGTGCTGCAGAAGCTAGCGGTGCACACTGCGATAAAGATAGAAGCAGTTTTCGGAGGAGTGAGCCTGTCCAGCACCGTTGAAAAGATCAACTCGAAGCCGCAGATCCTTGTAGGCACGCCAGGAAGACTTCTCCATCTGATTGAGATGTGCAAGCCGAACATGAACCACATGAAGCTCTTTATTCTCGACGAGGCAGACGAGATGCTGAAAAAGGGGTTCTTGGACTCTATTCACGCAATATACCACAAGATACCGGTGCCAAACGTGCAGGTGGGGCTGTTCTCAGCGACGTGGGGAAAGGCCGAGCAGGAGGTAACGAAAGAAATACTCAACACGCCTGTGATCATCTCTCTGAAGGACGACGACCAGACGCTGAAGGGAATCAAGCAGTTCTACATCAACGTGGGCGACAAGAGAGGGTCTGCGGTGGATATAAGCAAGTTCGAAATTCTCTGCGATATTTACAACAGGAGCTCTATTTCGCAGTCCGTTATATTCTGCAACAAGGTGGAGAGGGCAAGTACCATCCGAAAAGGGCTTCTTGAAAAAGGGTTTGAGTGCGAGTTATTCCACAGCGAGCTGCCGCAAGATGTAAGAAACGAAGTTATGAAGAAGTTCGCAGAGGGCAAGTGCAGAACCCTCGTTTCCTCGGGGCTGCTTGCAAGGGGTATGGACGTTCAGACGCTGAGCGTGGTTATCAACTTCGACGTACCGCACGAAAGAGAAATAGACAATTACATCCATAGGATAGGTCGTGCTGGAAGATTTGGAAGAAAAGGAACCGCTATCAATCTAGTATCAGCTGAGGATATAGACATGATAAAGAAGTACGAGGAGCATTACAACACAACAATAGCACCCCTTCCGGATGACATGATTGGAAGTATCGAATAAAACTGGTTGAGTTTAATTATAGCATGGGCAGGCGATGTGGATAGGTCGTAGTGGAGGTGGTATCTGTTCTCAGCCATCTGTTATCTCTATGTGCTGTGCTCTGTCATCATCCTTATCTCTATTGCCATATCACCCTTATCTCGATCACCATCTCATCTCATCCTCTAACCCTATCCTCACCTCTATACACTACATACAAGATTTAGACACCTCTTTGTTTGCATCGTTCATTAGATCTTTGATGATTTCGTTTTTTATCTTCATTGAGCTGGATGCGACCGCTTTGCCAACTGAGAGACGCACCTGTGCGACGCTGTCTTTCGAGAGGTGGAGTAGGTCCTCTTCAAGCTGTGTGTTAACCTCTTCTATGTGATTTTTTTTGAGAAGCTCCGATACTGCAGTGACGTACGAGATTCTGTGCATGTAGTGCGTGCTCTCCTTTAGGTACCTGAGCGACGGCAGAGACTCTTCGAGTATCCACGCGTCCCCGAACTTTTCCGATATCTCTGATAGGATGTTTGCTGCCTCTTTTCTAACGGACCAGACGGGATCTGTGAACATCTTGAAAAACTGGTCTTTGAGATGCGCTTTGAAATACTCCTGCTCTATCTGGATGCCGAAAGACGCGATGCTTTTCAGAACTGCGAGCCTAGTTCTCCAATTAGGGCTGGAGAGGTCTGTTACTACAGGGGTTAGGGCCTCTGTCACAGCCTCCGATCCGAGTTTCGTGTAGAGCACGCGAATTCTCGACACAGTCTCCATTTTTGTGCTTCTGTCCTCATCTACCAGCAGCTTTCTTACAATAGGAAGAACGTGCGTCTCCAGTTCCTCTTTCGTCATAGTTTCTGATATCTTGGAGAGAACTTCCGGCACCGACTGGCGCACCTTTGGAGACCTGTCTCTGGACGCTCTTTCCACAATCACAAGCAGGTGCTGTTTTGACTTTGGCACCTTTGCAAACACTTCGGGAATCTCTTCCGTTGCGCTTTTTCTAACGAGTTTTTCTTTGTCTTCTATGAGGCGCTCTATCAGCAGGAGCGCGTCTGCGGCGTCTGTGCTCGGGACCGCGGGGACTCGCTCTGCGACCTCTTTGATGATTTTGGAGGAGGCTTTTCGCACCTGCCAGCTCTGGTCCTGCGCAGAGGCCTTAAAAATTTTCATTAAAAAGATCGGGTCCTCTTTCCTTTTCAGGAAAAGGTGCAGAGGAGACGCAAACTCGCTTCTGACAGAGTCTTCCGCGTCCTCGAGCACCGCCTCCACCATGTTTCTCAGCTGCTCTTCGTCAAAAAACGCGTCGAGCGCGTCGTTGACAAGCACCGCTTTTCTCCTCACCACCGGAGACTTGTCTCTCAGCAGGCTCCTGTACGCTTGTTCTATCGTCTTCTCTTTTCCTCTTTTTCTGACCAGCTCCCCTATCAGCGCAAGCGAAGAGAGCCTGTGCATAATAAAACGGCTTTCGCTTAGCAAAACAGCGAAGTTCCTTATTTTCTCCATTTCTCCTTCGTTTTCTCTTTTCTGCTCTTGCTCGAGGTACTCCACCGTTGCAATGCACGTCTCTGCCGCGTGTTTTCGGATCTCTTCGCTTCTTGTCAGGAAGATCTCTTTGTACACCGGAAGCAGGGGCGTGATCTCTTTCACAAGCTCTCTGACTATTCTGTCTATCTGGCGCAGCACCGGCCTTTTTGCCTCCTCTGCCGTGTCTAGTATTGTCTTGATAAACGGCACCATGTACTGGATTGTGTTGCTTCTTCCGATTTCCTTCGATATTTTGTGGAGGCTTTCGATGCCCTCTTCTTTTGTCTTCTGGTTTGACGAGTGCATACGTTCTATCTCGCGCTCTATTTCGTCGTATCTTGCAGAGGCTGCGTCTGGCATATATCCGAAAATAAAAAAGAAAATATAACTATGCAGGAGGTTCGCGCAGAAGAGGTCCAAGCGAGGGAGATAGGCGGCAGGTCGTGGGGAAGTGCGCTCACCGCGAAGTATTTGGCGGTTTCCGTCAAAGAGGAGATCGTTCTGTTCGCTCTGGGCGGGCTGGAGGAGATAAAAAGGATCAGGACGCCGGAAAAAGAAACGGAAATAAGAAGGATCGAGTTTGATAAGAGCAACGAGAGCGTGGCGGGTATTTGCTGTTTTGGGGGAGCGGTGCTGGTGTACGACGTTGACAGGGAAGCGGTGGTGCAGAGGCTGGAAGAGCCCGGGTGCGAAGTGAAGTCCGTGGGATTTGACGGGGAGGGGAGGCTCGCGTTCAGCACCCGAGAAGGCAGCGTGTGGATATGGAAGAGGAGCGCGGAAGGAGAGTGGGAGATCGAGGAGATCATCGAGTACTCGGACGCAGACGTGAAAACGGTGGTGTGGAGCGGCAGCTCTCTCATAACCACCGGATACGACGGAGAGGTAGTCGTGTACAGCAGATGGGAGGACGAGATGTGCAGCGTCAAGTGGGAGATAGAAGAGATTATAAAAGAAGACAGCACCGTGTGGGACGCGGCGGTAACCAGCGAAAAAGTTCCTTATTTGGCAGCTGTTACCCAAAGCGGGCACTTTTTGATGTATCGAAAAAACAGCGCGTGGGAGAGGGTCTTCTCGGAAAAAGTCTCGACCTACCCGGTTACTTCGGTCTGTCTGTGCGCGATCGAAGGCGCCGAGTACTTTGCAGCGGTGGTGAACAGAAACACTTTGGTACTTTTTAATAAAAAGGGACAGAACGCTTTCAGAAAAAAAATACTAGACGAGTACGACGAGCCGGTCGATATAGTATTTTCAAAAGAGGCGTCGGCGGTGTTTATCACATCAACCAGCTACCGAAAGATGGTAAGAAAGACGAAAATCACAAAGATCACACTATCTTGTACCGGAAGCAGCCACGTCGAAGATAGGGCTGGCAGTGAGGGCGGTGTAGATGGCAGCGAGAGCGGTCACTAATTCCACTGCTAGTTTAACAGGACAGATAATTATATACCAATAAGTGTAAGTACAGGGGTTTAGGTGAGGGTCGTGCTATCCAAGCGAGTAGTTCCTACTGGAGCAAGCAAACCGTCTCCTATTCTACCATTTTAACTAGCACTACCCATACTGTCCCATAATAAATCGCTACAAGGCACCCGCACCTACAAAAATAAAGATCTAGATACCAGACAAGCTCTCATCTCGATACCACCCCATCCCAATCCCAACACAGACCAAAATAAAGCGGATGCTCAGTTTTATTCAAAACTAAACGGTCCTACTCTGAGCGCGCTTGTACGAAGGAGCTCCGCTCGGGTACGCTGGCGAGATAATGATGTCGTCGTCCATGCCGCCCTTCTGCTTCATTCCTTCCAACGTTCCAAGCGCGACATTTCGGTCCGTCTCGTTTGAGAACTCCAGGAACGCGTACTTTTTCTGCTTCTCTGTCAGTGACTTCGAAACAAACATGCTCACCGGCTCAATCTTGCCTTCGATCATCTTTTCCAGGTCGCTGTCTGTGAAAGACTCCGCGAGGTTTCCAAGATACACTTTGGTTTTGAAGTTCTGCGCGCCCTTCTTACCTTTTTTCGAATCTTTTGACGACCTCGCGTAGTCTTTTTCGAGAACAACCCCCTTCAGGATGTGTTCGGTGTCGATTGCTTTCTTCGCTTCCTCGGAGCTGCCGTACTCAACCACAAAATAGTTGCTTGCGGAGTCCTTTAACACGTGCTTGTGAATTTTTATCGCAATTCTGAAGTTAGTCATCATACCCGATCTCTCATCATGTTCAGGAACACGAACCAATTATTTTAATCACACAACTTACATTTCACCGATGCTCTTGAGCGCGTCCACCATCTCTGGAAGCGTCGCGTTTTTTGGAGCGTTTTTTACTATGATCCTTGTATTTCTGCTTGTGTTTTCTAGCATGACAGGGGTAAAATAAAAAGAAATTTCTACGACTCCCGCGGACCATTTGGCTTTGAAAGGATCGAAATCGCGTTTGGAATCTCGCGCAAAAGCGCGTCCATTTCCACGCATCCCGCGAACACCATGTAAACAACCTCTTTTTCTGAGCTTGCGCAGATCTGCACCGTTCCTGCCGAGTTTTCTGCCTCGTGCTCCAGCGGGTCGTAGACAGCACCGTTTTCCAGGAACGAAATAGTTAGGGATCTTGGGCGAAACAGCGTCGGAAGGGGCTTTCTAACGGTAGCAACCTGCTCGTGCCCGAAGAAGAGGCGCACCGGTGGAAGCGTTAGGGAAGAAAGCACTTCGGAAATTCCTTCGGTCGCCAGCTCCAGGGCGCCGCCCTCGTCCGTTATAACGAACACATCGAGTTTTACAGACCAAACGGCTTTTTTCGGCACTATCGAGAGCTGTTCAAGCGAAAGCGCCCGGGACTTCCTGAAAATCTTTTCGAGAAGCGGCTGGAGGCTCCTGTCGTTTGTTTGCACCGAAAATATCCCTCTGGCTGGCTGGGATGGCGAGGGCTTTTTTATCTCGAGCGCGTGGTATATGACGAGACACGTTGAAAATCTCTTAGTATCTTCTATTTTAACGTATTTTCTGAGTAGGCACGAGTTTTCTGATCTTTCTATTTCGAGCTCTCTTATTTCCTCCGGGGCTCTTCCGTCTAGCCTCCCTCTAAGAGCCTGCATTGAATTTATTTTTTATGGAGTGCAGGAGGATTAGTAGTGCTCTTTTGTCGGTTGGGTTTGGCTTTGAAGATAAGATCAAAAGAAACCAGTACATTACCATAATTGGATGCAAGATACCGGGAAAGGAAACTTCCGTTGGGAAGGTCTCGAGGTACTTTGCAAAGAAAAACGCGTACTACTGCGCGGTGCTGGAAAACGGGAACGTGCAGTGGTTCGGCGTCTCTGGCACGTCCTCGTTTATTAAGGAGTACCCCCTAGTAGTGACCGATGCCCGCACGAACATCTTTGATTTTCTTGCAGCTGATAAACGCGATGCTGATAAGAGAGGCGCAAAGGAGAAAAAGACCGAAGAAGCTCACTCCAGCGCAGAGTCGGCTTCCGAAGGCTCTCTGCACCGGGTGTCGGACAGGTCTGCGATACTGTTTCTCCAGAGCAGCGTGCTGATAGAGACCCCTGGAAAACTGATCGAGTACAGCGAAGAGGGAGATAGGCTGTCGGAGATAGAGACGGGGATCGGGGCTATCAGATCGGTCCAAGCGACATCGTGCGAAAACTACCTGTTGGTGCAGTACGAAAAAGACGAGGTTGTGCTGTATAGCACCAGGACCAAGAAAGAGATGTACCGAAAGAAGGGAGCGGGAGGCAAGATAACAATTTTAGGAGATGTTTTTGAATATTCCAGATTTTTCACGTACCTCTCTAACTCTGTAGTGATCAGAAAGACCAGCACAGGAGAGGCGCTTTTGGAGCTGACATTCCCAGAAAAGATCACATCGGCAGCGGTGGACGCGCTGGAGAGAAGAATTGTCGTTGGAACGGAGAGCGGGCAAATATACCACGCGAGACTGGACGGCGAAGAAGCAGAATTTTCGAAGTCTAGAATATTCAACGGGGAAATAATAGATCTCCATTTCTCGCCGTGTAACTCTTTGGTGTACGCTCTTTCGAAGGGCTTTCTCGCGGTGGTGTCCGTTAGAACAGGACAGAGCGTTAGAAACGTGCAAACAGAAGGGAAGTCGTTCTGTTTTGCGGAGCTTACAAGTAGCAATTTACATTTGCATTAAGAAAAAATATGGAAGAGCAGGAGAGGCAGCTAAAGCTTCTAATTATAGGAGAGAGCGGGGTGGGGAAGACGTCGATACTCCAGCGGTTTATAGATAGCACGTTCCAAAAGTCTCTTACTACCACGATAGGAATAGACTTCAGGTCGAAGAAGATAAGGGTGGGCGGAGAAGAGGTCGAGCTGCAAATATGGGACACAGCAGGGCAGGAGAGATTTTTCTCGATCACAAAAAGCTACTACAGGGGGTCTGACGGGATCTTTCTGACGTTCGACATATCTTCCGAAGACTCTTTCAGTAACACGGAAAAGTGGGTTGCGGCGGTGCAGTCCAAAATAGAGGAGAAGGTGCCGATATTTCTCCTGGGGAACAAGAAAGACCTGGTGGACACCGCTAAGATAGACGAGCTGGGAACGATCCAGAAGATGAAGGACCTGTCCAGAAGGCTTTCGAAGGACATCCCAAAAGAGCAGGAGGTGAAGTGGTACGTGACGAGCGCGCAGAGCGGAGAAAACATCGAAGAGATATTTGAAGATATGGCGAAGGTGATACTTGAGAAAAAGAGGCCTGCAGAGCCAAAGAGGAAGAGATTTACCATATCTGGAAAGTCGATAAGAAAGCTATTTTCTTGTTGGGTTGTTTTCACAGGATAAAAATAATGTTGACCAGGGGTATCTAAGTGAATAATTTTTAATAAATATCTTTTAGTCTTTGATATGAAGTCTACAGATAGGACAGGCTTAACTGGCCTTGCGGGAGGGCAGTTCTTAGATTCGGAAGGTACTAGCGGGCATCCGTTGGCGCTAATCGCAGGTTATTGAAGTTTTACAGTCTAGAGGTGCACGTAAATTTCTGGGTGCGTGGTTGATGTGGTAGTCGCTTAATGTCTGCAATACTTTTCGAACTATCTGTTGGTGCCAGCGACAGTCTTGGCTTTACAAGTATTTGCCGTTGAGTCATTGCTTGAGCTTATCATCGAAATGTGTTTGAGATCTGTATTAATGTTTATCAATACTATTCTCCAATAATTAGAGCTTACCTTTTGTCTAAAAATTTTAAACACCTGTCAGAAAAAATTTTAGCAAAAAGTGAATTCTCGCACTATTTAAGTTTATTTTTTTGTTTTTTCAAACTAACCTCTTCGTTAGTATAAGTAATCGATCATTCGCTTGCTACGTTCCAACGAAGTACATTAGTCTTTCTGGGTGAGGTATAGATTATTCGAATACTTCAATAAGAAAAGAAACATTTTAGCTTGAATTTCTTCGGATACGCGGGGTATATGAGATCGGGTGGGCAGGATGGGTGGTGTTGGTGAGGTGGGTAGAATGGGTGGTTTTGGTGATTTAGGAATATAACATACCTACTCTATCCTCACCATACCATATCTACTCTACCCTACTCTCACCACCCTACATTCGATGTATATCAGTTGATGATAGTAGAATGTCTAAATTTCTAAAGATGTTTCAGACATGATTAGGGCAAAGAATCAAGACGAGCGCGGTAAGAACGCCCTGGATAAAGATCTCCTGGAAATACTCAGAAAAGAGCTGGAAAACGAGCCCAATACTCCGGTGGTAGAGGCAGATCTCAGCAACATAGTTGAAGAAGAGGAAGACTTTGAATCCATAATGAAGAGGATAGATTGCGAATACTCGGTATCAAATACCACGAAAAAAGGAATAGTTCTGTACCTGCACAATCTATCTAACAAGAAGATGGTTTTTGTCAGGGAAAGCGCCATTTGGGTGAGCGCAAAGATAGAGACGCCTCTCTCTTTCGTCCAAAGCGTCTGTTCCGAGTGCATGCACGTGATAGTCGAAACTACGTCTGGGAAGAGGTGCAGAAGGTCCTACGTCTATTTGCTGGGCGTGCTGTTGGGGAAGCTTGTGCTGAGCTTCAACTGGTACATGGACCTATTCGAAAGCAGCGATGTTGTCAGCTTGGAAACAATCACTCTGCTCAACTTAGTCAGAGGCGATATGGTGCATCCTTCCGATATTTTTGAAATCATGTACATATCCGGCTTAAACCAGCACTTTTTCTGCAATGTAAATATCATAGGCACAATATCGGAGTCCGCGAGAAATCTTGTCGAGAGGTTTGGAGGCACTGTCCAGAACAGAAGCGGCAGACTAACGATACATCTACGAAGTGACGAGGAGCTGTACCATCTAGTAACGAGGGGGTCGAGAAACCCTTGGCACTTCGCTCTATTTCCTTACATAAAAAGAGGTGATATGTGGAATATAAATAAAATCTCACGAAGTACTTGGCAGGTGGTACGGGATGGTGCGAGGACGGTAAGAACTGGGCCGGTAAGACTCCAGCTGGCAAAATAACGGCTGACAAGCCCTATTTGCTATTTCTGTAGACCTCCTATCAAAGAGTAAATATTGGTGCATAGTATTGACAATCGCCAATACAACTACCAATCAAAAATTTTGTCAAAATTTATGATCTATAAAATCAGAGTAATTTTAATAACCCATGACAAACTCAAGCAATGACTCAACGACCAATAAAAAATTATTCAGTTAAATACCCATGTCAGCAATTTCAATGAGTTTATTGGCACCCTGAAAACTACCTTATTAGGATATTTAGCTCGTGTGGAAAGACACCGTGGTACGCCAGCTTACCGCATGCCATACAATAGATCACATGGCGGTCTGACAGAACAGCGCCAATTTAACCGCTTACATCTGTACGCATCAGCCCTCGATATCTAGGACATATCGAGCACATTGATCACTCTTCCTTCTTTTAGAAACAGGATGTTTTTAACACACAGCACCTGCTCTATGCCCGAGAACTGCGCCTCTTCGTATATGCTTCTTTTTGGGTATATCATTTTCACGGTTTTTTTTGATATCTTCACGGTAACTCCAGATAGGGCAATTTCTTTCTCGCGTCTTACAAAAAAGCTTCTTCTTCTGCTCTCCTCCACGCGCTCTTTTCCAATCGACCGAAGAATTCTTCTTCTACACACCCCAAGGGGTATCTCTCTGAGCGACTCGTCGAAAACCGCAACGTCCCCAAAAGGAAAGAGCAAAAAAACATACCCGTTAACAAATTTTCCTTTTTCGGCATAGCACGCCCTTGAAAAAAAAACAAACTCCTGAAAAACGCCTTCGATCCCGCTCACTCTTCCCCTGTACATCATCAGCAGCACCCTCCCCAGCACGTCCGCCACAGACGCTTTTATAGACCCGCTCCTGAATAAAAACCCAAACAGGCTGTTCGTGCACTCCCACTCCTTCTTCAAGTTCCATTCCTCCCCCATCTTGTATATCTTCACGCTTCCCCTCCCGCTAATCACCAGCGCCAAATCCCCATCAACGTTAAGATACGCTATCTCCTCCTTCAGGTCTATCTTGTAGAAAATTCTTCTCCTCTCTCCTCTTCTCTCTTTTCTCACCTCCCCGTCGTCTTCTCGCTCTATCTTCGCCACCACCCGCTCTCCTATCGACTTTTTTCTAACGCTTTCCCATCTCTCCTGCCCTTTTCCCGCAACGTGCGCGCTCCTGAACACTCTTTCTTCTCTTTCCTCTTCGGAGCTCCTCTCGTTTTTCGTTTTTCGCACCTCCCGCAGCCCCTTCTTGAACTCTTCCTCCAGCCCCTTGAGTATCTCTTCTCTGCGGTGGTGCGTCACGAGGTCTTCCACGCACGCTCTTTCCTCTCCGGGCCCGTCGCCTTCCGCCCTCCCTCTCCAGCTCGCGCTCTGTCTCTCCATTCCGGTTTCAGGCCGTCTCCTAAGTCTCCCCGTGCAGCGTTCAATTGGTCTATTACGACGCCAAATATTATTGCATGTTTCTTTTTAAAAACCGGAGGAGCATGAAGCGAGGACTGTTCAAGAAGAAAGACACGCCGCCAGACGAGGAGAGGTGGTTTTTCGCAAACGGGCTAACCGACAGAAAACAAAATAACCTGAAAAGGAAAGAGGAACACTATCCGAAAAACATCATCAGAAACCAGAAGTACACGCTGCTGAGTTTTCTTCCCATGGTGTTTTTGGAGCAGATGAAGCATTTTCTTAACGTGTTTTTCATTATGGTGATGGTATCGCAGTGCATTAAGTCAGTGAGCGTTTCGAACCCGCTGACGTCGATGTTTCCGTGGGCGCTCGTGCAGCTTCTCGTGTACATGAAGGAGGGCTCGGACGACATGAAGAGGTACAGAAGAGACGCGGAGGCGAACGGGAAGCTGTGCACGAGATACACAAAAGACGGGCCTTTAAAGGTACCTGCCTCTGAGCTCGCAGTTGGAGACCTGATCATCGTTGGAAAAGACGAACGAGTGCCTGCGGACGCGATGCTGTTGCAAGTGGAGGACTCTTCGGGGTCTGTTTTTGTGAGGACGGACCAGCTGGACGGAGAGACGGACTGGAAGATAAAAATGGCGCAGAAAACAACGCAGGGGTTCGGAAGCTTCAAAGAAATTGCAGACAAGTATTTCGAAGTGGTGGCTGAGGCGCCAAGCAAGGAAATATACTCGTTTAACGGAAAGATCGTGCTGGACGGAACGTCGCACCAGGTGCACGAAGACAGCATGCTGTGGATGAACATGGTGGTTGCCGGCGGAACGGGGCTGTGCGTGGTGGTGTACACCGGAAAAGACACGCGATCCGTCATGAACACGACGCAGGCAAGGAGCAAGTCGGGGCTGATCGACGAAGAGCTGAACTTCTACACGAAAATTCTCTGCGGCACGTCGTTTGCGGTTGCGCTGATCTTCACGATACTTAGAGGGACCTATTCTATGTGGTATATCGTGCTGGTTCGTTTTGTTATTATATTTTCAACGGTTATTCCGATCAGCTTGAGAGTTAACATCGACTGGGCGAGGCTGGTATATTCGAAGGGGATGGAAAGAGACAAAGAAGTGAACGTGATTGTGAGAAACAGCAACATCCCGGAAGAGCTCGGAAGAATTTCGTACTTTCTAACGGACAAAACAGGGACGCTGACAAAAAACGAGATGGAGATCAAGAAAATGCACACGGGATATCTCTGCTACACCCCGGACTTCGTCAAAGAGATTCTCCAGATGGTGACGCGCCCGCAGTCGCAAACAGACTTTTCAGCGCGCTCTCTGCTGCTGGCGATGTGTCTCTGCAACAACGTGATTCCGTACGTGGAAAACGGCGAAAGAGGATACATCTCGTCGAGCCCGGATGAAATGGCGATGGTGCGCTGGGCGGAAAAAGTCGGCGTGATTTTGTGGACCAGGGGGCCGCAGTGGATAGAGGTAAAAACGGGAGAAGACGAAATGGCGAGGTACGAGATAGTGCACACGATAAGGTTTACAAGCGAAACAAAGAGAATGGGAATAGTAACGCGGGGAACAGACGGAACGTACCTGTACATGAAAGGCGCAGACTCTGTGATGAAGCATCTGATCAAAGACAAGGACTGGGTGGAGGAGGAAGCAGAGGCGATGGCAAAGGAGGGGCTGAGAACGATGGTGTTCGGAAGGCGAAAAGTTCTGGACTCGGAAATCGAGGATCTAAAAACCGTTGGAACGATCGAAGAGGGCGGTCTGGACACGCTTGGAGTGACAGGGGTGGAGGACAAGCTGCAGGACGACGTGAAAATCACGCTGGAGGCGCTGAGAAACGCGGGCATCAAAATATGGATGCTGACAGGGGACAAGGTGGAGACGGCAAAGTCCGTTGCAATCTCTTCGCGGCTGTTCACGAAATACAACTCGATTATGACGATTACGGGGGTTAAAACGAGACAGGAGGCGGAAGACGCGCTGAAAAGGGTGCAGCGGGCGAAAGACTGCCTGGTGATAGACGGAGAGAGTCTGCGGGTTCTGATGGAGCTGTACAGAATTCCGTTTATAGAGGCGGCGTGCAAGCTTCTGTCTGTGGCGTGCTGCAGGTGCTCTCCAACGCAAAAGGCCGAAATCGCGAAGACGATACACGCAGTGACGAAAAAACGCGTCTGCTGCATAGGGGACGGGGGAAACGACGTGAGCATGATCCAGCAGGCCAACGTGGGAATAGGAGTGATCGGGAAAGAGGGAAAACAGGCGTCGCTTGCCGCAGACTTCAGCATAAACGAGTTCAAGCCGGTGATAGACCTGATTTTGTGGCACGGTAGAAACTCTTACAAGAACACTTCGAAGCTGGCGCAGTTTATCATACACAGGGGTGTCACTCTGGGGGTGGCGCAGGGAATTTTCTCGTCTTTGTTCGCGTTCTGTCCTATTTCGATATACCAGGGAAAGATCTCGATCGGGTACGTGACGTTCTACACGTTCTTGCCGGTGTTCAGCATCGTTCTGTCGAAGGACATGTCGAAGAAGCTGGCGAGAAAGTTTCCGGAGCTGTACGGGGAGGTGGCAAGCGGAAGCATGCTGAACAACAAGACGTTCAGCATGTGGATGTGCATGGGATACTACCAGGGGGTGGTGATCATGGTGTTTACGCTCTACTTTTTTGAAACGATGCTGCTGCAGCTGGTGAGCATCACTTTTTCGTGCTTGGTTCTGAACGAGCTGCTGATGGTGTTTCTCTTTGTGACAAAAATGCACAGATTCATGGTTATTGGACAGGGGCTGTCGATATTTATGTACTTGCTGAGTTTCAGTCTTCTTTCGGACGAGATACAGATTCCTTCGGAGTGGGTGAGCTTCTTCAGCCACATTCTTTTGGTGAACATCATGGCGATTCTGCCTGCTGTGTGCCAGCTGGTGTGGAAGCTGTGGATGAATCCTCCGACATATCGAAGAATACAGGCGATATACAGCTAGAGAGCTTCTTTCGGAAGGGACAAGGCGGGCTGCAATAAATGACGAATTCGAATGCAGCCTGGTGTGGGCGTTGTGATGGGTGTTCTAGTTGGCTGGGTGGTGTGGTGGTGTGTACACTGGTAGGTTATACTGGTAGGGGACACCGGTAGGGGACACTGGTAGATTAGGTTTAACGGTAAGATAAATTGATGGGTTTATTATGATGGGTCACCGAGTCATTGCTTGAGTTTTTCATGGTTGGTATACCATACAGTACTTAACTGGATAACTTGTAGATCATGCAGTATTTAACTGGATAATTTACGCCCGGCATGTCTTCCGTATGTACGTTGCCTGGTTTTCTCTTTCGTATATCAGTATTTGTGACCTGTCTGGGATGGACTGCAGCACGTCAAAAGGATAGAGCACGCCGTTATGTGTAAACTCGGCAAAAATGTAGACGTCGGCGCTCGCAAGCCTCTTCAGGTTCCGCACCGCGCAGACGCACACGCCCCAGCTTCTGCCCCGGGGCGTATCTTTTTCGGAAAAAGTAGCGATGCCATTGTACTCGCATGGCGCTTCCGGCCGGAGCAGAAAAGAGAACCCCTCGATAAGCGACGTGTTGTAGAGCTTCTCGCGCGTCTCTCCCTCTTTCTTCTGGCTTGGCACCACCACAACTGTTCGCCCTCCGCCCTTCCGCCGCCTCTTCAGCTCCTCGTACACAAGAAGAGGAAGCAGCTCGCTCCGCTCTTCGTTTGGCACGTTTGGCAGCGCGTGCACAAATAACCTTTCCGTACTTTTTAAAAAAAATGTACCGGACCATTTTTTATCTTCAAAGCTGCCGCTGGCGCGTTCCGCCCCGCCGGCGCTCTCCAGCGCAGCTCTTCCCCCAAGAACCAAAGAGTACCCCGCGATGTTGCACATCGACAGATCTACAAACCAGATCTCGTGCTCGCTGAACTTCCTAACCGGTACCAGCTCCGCTCTGCTTCCCAACACCAGCTTGTCGTCTATTCTTCTGGCGTCCTCCACGCGCATAGATGTGTGCGTGATCAGGTACTCTTTGACTCCAAAGACCCTCTCGCTGTGCCCTATCTCTCCGTTGTGTCTCAGATACACGTACCCCGTAAAATACCCGCCGAATAGAACGCTGTTGTGCTCCTTCGACACGCTCACATCGATCTCCAGCAAGGCGTGCCTGTCCTCGCGTCTTTCTATCTGTTTCTTCAGGTACATCGTCTTATACGACAGAAGATGCGCGCGCTCTTGGATAAAGTACTCGGCAAGGCCTTGAAGCAGCCTGTCTGCGTTGTCAAGCACGTACCTCTGGTCCATGTTCAGCGAGTACCCTTTGACCGGCCTTCTTTGCACATGCCGCTCAATGAGCAGCTTGATTTTCATCTCTCTGTCGACCTCCACCTGCTCGTGTTTCAGCCCCAGCCCCGGTTTGTCGTCTGCGCGCACCAGAATCCTGGAAAATTCGCTAGACTCTGCCAGGTATCTAAAAAGCGCGGCTTTTTTATCTTTGAGCAGCTCGTTCCATGCAAGAAGCGTCTTTTCTGTAATCGAGTAGTGCGACACGATCCGCCCGAGCTCCGTCCCCATTAAGTGCGCGTCCGCCAGCCCAAGCGCCTTCACACGCTCTAGGGCCAGCACAGCGTAGTCTTCCACCGCTAAATCGACATCTGGCAAGAGTGTCCCGTACTTTTCCGGCTTTCTCTTCATTCTCACCCACAAGAACGTCGACCTAAGCCACTCCACCGCGTCCTCTTTCCTCCTGATGTTTCTCATGTACACTTCGGCGCACATCCTTTCTGGCAGGCTTTTCATCAGCATGCTCTCGATGGGATCTTCCGTCCGAATCATCCTAGCGTACTTTGCAAGATTCTCGTGCCCCGTTATCAAAACAGCCTCTGCAAGCGTGTCGTACTGCGGCCGCCCCGCTCTCCCGAACATCTGCTGCACGTCGAGAATCGAAATGTCCTCGAATGTTCCCGTTTCCGGTGAATAGAACGACGTCCCGAATATCACCACGCATCTCGCAGGTAGGTTCACGCCCCACGCAAGCGTCGAGGTGCTGACCAGCACAGCGACCCTCTTTTCTTTGAACGCCTGCTCCGCCGCGTCTCTTACCTCTCTTGGAAGCCCTGCGTGGTGGACGAGCACGCCTTTCATGTATATCGCTCTGAACATTCCAATAATGCCGTCTTCTGTGGTGTTCTGTATCTCTTTCTCTTCCGCTATCATATCAGCAACTCTAACGGTATCTCCTCTGGTGTGCACAAACACAATCACCTGGTGGCCCTCTTTTGTGACACTCTCCACTCTCTCCTTGAGAACGTAGTTCATTTTCTCTTTTGCGTCGAGTCTCTTGACATACTCTCCTGCAGACACGTCAACCGCTTTTCTTGTTCCTATAATCGAGTACTTGATGGGCACCGGCCGGTACGCTCTGGAGAACGTGTGTAAGTGCTGCTTTTTTACCTCCAGAAACTCTGCCACGTCTTCGGCGTTTGGCAGCGTCGCGGATATGCCTATTATTCGCACTTTCTTCTGCAGCCTGTTTCTCAGCGTTTTGATCCTGCTCACGACGCCTTCGATCACAGGGCCTCTCGTGTCGTTGAGTATGTGCACCTCGTCCAGAATAATAAGACCAACGCACTTCAGAAGGTACGACGAAACCTTCCTCGTAGATACGTCGAATTTTTCTGGCGTGCACACCAGCACTGCGCTCTCTTTTATCTCGTATTTTTCGAGCTCTGTGTCTCCCGTGTGCTCTTTCACGACTACTGGGAGCTTTTTCTCGAGCTTTGACGTAATTTCAGACGCAAGCGCCTTCATCGGCGCGATGTAAACGACTTTTGGGCTTTCTTTTCTGTTTTCCGACTCCTCCAGGTGCTTGACAATCGACATCAGGGCGATGTCTGTCTTTCCTGCCCCTGTTGGCGCAGAGACCAGGACGTTTTCTTCTGTTCTATAGACGCTTTCAAAAACCTTCGACTGCACCTTGTTAAACCACGCGTACTCTGCGAATACGTCCCGGAATTTCTCGTTTATTGCTTTAACGGGAACATTTGCGCCCTCTGCTTGTTCCTGGGGCGGGTTGATTACGTATTCGTCGTACACCTCTGTTGTGTTCCTCTCAAACTTCAAGTACTCTGTTTCTCCTTCCTTTTCCTTCTCTCTTTGCCGCTCTCTTTGCTTTGTTTTTCGGCTCTTCTTCTTCTCCTCGTAGGTCAGAATGAAGCTTGCCTCTTCAAGGAGATCTTCGCCAAGGAGGTCGAACACTTCTTTCTCCGGCGTTTCAGATCGGAGAGACGACTTTATTAGTTGGTCTGCTTCGTTTTCCGATATCAGAAGCTTTTTGGCTAGTTTTGCCGTGATTTCGTTGATTTTGGACATGGGCAAATAAAATTTCGAACGCCATCCTTTTTATACGTCTGTTTTCTCCAAATATGATCTTGGTTTTCCGCAGGGTATAAATAGGCTGCAACAGCGTGGGGAAATGAACTTCAAGAAAGCAACACTTTTGGGACTAGCGTTGGCAGGTGTTTTGGTGTATGTGAGGGCGGCGGCGTCAAGCGACGAAGGCAAAAAAGACGTAGCGCCTCGGGAGGAGTCGAACCCGTCCACATCCCTAGACAAGCCTCCCTGTGACAAGAAGAACTGCAAGGGATGCAAGGGGTGCGAAGACAAAGAGCCGTGCAAGTGCAAAGAGGGAGAAGACTGCAAGTGCAAAGAAGAAGGAAAAGAGTGCAAGTGCAAGGCGAAGAGAAGGACAAAAAACCCAACGACAAGAAAAAGAAATAGATACTGGGCTGTACCTACTTAGACAAAGTGTCTATGTGGTTTGCAAAACTGAAAAGCCATCGGTACATTTTTAAATAAAAGTACAGAAGGTTTTTTATTCATGGCATTGTATTGTGTGGGATAGAGGGGTGGTATAGGAGGGCAGGATGAGTTGTATGGGAGGTAGAGATGGGTAGGTTGGATTGTGTGGGGATGCGAGTGGTATATAAGGTAAAGATGGGTAGATCAAATGGGATATGAGGGCAGTTGGATAGTAATTGTGGATATAAGCTAGTATCGCTGCTGACGAACAGCGCTTGCATATGATAACTAGTGATACAATCGTGATTATTTGAGCCGCACATTGATAACAGCTAATCTAGTACAACCTCACATCTTATCGGTACCACAGGCCGGGTTTACGATGGCAAACCTGAGCAGTATTTTAATAGTCGATTAGAATAGCTACTTGGCTATACATTGCAAATAGCTATCCACCTACCTACCTACCCATCCATCCTATTCCACCTATCTACCTATCCATCCCATTCCAACCCAACCCACCAAGCTACCCCACACATGCACCCCGTCTACCCTTCATCTCTTATCGTACTGCAGCACTTGCACTATTCTCTCTTTTAGCTCTTCCTCTGTTACTGTTTTTCTTGTTGGTGTCGTCTCTGCGAGGTTTATCTCTACTCCTATTTCTTCCAGCGTTCTGTCTATTTTCATGTTCCATTCTTCGATCTCTGCCTCTGTCATTTCTTTTGCTCCCTGGATGAAGTAGGTCTCGCACTCCGGCAGCAGCTTTGTAGACAGAAAGGTGTCTGGTATTTGGAAGTTAGCTTCTGTCGGCAGCAGCGCCACCTCGACTTGTTTTTCCAGCTTAATCAGCTTGATTAGAGACTCTGCGCGCGAAAGCGGGTCCTTCTTGTGCACAGCCTGTCTCAGGGGGTTGTTCATCGCGTTCTTTTTTTATTTTGGTTTTTATATTTTTTTAAATTTTGCACCCTGGATGAGCAAGATAGAGCGAAGAGAGAAGAGAAACACAAAAATGTCAGAAGAGCTTCAAATAGTGAAGCAGGGAGTGATGTACGCCGAGCTGAACGAGTTCTTTGCCAAGCACCTGCAGGAGGACGGGTACGCTGGAATGGACTACAAGCCGTACAGCACGCCGATAGAAATAACGGTTAAGCTCGGAAGACCCTCTGGGCTGCTCGACAACAACAAGCTAAGAATCAGACAGCTTATTTCACTGATCCAGATGAGATACCTGCTGCCGGAGGGTTCCATCGCGATTTTCGTAGAGCAGGTCAAGAACAAGGTACTGAACGCGCAGATACAGGCAGACCAGATAAGAGAGAAGCTTGGGTCGGCAATTCCTGTAAGAAAAGCAGTTAGCGGCGCAATGCGAACAATAATGGAAGGCGGAGCAGCAGGCGTGCAGGTGATAATATCCGGAAAGATAAAGGGGCAGAGAGCCAAGAGCTACAAAGTGTCCTCGGGAATTCTCATGCACTCCGGTAACCCCACCAAAGACTACGTCAAGAAGGCGCAGTCGAGCATTCTTTTGAAGCAGGGAGTGCTCGGTATCAAGGTCGCCATCACTCTGAAGTACGATCCAACAGGAAAGAACGGAACGCCCGTTCTGCACCCGAACAACATCACCATATACTCTCAAGACGAGCTGAACGAAATGAGAAAGGCAAAACCAAAGACAGTTAAGTCTTCATATGAGGAGAAGAAATAAATAAGCCAGGATACGTGTCTGTGGTGTAGAGGTGCTGCGGTGTTCTGCTGGTTATTTGATGTGGGAGGCGTGTCTTAGAGGCTAAAAGCTAGTACGTGTGAGGGGATTGGTCGATGCGATCCGTTAGAGTATTTTTCCATATAAGGCAGATCTCCTGATAAGGTAACTTTCGGCTGCAGGCGGATAAAAAGAGGCTCGATATGGCAAACAGACCCTCAGCCATGAGGTGCTGGAGTTATATTAAAAAGGAATGGAGCTGGAGCGATTCTACCTATGGTGGTATCTTTGAAAACTTCACTACCTGGTGCGTACTATCCGTTTATTCCTGTGCCCAGCACTACTCATTTCACTATCACTTGTTGATGTATCTAGTACTACTCACTTCACTATCACTTGTTATTGCATCTAGTACTGCTTACTTCACTATCACCCTTCACTATCCATAGCATTACTCACTTCATTACCACCCATTCTTTCCTAATAAGGTACCCCTGCATCTACAAGAGGTACTAGAACGCCCAATTTGAAATAGAACCAGGTTTTGCTTCGATTATGGTCTTTCCTGCGTTAGTTTCAGGACCTCTCTTATCACCTGCGAAGTTGGTGGCGTAGCGTAGCAGTATCCGTTCATACTGAACACCAGCACGCAATTCTCGTTTATCTTATCTGGGGGTTCAAGAAGATAGCTCCTGCTCTGGAGTATTCCTGTTTTCAAAAGAGCTCCATCCTTCATCGGCCCAAGCCCTTCTATCTCTTCGTTTTTCGCGCTTATTCTCACATCGGAGTGCGGGCTGTCGTCCACCACCTGCCCAAATACGACGTCTCCTATTTCGATGCTGATTTTGTTCCTTTTTGTTGCGTTAGGAAAGTCTAAGTGGTCGATCACCGCGTATGCTGGCGCGCCAATGTCTACTTTATAATGGTCTTTGCCTTTTCCTCTTACGACTCCTAGCACCAGGTCGTCTAACAGGGGCGTGTATCTCGCCTGCTTCGAATTAATCCAGAACCTTCTGCCGTCGAATGTTTTTAATTCTCCTACTGTTTTAATTATTCTGTTTGTTGTGCCGTAGCTATTCTTGGACTCGCTTGGAGCCGGGTCTCCTGGAAACAGCATGTAAATAAATTTGCTTCAAATATTGTTTTAGTTTGTTTACTTATGATTTACACCAAAGAGGAAATGAGGAGCAGGAACGGAGGTGATTTTGGAGATAGGAGGAGACGAGAGAAGAAAAAAGCAGAAAAAGGCGTCAAGATCAAGGGCATCTTCGTAAAGCGAGGAACATACGTGAAAATTTCTCTTTCTGGTGGCACTTCCATTTTCGGAAAGATTTCTGAGGTTTCTGATAAGGAGCTAAGGCTTGCCGAGGTTTCTTACAGGACAGAGCGGGCGCAGTCTCTTGATCACGAGGTGGGCATCAGAACAGACGAGATAGAGCACATCGAGCTGATGACAACGTTTCTGAAAAAAGAAGGCATGAAAGAGAGCACGGTCGTAGTGAAGATGGTCTCGGGCACTTTTGGGTACGGCGAGCTAGTTGAAGAGAGCCAAGAGAAAGTCGTCGTAAAAGGATTCACATTCTTTTCGGATAGAGCAATCAGCTACGACATCACGATCAAAAAGATCTTTATCGAGTCGTGCCTGAAGCTCAGCTCAATCGATGCCGGTACCAAGCTAGGAGAGGTAAGAAGTGACCTGAAGAGTGAAGTGAAGGGTGAAGTGAAGGGTGAAGTGAAGCCTGTGGAGATAAAACCGTTATCGCCAAAAGAGAAGGAAAGAGTCAAAGAACCTGCTAAGGAGCCGGCTAAAGAACAGATCAAGGATGAGAGAGGAGATGACAAGTTTCTGTTAGATAGTGAAATAAGAAAGAAGAAAGTGGGAAGGAGAGAATTGCAGCCGTTCTACCAGAAGGAGCCAAAAGAGAAGTTCGGGTTCTCGACTCAAAAAGGCGAATGGAACCAGTTCAAAGCGAATGAGATCCAGTTTGGAATGAAGGCTACGTTCGATGAGTCGATGTACACGACGGTGCTAGACAGGAACTCCGAAGAGTACAAGATGTATGCGGAAGAGGCGGAAAGAATAGCGCAGAGAATGATGCAGGCGAGCTCTTCAAATCTCCACATCGAAGAAGAAAGAGGAAGGATCTCTGATAAGAGCGAAGACGAAAAATACGGCTCAGCATCTGACAAGCCGTACAGATCGGAAGAAGCAGCAAACACACACCCCCACAGAAGAGGAAGAGATAAGGAAGAAGAATGGAAGAGAGTTGAAGATAGAAGAGAGAGTAGAAGGGATGATAGGAGGGATGAAAGAAGAGATGAAAAGAAAGCTCAGAGCAACTTACATTCTCAGGATATCTCAAAAGAACATTCAGAATCTAGCGCTACACCTAAGACGAGCCAGGTTTCCTCCGAACTCCAGCTAAATAGTTCGCAAACTCAGCAAAGTGACCAAACGTCTCAGAAACCTGCACAGAGTCTGAGAAGCGTTCAGGAACCTTCTTCAGAAAGGGCAAATAGAAAGACCGAACACGCGCCTACTTCAGCCAACCAGTCTCCAACTAAAACAGGCGCTCCTGCGGTCTCTTCATTTCCCGAGCCTAATTCTGGCCTTAGCGAAGACTATAGCTCGAAGGTTTTCCAAGACATTGGAGAGAAGACCATCCACAGAAAAACAAACAACAGAACAGTAACGGTCAGTCTAGTCTCTGGCAATGAAGAGGCAAAGGCGTTGGAAAAGGAAATTCGTGCGCATGTAGCACAGAACACAGGATGGCAGAAGAAAGAGGCGCAAAAAGACGAAAGCAGCGCAAAGGAAGAGGAAAAACCCGGGAAAATCCAAAACAAAACAGGAACATGGAGTAAAAACGCCGAAAAACCAGCAACATCAAGAAAACTGAACGCAGGTGCCAAGAGCTTCGATCCGTGCACTGCAGCAAGGAAGACATTCTTCATCCAAACCTCTAAGTCCAAGAACGCAAAAGAGAACTGCTGGGTTGAAAAAGAGTTTGAGGAAGCGCAGTGGGGATCTGGCCCATCCTTCCGCAGTCTTCAGAAAATCTACCATAACAACGACAAAAAGCCTCAACAGTGAAGAATCGCTCCTCTAATAAACTCGATGTCAAAAATATTCATTCAATTGGCAAGTAGCTGCAATTTAGCATGCGGGACAGGGAGGATGTATTAGATGGTGTATTCTATTCCTACTACCTAAATAGGGGCGGTAGTTAGAGCCATGGGTACATAGCATCATAATAGCATAACAAAAGAGTATCCAACCGATCTATCATATCTATCAGACCCATCTATCTATCTACCCTACCAACCTACCATACCCTACCTACCCCACATCAGTTCGCAGCTGGTAGCTTGAAAAACTCTTCGATGCACTTTCTATCTCTTGCGTAGTACTCTTCCGCTTTTTCATCGGTGCTTTTTACCATTTGCGGAAAGTCTATGATTCTTACTCTTTTGTAGTCTCTCCTTATCATGATGTTGAACTCGTTGAAGTCTCCGTGTACGTACCCTTCGTCTTTGATTGCGTCAAGGATCTTCACGAGCGCCTCTTTTAGCGATGCGGGAAGCGTCAAATGAGGCGCAGGCACCTTCGAAAGCGCAACGTACTCCGACAAATACTCCATTATCACCACGTGCCTGTTCTGTGATAGCGGCTGCGGAATTGGGATCTTTCCGCTCAGACTCTGCATGTGCTCGTACTCTTTCTCTGCAGACAGACGCGACAGGTACATCCACGTCGCGTGTTTCCTGTTTTCGTGGTAATCTCTTTTGTTCTTAACGGCTTTGAAGCAGGTTCTTCCGAGCCTATGTATTTTAACGCAGACAAGCTTCTTTGCCTCCGTAGCTCCTATGTACACGTCGGACTCTTTTCCAACTCCTATCTTATCTCCCAGGCTGTGGAGCGCTCCTTCTTTTGCTAGCGCGTAGAGCGCCAGGTTATCGTACCCCGTGTATGTTAGCGCGTACCCCTCGTACGCCGGAGTCGGCACTCTTTTGATAAATTTCTGCTTCACTAAGTCCGTGAATACCGTTTCAAGGTTGCATTTCGTTCTGGAAATCTTCGAAATAAGCTCCACGGGCACCGACTCGTGGTTTTTGCTTCCCATTTCGATGCTCAGAAGGACTCTGAAGTGGTCTGAGCTGAAAAACTCCGCCTGCACGCACGTGAATCTCATTGGTCGAACGCGTCTTTGAAAAGTTTTTTCGAAAATAGGCCGTACTCCTCTGCTACTCTGTACCCAAAGAGCACGATGTACGGGAACCTTTCGAGAAAGTAGCTGATATACGCGAGAAAATCGTTTTTGAAATAGTCCCTCCCCCTTTCCGGCAGCGACTGGAAATGTCTTCCGTTATTTCTGATAATTCTGAAAAGGTCCCTGAGCGACCCTCTGTTGTAGTGGTACCTTCCTTCCTGCGACAGGCAGAAGTAGAGGTCTGGGTGGATGCGGGAGCCCCAGTTGCAAACGGACCTGTCTATCTTTTTAAACTCTCTGCTTGCCTCTATAATGGTGTCCTCTTTAAACTGCAGGACGTAGTCGCTGAAATGCGCGATAAACTCGAACTTTTTCAGCTCGTTCCAGAACAGCGGATGTTTCACAGCAAGATCGCACGAGCTCTTTGTCGAGCGGATCAGGAGAGAAACGCAGTCTTGGAGCTCCGGAAGGATTCTCTCCTCTGGTTTTTCTAATCTTTGCCGGTATTTCTGCGATTCGCAAAGTTCCCGCACTTTTTCGAAGCAGATTTCGCAATCTTCTCTTTTTTCCTCTTCTTTTTGATCTTCACCCTCTATATCTTTAATTATCGAGCCTCTTGATAGGGCCAAGCACATCATAACGCCTAGTCTAGCCGTATCTTCTTCAAACAGAGCTCTTCCTTCCTCTTATTTTTCACCAATTGAATCTACTCCCAAAAGAGCTATCTTTCCGTTTGATTTTCTCATGAAGATATTTTTCAAACTGAGATCTATATTTCTGCATCCTTTTTCGTGTATCGATCTAACGGTTTTTATCACCTCCAAAACAGCGTGTTTCTTCTCTTCTATTCTGCCGCTGTTTGCAATCTCGCTCAGGGACTCCAGGTCTCCGTTGAATACCACCTCTGCTATGTCCTTTTTCATTTCCACGTACACGACGCAGTTATCCATTCCGATACTCTTCAATAAGCTAAGTCCCTCGAGCTTTTTTCTCTCCTCTGCTCTGGCTCTGTTCAGCTCCAGTACCAGCACAGGCTTTATTTTAAAAAGAAACCCTCTTTTGAACATGTGGTACGTGCTGTTCTTGCTGGTCTCAATAGGGGATCTCTCCTGTTTTGAGATCCGAAGATAAAGAGATCCCGCAGCGAACAGGCAAATGAAGAGGAGACCGGTGTACTCCACGAACATAAGGATGTTTTTAGTCTTATTCTCATCCTCTTCGTCTATCACTGTGATGTGCGCCTCTGTTAAGTAGACGTATCCGTCGTATTTTCTCAGTAAATAGATTTTTTCGGTATTATACGACTGCTCTATTCGTTTGATGTCTTCTAGCACCGCGGAGTTCCTCTTTACTTGCGTCTTTTTGAGCGGACACCTCACGCTTCTTCTGACGCTCACAAGCTCTCTCGATGTATTTGCCACTCTGCTAACTATTTCATCGTAGATCAGCACAAGCACGTATTTTTCTATTCGGATGTAATCGATCCCTATTCGCTGCTCCTGTACTACGACGGACTTCCCGTAGATGAGAGCGTGTGGAAGCGCTTGAAGGTACGGGGTGGTGTTTTTTGACTCTAAAATCTCCATCAGAGCCTCTTCCTGTCCGATCTCGTCCTGTTTTACTATGTGCGCTAGAGGATTCTTATCGCGTAGCGTCTCTACCCCTTCTGCTGTTCTTATGTTAGAGAGATCTCCATCTACATAGCCGTTTTTTCTACGTTCAGTTAGACCGCTATCTCTAACATATCCCTCTCTATTCGGCGTTTTTCCGGTTGCATACGTTTTGTTCGTCGTTCTGCCTATTCCTCTGCCTATTCCTGTATCCATTCCACTATCTACCCCACCATCTACACCTCCAACCACCCCACTATCTACACCTCTGCCTATTGCCCTATCTACCCCTCCAACCACCCCATCAACCGTCTCTCCATCTACCCCATCAACCACCTCTCCATCTACCGCACTATCTACCTCATCAACCACTCCACCATCTACCCCACCAACCACCCCTCTGCCATCTAATTCCGTTTGCAAAATAGCGCCATTGGCAACTTTCCTTCCTGCCCCTGCACAGGCCCAGTCCTTCATGTCTATCTCTATTTCCACTTTGAGAAGCTCTGTGTTGTACAGATAGAGAACGCTGTCCGCTTCAAACATGAGCCTGTTTCTCAAAACTCCTGTCTCCTTCGATATGCTGGACAGAGAGCCCAACACACCCCTGAAACACACAAGAGAGCACAAGAGCGCCCTGGGACTAAGCTCGCACCACCTCATGAATTTTTTTAATGAGGATTTTGGAGAAAGTGAAGCTCGTCCTCTCAGCTACCGAGAACGAGAGGGAAAGAGTAAACGAGCAGATAAGAAGGTACTTAGAGAAAATAAACAAGAGAAAAAGCCCGTATCTGATAGTCTCTTCGTACATTGAAGATGAAATCGCAGAAAAAGAGGAACCAACTGAAGATCTCACAGTGCAGGAGAAAACAAACGCAATCGCGTTCCTTAACAAAAGACTCTCGCAAATTAATAACACAGAAGAAAAAGTCGCGATGATCTGCAACTACACGTACGCGTACGTAAGAGAGAACGTGCATCCGAGCAAAATTAACTCGTTTACAAAGATACTGATTAAAAGGGTTCTTGAACAGATCAAAGTGCAGGTGTCTGCGAATCCGCCGTCCTCTCTCGGGTACTCTCTTTTTCTTATATTTCTGTCTAAACAGTTCCCAAATATCATAAAAGCGTACAAAAGAACGATATTTACGAGCGTTCTGTCGCTCGATTACGTGCTGGGGATGTACAGGGTGTACTTCGTGATTCTGAAAGAGACAAAAAATCTAGAAGAGGCGTGGGCTTTTGGCGTCGAACTCGCTAACTACGTAGAAAACACCGAGAACACGTTCAATCCGTGCGTTCTCCACGTATTTCTCGAAGTTCTTAATGAGACTATGCGGAGAGCCTACAAAAACGCGTGGCACAGCGTGGAGAAGTGCATCCTTACGCAGTACCTCCCAGTTCTTAGCAGCTCGTTTTCAAAAGACACGTACTGCATCAGGAAAATTTTGACTTCCTAACACGGCAATGCACCCCGTCTCCTATCTGCTGTACCGCGTTGGTGCATGAAATATGATTGCTGGATTGTAGTCCGCTAGCATGCTGTTGGCGTGGTTAGGCAGTATCCTACGTGGTATTTTTCAGATAAGTACGGGACATAAAATAGATATCGGGGTGGAAAGAATGCTACGCGTGAGGTCTCTTTTCTATTTATCAAGATCTTCCTTCGCTCGCGTTGCCAGCCATTACTGGCAATAAATATCTCTTGTTAGTACTGCTCGGTTTGCTAGGGCTGAGAAGGTGCGCTGCGCTTGTATCTTTTGGCTACCAGGACTGCCAAGGTCTTCTTGCTATTTCAATTGGTCCACCGGATATCTACACCTGCAATTGCCTTATCAGGATATGTGCTGATCTGGAACAAATATATCAACGAATTAGATGTCACTCTGCCACTCTACTTATCAGCCAATGCCACTATGCCGTCCTACCTATCATTCAATGTGACTCTACCGTCCTAATACCACTCTATCACTCTGCCGTCCTGATACCACTCTGTCATCATAATACCACTCTAACACCTTACCTATCAGTCAATGCCACCCTACCACCTTCTTACCATCCTAATGACCTGCCATTTATTAATCACTATCACTCTAGCACTCTAGCGTTCTAGCGTCTTCCCACCTTCTGGTCTCTGTCCGTTTCCAACAGGTACAGCATGTCTCCTACCCTGATTGGCCCCTCTACAACTCTTGTCAGGGTTCTGTTGCTGTCGAGGAGTTTTACCGTTATGTAGTGGCACCCGCCTCCTGGCCCTGTTCTTGTTATCACACCTGTGACTTCTGCGAGCGCTTGTTTTTCTCCTTCCATTTATCCGAAAAAAAATGAAAACTTTTATATGGAGCTTGGAAGAAAAATCCTTCAAGAGCTTTCGCATGGCACGTCGTACTACGACCTACTTAGCAGAAGAGAAGACGAAATAGAGAAAATAGAGAAGATACTTGCTAAAGGAAAAGTCCCGTCTGTTTTCAGGCTGCACACAAGAGAGTACGAAATATCTCCAAAATCGCCGGAAGACTACCTTGCGCTGATCGGGCTGCTGGACGTTAAGAAAACAAAGTATATCGCGCTGAAGGACATAGTAGAGCTGGTGGTTGGGTACCCGCATACTTACCACCCTGTGAAGGAGAAAATAGGAGAGATATTGCGAGAGGCGTCTAAAGAGAACATAAAAAAGCAAAAGAAGCTTGACCCGTCGCTTTTCCGAGCGCTGTGCACTCTGATGTGCAGAAACACGAAGTGCATGGCAGAAGCCGTTATTTTACCGTGGATCAGGGAGGGAATGACAAACACGGCGGCCCTGGTGCTGAGCAGAGTTATTATGAAAAGCAGTTCGGAAAGAGAGTACATGGAGGAGTTTCTGGAGAGGCTGATGGAAGAGAGCGAATCCAGCGTGACTTTCATTTTGATTGTGTCGGTGCTGATTAAGAAGATCAAGTTTGGAAAGCCAACGGTAGAAAAGATCGAAAAATACATTTTTGACACAGGAAGCGAAGTAGAGAGGAGCCTAGCATGGAACAAGCTGGTTCTTGCGTTTGTCCGAGGGTACAAGGACGCGGCAGATCTTAGAAGAGTAGAAGAGAGGTACAGAGAAATAGAGAGAGAAAGTAAGTTAACAGAAATAGAGAAAGAAATACTGAGAGAAATAGAAGGCAGCGTTACCGAAGAAAAGTGCTAGTGCGGGTATTGAAGAGATGAGGAACAGGTCAAACGCTGTGCAGGGGTACCACAGAGAGTATGAAATATTACCATGAACAGGACTAACAATATTATGACCGCCACTATCGACAAACCATGACTATCTCTAACAATATCATGCCCATCTCTGACAATAGATATAACTACCCGAGCCGTGCATTGATAATCACCAGTATAGAGATCAAGCACAGATCAGTGATATGGCAAGTTGAGCTATCAGCCAATTCTGCCATCTGCATAAACAGCTCAAAATCCAATAAAGACGAAAAACCCAAGCAGTGGTTCAACGTCCAGTAGTAACTTTCGGGTACTAAATAGATTACATTTCAATCAAACAGGTACCACTCATTCTCTCTTGTTAGGGTACGCCTGCACTTGCAATATATGCTGGACGGGCATCTATTGGTCTGCAGTTTTACGCGAGATAGATTGTGAAAGGCTTTGTTCGACTTGCTCCACTATGTGACATGTGATAGATGCGTGTCTTGTGGAGCCACTTACGGAACGGTCTTACAGGGGCACGGAACCATGGAGATAGCGAATCATCCAAAGGGACGTGGACCACGGAGAGGAAAAATGATCCAACAACGGAGGATAAAAAACAACCAATCGGTTCGTTATGACATAAAATGAAGAATCTCGGGGAGGGCATGCGAAGAAAAAGATACGAGAGCGCTGTATGTCTTTTACTTTTGGTGGCTTTCTGTGTAAATAGCGTGTATTCATCGAGTGCCACAGAGGAAGCGGTGGGTAGCCTCAAGGACAACCTAACACATCTAACAAACCAGGAAAAAGAACAGATAGTTAGGGTTTTTGAAAATACGCTAGAAAAAGGCTTTGATGAAAAAAGCGCCGGTCTTCTAGATAGGGTCTATATATTGAAAGAAAACGAAAAAGTAGAAAAAGTTTCCAAGGATATTTCTCCAAGCACGCCGACAGAAAGCGTAAAAGAGGAAAAAGGCGGGGTGAAAGCCGCTCAAAAAGAAGAGCCGAAAGAAACAACAGAGGCTGAAGAAGTGCCTGAGGAGATAAGCCCTCCTATGGAAGAGGAATCAAGCGGGGAGTTTGCATCTGCTGAAAGTGAGCTGATCAACGTTCCAAGCGAGTACTCTTCATCTGAAAAAGAACAAAAGGCACAACCGGAAGTAAAACAAGAAGCTGGTGTAGGAGAAACACCGAAGGAGGCCGAGAAGAAAAACGAACCAGAAAAAGAGACTAAGACTGCAGGTGGCGTGTTTACTGCTGAGGAGCCTAAAGAGGAGCCAAAAGTTACAGGTGAGATTCCTACTACTGAAAAGCCAAAAGAGGAGCCTAAAGCTGCAGGTGCCATATCTACTACTGAAAAGCCAAAAGAAGAAGTAACAGCTGCAGGTGCTAAGCCTACTACTGAGGAGCAAAAAGAGGAGCCTAAGACTGAAAGTGCGATGCCTACTGCTGAAAAGCCAAAAGAAGAGGTTACAACTACAGGAGAGATTCCTACTGGTCAACAGCCAAAAGAGGAAGTGGCAGCTGCAGGTGGAGTGTTTACTACTGAGGAACCAAAAGAGGTAATGAAGACTGAAAGTGGGATGCCTACTGGTCAACAGGCAGAAGAAGAGGTGAAACCTGAAAGTGGGATGCCTACTGTTGAGCAACCAAAAGAGGAGCCTATGACTGAAAGTACGATGTCTACTACTGAGGGGCCACATGAAGAGGCTAAGATTGCAGGTGCTATGCCTATCGCTGAGAAGCCAAAAGAAGAGGTTACAACTGAAATGAAACCTGATTTAGGTACAGAGAAAGAAAAGGCTGAAGAGATTGGGAAAAAACAAGGAGAAAAGACCGAGGGAACCAGTAAACCAGAAGAATATGAAATGTTACGAAAGATAATAGCCGAAAAGAAAGAAGAAGAAAAGGCAAGGCCAGAGGTAAAACAAGAGACTAGTGGACCGGTTGAAGTAGGTGGAGTAGGTGAAAAAGAGGAAACAGCTAAGAAAGGCGAAGTAGGTGAAGAAGAGCAACAAGTTGCAGAAGGTGAAGCAGGTATGCAAAGTGAAGTAGGTCAACCTGTTAAGAAAGATGAACCGGGTGAAAAAGGTGAGTCGGTTAAAGAAGGCGCAGTAAGTGCAGTAGGTCAAACAACTGAACCAGCTAAAGAGCTTGGATTAGGTGAAGAAGATGAATCAAGTGAAGTAGGTCAAATAACTGAAGCGGTTAAGGAAGGTGAAGCAGTTCAACCGACTGAGCCAGTTAAGGAAGCTGAAACGACTGAAGAGGTTGAGCCAAGTGCATTAGGTAAAGTAGGTCAAGAGGTTAAACCGAGTGAAACAGTTAAGGAAGGTGAAGTAGGTGCAAAAATCGAAGCAGATGAACCTTCTGAGACAGGTGAAGTAGTTGAGGAAAGTGAAGAATCTAAGACAGAAGAAACACCAAAAACGACTGAAATAAGTGAACCAGGTAAAACAGCAGAAGTAACTGAACCGGGTAAACCAGCTGAAGTAACTGAATCACCAAAAACAACTCAAGTAACTGAACCACCAACAACGACTGCATTAGGCGAACCGCCAAAAACAGCTGAAAAGGAAGTTGAATACGCAATTGGACCAAAATCCGAATCAAAAACAGAAGAGAAAGCATCTCAACCGCAACTATCACCAGAAGGCGAAGAAAAAGCCTCAGAAAAGCCAGAACAGGCTCTACCAGAAACAGAAACCCAACCGTCTAAAGAGAAAAAACCAGATCAGTTGGAGGTATTAAAAGCAGAGCTAAGTAGGGCATCTGAATCTCGCACTCTAGAACCAGAAACAACTCAGCAGAGTGGAGTAGAAAAGAGCGAAGGAGCCCCTGCAGTTAGTAAAACAGAGGAAAGTGAGAAACGACATGAAGAACCTGCGATTGGCCCTGGCGTACCCGCAAAAGAATCTGAGCAAAGACAACCTCTCAAATCAAATGTTGAGAAAAAGGCGCCCGAAAGTTCAGAAGAGTTCGAAAAAGAGAGGCTGAGTTCTGGTGGAGCTGAAACAAAAACGTTCACTGAGCAATCTATCGAAGATGATGTGGTCCACATAAAATCAAACTTCGACCCGGAGGCCTTCAAGCAACAAAGCCTGCAGAAATAAACTGGACTGACTAAATATATACCAACTGTTTTTTTCAAATGTTTTTAGCACAATGAGCAGGGAGTTCGAGAATTTGCTTAGAGAGACCCAAGAGCTGGCAAGAAGCAAGAGAGCAGTGGACAAAGAAAAGCTGCACAGCAAAATACTCGCGCTCTATATGTATTTAGAAAGAGGAGAGCGAAAAAACCACAAGTACGTGGAGGAGTACAACAAGCTAGCGGAAGAGTGCAAAGAGAAAGAGATAAGGGGAATAAAGCTGTACAAGAACAGAGACGTAGAGGAGGAAAAGGAAATTGCAAGGAAAAGAGAAGATGTAAAAAAAGCAGAGAGAACAGAGCAGATAGCGGCGTCTATTCTAGAGCACAGCAGGACCCTGAAGAAAAAGACAGAAGCGTTTGGGGCAATGGTGGACATAAGCAAGGACTTAGTGGAGAAGGTTGCAGCAAGCGTTAGAAAAAACGTGTACAGCGTTGAGAAGGGAGTTGAGCAGTTAGAAAAGAGGCATTGGTGGTCTTTTACAACGAGAAACACCGTTGCAATGGTTATTTTTGTTATTATTGTGTTTATCTTCATGTACTTCTTTATTAGAATATCCTGATTGGACGGGTGCAGATTTGTGGCGTATTAGAGGCGTGGGTGCCAGAGGTTGGCGCACATTAGCGTGAGCTCATATGTGGCAGAAGTTCGAGTAGTTGAGTGGTACTTAGAGATAGAGGGAGGAGTTTCCTTTTCTGTGGTAGAGGAAGTCGGAGATACAGAACGGGCGGTGGACGGTGACGGTCGAATAGAGCAGAGAAGGCGGCATGTGGTCTTTTACAAATAAGGAAAAGTCGTTATATTTAGCAACAACGCCTTTTCTGTCAAGGGTGTACAGATGCATCACGAAAAGATCGATTGGAAAGATGTTCAGGTCGCAGTTGAACTCCGAAGAGTGCGAAGACTCCCCTTTTAGGCTGGTTGATACAAAAAAGACGTTATCAGGAAGCGCAGACACATCGACAAGGGTGTCTGACTGGCAGGTATCGGAAATAAACAGGACGCTTTTCAATCTTCGTACCGCCTGCAATCTGATCAGCGCGCTGGTTATATCTGCTGTGTAGAGGTACTCGCGGTTGCAGTGCTTGATAAAGCCGTCTCCTCCATGCCCTGTGATGTAGATAAGAAGGTTGGTGTCCTGGTCAGCGCCTTCCATAACGGGGTCTTCTCCTGCGATCATGTTAAGTATGTCGAAATAGGAGGAGGAGCGCTGCGGAGTTTCGGCGATTTCCCTTCTGTGGACCATGTCGTTGCCAATGCAGAGGTGCTTGAAGGGGTTTCTTGTGTTTTTGAGGATGTTTTCCTTGATGAACACCGAGATGTTCTCTTTTGGGTAGCCATTTTTCAGGAGAATGGTTTGGAGAGCGAGTACATTCGAAAAGTGCCGGTAGTTTTCGTACTGGAACGAACAGTTGATGAGTATTGCTTTGTTTTTGCTCAGCACGCGCTCTATTAGAGATATAAGAAATAGAAGAGAGCCTACACAGGGTTTCCGACTTCTCATAAATACGCAAAACTATTTCAAATATAAGCGGGCACGTAGAGTTTGTGGGCATGTGGTGGGGTGGATACGAGGTGGGGTAGGTATGAGGTAAGTGTATGATGGGTATGTGGTGGAGTAGATATCAGGTTGGTATCAGGTGGGTGTATGATGTATATCAGATGAATAGTCCATGGGTATCAGGTGGATATCAGATGCACACTCACACTGCCACCACGTCATATCTACGCCATCATACACCCGCCTTCTATCTTTGTACTGTCTGCTTTTAGATCTGTGTTTATGTTGGTGCACCTTCAAAAACTGTTAGTTGAGAAGACCTCTCTGTCATCTCATTCTTTTATTTTATCGCATATTTATACCCGTACTAGTTACCTGATTAGGATACTGCCTGATCTGGCGGTCTGTCAAAATATGCTATAACACTGTTAATCCAGAAAACACATAGCCGATATACAAAGATCTCTGCGGTTCTATGCGCTCTGCTTCTGTATTTTTCTTCGAAGCGACTCTGCAGGGGTTGACCAGCCAACAGTTTTTGTCTCGACGATCGAAACCTTCGGGACATCTGTTTTTTTGTCTTTGCTTATCTTTGAGTTGATGCCAACGATCATCAGCAGCGTCATAAGCAACCCAAGGCCCGCTGTGAAGGCGAATATCTTAGCGTAGTTAGTCAGCTCCTTCGTGCACAGTGCGCTTGCCCGCTTCATAACCTCGTTAAAGGACATGTTTGTGAAGTCTTCGTGAGGATTTGCCGCCTGAAGAACCGAAGAGATAAGAACCACAAAAGTGTTTTCATTTGGATTCACGCTGTGAAGTATTTCGTTCTGTATTTTGTTCATGTACACCATGTATATGTACGCCCCGATTCCTCCAATATATATAGTGTAGAAGAGCCCGAAAATAATCGCTATCTTCAAAGTGAACTTGCTTTTGCTATTTACAGAGGTCGAGGAGATCATCGCCATAAAAAGAGAACAGATCATGTTGTAGTTGAGGAACAGAGTGCTTCTGGTGCTGTCTGTTCTTCTGGACGTCAGAATAATCTCCAGCTGCTCGAGAGCTTTTGTGCAGTACATGTAGACAAGTATTGAGATCGTAGTTAGAAGCATGATGAAAGCCAGCACGTTCACAATTCTTCTTACGCATCTGTACACAACGTTTCCCATCCCTTCCAGGAAATTTCGGAGGTATTTATCCGCCGACCAACTATTTCGCAAAGATCCCACCAATCACCATCTTCTCAGATCCACTCGAAGGTAGGTGGGTTTGGCGGATAGGAGGGGGACTGAATAGGGGTGATCGATAGGTAGGGATGGTAGATGCGTAGAGGTGGTGCATTGATAGAGGTGATCGATGTGTAGAGGTGATGTATGGATAAGGATGATAGATGGATAAGGGTGCTCAACCGATCTAATACAACAGAACTCACAACTAAATGGTGCAGGCTGGGGTATTTAAGTGAATAGCTTGTGTAAGGGCACCTTAAAGCGTACACCGGGCTAATAAACTATGACTACTGCCAGCAGATAATATCTGAGAGGTCCTGCACACCCTATCTTTCTTCTATTCTTTTTACCATCTCCAGTATCCCTTCTATATCTACATCCGGCACCCGTATCTCTGTGTTAATAAAAGAGACCGAGTGCACCGCGTCTTCGTCTTTTCTTGCGCTTGGCCGATAGTTCTTCTCCTTCAGCGCGAGCTCCACCAGCTCTCCTGCGTCCACGGTGCTGCTGATAACGCGTATGCTAGCTCTTTTCCTTAGCTTCTCTATCTCAATCTCGATTTCCGCTATCTCCCTATCTATTTTATCAGCGAGCCCCCTCGAGCTGACTAGGTCCCTTCTTTTCTCCTCTATTTCCTCTTTTCTGACCCTTTTGTTCCTCTTTTCGATCTCGTGGTAGCTGCTGTCCACGTAATAAACCGTGTTTTTCAGCACCTCCTCGACCACCTCGTGAAATATTTCCCCAAAACTGCTCATATACTGCGACATTTGTTTTGCAATGAAAGAATTTTCAGCAATAGAGGAAGAAGGAGAGAGAGCGGTTGCAGAGCATCTGAAAGCCCAGGGGTTCTTCGAAAACGAAAAAGAGGCAATTGAACGCGAAAGAGTGCTCGGGATACTGAACAACCTCGTCAGCAAGTTTGTATACGAAATAGCACAGAAAGAGAACATCCTCTTAGAAAAAAAGAACGCGTCGAAAATATTCACCTTTGGAAGCTACAGGCTGGGAGTGCACGCGTCAGGAGCCGACATCGACGCCCTGTGCGTGGTCCCAAACTTTGTTGGACGCAGCGAGTTTTTTTCGAAGTTTTACGAAGATCTATCGAGAGAGAAGTGCATCAGCGGGCTGACAAAGGTAGCAAACACGTTTGTGCCTCTAATAAAGTTCAAAATATACTCGATCCCAATAGATCTGGTCTTTGCCCGACTCGATCTCCCCTCTATTCCGCAAAACATCGATCTGCTGGACGATAAGCTGTTGAAGCACATGGACGAAAAGTGCATACTGAGCTTGAACGGGAACAGAGTAACCGACGAAGTGCTGAAGTCCGTGCCAAACGTCGAAACGTTCCACAAGGCGTTGCGCTTCGTTAAGTACTGGGGACAGACGCGGTGCGTATACGGGCACAGCTACGGGTACTTCGGAGGAATTGCGTACGCGATATGCGTTGCAAAGATCTGCCAAATGTACCCTTCGCTGGGCCCCTTCCAGACCATCGCGAAGTTCTTCCACGTGTTCGCGAAATGGCCGTGGCCGCAGCCGGTCATAATAAAAGAGGTCGAAGACTGTAACTATAACCTGAAGGTGTGGAACCCAAAGGCAAACCCTGCGCACAAGAGCGACAAGATGCCGGTGATAACGCCTGCGTACCCCTCGATATGCTCAACACACAACATAACACTAAGTACTCTAACGGCGATAAAAAGAGAGCTGACAAGAGCCGTTGGAATATTCGAAAAGATCGGAAAAGACGAAATAACCGTTGAAAACGGAATTAAAACCCTCTGCGAGCCGTCAGACTTCTTCTCAAGGCACAAAAACTACATCGCGGTCGCTATGGCAGGCGACCAATCGAAAGAGTTCCACAGGTTCCTGGGATACGCAGAGTCTCGGATGAGGATGCTCGCGCTGAAGATAGAAGCGCTCGAAAACGTCGCGTACTCCTACGTCTTCCCAAAAAAATACGTCTTAGAGGAAACAACGCCGAAAGACAACCCGATACTTGCAAAAATGAAGGGAAAAGAGGGCGTGTACACCTTCTGCGTGGTGTTCATCGGGGTGGAGTTCTCTTCTGCCAAGCTTCCGATAGATACGCCGAGAAAAATGAACCTCAGCAGGCCCGTGTCGGAGTTCAAGGCGATGCTGGAGCAGTACGAGCAGGAAGAGGAGAGCGAAATACTCTACGAGGTAATTCCAGCTAAGCAAAAAAACGCCGAAGAGATGCTGAAGGTGCTCAGCGATAAAAAAAGAAAGAGAAAAACAGAAGAGGCTAATGAAGAGGTGAAAAAAAGATGAATAAATTTTATTTATGAGAATAGCTCAGATCCAGTCGTACTCGGAGGTGACAAGAATGTCCATAAGGGTGTTTTTTTGGTTCTTCATGGGGTCTTTTCCGTTTTACTACTGCGTGTACCACCTGGGGTTTGTCGAGTATGTTGCTAACCCGATTCCGATCCACATCAAAGACTCTCTGTCGTGTGTGCGCAGCTACGTGTTTGAGTGTCTTGGAATTATTTTGGTTGGGAATATTGCGATGTGCGGGTCTCTGTTTGCGGTGTACGGCGCGTCTTCTTATCTGATATCAAAGCAGGTGGCGTATCTGATAAGCGTTTTCACTTTTCCGATGATGTTAACAGGGGTGTACTATCTGCTGAGCGGGATGTTCAGCGGGGGCGGAGAGGGGTCTGGCGCGATATACGCCGCTCCTGTGATCTTTTTCGGGGCTGTGGTGGTCTCTCTGATGCCTCCGTTTTGCAGAAGAAGGGCCTACATCATCAAAGCGCAGTTTGTAACGGCTGTCAAGGTTGTGAAGATGTTCATTCGGCTGGTGCTGATCCAGAGATCGGTTGCGATGCTTTTTCCGGCTTTTTTTGGGCTGGTCTACCTGGGGTTCCTGCTTATCCACAGATCTGTGAAAAAACAGATAGAAACGACCGTTTTGGAAGAGACGCTTCACAAATTTTTCCTTCTATTTCTGGACTTTTTGGAAAGGGTGCTGACGTCGTACTTTATCGTCAAAACGTGGTTCAGGGTGCAGAAGGCTCCGGACTCCAGCAAAAGCGCTGCAATTCTCGGCCTTTTTCTTCTGTTCTTTTTGTGCCTGTTTGTTGTCTTGTACTCTCTCTCGTGCGCGTTCAAGCCCCAGAGGTACGCGATGGTCGTTGCAATAGTCTACTACCTGGTGAAGTCTGTGGTTGAGTGGCTGATTCCGCTGTGCGTCGTGGGATACGCAGGGGGGTTCAGGTACGTCGACGTGTGGAACAGAAAGGGGTGGGTTAAAAAGCATTTCATCCACGGCATGTACTTCAGCATATCGAAGTTCTACGTGGCGCCGCTGATTGTGATTCCTCCGATGGCGTTCAACTACCACGTGTTTAACAGAGAGCACAAGGCTACGCCGTCGGAGCTTTCGATCTGTCTTTCTTTTCTCCGGCTAACCTCTGCGTATATCCACAGCTTTATCGAAAGCGGGGTCATAACTATCTTTATTGGCGAGAAGCTCGGGATTCTGTTGAGGAGCAGGAAGCGAGTGACTTACACGACAGTTGCGCCGCTGTACAGGAACATTTGCCAAGAGAATAGAGAAAGAACAGGGACGGCATATGTTCAGCCAGGATGAGATGCAGGCAAGGCGGTATTCGTTCTAACGGAAATATCAAAGCACGGGTTTTCTGATCTGGAGATGCGAGGATGTTGGCGCATCTTGGTCAGCTCCTGCTAAAATGTAGATAAGATTGTAAAAATATCCGGTTATGTAGGAATATCGAGTAAATGTTAGTGTAGTTATGGTTGTTCTTGTATATTGTTGGAGGGTGATGGTGTAGTGCTTGGGTTATTGTTGGTGTGTGATGGCACAGTGTTTGGGTTATTGTCGGTGTGCGGCGTATGCTGGGCACAGTGTTGTCCGAGAAGAGCACCGATTTCCAGGCCGAAGGTAAATAAAAAAGTGTAGCGTAGCTTTTCAAAAAAAAATACGGGACTGTTTTGGAAAAAAAGAGACCGGAGCTGGATCCTGCTGGCCGAGGAGTGTAGTTCTTTGTCCTTGCAGAATCGCTTAGGATTAGAGGGATGGGTAGAGTGGGTACAATGAGTGGAGTGAGTAGAATTGGTAGAGTGGGTAAAATGAGTAGAGTGGGTAGAGTAATTAGAATGAGTAGAATGGACACAATGCTTATAGTGAGTATTATGGGAACAATACGTAGACTGGGTATACTTCTTTTCTGCACAATGACCATTCAGGCACATAACAAAGACTGAGACGTATTTACTGCAGGTCCAAGAGCACCTTCCCAGCTGACTATGACCAGTACGACAAAAACCATTCACTTAGATACCCCGCAGCCAGCAGACCATTTATTTTATCGCATACCTATACTTTCACAGTTTCCCTTTGGGCAGTACTGGTTCTTCCAGAGACAACTGCAGCGTATCAAGTATCTAAACAGCTTAGAAACACCGCAGGACATTCCGACCCCACAGACTTGAACAGCACCTCCATAATTCCTCCAACGCTACGCCCCTGGCCTATCGCTCCCAAACAACCGCCTACCAACCACTTCCCTTCTAATTATTTCCTTAGTGTACCAGCTCTGTGCTGCGAGTATTCCCGCGTAGATCGGAAGCGTCTTTTCTATTTTCTGTTTCGCCCTGATCATGTAGAACGAGCGCACGAAGAGGCTCTCCCTGTCCGCCACAAGACACTTCACAAAGACAAGAACAGCTCCTCTGAACAGCGCCTCAGCAACCTCGCCTCGTTTACTGCCGGAATCTAACGCGCTTCTCAGCTCTTTTCCCTTCAGCGCGAGAAATATCCCTCCAAGACACACCGCACATGCTAAGAGCAGGCCGCCCATTCTCTGCACCACGCACGCGCAGAGCATCCACCCCACACACTCTCTTACGCACCGCATAAAATACTTCGGCGTCTCTTTTGCGCCTTCCACGGACCCTGTTAGCACGTACACGTACGCCAGCAGGTCCAAAACGCCTTCGCTGTCCGTCCCTGCCATAGGATTGAACCGGACCAAATGAATGAAGAAAATAAACAGCAAAGTGTCGGCAATGGCTTCTCCTGCTATTCTGTCGCCCTCTGCCACTTTTCTTCTCTCCTTCTCCCCGCTCCTTCTTGCATCCACCGCTATCCTGCATATTTCAGACGCTTTCCCCACGCTCAAACACACATACGAGAGCACAACGTAGAACAGCACTCCCGAACACCTTTTAAACATAATGATGGGTATTTAAGTGAATAATATTTAATAAAGATCTTTTACTCTTTGATCTGAGGTCTACACATAATTTGCAAATTCTGTTTCCTAGCCATATCAAAGACGAAAGGGTATTACTAAAAGTGCAAGTGCGTGGCGCCTTCTCAGCTCCATTAACGAGATAAGAATAGCCAGAGATAGCTGCTAAAACCTGCAAAAATACAATCGCACTGCGCCCAGCCCGTCCTACACTGCGCTAACTCTTCTCCTCAATCTCTATCATAATTTATTTGTCCAGCTCTGCCAAATCGCACCGCCCCCTTTTAAATAAACACCTCGGCTGCTCTTCCGCTAGCTCGGAGATAGAACGATTATGTTCGGCTAGTTCAAATACTGCTCTACGGACTCTTCACACAGCCCGCTTTTCTACAAAATTGCGATCTAGCGCCCCAGCTCCGTAGAACGACATATCCAAGCTCTGGCTACATCATAATCACGTTCCACCCGCGCTGCCCTTACTCCCATTCCACCCAAAAACCATCCATCCCACTCTCTATCTACACCCCGATTATGTTCTGCACCCTTTCCTTCCGAGTGTACGTGTAGAAGATGTCCATGCAGTAGCGCGAGATGTTTTTCGAGGTTGTGAAGTCTCTGTCCGTCAAAACATCCAACGGCACAAGGTTTCTCGACCGGTAGAACCTCGCGGCCTCTTTTTCGATCTCCTTGTCCAGCGCTGCCATAAAATACGCCAAAAACACGCTGTACACCGTGCATGCGAGAAGATACCCCTCCTTTGCCACAAAGTATCTGATAAGCAGGTTGCGCTCCTTATAAAACACCCCCAGCAACACCCCAGAGTACACCACCTGGAAGCACCCGATAATCAAAAAGTCCAAAAACGCGATCAGAATGTGGTACCCCCTCTTATGCTCCACAAAGTACTGGAGAACCGTGCTCCCTATCTCCGCCGCGCTTTTCTCCGCTGCAAACGACCGGCTCAGAAAAATAACCGTCGTCGTGTCTCTCTCCGATATCACAACGCTTTTTTCGTGCGCTCCCGATCTCCCGTACATGTAGTAAGCGATATACTGCCCAATGTTTGTGTGCTCCGCCATCTTCTTTATCTCCAGCAGTACGCCTTCCTCTTTGATCTTCAGCTTCTCGTTGCTCATTGGTCCGGACACGTCGGGGTTGATGTCTTTCACAATCAAGATCGAGATCGGCAGCACAAGAGCGAGGCAAAAGAGCAGGAACATCTTCTCCATCCCCCTGTCCCTGATCTTCACCACCCAGTTAAGCGCAAACAGCCCGAACGCCGCAGACTTCAGCACGCTTTTCCAATACTTAGAGAATTTGAACGTCATGCGCTTCTTTCTAACGCAAAACAGCTTCGCTAGCACCGTGTACAAAAGAACCACCCACACTATCCACCGCACGCTTGCCTCTTTTCCGATGTACTTGGTGTTCACGATAAACACCAGCGCGCCGCACGAGATCCCGTGTCTCACCGCGTAAGCAAGGAACAAAAGAGCGACTTTCCCGCGAAACCCCCTGTAGTACAGCATTCTCACGATGTTTACGGCTCCCCCTGCGCAGATCGAAAGATACCCGCCCAAAAACACTTTGCAAACCGTCTCGTCCCTTGCGTTCATTTTTTATTTGTTTCTCTAATTCTTTCAACTTTCCTCTAAAACCGCTGCGAAAAACTCTCACGCCCCAACTGCTCTGCTCGAAGGGTCCCGCGGACTTTTCCTCCCGCCCTCCAGCTGCGGGTTCAAAATAACAACGCTTGGCTGTCCCGAGTTGTTATTGTTGTTGTTTACAATGCTCCCAGAAGACCCAGAACCCGAAGACCCCTTAATTGAAAAAATAATAACCCATACGAGCACTATCGCTAGCACAAAAAATACAACCGCAAAAACAGCCGTTGTCGAACTCCATTGAAAAAACTCCATGCGCAGGAGGCGCCCTTCTTTATAAAGCAAGGATAATGCGTTTATTGGCCGGTTGCAGAATTGAGATCGCGTTTTTGAAATATCGCTCTGAACTTTCTTGATCGTTTCATCTCGGCTTTTCTCGACTCCTCTGTGGTCTCCACTATCACGTTAAATAGAGAGTCTTTTTCCTCGACGTGCTGCGGAACCCTCGCAAACATCGGGTTCGACCCAATGCACTCCACCATGTAAATGAACAGCTCTTCAACGTCTGTGGATATGTAAAGCAGCCCGTTGTCTTTTAGAACGTAGTGGTAGATGTCGAGCATAAAAGGCGAGATTATCCTGGCCTTGTGCTTCTTCTTTTTGAAGTGCGGGTCTGGGAAGAGAATGAACATCTTCTCTATCGATGTTTTTGGGAGGTAGTTTGGAAGAAACTTCATGCTGTTGGTCTTAACGACGTGGATGTTGGAAAAAGCGGAGGTATCCAGCGCTTTTCGCTCTGCACCTGCTTTTTCGCCTATCTGAGCGTATCTTTGGTCGTCCGAAACGCCGCTATCTGAGGTAATAGAACGTGTGGTGGTATTTGGCATATTACTTGGGCCTTCTTCTTGCGCGGTATCTCGGACTTTTTCTGTAATTTCTTTGGTTACATTTGAACCGCAATTAGATGGTGTCTCAATGGGAGCATTGGAAGAGGCGTGGTGCAAAGACCTCAGGTACTCTATTTTTTGTTGCACATAATCGACCAGCTTTGTTCTTATCTCCATTCCAAGTATCGTCTTATCTGGAAACTTTGCGGAGAGCTCGAAAAGGAGGCCGCCGTATCCGCAGCCGATGTCTACCATGTCTACTTTGCGCCCGTACGCCTCTGGAGATATCGGATACGTTATGTAGTGGTCTGAAAACGGGTTGGAGTGCGCTCTCTGCCTGTGGTCTCTTTTACGCGGCTCTTTCATAAAAATTATTAGAGACTGCGTAAATAACCGTAAAGCCTGTGGCAGGTAATGGGTGGTGAGGGTTGTGTAGGTGGTGAGGTGATAGGTGGTGGAGTAGTGAGGGATTGGTAGGTGGTGGGTGGTGGTCAGGTAATAGGTAGAAGCTATCATTATCACTCTCACTACCACTATAACTGTCACTACCACTATCACTCTCACTACCACTCTCACTATCACTATAACTGTCACTCTACCTGTCACTATCACTATAACTGTCACTATAACTAACTGTTTATTATAACGCGTTCACTTCAATATTTGTGTATGTTATGGAGAAATTCTTCTCAAGGATGTATTTGCACGATCTCTTCGCTTCTTCTTGGGACTCTCCTTTTCGAACGGTCACCTTGGCCATTCCGAGCACTTTTCTCCTATTTGTTGCCCATATCTTCAGGTCATCTACAGACTCTACTTGCGAAACCTGCATAAGAGTGCGTTTTGCCTCTTCTATATCGACAGGGGATATGTCCATCAGCATCCTCCACACTTCTTTTGCGAGTCTCCTGGAGCCCGCCACACAGACAATGCAACTGAGAATCGTGCACGCAAGGTCCACTCCGACGTATCCTGGGTCGATGTGCAGGGCAAGTGCGCTGATGCACATTCCAAGAGACTGCGCTAGATCGCTAAGTGCGTGAACGTATATCGAAGTAACCGCCATGTCGTCGCTGTTTTTGTTCATATACATAGATATTGCGACATTCGCCAGGTTGATTCCGATGGAGAATAAAGAGGCTGCAAAAAGCACAGACTTGTCCACCTTTTCCGGAGAAGATATTCGCATGAGGCTTGCCCAGAACAGGCAGAATGACGGAATCCAGAGAAGTGCGAGACTAACGCACGAAGTGAGCACCTCTAGCCTCTCGACTCCGAAGGTGTATTGCGGGGTGCCTGTGAATTTTCTGGCTACAAGAGAGGAGGTCACGTTGAGAGCTACTGTGAAGAGGTCTGCAAGCATGTGGAAGGCCTCTCCAAGCACGGACATCGCGTTGCTTTGGTGGTGTGCTGCGATCTCCACCAGAAGTAGCACGACTGTGTTGATGAGAATTAGACACATCCCGCTAGACTTCTTCATTATTTGCAAATAAAACGACCAGAAATGTCCATATGTAGAAATCCTGCAAAAATACGCAAAAATACGAGAGGTGCAATCGGGGCGTTGCAGGGTATATCTTGCAGTGTATGGGAACAGTTCTGGGAAGTCCAGGGGTAGAGTGCGGATGGTAGGGAGTGTATATTACAGGTGGCAATAACTATCATCAATAACGGTATTCCAACTACCAGCCACACCAGCATCCAAACTACCAGCCACTCTCCTAATGGTACCTACAAACTAGTACGTAAAAATACTTCACCTGTTACTGATAAACCTATGATTTATTAAGAGCGCCATAAAGAATTGTCGCCGACAAGTCTATATGCTTTTCCATTCACGGAAGACGCTATGTTGTCGCGTCTAGTTCACGTAATTTATAGTGATCCGGAAAATGATAGTCTATTATTTCATTTGGAAGAAGAAACTGGAAGAATTCGATTTCTTCGCTGT
>Ga0190275_10000028_pt1 | contig 195959 bp, 173 predicted proteins | sample Popmic550T_FD_133745 | JGI IMG/M metagenome (GOLD analysis project Ga0190275, IMG submission 133745) | Populus adjacent soil microbial communities from riparian zone of Yellowstone River, Montana, USA - 550 T | ecosystem: Environmental > Terrestrial > Soil > Riparian zone > Trees stand...
AGCGCCTCGACGTCGGGATGATCTTCGGCTTCGGAAAGGACGCGGGCGATGATCCGCCGCTGCTCGGTGATGCGCAGCCCCTTCTCCGCGCACAGCGCTTCGATGTCGATCCTGCGGGTCATGTCGAACCGCTTTAGCCGAAATGGCGTCGCGGTAAAGGCCGCCGGGGCGAAAGCCCCGGCGCCCTTTCAGCTTATTTGGCCGGGCGGCCGGCGCGGCGGCGCTTGGTGCCCAGGCCAATCTTCTTGGCGAGGGTCCGGCGCTGCTCGGCATAATTGGGAGCGACCATCGGATAGTCGCCGTTCAGGCCCCACTTCTGCCGATATTCGTCCGGGGTCATCTGATAGTGGGTCATCAAATGCCGCTTGAGCATCTTCAGCTTCTTACCGTCCTCGAGACAGACGATATAGTCGGGCTTGATCGACGAGCGAACCGATACGGCCGGCTCCGGCCGAACCGGAGCTTCCTCAGGCTTGGCGCCTAAGCCATTGAGTGCATTATGCACATTCGCGATCAGCTGCGGCAGGTCGTTGACCGCCACGCTGTTGTTGCTGACGTGCGCGGAAACGATGTCCGCAGTCAGGGTGATAAGGGTCTCAGTGAGTTCGTTGCTCTCAGCCATGCTTTCGCCTACAAAACTTTCTACCCACGGATGGTTGCGACTTGGCCCCTAGGGCTGCGAATGATCCGTTTTGGTGGTTTTTACAAGCGAAAATTAAACCGAATACAAAATGAGCTTATGCCCTCGAGTTTTTGGCGAGGGTAAGGGCGTCGAAAAGCTGGCCGTCCCGGCCGTTATAATAGTTTCGGCGACGCCCCACTTCTCGGTAGCCGTTTCGGCTGTAGAGGCTAACCGCATGATTTCCTTCGCGCACTTCGAGATGGAGTTGTTCGGCCCCTTTACTGGCGGCAACCGCGCCAAAGCGGTCGAGGAGCATCTGCCCGACACCTTTGCCTTGCGAAGACCGGTGAACCGCAAGCAACAGCAATTCGGCTTCGTCACGAACGATTCGACCCAGCGCGAAGCCGATCACGGCTTCGTCCTGGCGGGCCAGCGACAGCCAGACGCCCGTCATCGGCAGGAGCCCGGCGCATTGCGGGGCGGTCCAGGCTTCGCCGAAAGCGGGGTCGAAGCTGTCCTCCATCACCCGCATCACCGCCGCCAGCTCCGTGGGCCCGCCTTCCGATATGGCGATCCCGCCGGTCACGGCATCGGCTTCGCGTCGGGCGCTCGGCCGTAGATCGGGCGGGGCGGAAGCGAACGCAGGGCCGCGGGCAGGAGCCGCGCCTCCGCCGCCCGGGGCAGTGCGTCGAGCGCCTCCCCCGGGCCGCGCGCCGCGACCAGCGCGGCGGCGCCCGAGCCCGCGACCCGATGGGCGCTTATGGCCGCCGCCGCCGCCGCGGGCGGCAGGGAGCGGAGCGTGTCGAGCGGCCGCATCTCGTCCTCGCCGAAAGTCTGGACGAAAAGCTGCCCGTGTCCGCCTTCCAGCGCAACCGCGATCTCGCCGCCGGCCCCGGCCGACGCCGCCACCGCGGCCATCGAGGAATAGCCGGCGAGTGGGACGCCCCAGCCTATGGCCAGGCCGTGCGCGGCGGCGAGACCGACTCGGACTCCGGTGAAACTGCCCGGGCCGCAATCGACGAGTATCGAGTCCGGCCGGCGGCCCGCCAGAAGCGTCTCGATCATCGGCACCAGCCGCTCGGCATGGCCGCGGCCGACCAGCTCATGGCGCTCGTCGACGAGCACGTCGCCGTCGACAAGCGCGACGGAGCAGGCGGCGGTGGCGGTGTCGATGACGAGGATCATTGGGCCATAGCCGTCATTCCCGCGAAAGCGGGAATCCAGGCGGCGGTCATGACAGGATCGGAGTCAGCATGGATTCCCGCTTTCGCGGGAATGACGGTGCGCGTCAAACCGCCTCGACGGCCTCGACCTCGGGCACATAATGTTTGAGCAGGCTCTCGATGCCCTGCTTGAGAGTCATCGTCGAGGACGGGCAGCCCGAGCAGGCGCCGTGCAGGGCGAGGTAGACGGTGCCGTTGCGAAAGCCCCGGTAGACGATGTCGCCGCCGTCCTGGGCGACCGCCGGCCGAACCCGGGTCTCGATCAGCTCGCGAATCTCGGCGACGAGCGGCGCATCGGCCGGATCCTCGCCATAATCCTCGTCGCCCGGCACTTCGATCCCGGCCGCCGACGCCGCCCGGAACAAGGGCGCGTCGCTGGAGAAATGGTCGAGCAGGATGCTCAATATCTCCGGCTTCAGCCGGCTCCACTCGACGCCCGGAGCGGCGGTGACGGAGATGAAGTCGCGGCCGTAGAACACGCCTTCCACCTCGCCGGTGGAGAAGATCGCCTCGGCCAAAGGCGACACCTCGGCATCCTCCGGCGTGGCGAAATCGCGGGTTCCGGCCTCCATCACCCGAAGCCCGGGCAGGAACTTCAGGGTCGAGGGATTGGGGGTGGTCTCGGTCTGGATCAGCATAAGCAGGATGTGGGCCGATCGACGCGGCCGATCAAGGGGCGGAAAGGCATCTAAAATCCTCCCCCGGATTTCCGGGGGAGGGGGACCGCGCGAAGCGCGGTGGAGGGGTTCTTCGGAGTCCGTAAGGCCCCTCCACCATGCTTCGCATGGTCCCCCTCCCCGAGAAATCTCGGGGAGGAATTAAGAGCGCTAATAAGCCGCGGCGCGGAGCGGCAGCCGAAGCACCGGCCGGTGCCTTTCGTCCTCCACCTCGACCCAGCCGTCGTCGGAAAGCTCCTCGGCGCGCAGCCTTTTCTGAAGCACCGCGCTCGCCACCCGAAGCGCCCCGCTCAAGGCGGCGACGTCGTTCGGACAGCATTCGCCGACGACGTCGGTCGACTCATAGCCCTCGCAGGACACGTTGAAATAATAGCGTGGCACCCGCCTTTAACGCTCCGACCGGCTCGCCCGCCTCATTCCGCACGGCAATAAGCCTGTCAATCGTCCATCATTCGGCACGAAGGGCCGCCGCCGGGCGCAGGCGCGCGGCGCGCAAGGCGTGGCCGGACACGGTCAGGGCGGCGATCAGCAGCGCCAGTCCGCCCGCTGCGACGAACCAGCCCGGGTGAAGGACGATGCGTTCGGAAAAGCCGTTGAGCCAGCCGCGCATCAGCCACCAGGCGACCGGCCAGGCGATCAGGTTGGCGAGGAGAACGGGCCGGCTGAAATTATAGACCATCAGGGCGACGACGTCGCGATCGCGGGCGCCGAACACCTTGCGGATGGCGATTTCGAGCTTTCGGCGCTCGACGGTGAACGCCGCCAGCCCGAACAGGCCGAGGCAGGCGATAATGATGGCGAGGGCCGCGGCCAGCGCGAACACCTGCCCGCGTACGGCATCCGCCTCGTAATGCTCGGCAAGAGCGGCCTCGACCGGCCTGGCGCTGAAGGGCGTGTTCCCGGCGGCCTTGCGCCAGATCGGCTTCATCGCTCGGCCAAGCGCCGCGGGATCGGTTCCGGTGAACCGAACGAGCAGGAAAGCGAAGGCGGCCTCGTCGCGTACGTAGATCCTGGCGGCGACCGGCTCCCTCAGCGACCCGTAACGGACGTCGCCGATCACGCCCACTATGTCTCCCCGGCCCTGGGGCAGGATCACCTCCTGCCCGATCGCGTCCGCCGCACCCCGGAAATTCAGCCTTCTGACCGCGGCCTGGTTCAGCAGGATGTTGAACCTGTGCCGGCCGGACGGGGGCGCGGCCACGAGTTTTTCGAAGCTGGCCGATTCCGGAAGGGTATCGGCGGCCATGGCCGGAGAGAGATCGCGGCCGGCCAGGAGCGGGATGCCCATGGTCTGCAGAAAGCCGTAATCAATGGACGCGATCTCCAGATTTTCGACGTCCTTCGCACCCTGCCGCCGGACGCCCGCGGTGGTATAACCCTTGCTGGTCGGCGACCCTCCCGAAAGTGCCGCCCGAGTGACGCCCGGCAAATTCGCGATTTCTTCCCGCAGGGCGACCGCCGCGGGCCGCGCTTCCGGAATTGCCAGATTCTCGAGGGCCAGCAGCCCTTGAGGCCGGAAGCCGGGATCGGCGTCGCGGGCGAAGAGCGTCTGCGCATAGACGACGGCCGCGCAGACCATCAGCGCGATGGCGACGGCGAACTGCGCCACGACCAGCGCCTGGCGAAGCCGGCCGGAGCCGGAAGCGCCTGGCGAAGCGGACGCGCCGAGCACACGGCCCGGCTGGAAGCTCGAGAGGTAGACGGCCGGATAGAGGCCGCCGATCGCGCCGACTATCAAGATGAGCGCCAATGCCGGAAGCAGCACTCCGCCGGTTCCCAGGAAGACAAGGCTGAGCTGGAGATCGAGCAGGGCGTTGAAGAAGGGCAGCAGCAGTTCGACCAGGATGAGACCGCCGAGCGTGGCGAGAGCCGCATAGAGGATCGACTCGGCCATGAATTGCTGAATCAGCTGCCGCCGGCTTGCGCCCAATGCCTTGCGCAGGCCCACTTCGCGGGCGCGCCGGCTCGCCTGCGCCGTGCTCAAATTGGTGAAGTTGAAGCAGGCGATGAGCAGGATGAGCAGGGCAATGACGGCGAAGGACTTGACCGCCAGCTTATCGCCGCCGGGCCGCATCGCGCCTTGAAGGGCCGGCGCGAGATGGATGGCACGGATCGGAGCGAAGCGATAATCGAACGCCTGGTCCATAGGGCCGAGCGCGCGCTTCTCGAAGGCCGCCATCCCGGAGTTGATGGCGCCGGCGTCCGCTCCCGGGCGGAGCCTGGCGTAGACGAAGCTGTCGAAGCTTCCCCATTCCGCGCCGGGCGGCCCGGCATCCGCCGGACCGAAGCGGGCGATCAGACCCAGATCGAGATGGGTGTTCCCGGGAAGATCGGCGAGAAGGCCCGTAACCCGAAGGGTTCGGTTGCGGGCGCCGGTTTCGATGTCGACCGTTCGTCCGATCGGATCGCGGTCGCCGAAAAGGCTGCGCGCCTCCTTCCGAGTCAGGACCAGGCTCGCTGGGTCGCGAAGCGCCGTCGGTCCGTCGCCTTGTACGAAGGGGAGCTTGAACAGGTCGAAGAATTGAGGATCCGCGAGCAGGATTGGCTTGTGGACGGGCTCGCCGGCAAGCTTGACGGTCGCCATCGCCCTCGAGGCCGCCGTCATCGCCTCGATCTGGGGAAAGCCTCTCGGCATCGCGTCGGCGGCAATGCGCGGCGCCGCGGCGCTGTCGACCGGCTCCGGCCCCATCACCTTTATCCGGGTCTGGAGCTGGTGGATTCGTCCGGACTCCGGGATCCACCGGTCGTAACCGGTTTCGTACCGAACGTAGAGGAAGATGAGGAGAGCCGCGGCAATGCCGGTGGCCAGGCCGAAGACGTTGATCAGCGTGTACAGCCGGTTGTTACGCATGACGCGCAGCCCGACGGAGAGATAATTGAACCACATCGAAGCTTGCCCCCTGGGCCGGTCACGGAGCCTATGGGGGCCGGTCCAAGGTGTCAAAAAGTATCGAATGACGGATTCGGAAACAGATCGGCGCGCGGCTCAAGCAAATATCGCGCGTTTGAAGTAATGGTTTGATACTCAAATATTGAATAATTTCGACGCTCGCGCCGTGAGCTTAGATGAGCAGGCCGGGTCGGCGGTTGCGCGGCCGCTTCACTCCGCGGTCTTGAGGGTGGGCCCGTCCGTGCCCGGCGCGCCCGGGCTCGCCTTGCCTCCCCGCCCGCGCGCCGCGTCGGCTGAAAGCGGAAAGGCGGTGGTGCCCTTGACCAGCTCCATGGCGAAGCGGGAGGTGACGTTCTTCATCGGGAGTTCGGCGATCAGCCGCCGGTAGAAATCGTCATAAGCGTTCATGTTGGCGACGGCGACTCGAAGCAGATAGTCGACGTCGCCGGCCATCCGGTGGACCTCCATCACCTCGGGCATGGTGAGCACGGACTGGGCGAAGCGGTCCAGCCAGGCCTTCGAATGGTCGCCGGTCTCGATCTCGACGAAGACGGTGAGGCCGAGGCCGATGGCGTGGGGATCGAGCAGTGCGACCCGCCGGCGGATCACTCCGCTTTCCTCGAGTCGCTGGATCCGGCGCCAGCAGGGCGTCTGCGACAGCCCGACCCGATTGGCGATCTCGCCGACCGACACCGAAGCGTCTTCCTGAAGGATGGCCAAAATCCTGAGGTCGGTGCCGTCCATCTAATCTTTGTCCGGAATTGAGTATATTCTTCTAATAACTCGGACGGCCCGGCAATAATAGCGCCTTTTGCGCCCGGCCATTGAATCGGCTCTTTTTGGCGGATAACTTGGCTTTTCCAGGCGCGGGACAGGCAAATCCACCGCTGAAAGGAAGTTGCGGCACCTCCGTCGCAATTAGAAGGATATTCTAATAGTGACCGCGTTCCGAGCCTTTATGTCCCACCGGCGCCGGGCCGCGGCATGAACGCCTTCACACCTTTCTTCGCGCAAGCGGCCGCCGCCGATCCGGGCGAGCGGCTCGAGGGGCTTCGGGCGGGGGTGGACGGCCGGATCGTCTTCACCACCAGCTTCGGCCTCGAGGACCAGGCCGTCGCCCATCTCATCTTCACCCGTAGGCTCGACATCGAGGTGTCGACCCTCGACACCGGCCGGCTCTTCCCGTCGACCTACCAGGTCTGGGAGGAGACGGAGCGGCGCTACGGCACCCGGATCCGCTCCTTCCACCCGGATCAGTCGGCCCTGGCCGCCTTTGTCGCCGGCGCCGGGATCAACGGCTTCTACGGATCGAAGGCGGCCAGGCTCGGCTGCTGCCAGGTGCGCAAGGTCGAGCCGCTGGGCCGGGCGCTGGCCGGCGCCGCCGCCTGGGTCACGGGCCTCCGATCCGACCAGTCCGCCGGCCGCGCCGTCGTCGAGCTCGCCGCCTGGGACCCGGAGCGAGCTTTGGTCAGGTTCGCGCCCTTGTTCGACTGGACTCGCGAGCGGGTCGCCGATTTCTGCGCCGCCGAGGGCGTGCCGGTGAACGCGCTCCATGCCCAGGGCTATCCCTCGATCGGCTGCGAGCCCTGCACCCGCGCCGTCGCGCCCGGCGAGCCGGAGCGCGCGGGCCGCTGGTGGTGGGAGAATGACGAGGCCAGGGAATGCGGCCTCCATGTCGGCGCCGACGGCCGGCTGGTGCGGAGCAAGGCGGCATGAGCCGCGCCCGCGCCCTTCGGCCGCCGCAGCGCCAGCCGGTGACGGTGCCGGCGCGGATCGCGCCGCTCGCCACCCTGCCGCTCTTTCACCGTCTCGCCGGCCGCAAGGCGGTCGTCGCGGGGAGCTCGGACGGTGCCCTCTGGAAGGCCGAGCTGCTTGCCGCCGCCGGCGCCGACGTGCTGGTCCTCGCCGGCGAGGACTCGGAGAAGTTCGAGGCGATCCCCGCGCTCACCGTCCTGCGGCGGACCTGGACGTCCGCCGACCTCGAAGGCGCGACCCTCGCCGTCGCCGATCCCGGCGACCGGGACGAGGCCCTGCGCTTCCTCGCGGCGGCCCGTGCGGCGGGCGTTCCAGTCAACGTCATCGACCAGACCGATCTGTGCGACGTCCAGTTCGGGTCCATCGTCAACCGCTCGCCGGTCGTTCTCGCCATCTCCACGGGCGGCGCCGCGCCCATGCTCGGCCAGTCGATCCGTGCCCGGATCGAGGCGGTCCTCCCGCTCGGCCTCTCGGCCTGGGCGAAGGCCGCGCTGGCACTGCGTCCTCGCCTCAAGGAGCGGGTGAAGAGCTTCAGCGACCGGCGCGCGTTCTGGGAGGGCTTCGTCGAGCGCGCCTGGGCAGGCGGAGTTCCCGACGGCGCCGAGTCCCGGTTCGAACCGCGCCCCCGCCGTCGAGGCCGGGTCACCCTGGTCGGCGCCGGCCCGGGCGACCCCGAGCTCCTCACCCTGAAGGCGGTGCGCGCGCTTCAGTCGGCGACGACCATCCTCTACGACGATCTGGTCGGCCCGGAGATACTCGAGCTCGCCCGGCGCGAGGCGAAGCGCGTAGCGGTCGGCAAGACCGGCCGCGGCCCGTCCTGCCGGCAGTCCGACATCAACGCCCGGATGGTGGCGCTCGCCCTCGCCGGGGAGAATGTCGTCCGGCTCAAGGGCGGCGACCCCCTCGTCTTCGGCCGCGCCACCGAAGAGCTGGACGCCTGCCGCGCCGCCGGGATCGAGGTGGCGATCGTTCCCGGAATCTCCGCCGCCCAGGGCGCCGCCGCCTCGCTCGGCTTCTCGCTCACCGAACGCCGCGAGGCCCGGCGGATCCAGTTCGTCACCGGCCACGGCGCCGACGGCAAGTTGCCGCGCGACCTCGACTGGGGCGCGATCGCCGACCCGGCGGCAACCACCATCGTCTACATGCCGCGGGCCACGCTCGGCGAGTTCGCCCGCTCGGCGATCGCCGCCGGCCTGCCCCCCGAGACGCCCGCGGTTGCGATCGCTTCCGCGACCCTCCCCGCGCAGGCGCAGGTGAGCGGGACCGTCGCGACCGTCGCCGGCCTTGCCGGCTCGCTTCCCCCGGGGGCGCCGGTGACGGTCGTGATCGGCAGGGTCGCCCGCGAACGGGCCACCCTCGTCGAACTCCGGGCCGCCGCATGAACGCCCCCGCCACCTTCCTCACCCGCGGCCTCACCCATCTCGAGCAGCTCGAAGCGGAGAGCATCCACATCCTTCGCGAAGTCGTCGCCGAGGCCGAGCGGCCGGTGATGCTCTATTCGGTGGGCAAGGACAGCGCGGTGATGCTTCACCTGGCGCGCAAGGCTTTCTTTCCCGCGCCGCCGCCCTTCCCGCTCCTCCATGTCGATACGACCTGGAAGTTCCGCGACATGTACGCGCTTCGCGACCGGGTGGCCCGGGAAGCGGGCGTCGAATTGATCGTCCACCGCAATCCCGAGGCCGAGCGCCGGGGGATCAACCCGTTCGATCATGGCAGCCTTCACACCGACCTGTGGAAGACCGAAGGCCTTCGCCAGGCGCTCGATCTGCACGGCTTCGACGCGGCCTTCGGCGGCGCTCGCCGCGACGAGGACAAGAGCCGGGCCAAGGAGCGGATCTTCAGCTTCCGCTCCGCCCACCATCGCTGGGATCCGAAGAACCAGCGGCCCGAACTCTGGTCGCTCTACAACAGCCGCAAGTCGCGCGGCGAGACGATGCGGGTCTTCCCGCTCTCCAACTGGACCGAGCTCGACGTCTGGCAATATATCTATGCCGAGAGCATCCCGATCGTTCCGCTCTATTTGGCGGCGCCGCGCCCCACGGTGGAGCGCGACGGAATGATCCTGATGGTCGACGACGACCGCTTCCCGCTGCGCGAGGGCGAAGTGCCGGTGCAGCGCTCGGTGCGGTTCCGCACGCTCGGCTGCTATCCGCTCACCGGAGCGGTCGAGAGCCGGGCGACCACCCTGCCGCAGGTCATCCGCGAGATGCTTCTGGCCACCACCTCCGAGCGCCAGAACCGCGCCATCGACCATGACGGCGCGGCGAGCATGGAGCGCAAGAAGCAGGAAGGCTATTTTTAGGATGGCGACGGCGCACGTCATCCCGGCCCCGCCCGTCATCCCGGCGAAAGCCGGGACCCCAGGACAAGAAGTCTCGGCGGGTCTCCCCGAGGCCCCGGCTTTCGCCGGGGTGACGGAGGGGGACGAGGACCCGGCCCTTGCCGGCCAGCGCAAGTCGCTTCTCCGCCTCCTGACCTGCGGATCGGTCGACGACGGCAAGTCGACCCTGCTCGGGCGGCTTCTCTACGACAGCAAGATGCTGTTCGAGGACCAGCTCGCGGCGCTCGAGGCGGACAGCCGCAAGTCGGGCACGCAGGGCGAGGATCTCGATTTCGCCTTGCTCGTCGACGGGCTCAGCGCGGAACGCGAGCAGGGCATCACCATCGACGTCGCCTATCGCTTCTTCGCGACCGACCGGCGCAAGTTCATCGTCGCGGACACGCCCGGCCACGAGCAATATACGCGCAACATGGTGACCGGCGCCTCGACCGCCGACCTCGCCATCATCCTCATCGACGCGCGCAAGGGGGTCCTCACCCAGACCCGGCGGCACAGCCACCTCGTCCACCTGCTCGGAATCCGCCACATCGTCCTCGCCGTCAACAAGATGGACATGGTCGGCTACGGTCAGGAACGATTCGAGGCGATTATTGGCGATTATCGCGCCTTCGCCGACGAGATCGGGATCGGCGCCTTCACCGCCATTCCCATCGCGGCCCTCTCCGGCGACAACATCGCCTCTCCTAGCCCCGCCACCCCCTGGTACGACGGCCCCGCCCTGCTCGAGCACCTCGAGACCGTCCCGATCGCCGCCGCGCGGCCCGATTCCAACCATTTTCACATGGCCGTCCAGTGGGTGAACCGCCCCGACAGCCGCTTCCGCGGCTATGCCGGCCGGATTTCCGGCGGAACCGTCCGGCCGGGCGACGAGATCGTCATCCTGCCCTCCGGCCGGCGCTCGCACGTCGAGCGGATCGTCACCCTGGACGGCGACCTCGATCGCGCCGTCGAAGGCCAATCGGTCACCCTCACCCTCGCCGACGAGGTCGATTGCTCGCGCGGCGAGGTGATCGCCTCGGTCTCCGCCCCGCCCCACGTCGCCGACAGCCTCGTCGCCAATCTCGTCTGGATGGCGGACGAACCGCTCGCGCCCGGCCGGTCCTACTGGCTGAAGATCGGCGCAAGCACGGTCTCGGCGACGGTGAGCAAGGTCGAGCATATCGTCGCGGTCGACACCGGCCGCCCCGCCGCCGCCCGACTGCTGGCCCTGAACGACATCGGCCGCTGCGAGATCAGGCTCGACCGCGAGGTCGCCGCAAACCCTTATGCCCGCGGCCGGGAGCTCGGCGCCTTCATCCTGATCGACAAGCTCAGCCACGCCACCGCCGCCGCCGGGATGATCGATTCCTTCCCGCGCCGCGCCGGGCTCGACCGCGCGACCGGCGAGGCGGACCGGATCATCTGGCTCAACGGCGTTGCCCCGGACGAGCGCGCCGAGGTCGCCGCCAAGGCGCAGCAGAGGCTTCAGGCGATGGGCCGGATGAGCTTCATCCTCGACGAAGCCGCGTTGCGGGAGGGGCTCAGCAGCGACCTTGCCGACGGCCCCGCCGACACGGCCGAGCATATCCGCCGGGTCCGCGCCGTCGCGGGCCTGATGAGCCGGGCCGGCCTCCACATCCTCGTCGCCGTGGACGTCCCGCCCGCCGAGGCGTGGCCCGGGCGGCAGATCGACTTGACCGACCTCGAGCAGGAGGGGGAAGCCGAATGGGTCATCTAGCTCGCCTCCACCCTCAGTCGAGGTCGTTCCCTCTTAATTCCTCCCCCGGCTTTCCGGGGGAGGGGGACCGCGCGAAGCGCGGTGGAGGGGTTCTTCGGACTCCGCAAGGCCCCTCCACCAGGCTTCGCCTGGTCCCCCTCCCCGCGAAATCGCGGGGAGGATTTAGGAGGAGGCGGCCATGACCGCTCGCGCCCTTTTCCCGGCCGACACGCTCAGCCTCGAGCAGCGCCGCCAGGTCGAAGCTTTGACCGGCTCGGTGACGGCCGAGCAGGCGCGCTGGATCAGCGGCTATTTCGCCGGCCTCGAAGCCGGGATCGCCCGGCTAGCGGGCGACGGCGCGCTTCCGGCCGGCGCCGCGGCCGCGATCCGGACCCTGACCGTCCTTCACGGCGGCGAGACCGGCAATTCGGCCGGGCTCGCGCGGGCCTTCGCCGCGGCGGCCGCGGACCAGGGCCTCGTCGCCCAGGTCGAGGACATGGCGCGCTACAAGCCGCGGCGGCTCAGGGAGGAGCAGGATCTGCTCGTCATCGTCAGCACCCATGGCGAGGGCGATCCGCCGCAGCCGGCACTCGACTTCTTCGAATTTGTCGAAGGTCCGAAAGCGCCCAAGCTTCCCGAGCTTCGCTATTCAATCCTGGCCCTCGGCGATTCCACCTACGAGCATTATTGCGAGGCCGGCCGGCGGCTCGACCGGCGGCTCGAGGCGCTCGGGGCGACCCGGCTCGTCGAGCGGGTCGAATGCGACGTCGATTATGACGAGACGGCAGCACAGTGGCGCGCCGAGGCGCTGGCCCTGCTTGTTGCCCAGGCCGGGGCGGGCTGCGAGGTGTCCGCCCCGGCTGACCCCGCCTTCCCGGCCGCGACCGCGCACGACAAGCGCAATCCCTTCCCGGCCAGGATCATCGACAATCTCACCATCGTCGGCCGCGATTCGACCAAGGAAACGCGGCATGTCGAGCTCGACATCGCCGGCTCGGGCCTGTCCTACCAGCCCGGTGATGCGCTCGGTATCGTCGCCCGCAACGACCTCGCCGTCGTCGCGGCCCTGCTCGACGCGACGGGCCTGTCCGGCGACTCCGCTTTGACCGTGAAGGGCGAGACGACGACCCTGGCCGAGGCGCTCGAAAGTCATTTCGAGATCGCCATCACGCCGCCCCGATTCCTCGACCATTGGGCCGCCCTGACCGGTGCCGCGCCGCTTGTGCGGCTGGGCGGGGAGGAGAACAAAAGCGAGCGCCAGGCCTGGCTTCGAGCCCACCACATCATCGACATCGTCCGGCAATACCCGCTCAAGGGACTCGACGCCGATACCTTCGTGGCCGGGCTGAGGCCGCTCCAGCCTCGCCTCTACTCCATTTCTTCCAGCCTCTCGGCGATGCCGGACGAAGCGCATATAACGCTCGCCCCGGTCCGCTACGAGCTCCACGGCGAGGCGCGGCACGGGGTCGCTTCCGCCCATCTTGCCGACCGCGGCGCCGTGGGGGACACATTGCCCGTCTATATCCAGCCCAACGAGCAGTTCCGACTGCCGGAGGATGACAAGGCGATCGTCATGATCGGCGCGGGCACCGGAATCGCCCCCTATCGCGCCTTCCTTCAGGAGCGCGAGGCCCGGGGCGCCACCGGCCGCTCCTGGCTGTTCTTCGGCGAGCGCAACTTCCGGAGCGACTTCCTCTACCAGACGGAATGGCGGGCCTGGCTGAAGGACGGCGTGCTCGGCCGGATGGACGTCGCCTTCTCGCGCGACCGCGGCGGCAGGAGCTACGTCCAGCACCGGATGGTCGAGCGCGCCGGCGATCTCTTCGCCTGGCTCGAGGAGGGCGCCCATCTCTATCTGTGCGGCGACGCCGCCCGGATGGCGCCTGACGTGCATGAGACCCTGATCTCGATCGTCGCCGAGGAAGGGCGCCTCCAGCGCGAGGGCGCCGAGGAATATGTCCGGGCCCTCCAGCGCAGCCATCGCTACCAGCGGGACGTCTACTGATGGCCGATACCGCGACCCTCATCGATCGGAGCAAGGACCTCTCGCAGCCCCTCGACCGGCTCAGCCCGGACGAGAGCCTGAAGCGCGCCAGCAATTATTTGCGCGGAACGATCGCCACGGGCCTGCTCGACCGGATCACCGGCGCCGTCGCTACCGACGACACCCGCCTGATGAAGATCCACGGAATGTACCAGCAGGACGACCGCGACCTGCGCGACGAACGGCGGCGCCAGAAGCTGGAGCCGGCCTATCGCTTCATGATCCGGGTCAGGCTCCCCGGCGGAATCTGCACGCCGGAGCAATGGCTGAAGCTCGACGCTCTGGCGCGGGCCCATGGCGGCGAGAGGCTTCGGCTCACCAGCCGCCAGACCTTCCAATTCCACTGGGTTCTCAAGGAAGACGTTCGAGCCGCCATCCAGGGCCTTCACGAAGCCCTGCTCGACACCGTGGCCGCCTGCGGCGACGTCTCGCGCAACGTCATGTGCGCCGCCGACCCGGACGATTCGGCGCTTCACGCCGAGGTCGTCGCCGCCGCCCGGACGGTCAGCGACGAATATCTGCCGAGGACCCGCGCCTATCACGAAATCTGGTATGGCGAGGAAAAGGTCGCGAGCTCGGACTCGGAGGAAGAGCCTTTCTACGGCGCCACCTATCTCCCGCGGAAGTTCAAGATCGGCTTCGTCGTCCCGCCGTCCAACGACATCGACGTCTACACCCAGGATCTCGGCTTCATCGCCATCACGGGACCGGACGGGCTCGAGGGTTACAACGTCGCGATCGGCGGCGGCATGGGCCGCACCGAGAACGAGCCCCTCACCTACCCCCGGCTCGCCGACGTCATCGGCTACATAGCCAAGGACCGTCTGGTCGCCGCGACCGGGGCGGTGATGTCGGTCCAGCGCGATTACGGCAATCGCGCCGAGCGCAACCGCGCCCGCTTCAAATATACGATCGACGACAAGGGCCTGGGCTGGATCAAGGCCGAGATCGAGGCGCGCCTCGGCGCTCCGTTCGAGCCGGCAAGGCCATTCCACTTCACCTCGAACGGCGACTCGTTCGGCTGGCGCGAGACGCAGGGCGGCCGCTTCAACTGCACCCTCTATGTCGAGAGCGGCCGCCTCGCCAACCGGCCGGGCAGGGCCTGGCTCGACGGCCTGCGGGCCATCGCCCGGCTTCACCGCGGCAGCTTCCGGGTCACTCCGAACCAGAATCTGATCGTGGCGGGCGTGGCGGCCGAAGACCGGCCCGCGATCGAGGCGCTGCTCGCCGAGCACGGCCTTGCCGGCCAGCCGGAGAGCGCGATCCGCCGCAACTCGATCGCCTGCGTCGCCTTGCCCACCTGCGGTCTGGCCATGGCCGAGGCCGAGCGTTATTTGCCCGACATCCTGGGGCGGATCGAATCGATCCTGGCGGCGAACGGCCTCACCGACGAACCGATCACCTTCCGGATCAGCGGCTGCCCGAACGGCTGCTCCCGCCCCTATGTCGCCGAGATCGCCCTGACCGGCCGGGCGCCGGGCAAGTACAACCTCTATCTGGGCGGCGGCTTCCACGGCGAGAGGCTCGCCCGGATGGTCCGCGAGAATATCGGCGAGGCCGAGATATTGAGCGTGCTCGAGGACCTTCTCGGCCGCTACGCGAGCGAGCGGCATCATGACGAACGGCTCGGCGATTTCGTCGAGCGCGTCTCCTATCTGGCCAGCGAGCAGCAGGTTCCAGGAAGGATCAGCCCGATAATCTGAGTATAAGCAGGCGGTGCCCGAAGCGCCGCCGGGGAAAGTGCCAGTTGATTGTCTACTGTTTTAATTAAGTAACAATGAGGGATAGAAGCCATGAGACCCGTTCGTGCCCTTATCGCCTCTCTCGCCGCGACCTTGCTCCTCTCAGGCTGCGGCGAGAGACCCGAGCAGCAACGCCGCGAGCTGCTCAACGTCTCCTACGACCCGACACGCGAGCTCTATCGCGACGTCAACGAAAGCTTCGCGCACAAATGGAAGGCCGAGACCGGGCAGGACCTCGAAATCCGCCAGAGCCACGGCGGCTCGGGCAAGCAGGCCCGTTCGGTGATCGACGGCCTCGCCGCCGACGTCGTCACTCTGGCCCTCGCCTACGATATCGACGAGATCGCTCAGCGCGCCGAATCGCTCCCGGCGAACTGGCAGACCCGACTTCCCGACAACAGCAGCCCCTATACGTCGACCATCGTCTTCCTCGTCCGCAAGGGCAATCCGAAGCGGATCACCGACTGGAACGACCTCGTCCGCCCCGACGTCAAGGTGATCACGCCCAACCCCAAGACCAGCGGCGGCGCCCGCTGGAACTATCTCGCCGCCTGGGGCTATGCCGAGCGCCGGTTCGGCTCCCCCGACCGGACCCGGGATTACATGACCCGGCTGTTCCGCAACGTGCCCGTCCTCGACAGCGGCGCCCGCGGCTCCACCACCACCTTCGTCGAACGGGCCCAGGGCGACGTCCTCCTCTCCTGGGAGAATGAGGCGTTTCTCGCCGTCAACAAGCTCGGCAAGGGCCAGTTCGAGATCGTAATCCCCTCCCTCTCGATCCTCGCCGAGCCGCCCGTCGCCCTCGTCGACAAGGTCGTCGACCAGAAGGGCACCCGCGCCGCCGCCGAGGCCTATCTCAAATATCTCTACACGCCCGAGGCGCAGGAGCTCATCGCGAAGCATTATTACCGCCCCCGCGACCCCGCGGTCGCCGCCCGCCACAAGGCGCAATTCCCCAACGTCGCGATGCTGACCATCGACAAGGATTTCGGCGGCTGGGCCAGGGCTCAGAAGACCCACTTCGCCGACGGCGGCGAGTTCGACCGGATTTTCAGGAAAGCAAAGCGCTGAAGGTCGCGCGCTGACTGGGCCCCGGCCCGTCCGGGGTCCTTTTTATTCGAAGGAGTTATCAATGCGATTCATGCTCCTGGCCAGCGCCGCGCTGGCCACTACCCCCGCTTGCGCCCAATCGACCCCGGCGGACCCGACCGAAACCCCGCCTCCGGAGGCCGCCGCCGAGACGGGCGACGACATCGTCGTCACCGCCCGGCGCCGCGACGAACAGCTTCAGGACGTCCCGCTCGCAATCTCGGTGCTGGGCGGAGCGCAGCTCGACGCGACGGGAAGCATCAATGTCGGCCGGCTCCAGCAGATCCAGCCGTCGGTCCAGTTCTTCAGCACCAACCCGCGCAACTCGGCCGCGAACATCCGCGGGCTCGGCGCCCCCTTCGGCCTTACCAACGACGGCATCGAGCAGGGCGTCGGGATCTATATCGACGAAGTCTATTACAGCCGGATCGCGGTCGCGACCTTCGACTTCCTCGACGTCGAGCGCATCGAGGTGCTTCGCGGTCCGCAGGGCACGCTCTACGGCAAGAACACCACGGCCGGGGCGATCAACATCGTCACTCGCGCGCCGACGTTCGAGCCGGAGGCGCGGATCGAGCTGTCGCTGGGCAATCTCGACTATATCGCCGCCAAGGCATCGGTCTCCGGGCCGATCGTCGACGACAAGCTGGCCGTTCGACTGGCCGTCTCGAAGAGCCGGCGGCGCGGAACCATCTTCAACGTCGCCACCGACCGCTGGGTCAACGAGCAGGACAATCTCGGCCTGAGCGGCCAGCTGCTGTGGCGGGCGAGCGATGCGCTCGATGTGACCTTGTCAGCCGATTATAACCGCCAGAACCCTGAATGCTGCGCCCAGATCTACGTCCGCACCGGCGCAACCCAGCGGCCGCTCAACCGCCAATATGCGGCTCTGGCCGCGGCCTTCGGATACGCCCCTCCAAGCACCGATCCTTTCGACCGGCTGACCGATCTCGATACGCCGCTCGACGCCTTTCAGGAGCTCGGCGGAGTCGCGCTCCGGGCGAAATGGGACTTGGGGCCTGGAACGCTCACCTCCGTCACCGCCTGGCGCTTCTGGAACTGGGGTCCGTCGAACGACCGCGATTTCACCGGCCTTCCGATCACCACCGTCTCGGCCAATCCCTCGCGGCAGGATCAATATTCGCAGGAGCTGCGCTATGCGGGCTCGAGCGGAAGCCTCGATTTCGTCGCCGGCCTGTTCGCCTACCGGCAGAAGCAGCATACGACCGGAGCGCAGGAACAGGGGCCGGCGGCCAGCCGCTGGCTGCTCAACCCTTCCAGCGCCAACGCCAACAATCCCGCGGTGCTGAACGGCCTCCGCTCGGAAAACGACATCAGGCTCGAGACGACCAGCCTCGCCGCCTTCGGCCAGCTGAGCTGGCGGGTGAGCGACCGGCTTCGCCTCCAGCCCGGCCTGAGGGTGAATTACGACAAGAAGCTCGGCTCCTACGTCGCCGTCGTGACCACCGGGACAGGAAGCACGACCCTCAACAACGACCAGCGGGGCATCCTGGCGCCGCAGAGCTACGAGGCCAAGTTCAGCGACTGGAACATCTCGGGCGACTTCACGGTCGCATACGATGTCGCCCGCGATGTGCTCGCCTACGCCACCTACGCCAAGAGCTTCAAATCGGGCGGAATCAACCTTGCCGGCCTTCCGCTCGACGCGTCGAACAACCCGATATTGAGCGCGGCGACGGTCAAGCCCGAGCAGGTCGACCATTTCGAGGTCGGCCTCAAGACGCAATTCCTGAACCGGCGCGCGACCTTGAACCTCGCCGCCTTCTGGACGAGCATCGAGGATTATCAGGCGACCGTTACCAACGGCCAGCTCGGAGTGCTTCGCGGCTATCTGGCCAATGCCGAAAAGGTCCGGGTCCGCGGCCTCGAGGCGGACTTCTCGATACGGCCGGCGCGCGGGCTCAGCCTCTACGCCAGCGCCGCCTTCACCGATCACGAATATGTGCGCTTCGTCGACGCCCCCTGCCCGCCCGAGCTTGCCGGCGGCGGCGGCGCGACTCCCGCCAACCCCGCCAGCCCGCCGGGAACTCCGGGAGGCTTCAGCCCGGCCAATTGCGACATTTCCGGCCAGTGGCTGCCCGGAATCTCGAAATGGGCCTTCTCCTGGGGCGGCGAGTACAGCCTGCCCGCGAAGCTGCTCGGGCATAAGGGCCAGGCCTATGCCGGCGTGGACGGAAGCTATCGCTCGCGCTTCTCCTCCAATCCCTCCCGGTCCGCCTACACCGACATCGAGGGCTATTCGCTCGTCAGCCTCCGGCTCGGCTTTCGCACCGACGACGGCTGGAACAGCTTTCTCTGGGCCCGCAACGTGTTCGACGCCGAATATTACGACGTGCTGGCGACCCAATCGGGAAGCACCGGCCTGATCGTCGGGCAACCGGGCGACCCGCGGACCTGGGGGGTCACCGTTCAAAAAAGGTTCTGAAGCGGCGCTTGACCCGCGGCCCGGTAATGGGAGACCGCTCCCCCATCACGGAGGACGAGATGCGTTTGCTGCTTCTGACCAATATTGCCCTGATCGCGCTGGCCGGCGGAGCGGCGGACGCCCAGGAGCCCGCGCCTCCGCCGACCGGAGATCCGGTCATCGATCGCCTCAACGCCCTTGAGGCTCGGGTGAAGCAGCTCGAGGCCCGCAACGCCGAGCTCGAGCGTCAGGCCGCCGCGACCCGGCCGCAGGTCGAAGCGGCCGAGCCGAAAGAGGCCAGGCCGATCCAGTTCGGCTGGGCCCCGACCCTTTCCGACGAGAAAGGCGATTTCACCTTCAAGCCGCGCGGCGTGATCGAGGCCGATTACGCCGCCTTCAACGAACGCGCCGGCGGCTACGACTATAATGACGGCACCGCCTTCCGCCGCGCCCGAATCGGCCTCGAAGGCAGCGCGTTGAAGGTCTTCAACTACCGGATCGAGGTGGATTTCGCCGGCAACCAGGTCGGCATCACCGACGCCTATCTCCAATATGCCGGGATCGAGGATCTGCTGATCACCGCGGGGCAGCACAAGGCGCCTTTCGGCCTCGAGTCGAACAATAGCGACAATTACAACATCTTCCTCGAGCGCGGCATGTTCACCAACGCCTTCGGCAATGCCGGCGCCGAGCGCCGGATCGGCCTTTCCGCCGCTTACGCCCCGAAGGACAATCTGAACCTCGCCGCCGGACTGTTCGGAGATAATGAGAGCATCAGCCGCTCGACAGGGGCGGCGATCACCGACGCCCCCGACGAGAGCGTCGGCGCCAATGCCCGAATCGCGTGGGAGCCGGTTTTCGAGAAAGGCAGGATCCTCCATCTCGGGGCGTCCGGCTATTACCGGACCAACGTGAAATCGGGCGACGTCGGCGAGGCCGTGCGCCTGAGCGACCGGCCCAACATCCGAATCGACAACGGCAATATCGCCGATTCAGGGGTGATCGCCGGCATCGAATCGCTCCGTTACGCCGGCGCCGAGGCCGCCGCCGTCTTCGGGCCGGTCACCCTGGCCGGCGAATATGGCCGGCTCTGGCTCGACCGCCCGGGCCTTTCCGACCCGAGCTTCGACGGCTTCTACGTCTACGCCACCTGGTTCGTGACCGGCGAGACGCGGCCCTTCCGAAACGGCAATTTCGACCGGGTGAAGCCGAAGAAACCGCTCGGCAAGGGCGGCGCCGGGGCCTTCGAGCTCGCCGTACGCTATGACCGGCTCGACCTCTCCGAGACACCCGTTCTGGCCCGCGCCGGCAACCGCGCCGAAAGCCTGACCTTCGGCCTCAACTGGTACCTCAATTCCAACGCCAAGATGCTGTTCAACTGGGTCCGTTTCAACGGCACCAACACGCCGCTGGACCCCATCGGCATCCGAACGGCGGGCGATGCCCTGGCGACCCGCCTGCACGTCGATTTCTGAGGCATCCTGCCGTCATTGCGAGCGGAGCGAAGCAATCCAGTGCGGCCTTGGAGGCCCGCTGGATTGCTTCGTCGCTGCGCTCCTCGCAATGACGGAACGTCTACTCGGCTCATCGTAAAAAAATAACGTTTCACCGCTAGACGCCGCCCCGCAAAGCATGCATCATCTGCCCATTCAGGAGGTGCACGGGATGCGAGGCTGGCTGTATCGGGTTGCGGCTTTGCTGGCCTTGATGCCGATCACGGCTTCGGCCGACGCACCCCCGACCGTCCTCACCGCCACGGCCGGCACCGACGGCTCCGCCATCACCCGCTTCACGCTTCGGTTCTCCGAGCCGATGGCGCCGCTGGGGCGCGGCGCGACGCCCATCGCCATGACCTGCGCGGTGAAGGGGGAAGGCCGCTGGGTCGATCCTGCCACCTTCGTCTGGGAGTTCGCCAAGCCGCTGCCGGGCGGGATCACCTGCAGCGCGGAGCTGAAAGAGGGGCTGGAGACTCTCGAGGGCGAGAGAGTCACGGGAACGCGCAGCTTCGAGATCGACAGCGGCGGCCCCTATCCGCGCGCCGTGCTTCCGCGCGACAGCTGGGACGGGATCGAGGAGGAGCAGACCTTCATCGTCGCGGTCAACGGCGCGGTCGACCGCGCCTCCATCGCCCGCGGCGCCTATTGCGCGGTGGACGGGATCGGCGAACGGATCGCCGTCGATCTGCTCCCCGGCGATGTCGCCGGACGGGTGTTGAGCGAGATGGGCGGTCGGTGGACCCGCCGGAATTTCCTGGAGGCAGCGGGGCTGCCGGGCGAGCTTCCGGCCAATGCGGCGGACCGCGCCGCCGCGCTCGCCAATGTCGTCGCCCTGAAATGCCGGCGGCCCTTGCCGCCGGGCCGGGACATGGCCCTGGTCTGGGGCAAGTCGATCCGCTCCCCCGGCGGCCGCCTTGTGGGCGAGGAGAGGCGTTATGATTTCTCGGTCCGCAAGGAGTTCACCGCCCGGCTCAGCTGTCCCCGGGTCAACGTCGAATCCGGCTGCAACCCGCTCGCCGCGCTCAAGGTGGAGTTCAGCGCGCCGGTGCCGCGGGCGCAGGCGCTCGCCGTTCGCCTGGACGTCGGCGGCGGCAAGCTGCTCGCGCCGGTCGACTCGGGGCGCGAGCCGAATATCTCCGAGGTCGAGTTCAAGCCGCCGCTTCCGCCTGCCGTCACCGCCAGGATAATCCTTCCGAACGACGTCAGGGACGAAAGCGGCCGCCCGCTCGCCAATGCCCGCCGCTTCCCGCTCGACTTCGAGATCGCCTCGACCCCGCCGCTGGTCAAGTTCGCGGCCCCGTTCGGAATCCTCGAGGCGAACGAGGGCGGCGTGCTTCCGGTCACGGTGCGCGGAGTCGAGCCCGAGCTGGAGCAGGGTGTCAATGCGATCGCCGGCGCCGCGGCCCGGATCGAGGCGGACGACGGCCGGATCGCGGACTGGATACGGCGGGTCTACGATGTCCAGAACGACGACATTCGCGACGAAGGCACCGAGGAGAACCCCCGCCAGGTCAATTATACCGGCACCAAGGCGCTGCTCGCCGGCGCCGAGGGGGCGAGTCGCATGCGCCTTGCGCTCCCCGGCAAGGGCAAGGAGTTCGAGGTCGTCGGCGTGCCCCTGGTCAAGCCCGGCTTCTACGTCGTCGAGCTTGCCAGCCCCGAGCTCGGCCGGGTGCTTCTAGGCCGCCCGGCGACCCGCTACGTCAGCGCCGCCGCCTTGGTCACCGACATGGCGGTGCATTTCAAATGGGGCCGGGCGGCGTCGCTCGTCTGGGTAACCTCGCTCGACAAGGGCAAGCCGGTAGCCGGCGCCGCCGTCCGCGTCACCGACAGCTGCACCGGCCAGCAACTGGCCGCCGGCACCACCGACAAACAGGGCCGGCTGCTGGTGGCGGGCGGCCTGCCACCGCCTTCCACCCGCGCCAATTGCCGCAATCTCGGCGACGATTCCCCGCCGCTGATGATCTCGGCGCGCAAGGGCGGCGACTTCTCCTTCACCCTGACCAATTGGGGCGACGGCATAAGGCCCTACGATTTCGACCTGCCCTACGGCTGGTCGGCGCAGGAGCCCATCTTCCACTCCATCCTCGACCGAACCTTGCTGCGCGGCGGCGAGACGATCCACATGAAGCATGTCTACCGGGCGCCGATCCCGACCGGCTTCCGCTCCGGCGGCAGCTTGTCCGGTACCTTGGTGCTTCAGCATCGCGGCTCGCCGACCAGCTTCGAGCTGCCGCTGGCGCTCGACGACGGCGGCCTCGGCGAAAATGAATGGACTCCGCCCAAGGGCGCGCCCGCCGGCGATTACGACATATTGGTGAAGCCGGCGCGAGAGCCGCGCGAGGCGGGCGACGAGGCGGAAGACGCTCCAGCGACCCCGACCATCTACACCAGCCAGTCGTTCCGGGTGGACGAATACCGCCTGCCGACGATGCGCGCCTCGGTCAGCGGCCCGCGAACGCCGTCGGTCAAGCCGGGCCAGCTGCCGCTCGATCTCTATGTCGGCTATCTGTCGGGCGGCGGTTCCGCCGGCGCGGCGGTCAAGCTGCGCACCGCCTGGGAGCTGCTCGGGGAAAGCCCCGACGGCTGGGAGGACTGGTCGTTCGGCGGCGCCGCGGTCCGCGAAGGCACGGTCGCCCTCGACGAGGACGGCAACGATTCCGGAGCGGCGCAGATGCCGGACGCCTCGACCCTGCCTTTGACCCTCGATTCGAACGGCGCGCTGAGGACTCCGCTCGACATTCCGGCGCTTCACGACAATGCGCGGCTGATCGTCGAGATGGACTATGCCGACGCCAATGGCGAAACTCTCACCGCCTCGACCCGGATCCCCGTTTACACCTCCGCGATCCGCCTCGGCCTCAAGCCCGACGGCTGGGTGCAGCGGTCCGGCGACATTCGCCTCAAGATCGCGGCCTTGGGCCTCGACGGCAAAGCCGTCCGCGGCCAGCCGGTCGAAGTCGCCCTCTACACGCGCGAGATCATCTCGGCTCGAAGGCGGCTGATCGGCGGCTTCTACGCCTTCGACAATGTCGTGAAGACGACCCGGATCCAGGCCGTTTGCTCCGCTTCGACCGACAATCTCGGGCTTGCCGAATGCCGTCTCGATCCCGGCGTGTCGGGCGAGGTCATCGCGGTCGCCACCACTCGCGACAAAGACGGCAACGAGGCGCGCGCGGTCACCTCCCTCTACCTCGCCGGCGACGACGAATGGTGGTTCGGCGGCGACAATGGCGACCGCATGGACATCATCGCCAACGCCAAGGCCTATCGCAGCGGCGACACCGCCCACGTCCAGGTGCGGATGCCGTTCCGCAAGGCGACGGTTCTGGTGACGGTCGAGCGCGAGGGCGTGCTCTCCTCCTTCGTCACCGAGCTTTCCGGCAAGGATCCGGTCGTCAAGGTTAAGCTGCCCGCCGCTTATGCGCCCGACGTCTATATCTCGGTGATGGCGGTGCGCGGGCGGGTCGCGAACTGGCGTGTGTGGCTCGCCGAGTTCGCGCAGCGATGGAAAATCCCGGTCGTCGGAAAGATCGCCAATCCCACCGCCCTGGTCGATCTCGCCAAGCCGGCCTACCGGATCGGAATCACCAAGGTGAAGGTCGGCTGGGAGGGCCACCGGCTCGCCGTCGCCGTTCGCCCCGACCGGGAAAAATACCGGGTCCGGGAGCATGTCCGGGCCTCGGTCCAGGTGCTGGGCCCCGACGGCAAGGCGCCGCAATCCGCCGAAATCGCCTTCGCGGCGGTCGACCAGGCACTGCTCCAGCTCTCCCCGAACGAAAGCTGGAACCTGCTCGACGCGATGATGGGCGAGCGGCCGCTGTCGGTGATGACCTCGACCGCGGCGATGCAGGTGGTCGGCAAGCGCCATTACGGGCGCAAGGCGCTGCCGGCGGGCGGCGGTGGCGGCTCTGATCTCACCGATCTCGTCCGAACCGACTTCAAGCCGGTCCTGCTCTGGCGCGGGCGGGTGAAGCTCGACGCGCAGGGCCGCGCCGAGATCGACGTCCCGCTCGCCGATTCGCTTTCAGCCTACAAGCTCGTCGCCATCGCCACCGCGGGCGGCGACCTGTTCGGAACCGGAAGCGCCACGATCCGCACCGTCCAGGACCTCACCATCTATCCGGGCCTGCCCCCTCTCGTCCGCTCGGGCGACGAATATGGCGCGACCTTCACCCTGAGGAACGGCACCGACAAGGCGATGAACGTGACCGCGAGCGCCGAGCTCGAGCCCGGGCCGGCGCCCGGCGGCCCGCAGACGGTGGCCATTCCGGCCGGCGGCGCCGTGCCGGTGACCTGGAGCCTGACCGCGCCCGAAAATGTCGACAATTTGCGCTGGACGGTCACGGCGCGGACCTCCGACGGGCGGTCGACCGACACGGTGCAGGTCGAGCAGCAGGTCGTGCCCGCCGTGCCGGTCGAGACCTGGGCGGCGACCTTCCTCCGAATCGGCCCGGCGCCCTTCCCGGTCGCGCCGCCGCCGGGCGCCCTTCCCGGCCGCGGCAGCATCGACGTGGCGCTGAGCGATTCGCCCTCGCCCTCGCTGGCCGGCGTGCGCGCCTATATGCTTTATTACCCTTATGGCTGCTTCGAGCAGAGGCTGTCCAAGGCGGTGGCGCTGAACGATCGCGCCGCCTGGTCGGCGATGATGAACGATTTGCCCGCTTACACCGACCGCAACGGCCTGCTCCGCTACTGGCCGGGCGACTATATGCCCGGATCGGTCGCGCTCACCGCTTATGCCCTCTCGATCACGCCCGAAGCCGGCTTCGAATGGCCGAAGGAGCGCCGCGAGAAGCTGCTCGACGCGCTCAAGGCCGTGGTCGACGGCCGCCTCGACGACGAGAATCAGGGCCCGTCGGACATGCGCCTGCTTCGCCTCGCCGCACTCGCCGCACTCGCGCGCAACGGCGCCGCGAGTCCGGCGATGATCGGCCAGACCGCGATCCCCGTCGCCGACATGCCGACCGCGATCCTCGCCGACTGGCTGGTGACTCTCGACAAGGTCCCCGGCGTTGCCGCCAAGCGCCGCGCCGCCGCCGAAGCCGCCTTGCGCGGCCGGATCGTCTACGAGGGCACCCGCCTCGACCTGGTCGACCGCAACCTCTCGCCCTGGTGGATGATGATCGGTGGCGACGAGATGGCTCTGAAGGCGCTGCTCGCCGCGATCGGCCGTCCCGGCTGGGCCGCCGACGCGCCGCGGATGATGATCGGCGTTAGCCTGCGCCAGAAGCGCGGCCATTGGGACACGACCCCCGCCAACGCCTGGGGGACGATCGCCGTCAGGCGCTTCGAGGCGGCCTACCCCAGCGCCGCCGTCGGAACCACCACCGGGCGGCTGCTCGGCCAGACTTTGACCGGAACCTGGGTGCGGCCGCCGCTCGGCGGAAGGTCGGCGCCGCCGGCGCAGATGAGCTTCGCGCTTCCGGCCCGCCCCGCCTCGCTCATGCTCTCGCACAGCGCTCAGCCGGCGCCCTGGGCGACGATATCGGTGCGCGCCGCGGTGCCGCTCACCGCCCCGGCCTTCGCCGGCTACCGGGTCAGCCGCCAGGTCGCCTTCCTCGAGCGCAAGCGGCCGGACCGGCTCAGCGCCGGCGATGTGCTCAAGGTCCGGATCACGGTCGAGGCGCCGGTCGACCGCACCTGGGTGGTGATCGACGATCCGGTCCCCGCCGGCGCCTCGATCGTCAGCGGCGGCGGCGGCCAGTCCGCCTTGCTCGCCGCCCAGGCGAACGGCGGCGACGGCTGGCCGAGCTATATCGAGCGCGGCAACGATAGCTGGCGCGGCTATTTCGACTGGCTTCCCAGGGGCCGGACGACGGTCGAATATGTCCTCCGGATCAACGGTGCCGGCCGCTTCCAGCTGCCGCCGACCCGGGTCGAGGCGATGTACTCCCCCGAGATCCATGCGGCATTGCCGAACCGGACCCTGGTGGTCGAGCCATGAGGGGCCGTGCTCTTTGTCTCCCTCTCCCGTCCTTACGGGAGAGGAGGGGCCCAAGCCGAAGGCTTGGGAGGTGAGGGTCTTGCCGAGTCTGCGATACAGACCCTCACCTCCCACCCGCTCCGCGGGTGGGCCCCTCCTCTCCCGCGGAAAGCGGGAGAGGGGTTTTGGCGCCCTCGGCTGGCTCCGGCGCCGCCCGATCCTGTGCCTCCTCGTGCCGCTGCTCGCCTTCGCCGGCCTCTCCGCCTGGACCCGCCCCCCTGCCCTGCCGAGCTACGAGCGGACCCGAGGCGAGTGGCGGGCGAGCGAGGCCTGGCTTCGCGGCCGCGACGGGCGGCTGCTTCAGACCGTCCGGATCGACTTCGCCGTCCGCCGCCTGGGCTGGGTGAAGCTGGAACGGATCGCGCCGTCGCTGCGCGAGGCCGTGGTCGCTTCGGAGGACAGGCACTTCGCCACCCATGGAGGAGTCGACTGGAGCGCTTTCGGCGGGTCGGCCTGGGCGGCGCTCAACGGCCGCCCGGCGCGCGGGGCGAGCACGATCAGCATGCAGCTCGCCGGCTTCCTCGCGCCCGAGCTGGGCGGGCCGGGCGCCCGCTCGTTCGGCGCGAAGCTGCGCCAGGCGCGCGCCGCCCGGGCCCTCGAATCCGAATGGAGCAAGGAGGAGATACTCGAAGCCTATCTCAACCTCGCCAGCTTCCGCGGCGAGACCCAGGGCATCGGCGCCGCGGCGCGCGCCCTGTTCGGACGCGCCCCGGACGCTTTGAGCGGCGAGGATTCGCTTCTGCTCGCCGCCTTGCTCCCCGCCCCCCAGGCCGCGCCGACCGCGGTCGCCCGCCGCGCCTGCCGGCTCGGTCGAATCGCCGACTGCAGCATGATGACAGCGCAGGCCCAGGCGATGACCGGGCCGGGCCGCCGCCTCGCCGACGATCCCGGCCTCGCGCCCCACCTCGCCTACCGCCTCCTCAAAAAGCCTGGCGAGACCGTCGTGACGACCCTCGACCCGCAGGCCCAGGCGCTCGCCGCCGCGGCGCTCCGCCGCCAACTGATCGGCCTCGGCCGCGAGCGGGCGCGCGACGGCGCCGTGATCATCGTCGACAATGCGACGGCCGAGGTGCTCGCTTATGTCGGCGGAGTCGGCGGCGCCTCGACCGCCCCCGCGGTCGACAACGCCTATGCCCTTCGCCAGGCCGGCTCGACCCTGAAGCCCTTCCTCTACGGCCAGGCGATCGAGCGGGGCTTCATCACCGCCGCCTCGATCCTCGAGGACAGCGCGGTGCAGCTCGATACCGCCTCGGGCCTCTACGTGCCGCGCGACTATGACAAAAGCTTCAAGGGCCCGGTGAGCGTCCGCACCGCGCTCGCCGGATCGCTGAACGTGCCGGCGGTGCGTGCGCTGCTGCTCGACGGGGTCGAGGAGTTCCGCGACCGCCTCTGGGACATGGGCTATCGCGGCCTCACCGAGGGCGGCGAATATTATGGCTACAGCCTGGCGCTGGGTTCGGCCGAAGTGACCCTGCTCCAGCAGGCCGCGGCCTACCGGTCGCTCGCCGACGGCGGCCGCTACCGTCCGCTTCGGCTGCGCGCCGGCGATCCGGCCGGCGAGGCCAAGGCGGTCGCCGCCCCGGAAGCGGCCTGGATCGTCGCCGACATGATGGCCGATGCCAACGCCCGGGCCGTCACCTTCGGGCTCGATTCGGCGCTTCGGCTGCCCTTCTGGGCGGCGGCCAAGACCGGCACCTCGAAGGGGATGCGCGACAATTGGTGCATCGGCTTTTCGGACCGCTACACAATCGCCGTCTGGATCGGCAATTCCGAAGGCGATTCGATGAGCCGGGTCTCCGGCACCAGCGGCGCAGCGCCGGTCTGGCGCGACCTGATGCTGGCCCTTCACCGCGACCGGCCCGGCCGAGCGCCGCCTCGGCCGGCCGGAGTCGAAGCGCGCGCGATCGCCTTCGCCGACGGGATCGAGCCGCCGCGCTCGGAATATTTCCTGAGCGGCACTGCCCAGTCCAATGTCGAAAGCGCGCCGCCGGCGGCACGCCGGCCGCGAATCGCCAATCCGGTCTCCGGCACCGTCTACGCGCTCGATCCGGACATCCCGCTGCCGAGGCAGCGAATCCGGCTCATCGCCGCCGGAGCCTCGGCGGGCGAAAGGCTGGTGCTCGACAATCGCGACGTCGGCGCGGCCGCTTCCGGACCGATGATCCTCCCGAGCCCCGGCTCCCACCGCCTGGCCCTGGTCGCCGCCGACGGCAAGGTGCTCGACCGAAGCCTGTTCACGGTGCGCTGAGGGCCCTCGCAGACTCCTATTGACCCATGGCCAATGTGCGGGAACAGAATTCGGCGAAATGGCGGAAATTGGATCGTGAAAATCGGGTTCTTCGGAAGGCTTCGGGATGCGCTCGGCGACGAGCGCGAGGTCCCGGTCGAGAGCGGAGAAACGGTGGCGCACCTGCGATCCCGGCTCGCCGGCCTTCATCCCGGCGCAGCCCACGACCTCCTCAGTCCCGGGGTGCGCGCCTGCGTCGGCGATGAGATGGTCGGCGAGGACTTCCTCCTTGCGGGGCAGGACCGAGTCGAGTTCCTCCCTCCGCTGTCGGGAGGGTGAGAATGACCGTCCGTCTCGCCGACGAGGCCATCTCCGCCGAGCGGGAGCTTGCGGAGTTCATGGCCGGCCTGGCCGGCGAGGGGGCGGTCGTGAGCTTCCTGGGCATCGCCCGCGCCCGAACGCCGAAGGGCGAAACGGTGGAGCGACTGGTCCTCGAGCACCACCCCCGTCTCACCGCGCGTTCGCTGGACGAGATCGCCGCCGCGGCGCTCGGGCGTTTCGGAATAGCTTCGCTTCGGATCGTCCACCGGCGCGGCGCCGTGCCCCCCGGGGAGCCCATCGTCTTCGTCGCGGCGGCGGCGGCGCATCGCCGGGCCGCCTTCGAGGCGGTCGACTATATGATGGACCGGCTGAAGACGGACGCGGTGTTCTGGAAGCGCGAGGACACGCCGGAAGGCTCACGATGGGTCGAGCCGCGTGAAGACGATCATGAAGCCCGCGCCAGATGGATCGAAGCGCCGTGCCCGGAATAGATGAAGGCGGGATTTTCCATCCGCTCAGGATCGCGGTGCTGACCGTCTCCGATACCCGGACCGGCGAAACCGACACGTCCGGAGGCCTGCTCGCGGAGCGGCTGACCGCCGCGGGCCACGATCTCGCCGCCAAGGCGATCGTCGGCGACGAGATCGACGCCATTCGAACTCAGGTCCGGGCGTGGATCGCCCAGGGGCAGGTGGACGTCATCCTCACCACCGGGGGCACCGGCTTCGCGCCGCGCGACCTCACGCCGGAAGCGGTGAGGCCGCTCTTCCGGCGGGAGATGGAAGGATTTTCGAGCGTCTTCCACCAGGTGAGCCTCGGCACGGTCGGAGTCGCCACGCTCCAGTCCCGGGCCTGCGCCGGGCAGATCGAGGATGTCTTCCTCTTCTGCCTGCCCGGCTCGACCGGCGCCTGCCGCGACGGCTGGGACCGGGTCCTCGCCTTCGCCCTCGACAGCCGCTACCGCCCCTGCTCCTTCGCGGAGCAGGTGCCGCGCCTCAGGCATCTTTTCGAATGACCCGCCTCAGCCATGTCGGCGACGACGGCCGGGCCCGGATGGTCGACGTCTCGGACAAGGATCCGACGGCGCGCACCGCCACGGCGGAGGGCAGGCTGATCTGCCTGCCGGCGACGCTCGCGGCGGTTCGGGCCGGGGAGGCGCCGAAGGGATCGGTGATCTCCACCGCAGAGCTCGCCGGAACGATGGCGGCCAAGCGCACCGCCGATCTCATTCCCCTTTGCCATCCCCTGCCGCTGACCAAGGCGGCGGTGACGATCGAGGCGGACGAGGCTCTGCCCGGTTTCCGGGTGACGGCGGAGGTGAGGACGGTCGGCGCCACCGGAGTCGAGATGGAGGCCCTGACCGCCGTCTCCGTCGCCTGTCTCACCCTGTTCGATATGCTCAAGGCGATCGATCGGACGATGGAGATCGGCGCCATTCGGGTGACGTCGAAGCAGGGCGGGCGGTCCGGCGACTGGTCCCGCGGATGATTTCCTTCGAAGAGGCGATCCGGCGGGTGACGCAGGTCGCTCGGCCGCTCGGTCGTGAGCCGCTGCCTTTGGCCCAGGCCGCCGGGCGGGTGCTCGCGGCGCCGGTAGTCGCAAGGAGCGATTCGCCGCCCGCGGATTGCTCGGCCATGGACGGCTATGCGGTCCGCGAGGCCGATCTGCCGGGCACCCTTCGGTTGATCGGGGAGTCCTTCGCGGGAGCCGGCTTCGACGGCGCGCTCGAGCCGGGGACCTGCGTCCGGATATTCACCGGCGCTCCGGTCCCCGCGGGTGCGGACCGGGTCGTCATCCAGGAGGTGGCTGTCAGGGATGGCGAGTCCGTCACCGTCGCCGAACTTCCCGGACCGGCGCGCTACGTCAGGCTGCACGGCTCGGATTTCCGCACGGGCGACCTCATTCTCGAGGCTGGACGGCGGCTGGATCCGCGGGCGCTTGTCGCGGCCGCAGCCGCGGACGTGGCCGAGGTCGAGACCTGGCGCCCGCCGTCCGTGCTGGTGCTCGGCACCGGCGACGAGCTTGCGCCTCCCGGGGCGGCGCGCGGTCGCCCCGGGGCGATCCCCGAGAGCGTCTCTTTCGGAGTGGCCGCCTTCGTGGCGCAATGGGGCGGCCGAAGCGTCGGATCGCGCCTGATTGCCGACGATCTCAAGGCCATGGAGAGGATCGCAGGCGAGGCGCTCGAGCAGGCGGACCTCGTCGTCGTCACCGGCGGCGCGTCGGTCGGTGAGAAGGATTACGCCAGGGCGATGTTCGCGCCGCACGGGCTCGATCCGATCTTCTCGAAGGTCGCGATGAAGCCGGGAATGCCGGTCTGGCTTGGGCGTGCCGGCGGCAGGCTCGTGCTCGGCCTGCCCGGCAATCCGACCTCGGCCATGGTCACCGCCCGGCTGCTGCTCGCCCCGCTCGTCGCCGGACTCGCCGGGCGGACCGGAGCGCTCGACTGGCGCTCGCTTCCACTCGCCGAGCCTCTCCCAGCCTGCGGGGACCGGGAGACCTTTCATCGGGCGCGCCGGCTGACGGCGGGCGCCGTGCCGCTCACCAATCAGGATAGCGGCGCTCAGAAGGCGCTGGCCGAGGCGGATCTCCTCCTTCGCAGCCACCCGCACGACCCCGCGAGGTCGGCGGGGGAGGCGGTGGCGGCCCTCGATTTCTAGGACGAGGCCCTCCACCACCCTTCGGGTGGTCCCCCTCCCCTGCAAATGCAGGGGAGGATTTAGAGGTCAGGGGAAGATGAGCTTGGCCCCGGCAATGACCAGGACCAGCCCCAGGCCCTGAAGCAGCCTCGGCTTGGGCAGGCGGCGCGCGCCGAGCCAGGTGCCGGCCAGGGCGCCGGCCGCCACCGCCGCGACCAGGATCGGCAGCTCGCCGGGAAGCGAGCGCACCGACACCCAATTGCCGGCGAGGCCGGCCACCGAGTTGACGAGGATGAAGCCGGCGACCACGCCCGACGTCCGGCGCGCGTCCTCCCAGCCGAACAGGATGATGAGTGGGCTGAGGAAGATTCCGCCGCCGGTGCCGGTCAGCCCCGCCAGAAGCCCGAGGCCCGCCCCCGCGGGCAGGGTGACGGCGAGGGACGGAGGCTTCGGCTCGCGTTCCGCCAGCCGCGCCGGTTGCCAGAACAGCCGCGCCGCCGCGGCCCAGAGGACCATGCCGACGAGCGGCCGATAGAGTTCCGGCGGGACATGCACTCCGCCTCCGATGAAAGCGGCGGGGGCTGCCGTGACGAGGAAGGCGGCGGTCAGTCGGAGGTTGATCTGGCCCGCCCGCCAATATCGTACGCTGCCGAATCCGGCGACGACGAGGTTGAGCGCCAGCGCGGTCGGCCGCATCGCTTCCGGGGCAATTGCGAAAAGCGCCATGATCGCGAGATAGGCCGAGGCGCCGCCATGGCCGACGGTCGAATAGAGCGCCGCCGCCAGCGCCATCAGCAGGGCGATCCAGATTAGCGTGCTTGAATCCATTGCCACCCGTTCGCCCTGAGCTTGTCGAAGGGCCTTTCTTCCGTCTCTGAAAGGTGAAGGGAAGGGCTTCGACAGGCTCAGCCCGAACGGATGAGGGAATGCGACACTTTAATGCCAGGGTACGAACAAGGGCCCTATCCGCCGGTCACGCTCATATGCCTGGGCACGGCGGGCACGGGGGCGTCGATCCGGAAGTCGTGTCCGCGGGGCTTTCCCGCCAGGAGCCGGTCGAGCGCCTCGTCGACCGCGGCCGGCCCGCCGAGACGGAGCAGGTCGCGAAGCTCGACCTTCTGATCGTGGCCGAGGCAGCCATAGACCGTCCCGGTCGCGGCGACGCGGATCCGGTTGCAGCCGCCGCAGAAATTGCCGGTGAGCGGCGTGATCAGCCCGAGCCGGATCGAGGTCCCGCCGACTTCGAAATAACGCGCCGGCCCCCCGGTCCGGGCCAAGGTCGGGATCAGGGTGAAACGGTCTTCGATCCGCCGTCGGACTCCGTCCAGAGGGAGGTAATGTCGGCTGCGGATCTCCTCGACGTCGCCGAGCGGCATCGTCTCGATCAAGGTCAGGTCGAAGCCTCGCCCGGCGCACCAGGCCAGCATGTCCCCGATCTCGTCCTCGTTCACGCCCTTGAGGCCGACCATGTTGATCTTGATCCGAAGCCCGGCCTCGGCTGCGGTATCGATTCCGGCTAGAACCCGGCTGACGTCCCCGCCTCGCGTGACGTGCCGGAACCTGTCCTCGCGCCGGCTGTCGAGGCTGACGTTCACGCGCCTGATGCCCGCCTCGAAAAGGGGGACCGCATGGCGTTCGAGCTGAGTCCCGTTGGTGGTCAGCGTCAGCTCTTCGAGACCGTGCCCGATCCGGGCGCCCAGGCTGCGGACCAGGTCCATGACTCCGCGGCGGACGAGCGGTTCGCCCCCGGTCAGCCGGATCCGGGTCACGCCCCGGGCGATAAGGATGTCGGCGAGCCGGACGATCTCCTCCAGCGTCAGGACGTCGCTCCTGGGCAGGAAACGCATGGTCTCGGCCATGCAGTAGCGGCAGCGCAGGTCGCAGCGGTCGGTCACCGACAGGCGGACATAGGTGATCCGTCGGCCGAACGAGTCGACCAGGCTCCCGGGATCCGTGGTGGCGAGCGACTGCACGACCCTGTGCTAGGCCCCCTGTCACGTCCGTCAAGGACGAGCGGCCTGGCCCGGTGGTCACGACGGCGGCCGGTGCGGGCGACTGTCCGAAATCAGACGAAGTGAACGAAGTGGACGCGACCGAGGCTTTTTTCTGTTCCTTCCCGTCCAGCGCAAGGGAAATCCAGGTTGCGCGAAGCTGCGCACGCCTCCCGGATTATAAGAGACATGGCCACTTGGAAGCTGCGCGAACGGACTGACTCGGCCGGGCTTCAGATTAAGGCGGTCTTAAGAACAAGTCAAGAACAGAGTGCTGCCCCGAAATCCGAACGAGGGGACTTCCGGTGGCGATGCGGCGCGCTATGCTCACCGCGCGGAAAGGGGGCGCCTAGTGCAGGAATCCGAATCCGAAAGCGCCGGCCTGCTCGAACGCCGGTTTGAGCTTAGCGAGCGAGGCACGACGCTGCGCACCGAGATCCTCGCCGGCTTCACCACCTTCCTGACCATGGCCTATATCATCCTGGTCAATCCCGCGATCCTGGGCCAGGCGGGAATGCCGGTCGCGGCCGTCGCCGCGGCCACCTGCCTTGCCGCCGCCTTCGCCAGCATCCTGATGGGGTGGAGCGCCAACATGCCGCTCGCCCTCGCGCCGGGGATGGGTCTCAACGCCTATTTCGCCTTCACCGTCGTCGGAGCGATGGGCGTGCCCTGGCCGGTGGCCTTGGGCTGCGTCTTCCTTTCGGGTGTCGCCTTCCTTCTGCTTACCTTCGCGGGCATCCGCCAGCTGATCATCGCCGCGATCCCGCCCTATCTGTTCGCCGCGGTGGCCGGCGGCATCGGGCTGTTCATCGGCTTCGTCGGCCTCAAGAATGCCGGGATCGTCGTCTCCAGCGAAGCGACCTCGGTCGCGCTCGGCGACCTGCGCGCGCCGGGCGCGGCGCTGGCCCTGCTCGGCCTCGCCATCGTCGCCGCCCTGTCGGCCTGGAAGGTGCGCGGCGCGATCCTGATCGGAATCCTCGCCACCACGCTCGCCGGCTGGGCGCTCGGCTTCGTCAAGTTCACGCCTCAGCCCTACGACCTGACCGCGATCGCCCAGACCGCCTTTCAGCTCGATCTGGCCGGGGTCTTCTCGGGCCGATACGGGATCGGCCTGTTCGAGATATTGTTCGTCTTCCTGTTCGTCGACCTGTTCGACAATATCGGCACGCTGGTCGGGGTGACCCGCCGGGCCGGGCTGATCGGCGAGGACGGCCGAATCCCCAGGCTCAACCGAATCCTCTTCACCGACTCCGTCGCGACCATGGCCGGAGCCCTGGCCGGAACCAGCACGGTGACCTCTTATGTGGAAAGCGCCGCGGGCGTCCAGGCGGGCGGCCGCACCGGAATCACGGCGATCGTCACCGGCCTGCTCTTCCTGCTGGCCATGCTGGCCGCCCCCTACGCCCAGCTCGTCCCCCTCGCCGCGACCGCGCCCGCTTTGATCCTGGTCGGCGGGTTGATGATGGCCCCCTTGGTCGACATCGCCTGGGACGACCCCGAAATCGCCATCCCCGCCTTCCTCACCGTCGCCCTCATCCCCCTCACCTTCTCGATCGCCAACGGGCTGGCGTTCGGGATTACGGCTTATGCGTTGCTCAAGCTGGTGCGGGGGAAGATCACTCGGACGGACTGGCTGCTGCTGGTGATCTCGGCGCTGTTCGTAGCACGTTTCGTGTGGCTGTCGGCGGGGTGATCGCGAGCAGACAGCGAGACGGCTGAACGGATGTGCCGCGGAGGGCCGCTACGCAAGTCGGGTGTGTCGTGGCGCTTCAAATGCGGCCCAGGGTCACACGAACTTCTGCAGCCCGGGCATAGCCTTCGAGCCCCGGATAAATCCGTCCGTGGGACAATCCCATTGCATCCAACTCCGACATTGCGACTTTAAAATCCCCGGCAGGAATAGTGTACTTTGTAAGTATAACTTCCCCCTGCTCAAACTGAGCTACGTATTCTTCGAGAGAGTTCGCTGGATTTTTCAAATAGGTGAATTTTCCGAATTGGTTTTTGATACGCGGATTCCAGATTGCCGGTACGTTGACGATGGGGCAGCCTGCGGACCCGGTCCACGCCGGATTGTTGGCATCAAGCACCCAAACGGCAACATATTTCTCAAGGCTGATTCCCTGTCGAACATGGCCGCTAAACGCAAAAAACGCTGCTACGAATGGGCTTTCGCTCCAGTCAAGCAATCTAGTCGGAAGGCCATGATGCTGCCCAAGGCCAAGCATCGCCATCTTGTCCGATCTAAGCGAGTCGGGCATTTCTTCCAGCGCACACTCGGAAGCGAATTCCGCCAGCAGCAGGTCGGCAACCGCATCCTTTTGGCCTCTGTCACCGCTATACCATCGATCGAACGAGGTACTGAGGTTCCAGGCATCCGTGCCTTGGCCGCGAAATAGATACTCTCCCTTTCTAAAACGACCATCAGCAAAGAAGTCGGTTATGACTTTGCTCCTAAACTCCGCCCAAGAGGCACACCCGACTTGAACGACATTTTTGGAAATCTCTTGCTCGCCCTTGAAATAACCCATGTACCGTGCGCCCCTACAGCTTAGCTCTGATATCTGCATTACTGCAAATCAATGCCTGAATGAACTAATTAAGGTGGTCGCTGATAATTGCAATATGAATGCCGGGCCAGTCGAAGATTTTCTTCCCTTTGTCTCAGAACAGGCCGACCCTCACCTATGGGCGCACACAAATCTCATCACCGCGCCGCAATTCATTCTCTTCGCAATTGTCGCCGGGTCCGGCTCGATCCACGACGAGGAAGTCGCTCTCGTCGAGGACGAGGAGGAAGTGGTGCCAGACGCCCTTTCGGTAATGGACGCCCTGGTGGGGCTCGGCGCGAAACAGGCGGATTTTGGTGGGGTCGAAGGGACCGGAGGGGGCGACCGCGACGAGGTAGGGCTTGCCGCTCAGCGGGACGAAGCTCTGGCTGCCGAGGGGATGGCGCTCGAACCCCTTCAGCACCAGCTCCCCGAGCGGCCGGGCGCGGAACAGGCTGATCACCGCGGTGCCGCCGCCGTCTGTGACATCCACCTCGGCGAGGCGGTCGTAGCGCACGGCGTGGCCCTGGTTGATGTCCAGCTTCACGGCTTGGTCCGAGGCCTCGATCACGTTGCCGAACGGGGCGAAGGCCTCGGCGGTCAGGGGCTCGGGGGTCATTTCGCGCATCGGTCTTCCTTCGCTCCGACTGTTCAGCCGACATCGTCACCCCGGGCTTGACCCGGGGTCCACCTTCTCCCTAGCCGTTGCGTAGGAAAAGGTGGATGCCGGGTCGAGCCCGGCATGACGAGATATGCAGATCAAGCGCACGATGCTCCGACAAGGCATTCCATTTGACTGAAGAAAGCTACCCGCGCGACCTGGCCGGCTACGGCCGTTCGCCGCCGCATGCGCAATGGCCGGGCGGAGCGCGGATCGCCGTCCAGATCGTGCTCAATTATGAGGAAGGCGCCGAGGCCAATGTCCTCGATGGCGACCCGGCTTCCGAGGTCTTCCTGTCCGACATCGCCAATGCCGCGCCCGTCCAGGGCGCCCGGCACATGAGCATGGAGCAGATCTACGAATATGGGTCGCGGGCCGGGGTGTGGCGGCTGCTTCGGCTGTTCGAGCGCTACGGCGTTCCGGTCACCGTGTTCGGTGTCGCGCTGGCGATGCAGCGCAATCCGGCGGTGGTGGAAGCCTTTCTCGAGGCGGGGCACGAGATCGCCTCGCACGGATGGCGCTGGATCAATTATCAATGGGTGCCGGAAGCCGAGGAGCGCGCCGACCTGGAGCGCGCGATCGAGGTGCACCGGCGATTGACCGGCGAGCGGCCGCTCGGCTGGTATACCGGCCGGACCGGCCCCAACACCCGCCGGATCGTCGCCGAGGAAGGCGGCTTCCTCTACGACGCGGACGATTATTCGGACGATCTGCCTTTCTGGACGAACGCGGCCGGGAAGAGCCACCTGATCGTGCCTTATTCGCTGGAGACGAACGACATGCGCTTCGCCAGCGCGAACATGCACACGGGCGACCAGTTCTTCGCCTATCTTCGCGACACGTTCGACACGCTCTACGCGGAAGGCGAGGAAAGGCCGAAAATGATGTCGGTCGGCCTCCATTGCCGGCTCGCCGGCCGGCCGGGCAAGATCGCCGGCCTCGAGCGGTTCCTGAAGCATGCGCTCGGCCACAAGGACGTCTGGTTCTGCCGGCGCATCGACATCGCCCGCCACTGGCGCGAGGCGCATCCCTATGAACGCCAGGGCCGGTGAAATGAAAAAGCCGTTCGGGCTGAGCTTGTCGAAGCCCTCCCCTTTCCTTGCCGCAAGAAAGGCAAGAAATGGGCTTCGACAGGCTCAGCCCGAACTGCGGGGGGCACGATGATCGAGGATCTGCGCCGGCACTATGTGAACCTGGCCCAGCCCCGGCTCGGGGCCGAGGTGACTTACGCCACCGACGATTTCTTCGCCGACAAGGCGCGCCTGATCGACGCGACCGAACCCGTCTTCGTTCCGGGCCTGTATGACGAGAACGGCAAGTGGATGGATGGCTGGGAGAGCCGGCGCAAGCGCACGCCCGGCCACGACTGGTGCGTGGTCCGTCTCGGCGTACCGGGGTCGGTCGCGGGCTTCGAGATCGACACAAGGCATTTCACCGGCAATTATCCGCCCGGCGCCGAGATCGAGGTCTGCCGGAGCGACGAGCCGGTTCCCGGCGAGCAGGCGGGCTGGACGAAGGTCACCTCGCGCCTCGCTCTGAAGGGCGACGACCGGGTCTACGTGCCGATCGAGCATAAGGAGAGCGTGACCCACGTCCGCCTCCATATCTTTCCCGACGGCGGAGTCGCCCGGCTGCGCGTCTGGGGCAGGGTCGCCAAGGACTGGTCGAAGGTCGGTCCGGACTCGCGCGTCGATTTGCTGGCGATGGAGAATGGCGGCCGCGGAATCATCGCCAATGACGAACATTATGGCTGCATCGAGAATCTCACCGCGCCCGGCCACGGAATCAACATGGGGGACGGCTGGGAGACGAGGCGCCGGCGCGAGCCCGGACATGACTGGGCCGTGCTCGAGCTGGGCGCTCCGGGGCGGATCGAGGAAGTGGTCGTCGACACCGCCCATTTCAAAGGCAATTATCCGGACCGCTGCTTCCTTCAGGCGGCGCCGGACGCAACCGGCTCGCCCGAGGAGATCGCTTCGGCTTCGGAAAGCTGGCCGCTGCTGCTTCCCGAGGTGAAGCTCGGGGCCGACAAGGTCCACGTCTTCCGGGACGGCCTGGCCGATCTCGGCGCGATCCGCTTCGTTCGGCTGAACATCGTTCCCGATGGGGGAGTCAGCCGGCTGAGGCTGATCGGACGGGCCCAGCGATGAGCGCCCTGTTCGAACATTCGCCCTGGGTGGAGGCGCGCGCCGACCAGCGCCCGTCGTCCGGCGACCGGCATGCCGACCTGATGGGCGTCGTCCAAGACGCCGCGCCGGAGGAGCAGCTCGCCCTGATCCGCGCCCACCCCGAGCTCGCCGGCAAGGCCGCGATCGACGGCCGCCTGACCGAAGCCAGCGCCGCCGAGCAGGCCGGCGCCGGGCTCGATCGGCTCACACGGGCCGAGTTCGACCGGTTCCATGCGCTGAACGCCGCCTATAGCGACAAATTCGGCTTCCCCTTCATCATCTGCGTGCGCCTGACCGACAAAGCGGGCATCCTCGCGGCGATGGAGCGCAGGCTGGGCAACGACCGCGACACCGAGATCGCCGAGGCATTGGCCCAGATCGGCGAGATCGTCCGGCTGCGCCTTAAGGACATGGCATGAGCACCTTTTCCACCCACGTGCTCGACACCATGCACGGCCGGCCGGCGGCCGGGATCGCGGTGGCGCTGAGCGGACCGGACGGCGAGATTGCGCGGGGCACGACCAATGCCGACGGCCGTTGCCCCGATCTGCTTCAGACCGCGCTCGCTCCGGGGCGCTACGCGATCCGCTTTGCCGTCGCGGATTATTTCCGCGGGCTCGGAGTCGCTCTGCCCGATCCGCCCTTCCTCGACCAGGTGACGGTGGATTTCGGAATTACGGCGGATGGCGGCCACTACCACGTCCCGCTGCTCGTCTCGCCTTACGGCTACTCGACCTATCGGGGCAGCTGAGCGATGGGCGTCGACCTCGGCGAATGGCTCAACCTCGCGATCCGGTGGCTGCATCTGACGGCGGGCATCGCCTGGATCGGGTCGAGCTTCTATTTCGTCTGGCTCGACAATCATCTGACCAGGCCGGCCGAGGGCGACGCCTCGGGCGAATTGTGGTCGGTGCATGGCGGCGGCTTCTATCATAACCAGAAATATCAGGTCGCCCCGAGCGCGATGCCGGAGCGGCTGCACTGGTTCAAATGGGAGGCCTATTTCACCTGGATCAGCGGCTTCTCGCTGCTCGTGCTGGTTTATTACGTCGGCGCTCAGAGCTTCCTGATCGATCCGGCCAAGGCACCGCTGAGCCCGCCGGTGGCGATCGCCATCGGCCTTGCCGCGCTGGCGCTGGGGTGGCTGGTCTATGACGGGATGTGCCGATCGCCGGTGGGCTCCAGCAACCTGGCGCTCGGCGCCTTCTGGTTCGCCATCCTGCTGCTTGCCGCCATCAGCCTCGACAGCCTGTTCAACTCCCGAGCGGCCTATCTTCATGTCGGCGCGATCATCGGCACGGTCATGGTCGCCAACGTGTTCCTGATCATCATCCCCAACCAGCGCAAGGTCGTCGCCGATCTGGTCGCCGGGCGAACGCCCGATCCGGCCCTGGGCGCGGCCGCCAAGCAAAGGTCGCTGCACAACAATTACATGACCCTGCCGGTGCTGTTCATCATGATCAGCCCTCATTATCCGATGACCTACGGCGCCGACGGGCCGTGGCTGGTGCTCGCCTTGCTCGGGCTGACCGGCGTGGCGGTCCGCCATGTGTTCAACCTGCGCGGGCGCGGAAAGGCGACGGGCCCGACGATCGCGGTGGCGGCCGCCCTCGCGCTCGTCACCGTCACCTATGTCACGCTCGAGAAGAAAGGCGCGGCGCCCGGTCAGGCCGGGACGCCGACCTATGCGGAGATCGAGCCGATCCTGGCCACCCATTGCTCGGGCTGCCACAATGTGAATCCGCCGCCGATGGGCGTGGCTTTGGACAGCTGGGAGCATGTCAGCGCCGCCTCGGCGCGGATCAAGGCGGTGGCGGTCGATTCCCATGCGATGCCGCTCGGCAATCCGACCGGAATGACCGCGGAAGAGCGGCAAACGCTGGGCGCCTGGATCGCGGCGGGGAGCCCGAGATGATCCGCTTCCTCCTCGACGGCGAGGCGATCGAGGTCGAAGACGCCGATCCCGCGGGCACCGTCCTCGACTATCTGCGCTACAGGCTCCGCCGCACCGGGACCAAGGAGGGCTGCGCCGAAGGCGATTGCGGCGCCTGTACCGTGCTGCTCGGCGAGCCGGCGGGGGACAGGGTCGAATGGCGGGCGGTCAATGCCTGCATCCTCTTCCTGCCGATGCTCGACGGCAAGGCGCTGAGGACCGTCGAGAGCCTGGGCGGCGCTCACCCGGTCCAGCGCGAGCTGGTCGAGCGCCACGGCTCGCAATGCGGCTTCTGCACGCCCGGCTTCGTCATGTCGCTTTACGGACGAAGCCTCGGCGCGGCGGGCACTCGGGGCGTGCCCGTCGGAGACGTCATCGCCGGCAATCTGTGCCGCTGCACCGGCTACGGCCCGATCCTGGCGGCGGGGGAAGCCGTGCCGGAGACCGCGGAAGAGGAGGACGGCACCCTCGAGGCGTTGCGCGCGCTTCGGCCCGCTTACGGCCATCCCGGCACCGCCGACGAATTGGCCGACCTCCTGCTGGCCCGCCCCGAAACCCGGATCGTCGCCGGTGCGACCGATGTCGGCCTGTGGGTTACCAAGCAGCTTCGCGACCTCGGCCCAACCGTCTTCATCGGCGACATCGCCGATCTGAGGCAGATCGAGGAGGGCCCGGAAGCGCTCAGGCTCGGGGCGGCCGTCCGCTATTCCGAAGCCCGCGAGGCGCTTGCCCGGCTGCATCCCGATCTCGGCGAGCTGGTCCGCCGGATCGGCGGAGTCCAGGTCCGCAACGCCGGAACGATCGGCGGCAACATCGCCAACGGCTCGCCGATCGGCGACATGCCGCCGGCGCTGATCGCGCTCGGCGCCGAGCTCACGCTCCGGCGCGGCCCGGAGCGGCGAACCCTCGCCCTCGAAAATTTCTTCCTGAGCTACGGCAAGCAGGACCTGGCGCCCGGCGAGTTCGTCGAGAGCGTCCGAATTCCCCGCCCGCCGAGCGACAGGCTGGTCCGGATCGTCAAGCTCTCCAAAAGGTTCGACAGCGACATTTCCGGAGTCTGCGGCGCCTTCGCCCTCAGCATCGAGGATGGCATCGTAACGCACGCTCGAATCGCCTTCGGCGGCATGGCGGGAATCCCGGCCCGGGCGCCCGGCTGCGAAGCCGCACTGACCGGCCATGCCTGGACCGAGGCGGCGGTCGAGGCGGCCGCTTTGGCGCTCGCCGGGGATTACGATCCGCTCGACGATCTGCGCGGATCGGCCGCCTATCGCCGCAAGGTCGCTGCCAACCTGTTGCGCCGGATCTGGGCGGAGCGGAGCGAGCCGGTCAGCGTGCTCCATGGCTGACGGCGCCGTCCACCAAGCGCTGCCGCACGACAGCGCCGACCTCCACGTCGCCGGCGCCGCGGCCTATGTCGACGACCTGCCGGAGGGCCCGGGCACGCTTCACCTCGCTTTCGGGCTCGCCGCCGACGGCCATTCGAGGCTGACCGGCCTCGATCTGTCCGAGGTCCGCGCCGCCCCCGGAGTCGTGGCCGTCTTCACGGCCGACGACATTCCCGGCGAAAACAATGTCGGCCCGGTCTTCCACGACGACCGGCTCTTCGCCGAAGACGAGATACTCTACCCCGGTCAGCCTTTGTTCGTGGTCGCCGCCACCGATACCCGCGCCGCCCGGGTCGCCGCCCGGCTCGCCAGGGTCGAGACCGAGCCCCTCCCCGCCTTCGTCACCATCGCGGAGGCACTGGAGGCGGACACCGATTTCGAACCTCCGCAGCGAATGGCGCGCGGCGACGCCGCGGCCGCGCTCGACGGCGCGGAACATCGCCTGTCGGGCACGCTCGAAATGGGCGGGCAGGAGCATTTCTACCTCGAAGGCCAGGCGGCGCTCGCCACGCCGGGCGAGAGAGGCCAGATCCATCTCGTCAGCTCGACCCAGCATCCGAGCGAGGTCCAGCATCTGATCGCGGAGCTGCTCGGCCTCCGAAGCGCCGACGTGACGGTCGAGGTCCGCCGGATGGGCGGGGGCTTCGGCGGCAAGGAAACTCAGGCGGCCGCCTATGCCGCCGCCTGCGCGCTGGTCGTCGCCAAGACCGGTCGCCCGGCCAAGATCCGCGCCGACCGCGACGACGACATGGCGATGACCGGCAAGCGCCACGATTTCACCGCCCATTACGATGTCGGCTTCGACGGTGACGGCCGGATCGCGGGCATAAGCCTCGAGCTGGCTTCCCGCTGCGGCGGCACGGTCGACCTCAGCCTGGCGATCAACGACCGCGCCATGTTCCATGCCGACAATTGCTATTATCTGCCCGCGGTCGAGATCGTCAGCCGCCGCCTCAAGACCCACACCGTTTCCAATACCGCCTTCCGCGGCTTCGGCGGGCCGCAGGGGATGATGGCGATCGAGCGGGTGATGGACGCGATCGCGGCCCATTTGGACCTCGATCCGCTCGCGGTGCGCCAGGGCAATCTCTACGGTCCGGGCCGGGACGTCACCCCCTATCACATGACGGTCGAGGACAATGTCGCTCCGGAGCTGATCGCCGAGCTGGCCGAGCGGGCCGGCTATGCCGGGCGCCGCGCCGAGGTGGAGGCGTTCAACGCGCGCCACAATGTCCTCAAGAAGGGCCTCGCTCTGACTCCGGTGAAGTTCGGGATCAGCTTCACCACCACCCATCTCAACCAGGCCGGCGCCCTGGTCCTCGTCTATGCCGACGGCTCGATCCACCTCAACCATGGCGGCACCGAGATGGGCCAGGGGCTGATGATCAAGGTCGCCCAGGTGGTGGCGGACGTCTTCGAAGTGCCCGTCGAGACCGTGAAGGTCAGCTCGACGCGCACCGACAAGGTCCCCAACACCTCGGCGACGGCCGCCTCCTCCGGCTCGGACCTGAACGGCATGGCCGCGAAGAATGCCGCCGAGACGATCCGTGAGCGGCTCGACACTTTCGCCGCCGGGCAGGAGGGGTCGGAGGAGTGGAGCTTCGGCGAGCTCTGCCGCCGGGCGCACCTCGCGCGGATCCCACTTCTCGCCACCGGCTTCTACGCGACCCCGAAGATCCATTACGACCGCGCCACCCACAGCGGCCGGCCCTTCCTCTATTTCGCCTACGGCGCGGCCTTGAGCGAGGTGGTGATCGACACGCTCACCGGCGAGCATAAGGTCGTCGCGGTGGATATCCTCCACGACGTCGGCCGCTCGCTCAATCCGGCGATCGACCTGGGGCAGATCGAGGGCGGCTTCATCCAGGGCATGGGCTGGCTGACGACCGAGGAGCTGGTCTTCGACGATCGCGGCCGGCTGCTCACCCACGCGCCCTCGACCTACAAGATCCCGACCGCCAACGACCGCCCGGCGCATATGGAGATCGCCATCTGGGAAGGCGGACGCAATCCGGAGCCCACCATCCACCGCTCCAAGGCGGTCGGCGAGCCGCCGCTGATGCTCGCCATCTCGGTCTTCTCGGCTTTGACCCAGGCGGTGGCGGCCGCCGCGCCGGGCAAGGGACTTCCGAAGCTCGACGCCCCCGCCACGCCCGAACGCCTGCTCGAAGCGATCGACGAGCTGAGGGCCCGCAATGACTGACTGGACCCGCCAGGCCCGCGAGGCGCTGAGCCAGGGTCCCGCCGCGCTCGTCACCATCCTCGCCACCGAGGGTTCCGCTCCGCGCGGGCCAGGCGCGCGAATGGTCGTCACCGAAACCGGTCTTGCCGGATCGATCGGCGGCGGCAGGCTCGAGCATCTGTCGATGGCGCAGGCGCGGTCGATCCTGGCGCTTCCGCCGGGGAGCTGGCGAGTCCAGGATTACCCTCTGGGTCCGCTGCTGGGCCAATGTTGCGGCGGACGGGTCCGGCTCCTGGTCGAGAATCTCGAGAACGTGCCCGAGGGCGAAGGTCCATTCGAAGTCGCCCTTTCCGATCATGTCGAGCGCCGGGCGCTCAGCGGCGAAGCCCCGGAGGCGATCGGCGCGCGAGGCCCGCTCCCGGCCGCCGGCGCGCGTTTCGTCGAGCCCGTCGAAAGCGACTCCCTTCCCGTCCGCCTCTTCGGTGCGGGCCATGTCGGACGGGCCATCGTCGCCCGAGCGGCCGGCCTCCCGCTCCATTTCGCCTGGTATGACAGCCGCTCCGAAATGGCGGAGACCCCGGGTGTCTACCTCGCGGACGAAGCCCAGATGGTCGCCGTTGCGGCGTCGGCGCCCGAGGATTGCGCGGTCGCGATCATGACCCACGATCACGACCTCGACTATCGCCTCGTCGCGGCCGCGCTCGCCGGACGCGCGCGGTTCGTCGGGCTGATCGGCTCCGGGACCAAGCGCGCCCGCTTCCTCGCGCGGCTGGCGGCCGACGGAGTCGACCCCGAGCGCCTCACCTGTCCGATCGGCCTGTCCGGAATCGGCGGGCGCGAGCCCGAGGTGATCGCCATCGCCACGCTCGCGCAATTGCTCATGCTGAGGAATCCCGAATGAAGGCCTTCCGCGGCGAGATACTGAGCGTCCCCGACGATCCCGCGGCCGCGGGCGCCGACGGGATCCGCCATTTCGGGGACGGCCTGCTCGTCGTGGAGGAGGGCCTGGTCCTCGCCTGCGGAGCCCATGCCGATCTCGCCGACAGGTTCGCCGACGTCCCCGTCGAAAGGCTCGACGGGCTGATCGTGCCCGGCTTCGTCGACGCCCATGTCCATTATCCGCAGATCGAGTGCATCGCCTCGCACGGCGAGCAGCTCATGCAGTGGCTCGAGCGCCATATCTTCCCGGCCGAGAAGGCCTTCGCCGACCGGGCTCACGCGGATTCGGTCGCCGCCTTCTTCCTCGATGAGCTGCTCCGGCACGGCACCACGAGCGCGCTCGTCTTCGCAACGGTCCACGCCGGCTCGGTCGACGCCTTGTTCGAGGCCGCGCTGACTCGCGACATGCGGATCGTCTCCGGCAAGGTATTGATGGATCTGGGGCCGGAGGGCCTGCGCGACACGGTCGCGTCCGGCCGTGCCGATACGGAGGCGTTGATCGCCCGATGGCGCGGCCGCGGCCGGCTCGGCTATGCCGTCACGCCGCGCTTCGTGCCCACCTCCAGCGTCGAGCAGCTTGCCGACGCCGGAGCCCTGGTCGCCGCGCACCGGGACGTCTTGATGCACACCCATTTGTCCGAAAATCCGGGCGAGATCGATTTCGTCGCGAGCCGTTTTCCGGAGGCGGCGGACTATCTCGACGTCTACGACCGGTTCGGGCTGGTCGGACCGCGCTCGGTCTTCGCCCATTGCGTTCATATGGGCGACCGCGCTCTGGCGCGAATGGCCGAGGCCGGCGCCGGAATCGCCTTTTGCCCGACCAGCAACATGTTCCTCGGCTCGGGCCTGTTCAACCTGGCCCAGGCCGACAGCCACGGCCTCGGGCTCGGCATCGGCACGGATGTCGGCGCCGGAACGACCCTGTCGATGCTCCATACGCTCGGGGAGGCGTACCGGACTTGCCAGCTCAAGGGGGCGAGCCTCGATCCCTTCCGGGCGCTTCATCTCGCCACCGCGGGCGGTGCCCGGATCATGGGCATTGCCGATCGCGTGGGGGGGCTGCTGCCCGGCCAGGAGGCGGATTTCGTCGTCCTCGACTCGGCCGCGACGCCGTTGCTGGCCCGCCGCTGCGCCGGGGCGTCGCTTCACGATCGATTGTTCGCTTTGCAGATATTGGGCGACGACCGATCCATCGCGGCCACCTATCTGCGCGGCCGCCTCGCGCATCGGCGGGGCGTGGAACTCGGCGGGACCGCGTGACCCTCGCACGGCCGCGGATTCAAGCTTTCCTGAAAGCCTGGTGACCCCAACGGGAGGGGCCGCTATACGATATTACGCCGCAAGATCAGTAGCTTGACTGCCGGCTTGTGAACCGTCGTTCTGCCGTTTGTACTAGCTTTTTGTACCAGCAGAAGCAAGGCTCGGAAATGGGGTCGGAATTCGGGTCCTCCTGCAGAAACCCGCAATCCCGCTAGACGCCGAAAAATGAATGGCGCGCCACGCAGTCTGGGGCGAACCGGTCTCCGGCGCAGATTCCCTCATAGGCTGTGAAATTGAGGGAGGGCTGATCGTTGGCCATGATCTCTACCCCTGAGCTGGTTTGGAAGCCCAGGTTTAGCCACGGTATGAACGAGGCCCGCTCGACATGGCTCATCTAGGCGCTTCTCCACCGCAGCAGGCTCGAAAAAAAGGCCCACAGTGCCTGCCTCTGCGCTTGGACCTAGCGTATCGCAAGCAAGCAGGAGCGCATGCTATCCCACCTGGATGGCCACTAGACTGACTCGCGAACAGCTTTACGCCATGGTTTGGGATCGGCCGATGACCAAGCTGGCGGCGGAGTTCCGGCTGTCGGACGTGGCGCTCCACAAGATTTGCCGCAAACACAATGTACCGACACCCCCTCTCGGCTATTGGGCGAAGAAAGCTCATGACAAGCCTGTCAGGAACACGCCGCTACCGACGGAGCATGCGGCCAGGGAAATCGTGATCCATGAAGGCGCGGCTTCAGACGAAAGCGACGCCATGGCTGCCGCACGAGGTAAAATTCGCAGCGCGCTGGGAGAACGGCAGCAGGGTGTGAGTGGTGACACACGAAATCCCATTCTCGAACAGACACTTGGGAAACTCGCGAAAGTGAAGCAGGATCGGACCGGCATAGCGAAGGTCGAGGGCAAGGGCCTGATTAAGGTCGCGGTTCGGCCCGAATCGGTGGTGCGCGCAACCCAACTCCTTGAGGCCTTGGTAAGTGGCGCGGAGGCGGCGGGCATCCTGCTCAAGGGCGTCGATGGCTTGGCAGTTTGGTACGTCGAAAATGAAACAATTTCGTTTGAGCTCGTGGAGGCCGCGGATAGAGTAGAACACGTCCCTACCGAGGCTGAACTGAAGGCCGTAGCCAAATGGGAGGCGCAGCGGGAGGCCGACCATCCGCGATACGGATACCTACGGGATTGGGGACGGCCGAAAATTCCCAAATGGGAGGATCGCTATCAGGGGCGTTTGGCGGTTCGCCTCGAGGAGGTCAAAATCCTCAGCCTAGACCGCTATTGGAGCACGGCAATCCGCAGAGTCTTTGCGGATAGCAAGACCCAGGATGTCATAAAAATGATCCCGAAGATCCTGTCTACGGTCGCCGCGATGGCCGTGGCCAAGCGGGAAAACCGTGAAGTGGAGGAACGTCGCCGGCTTGCAGCGGAGGAGGTCGCTAGACGGCAGGCGGACGCTGAGCGCCGCGCCGCGATCGAGAAGCGACGAACCGCAGCGCTCGAGCAATTGATGGTCGAGGCAGCTGAGCTCGAGCGGCTGCGACGCCTCGTCGATACGTTGGAGCGAAGCGGAGATCCTGCGCCTGAATCTCGTATGGCGGCGCTCTTGAATTGGGCCCGGCAACGGCTGGCGGAGAGAGAAGCCCATCTCGACCATGAGGAGCTTGAGCAGCGACTCAGCAATGCGCAACTTTTTGGCGAGGACGACTCGCAAAACCTCTGGCGGCCCTTCACATAAATGCCATTATCGCACTTTTCCCGAGCGCCACGTCAAGCGTAGTCCAAGGACTTTCCAGCTTGCAGGCGAGAAATGGGAGGTAAACTAGAACACCAGAAGAGAGCAGTCAGCCTCCGATTGTCGAGACGGCGGCGGCGCTCGTCCGCGCATGTCCGCAGCCAGATTTCGCCTGGGATATGCATACCTTGTCGGCAACGACACCCGCCAACGGGTCCACCCCAAGGTAGAAGGAACTGAAATGTTCAATAGCTCGGGCGCTCAACACGCCGCCGCCGCTCTCGCGGCTATCCTGAGCACGATCCTGGTCCTGCTCATCTCGCTGTACCCCGCGCTCAGCGCGTAGCTCGGTGAGCAGCCTTAAGGAGAGGCTCCAACCGCTCAAGCTTGATCGTCCACCGCCCGCCAGCGGTGGACGATCATCATCCCTTCCCGTTCGTTCGTAAAAACTGGGAGTAGAATTCCTGCCGGATTCGCGCCGCGCGAGTGAGTACCTGCCCAGCGCGTTCCCAGGCATCCTCCGTCTGCAGGAGGTCGAGCAGTAGGGCGAGGTACCGGTCGGCGTGGGAAGCAAGACCTTTATGGGGTGTCGTGTCGAAGAGTACGTGCGGGTACAGGAATACCGAAGTGTGCTTGTCGAATAGGCCGAAAGCCTCAAGACGGCGGTATATCTTCGTAAACTCGATCCCGGGCAGGTATTCCCCCGCGTAGCGCAGCAGAAGCAGCCGATCGAGCTCGGACCGAGGAAGATATGAACGAACCGTTCGAATCATTTTCTCCCAAACCCGGTTTGTGGTATTGCTGAACCGCCACTTACGAGCCGTGGCCAAATCGATCCCCAGAATGGCGAGTTCTTTATAATAATCAACACGATGGTTGTTATCGATCATCTCCTCCCGGTAGATTTCGAACACTATGTCCCTCGCCTTCTCAATCTCCATGACAGGACCGAATTGCTCGCACATGAAAGTGAAGCAGGAAACGAGGCCGCGGCGCTCGGCGAATATGTTGATGACCGTCTCTTTCGGCAGAGTCGGCATGCTGCCAAGAGCTGAGCCTTCCAGTAGAAAATTGTCCGTTATCTCCTGCTCCAAGCGCTCATAGCGCTCCTGCCTTTCCTGGCGATCCATATTACCGACCCTTTTCAGCTCTTCGCATCCAGACCGGCCAATAGAGCCGATCGAACCCAAGATGTGCTGCAATAACGGATACTATCCGGCCTTCACCCTTTTCCAATCCCATATCCGAGTCAATATCTCCTTCCAGTATTGCTTTGATATCCAACGGATGAGCTTGGCGCTCAAAAGGACGATAGATACCCTGGGCTGCGTTCCGGCTTCGATCCCGCCACATCAACAGATGCGTTGGGGCCGGGCTGAGGAGGTCGAGGACCAAGGCAAACTTGTGGTCGGCCTCGGTGACGACGGTGGCCTCCACCACGTCCATGGCCTCGTTCGCGACCTCGGTGACGACGGGAGCCTCTCCGCTATCAGGGGCTTGAGCGCCGCGCTCGACCGGCTTTTCTATTTCCTCGACGATATCGACGTCGGCGGGATCAAGCTCCTCCCGTTCGGCAAGCAAACCGGACATCAGCAAGCGGTTGAAGATTTCGAGCGGAACCTTGCCTTCACGATCGACGGCCCGGCGCAACTCCCTCGCCGCGCGTACACCCAGGATCGGGGCCGCAATGCGCTCGACCTCCGAGATCGGATCTCTAACCTCGCACAGCTCGGGCCGCTCGAGACCCGCGAGCAAGCTGCGCAACTCCGAAGGGTCTCCTACTTGTCGGGCGATCCACGCGAATTCCGCGTAGATCATTAGCGACAATGCGGCGTAGCGAATGACGAGTGTATTGTTCTTCGCTTCGGCCGTGAGCGGACGACGGATGGCCCATTTCGAGCGTCGTTTGGCATCGATCTCAAGGTCGTAGATGGATCGATCGACGAGGCCCCGAGCGATCACTTCCGGAGTGAAGCCAAGGTCGGCGAGCAACACTTCATTTTGCGCCGCGGCGACGGCCGCTTCCTTCGGAGTGATTGCTCGCGCCTCGGCAAGCTCGGCTGCGAATTCGGACGAGAGGCGAAGCTCGTCGAGCCGGCCTTCGAGCAACGCTTTCATTAATTTGGACGAGTCTATCTTGCCGGGTTCGGCCACTTTCCTGTGCCGCGCCCTCACCTCGGCGACCCGTCGCTCCTCCTGGGTGATGACGTCGCCGAGCTCGCGCGACAGGGCGCGGCGCCTTAGGTGAATTTCGGACGCATGCGCCGTCCGGAACTCGTCGGCCAGCCGCAAAGCGATCGAAATCGTGTTGAGGGCCCTGGGGCCAGCCGCGGCAGCAACGACCTGTTTCGCCCATTTGTCGAATTCGTCCCTGGCGCATCCGGGCACGCGCTTGCTGAGCAGCATTTTTCGCCGGTCGAATTCATAGATCTGATCGAAGAACAGGGCCTCCATACGAAAGGCCTCGCTGCCGAGCGCCGATTGCCAGGAAAGGCTTTGGTCGAGGTCGAGGTCCTTCTCTCCGCGGGTGGCGTTCGAAAGATCGACCAGACGGGGAGCCATCGATCCGCGCCGAGCCACGTAAACGAGCCGAGCGCGGAATTGCGGCAGCGCCTTGGCGAGAAACTCGTACCAACTGCCGAGCACGCCATATTTTTGTCGGATACTCTGCCCGACATCGATCGCCGCGAACTTTTCCTGCAACCGAGTTTCCGGCGGATCGATATGCCCTGTCTGAGCGATCGGAAAGCAGGCGAAGTCCCTCAGGCGGTCGAAGATCCGCAGGCCAGCTTCCACGCCGGGATAGGCGGGCAGATCGGCGGTCGCGATGTGACCGTAGGTCCTCCATTCCTCCTCGCTGAGGGACAGGTCGCGGTAATTATTGCCCCATTCGCCGCGCAAGGGATTCAGCGCTCTTTCATATTCTGCCCGAGCACCGGGGCTGTCGCGGAGCGCTGTTTCGGCAATGGAAGTCTTATCGAACTTGTAGTCCATCCAGATGATGTTCGGATAACGAGTGGAGGTGAGGAGTTCCTCGGGCTTGGTTTCCAGCGCCACGACAATGCGATTGTGCAGCTTCAGGGCATCGTTGATGTCATACTGCCAGGTCAGAGCGAAGTTTCGTTCGTAGATATGACGATGCTCCCGGGGCTCGCTTTCGAATGAGGTCAGTCCCGGAGTCCTGATGCTCTTGAAGGTCGGCGCATCGTCGAGAACCATGATCCGAATGAGGTCGTTCATCGCGCTATTCCTTGATCAGCATGGTGGTGCACCAAATCCAGTCTGTCTTACCGAAGAACGGCAGTTGTTCCTCGTTTTGATTAACGTCGAACTCGAAATCCATCAGTTGAAAACTGGAGGCGATAACCTCAGCGAAATAAGTGCCCGACGATTGCCGCTTTTGGTCTCTGTTTCGATGCTGCTCGGCGAAGATTTTAGCCTTTTCAAGCGACGAAATATCAATCGCATTGTATAGCGATATCTGCTGAAGCTTTCTCCGGACCAAAACGGGGATCGGAAGACCCCGCTGCGATCGTTTCCCGTACGTTGCGGCATTTTGGAGAAGTTCAGAGAACAGCGTCGCGTAGAGGAATTTCTCTTCCCCCGCATGATGAGCCAGTTCCTGTATGCGGAAGCGCGAGGCGACCCGTAACGGTGCCTTCGAATCACCGACCAAGCGCACGGTTCGACCGACCGAACCGGTATAAGTCCAACTGGACGCCTCTCTCAGCGCTTCCATCAAATCGATATCCCGCGCACCGCCCGCTTCCGTAAGATTTTCTTTGATTCGGCTTTCCGTGAGTGGAGTGACATCCTTCAGGACGCTGATCAGGTTAACGATGCCGCGCAGCATGGCCGCGTCTGAGCGCAGCTTGAGAACGGCGGCGGTTAGCGCCAGGATTGCTTCGGCCGGCTTCGGCTGAGGCTTGAGAGCCGTGAGATCCGCAAGCGCCTCGTTGAGCAGGGCTACGCCGTCGCCTATCGGGACCACGCGATGCTTGAGCGTATGTCCGACCAGATAGACGGCATCCGCCTGCTGACGTTGCCAACGGCGGCGAGCCATGCCTTCGAATTCGCCCGCGAGTATCCGGTACAATACCCTGCTGGCGATGCCGCCGAAGAGGAGCCAAGCTTTTTCATAGAAGGTGCGGCTCCAAGGGCGGCTGCAGACGATCGACAGAACCGCCCGCATGTTGGCGATGCCGAGCTCGTCGCTGCCATGTCGGCCGATGGAATAAGTCGTCGGGAAGCTGGCGAAAACCCGCCCTCCGAGCGTCGCGAAATGCCGGTGTAGCCTCATGATCATCTTTTCGGTCGACTGCGCGTCGATACGCCAGCGGGCCATTCCGGCACCACGGTAGAAGCCGGGCTCTGCCGGGTGGAACATTCCCGCGAACTTTTCAGCGAACCCCGCGAAATCCGTTTTTGCCGGCGCCTTCGCGACGACCGACAGGCCGACCGGCATCAATTCCATCACTTCGGAGTCGCGAGCCGGGTCGACATCGTCGGCAAAGGCGATCAGCGTCGGACGCGGTTTGTCCGCCTGTCCAAGCAGCATGTTGTTCAGGGTAAAAACGTCCCCGCCTTCCTCGATGCTCAGATATTCGGCCCAGTTACTCTTCCAGCGTTGCTCGGCGACGGCATTGGCCATGGGCGCGATCCGGCTGTGGGTCCCTTTGCGCCCCGTGAAGGTGCGGACATGGTTCTGCTCCACGACCCCAACCTGCATCTCGCGCGGAGTGGCCTTCGCCAGCTTGCCGCCTCTCAGCTTGTCGAGGTTGAGCAGGGCAGCCGTGTGGCGCCCTCCCAGACCGCCGGGATCTGAAACGGAGCCGTAGTTGACGATGACGGCGACGGTGTCGTCGAGAACTTCAGCGCATAACGGGCTTTCGCTGGCAAGGTCTTTCAGGGAGTCAAGCAATAGGATCAGTATATCTTTCAGCCAACCTGGCTGCTCGATGTTGATTTCCTCGGGACCAACCCTGCGGATCAGGGAGTCGAGCACCGCCCAGGTCTGCCGTAAAAGCGGCCCGGCGCTGACATCGACTTCCCGATCCATAATCATCTCCTCAAACTACAAATCCAAAGAGTGCGGGCGGCGGTCCTTCCAAAACAGTCCGCCGACCACCACTGTAATGGTGATGAAAGTCATTGGATACCAAAGCCCCGCTTGTGGATTGCCTGTAGCCGCAACGATGGCGAATGCCGACGCCGGCAAGAAGCCGCCGATGATTCCCGTCGCAAGATTGTACGGCAACGAAACCGACGTGTAGCGAAGATGGGTCGGGAACAGTTCGCAAAGCGCTGCGGCGACCGGACCGTAGCACATCGTCGCATAGAGCATCATGATGATGAGAATGATGACGATGCGGAAATGGTCGACCGCGGCGGGGTCCGCCTTTGCCGGGAAGCCTTGCGCGGCGAGGGCGCTGTTCAGCCTGTGCGTGAATCCGGCCCGTTGTCCGGCGACATCTGACGCCGGCAGCGATCCGTCGATCACCGCAATTGGAACGTCGCCGATCCTCACGCTCGCTTCCGAGCCGGACGTATCGCGCAGAGTGTAGGGAATGCCTGCCTTGGCCAAGACGCCGCGCGCGATGTCGCACGAAGTCGAGGCGCGGCCTGTGCCCAAGAGGTCGAACTGCGAGGTGCATCGGGAAGCGTCCGCGGTCACGACGATCCGAGTTGCTGCAATCGCGGCCGCCCGCCTGGGATTGGCGGCCTCGCTTAACGCGTTGAACAGCAGAGGATAGGTCATAAGGGCGAGAAGGCAGCCGGCCAGAATGACGGGCTTGCGGCCGATCCAATCCGACAGCCAGCCGAAGAAAACGAAGGCGGGACAGGCGGCGACCAGGGCGGTCGCTACCAGCAGGCTCGTCGTTGCGCCGTCCAGACCGATGACCCGCTCAAGATAGAAGAGCGCGTAGAACTGACTAGTGTACCAGACGCAGGTCATGCCCGCGAGCAGCCCGAAAAGGGCAAGCGCCATCCGTGACACGTTCCCCCGAGATCCGATGGCCTCGCGAAGCGGCGCTTTGGCAACCTCGCCCCGTGCGACGAGCCCGGTAAAGGCCGCGCTTTCCTGCAGGCGCATCCGAACCCAGATCGAGACGAGGAACAGGAGAGCGGAGAGGAGGAAGGGAATCCGCCAGCCCCAGCTCAGGAAATCATCCTCGCCCACTATGCGGCGGACACTGAAGACGGCGAGGAGCGCTAGCACCAGGCCCGCCGTAGCGGTGATCTGAACGAAGCTGGTGTGGAGCCCACGGGATTTGCTTGGCGCCTGCTCCGCCACGTAGACGATGGCGCCGCCATATTCCCCTCCCATCGCGAGGCCTTGGAGAACGCGGGTCGCGATGAGGAGCAACGGAGCAGCGAGGCCGATCGTCGCCTCGCTGGGGATGAGCCCAATGCTAACGGTCGCGACCCCCATCAGCGTCATGGTGAGAAGGAACGTCCGCTTCCGCCCCCAACGGTCGCCGATGCTTCCGAAGATCGCCGCGCCGAGCGGGCGCACTGCAAAACCCGTCGCGAAGGTGGCCAGGGAATAGATGAAGGCGAGATTGGCGTCGGTCGCGCTGAAAAAATGGGACGCGATGACGCTGGCGACCGCGCCGTAGAGGAAGAAGTCATACCATTCGAGAGCGGTTCCGAGCGAGGGGCCCAGAATGTTGATCACTCGCCGCCGGGACGGGGCGGGTACCTGCAACGACACTTGTTCCATGACGACGGCTCCTCGTTGGCGAGTCGCGACCAGTTAGCACCGGCTGGAAAAGGGCTGCGGACAACCGCGGACAACTAGGGCGGCCGCCCAGCCGCTTGCTCGCTTCGACATCCTGGACGGCCCGCGTCCGCGCCAGTCCGGAGCTAGCGCACACCCCCGACTATGTTTGCGCGATCAATGAAGGGAGTGCTGTCATGCCAAAACCTGAAACGCTCGTGATTCCGGGGCTGGGATCGCCCGAGTCGCCGCTGTACGAAAAAGTCTATCATCTGCTCACGGCTGAGGCGCGGCGCCGCGACATGCCCATGCGATGCCTGAAATATAAGGGCCACGGCCACCTGACGGGCGGTCGAATCGACGGAAAAATTGAATTGCCCGGTGTCGCCCAAGGCATCGTGGACGCAGTCAGGCAAGCCCCACCCGGAAGCATTCTCATCTGCCGGAGCTTCGGCTGCCTGCTTCCCGGCTATTTGGCGCTGAACCACAGGTTGAGACTACAGGATTTCAGGCGAATCGCGTTCTGGGGGCCCGTTCCCTACTTCCACATGTGGAAACTGTTCGGCACCGCGGCTCAGGTCGCTGAGAAGAATTCGGAAGCGGAGGCCAAGGGGGCCAAGCTTGCACCGGACTTCTTCCAGTCGATTGTTCCGCTGGAGGTTTCGTGCAAGTCGCTCCTCGATGTCGAGGTCATCATCGCGGTCGGGACAGCCGATGGCTATACCACCCCAGCGTTTGCGGATTTCCTGGCGGCCATGGTGAGAGAAGCCGGAAACGCGGACGTCCACGTCCGGATTGTGGAGAACGCGCCGCACGAAATGACGGCCGCACAGGACGAGAAAGTAAAAGCTGATTACTTGAACTCACTATTTGGATGAATTGGAACAATTGCCACGCAGGCAATTCCCGATGCGTCGCTCATGTCCTGACGACGCTACTATGATAGAAGTGCGAAATCAGAGTTGGATCGTTACGGCCGGGTAGTCCCGCAAGCAAAGGCAAGAGCCCTGAGCCCGCCGATAATCCGGAATTACCGCTCGGTTTCCTATCTTCCAGTCCAGAGGCACGCAAGTCAGACTGGTCGACGCGGTGTGATCCTAAGAGTGCAGGTTCCCGTCCTTCTGTTTCATCGTTTCAGAGGCTATCGAGGACCAGAGCGACCAGGTCTTCAACGGGGCGGTTTCCATCAAGCTGGAGATTCGCAGCATGAGCCAGACGCTTGGTAACATCATGCTCCGACGGATGATTCTGGGTCAGTTGCGCCGAAGCAGGGTCGATGCCCCGCTCAGCCATCCGGGCTATTCGAGTGGGGGTGTCGATCGAGAGATGAGCGAGCCGCAGCGCAGCGCCCTCCTCCTGGGCGAATTCACGCAGCAGCTTTAAGACCTGGTCGTGGCGAACACCATCCAAGATTAGGGTCTGCCAACCAGGAGGCGCCTGCTTGAGGATCGACGACACGAACGCGTTCGGATCATCACGCACCAGCGTTTCGCCGATTTCTTGAAGTGTCGTTCGATCACCCGGCTTGCCCAACTTCTCGGCGACGGCGCGGACATAGTCGCCGAAACTCACATGTATGCCCCCGAGGCGACAGGCGAGCGCCCGGGCCAAGGTCGTCTTGCCGACTCCTGGCAAGCCTGAAAGCGCTAGAATCAGGCGAGCGCCGTCTGCCTTCGCTCGTTCCGGCGAGTGTAGCTCACCCATCCGCGCCGATCCCGCTTCGGTATCGAGACAGCATCAACCTCAACGGTGTCCTTGATCTCAATGAGGGTGGCATAATTCTTGTGCTCGCGCTCAGACCAAAATGCATCATCGCAGGCGAAAAGCCGATCAGCATATCGCCGGCGCAGGCCAAGAACCACCGTTGGCGACAATATGTAGGATTTGGTTTCGCCGGCTTCGGCGAGTCCGACCACCGGTCCGCCTGACCGCTTGAGGAGAATGATGTCACCATCCTCCACGCAATTATAGGGCGGTTGGCGCGTAAGCGCGAACCGGCTCTCCATTGTCTTCCGGCCATCGAGGACGGCGCTGAGGAAAGGCTCCACGAATATCGCGAGGTGAACTCCGATCTCGGCTTCCTTCTCGCCAAGTGCGGCATTCAAGCGGCCGCGCCACGGCGAATCGGCTGGGAGGCCCGCCAGGGCGCGCCTGAGAACCTCGCGTCGTTCAATCCCCGCAGCCACGCCGTTTTTCCCACCAGTCGCTCGGCGATTGCGATCTCACGCTCCGCCAATCGTGACAGGTCGTGTGTCAACTCCCGAACCGCGTCAACGGTCGCGGTATCCCCGCAATCGAATTCCGGGCAGGCGAGCCCCGGCGGTAACACAATCTCCCGCTCGATCGCGAGCTCCCGCAAGGCGGCCAGCGCCAAGGAGCTGTCGATGGCGAATGCGCCGTTGCTCGTCGTCCAAAGCGAGGCCCGGTCGCGCGCCGGGAAACGGGCGCTGACCGACGGGAGAATCCCGCCTTCGACAATTGGATCGAGAATTTCCGGCCCTTTACGATTGAGCAGGAGCTTAAACCGGGCCCCATCGAATGTGAGCTCGAAACTGGGGTCGTTTGCAGGCTTGGCCGGATGAGGGGATGGAGGACGCCGCTTGACGAGCCGGACGAGTTCGCCCGTCCGCCAGTCGGGCAGCCAGGCACCGATCCCCGCGGCGCGCCATGCCGCGATCTCGAAGAGCGGGGACCGATAGCGCAGCAGCTCCGGCCGATCGTCCACGTCGAACCCGGCCGCAAATGCGGCCTCGATCATTCGCCTGCGATCGATTACCGCCGTCGGACGGACACCTGGCGGCGGCAGGACCAGAAGGACATGCGCTCCGTCGGCGGTACGCCGGCTGCAGGTGCTGAGCATGTCGACATAGGCGTCGAGATACCAGGGCGGGTCGATCACAGCCGCCGTCGCCGGTCTCCCGATCCCGTCCCCATGCTCGAACCGGCCGTCGCCAGCCGTCGCCAACTCGAGCGAACGGCAGATCACATTTCCCTCTCCGACAACCTGAAACACCCTATCGCTCCCGGTGGCCACGGCCGAGGCGGCGACGGTGGGCACCCCCAATAGGAGGACGGCGTCGCCGGGCTTGGTATCGTCGAGGACGGCCTGCAACAGCTCGCCCGCGCTATCCCGAGTAAACCTCCATTCCATGTCCAGGGGGTGCGGCAGCGGCAGGCCCGCGCCTTGGTCGAGGGGAAGGACCGGCGGCGAAACCGCCAAAGCCGATTCCTCCAGGTGCGGGAATTGCGCGCCCCGCCGGGCCAACCGTCGCAGAGACAGGAGGGCGTCGGCGGGCGACACCCCGGGCAACCTGCTCAACAGAACCGGGAAGGTGGGGGCGGCGTGGGCGGCTTCGCGGACGAGCCTATCGACGAAATCGTCGAAGCCAAGTGCTGTCGAAGGTGCAAGAATCATAACGGCACGTCCGCAATCGACCTAGCGCGCGTTGAAACGTCGAAGCGGCGCGCGATCTCGTCTTCCCACAGCTTTATCGCCGCTTCCTGGACGCCGAGACCGGCCACGCGCTTCCCGCCTTCGGGCCTCGCGAGCATCGGTCCGAACGGGGCGATCGCCAGAGGCACGACTCGAAGCGGCAAGTTCGCGGAAATCGACTGGAGCCGGTCCATGAACCGGGGGATGCCAGTTTCAACCGGGCCAGTCGACGGTCCGGTCAAGGTTACGTACCCGTAGAGGTCCATTCCGAGTTCGAGATAGCGCTTGAACAGCTCGAACTGGCGATCGAAGCCCTCTGTGGCGCCCGTATTGAAGCAGAACGATTCCTCGTCGAAGCCCTTAAAGCAGCATACCCGACCGTAATTGCGATATTCGGCAAGCCGCTCCTGCTGGCGCGCGTCGAGCCTGGTGAACACATAGTCCGTGCTGAGATTGTCGTCGGACCACAAATAAACTTGGTCGGCGAGGCCGCGCTGTTCGAGCGCGTCCATCGTCCACACGATCCACTCGGGGGTCAGATCGGGCGATCCGCCCGAAAGGTCGAGGACAGAGGGACGATCGGGCTCGGAGGCGAACGCATCGACCAAAGCTTCCGCACTCGTCCATTCTCCCCGGCGTTCGTCGCCGCCCAGCAGGTTAAAGGGCACGTAGCAATACCAGCAGCGCCAGGCGCAGGCGGCGTTCTGGAAAACTTGGGCGCGAATGACTGCCTCGGCCTCAATCCCGAGAGCCTTGGCCGCGGGGTCAATAGGCAGGGGGTTGTCGGGCCAGCCGTCGGGCGTTTCACGCCGGAAATGACGGATCCGGCCGAGTCCCCCGGCGTTGGGCGGAACGCTGAAGTCCGGCTCCTGCGCCGAGCCCGCGACTCGACTGATCAGGACTTCGCGCTGGGCGGGCCTGATGATTCGCTCGCGCATGCGCTCGGCCATCTCGGTCGTGTCGATGAGCGCGCTCATTCCGCCTGCCCCCCGCCAGGGCCCGAACCGGGCCATAATTCCGGGGAGCGTTCTTCGAGATAGGCCAGAACTAGGGCTTCGCAAAAATCGAGCTCCTCCATGACGAGCGGCCGGCCGCGGGGGATGCCATACCAATATTCGAGACACTTGCGGCAGCAGGTCGCCGTCGCATGGCGGCCGTAATTGACCGCGCTCCCGACCATCGGAGTCTGATTCCCGTCGCGCCACGGCTTGGCGGCCGCGATCCCGCTCTTCAAGACCGGCCGCACCCGGCCGCGCAGCCCGGCCGGCCCTCGCTTGGCGGCGTCGGCAAGCGCATCGCTGTCGAAGGAGCGATGGAAGAATTCGTGACGGATATATTCCGTCTTGAGTTCCGCAAACGTGGCCGGAATGTCCGCGAGGTTTCGCCGGCGCGCTGGGTCCCATTCGAGCAGCGTCGCACCGCAGACGTTGCAGGCGCCATTATAGGTCTCCTTCCATTTGCGCTTCCTGAGGTTGGGGCGAAAACAGTGGAGGCCTTCGTCGCACTTGGTGTCGGAACAGCTGATCGTCAGCGGCTTGAGTTCGGGCAGTTCATCCATCGTCAGTCTCGTCGTCTAGAGCCAGCCCCAGCAACTCGACGCTGTCGTCGTCGAGGTCGCTGAAGTCGAAGCGGTCGAAGAAAATGTCGCGGGCGACTGCAAATGGATCGCAGTCGCGGTCTTGGAGGTTGGCGGCGGCCCCCCACCAATTTTGATTCGGCGGCATCCTGTAGGCGAGGTAGTTGGCGAGATAGGCGCGGCTCACGCCCTCTTCGGCCGCGATCTGGTCTACGCTTTGCTTCAGTCTCGGCAGGTAATTGCCGCAACGGCGCATGGCCAATTCCACAAGTTCCTCCGCGCGCCCGGCCAAGCCGACCTGCCCGGCGAACCACATCGCATGTTGCTCCTCGCGCGAGGTTCGCCTGGCTTCGGAAAGCTCGGACTCCTCCACCCAGCTGAATTCGGGGCGATCGGGCTCCTGGGCACAATGGAACAGCTCGTGAATGAGATCGAACAGCCAGCGGGCGGGATATCCGGTGGTCTGCTTGAGGACCACGACGTTCACCCCGGCGATCCGCCAGCAGGCACCGTGGAAGGCTCCGGGGTCGCGCAGCGGCAGGACGACGACTCCCAGATCCCAGGCGAACGCCAATGTCGAAGGGAGGTCCACGCTCGGATAACGTGTCAGGAGCGCCTTGCGGAACTCTGCCCAGCCGGTGGGGATGGCCTGGCGCGGCTTGTTACGCATTCCCTGGGCGCAGATCGTCGCCAGATGATAAGCGAAGGCGGTGTAGACGGCGGCGCTGCGCTCCTCGCGACCGCGCGGCATCTTGAAGCGGGCGAGCGCGGCGCCGCGCTCGAGGGGGGGCGGCCCCACGCCCTCCAGTTCGCCCGGCTCCCATCCGAATATCGTCCGGACCCGATAGAGCAGCTTGCCCACTCCGCGATGCCCGGCGCCCAGCTGCGGCGCCAGGCGACGACGAATGAACGGCTCGCTCAGGCCGAGCAGCGCCAGTCGAGCGATGAGCGCCTCTGCGGTGTGGGCCCGAAGCAAGGCCATCCTGCCGCTCGACTTGAGGCCGATCGAGTCGGCGATCTCGACGAGCCGCGAAAAGCTTGCTCCCTCGTAGAGCGTCGCCTCGTAGCGCTGGACCTGCTGCTCCTTGATCCCAACCCGGCCGGCCAGCTCCTTCTGGGTGAGGCCCGCCGCGATTCGAGCCCGGATCAGCAGCTCGGGAAGGTCGGCGAGCGAGCTCAGCTCGAATTCCCCGACCGCACCGGAGCGCAGCTGCTCATATTCCTCCACCTCGCGGCGCATTCGCGCGAGGTCCTCGGCCACCGCCTCCCGCTGCACGATTTGCAGCGAGGGGTCGAGCCGGGTCCGCTCGAGATCCCCGGCATCGGCGGCTTCGAGCGCCGCTTCCAACCGGTCGATCTTCGCTCGCGTGATCTGAAGCTGGCGCTCGTTGGCGATCATGGCAGCCGATCCAATTTCAGCAAGACGACGCCCTTCGAAGCCCCGTCGCGGTCCGATTGAAAAAAATCCTTGTAGACGACTCCGGTCTCGGAGCTGGCAGTCCAGCCCCAGGGCACGATGTCCCCGAGATATTTGGCTTTCATCGCACGCCGGCCGTCACCGTGACGCCTCAGCACGGGGTCGAGCAGAGCGGCTCGGACGCCGAGGGGGTCGAAGGCGACGTCATAGTCCGAAGGGTCGGGCTTCGCGGTGACGAAGCTTCCGTCGACGATCACCTGCGCACAGCCGGCATTGCGCAGATTGTTGAGCGCCCGATAGAGACCGCGGCCCAGCCGGACGCGCCAGTCACCAAGCAGAAACAGCGCGCAAAAGTCCACCCAATCCATCAGGTGCATACCCGGCGCAAGGTATCCCGACTCGGGGTCCAAAGGAGACATACGACACCACTTACAAGTTGTGTCGGTAAGCCGCAATTAAAAGTTGTCCCACTTTGGGCGTGCGCAGCGGCGGACCGGTGCGCTAGAAGCCCCGCCCATGGCCCCCTCGCCCGACTCGACCGCCTCATGCTGATCGCGTTCACGGGATCCATTGGCGCGGGGACGAGCAGGCTGAGCCAGCGGGTCGCCGACTTGCTCGGCTGGCCGCGGGTGAAATTTTCTGATCATATCCGCGAGGTCGCCGTCGAGCAGGGAAGCGATCCCGACGACCTAAACGTGCTTCAGGCAATCGGCCAATCGCTCGTCCTCGATAAGCTCGAAAGCTTCGTCGAAGCGGTTCTTTCCAAAGCCGATTGGCGCAAGGACGAAAATCTCATCGTTGACGGGCTGCGCCATGTCGAAGTCCGGACGGAATTGCTCCGCCAGATCGGAACCGTGCCGCTCCACGTCGTGCATCTCGCCCTGCCGCTGCCCGAGCGCGCCCAGAATAGCGGTCTCGCCGAGACCAAGCTCGGCCAGCATGATTCCGAGCTCAGCGAAGCGCAGCTCGAGCGGATACTCCCCCAATATGCAAACCTTATTCTGGACGGCGACAAGGAGCACCAGGAGCTGGCGTCACGGATCATCGAGCTGTTCACCGGCACGGGCGGCGGCCAGGTCGCGGTCGATGCCGGCGAGCCGGTCGCCTGCATGGAGCCGATGTTGATCGGTGAACAGTCGCCGCGAAAAGGCGAAGTCGTCGATCTCGCTGTGAGACTGCTTGAGCGGTCGAAGACGCTTGGCGCCGAGGTGCCAAAAGGGCTGCGGCGACCGCTCGCCGGCGTCGTGCGCGCCATGAACTCTTACTATAGCAACAAGATCGAGGGCCATATCACGCTTCCGATCGATATTGAGCGCGCCCTCAAGCACGAGCTTAGCGACGATAGCGAAAAGCGCACGCGGCAGCGCGAGGCGCAGGCGCATATCGCGGTGCAAAGCTGGCTTGAGGGCGGCGATATAGCTTTCAGCGAGATCACCGAGGAAACGACGCTCCGAAGGGTGCACAACCAGTTCTTCTCGCAGCTCCCGGAGGAGCTCCATTGGTCCACGGATGCCGAGACCCAGGAGATGTGGCGAATCACGCCCGGCGAGTACCGCCAGCGTTACATCCGGGTCGGCAGGCACCGCGCAATCAGCCCCGGCGCGGTGCCGAGGTTTATGAAGGCCTTCGCGGACAAGTATCGCAAGCTGGGGCCGACGGATCGCATTCTGGCGGTCCCCGCAGCCCATCACCGGCTCCTCTGGATCCATCCCTTCCTAGACGGCAACGGGCGCGTTGCCCGGTTGATGAGCGACATCATGCTGCGCAGCGCAGTGGACGGAGACGGCTGGTGGTCGGTCTCCCGGGGGCTCTCGAGGGAGGAAGCAACCTACAAAGGTCTACTTGATGCCTGTGACCAGGAAAGGCGCGGTGACCGCGACGGTCGCGGCAACCTCAGTGAGGAATGCCTTATCAATTTCACGGCCTTTTTCCTCAAGGTCGCGCTCGACCAGGTCGAATATATGCACGGACTGTTGCAGCCGAGGCGTCTCGAAGCGCGGGTTGAAAGGCTTGTCGATGAAGAGATCAAGGTTGCGGATCTGATCTCTCTCACAGGCAAGATGGCATTGCACCTGCTGCTCTATGGCGACGAGGACGCAGGACGACTGAATGCGATCGCAGGAGATGAGGCCGCAGGGGCGGCAGCAATCGAACACCTCATATCCATAGGTTTGATCGAGCTCCGCGAGGACAAATTGGGCATCGCGCTTCCAACAGCGCTTCTCCCCCGCCTGTTACCGGGCCTGTTCGCGGAAGACGCCTAATCTTGTGTCGGGTAAGAGGCGGCGGCAAAAGAACGACACGATTGGGTAGGCATCCCGGGAGCTTCCGGGCAGAAGTGGCCGCTTGCGCTGAGAATCTCGTTCAAACAACTGGTTCGCTCAGGATTTTACTTTCCAACGGCGAGAGCGGCGAACCACATTGCACGAACTTTTGACGATGCCGCAGGAACGTAGCCCGTTACGACGGCGACCCCTGCGGGAGGGCCACTTTGGGCGTTTTTTAGCGGAGATATCAGCGCGTTAACTGCTCGGAGTATCTCTATTTGACGCGTTTGTACTACCTTTTTGTACCAGCACTGGCAACTGCTCAAGGGCCTTCAGTGCACCGCAATCACCAAAGTCCGCTTCGCGCAAAAGGGCAGCCATTCCTTCGATACCTATCGCGCCCCGAAAAGCGCCATCATCTGGATCCGCGGGATCGGTAGTGCAACGCAAAAGCGCAAGCGCCTAGTTCGTCGCGAGACTGCCTCAAGCGGGGGGGCGTTATGGAAGCGAGCATGACTAGCGGAGGAGCGAAAATGATCCGAGCAACCGGGTGAAGGATCGTCATGGCTGGGCTCCCATGACAACGCGGATCCCAATGCGATAGGCATGACCAATGGAATCAACGTTATGACCGTGGCTTCATATCGTCTTGTGCGAAATGTGTCGCCAAAGGATCACCTTGACGCCCTGGCAGAGGTCCTCGGAAAGTCGACAAAGATCTCGATCGCTGTTGCCTTTTTGAAGTCAGCGGGTCTCACGAAGGTCGATCCGCTGCTCCAGGCGCGGCTCAAAGCCGGCGCCGAGATGGAGATATTTATCGGACGTGATTTCTGTCTGACCCAGCCGGTGGCGCTGGATGATCTCCTGAAGCTAACGAAGCGCTATTCGTCTCTCAAAGTGTTCGTAGCCAAAGCGGAAGCTCGGTCGACCTTCCACCCTAAGCTCTATCTGGGCATCGGGGAAAAGGAAGCGCGGATATTGATAGGGTCGGCAAACCTAACTGGTGGTGCGTTGGCGGCCAATCACGAGATTTCTGTTCTGTCGACGCAGAATCTGAACGACACATTGGTCACGCAGGTGGAGGCTGTTTTTGCCGACTATCGAGGGAACGATCGTTTTGAGGTGCTCGATTCGCTCGTTCTCGAGCGATATCGCTTGCTGTTCAAAATCGCGGAAGACGCAAAGCGTCGCGTCGAGCGGGAACTTGCTGCTTCCGGTGCGGAGATGTTCGACCTCAATCGGCTCACCGTGCTCCATCAGGAATTTCTACAGAACAAGCGAGAAATAGGGGCGCTCAAGCGCCGTCGGGGAGACCGCAAATCGGCTTATTTAATTCAGCGCAAGATCGCAAAAATGCATGCGCTTCCCACCCTGTCGCCGCGCGATCGAGCTGATTTCGAGACTCATTTTAGGAACCTTGTCACGCGGGGAGACAATCACAAACACCTTTGGCATTCGGGTGACATTCATCGTCGTGGGCAGGCTGCGCTCAAGCAGCCGAGGAAGACGATCGCGCTATTTGCGCTAGCGGAGGCCGCGGCGAAGCTGCCTATCGACGAGGGCTATGGCCTAATTCGCGCGCCCGCTGCTCGCATCGAGGGCGTGGGGATCAACATGGTGTCAGAAATCCTGTGTACCTTCGCGCCGACGCGCTACGCCGTGTTCAACGGCAACACCGCTGCCGCGTTACGTGTAATCGGAGCCGGTCCGCCGAATGCAGGCAACCTGTTCTCGCCAGCTGCCTACGTGCGCGTTTGCAACATGATTGATGCGGTACGGGAGCGGATTGGGGCGAGCGACCTCTCCGAAGCCGATGCCTTTTTGAACTGGATCTATCAGTGCAAGGTAAAAAAAGGCGGGGCAGGCTCGAAGCACTAATGATGGCCGACAGGGAGAAGATCGTGGCGGGCAATCATAGCAAGGCTTTCGAACACTTTGGAGTGGTTCCGAAGAACATCCGGTGGAGCTGGTCAGGTCGTAGCCCGGACGGCTCGGTTATAGCAGTGCGGCTTTGGCAGGATCGCTTCGAGAACGGCGGCCGCACCTACCGTAGCTGGGCCGACGACCAGCCGGGCGAGTGGAAATCACGGCCCGGCTTCGTCGAGTTGATCGAAAACCTAGCTCATGCGCGCGACCATCTCGATGGCTTGGTCAGCGTCATCCTGCTCATCGCTAAAGACAAGGGTGCTTCCCCCCGATCCATCGAACGTAGCTCGCCCGCGCCCAACCTCAAGATGCGCGTGGTGGAGCTCGACGAGGACGAGGGCACGTTCGTGCTCGAGCGGATCGACGGCTGATGGCCAAGGACAACCCCTACGTCACCATCATCGCCGAAAGCTTCGTGCCGGAATATATGTCCGGCCGCCACGGCAAGGTCCACATTCGCCCGGCGCCGGGGCAGCCATTCGGACAGGAACTGTCGATCGAATGCTCGAAGACGCTGACGACGAGTCACCCGGTCGGCACGCGCTTCCGCATGCGAGTGAAGCTCACCGACCGCGAGGCCGGCGGCGAGTTCCTATACAGTTATCACGGATGGAAGGTGGACGTGCTCGGCTTGCCTAAATGATCGCGCGACACCTAGATATCCGCTGTGACGCCTCTGCCCCTGAAAGCTGATCGTCCCGCAGCGAGCACTGGTGGCCGGACCGCCGCAATCCGAAAGCCGACCATGAAGGTTCCGCGACCCTCGCCTACGAAGATTGACATTCCATGAAATCGTCGGTGCCTAACCGCCAGGCCCCAGGAACGGCCCGATAGCCGAGGCCGGCGGCGGCCGCAGCCGCGGCGGCCTCTTCTCGCGTCGGCTCGACGCACGCCAGATCCCAAGGTTCCGAGCGTAATGCTGCCCATCCCCGGCGACGGTCGGCGTTATCGGGGTCCAGCGCCGGCACCCAACGGTGAAGGTCCGGGAGCCCCTCAAGCCAGATGGCCCATCCGGCGCCGACACCGTCGGAGTCGTCTGGTAGATAGGACCTACTCACGATGCCGATGACCTCCCCGCGCGTATCCATGACGGGTGCGCCGCTCATGCCGGAAGGCCAGTTGCCCTTTACCTCGAAGACGGGCGTCGGATTGGAGCGGTCCCGGCCTTGGGGAAATATCTGCATCACTCGCCCGTAGGCGACCTGCATGCCCTCGCTGATCGTTGTCCGCGCCGCCTCCTCGTCGCCGCTGAACGTGTCGATCGTGGGATAGCCGATTGCCACCACGAGGTCGCCAGGCCGCGGACCACGAGGGTTCCCTCGGAGCGGCAGGCAATTGACAAGACCTGGAGCCGGTCGCCGCAGGGTCAATACGGCAAGATCGATCGGCCGATGATCAGAGCGTCCTTGCAGGGCCGCGAGCGGATCGCCGCTCTCCAATGCCGGCGACCATGCCCGGACGATCGGGGCGACGACCTCGCGTGGCAGCGGGCAAGTGCCGAAGGCGACGCCGAAGCCAAGCAGCGCGACGAAGCCCTCATCTGCGGGCATAATGACTTGGTGGTCAGCCCTCCCGCCATCCCGGGAGATTCGACCTTTCCTGCCCCGCGCCCGCTTGTCGGCAATGACATGGTCCGCCGTTAGAAAGCCTCCCCATGGGTCGGTCGAGAACGCGGTCCCTAGGCCTTCGAGATCTCCATTCGGCTTCATCCAGAACAAAGGCACGATTGCTTTGCGGACGCCGAAAGGATCATGCAGGTCGAAGAGCAGGGGATTTTCGCTGTCCTCGGGCTCCAGCGGGACACAAGGTTCGCCGTTAGCTCTGTCCTCGCAGGTTTGAACCGAAATCCATGCGAACTCAGCTGCGATCATTGGTCGGGCCCAATTTGGCGGTGCTCAATGGTCATAAGAGCGATTTGGTGGTTCAGGCGGGCAAAGGAAGGAACCGGCCCGCCGCCGACGCGGCAACGCAGAGCGTCGACGGCACGACCGGTCGACTCCACACCCGATTCGACCAGGTGCGGCATCGCGTCCACTAGTCTCGGCAGTTCGAAGATGCGCCGGTTGGCGAGATGGTCGAGCGCGAGCTCGCGGGCCGGGCCTCGGTCCCAGATAACGGTGCCGCAGGAGGCTGAAAAGACATGCGACTGCAAAGTGCCTTCGATCCACAGCCAAGGATCGAGTCGCTCCACCGACTCGCCCGCGATTCGCCACATCGGCAGATAGTCGCGCGCAAAGATCACCTCGGAGCCGTCGGAGAGAGTCCAATTGCCATAAGGAAGCCACAGGCGAGCCGGCACGAAGTCCTCCAGAGGCACCCGCGGCGTCACCAGTTCGAAATCGGCGCACATACCGGGACCATTGTCGTAGAGGACGTAAGAAGGCCTTCCCGCCCGTCTGAGATAGGCGGGCCTTGTCCTCCCATGCGCATGCACCCTGACGACGGTGCCCGGCTTGCCCCGGGCTGGCTCCCCGAACATGCGCTCGCGCCAGATCATTGTGGTCAACGTCAGATGGTCATCGAGGCTCCACGGGACCCTCGAAAGGAGCCGCGCCTTCGCGACAGCATATTGGGCGTCGCTGGGCGGGAGCCCCAGCGTGTCGGCGATGGTAAGGACGACATCCTTAGCCTCGCTGAGGTCGAATCTGTATGGGACCGGTAAGCCAACGCCGGTGAGCTCGTACCAGTCGCGATAGCCTGTCGCGCGCGCGATAGCCTCCTGCGCTCTCGAGAGCTGCACGCTGCTCGACATGCGGATGAGAAGCTTGGCGGCTGCCTTCGGCCGCGAAAGATCAGGAAAGGGGATGCGCATCGAACCACTCCGGCGGTGCTTGAATGAGGCGAGTCCACTTGGCCCGCTTGCACCTGGAAGAGGTTCAGCCGGGTCGACATTTCCTGCCCGCGGGCTTCGCCAATGTGGACGGCACGGCCGGATCAGCCATTCGCGATGCTAAGGTTTCGTTAGCGACGAGCAACCCTTTTTCGCGCCGCGCCGGCCTCTTCCCGCTTTAGCCATATGTGCAATCGCCGTACGAGAGGCGGGTGAAAATCGCCGACGAAACCGCCGACCTGCCGCCCACGCTCATTTCCGAGCAGGAGCTCGGTGGTGTCGTCTTCCTTTGCGGCGCTGGGGTGTCGCAACGCGTGGGCCTGCCGTCGTTCGATCGGCTTACGCGTCAGATCTATGCCCGTCTCAACGAGCGCTGGGAGCCGCATCCGGCCGAAATGGACGCGATGGAGCCGCGAGCCGGCCAAGCGAAGGCCCTCGATCGCGCCCTCTTTGCCCTGGCGAAGCGACTGGGCGGACATGACCCGGCCGCCAGGGCAAGAGTGGAGCGGCAGATCATGGCGGCCGTGGAGACGGAGCTTGCTCCGCCCGAAGTTGACCTCTCGTCACACCGCGACATTGCAAGGCTCTCCCGAGACGCCGAAATGCGTCCGCGTGTTGTCACCACCAATTTCGACACTCTTTTCGAACGCGCTTGGCCGTTAGGCCAGGCGCCAAGCCGGGCCGGTGCTGACCTGCCGCCTCCGCTCACGACGGACTTTGCAGGAGTCCTTCATCTGCACGGCCGAATTCAGGACGCCGACCTTCAGCTACCGCGCACGCCCCTTGTGCTGAACAGCGCCGAATTTGGAGAGGCGTACCTGAGGTCGGGCTGGGCCGCGCGGTACGTATACGATCTGGCAAGGGCGACAACGATCGTGATCGTCGGTTACGGCGCCGACGATCCGCCGATGCGCTACATCCTAGAGGTTTTGACGGCTGATCGCGAACGATACCCCGACCTGAAGCCTATCTACGCCTTTGCACCCTGCGCGCCGGACTCCCCGGCCAGAGTTCGCGAGACGGCCATCTGGGATGCGAAAGGGACCATTCCGATCCTCTATGACAGCGTCAGGGCGGACGATCATGACGCGCTCTACCGGACGCTCTCGGCCTGGGCAGCCTATGCTGATGATCCCTTGGCATGGCGTAGAGCGCAGGCTGAGCGGGTGCTGGCGCTTGAACCGGACGTGGTCGGAGAAGAGGATTGGGACCGTCTGCGCTGGTTGCTCCGGGGCGGCAATGCCTCTGCTCTGCTTGCCGACGTCAACCCGCATCCCCGCTGGGCGGGACCGCTGGGAAAGGCAGGTCTGCTGAGCGGCGACGACGCCTCGCCCGGCCAATGGGTCCTGCAGCGATTCGAGGATCCCGGAATGCCTTCGAACCTCCTCGACGGCGTGCCCCTCGATCCCCGCACCGTAGGCATGATCGAACATGGTCTTCACTATAGGGGCCGAGCGGAAGGCATTTTGCCGCCGCATTTCCGCAAGGCGTGGCAGCTCATCGTTGATACGGTTTCGGAGCCGCGAGATCGGTCCCGACGCTGGCATGAGGCGACAAAAGCAATCGCTCGCGACGCGCCGCTTTCGGCACGCCGCGCCATTGTTGCCGGCCTTCGCCCACGGGCGTGGCCGGAGAGGCCGTTTCATTGGCCGGGTATCGAGCGTGATCCTGCATCAACACCGAGATTGCGGGATTTGCTCCATATCGACTTCGGTCCTCAGCAGATCTACCGGTTGGATGATTTTGTCGCCGGCTTGCCCGCGGTCCATCGTCGCCGAATGGTGCAGGCACTCTGCAATGCACTTGATGACGCGCTCGAAGATGCGATCGAGTATGAATTCATCTCAGACGGTAGGGACGGCGCCAGCGACGATGTACGATCCGTGGCCCGCCACGAGCAGGATCGCCATCCAAGCGGGTTTTATCCAATCGTGCGGGCGATCATCGACCTATGGTCATTGGTGGCGGCGGAGGATCGGGGCTGGGCCAGAGCGGTCGCCGCCACCTGGCGCGAGTCGGAATATCTTCTGCATCGCAGGATGTGGTTGCACGCACTGTCGACGCCGGCCTTTGATGCGATCGATGTCGCGGCGGGGCTCGCAGCCATTTCCGATCGGGATTTCTGGCTGAGCCACGCACGCCGCGAATCGATGCGACTGATGGCGGAGCGCTGGGCCGAGCTTGACGGCGACGCGCGTACGGGGATCGAAAGCCGCATCGCTGACGGAATTCCGGCGACCCTGCTGGCCATGGCCGATCCCGGACAGGCGCGGTCCTTTATCGACCACGAAATATTCATGCGCATCCACCGGATCCGCGGAGCGGGGCACACGCTCGGCGAAGAAGCGATCCGGAAGCTTCGGGACATCGAGGCACAACACCCCAATTGGATTGCGGGTGAAGGCGATCGGGACGACTTCGGCGTCTGGTCGACGGGAGTCGCGACCTACGGGCCGCAAGGCGATGTCGACCTGCTCGAAGATGTGGAGCCTGATCGCCTCGTAAAGCGGGCGAGCGAAATTTCGGACGAGGATCCGATGCGGCAGGGCGAGGTTTGGCGGCTCTTCTGCGCGGCCGACCCGCATCGCGCGCTCACCGGGTTGCTGACTGCATTGGAGGCAGGCGACGCCGACTTGATGGCGTGGCGGAGCTTTTTGTGGGCGGTTGCCGAGAGCGAGGACGTCGAAGTCCACGCAGCGACCCTCGCCGCTATCGAGCGGCCGGACTTTCCTCGCGGGCTCGCTCATCCGGTGCTCGACTGGTTGATGCGCCGCAGGTCACTGGTGCGGATCGATACGGGGCGCCTGCTCTCATTGTGGGATCGGCTCTTCGACGAGTTGACCGACCTTGCCAGCCCAATCACCGATGATATGCGTGAAGATCCCGTCTTTCGGATGCTGAACGAGGCGGAGGGCAAGGTCGGAACCCTCCTACTCAACGAGATCGAGCGGCGGCGAGCCGCCGATGAGCCGCCCCTGTGCGATGGTTTGCGTCAGCGGATCGAGCGATTGGTGGCTTCGAATGGCGCCTTGGGGCTTCTCGGCCGGGCCGCCATGATGGACGGTGTCCGCAGCCTGTTCCGTCTTGATGCGGATTTGACCACCGCGACTCTTGTACCCTTGCTGAAGTGGGACGAGCCGACATCGGCAGCCGCCTGCTGGGCGGTACTTCTCTACTCGGGGCCGCCGGAAGCCCGACTGTTTTCGCTCCTCAAGACGGATATGCTGTCGGCGGCGCGACGGCCGTCCATTGGTCGCGAAAGCCGAAAACTGGCCTCATGGCTCATGCTACCTCTCCTCTGGGCGCAACGACCGAATGGAGAAGTCTACGACTTGGCGCCCATTGAGACCCGGCGCGCGCTTGCCGACGGTGGCGAAGATCTGCGCCGATCCGCGGCCTTCCTTCTGGTCGGTGCAATGGAGCATCTCGGTGAGGATAAGGCGGCGATTTGGCGGGACCGAGTCCAGCCGTTGATCGCGACGGCCTGGCCGCACGAACCAGAATTGCGCGAGGAGGGAAGCTCGCATCATCTCGTGAGAGCCGCCCTCCTCGCGGGCGACGCGTTTCCCGAGGCTGTCGAGGCTGTCGCGCCGCTCCTCGCCAAGTTCGCGGCGTGGGACGTGGCGATGTGGCTCGAGTTCGACGACGAGGGAATGCATCGCTTTGACCAGCACCCCGCTTCGATGTTGAAGCTCCTCGAGGCAGTAATCGACGAGACCGCGCCGCCGACCGAACTAGAACCGATGTTGCGGCGAATCGCCGCGGCTTCGGTCGGGATCGAAGCTGATCCAGTCTTTCGGAAGCTTCTACGCTGGGCGCGGTGAGTCTCAGATCCGATAGGCGCCTACCCCTTTCGGCGCGACTTCAACACCGGCTCTACGGATGCCCACCGTCTGACGACATTCTAAGGACCAACCTTCACGACCGAGACAGTTTTGGGCTACCGCTGTGTCTCTTCATCCAACTTTGGGCGACGGTTCTTCTTCGCATAGCGGCCCCATCGTCCCCAGGGCAATGAACGCAGCCCATCGGCCTCAGTGAGGTTTGCATAGTGCCGAAGCATCTGCGCCGTCGCAGACCACCGTTCCGGGTCGTTCTTGGCGTAGTAGACGAGCGCTGAGGCTGCCGTCGCCACCCAAACCTCCGCCACATCCCACAGGAATTCGTATTTCCGCCGCCCTGCCACCTGCGCATAACCCTTCATGTCCCAGAAGTAGCGGCTGAGGCCGGTGTAGAAGTCCTTCTTCCACGTATCGCTCGCCCAATATTTGCGGTGCTCTCCCAGCGGAGGCTGGCCGGGTCCGATTTCGGCAGCGACAAGCTCCGTCAGATCGGGCTCAGGCATGATGTCTTCGTCCGAAGCTACTGCTCTCTGCGCAGGAAGGCTGGCTCGAACGGCCTCAAGCACCAACGCCAGTTTCTCGCGATAGTCGGTAGCCGGCCTGAAACGATCATGGGTCTGGATCAGGCCGATGGCCGCGTGCTTCAGCAGCGCGTAGTAAACCGCTGTCTCATTATCGCCGGGATGCCGACCCCAATGCTCCTCGATGATTCGATCGATCCACGCGGCCACTACATCGTCAAGCGAACCATCCCTCATCACGACTTCCCCGTTGGTCCTGCGGCTTATGAGGCGATCTACGAAAAGATTCATCTCCCTCGCGCAGTCGTCGCACGGAGCGCTCGATAAGCTAGTGTTTTTGTGTCTATGGTGACCGGAAACTCATCAAGCAGAGAATTGTCATCGCTTCCGAATCGATCATCAAGCTGAAAGAGCATGACCCTGCATCCGCGCTGAACGATCTTGCAGATCTAGACATCGAAAATGATGCTCCGGACGACCCCCGTGCCCGGATAACCTATATCGCGCGACGGAAGATCAAGGGATTTCGAGGCACCGTCGACGCGAGTGGCACCTATTACGACAAGGTCTTCAAGCAGAACCAAAGCTTGGCTGCCCACGTCACCGCCGACTACCATGGTCGCTTCCTGATCGAGCTCATTCAGAACGGACATGATGCGCACCCGCGAGAGGAATCCGACGGTGAAATTGAGGTTCTCTTAGCAGGCGACGAGGACGAGGCGGGCGTTTTGTATGTCGCGAATCGCGGCCGACCTTTTGGCACCGAGAATGTCGATGCAATGTGCGAGATGGGTCTGTCCAGCAAGCCTCCGGGTGAAGCGATCGGCAATAAGGGCCTTGGATTTCGCAGCGTCAACCACGTAACCGACCGCCCTGAAATACACTCCCGGCGATATCCCGGAAGTGGCCCGCTAGGTTCCTTCGATGGGTACTGCTTCACCTTCGCACATGGTGATGAGTTCGACCGGCTGCTGCCGACAGAGAAACTCCGCGAACTGGCACGCGCCGATCTGCCGAATTTCCACATTCCCTTGTGGCTCGACCAGCACAGCGGCATTGTCGACGACTTTGCGCGCCGCGGCTTTGCTACAGTCATCCGATTGCCGTTGCGGGGGACGCCAGCTTACAAAGCTGTGCGCGACGAGATCCACTCGCTTATCAAGCAGAGCGCTCCTGTCCTCCTCTTCTTGCGCCGCCTAAAGCGGCTCTCAATCTGTATCACCGGGATCCGCCAGCCGGATGACGCTGCCGAAGCAACGCTGACGCGCGAAGAAGAGCCACTAACGGGCGATGAAACCACCATCTCGCTCGTGGATCTTGCGGAAAGTGGTCGATACCTCGTCTCGCGCAGGAAAATTGCCGAATCCGAGATGAGAGCGGCAGTTGATGAAGGGCTCCAATCGAAGCAGCTTCCGGACAGCTGGCGCGGGTGGACCGGCGATGGGGAAGCCGCACTGGCAGTTCGGATCGACGACGGACGAGTACACCCGCGTCTCTACACCTTCCTCCCGATGGGGCGCGACGCTATTGCGCCCTTTCGGGGCTATCTGCACGGAAGCTTTTTCCCCACGTCGAATCGGAAGGCCGTCGACCCCGATGTCCGCGTGAACCGGCTCGTATTGGATGGGGCAACGACCCTGGCCGCCGACACCATTTGCTGGCTGACTCAACCCGGAGATGATGCTGACACGCGCCTTGTCCCTGGCGACGCTGCGCGGGCAGCGGTCGATCTGCTGACTTGGCAAGAGGTCGCCAGCCTTTCGTCCGAGGAGACCGAATTCTCCGACGCCAGCGACGCCCGGAGCGACCCGGAGGAGTGCCTAGATCTCCCGGCAATTGTTGCGGGCAAGACGGCATCGGCACTCGGAAAGGATTGTCTGGGCGAGGCACCGGTGGTCCCTTGCCTTGGCATATGGTCGGGCGATCCTCTTCGACGCCCCGCGGGCGGTCCCGTTCTCTGGCAGGCGCCGGCTCGAGCGCGACGACTGCACCTCAAGCTGGCGACGTTCAGCGTCGAGATTGTCGCCGAGCACGGATCACGCGCAGGTGTGGCCCCGTTCTGGCCCGGACTCGACGACGAGCGCGAGCAACGGCTGGCGGCTTTTCTCCAGCGACATGCGGCCAACCACTATCTGGACCGGATGACCTTGCGGGAGCGGGGAGCGATTGTCGAAGCCACCGCGGCTTCTCTTCACCGGAAACCCCGTGCCACTTTGGAAAGGTGGATCAGCTTCTACCGGGAGCTACCGGCCTTCGTGGACCAGAGCACCGCGGCCCTAGCAGGTACCAAGATTCTCCTTTGTGGCGACGGATCGTTGCGCGCGGCGGGTGGGGTCAGCGATCCCGACACTGGCGTTCCGGCTCCGCGGCGGAGGAAGCGCAAGGGAGCCGAGGTGGAGGCATCGGTCTTCTTCCCACCCCGCACGGCCAGCAACGAGGACGGCTTGGGGCAGGAGCTAGCGCCGCCAGTTCCACTTGCGCCCTATTTCGCGTTTCTGGAAGACAAGCTGCCTTGGTTCAGCGAACTTTCCGCCGCACGTCAGTTCCTCGAGAATGGCTTGGCCAGTGCGTTCGAAAGCGAAACTGTTCTCACCCGCATCTCTCAGGTCGTTCAGGCCGATGCCCTGCGGAGAATACGGACTGCAGGTCTGCGATGGGCTTTCGCAATCTGGCGTCGCTCGGTCGCCATCAAAAGGCCGATCGCGCTCAGCACTCAGTACCGTCTCTACGTCCCGACGGCGGGTGGAGATTTCATGCTCGCGGCGGAAGCTGTTTTCTCATCGGCTTGGCCAGAGGAGACGCTGGGCCGAAAGCTGCAAAACTTCTTGGACGCAGCGCCTGTCGACGTTCGGGATCTCCTAAAAGTTCGGGCGCGCCGACTGCAACCGCCGTCGCATTCGGCTTTTGGGGCCAAACTGGTAGCGGAATGGACCACATTTCTGAGGGGCCTAGGGGTACAGCGCGGACTGCGCCCTGTGGCGCTAAAGCCGCCATCGGCGACTCGAGCGAGCGCCCTGACGAACTTCGAATTCTGTGCAACGCTCAGCATTTCACCGGAAGCGGCCAAGATATGGAAGGCCGATATCCAAGCGAACCTCGCAAGCGCTCTGTCCCTGCCGATGACGACCCATTACGTAATGGCCGGATCGCTGTGGTGGTTGCCTGGACAGGGCGACCACCATCGATTTTCCGACGAGGCCCGCGAAGGCTATGCAGGGCTGATCATCGATTGGCTAGGAGAGGCCACTGCCGCTCAATTCTCGGTGGAGGTCCATCATCAACACAATTTTCGCGCGGACACTCGACAATGGCCGACTCCTGTCGCCGCCTTCCTGCGGACGGCGGCATGGATGCCGGTGGAGGAGCCGGGCCCGGACGGCACGACGCGGCGACACCAGATACCAGCCAACGTGTGGCTTCCGGGATCCTCCTCAACGGAGCGCTATCCTCCATTCCTGCGTCGCCCGTCATTCATGCTCAGCCGCGCGCTAGATAAGGCACCGGAGACTACACTCCAGTTGCTCGCCACCCGCGCTCGCCTGCGGATGTTCAACGCGCCCAGCACGCTGTTGCCGCAGATTTTCTTTCTGACAGTCCAGTATCGCGCTGGAGGCATCAGCCGTTTTCACGAAAGAGAGTTCGTCAACATCTACAACCGTAGTTGGTCTCGGCTGGCCGATCAGTTCGCTGCTAAGCCGGAAACGTTCCCCAAGTCCGCCCCGCCGGCTTGGCTCGTCGCGCGTCGCGGGGGCACCACTGCGGCGGTGCAGGCTTCGGGCCACAACGCTGAAATCGTCTATGTGCGCGATAGTGCCGATCAGATCGCGCCTGGCCTGATCGTGGCGATCGGTGGTGCGTTACTCGACACGCGTGCGAGCGACCCTGCCAAGGTGGGGCGGCTTCTCAAGTCGCTCTATGGCGAGCGCGTCCGGTTGGTCTCCGAGGTAAGCTATCAGTTGAGAGTGGCCGGATCGCGTCTCGACGAGCTCCAAGGCGGCCATCTTCTAATCGAAGTCTGCCCATGGTTGCGCGCGATGGTCGCGGTCGCCCTAGAGGCCGTGCAGGGGGTCGAGTTGTCTCGCTTGCCGACGGATCGGTCGACCATTCTTGCCCTGCTCGATCGCGTTCGACTTCACCGTGATCGCGACGTGACCTTCTGGCTGGACGATGCAAACGTGACCCCTGCCGACATGCGGTCTGCTTACGCCTTCAAATTGGCTAATGGCGATCCCGTCGTTATCGGGATCAGCGATGCGCCACTAGACTGGTCCGAGATCGAAGCGTGTCTTCCAGCAATCTGCGAAGCAATCGACCAGCCAGGAATCGTTTCCAATATGCGGCTGCTCGCGAGACAGCTGGAGCGGGACGGCGTCGTTCCGATTTCAAACCCCGACAATCAGCATGAAATTCTCGCGCTGTGTCGCGTTTTGATGCTCGACGACCATGCCGCCGACGCTGCGCGGGAAGCCATGGGCGAGCGTCTCGAGGGGCAACTGCCATGGCTCCGCGCGATCATCCATTTGGTGGGTGGAGAAACCGCCTACCTGATGTGGTGCGAAGGCGAAGCAAACGCATTGGAGGACCGCGCAGCCCTCCGCATCCATCTCGAAAAGTGTCTTGCTGGAAGCGGTCTGTCCTCAGATTCGGTGCTCGAAGCATGCAAGCAAAGCTTCAGCCTCGATCAACTGCGCGAGGGGCTCGGCCTCGACTTCGCGGCCTTCAATATCAGCCTGGTCGAGACGGGGGCCGAACCTGATGTGAACGTGGAGGGGCACGACAACCAGCTCAGTCATTACGTCGCCGAGAATGAGCTCCCGATCCTAGAAGCGCTGCGCAATGCTGGTGCACATCTTCTTGATCGTTTTGAGCCCAACCCCGATTATGCGCGGTTGCGCCGCGCCACACGTGAACTCAAGCCCGACCCGGCATGGGCGATGATCTATCGAGACGTTCCCCACGATCTTTTGGCGGGAATTGTGGCTGAATGGCTCGATAGCTGCGGGGCACCGGCACTGAACGCCAATCCGAATGCCTTGCCCAACGTCCTGGCCGTTCGCGATGCCAACGGACCCTTGACGCGTAAGGTTGCTGTTGTGGCGGCTCCGCTGGTGCGGGCCTGGTGCATCGGGAATAACGCGGCGGTGCCGCCCGTGTGGCAGGCGTCTGGCGACGCTGGCGTCAAGCTTCGCGTCGAATTAGAAGATGCCGGAGTGTTCGACTATCGCGCGCTCGACGAAGCGACGCTGTTGCGGTGGTGTCAGGCACTCGGCCTTTGGCCGGCCGCCATGCCGCTGAGCCTAGATCGCCAGGTTCTAGGTGTGGCCGAAACCGACGTTGAGGCGGCTCGTCAAAAGCAACGCGAGGAGCAGGCGGCCCAGGAGGCCTTGGCTCGGTCGGTGGTCCTCAACGGCCGGATGGTCGATCCCAAGCAAGCGGATTGGGACGCGATATCCGCTGAAATCGCGGCCTCATTGCCTCGATCGGTTCGCAATACTCCAATTGGCGCAATGGCGGACTTGGTGCCGTCAGATGGTGCGCTTCGCCCGCGACGGGGCGGCGGGAGTGGTGGGGGCGGTCCCTTCACGCCCGTGCCAAAGGACAAGACCGACATGGTCGGCCGGCTGGGCGAGCTGACCATCTACCACTGGCTGAAAGCGAGATTGCCAAATCAGGATATCGACCGAGGCTGGGTGTCAGGCATTGGCGGGATCGCTACCGGTAAGGGCGAAGACGGCAAAGGCTATGACTTCGAAATCGAATATCGCCGGCAAAAATGGTATATCGAGGTTAAGGCGAGCACCGGCGATCCATGCAAATTCGAGATGGGCGAAACCGAAGTTCGGTTTGCCCGCAAAATAGCCCAGTCACGCGGCGCTCAACGCTATGTAATCGCCTATGTGGGTAATGTCGGCAGCACCCGCGAGGTCGTTATCGACATGTTGCCCAATCCGATGAGCGCGGAGGCCGAGGGCATTCTGGATATTGTCGGCGAAGGCATCCGCTATCGGTTCACAAAGAGGAGTTAGCGCCCGGATTCATCGCGCGCGCGCTAGCGGTAGCGTTTAAAGGCCCAGAGATGCGTATAAAGCTCCGCCAGGCGCCCGCCCGTTTCGCGAGAAAATCCCTTCGCAATCAAAAGCGACCTGATTTCATGTTCGGGAATTTCCTGTCGACCCTCACTGACGAGAGCATAGAAGCGCCTCCAATCGAGAGGATGTAGCGAAGTCTTGTTCGCCAGTAACGCGAATCGCTCGACAAGGGCGCCCGAGCGCGGCGTTAGCCGGAAGCGGTCGCGATCGGTCCTCTCGATTCTCAGGCGATACCGCCTTGAGTGGGCGCGGTTATAGGCGGTGAGCATAGGGCCCACCAGCGACCTCGCCGCCTCGCAATATACGGATTGCGTGGGAGGGTCCGGACTCCATCTGCTCGCACGCACTTCAACCAGGACGCGCCCGGGAATGTCCGGCCGCGAGATCAACTGGAACCCAATCCCGGTGTGCGGGGTCTCTTCCCGAAAGCGAAAGTTCACTACCTCCAAGCCGGCTCGGCCCGGGCTATCGAAATGCCTTTCCAGGTCGAAGCGGCCAGACGCCATGCCGATTTCGGACATTTCCCGCAGGAAATCCGCGCGTTCGCCTGCGATCGCGATGTCAATGGCCGGCAACCAGTGGGGCATTCAGCTCCTATGCTGCTCGTGCCGCCAACTTGGAGCCCGCCCGGCGGCGCCACTGCATTGGCCGATCATCTCTCACGATCGCCATTTTGGCAATTCTATCGATCCTCCACGCGGACGACGTCGATGCGTCCCCAATGCGACGCGGCGTAGTGATGGCTTCCGCCGGCATCGAGGTCGATCCGGACGCCTTCACTGTCCACCCTAAGCGCGAGCGCCTGGACGGTGACTTCGGATGCCTGATGCTCGCCCTCGCCCACCCGATAGAGAGTTACCCTGAACGAATTTTCCGCCATGTGCGCCTCCTTCTTGGAGCCAAGGGTAAAGGAAGCCTGCCCTGAGCGCGATAGGCCGGAACTTCAAGACAGGTGAACCCGCAGCCGTGCACCAGATAGGTGCTCCTGTGGCCTATGATCTGGGATTTGACGGGCCAGACCAGGCGCGAATGCGGGCTTCGCCCAGGCTGATGAGTCCCTGGATGGAGTCTTTCGGGATTAGCGCCCGGGTGGGAGCCGCTCGACCTTTGGCGCTGCGAATATGAAGGAATAGCGTTTCCGCCAGATGCAGCGCTTCCGCCGCCGGCCACCAGGCCGACAGTCCGCGTACCAGTTCAGCAGCATAATCGTCCTCGTCGGCGTCGATCATTAGGACCGGCGCGATTTGGGCAAGCCCGCGATCCGCGGTCGCGAAAATGAAGAAGATGTTCTCGGTTTCGCTCCGCTTCCGCTCGGCGACCAGGTTGCTCAGGTGGGTGATGTCCCAAGCCGCATTCTTGATGCCGGCAATTGCCCGCTCTCGATCGGCTGATCGCAGTTGCTTCAACATCCGCCGCCTTGCCGCGAATGGCGCGAAGTACATGGTCGCGAAGATCGCTGCAGGGCCGGCCATGAAGAAGTCGTCCGCCATCCATTGGAAGAGCGAGAGGGCGCGTTCTAGAGGCTTCATCGCCGCCAGCTCGAGCTCGGCAATCTTCAGGGCGACGACATAATTGCGGCGCCAACGGTTGAGCGGGTAAGCGAGATCGCGCTTGTCTTCGGGCTTCGGGACGGCGATCGGAAGCCGGTCGATACGACCTTGAGCGAGGTCGATCCAAGCCTTCGCCTGGCCATGGTCGGCGGCGCGGAACCAGGAAAGCTCGCCGAGCGCAATCGCGTTGTCCTCGCGATGGGCGAGTTCGTGAAAGGCGATGGACGGCTCGATCAGCAGGTCCATTGCCTGGGCGAATGCCATCAGATCCGCCGCGACGGCCGCGGGGCCCTCAAGCGGTTGGTCGGCGCCGTCGCGGGCGAGCCGCGCCATCCGCGAGACGAGATTTCGGTCCGGCAATATCCGGGTTTCGGTCTGGTCGATACCCTGGGTGAACCGAAACGCGGCGATCGACAGCAAGCCGGCATCGGGCGGGACGTAGGCGGGGACGAGGGCGCCGGACGCCACCAGGCGTGCGCCGATCGCCTCGACGTCCTCGAGCGGGAATTCCGGATCGAGGCGGATGATTATCATGCCGTCCGTCATGGCTGGAGCACGTCCGCCGTCAGGTCCGTCACGGACGTCAAAAGCATCGTTCCGTATTTTTCGCCCAGCCGCGCCTGGCGGGCGAGGTTCACGAACGGCTTTTCAGCCACAATGAGGTCCGCCAGCGGCAGCGCCGTGGTGAAGGAATCCATGTCGCGCAGGTCGTTCTCGTTCAGGTCGCGATCTTGGTCCTCCAGGCGGACGACCAACTCACGCTCGACGTTCATCGCCGGCACCTCGCTCACCACGCTCTTCGCGACCGACGCGCCCATATCGCTGACGCTGGTCCATGGCAGGTTCAGCCGCTTCCCGATCCCGAGCACGAAGTCGATCTCATCGATCAGCATCTGAGCGCTATACGCGCGCCGCCGCAGAGCGAACGGCACGCCGGCGACGCGTTGTCGTCGCGCCTCCAGCCTTGCAAGCAGCGAGGCCGAGCTGGAAGAGAATTGACGCACGGCTTCCACCCGGGCCCCGTCATCGCCACCCGTGAGAAACGCGAAAAGGCCGAAGGCTGGCGCCTGCCGCATCGCTTCCAGGACGAGCTCGGAGATCTCCATTCCATATCGCTCGGGCGCGTAGTCCGCGGCGCTTTCGAACCATAAGTCCGACAGGAACCAATCATCGGGCAAGGGCGGAACCTCGATCGAAAATCGTCCCGCAATATGCCGCAACACCGTTTCCTCCAGGATCCGGCGCCGGCCGCGAAGCACCTTGCCCCGGCTTATCGTGGATTGGATGCCCGCGAGATGCGCGCGCCGGACCGGGTCGTTCACCTTCGCGGTCTCATAGATGTTGGCGAAGCTGAGTGGCACCACGATCCGATTCGCCTGCAACACCCTGACCACATAGGTCAGCGCCGCATGCTCCGCAGGAAAGGCGGCCGCGTCCAAGGCACCCTTCGCCAAGGCAATCTAGGCATTCTGATCGAGGTAGAGGATGCGGCGCGAAGAAATGGGCACGACGTCGGGTATCTCGACCAAGACTCGATTACCAGACGTTCCGATTTCCGTCAGTGACTGCCTCTTGGGCTATGCTCCGACGGCATTAATCAACCCTTTGCTTCGCGCTCCTAAATTGCCAGTCATGCTGGCCGGATCCCGACATATTTATCCGGGCGAAGCGGCATCTCCCAGCGAGATTCGATTGCTCGCCGACGAGTACCGCAAGCCGCGCACGTTCTGCGGCCGCTCGGCCGAGCCGGCGAGCCCTTGTCCCGGGCGCCCTTCCGCCTTTCGGCTATCCACGCGATCGAGCTCTATCTGAACGCACTCCTTCTGCATCGCGGATATACACCAAGCGAGATTCGACGGATGCAGCACAATCTCGCCGAGCGGACCGGTCTCGTTCTCGCCAGCGGCCTAAGGTTGCGGTCGAGGACGGCGGCGCACCTCCGTGCCCTTGCGGAAAATCGAGAATATTTGGTGATGCGATACGGGCCGGAATTGAGCGCGACCGCTTCTCAGATCAACCGTCTGGAGGCGACGCTGGAGGAAGTTTCGAGAAAGGTGACTGAGATACTCACAGCCCCGCGCGCGGGTTTAGTCGTACGCGCGCCGAACGGCTTTTTGCATCGCCAAGCCTAGAACTACCACCTCTGCGGGCGCGATCCCGAAGCGCGCGACCGGCGACAGCGCCAATTTCGCCCTTCGACTATGCCCGTACGGCTCTCAAAAGTAGCGTTTTGGTCACACTGAGGCCCAAAACGAATGCGACCCTGCGCCTGCGCAAATCAGTGCGACGAGCGTTCGCCACGGCGCGCGGACCTTGGTACCGTTGCAAGGACTCCACCGTAGTGTCTCGGCCAGCTCAGCAGGTAAATGGGCCGTAGATCACCGATATAGTGCTCATGCGTTCGGCAAGCTTGTAGCGCATATCCTCCTTCAGTGCGCCTTCACGCAGCTTGATTAGGCAGCCTTCCTTATATTGGTCAGCTGCGTCCTTGCGTGTAATGCCTTTGCGAAGATACTCGTCCGCCCAGGTGCCGGCATCCTTGTGGGCCGCGAGCGCCTTGACCAGTGTTTCCTGGCGCCTGCGCTTGGTCGCGGCGTCCTCGGTGTGGCGCCATTGTTCGACAGCCTTCGTGCCGAGATCGAAGGCCGTGAGCAGCGAGATGACCAGCGTCAGGACCGCGATCCAGCGGATGCTGACCAGATTGACGAAATCGCCCAGACTGTCGCGAACGCCAAGCACGGGACGCGAAAAGGACCGCCGCTCCTCGCCGGTCACAGTATCGATGACCGGATCGAGGATATAGCTGACAATGGAGCTTAACTTTGGGTTGCCCTGGATTTCCCGAACGCTGTGCCACCTCCACGTGTTCATGAACCTGCGGGACTTGTAGTACCGTTTCCCCTGATCGAAGAAGGATACCGAAATCGGTATCATCCAATAGAGTCGGTTCTCGTTACGGCCCCGCGAAAATTGATATCGCGAGAAGGGAGCACCGATGAAGCTGAAGCGCTTGCGGACCTCTGGAAAAAGCAGGTCCAGCTGGTCTGTGATGAATTTGCTGAGCTTTGCCGAACGCTTCCATTCGGCGGGCGCAGCCACCCGCAACGTCTCAAATAGATCGGCATCATAGTCGGCCACGCTGATGCCGTGGGGCAGATAGAATCCCCATCCTCCGTTGCTCAGCGGCACATTGTCGAGAAGATAGACCGGGGTTCGCGTCAGGCGCGTGAACCCCTTGGGAACTACCAGCACATAGATCCCGAAGGTCACCTCCTCCTCTACCAGGTGGACCGTCTCAACCAAGCGCATTTTCCCGGATCGCGGACCAGGCGGAGGCGAGAAGCAGACGTGCCGCCGCGCTGTTTGCCTCAAGATCTTTTTCCGCCCCATACAGGCGCAATCGCTTGGAGCGATTGAGCAGGCAGGCGGCGAGCTCGCCCGTCTCCACGAAGAAGCGCGGCGGTATGATCCACTCTGTGCAGCGCGAAACGTGCTGGCAGGCTTGGCAGAACGCGACATCATGGCGCGGGTAGATATTCTTGAAATTGAACTGGACCCCGTCCAGCATCACTTTCACGTTAGTGCTTCCATCGGGATAGCTCTTCTCGGCAAAACTGTCAGACGCAGCCTTCGCCTCCGCCACGAAGGCATCATAATACTCGATACCTGCCGGATGGAAGCCGGGGCGATGGGCGTTGAGGTGCGGCTTGATGATATTCACCTGCCGCGAATAGGGATGGATCAGGCGCGCAATCCCACGCAGAGCCTCAACCGTGTCGTTCACATTGCGCAGCAGTACGGTATTGGTCACGATCTCGGCGCCGGTCACAGCGAATAGGCGCGCCATGGTCCAGACGACGGTTGCGTGATGAGGCGAGCGGGTGACCACCGCGAACGCAGCAGGGTCGGCCGTATCCAGGCTGATGTTGAACCTCGATGGTCCGAGCTGCGCGATGAAGTCGATATCGACCTCGGACAGAAGCGAGCCGTTGGTGGTAATCACTAAGTCGGCGAAACGCTCGCGAGCGATCCGCAACAGGTCCCGCCACTGCTGGTTCATCGCGAATTCCCCGCCCGTCACATTAGCGACGGAGAGGCCATTTGCACGCAAGAGCTGGCAAGCAACGTCGAACTGCCTGAGGTCGATCGGACGGGGCCGGCTAGTGACATCTGCCGCCTGCCCCTCATTATGGCAATAAAAGCAGTTCATGTTGCACGCTGCGGTAAATGCCATCCGAATGGTGGTGAATCCACCCGGCGATGCAACAGCTGCCGGTTCCGGCATCTGCCGAGTGGCTGATTCCTCCCGCAACATGGCCCCGTCCATCTTATCTACATGCAGAAGTACAGCGATAGCTATGATCGCACCACCGACAAATGCGTGGTCCAAAACTGTCGCTTCGCTTCGAGACAGGATGCCAGTTTACGACGGGGTAGGAACCGCGAACGTGGGCGCCCGTCGCGTGTCCCAACAGTGATAAGGACTGGGGACTCTTGTATGCGCGATGTGGATTCGTTTTCGACATGGTAGATTGCTCGCGAGCGGACGAAAGGTGACCGGACACATGCGGGAGTGGGAGGAGCCATCCGAGAGGGTTGGGCGCGTCCTGGCCTTTACGGCACGCCGCCTCCTCGCGATCGCCGGCCCGCGGTTTCACGGGCACCGCCGTGCGGAGATGAAGCAGGTATTGTTGCACTCGCGGCACAACCTGCGGCGGATCTTCCTGCGAGTCCGCGGCGTGGTCGTAGTGTCGACACCCAAATCGGGCCGTACCTGGCTGCGCTACATGCTGGATCATCTCGGGCTGCACGTCCAATACACGCATGCCTTTGGGCGCCTCGAAGTCCCGAAGGACTTGCCGCCGCGCCTAATCCTGCTGCATCGAGATCCGCGCGACACGGTGGTTTCCGCCTGGTACCAACATTGCAAACGCCGCAGGGATTATTCGGCGGATCTTTCCAGCTTTCTCCGCGACCCGGTACTTGGCATCGAGCAGCGGATCCTGTTCAACCTATTCTGGGCGGAGCAGGCATTCTCTCGGGGCGGCTGCGTTACCTCGTACGAAGCCTTGTACGCGGATTCATATACCGAACTGGCCCGGGTCGCCCGGTTCGTAGGTGGCTGTGCCCCCGATCCTGCGCGCATTGCTGCGGCCGTCGAGAGCGGAGCCTTCGAGCAGATGCGCGCGCTCGAGGCCAGTGGCATGGGTGCTGCGCTCTATGGAAATGCTTTGCGGCCCATCGATCCCTCAGACCCAGAGTCCTACAAGACGCGCGAAGGTAAGGTCGGTAGCTGGATGGCCCGTTTCGATCTGCGTGATGCGGCCTTCGCCGACGAGCTGATTCGGCGGCATCAATATTTTGGCCGCATGGCACGCTGGACAGCGGCGGCAAGGTAGGCGGGCAGGAGCCCGCGGCAGCCTCTACGCGACGCCGACTATCAGCTGCCCATCAGCTCCCGGCCAAAACCGGCCGCGGTGGGCTTGAGCCCTGCCGGCGCCTTGCAGTTACGCGGCGGCGCTTCGCTTGAGCTCCTCGAGCCTCGCCGAGCAGATCGTCTCGACAATGCGGCCGAGCTCCTCGACCCGGCCGCCGAGCCAAGTCAGCTCGTCCTCGTTAATGCGGAAATGCTTGGAATAGCGGGCCTTGACGTAGGCCTCCTTCAGCTTCTGGAACATGGCCCGCTCCCGCCTCGTCTCGCGGGGCCATACGTCGAACAGGCGCATGTCGATCCGCTCGGCCTGGGTGCGCAGGAAGCCGAGATTGTGGACGTGGGGGGTGTAGAAGGTACAGACCAGCAGAACTAAATGATAATAGCTCTCCGTCGCTTGATGGAGCAGGAAGGCAGCCTTCTTGGTCCACCGGCGTGTTCGGGCGAACTGCGCTGTTTCGTAAAATTCACGCGCGCTCGGCAGCCACTCCTCGAAATATTCCTTCGCCAGCGCCAGCGCCTCGGTTGGCGTCCTCGGCTTCGGCTCAGGCAGGTCGGTGTCATCGCTCTGATAGACGGCGATTCCCTCGCGGGCGATGTCCATGAAGAAATAGCGGCCCTGGCTCAGGCCGTCGTTCACCTGGTGCAGGCTGTGGATGATGAAATTTACGGGCGTTCTCAGCGTCTTAGTGATCGCCAGCTCGCGGTTGAGCCGGTCCTCCGCGCCGGACCAGAATTCCACCCGGTCGGTCAGCTTGTGGTGATTGACGATGATGAGCAGATCAAAATCGGACTGATAGCCTTTGGCGGTGTGCGGCTCGTCGACCCAGCCGCCCCGGGCGTAACTGCCGTAGAGGACAACCTTGAGGATGCGTCCCTGCTTCTTCCAGCCCGAGGTCGCGAGGGCCGCGGCCTCGCCGAACTCCTCGAACAGGATCTGGACCACGCGCTCCAGCTCGCGCCGCTTGGCGGGCGGAAGGTGATCGAGGTCCGTGCGCATGAGCCGATCCTATCCCGCTGTGCGGGCAATGCACAGCCTCGGCGGCGTTTCTTGAACCTGTCGAAAGACGACAGGTGGGCTATTGCCTTTCACCGCTATTAGTGATTACTTCGCTTCGCCCGCCACCTTGGTGGGCCGAGGCGTGACAACCTCGCGACTATGAGCCGGCCTCGACCCTTTGGTTGGCCGAATGGCGAACGCGCGTGTCCAGGCATTGTCGCCTGAAGGCGCTCGCCGCTGTCCCAGTCGCAGCTTGTCGCCGGCCGGCTCTCGCCGGTCGCACCGCCTCGGAAAACACGGAGAAAGGCCCGGGGGCGGGCGTCTCCAACCGTGGAGTAAGACCGGATGCGAGCGGATCCCAGAATCTCGGCCAGCGCAGTCAGTGACCCGCAATCGACGATGGACTTGTCGGCATCGGCGGCGGCGACGCGTTCCAGTCTCGCGTCTCATTGAGCGCGGCTCCACTTCTTCCCCCGGAGCCGCCATGACAGCGCCACCACCTTCCTACGAGCCCGCGTCCATCGAACGCTTGCGCAACGCCGCGATGCGGCTCGCGGCCGAGCTGGACGATGCCCGCCTACTCCAGGCGGCAGCCCATGTCTCCATGGGCGCGGACGCGATCAATCGGGGCCCGGCTCCCCAGCTGACCAAAGCGCAGCTTCGGACCGATATCGAGCTCGAGTTCGAATTCGATGAGCACGGCCGTGTCTGGATGATCCGCGAAGGTGATTGCCACATCATCGGCCGGACTGAAGCCGTCTGCCTGGAAATGCGGAAATTCCTCGCGAACGTCGCATTGGGGCGTGATCGATAGAAGCCGCGGGCGGCGTCCTCGAACAATGGAAGCGGAAGACCTGCCCCGCCAGCAGGAAGGTGGCCGCGCGCCCAGGCGACGGGCTGGAAGGGATGAGGCGGCTCTGCGTCGCAGGCCGGTGAATGAAACTGGTCTGGGACGGTCCCTCGAACTGAAAGCCTCTAATGAGCCGCCCTCCCAAATCCCAAGTGGTATTGCTCGACGATACTCGACGCGCCCAGCGCGCCGCCCTTTTTCTCGCCGCCGCGATGTCAGGCGGGAACGGTTTCGCACTCAGGGGCGCCTGTCCTATCCCGGGTTTGAAGTATTTCGCGGGTCCGCGAGTAGATATCGCCGTCCCCGCCGGCGCCTTGCCGTCTGAGCGCGATATCCTGGTATGGGTCCGCCACCGCCAGATGACCTGCATGATCGGCCGGCTGCGCAGGCGTGGGGAGAAGTCGACACTGGTGGTCGATGTCTATCTTGCCGACGGTGGCATTGTCGTCCTGACGGGATACAGGCTCGCCTTTTCGGAAAACGGCCAGCGATGGCTCGTCGGCGGCGCCGAGGACCGGGTGGCTTTGCGGCTCCGACCGGAGGGCCCCGTCCCGACCGTCGCCCCTCCCTTCGCCGACGAGATCGGGCTTGTAGCCGCCAAGGCGAAAGCCGACGAGCAGCTCGCCGCATTTCTCGACGCCTGAGAGATTCGATCAGAAGGTCGGCTTGTCCTTCTTCGGGTAGAGCCGGTCGACCTCTGCGCGAATCGCCAGCTCGCGATTCTCTCGGGCCTTGCGCCCTTCCGCGAGAGTGATCGTCCGGTACATGCCGTCGGTGACGAAGATCTCGATGCTTGGAAGCTGGGGATTGTAGAAGGGGAAGCGCGTGTCGCAATGGGTCTCCCCGGCCGAGCAGTAGTGAAGCTCAGGGTCCCATCTCCTCGTCGGCGGGCCGTAACGCGTGAGGAGGGCCGACTGGAAGGCCCCGGCGTCCATTGCCGCGACCCTGATCTGGTAGACCGCCTTCGCGACGTAGGGGCCGGTGCGGCCCGGCGCATATTCGACCGAAATGCGCTCTTCTCCCTTGTTGAAAGTCTCGTATCTGACGGCTTCCGGCACGTCCGGGGCGGTCACGCCCCGCAGGAGACGCGCCTGAAAGGCGACCTCGCCTTGCCAGGAGCGGCTGGTCGAGCTGCCGGCGCGGGTATATCCGGCCGCCCGCATCGCAAGATCGACCTCACGCGGACTCATCCCGAGCGCCACGCCCGCGACTTTCCACGGCGCTGTGGCGACCCGCTCCGCTGACGCGGCAGGCGAGCCCGCTGCCATCGCGCCGGCGGAGAGGCCCAACATCAGGATGAGTATCTTGTAAGCGGCCATTTACGTCCCCGTCGTCTGCACCGACGGCGAGCGGCCGGCGGCGTCACCCGGAACGAGGCGGCGCCGGCCCTTGGAACCGGACGTTGACAAGCTGCGACTATGTCCAGCCGCGAGCGCCTTTAGGCCGCAAGGGCCCTGGACATGCGCGCTCGCCATCCGGTCGACCAGGAGGTCGAAGCCGGTTCATAGTCGCGAGGTTGTCAAGCCTCGACCCCTGCTGATGCGGGGCACCGGAAGTCTATGCTTTCAGAGAAATGAAGGCAAGCCGCTCATCGATTACAGCAACCGAAAGCTCGACTGAGCGACACTAAGAGCGTGGAAGTCCGGCTTTGCACCGCAGGCCGATAGATGAAATTGGTCTGAGGCGGACCCAAGCCGAAGGCCTACATGACTGCTCCTCTACAAGCCGAAGTGCTCTCGCTCGACGAAGCGCGCCGAGCCAGGCACGCAATTCTCTTCCTGGCCGCCACCATGTCCGGGGGGGACGGCCAGAGCCTCAGCCGCCTGGCCTGCCCCATTCCACAGCTCAGATATTTCCGGCGCCCCGATGTCGATATCGGCATCATCCGAGGTGCGGGGCCTCCCTGCCGGGAGGTGGCGGCGTGGGCAAGGCGGCGTCAGGTCTCGTGCATGATCGGGAGGCTCTGGGACCGCAGGCCCTTCGCCGAGCTCATCGTCGAGATCTACCTGGCGGACGGGAGCCGCTCCGATCCCTTTGGGGATCTGCATCTGTGGACGGCGGACCACGACCGCTGGTGGCTCGGCGGCCGCCTCGAGGATCCGCTGCTGTTCGCGCTGACTCGGGACGGACCCATACCCACCCTCACCCGGCCCTACCGGGATGAGGACGACCTCGTCCGGGGCAAGACCAATGCCGACAAGCTCCTTTCCGCACTGCTCTGGCCGTGATCGTCGCGGGGGGCGCCGCCCCCGAGCCAGTAGCCACGCCGCATAGGCCGCGGCGCCAAGACTGAAGGGGGGAAGCAGGGGAGCGTCACCGCTCCAAGAGGAAAAAGAACCATGCTGCACCAACTCGCCCACCCCATGACGGTGCCCTTTTCGACACGTCGGTCAGCTCAGGCTGCGCTCCTAATGCTGTCGCTCGTCGGCGCCGGCGAAACGGGGTCGGCAGCCGTCGACGAGGAGCCTTCGCACCTTCGCGTCCATCTGGGAGGCTACACCTTGTGGGCGACCCGGTGCGAAAGACCGCTGCTTCTGGATGACGCGCGCGTCCTGGCGGCGGCCGCCCGCCGGGACGTATTGATCCTTCGCCTGGCGACATCCTTGCATCCTCCGTCCCCGGTCACTTTCGACTGGATCCCGGCCGCAGCTGCTTCACACCCCCGATGCGGTCTCCTGCCCGCGCTTCTGTTCGGAGGCGGAATCGCGCTGGTCGATCCACGCGAGGAAGACCTGCGGCTCGACGTCACCGCCGACGCGCTCGTCATTCGGCGCGACCTCGCGGCCACCTGGCCCGCTCGGCGGCAGCTGGCGATGGCTCGGGCGACGGCCCTTCTCAACAGCCAGCTGTGGGGAGGACTCTGATCATGGCCAAACCGCTGAAGCGCGCCACAAGCCGTGGCCCCAAGTCGAAAGCTCGAACCGGCAGCGCCTGGTCTCCGAGCATGTACATCAACCCCGCCGGGGATACGCCCGGCTTCTCCTACGGCGTGTTGCGAAGAGAATATCGCGGGGAGGCTTGCAGCTTGAGCGCGTCGGAGTTCGTCCGCCGCAAGCTCTATCCGATCGAAGCTCCGCCCGAGGGCAACTGGACCAGGCCCTTCACCTGCTCGCGCTTCGACGTCCTGCTGCCGCCCTCCGGAAGCGACGAATATATGGCTCCGCAGCGGCTGATGGAGGCCTATGAGCGAAATCTCCTTCCCTGGCGCAAAGGGCTGGTCTGCGCGATCAAGGTACTGCAGCCTTTATCAGAGCCTCTACAGGGGTCCTACGAGAGGATCAGGCACGCGGCGCGGCAGGCCTTTCCGTTGAGACGGAACCTTCCCGCCATTCTCATTTCCCATGCTCCCTTCCTGGCCGGTGTCGATTTTCGAATGCGCCAGCCGCACGTGCACATTGTCGTGCTGGCTTCCGAGCTATCGTTGCTCGGATGGGGAGCCCCGAACGACGAGATTACCTCCGACGCTGGCCACCTCGTCCTGTACGAAGAGTTCAGGACAGCGGGCGCAATCGCCTGATCAAATAATCATCGGGAGAGGGCCGCCGCCGGTTACGGCGCGGCTTCGCCTTGCTCGAGAAATAGCCCACCCGCCCACCCCTCGATTTGCCGTCCGCGTTCGGACCGGCCGCATCCACACTTCGTCTACGCCGCGGCGAAGCCACGGCCACATCGCCGGACGAACGAGGCGTCGCCGCCGATCACACCCTTGCCCTTGCACGGCCTCGCCAAGATCCCCTTCCGGGCAGCCTCCCGGGCGAGGCCCGGCGCTCCCATCCGGTCGCGGTGTTGACCCATGCTGGGCATCGAGGCCGCCGGGCGACGGGTAACACACACGCCCTCCATGAGCTCGGTCCGGCCCTCCCGGGCCCGTCCCTCACCCATCTCGGAGCGTCGCGCGAAGCTACCCTTCGCGCCAATTTGGGCCTGTATCAGCCTCCGCGGAACCAGCCCAAATTGATGTCGCGCAATATTGTAAGAGACGCGGCGTCCCTTACCGGCCCGGCCTTGCAGGCGGGTCGTACCATACGGCTCAAGGCCGCAAAAACAAAAATTTGGAGGGGGTTCTGGAAGGCACGGGGGACCCGTGGGACAATAAGGATCTGTAGCTGTGGCGTCATGAGGTAGCGATGTCGGACATCGATCCGCGAGTGCAACGGGCACTTGACCGGCTGGAGCGATTTCGGCTTTCCGGGGAAGAGGTAAAGGCGCTCTTTTCCCATAGCGCCGTCTTCACCGGACAAGACGATTTCCGCATCCCCACCATGCCGAAGGGCCGGGGACGAAGCGCCGAAGGCGGCGTCTCATTCCATTTCAAATCGGATTTCGTGTCGCGCAAAGCGGTCCCGATAATCAATGGCAAGCCGTACCTCGTCGGCGGGGCCGCCTTCCGCAACGCCGGGAAGTTCGAGGCCTACCTCCGGCGCGATCACTCGGCCGAGGTAGTCGGCCTTGGCCAAGTCACTTATATCTCCAGACCCGGCGCGGAGCAGGCCATAAGCGACGAGGAGGCGGAGTCGCCAGACGGCTTTCCGCCCATCATCAGCAACATCTCCAGCGTTGCAGCCCAGCGCGAGGAGTATTGGCGAACCGTCTGGGACCATCTGAAGCCGCCGACTACCAATTACCTCATCGCCCGACCCGAGGCGTCTCCCGATTTCTGGACGACTTTGGACGAGCGGACGCAGTTGCCGCAAAAGCTTTTGACTTATCTGCTTGATGTCCGAGCGGCCTACCTCGAACACCAACGGAACGGCGCCGCATCGCGTGAAAAGTTCAGGGTGGGGAGGTTAAAGGTCACCGCGAAGGAAGCGGGCGAGTTTCTCGCCGCCGTGCGGCAGTTGGGCGCTCGCGCTCAGGCGGTCCTCTTCAAGTCGGGCCGCGGCGGGCGGCACCAGTATCAGATGGCGATCGAGCTTCCACACACCTTGCCGCCGGCCGCGCGCTGGCGGATCATGAATTCATTTTGCCAGGAGCTCTGTTCGCTGGGGTTGATGTATACGGCCGCGCACCATCGGGCAGGAGACCATGGCGACAGCCGCAACTGTCACTTTCACGTCATTTTCCATGACCGGCCGGCCGGGCTGATGCGCGTTGCCAAGGATGTCGCCGCCAGGACTTTCGAACGCCCGCAGGGACCGCCGGGTGTCGAGACCGTTCTCCTATGGGACTTCGACGTTGCCATACCCGGAGGCCACAAAAAGAATGCCCGGCGCCTGACCTATCCTTTTGCCCAACTGAAAGTCGATTTGGTCGGCCAGAGCTTTCGAAGGACCCAGAACGCCAATTCCGGCCGCAGTTTCTTCAAATGGCTCCGAGCCAAATACGCCGAGATCGTCAACGCGGCGCTCCAGAAATACGCTCAGAGCTATCACTACGACCCCCGGAAATATAAAGAGATGGGTGTGGATTGGGCCCCGACGAAGCATCTTGGCCCCAAGCTAGCGGCGCTCGAAGCGCTGGGGATTGCGACCCTGCAGGGCAGCCGAAATGCGATCCTGCGCTATCAGAACCTCGAGAATGACCTGGCCAAAGGATGTCGCTGCCGGATCGAGGCTGCCACGAACGGGCGTAAGGAGGTGGAGCGGCGCCTTGCGGAACGGCCATCGCCCTTCGGAACAGACGCCTATTTTCGCTCACTGGCGCAGATTCGCGAAATTATCCAGCAGCAGCAGGCACGCGGGGAATGGTCGCTTCAGTTGCTCGCGCTGCGGCAGGACGCGGCAGAATCACGCGCTCTTCGCGCCGATGCTGCCCCTTTTCACGACGACGTTAAATGCTCCAGACGCCAGGTCGCCGTCCTTAAGGAGCGAGCGAGAAAGGCCGGGGAACACTTTGAACGACTGTGGGACTCGATGGAGCCGACCCGGGCAGGCGTCGATGAGGTAGCGGCCGAGTGTGTTAAACGCGCGAAGGACCTGGAACAGGTTAATGGAGAAATCGAAAGGCGGCTCTCCTCGTCCCATTTCATCACCCCCTTCGTAGAGGCCGAGCCGCCGATAGCCAGGGGAACGAAAATCCCCCTCCGCTCCAGTCCCAAGCCTGCCGACAACCCGATCGAACGCAGGGGCCAGGCGGTAGACAAAAAAGCGCCTGTTCCCTCAGCGGCGGCACCCCCGACGGTCGATCGCGAAAGGTCATCTTGCCACCGCGCCCCTGCCGTCGGCCCAGCCGCGGCAAAACCGCCAGCAAGCTCGGTGACCGACCGATCGGAAGCGGTAGACCGGCCATCGATCGATCTTCCAGACCGTCACCTTTTGCACGAGCCCGTAGTTCCTTTGGAACCACGTCGGTTGCTGGGCGCCGACGGGGCGCTCAAAGAGCAGCTGATAGTCGGGCCGCCGTCGGGCAAACCGACAATGACAGCGCACTCCCGAGGCGGAAGCTCGGCGCCGCCTCCAGACGAGGTGGCAGGTACGCCACCGCAATACGAGCCGGCTGTAACAAGGCAGGAGCAGGTCGCTTGCAGCGAACCCACTGCGGTGACCCCGTCACTTCATCACGCGCCTGCGGCAGCTGACGAGGACAAGCCGGTCCGGCCTCAGCCGGCGATCCCACATATGCCACCGCAAAGTACGGCCGCAGTGGTCGCTGAAGGGCAAGCGCTGCATGGCGGAGAGGCCGCATCCGTCAAACCGGTTGCGCAAGCCAGCGGCGCTGAGTCGAAAACCCAAACCGACCGCGCGGTCCCCAAGACAGCGCCGGCCGGCGCTTCAAACCAGGCCGCTCCGCCCGAGAGGATCCCGAAGCGCACGACTTACGAGTCTTTGATCCACGAACTGATCAACTGGGAAGAACTATTCCCCATCGCTTGCGACCCGGCGACAGGGCGATACGAGGTGCTCGACCTGCCATCGGAATGGGCGCCTATTCTCCACTCCACGGCATATCGGCAGGAGACCCAGGCTAGGTTTCGCGAGATCGTAGAGAGCCGCCAGGTCGTCTCTCTGATTGCCGAAGCGTGCAGGCTCGATCCTCTTCCGATCGAGATCATCGATGACATTGTCAGTTTCCCGGGCTTCGAACCGGCGCATCAGGCCCTCTATGAGAAGTATCGTGATTGGCCGAACGTACTTGAGGCTCTGGACGCTGCTCGAGCGGCGCACGAGCAATCACCGTCCGAAATCGGTCTTGACGTGGAACAGCTGGATGCCTGGGCGAAGCGCATGGGCTTCGAGATAGGTTGACATATGGAGCGGCAAGAGGACGGGCCGGTCACCGTGGGGTGTCGGCTCTCTTCGCCCATAGGATCGGGCGCAGAGAACGGCATCTTCAGCTTACAGGCCTTGCGCTGCTTTCCGTCTCGCTTCCTCATTTTTCTCGCGCATCGCTGCCTGTTCGGCCCGAAACACGCTCTGCGAACTGTAGTTGAGTGTCGTCTCGGCCCGGCCACCGCCGTCAGCGGGGCAAGCCTTGCGGGCTGAATCCGCAGTTAGGGCTGCACCGAGCTCCGCAAGGGCACCAGCAGTGCCTCCAACCGGCGCGCGTATGCCCGCGGTAGCCGCCAGATTGTACTCGCGGAAGGACACGCGCACACGGGTCACGTCATCCCAGAAGGCAAATTGAGTGGCGTAGGGCACGCCCTTCTCGTCGACGACGGTCTCCCGCCCGGACCCTCCGTATTTCTCCTTGAGCACCGGCATTACCAATTTCATCTGCGCCACTGTCGTGCTCGCGCACGCGTCAGTATGCAGGGTCACCTCGGCGAGGCGATCCTCGGAGAATGTCAACTTGAGGGTAGCCTTAAGGTCGCCGACCCTTACACCCTCTTCGGAATATCGAATATTGACCTTCGGTTGCTTGCCGCGTCTTGGGCTAATCGTCGCCTCCGCCACGCCCGGGGCAGCCCTCAGCGCCGCCGCGGCTTCGTCGGGCGACATCCCATATCGAAGGCCTTGCCACAAAACCGCTCCGCCACCGTAGACCGTGGCGCTCTGCTGCCCATACGCCGGGTTCAGCGGCGCCAGAAACATTAGTGTGGCCGCGAGTATTCCGCTTATTCTCATGAAATTGCCCCCGTCGAGACCTGTAGCCGAAAGAGCGTAAAATCTCAATCTCTTAGGCTAAATGAGATCCTGCCGAATCCACCTTGGTTGCGATCATTCCGCCAGGCCGTCGGAATTGACGGCTGTGACCCGCCCCCGAATATCAATTATCTCCGATGCACCGAATAGCCGGTGGGCGGCGCAGAGCTGGCAGGCTGGTACGTCACCCACCCGAGCACGGTGAGATAGGCCGAGACGCCTTCAGCCGCGTTCCATTGCCCCTCGCAAATCGCGTCATAGTCGCACCTTAACTCGAGGGGCGTGCCGTATTTCTCCGTAAGGAGTTTGGCGAGGCGCTTTCCTCTCGCAGGCCAGTTGCGGACCTCGACCGCGGACACGACCTCCTTCGAAAGCTTTACCTGAACGCCGCCGGCTTCGAGATAGCCGTAGCTGGTAAGCGCCGGATAACGCTCACGAAGCTCGCGCATGTTCATTCCGGCTTGGATGTTGCCCCAAAGAGCGGCGCCAAGCCGCGGGCTGTTCTCAAGCGTCCATTCCTTGATGATCGCTCCGGTCGATCTCCGCGCAAGCGCGATGCGCTTCACATGGGCGCCCACGTAACAGATCTCGCTGCTGTAATTCGTGGGCCGATCGATTGTCGCTGAGACGCCGCCGAAGTGGCAGGCGCCGGCCTTCCCGGATGGAAGCCGCGTGTAGGTGCCCTCGATTATGCCGATCGTATCCAGAGCGACAGCCTTGGCTTCGGTCGGCGCGAGCTGAAGGCGAACCCACCAGTCGGTGTCTTCAAGCAAATCGCCGCCGACACTCGCCCGCAAGGGGCTGAGCATCGGCTTCGGACTAGAGACCAAGGCGATTGCAGCACCGATGTTCTTAAAGCTGGTAACTCGCGCGGTTGCTCCAAAGGCGTTCTGCCCCAGGTAGCTGCCCAGGTTCCTTGTATCCGCAGTGACGATGAAAGCCGGCAGTTTCTCTTTCGGCCCGACGATTGTCGGCCAGACGTTTCGAGGCGTGACATTCAACGTGAGGGTTCCGTCTTGGTAGTCGTAGACAACTGCTCCCTGGCCTTCCGATCCATCTTTGGCCGGGATAGTGAGTCGGAAGCTCTTGCCTTCGATCGGGAACTCGGGTGGCTCCGCGAACTGGTCGGTCGAGCGGGATGCGCTCCGCACAGTATCGATGGCAGAAGCAAACGCCGCGGGATCTGTCACGGTCTGAGCCTGCAACGCGACCGGGGAACAAGCTAGGGCAACGCACGCACCGAATGCTGTCCGCATCATCCCGTCACCACTGAATGCTCGGTTTCGTGGGGCCGACGTTTCTCGACAACCAGGGCGACGTAGTCCTCCAGATCGCGCGGATTGAACACGCGCCCCACGACAGTCCAGATAATGCGGTTCGACGGCTCGCGACGGTCCAATCCCTGCGGCACACCCGGCTCGATGATCCAATCGCCAATGTTCGGGAGAATTCCGGCAAAGCTGGAAAGATCGAAATCCTGCTCACCGTCCACAAGGTTGCCATCCGACTCGCGGTAGTAAATACGAACGCTCATTCCGATCATATCCTGTTACTCCCCGCCCTGCATAATCTGGAGGCCGCTCCTCGTGGCCGCTCTCTGGAGCTTGGTCCAGTCTATGAAGCTCAGGTCGAGCTTCTCCATTTCCCGCGCAATTAGCTCGATCGAGGCGCCGAGCCCATAGCGGCCGCCGACGGTGGCGGGAGAGTGGCCGGTGATGCGATCGTGGACCCGCGTGGAGATCGTCCACTCTGCCCGGTCCTTGAACTCGTGGCGGAGGGAGTGGAAGACGTAGCGCGGATCGTCGGTGACCGTACGATCCACATATCGGTTGACCCGCCGGCTCAGCTCCTTCGTCCATTTGCCGGTCGCCGACTGCTTGAGATCGAAAAGGCGATCGGCGCCGGCGGCCCGCCGCGCATCGACATATTTCTGGAAGCCCAGATCGAGCAGACGGGGGTGCACCACGATAACGCGAGCGGACTCATCGTTCTTGATGCTCTCGCCCTCGCCGGTGCCGGTCACGTAGATTGCGACGATCGGCCTGCCGTCCTTGCCTCGCTGCTCCTCTATGTCGTCCAGCCGGATCTGGCCGATCTCCTCCAGCCGCGGCCCCGCCGTCGCGCCGAAGAGGAAGCTCCAGTAGAGTTCGTCCTGGTAGAGGTGGGATCCCGGCCGAGTCCGCTGAATGTCGGCCGGACCCTCGCAGCCGGTGAAGAGTGGCGAGGCGAACAGTTTCTCCATCATCCACGGCCGGAGCGGCAGCCTGGGCGTCCGCTGCGCCCGCCGTGTCTTTGAATAGCCGGGGACGGCGATGCCGGCGGAGACGTTGTCGGCGATCCAGCCTTCGTTCCTCAGCAGCGTCAGGACGGCGCCCAAGGCGCCCATGTCTTTCTTGATCGCGCCGGGCGAAAGCGTTCGCGCAGCCTCGCCGGCCCGTTCGATCGCCTTCTCGACGGCCGCGCGAAATCCTAGCGGCGACGCCTTGAGCTTCTCGAGATTGAGGTTGGTCGGCATCCGGCTGATGAAGTCGCGATAGTCCAAGAGATGGTCGCGCGTGATGGCTCCGACGGACAGGTCGCCGTTGAGGGCGATGAACCGCTCGACCGCGCGCTTCGCCTCTACCTCGCTCTGAGGGCGCGGCGCGCGGAGCCGCGCCCAATGGGCAAATCCCTCCGACAACGGTCGCGACCCTTTGCCCGTGCGCCGGCCCCCGGCTTTCCCGCTGGACGGCATCATCGGCGGGAGCGGCGCAGAAAAGGGCGCCGTCGCCGGCGCGAGTAAGTCGGTGAGCGCCTCGCGGTCCGGGTGAGAATATTCCACCAGCCGGCGGAGCAAGTGCTCGGCAACAGCGTCGAAGAGAGCCGTCCCGGGCGGGATGTCTATCCCGGCATGGTCCTCGATCAGCATCACCTCGATCCGAACGACATCCCACCTTTGGGCCTTCAGCAGCCAGGCGAGCGCCTCGGCGAAGCCGGCTCCCTGGGTGTCCGGATGCCGGTGAAGCAGGTCGATGCGCGCCAGCAGCGCCTCGCGCTCCTCGTCGGGAATGATATTGGCCAGGTCGCTGAAGTCAGCGCCTCGCCAGGCTTTCCGACCGGGCATGAACGCGAACGCCCGGTCCGCGCGACGCTGGCTGAACTCGTCTCGCCCCCACGCGATGAACAGCCGCATCGAAATCGTCGTCTGGAATCCGAAGATGACGTTCGCCAGGGCCCCGTTGCGCCTGCCCGTCTCCTCAAGGAATGCGTCCACGATGGCGGGAGCCGTTGCGACGGCGTCGCGCTCGATCTCCGCCTCCAGTCCCCTGAAGTAGGAGCGCCACTTCGCCTGCTCTCTCGCTTGCCGGATCTTCGCTTCTTCAGGATCGGACGTTTCGAGCGAGAATTTGATCTCGCGCTTGCCGACCTTCGCGCGCAGCCGTTCGGGCACCGCCATGCGGAACCACAGATTCTTCGACAGCGGATGGGTAGTCGGACCCGGCAATCGCAACCTCATTTTGTACCAGCCCTTTGTACCAGCGGGCGGCTATGAAGCTACTGATTTCGGCCAACTTTCTGAAAAGGCTCGCCTTTTCAGCGCCGTGGTGACCCCAACGGGACTCGAACCCGTGTTTTCGCCGTGAAAGGGCGACGTCCTAGACCGCTAGACGATGGGGCCATCGGCGGAAGCGCGGCACTTAAGAGGAGCGGTGCCCCGCGTCAACGCGTGGGCTTAATTCCTTCCCTGCATTTGCAGCGGAGGAATTCAATCGCACCAGGCGGCGTCCTCCAGGTGGAGCTCGGCGCTCAGGCGCCCGTCCCATTCGTCCTTCCTGACCCGGCCGGCGACCCACAATTTGCGGTGCGGCGGCGCCGCCAGCATCGCTTCGCCGAGCGGGCTCGCGGCCATCCGGAAGGCGATCGCCTTGATCCGCCGGCCGTCGTCGCCGGCGACGATCAGCCGCAAATGGCCGTTGCCGACCACGTCCGCCTTGATCACCCGCACCGGCCCGGCCGCGACCCGGGGCGCCGGCCAGCCCGCGCCATAGGGCCCGCCCGCCTCCAGGGCATCGCACAAAGCGGGGCAGATTCCGCCCGGCGCAAGCACCGCGTCGAGCAGAAGCGCGCGGTCGTCGCGGCTCCTCGCCACGTCCGCGGCGAGCCGCTCGTCGAGAAAGTCGCAAAGCGCCTCGATCTTGCCGCGCTCGACGGTCAGGCCCGCCGCCATCGCATGGCCGCCGCCGGCGACCAGAAGGCCCAGATCCTTCGCCGCCATCACCGCCGCTCCGAGATCGACCCCGCCGATCGAGCGGCCCGAGCCCTTGCCGAGCCCGTCCTCGCCCAAAGCGATCACGATGGCGGGCCGGCCGAACCTCTCCTTGAGCCGTCCGGCGACGATTCCGATCACGCCGGGATGCCAGGTTTCGCCCGAGGCAATAATGACGGAGCGATTGCCCTGGCCCCCGCACGCGCCCTCGGCCGCCTCGCAGACGATCGCCTCGATCGCCCGGCGCTCCTCGTTCAACCGGTCGAGCTCGACCGCAATCGCCTCGGCCTCGGCGGGATCGTCGGTGGTGAGCAGCCTCACGCCCAGGTCCGACTTGCCGACCCGACCGCCGGCATTGATCCGCGGGCCGAGCGCCCAGCCCAGGTCCGTGCAGGTCGGTGCCCGGGTCAGCCGGGCCGCGTCGATCAGGGCGGCAAGGCCGACATTGCGCCGCTGCGCCATCACCTTCAGGCCCTGGGTAACGAACGCCCGGTTGAGGCCGCGGAGCTGGGCGACGTCGGCGACCGTGCCGAGCGCGACGAGGTCGAGCAGCTCGATCAGCCTGGGCTCCTCGCGCGCCGCGAAGAAGCCGCGTCCGCGAAGCACCCGAAGGCAAGCCGCTCCGAGCAGGAAGCAGACCCCGACCGCGGCGAGATGGCCGTGCACCGACGCTTGCGAGCCCTCGTCGAGCCGGTTCGGATTGACCAGAGCCAGCGCCAAAGGGAGCGCGCTCGAGCATTTGTGATGGTCGACGACGATGACGTCGACCCCGGCCTCGCGCGCCATCGCCAGCGCCTCGAAGGCCTGGGCGCCGCAATCGACGGTGACGATCAGCCGCGCGCCCTCGCGGGCGAGCCGGACCAGGGCCTCGCCGCTCGGGCCGTAACCCTCCATCAGCCGATCGGGAATGTAAGCGCTTGGCTCGGAGCCCAAGCCGCGAAGGAGCCGCACCAGCAGGGCGGCCGAGGTCGCCCCGTCGACGTCGTAATCGCCGAACACGGTCACATTTTCGCCCGCCTCGACCGCGTCGGCGAGCCGCTCGGCGGCCTTGTCCATATCCCGGAACAGCGACGGATCGGGCATGAAGCCGCGCAGCGTCGGCAGCCGGTGGCTTTCCAGCGCCTCGCGCGCGACTCCCCGAGCCATCAGCAATTGATCGATCAGATCGTCGGGCCGGAAGGCCTCGTCATGGCCGTCGGCCGCCGCGCCCCGCCAGCGCCAGGGCTGGCCGAGGATGGATCGGGAAACCCCGCAGACATGGGCGGCGGTGAGCATCGCGCGAGCCTAGCCCATTGCGAGTCCCGCGTGAATCGCCCTTCTGCTTCTATCCACATATGTTTTATCGTGCCGCCATGACGGCAGACGCGGCGCATCGGCGGGAAGAGGAGGAGCTGGCAGGGTCGATCCGCCTCAGCCCGATCGCCACCGTGCTCAGCAACCCGCGCCTTCCCGACAATCCGATCGTCGCCGCCAACGCCGCCTTCTGCGCGCTCACCGGCTATGAGGAGAGCGAGATCGTCGGCCGCAATTGCCGCTTCCTCGCCGGGCCGAATACCGAGCCGTGGCTCACCGAGCGAATCCGCCGGTCGCTCCGCGACCTTCGACCGTCGCTGACCGAGATCCTCAATTACAGGAAGGACGGCTCGCCTTTCCGCAACGCCGTCCTGATCGCGCCCCTGTTCGGCGCCGACGGCGAGGTCGCCTGGTTCCTCGGCTCGCAGGTGGAGGTGGAGGCCGGCTCGGGCGCTCCGCTCGCCTTGCGCCAGCAGCGCGCCGCCGGCCTCGCCGCCACCCTCTCGCCGCGCCAGCGCGAGGTCCTCCAGGAAATGGCCGCCGGCCAGCGCAACAAGCAGATCGCCTGGCACCTCGGCCTTTCCGAAAAGACGATCAAGATGCACCGCGCCCTGCTCCTCGAGAAGCTCGGCGTGAAGACCACCGCCGACGCGATCCGCCTGGCGGTGGAGGCGGGGCTGTAAAGGAGAAACCCCTCTCCCGTCCTTCACGGGAGAGGAGGGGCCCAAGCGAAGCTTGGGAGGTGAGGGTCTGTAAACCCGGACTCGGCAAGACCCTCACCTCCCAGCCGCTGCGCGGCTGGGCCCCTCCTCTCCCGCGAAAAGCGGGAGAGGGGCTCTCACTACGGCACTAGGTCCGTATCGCGCCTTCGCCGCCCCGGGCCTAATCCCCCGACCTCCCCCCTTCCCAATGAGGTCCCCCATGCGTAAATTCACCCCCTTCGCCGCCGCCCTTCTCGCCCTCGCCGCGGCGCCGGCCGCCTTCGCCGCCGCCAAGACCCCGATGGTCGGCGGCGCCGCCATGTATCCGTCGCGCAATATCGTCGAGAATGCCGCCCAGTCGAAGTCGCACACCACCCTGGTCGCCGCGGTCAAGGCGGCCGGCCTGGTCGACACGCTTTCCGGAGCCGGCCCCTTCACCGTCTTCGCTCCGACCAACCAGGCCTTCGGCAGGCTTCCCGCGGGCACGGTCGACACCCTGCTCAGGCCCGAGAACAAGCCGGCGCTCCAGTCGGTCCTCACCTATCACGTCGTCCCGGGCCGGGTCAGCGCCGCGCAGCTCGTCGGCAAGATCAAGGCGGGCCGCGGAATGGCCAGGCTCGCCACCGTCCAGGGCGGCACCCTCACCGCCCGGCTGGTCGGCGGCAAGGTCGTCCTCACCGACGAGAAAGGCGGCCGCGCCACCGTCACCCAGGCCGACGTCCACCAGTCCAACGGAGTCATCCACGTGACCGACGCCGTGTCGCTGCCGAGGTAATAAATCCTCCCCCGGCTTTCCGGGGGAGGGGGACCACCCGAAGGGTGGTGGAGGGGTTCTTCCAGGACTCCGAAGAGGCCCTCCACCGCGCTAGGCGCGGTCCCCCTCCCCGCGAAATCGCGGGGAGGAGTTTCGTCAGACCCGCATCATCGCCACCCCCGCGAGGATCAGCCCGGCGGCGATCCAGCGCCGCCGCGACAGTCCTTCCTTCAGCCAGAAAGCGGCGATCAGCATCGCGAACAGGACGCTGGTTTCCCTGAGCGCCGCGACCATCGCCAGCGGCGCCTGGGTGAAGGCCCAGATCGCGATCCAGTAGGAGGCGAGCGACATCGCCCCCGCCGCCACCCCGGGCCGCCACGCCGGAAGCATGGCGGCGATCCCGGCGGCCCCCCGGGCCGCGAGGCCGTAAGCGAGCATGATCAGGCCGTCCAGGAGGATCATGGTCAGGATGAAAGCCGAGGCCGAGCCCGCGATCCTCGCCCCGACGCCGTCGGCCAGGGTGTAGGCGGCGGTGAAGCCGGCCGTGACCAGCGCCCAGAAGAGGCCGGCGCGGGTGAGGCCGCCCCGCCCCGCCATCAGAATGATCCCCGCCGCGATCGCGACCACCGCCGCGCTCCGCGCCAAATCCATCTTCTCGCCGAGAAACAGGGCGCCGGCGACGGCCACGATCAGGGGCGCGGTGCCGCGGGAGAGCGGATAGATCTGGCTGAGATCGCCATGGCCGTAGGCGCGGATCAAGGCGAGCTTGTAGCCGCTGTGAAGCGCCGAACCCGCCAGCACCCAGGGCCAGGCGGCGAGCGACGGCAGCCCGAAGAAAGGCAGGAGGACGAGCGCGATTCCCCCCTGCACGATGCCGAGGAAGAGGATCGACGAGAAGCGATCGAGCCCGGTCTTGACCAGCGCATTCCACCCGGCGTGGAGCGCGGCGGCGAACAGGATCGCGAAGAAGACCGCGGCGCTCATCCCCGGCCATCACCCCGGCGAAAGTCGGGGCCTCGTGGAGACCCGCCGCCCCCGTCACCCCGGCGAACGCCGGGGCCTCGTGGAGACCCGCCGAGACGTCTTGTCCTGGGGTCCCGGCTTTCGCCGGGATGACGGGAACATAGCGATTCACGCATCGGCTTGCTTAATAGGGCTTTAGCCCACCCGTGCTACAGCCGCGCCGATGGCGAGCCCGACCGTCCAGCTCTTCTACAACCGCACCGCCGGCCGCCATTGCCCGCGCCGGCTCGAGGCCCTGCGCGCGAGCTTCGAAGCGCGGGGGGCGAAGGTCATGCTCTCGCAATGCGGCCCGGCCCATCCGATCGAGGTCGGGGAGGACGTGAGCCACGTCTGCGCGGTCGGCGGCGACGGTACCCTTCGCCACGTCGCTCTGGCGCTGGCGCGCTGCGGACGCAGGCTGCCGCTCAGCGTCTACCCCGCCGGCACCGTCAATCTCGTCCACCGCGAGCGGCTTTTCCCCCTCGATCCGGCCGGCCACGCGCTTCGTCTCCTGGCGGAGGATGAGGGGGCGTTGCTCCATCCGGCGGCGCTCAACGATACCTTTTTCCTCGCCTGTGCCAGCGTCGGCCCCGACAGCCGCGCCGTCGCCGAGGTCTCGCTTCCGCTCAAGGCCCGGATCGGCAAGCTCGCTTACGCCGTCGCCTTCGCCCGGATCCTGGCCGGCTGGCGCCGGGTCCCGATCCGGCTGACGTGGGATGGCGGGACGCTCGTGTGCGAGGCCTTCTACGTCGCCAAGGGCCGCTATTTCGCCGGACCGTGGAGCTTCGCACCCGAAGCGAGCATCGCCGAGCCGCTGCTCCACGTCGTCGTCCTCACCACCGCTCGCCGCCGCGACTTCGCCCGCTTCGCTTTCGCCCTGTGGCGCGGCCGGCGGGTCGACGCTTTGCCCGGAGTCACCGCCTTCACCTGCACCGCCCTGAAGGCCGAGGCGGACGCCCCGCTCCCGATCCAGGCCGACGGCGACCCGGTCGGCACCCTTCCGGCGAGCCTCTCGCTGCACGGCGAAGCGCTGAGCCTGTGCTAGAGCCGCATGCGCTAAATCCGCCTCACCCGTCATGCCGGGCTTGACCCGGTATCCACCTTCTTCTTGCAGCGATGGCCAGTAGAAGATGGATCCCGGATCAAGTCCGGGATGACGATTCAGGTTTAGCGCACGATGCCCTAGCCCCCGTCATCCCGGCGAAAGCCGGGACCTTAGGACAAGAAGTCTCGGTGGGTCTTCCCGAGGTCCCGGCTTGCGCCGGGATGACGTTTAGGAACGCGCCCCGGGCTCGTGCCGGTGCTCGCCCCTCACCCAGCGCACCGTCCCGGTGCTCGCCCGCATCACCACGCTCTCCGTCGTGATCGCGTGTCTGCGCCTTTTCACCCCCTCGAGCAGCGAGCCGTCGGTCACTCCGGTCGCGGCGAAGATGCAGTCGCCCTTGGCGAGGTCCTCGAGCTTGTAGACCCGGTCGAGGTCGGTCACCCCCCATTTGCCGGCGCGCGCGCGCTCGTCGTCGTTGCGGAAGATGAGCCGGCCCTGGAACTGGCCGCCGACGCAGCGCAGGGCCGCCGCCGCCAATACGCCCTCCGGAGCCCCGCCCGAGCCCATATAGACGTCGATCGTCGTATCGGGATCGGTGACCGCGATGACGCCGGCGACGTCGCCGTCGGGGATGAGGACGATCCCGCAGCCGAGGCCCCGCAATTCCGCGATCAGGCCCTGGTGGCGCTCCCGGTCGAGCACGCAGACGATGATCTCCGACGGATCGACGCCCTTGGCCGCCGCGACCGAGCGGATATTCTCGGTCGGAGTCCGATTGAGGTCGATCACCCCTTCCGCATAGCCCGGCCCGACCGCCAGCTTCTCCATATAGACGTCGGGCGCGTTCAGCAGGCCGCCCTCCTCCGCGATCGCCAGCACGGCCAGCGCGTTCGGCCCCGCCTTGGCGGTGATCGTCGTGCCCTCGAGCGGGTCGAGCGCGATGTCGATCTTCGGCCCGCTGCCCTGCGCGGCGCCGACCTTCTCGCCGATATAGAGCATCGGCGCCTCGTCGCGCTCGCCCTCGCCGATCACCACCGTGCCGTCCATCTCGAGCGTGTTGAGCGCCGCGCGCATTGCCTCCACCGCGGCATGGTCGGCGGCCTTCTCGTCGCCGCGGCCGATCAGCTTCGACGCCGCGACCGCCGCCGCTTCGGTCACCCTGACCATCTCAAGGACCAATACCCGGTCGAGAACGTGGCTTGCGCTCACCATAAGGTCGCTCATCCTCCTTTGAAGTCGCGGCGGCGATAGGCGAGCGCCGCCGCCGTGTCGAGCCGCCGCGCCCGCCCCGTCGGGGCCATATTTAAGCCGTTTTCGTCCAACAGCTTGGCTAGCGAACCGGAGGCGAAAGCGATGGCGAAGCTCGGGCTGGCGATGGCCGCCGCCGCACTCCTCCCGGCCCCGGCCCCAACCTTCGCCTTCGCCTTCGCGCCGGAGACCGCACTGACCGCGGATCGCGCCATCGAGATGCAGAAGGACCAGGTCCGCGAGGCGGTCGGCACCGCGCCCTGCCGCCGCGACGGGGACAGCGGCGACATCATCGTCTGCGCCCGCCGGGGCGCCGATCCCAACCGGCTCCCACTGCCCGTCGAGCGGATCCCGGGCGAGCCGGAGAACCTCCTCCCCGGCGAGCTCCCGCGGGCCCAGACGAGCTACAACAGCTGCATGTTCGGCTGCCAGCAGCCGGTCACCATCACCGACAAGGACGTCCGCAAATATGGCGGCCGGATCCTCCGCCACATCCTCGGCAAGGACGATTGACGCGCTAAAATCCTCCCCCGGATTTCCGGGGGAGGGGGACCATGCGAAGCATGGTGGAGGGGTCTTACCGGCTCCGTAGAACCCCTCCACCGCGCTGCGCCGAAGGCGCGGTTAATCCTGAGCGGCGTCGAAGGGCGCGGTCCCCCTCCCCGGCAAATGCCGGGGAGGAATTCACAGCGCGACAATCCTTCTTAAGCGATTTAGACTTACGGTCGAAGCTCCGGGGGGAGAATGAACATATGGCCAGCGCATCAGCCGAGCCGGCGAACCGACTGACGATGGCGAAGACGCTCGCGCACTGGACCGCGCGCGCCGTCGTCGCGATCCTCGTCACCTACGTCTTCATCGTCGTCCTGCTCGTCGCCACCGCCCAGCAGAAGGTCGACGACGCGTTGACGAAGGAGGCGGTCGGCTACGATTACAGCGTCGCCGTCCGCTATTATTTCGGCCGGGAGAGCCTCAAGAACACGGTCGGCGAGAATAGCGAGGCGGTGAAGCAGGCGACCGCCCGGCTGCGCGCCGCCAACGACCGCTTCCAGTCCGCCGGCCGGGCGCTGACCGCCCAGGCGGCCGACCTCGCCGAGGACCTGACCCGACTCACCGCCGCCGGCTGCCCGGCCCCGCCCGCGCCCGAGACCCCGCCGACGCCCGCGGAGCTGGTCAGCATGGCGGTCGCCACCCAGCATTGCGCCGCCGAGCGCGGCTCGACCAATCCCGGCATCGCCCCGGTCGCCGCCGACGTTCTCGAAGGCCAGCGCGCCGTCCAGAAGTCGCTCGACGACAGCGCCGGCCTGAAGCGCGACGCCGACGACATCCAGGACCGGCTCGACCTGCTCCAGGCCGAGCGCGTCAATATCGACAAGCAGACGGAGGCCGCCGCCCGCTCCGGCGACATCATCGCCGTTCTGAAGGTGTTCGAGGACAGCCAGTGGCCGCTCGCCAAGCAGCTCGTCTACGTGCCCCCCGCCCTGACCGGGATCATCCTGGCCACGGTCTCCGGACTGTTCGGGGCGCTCCTCATCACCCTCATATTGTTCGTCTATCCCGACAATCGCTACAAGTTCACCCGCACCAAATCCTATTTCGGCCGGATCCTGCTCGGCGGGCTGATCGCGCTTGGGGTCTTCGTCCTGATGTTCAGCGGGGTCGCCGTCCTCGCCGGCCCCAACGCCTCGGGAAGCGCCCAGAACCTCATCGCCTATGGCGGCATCGGAATCCTCGCCGGAATGTTCTCCGACCAAGCCGCCGGCTGGCTCTCCGACCGCTCGGTCTTCAAGCCCGACCCCGCCGAAGCCGCCGCGGCGGTGGTGGAGCCGACCCCCTAAATTCCTCCCCCGGATTTCCGGGGGAGGGGGACCACCCGAAGGGTGGTGGAGGGGCCTTGCTGGATCCCCGGAAAAGGACCCCTCCACCGGCTTTCAGCCGGTCCCCCTCCCCGCGAAATCGCGGGGAGGATTAGGGCGCCCGCTCCCCGCACAAATGCACCACCATCCGCACCACCGCCTCCATCTCCCCCAGCACATCGGCCGCTGTCACCCGGAACGTCATCACCCCCTGCTCCGCCAGCCTCCGGTCCCGCCGCTCGTCCCGCGCCGGATTGTCGCCCATTTCATGCGACACCCCGTCCACCTCGATCGCCAGCCCTGCCTGCCGGCAGAAGAAGTCGAGCACGTAAGGCCCAAACGGATGCTGGTGCCGGAACTTGAATCCGCCGGGCCGGGCGCGGAGCTTACGCCAGAGCAGCACCTCTGGAAGGCTCATTTGCCGCCGAAGCCGTCGAGCGCGGTGAACGGACATGAGGGCACGCTAACGACGCGGAAAAGCTATCCCAAATCCGCCTGCGCTAAATTCCTCCCCCGGATTTCCGGGGGAGGGGGACCACCCGAAGGGTGGTGGAGGGGCCTTACGGAGTCTGCGGAAAAGAACCCCTCCACCGCGCTGCGCCGAAGGCGCAGTTTATCCTGAGCGACGCCGCAGGCGGCGTCGAAGGGCGCGGTTCCCCTCCCCGGCAAATGCCGGGGAGGAATTTCTTAATTTCCCCCCAAAAACCTCTTCACCCCGCGGGCCGCCTGGCGGATCCTCTGCTCGTTCTCGACCAGGGCGATCCGGACGAAGCCCTCGCCTTCCTCGCCGAAGCCCACCCCCGGGCTCACCGCTACATGGGCCTCCGCCAGCAGCCGTTTGGCGAACTCCATCGAGCCGAGCGAGCGATAGGCCTCGGGGATCGGCGCCCAGGCGAACATCGACGCCTCAGGCGGCGGGATCTCCCAGCCGGCCCGGCCGAAGCTCTCGACCAGGCAGTCGCGGCGCGCCTTGTAGAGCCGGCGATTGGCCTCGATGATGTCCTGAGGCCCGTTGAGCGCCGCCGTCGCCGCCGCCTGGATCGGGGTGAAGGCGCCATAATCGAGATAGGATTTTACTCGTCCCAGCGCCCCGATCAGCGTCTCGTTGCCGACCGCGAAGCCCATCCGCCAGCCCGCCATCGAATAGGTCTTGGACATCGAGGTGAACTCGACCGCCACGTCCTTCGCTCCGGAGACCTGGAGGATCGACGGGGTCGGAATGTCGCCGAAATAGATTTCCGCATAAGCGAGGTCGCTGATCACCCACAGATCGTGCTCGCGGGCGAAGCCGACCACCTTCTCGTAGAAGGCGAGGTCGGCGGTATAGGCGGTCGGGTTGGACGGATAGCCGATCACCAGCACCTTGGGCTTGGGCACGGTGAAGCGCACCGCCCGCTCGAGGCTGTCGAAGAAGCCCGGCCCCGGCGCCGCCGGGATCGATCGGATCGCCGCTCCGGCGATGATGAAGCCGAACTGGTGGATCGGGTAGGACGGGTTGGGCGCGAGAACGACGTCGCCGGGCGCGGTGATCGCCTGGGCGAGGTTGGCGAGCCCCTCCTTCGATCCCAAGGTGACGATCACCTCCAGCTCCGGATCGACCTCGACCCCGAAGCGCCGAGCATAATAAGCCGACTGCGCCTTCCTCAGCCCGGCGATCCCGCGCGACGCCGAATAGCGATGCGCCCGAGGATTGCGCGCCACCTCCGCGAGCTTCTCGATCACATGCGCCGGCGGCGCCCCGTCCGGATTGCCCATGCCGAGGTCGACGACATCCTCTCCCCGGGTGCGCGCCGCCGCCTTCATCGCGTTCACTTCGGCGAAGACGTAGGGCGGAAGCCGGCGGATTCGGTAGAAGTCGGTCATGGACGCGCTGTGAAGGCCGTGGCCGCTGCTTTCAAGCGGCGTCAGGCGGCGGAGCGGGGCTTGCGCCAATGGCCGGAGGAAATAAGCCGACCCTCCTCCCGATTCCCGTTGTAGATATACGTCCAGGCCGGACCTGCCTCAGGGACGAAAATAAGTTCCCGCACGAAAAGAGAATCTTGCCGATTGCAGGGGTCGAATTCTTCATATTCGTCGAGAGCCGCGAGGATGGCGGGATCCTTGATGCGGTAGACCTCGCCTTGAACGACTCCGTCGGCCGCGACGGCGCCCGGATAATCGCCGAGGTCGTACAGATTTCCCCGGATCGTCCCGTCGCACACAAATTCAAGCGCCCGCTCCAGTCCGAGTTCGGTGAACATGCGCTCTCCACGCTGCAGCGAGCCGTAGACGAACAGGAGATCCGGCCCCTCGAGATCCGTCACGTCTTTTCCTTTGTCGCGAGGCATTTGGACAGCCTCTCATAATCGAATCGCTCGATATATTCTCGCAGCTCTTGGCGTTCCGGTTCCCGCATCCAGCCGATCCAGTAGGACAGCAGCGCCAGCCTGTCGGCGCCGGTAAGAAGCTTCGTGTCCTGCTCCAGGAAAAGGACATACTCGATCAGATTGAGGAAATTGTCGAGGTCCAGCAGCAGCGACCGGTCCTCCTTGGGAATCGTCGCACCGCCCGAGCCCATGGCCCGTTTGAGGGCCCGCACCACACGCGAACTGTAATCGAAGTCCAAGGCCTCTCGGATGTGGTCGAACTTTCCGCTGAGATGCAGATCGTCGAAGATTTGCTTCTGCAGGCGGGCGACCTCCACCTTCTTCGCGCGCCGATAGGTGTAGATCGCCCAACCCGCCGTAAAGACAGCCAGATAAGGGATCAGCGCTCCGGCCCACTCCTTTATCGAGCTTGCGTCCACTCGCCTCTCCGCCCGTTTTCCATGAATCTTCGCCACGCTTGTAACCTGGGAAATTCCCCAAGCAAAAAGGGGATGCGCTAAAATCGATATCTACTGCTTATAATTCATCTACAATCGAAAATAAGCGTAGCTCTTCCGGGTAGAGCCCTGTTTTCATGCGTAAAATCCGTCAACCGAAAAAAAGACTCTCCTATTTGTTCTTTTTATGTTCTATAATTGGGATGGACAGAACCGAGTCGCGCTCCGCGCATCCGCCCGAGCCGGCGTCCGATGACGTCGCCTTGCCCTTCGACCCCGCCATGCCGGCCGGCGCGCACCGGCCCGGTCCGCCCCTACCTTGGGAAGGCGAGCCGCCCGAGGAGGCCGGCCGCCAGCGCCACGACGCCTTCACCGGCGCCAGGAAGCAGCAATATCTGAAGGCGCTCGTCAGGACCGGCTGCATCCTCGACGCGTGCCGGATCACGGGAATCTCCTCGAGCACGGTCTACAACCACCAGGCGAGCGACCCCGATTTCGCCGGCCACTGTCAATTGGCGCTCGACATGGCGGCGACGCCCATCGAGCTCACCGCCTACGAGCGCGCCGTCGTCGGCCATGAAGAGCCGGTGATCCGCGGCGGCCAGGTGGTCGGCACCCGAGTCCGCCGGTCGGATTACATGCTTCGAATCCTCCTCCAGGGCTCGAACCCCAAGAAATACGGCCCCCGGCCCGGCTTCACCCGCAAGCGTCTGCTCAAGTTCGAGCGTAAGCAGATCGAACGCGAAGTTCGCGCCGGGATGGCCGAACATCGGCCGCCTATGGAGAAGGTGACCGAACGAATCCTCGAGAAGGTTGAGAACATCAAGCGTCACCGCGATCGGCAGCGCCGCGCCGAGGGCTGGACCGAGCTGGACTGCGGAGTCTGGGTGCCGCCGGGCTGGGTCTGGGCCGGCGAAGGCAGTCCCGACGAAGCGGCGGCCGAAGCCATGAAAAAAATCGGTGCCGTGTGCGATTCGTCCAACTTGTCCACTTCCGCGGCCCCGCCGAACCTTTCCCCTACCCCGGACATTCCCTAGATAGCGCCCCGACAGGAGAGACGCATGGCCGATCAGGACACCAGGGCCCCCGAGGCCCCGCCGCTGCCGACCCTCGAGGAGATGCAGCAATGGACCTGGGTGATGGGGCGGGCCCAGCAGATGATGCTCGAGCATGTCGCCAAGGCGATGGGCGAGGCCCAGGCGGCGGAGCCGAAGGCGCCCCAGCTGCCCTGGCTGAACATGTTCGCCGATCCCGCGAAGATCGCCCAGCAGCAGTCGGAACTTTGGACCCAGGGCCTCGCCATCTGGCAGCGCGCGCTCGGCGCCGAGACTCCACGCACCGAGCTCGAGGAGAAAGCGGACAAGGACAAGCGCTTCGCCGCGCCGCAATGGCGCGACAACCCGCTGTTCGACATGATCCGCCAATCCTATCTGCTCGTCTCCGAACGGCTGCTGGGCTCGGTCGATTCGATCGACGGCGTCGACCCCAAGCAGCGCGAGAAATTGCGCTTCGTGACGAAGAATTTCGTCGACGCCATGGCCCCCTCCAACTTCGCCGCCACCAATCCCTTGGTGCTGGAGCGGGCGATGGCGACCAAGGGCGAGAGCCTCCTGAAGGGCCTCGAGCATATGCTCGGGGACATTTCGAAGGGCCAGCTTACCCATACCGATGCCGAAGCCTTCGAGGTCGGCCGCAATATCGCCGTCACTCCGGGCAAGGTCGTCAAGCGCACGCCGCTCTACGAGCTCATCCAATATTCGCCGACGACCGACGAGGTGCTCGAGACTCCGCTGATCATCTTCCCGCCGTGGATCAACCGTTTCTACATCCTCGACCTCAATCCGAAGAAGAGCTTCATCCGCTGGGCGGTCGAGCAGGGGCTGACCGTCTTCGTCGTCTCCTGGAAGTCGGCCGACGAGAGCCTCGCCGAAACGACGCTCGACGATTACGTCCTTCGCGGCCAGGTCGACGCCATCGACACGGTGCGCGAATTGCTCGGGGTCGATAGCGTCCACGCCATCGGCTATTGCGTCGCCGGCACCACGCTGGCCGCCACCCTGGCCCTGCTCGAAGCCCGTGGTGAGGCCGACAAGGTCGCCAGCGCCACCTTCTTCACCGCCCAGGTCGATTTTTCCGAAGCCGGCGACCTGAACCTGTTCGTCGCCGACGAGACCCTTCAGCTGATCGAGCAGATCTCGGCCGAGAAAGGCTATCTCGACGGCCGCTACATGGCCGCCACCTTCAACATGCTGCGCGGCCGCGACCTGATCTGGAGCTACGTCACCAACAATTACCTGATGGGCGAGGATTACGCCCCCTTCGACCTGCTCCACTGGAATTCGGACACGACCAACCTGCCCGCCAAATGGCACTCGGCCTATCTCAAGGACTTCTACCGCGACAACAAGCTGGTCCGGGCCGGGGAGCTGGTCGTCGACGGAACCCCGATCGACATCCACAAGGTGAGGACCCCGACCTACGTCCAGGCCGGCCGCGAGGACCATATCGCGCCCGCCGCGAGCGTCTGGAAGATCACCCATTATTTCCAGGGCCCGCTGCGATTCGTGCTCGCCGGGAGCGGCCACATCGCCGGAGTCGTCAACCCGCCCGAGGCCCGGAAATATCAATATTGGACCAATGACGGGAAGCCGGCGAGCCTCGACGAATTCGTCGCCGGCGCCACCGAGCATAAGGGCAGCTGGTGGCCCGACTGGGCGAAATGGATCGGCGCGCAGTCGAAGAAGAAGGTACCGGCCAAGGGGGCGAGGGTTCCCGGCAAGGGCAAGCTCAAGGCGCTGGAGGATGCCCCTGGAAGCTACGTGAAAGCGCGCTGACCTGAAATCCTCCCCGGCATTTGCCGGGGAGGGGGACCAGGCGAAGCCTGGTGGAGGGGCCTTTCCGAGTCCGCAGAACCCCTCCACCGCGCTTCGCGCGGTCCCCCTCCCCGAGAAATCTCGGGGAGGATTTAAACCTCGTGCTGCACCGCAACATTTTCTCTTGAAACGCCGCCGCGACTCACCTATGTTGCATCGCAGCATAGACCTGAAGGAACACCCAATGGCCGACACCCAGACCCAGACCCCGACCGCTACCCCGGCTTCGACGCCGAAGGCCGAGGCTCCGGCCGCGGTCGCCAAGGCCGCCGCCGCTCCCGCGCAGGCCGCCGCCAAGATCGTCAAGGCCGCCGCTCCGAAGGCCGCCAAGCCGGCCCGCAAGCCCCGCGCCGCCAAGCCGGCTCGCGCCGCGAAGCCGGCCCGCAAGGTCGGTCGTCCGGCCAAGCGCGCCGCGGCCGCCGCCGCCACCCAGACCATCCGCATCCAGAACGAAGGAACCCGCATCATGAAGAAAGAGACCGCCCAGGTCGCCGACCGCCTCCAGGCCGTCTTCGGCGACGTCAACGAGCGCGCCCGCACCCAGATCGAGCGCAACACCCGCATCGCCGAGGAAATGACCGAGCTTTCCAAGGGCAATGTCGAGGCGATGGTCGCCTCCACCAAGATCGTCGCCAAGGGCCTCGAGACCGTCGGCCAGGAAGTCGCCGAATATAGCCGCAAGAGCTTCGAGGACGCCTCCGCGGCCCTGAAGAGCTTCACCGAGGTGAAGTCGGCCACCGACTTCTTCCGCCTGCAGAGCGACTTCGCGCGCACGCAGTTCGATGGTTTCGTCAGCGAGAGCTCGAAGCTCTCCGAGACGATGATCAAGCTCGCCGGCGATGTCGCCGAGCCTCTCGCCAGCCGCTACTCGGTCGCCGCCGAGCGCGTTAAGGCCGCCGTCGCTCTCTAAGAGAGCCACAGCGCCAGCTGGTGCAGTAAGGGCGGCCCCCGCGGGGGCCGCCCTTTTTGCATGGCCGGAACCGTGGCGGGCGGTTGCGCTTTAGCGCCAATGGTCAAGCGAATCTCTTGCCGCAAAATGGCCGCGTGCCATATCTAGGGCATGGTGACGATGTGGGATGAAATCACGGCTGCCGACGAGCGCAAGGGCGGGGATGTCGACGACCCCGGCCTGGGCGTCGCCACGCGCACCCGCACCCGCACCAAGACGCCGTCGCCCTACAAGGTGCTGATGCTCAACGACGACTATACGCCGATGGAGTTCGTCGTTCAGGTCCTCCAGATGTTCTTCAAGATGGGGATCGAGGACGCCACCCGGGTCATGCTCGCCGTCCACCAGCGCGGAGTCGGGGTGTGCGGCGTGTTCAGCTACGAGGTCGCCGAGACCAAGGTCGCGCAGGTGATCGACTATGCGAGGCAGAATCAGCACCCCTTGCAGTGCACTCTGGAGAAGGCTTAGCCTTCCCGTCATCCCGGCGAAAGCCGGGACCTCGGGACCTCGGACCATCTGGCCGAGCCTCTATTCCCTGAGGTCCCGGCTTTCGCGGGGATGACGCTCCTCTCGTCTCTCTCCCCTCCCTTGCACCCCCCCGCGAAAGTCTTAAGACCTCCCCATGGACCGCATCATCATCCGCGGCGGCAAGCGTCTCGAGGGCCGCATTCTCATTTCCGGCGCCAAGAACGCGGCGCTGACCCTGCTTCCCTGCGCCCTGCTCACCGACGAGCCGCTGACTTTGAGGAACCTGCCGCGCCTCGCCGACGTCGACAGCTTCGGCCACCTCCTCAACCAGCTCGGAGTCTCGACCACCGTCGAGGGCGCGCGCCCCGACGAATATGGTCGGGTGATGACGCTCAGGGCCTCCAGCCTCGCGTCGACCGTCGCGCCCTACGACATCGTCCGGAAGATGCGCGCCTCGATCCTCGTCCTCGGCCCGCTCGTCGCCCGCGCCGGCGAGGCGACGGTGTCGCTGCCCGGCGGCTGCGCGATCGGAATGCGCCCCGTCGATCTTCATCTGAAGGCGCTTGAAGCGCTCGGCGCCGAGATCGAGGTCGCCGCCGGCTACGTCCGGGCCAAGGCGCCCAAGGGCGGCCTCCAGGGCGGCACCATCACCTTCCCCTTCGTCTCGGTGGGCGCGACCGAGAATGCGCTGATGGCCGCCGTCCTCGCCAAGGGCGAGACGGTGATCGAGAATGCCGCGCGCGAGCCCGAGATCACCGACCTCGCCAAATGCCTGATCGCGATGGGCGCCGACATCGAGGGTCTGCGGACCGACACGCTCACGATCCGCGGCAAGGATCGCCTGCACGGCGCCACCTACGCGGTCATGGCGGACCGGATCGAGGCGGGCAGCTACGCCTGCGCGGCCGGCATTACCGGCGGCTCGCTCGAGCTGGTCGGCGCCCGCAAGGAGACGATGCCGTCGATCCTCTCCGGCCTCAGCGACGCCGGGCTGATCGTCGAGGATACGGCCGACGGAGTCCGGGTGACCGCCGACGGCGGACTCAAGCCGCTCTCCATCTCGACCGCCCCCTACCCCGCCTTCCCGACCGACATGCAGGCCCAGTTCATGGCGATGCTGACCATGGCCCGGGGCACCAGCCTCCTGACCGAGACGATCTTCGAAAATCGCTACATGCACGTCCCGGAGCTCAACCGGATGGGCGCCGAGATCGAGGTCCGTGGCCGCTCGGCGGTGGTGCGCGGAGTCGACGGGCTGGTCGGCGCCGAGGTGATGGCGACCGACCTCAGGGCCTCGATGAGCCTCGTGCTCGCGGGGCTTGCCGCGAAGGGCGAGACCCAGGTCCACCGCGTCTACCACCTCGACCGCGGCTACGAGCGGCTCGAGGAGAAGCTCCAGGCGGTCGGCGCCGACGTCGAGCGCTCAAGCGACGGCTGACCGCCGACCGTCATCCCGGCGAAAGCCGGGACCTCGTCGAGACCCGTCGTGCCTTCTTGTCCTGGGGTCCCGGCTTTCGCCGGATGACGACTAAGTGGCGACCTCGACCGTGTGGATGATCAGCCCGACCAGGCCGCCCACCAAGGTCCCGTTGATCCGGATATATTGGAGGTCCCGCCCGACCGCATTCTCCAGCCGCCCGGTTACCGTCCGGGCGTCCCAGCCGCGGATCGTCTCGGAGACCAGGGTGACGATTCCGCTTCCGTAGGTGGCGACGGTTCCGACGGCCAGCCGGCGGGCGAACTGGTTGATCGCCTTGTTGAGCCGGCCATCCTGCTGGAGGGTCTCGCCCAGCTGCTTGAGCGCCTCGCCGAACCGTCCGGCCATCGCCGCTTCGGGATCGCGGGCGGCGCGGAGCAGAGCGGCGCGGCCGGTCTCCCAGAGGCCGCCGAGCCAGTCGGTGACCGCCTTGTTGGCGATGATCTCGTTCTTCCACCCTTCGACCTTGGCCTGCATCTCGGGGTCGAAGCGCATGTCCCAGGCGAGCGCGGCGAGGGCTTCCTCGGCCTTGGCGCGCAAGGGGTGGGCCGGGTCGATCGCCATGTCGATGGTCAGGCGCCTCAGCCCGTCGACGATGCCGTCCGCCAGCTTCTCGTCGAGGCCGGCAAGGCGCATGATCAGATTGGCGCGGTCGTGCACCATCTTGCGGATCAGATCCTCGTTGGCGTCGAGGGTCCGGCCCGCCCAGGTGACGATTCCGTCGAGGATCGGGATGTGCCGCTCCTCCGTGATCGCCGCCTCGAGAGTCTGGCCGAGCAAAGGCGACACTTCGAGGCTCCGGATCCGCGAGGCGACCGCGGACTTGACCATTCCGCCCAGCCGCTCCTGGTCGAGCGCCTCCAGGAGATCCGCGATCAACCGCGAGCCGCCCTGCCTCAGCCGGCCCTCGGGTGGCGGGTTGGCGAGGAAGCGTCCGATGGCGCCGGCAATGTCGACGCTGCGCATCCGCCGGGCGACGACCTTGGGAGTGAGGAAATTGTCGCGCAGGAACGAGGCGAGCGTCGCCCCGATCCGGTCCTTGTTGCGCGGGATGATCGCGGTGTGCGGGATGGGCAGGCCGAGCGGGTGGCGGAACAGGGCCGTGACCGCGAACCAGTCGGCGAGCCCGCCGACCATCGCCGCCTCGGCGAACGCCTTGACGAAGCCGAGCCAGGGGTAGGCCTCGTCCCAGCCATTGGCGGCGACGAAGAGGATCGCCATCGCCACCAGCATTCCGGTGGCGATGATGCGCATCTGCCTGATGCCGTGGCGGGGCGCTTCAGTGGAAGCCATCCCGCCCCAATCCGCCTGCGTCGCGATGGTTCACTCGGCCGGCTGCGGCGCGGGCCGCGGGCCGTCCTTGCCGCTGTCCTGCCTGGGAAGCAGCCGGCCGAGATGCCTTCCCAGCCATTGCTCGAAGCTGTCGGCGAGGCTGAAGCCGGCGGGCACGATGACGAGCGTCAGGACGGTCGACAGGATCAGGCCGCCGATCACGACCACGCCCATGGGCGCCCGCCAGCTGCCGTCGCCGGTGAACGACATGGCGATGGGCAGCATTCCCGCCACCATCGCCACCGTGGTCATGACGATCGGCTGGGCACGCTTGTGGCCGGCGTCGACGATCGCCTCGTCCTTGGGAACGCCCTTGGCGATCTCCTCGATCGCGAAGTCGATGAGCAGGATCGAGTTCTTGGCGACGATCCCGAGCAGCATCAGGAGGCCGATCATCACCGGAAGCGACATCGGGTTGCCGGTGATGTGAAGCGCGAGCGCTCCGCCCAGAGGCGCGAGCAGGAGCGAGCCCATGTTGACGAAGGGCGGGAGCACCCTCTTGTAGAGCAGGACCAGCACCGCGAAGACCAGGAAGACCCCGGCGATCACGGCGAGGATGAAGTTCTCGACCAGCTCCGCCTGCCATTTGGCGGCGCCGACCTCCACCTTCTCGACCCCATCGGGAAGGTTCTGGACCGCCGGCAGCGCTTCGATCTTCTTCATCGCGTCGCTGGTGACGACGCCCGGCGCGAGATCGGCGCCGATCGCGGTCCGGCGGCGCTGGTTGTAGCGTTTGACCTCGCTCGGCCCCGCGCCGAAGCTGATCTCCGCGACGTGCTTCAGGGGCACGGAGCCCCCGCTGACGGTCGGCACCGGCAAATTCTCGATGGTCGAGAGGTTGCGCCGCGACGATTGCGGCATAGCGACACGGATCGGCACCTGTCGATCGGACAGCGAGAATTTCGCGCTGTTCTGGTCGATGTCGCCCAAGGTGGCGATCCGGATGGTCTGGCTGAGCGCCGCCGTCGTCACGCCCAGGTCGGCGGCGAGGTCGAGCCTCGGCTTGACCGTGATTTCGGGCCTTTGCAGCTCGCCGTTGATCCGCGGCGCCCGGATTTCGGGCAGTCGGCGCATCTCGGCGATGATCTTCTCGGCCGCCTCGTGCATCTTGGCCGGGTCGTCGGCGACGAGCGTGACGTTGAGGTCGCGGCCGCTGCCGTCGCCGGCCTGCGACTGGAAGTTGATCCGGGCATCCGGAATCGCCTGAAGCTCCGGCGAATAAGCGCGCTCGAACTCGACGCTGGACCGCTCCCGGTCCTTCTTCAAGGTCACGAACAGCTCGGCGCTGGTCGGGCCGACGTCGGCGAAGGCGTTCTCGACCTCCGGCTTTGAGCGAAGGAGCTGAGTCACCTTGTTCGCCACCACGCTGGTGCGCTCGATCGTGGAGCCCGGCGGCATCTCGATCTGGACCTGGCTGAAGTCGAGGTTGAGCGGCGGTTGGAAGGTCATCGGCAGGGTCGCGAACGAGAAGATGGTGGCGATGAAGGCGACCACTCCGATCATCATCGTCCACCAGCGGTTGCGAAGCGACCAGCGCAGCATTCCGACATAGCGGTCCATCATCCAGCCTTCGCCATGGCTGGCCTGGCCCTTGGCCTTCAGGAAATAGGCTGCGGCGAGCGGCGTGATCAGACGCGCCACCGCGAGGCTGGTCATGACCGCGGCGACGACGGTGAAGCCGAAATTCTTGAAGAACTGGCCGGACACGCCCGGCATCAGGCCGACCGGAAGGAAGACCGCGACGATCGAGAAAGTGGTCGCCACAACCGCCAGCCCGATCTCGTCGGCGGCGTCGATTGCCGCCTGATAGGCGCTTTTGCCCATCCGCATGTGGCGAACGATATTCTCGATCTCGACGATGGCGTCGTCGACGAGCACGCCGGCGACCAGGCTCAAGGCGAGCAGGCTGAGCCCGTTCAGCGAGAAGCCCATCAGGTCCATGAACCAGAAGGTCGGGATCGCCGAGAGCGGGATGGCAAGGGCCGAGATCAGAGTCGCGCGCCAGTCGCGAAGGAAGAGCAGGACGACGAGGACGGCGAGGACGGCGCCCTCGACCATCGCCTCCATCGCGCTGTGATATTGGGACTTCACATAGTCCACGCTGGTGAACATCTGCGTGAACTTGACCTTGGGATTGTCCTTCTCGAGCTGCTCCAGCGCCTTCATCGCGTCTTCGTAGACGGTGACGTCGGAATAGCCCTTGGCCCGGGTGACCCGGAAGCTCAGCACCTGGCGCCCGTTCATCGTCGCGAGGCTTCGCTGCTCGGCGTAGGAATCGCGGACGTCGGCAATCGCCGAAAGCTTCACCGTCCGGCCGCCCGGCAGCGCTATCTGGGTCTCGCCGAGCGCGAAGGCGCTGGCGGCGTTGCCGAGGACCCGGACCGACTGCTCCGAGCCCGCGATCTCGGCCCGCCCGCCGGCGGCGTTGATGTTGACCTGACGGAGCTGGGCGTTGACCTGGGCCGCGGTGAGGCCGTTGGCCTGCATCTTCGCCGGATCGAGGATGATCCGTATCTCGCGGCTGACCCCGCCCGAACGGCGAACCTCCGCCATGCCTTCGACGCTGAGCAGCCTTTTGGCGACGGTGTTGTCGACATACCAGCTGAGCTCCTCGAGCGACATGTCGCGGGTCTCGGCCGAATAGATTCCGAGCGGCCCGCCGGCGATGTCGACCCGCTGCACCCGCGGCTCCAATATGCCTTCGGGCAGGTCCGAGCGGATGTTGGCGACGGCGTCGCGGACGTCGTTGACTCCGCGGTCGACCGGAGTTCCGATGACGAACTGGACGAAGGTCTGCGAAGAGCCCTCGCCCACGGTGGAGCTGATCTCGTCGACGCCGTTGATGCCGCGCACCGCCGCCTCGATCCGCTGGGTGACCTGGGTCTCCATCTCGGTCGGCGCCGCGCCGGGCTGGGAGACGAAGATCAGCGCCGCTGGAAATTCGATGTCCGGATTGTCGTTGACGTCCATGCGCATGAAGCTGACCAGCCCGAGCAGGGTCAGCGCCGCGAACAGAACGAGCGGGAAGATCGGGTTCCGGATCGCCCAGCTTGACATGTTACGCATCGGCTAAACCTAGGGTGCGGAGTGGCGAGGGACAATGGCTGGTCCTTCGATACGGGCCTTCGCCAAGCTCAGTCCCTACGCTGAGCGAAGTCGAAGCGGCGTATCGAAGGACGCCTCACTCCGCCGGTTGAGCGACGGCCGGGCCCTCGCCCTTGGCGCCGCCGGTGGTGAGCAGCCGCCCGACCTTAGGACCAAGCCACCGCTCGAAGCTGTCGGCCAGGCTGAAACCGGCCGGGACGATGACAAGGGTCAGCACGGTCGACAGGATCAGGCCGCCGATGACGACGATGCCCATCGGCGCCCGCCAGCTGCCGTCGCCCGAGATGGAGAGGGCGATCGGAAGCATTCCGGCGACCATCGCCACCGTCGTCATGACGATCGGCTGGGCGCGCTTGTGGCCGGCGTCGGCGATCGCCTCATGCTTCTCGACACCCTTGGCCATCTCCTCGATGGCGAAGTCGATCAGAAGGATCGAGTTCTTGGCGACGATCCCGAGCAGCATGAGGATCCCGATCAGAACCGGCATCGACATGGCGTTGCCGGTGATAAGGAGCGCGAGCGCTCCGCCGAGCGGCGCGAGCAGCAGCGAGCCCATGTTCACGAAGGGCGGAACGATCCTTTTGTAGAGCAAGACCAGGACCGCGAAGACGAGGAAGATGCCGGCGACGACCGCCATGATGAAGTTGGTGATCAGCTCGGCCTGCATCTTCTGCTCGCCCTGGCGGGCATGCTCCACCCCGGCCGGCAAATTGTTGTAGGAGGGGAGCTGCTTGATCTTGCTCATCGCCTCGATGACGCCCGGGGCGAGGTCGGCGCCGACCATGATCCGCCGCTGCTGGTTGAAACGCTGGATCTGGGTCGGCCCGGCGCTGAAGCCGATCTCGGCGATGACCTTCAGGGGCACCGAGCCGCCACTGGCGGTCGGCACCGGCAGATTCTCGATGGTCGAGAGATTCTGGCGCGATTCCTCGGTCAAAGCGACCCGGATCGGGATCTGCCGGTCGGACAGCGAGAATTTGGCGCTGTTCTGGTCGATCTCGCCCTGGGTGGCGATCCGGATCGTCTGGCTGAGCGCGGCCGTCGTCACTCCGAGGTCCGCGGCGAGGTCGAAGCGAGGCTTGATCGTGATCTCCGGCCGCCTGAGGTCGCCCTCGATCCGCGGCGCCTTAACCTCCGGAAGCTTCTTCATGTCCTCGACGATCGCGTTCGCCGCCTGCTCCAGCTTCACCGGATCGTCTCCGGACAGCATGATTCCGATGTCGCGATTGCCGAATCCCTGCTGCGATCGGAAGTAGACGCGCGCATCGGCGATGGCGCGGACCTTGGGCGAGACCTGCCGCTCGAACTCGGTGCTGGTGCGCTCCCGTTCCTTGTTCAGGGTGATGTAGATGGTGGCGGCGCCGACCCGGATCGAGGCGAAGGCCGACTTCACGTCGGGCTCCCGACGAACGATGGTCGCGGCCTCGGTGGCGACCTTCTGCGTCTGCTGCAGGGTCGAGCCCGGCGCCATCTCGACCGCGACCGAGGTGAAGTCGCTGTTGACGTTCGGCTGGAAGGTGAAGGGCAGGGCGCCGAAAGCGAAGATGGTGGCGATGAAGGCCGCGACTCCGATCAGCATGGTCTTCCAGCGATGCTTGAGCGACCACCAGAGCAGGCTCATATAGCGGTCCATGAGCCAGCCTTCGCCGTGGCTCGCATGGCCCTTCGCCTTGAGGAAGTAAGCGGCCATGAGCGGCGTTATCAGTCGCGCGACGAGCAGGCTGATCAGCACCGCGACCACGATGGTCATTCCGAAGCTCTTGAAATATTGCCCGATCAGGCCGCCCATCATTCCGACCGGAAGGAAGACGGCGACGATCGAGAAGGTGGTGGCGACGACGGCCAGGCCGATCTCGTCGGCGGCGTCGATCGACGCCTGATAGGCCGATTTGCCCATCCGCATGTGCCGGACGATATTCTCGATCTCGACGATGGCGTCGTCGACCAGCACGCCGGCCACCAGGCTGAGCGCGAGCAGGGTCACGCCGTTGAGCGTGAAGCCCATCATGTCCATGAACCAGAAGGTCGGGATCGCCGAGAGCGGGATCGCGACCGCCGAGATCAGAGTCGCGCGCCAATCGCGAAGGAAGAGGAGCACGACGAGCACCGCGAGCACCGCGCCCTCGATCAGCGCCTCCATGGCGCTGTGATACTGGCCCTCGGTATATTCGACGCTGGTGAAAAGCAGGCGGAACTTGATCTTGCCTCCGCTCTCCTCCTCCAGCTTTTTCATCTCCTTGTCGGCCGCTTCCCAGACCGTCACGTCGGACGAGCCCTTGGCCTTCTCGATCGAGAAGCTCAGCACCTGGCGGCCGTTCATCAAAGCGACGTTGCGCTGCTCGGCATAGAGGTCGCGAACCGTCGCGATCGAGGAGAGCTTGATCGTCCGCCCGCCACCGACCGAGATGTTCTTCTCGCCCAGGTCGCGGGCGCTGGCCGCATTGCCCAGGACCCGGACCGACTGCTCGGAGCCGGCGATCTCGGCGCGCCCGCCGGCGGCGTTCATGTTGGTCTGGCGGAGCTGGGCGTTGACCTGGGCCGCGGTGATGCCGTGGGACTGCATCTTGATCGGATCGAGGATGATCCGGATCTCGCGGCTGACTCCGCCGCCGCGCGACACGTTGGCCATGCCCGGAATGGCGAGCAGCCGCTTGCTGATCGTATTGTCGATATACCAGCTGAGCTGCTCGAGCCCCATCGCCGTCGATTCGACCGCCATGTAGGCGATCGGCCCGCCGTCCACCTCAATCCGCTCAACCTGCGGCTCGAGGATTCCGTCGGGCAGGTCCGAACGGATGTTGGCGATGGCGTCCCGGACGTCGTTGACGGCGCGGTCTACCGGCGTGCCGATGTCGAACTGGACCTGAGTGGTGCTCGATCCCTCTCGCGCGGTGGAGCTGATTTCATCGACACCGTTGATGCCCCGGACCGCCGCCTCGACCCGCTGGGTCACCTGCGTCTCCAGCTCCGTCGGAGCGGCGCCCGGCTGCACCACCGTCACCGCAGCCATCGGAAAGCTGATGTCCGGATTGTTGTTCACGTCCATGCGCAGGAAGCTGACCAGCCCCATCAGGCTCAGCGCCGCGAAGAGCACGAGCGGGAAGACCGGGTTGCGGATCGACCAGCTGGAAATATTACGCATGTCTGATCGTCTCCGTCAGGGGCTTGGTCAGCGGGCGGCGACCGCCCGTTGCGGCCGGATCTTCTCGCCTTCGGTAAGGAACGGCCCGGCGGAGAGGACGACCCGCTCGGTGCCGTTCAACCCTTCGGCGACGACCACGCCCGCGTCGGTGACCGAACCGACCTTCACCGGCCGGCGGCGGACCGCATTGTCCTTGTCGACGATGTAGACGTAGCTGCCCTGGCTGTCGTTCAGGACCGCCGATTCCGGAAGCATCGGAGCGTCGGTCGAGCCGGCGCGGATGTTGGCCGTAGCGAAGCCGCCGGGCCGCAGGTCGCGGTCGTAGGGCACGGCGATCCGGGCGACGCCCTGACGGGTCGCCGGATCGATGATCGGCGACACCTGCCAGATGCTGCCCTGATAGGATTTGGGCGAGCCGACCGGAGTCACCTGGGCGGGGACTCCGGCGTTGAGCGCGGCGAGGTCGGATTCCGGAAGGCGGGCCATCATCTCGAACTGGCCGCCTCGGGCGATCCGGAACAGGGCGCCCGAGCCGCCGCCGACGATCTGGCCGGCCTCGACGGTTCGGGAGAGCACCAGTCCGGCGGCGGGCGCCCGGACGTCGAGACGGCCGATGCGGGCGCGGCTCTGGCCGAGATTGGCCTGGGCGACCCGGACCCGGGCGAGCGCGGCGTCGCGGGCCGCGACCCGCCGCTCCACGTCGGCCTTGGAAACGAAACCGCGCGCCACAAGCGCCTGCGCCCGCTCCAGCTCCTGCTGGGCGAGGCGGGCGTCGGCTCGGGCGACGTCGATCAAAGCGGCGAGCTGAGCCGCTTCCTGCGTCTGGACGGAGCGGTCGATGACGGCGAGGGTCTGGCCGGCGCCGACCCACTGGCCGGCCTCGACGAGAACGCTGACGACCTTGCCGCCCTCGCCCGGGATACCGACCGGCATGTCGTAGCGAGCGGCGAGCTGGCCGGTGGCCGAGATGGTGCGGGCGACCTGCTGCCGGCCGGGCACGACGACGCTGACCGCCGGCGCGGCCTCGCCGCTCTCGCCGCCCTTGACGGCGACCGCGACCTTGGTGTCGCTGCCGCCCCTGCCGAACAGGAAATAGGCGGCGGCGAGCAGCACCAGCAGGGCGACTACGCCGAGGATGATGTTCCTCCGGCGGCGGCGCGCGGCCGTGGCGTCGTCGACGACGACGACCTCGCTATCGACGGCACCGCTGCGCCATTTGCGCGACTCGAAGTTCATAGCTCTCATCTTTCCCCACACCGGACCGGGCCGAATGCCGCTTCGGCTACTGTATTAGCCAAATATAGCACCTGCCTCAAGTCTAATCTGTCGCGCGCCCCCACGCGGCGGAACCGGGCTCTACATTTTTTGTTGGGGTTTGACCACTCGAAAGCGGTACGGTCGCGAACGAGCAAGCGAGGGTAAGGAGGGTCTCATGAACCTGCTGGCGGACTATGGCTTCTTCGGGTGGATCCTGATCGGAGCGCTGGCGGGCGGGCTTGCCAAGCTCATCATGCCGGGCCGCGATCCGGGCGGCTGCATCGTTACCATCCTGCTCGGCGTCGGCGGAGCCCTGCTCGCCGGCTTCATCAGCCACCAGCTCGGCTGGGACCGGGGCAATAGCGGCGCCGGCTTCATCGCCGCCGTCATCGGCGCGATCGTCATCCTGTTCATCTACCGCCTGATCGCCCGGAGGCGCTGAGCATCTACCCCGCCGCGAAGCGGTGGGGAGGCAGCGAGAGCGTCGCCGCTTTCATCGCCGCGACGAAGTCGCGAACGTCCTCGCCCCGCGAAACCCGGTCGACGATCGCCGAGCCCGAGATCACTCCGGCGGCGCCGGCGCGCAGGGCCAGGCGGACATGCTCCGGCTCCGATATCCCGAAGCCGAGCACGGGCGGCGGAGCGCCCGCCGCGGCGAGCGCCGCGATCACCTCCCCGGCGAAACGCACCTCCGCGTCGGCGCCGGTGACTCCGGCGCGGGCGACGCAATAGGTATAGCCCTCCCCTTCCGCGGCGATGCGCGTCAGCCGCTCCGGAGGCGTATTGGGCGCGGCGATCAGCACCGGCGCAACGCCCGCTGAGCGGGCCGCGGCGAGGAAGGGATCCGCCTCGATCAGCGGAACGTCGGCGACGAGGACGCTGTCGACGCCCGCCTCGGCGGCGGCGGCGTAAAACGCCTCCCGGCCCCTCGCCATCACCAGATTGGCGTAGGTCAGGATCCCGACCGGCACGTCCGGGTGGCGGGTCCGGAATTCGCCGAGAAGCCGGAAGCAGTCCGCCGTCCTGGTTCCGGCCGCCAGCGCCCGCACCGCCGCCGCCTGGATGACGGGGCCGTCCGCCACCGGATCGGAAAAGGGTATTCCGACCTCCAGCATATCCGCGCCGCCTTCGACCAGAGCGTCGAGGATCGCGGCGCTGGTCTCCGGATCGGGGTCGCCGAGCATGACGAAGGCGCCGAGCGCGCCCTCGCGCCGCTCCCCAAGCCGGTCGAACAAGGCGGGATAGCGGGTCACCCGGCCGCTCCGAGCAGCTTGCGCGCCTGCTCCATGTCCTTGTCGCCGCGGCCGGAAAGGTTGACGACCAGCAAGGTCTCCTCCTCCGCGGCCTCCGCCATCTTCAGCGCCTGCGCCAGCGCATGGGCGGATTCGAAGGCGCAGATGATCCCCTCGGAGCGCGCCAGCAAGGCGAAGGCGGCCAGCGCCTCCCGGTCGGTCACTCCGACATATTCGGCCCGGCCGCTGTCCTTGAGATGGGCATGCTCGGGCCCGACCGCCGGATAGTCGAGCCCGGCAGAGACCGACCAGCTTTCGTCAATCTGCCCGTCCCCGTCCTGGAGGACGTAGGTCTCGGCGCCGTGGAGGATCCCGGGCCGGCCGCGCAGAAGGGTGGCGCCATGCTCGCCGCCGTCGAGCCCGCGGCCCGCGGCCTCCACTCCGATGAGCCTTACTTCCTGGTCGGCGACGAAGTCGGCGAACAGGCCGATCGCGTTCGATCCTCCGCCCACCGCGGCGATGCAGGCGTCGGGAAGCCGGCCTTCCTCTTCCAATATCTGGGCCCGCGCCTCCTTGCCGATCACCCTTTGAAATTCGCGGACCATCAGCGGGAAAGGGTGCGGCCCGGCCACGGTGCCGAGCAGATAATGGGTATCCTCGAAGCTCGCCGCCCAATCCCGAAGGGCCTCGTTGATGGCGTCCTTCAAGGTCCGGCTGCCGCCCTCGACCGGAACCACCTCGGCGCCCATCAGCTCCATCCGGAAGACGTTGAGCTTCTGCCGCTCGACATCGTGGGCGCCCATGTAGATCCGGGTCTTCAGCCTGAACAGGGCGCCGGCGAGGGCGGTGGCGACTCCGTGCTGGCCGGCGCCGGTCTCGGCGATCAGCCGGCGCTTGCCCATTCGCCGGGCGAGCAGGGCCTGGCCCAGCACCTGGTTGGTCTTGTGGGCGCCGCCGTGGAGCAGGTCCTCGCGCTTCAGGTAGATACGCGCCCGGTCGGAGCCGAGGTTGCGGCAGCGGGTAAGCGGGGTCGGCCGCCCGGCATATTTGGCGAGCAGCTCGTCGAGCTCGGCCCGGAAGGCCGGATCCTCCGTGGCATCGAGGAAGGCGGCCTCGAGCTGCTCGACGGCCGGAACGAGGATTTCCGGCACATAGGCGCCGCCATAAGCCCCGAAGCGCCCGCTCATTCTCACGTCGCTTCCCCCCGCGCCGGCGAGCGCAGCGCCTCGAAGAAAGCGTAGAGCCGGCCCCCATCCTTGCGCCCGGGCGCCATCTCGACCCCCGATCCGACGTCCAAAGCGAAGGCCCCGACCCGGGCCGCGGCGCGGGCGTTGGAAGGCCTGAGGCCGCCGGCGAGCACCGACCGGCCGAGGTCGGCCCGGCCCTCGAGCCGGGACCAGTCGAAGGCGATTCCGGTGCCGCCCGAGCGGCCCCCGATCTGGCTGTCGAACAAGGTCCGGTCGGCGCCGAGCCGCGGCCGAGGCACCTCGCGGCCGACGGCGGCCGCCGCCCAGATCTCGGTCTCCTCGGGCAGCAGGCCGCGCAGCGCCCGAATGTAGAGCGCGTCCTCCTCGCCGTGGAGCTGCACCGCGCGCAGGCCCAGGGCGCGGGCGCCGTAGGCGACTTGCATCGGCTTCTCGTTGCGATAGACTCCGACCAGCGGAATCGGAGACGCGTCCGCGATCGCTTCCGCCCGCGCGCAGGTGACGGCGCGCGGCGTGTTGGGCACCAGGACGACGCCCGCATAAGCGGCGCCATGCTCCGCCGCCATGGCCGCGTCGTGGCCGTCGGTGATCCCGCAGACCTTCACCCGGCCGAAGGCGAGCGCCCGCGCCGCCTCGCTGACATGCTCGGCCTTCATCAGCGACGATCCGACCAGGAAGGCATCGGCGAAGGGGGCCAGCCGCTCCACGTCCGCCCGGCCCGATATGCCCGATTCGGCCACCACCAAAGTCCCCGCCGGCACAAGCGCGGCCAGGCGCTCGGTGGTGGCGAGGTCGACCTTCAGGGTGTCGAGATCGCGATTGTTGATCCCGATGATGTCGGCGCCCAGCCGAATTGCGCGCTCCACCTCCCCGGCGGTATGGGCCTCGACCAGGACGTCCATTCCGAGCCGCCGGGCCGCCGCCATCACCGCCGCCGCCTCCTCGTCGGCGAGCACCGCCAGGATGACGAGCACGGCGTCGGCCCCGTGCAGCCGGGCCTCGGCGACCTGCCGCGGGTCGACGATGAAATCCTTGGCCAGCATCGGGCCGGTAAACTCCCGCCGCACCGCCCGCAAATCCTCAAGCGACCCGCCGAAATAGGGCGCGTCGGTGAGGACGCTGATCGCATCCGCCGCGCCGCGATAGGCGCGGGCGAGCGCTGCGGCGTCGGCTTCCGGCCGGATCGCTCCGCCGGACGGGGAGCCACGCTTGACCTCCATGATGAAGCGCGCGCCCGGCCGAGCCAGAGCCGCCCTGAGGCTGCGCCGGGTCGGCTCGGCCGCCTCGAAGCCGAAGCCGCCGAGGCGCTCCGCGACGTCGACCCGCTTGCGGGCGACGATCTCCGCGAGGATTCCGGCCGCCTCAGCCATTGGTCGCCTCGACGAACAGCTTGAGCCGGCGATAGGCTTCGCCCGAAGCCAGCGCCTGGAGCGCCATTCCGACGCCCTCGCGAAGGTCGGGAGCGAGGCCGGCGGTGAGTAGCAGAGCGCCGGTGTTGAGCGCGACCACCTCGGTCTCCGCGGCGAGGCCGTAGCCCATGAGCAGCGCCTTCAGACGCTCGGCATTCTCCTCCGGGCCGCCGCCGCGCAGAACCTGCACCGGCCGACGCTCCAGCCCGGCATCCTCGGGGCGGATTATCGCCCGCTCCAGCATTCCGCCGCGAACCCGCACCGCCCGGGTCTCCCCGTGGAGCGCGATCTCGTCGAGGCCCGAGCCGTGGACGACCAGCGCCCGCTCGACGCCGAGCGCGGCGAGCGTCTTCGCGACCGGCGCCAGCAAGGCGGGATCGGCGACTCCCAGCAATTGCACCTGCGGCTCCGCCGGGTTCAGGCAGGGGCCGAGCATGTTCATGATGGTCCGGACCTTGAGCATCCGCCGCACCGGCCCCGCATGGCGAAGGCCCGGATGGTAGAGCGGCGCGAACAGGAAGCAGATTCCGATCTCGTCCAGCGCCTTTCGGGACAGCTCCGGAGCCACGTCGAGCCTGGCGCCGAGCTGCTCGAGCACATCGGCCGATCCGCAGCGCGAAGTGATCGAACGATTGCCGTGCTTGGCGATCGGAAGGCCCGCGGCGGCGGCGGTGAAGGCGACGGCGGTCGAGACGTTGATCGAGGCGGAGCCGTCGCCGCCGGTCCCGCAACTGTCGGCGAACAGATAGTCGGGACGAGGGAAATCCGAATCGGCGGCACGGAGCGCGCGGGCCGCTCCGGTCAGCTCTTCGGCCGTCTCCCCCTTGAGACGGAGCGCAACCAGCATGGCGGCGATGGCGGGCTCGGGCAGCTGGCCGGCGACCAGTTCGGCGAACAGCCCCTCCGCTTCGGCTTCGGCGAGCGATTCGCCGGCATAGAGCCGGGCGAGGGCCGGGTCGGCGGACGGGGCTTCGGACGTGGGGAGGACGTATTTCGGCTGGGTGGACATGGCTGATTTCCTGGAAAACGGGGCGCAAAAGAAAAGGCCCGCCGGGAGCGGCGGGCCTTTGCTGGAGACTAAGGACGCTTAGAGAGTCCGGTTCACCATCGATGGTCGCGCGCCGCGGCGGAGGATAGGTCCCACCACCAAAGCCAGGCGTGCGCAGCGGCCGGCGCCGAGAAGGCGCAAGAGGAGCCGGTGCGGGTCGCGCGGGTCGTCATCGCCGCTCAAGTCCCAGCTAAAGCCCTGCAAGTCAACCGCATATTCGTCCGCTTCGTCATCCCGGCGAAAGCCGGGACCTCAGGTCGAATAGTCTCGGCGGTCTCCACGAGGTCCCGGCTTTCGCCGGGATGACGGAGATATTCAGCAACGGTGCAGGCGCTCCGGCGTTGAAAGGATCGGAAGCGAAACATACCGGAGTATTTGCATGCGTAACCTGATCCTCGGCGCCACCCTGGCGCTCTGCGCGCTGCCGCTCGTGCCCGCCACGGCCCAGCCCCAGGCCGTCCCGGCCGGGATCCTCCTCGACGGCACCCGCCTCGACGTCGTCGCCACCGGCGAGGTGAGCCGGGTGCCCGACATCGCCCGAATCACCGCCGGGGTCGTCACCGTCGCGCCCACCGCCACCGCCGCGCTCGCCCAGAATGCGACCCAGATGGCCTCGGTCCGGGCCGCCCTGAAGCGGGCGGGGATCGCCGACCGCGACATCCAGACCAGCTCGATCAACCTCTACCCCGACTATCGCCAGGACGCTCAGGGCAACAACCCGCAGATCGTCGGCTACCGCGCCAGCAACGAGGTCTCGGTCAAGTTCCGCGACATCGCCGCCACCGGCCGGATCCTCGATGCCCTGGTCGCCCAGGGCGCCAACCAGATCAACGGGCCGATGCTCTCGATCGACAAGCCCGAAGCGGCGCTCGACGAGGCGCGCACCCAGGCCCTCGCCAATGCCCGCGCCCGCGCCGAGCTCTACGCCAGGGCGCTCGGCAAGCGGGTCGGCCGGATCCTCTCGATCAGCGAGGCGGGCGCCAATTACGCGCCGCCGGTGATCATGATGCGGCAGGCCGCGCGCGGCAACGCGGCCGATTCGACGTCGGTCGACCCCGGCGAGCAGAGCGTGGCGATCAGCCTGTCGGTGTCGTTCGAGCTCGAATAGCGGGGCTCGTCACCCCGGACTTGATCCGGCACCCATGAACACGGAGCCGACTCCAGCCGGAACACCCGTGTTCATGGACCTCGGATCAAGTCCGGGGTGACGGTTTCTCACTGCTTTCTTTTTGGAGCCTAAGGCCTTAGCGGCGACCCATGCGCATTCTCCCACTCCTCGCCGCGGCCGCCCTTCTGGCCGCTCCCGCCGCCGCCCAGAAGCTTGGCGCGCGAACCGCGTCTCCGGACCAGGTGCTGGGGCAGGAAGCCGCGCTCGATCCGGTGGCCGAGGCCGAGCAGATCGCCGCCGCGGCCGCCGCTTACCCGCTCGGCACCGAGCAAAATCCGGTGCGCGTCGGCGGCCCCGAGGGCGCCCGCGCCTATATCGCCCGGCTGCGCTGCGCCGACGGCTCGCGACCGCAGGTCGGCGCTCGAAGCTCCGGCGGGGTCGGCGCCTACGGCACTCTGACCGAACGCTATCCGCTCGATTGCGGCGGCGCGGCGCCGGGCCGGGTCACCCTCGCCTTCGATTTCTACCATGAGGAGCATAAGGAAGCGCGGCCGGCCCCCGGCTTCGCCATCGACGCCCGCTGATTGGCCTCCTTCGATACGCGTCTTCGCCAAGCTCAGCCGCTACTCAGGATGAGCGGTAGTGCCTTCCCGCTCATGCTGAGTAGGTATTGAGCGAAGTCGAAATGCCGTATCGAAGCAGCCCGAACGGTGTTTCATTTGCGAGCCAACGGATTGTAGGAAGCAAGGATGCGAACCTGGCTCGGGCGCTTCGGCACACTGTTCCTCTTCCTTCTGGTCGGCCTGTGCTTCGCGCCGTCCCTGATCCCGCCTTTCCTCGACCGCACCTATTATGAGGGCCCCCGCTCCGGCCATTTCGACGGCGAGCGGTTCTTCAACCCGACCTCCGGTCCGCCGGCGGTCCCGCATGGCGGCCCGGCCCGCTTCTTCAACCGCTTCATCGGCTCCAGCGAGCGGGCGCAATGGCCCGAGCATGTGCCGGTCACTCCGACCGTCCCTCCGCGCCGGGTCGAAGGCGAGGAGATGCTCGTCACCTGGATCGGCCACGCCACCGTGCTGGTCCAGACCCAGGGCCTCAACATCCTCACCGATCCGATCTGGTCGGAGCGCGCCTCGCCCTTCGCCTCGATCGGCCCCAGGCGAGTCCGGGCTCCCGGCGTTCGCTTCGAGGATCTGCCGAAGATCGACCTCGTCCTCGTCAGCCACAATCATTATGACCATATGGACCTGCCGACCCTGAAGCGCCTGTGGCAGCGGGATCGCCCCACCATCGTCACAAGCCTGGGCAACGATACGATCCTCAAAGGCGAAGGCGTCGATGCAACGGCGCTCGACTGGGGCGCAGGCTGGTCGATCGCCCCGCTCTGCCCGCCCGGGACCCCGTGCGGCGAAGTCGACGTCCGGGTGGACCGCAACCACCACTGGAGCGCCCGCTGGGGCACGGACCGCAACCGCGCGCTCTGGTCCGCCTTCACCGTCAAGCTGCCGGGCGGCAACCTCTTCTTCGCCGGCGACACCGGCTATGGCGACGGCAGCTGGGCCGAGGAGGCGGCGAGACGGGGCCCGATCCGTCTCGCCATCCTTCCGATCGGCGCCTATCTGCCGCGCGACGTCATGCAGGCCAACCACATGGACCCGGACGAGGCGGTGCGAGTCTTCGAGAAGCTCAAGGCGACGACGGCGCTGGGCATGCACTGGGGCACCATCCAGCTCACCTTCGAAGGCATTGACGATCCGCCGAAGCGGCTGGCCGCGGCGAGACGCGCGCGCGGCATCGCGGCCGAGCGATTCCTGACGACGGAAGTGGGGCGAAGCTTCAAAGTGCCCTAAATCCTCCCCGCGATTTCGCGGGGAGGGGGACCATGCGAAGCATGGTGGAGGGGTTCTTCTACCGCGACAGAACCCCTCCACCGCGCTTCGCGGTCCCCCTCCCCGGCAAATGCCGGGGAGGAATTAAACAGCTTTCACGCCGGCCCCATCCTGAACACGCAGAACTTGTTGCCGTCGGGATCGCGGAAATAGGCGCCGTAGAAGGCGCGGTCCCCTTCCGGACCGCGCAGCCCCGGAGCGCCCTCGTCGCTTCCGCCCAGCTCGAGCGCCCGGGCGTGGAGCCGGTCGACCTTGTCGCGGCCGTCCACCACCAGCGACACCATGTTGCCGTTGCCGGCCCGCGCCGGTTCGCCGTCATAGGGACGGGTGACGGCGACTCCCGGCTTGCCCCAGCCCGTCCCGTAAAGGGTGAAGCCGCTGTCGAGCTCCATCAGCCGCGAGGCGCCGAGCTCGGCGAACAGAGCGTCGTAAAAGGCCCGGCTGCGCTCGAGATCGTCGGTCCCGAGCGTCACGTATCCGATCACCGCTCAACCTTTCTTGGTCGTGGCCGAGCACTCGCCGACGCGTTTGCCGGAGACCCGCATCTCCATCGTCATCGGCTTGCCCATAAGGTCGGTTTCCGATTTCATCGTCATGTCGATGTTCTGCGGGGTGTAGCTGCCGTTCATCGTCATCACCGTCTGGCCGGTGCCGGCCTGGCCGGGGCAGGTCGTCTTGCCCTCGATCCGGCCGCCTTCCCACTTGAAGCCCTCCGACTTGCAATTGCCGGATTTGTCGCCGGCGAAAATGTCGCCCTTCGGCCCCTTCGCCTCTTCCGGAGTCATGCAGGTCCGGCTGCTGCTGCTGGCATTCTTCTTCATGCCCTCGGCCATGCCCGCCGGCAGGCCTTCCGCCCGGACATCGACCACCTCCATCTTCATTTCCCATTCGCCGGGCTGCAGGCTGACGCCCGCGCCGCCGGCTCCGCCTCCCCCCGTGGCGGCGGCCGTCCCGTTGCCGCCGCTCTTGTCGGCGGAGCTTCCACAGGCGGCCAGCGCCAGAGCGGCGGCGGTCATCATCAGTTGAGTCTTCATGGTCTTCCCCCTCCTAGTGATCAGTTGCCGGACGCGCTTCCGGCCGGCCTCAGCAAATCGAGAACCGCCACCGTCATCGCCTCGGTGCCGAGCCGGATCGACGGCTCCGGATCGATCCTGAACAAAGGCGAATGGTGCGACGGCACCGGCGGCCCTCCAGCCCGGGCCGCGTCGAACGCCGCCTGCGGGGTGCCCCCGACCTGGAAATAGAAACCGGGGACTCCGAGCTCGGGCTGGACGAAATAGGTGAAATCCTCGGCGCCCATGCTCTCCTGGGCGAACTGGACCACCGTCCCCGACGGAAGCGCCCGGGTCCAGGCGGCACGGACTCGCTGGGCGAGCGCGGGCGTGTTGCTGGTCGTCGGAGTGCCTTCCGACACCTTGACCTCGGGTAGCCGATTCTCCGCGACTCCGTGGGCTCGGGCGATGCCCTTGGCGATCCGGTCGATCGCCGTCAGCAGCTGCTTCCTGGTCGCCTCGTCATTGGCGCGGACCGTGATCTGGAGGTCGGCGCGGTCCGAGATGATGTTGTGCTTCGTGCCCGCGTGGAACGACCCGACGGTGACGACGGCCGGCGACAGAGGTCCGATCTCGCGGCTGACAATCGACTGCAGGGCGGTGACGATCTGGGCGCCGATATAGACCGGATCCTTGCCCGTATGCGGCGCGGCGCCGTGCGCGCCGACGCCGTGAATGGTGAGATCGACGCTGTCGGCCGAGCTGTACATCAGCGCGTCGGAGCCGCTCACCGTCCCCGTGCGCATGCCCGAATTGACGTGGAAGCCGAGCGCGTAATCGGGCTTGGGGAAGCGCGTGTAGAGGCCGTCGGCGAGCATCGCCTTGGCGCCGCCGACCCGTTCCTCGGCCGGCTGGGCGATGAAGACGATGGTGCCGCGCCAGCGGTCCTTCGCCGCCGCGAGCTGACGGGCGGTGCCGACCAGCGAGGCGATGTGGACGTCGTGGCCGCAGGCATGCATCACCGGCATCTCCAGCCCATCGACTCCGACCTGGCGAACCTTGGAGGGCCAGGGGACTCCGCTCTTCTCCTCGACCGGAAGGCCGTCCATGTCGGCGCGGATCAGCACCGTCGGGCCGTCGCCGTTCCTCAACACCGCGACCACGCCGGTCCCGCCGACTCCTTCGGTCACCGTCGCCCCTTCGGCCCGAAGCGCCTTGGCGAGGATCTTCGCGGTGCGGTTCTCCTTGAAGCTCAACTCCGGATTGCGGTGGAAATCGACGAACATCGCGCCCAGGCGCCGGTCGTAATCGGCCTTGATCGACTCCGCGAGATCGGCCGCCGCCGCCGGCGCGGCAACGAGGGTGCAGGCAAGGAACATGGACTTCAAACGCATTCGTGGACCTCCGGGAATTCGCGCCATCCTAACCGGGCCAAAGCGCCGAGAACAGCCGCTCCGAATCGGCCTCGTCATTGTAGAGATGGGGCGTGATCCGCATCCGCTCGCCGCGCAGGCTGACATGGACGTGGGCGGCGGCGAGCCTCTCCTCGATCCCTTCCGGCGGGCCGCCGGGGAAGCGGACGGAGAGGAAATGCGGCGCCCTTCCCGGCTGCCCGGTCACGCCGCGCTCGCGCAATCCCGCCTCGATCCTCGTCGTCATCTGACCGAGCGTCTCGGCGACATTGGCGACTCCCCAGCCGAGCAGCTGTTCGATCGCGGCCCCCGCCACCGGGAGCAAGGCGAAATTGGCCCGCTCGCCCATGTCGAAGCGCCGCGCGCCCTCGGCGAAGCCTTCGTCGTAATCGCACAGGCTGCGAAAATCCCGGGCATTGCGGCGGACGATCCAGCTTTCCTCGAGCGGCCGCCCCTGCTGGTGGCGCGGAGCGACGTAGAGGAACCCCAGGCTGTAGGGCCCCATCAGCCATTTGTAGGACGCGGCGATCAGATAGTCCGGGTCGACCGCGGCGAGGTCGAGCGGCAGGGCGCCGGTCGACTGGGTGGTGTCGAGCACCAGGGCCGCCCCGACCGAACGGCAGCGCCGCCCGATCGCCTCGACGTCGATCAGGGTCCCGCACACCCAATGGGCATGCGGCGCGACAACCAAGGCGGTGCCGCCGTCGATCGCCTCGAGGATGGCCGCGGTCCAGCTCCCCTCCTCCGGCCGAGCGACCGTCACCAGCCGGGCTTCGGCGCGCTGGGCCAGCGCCCGCGAGGCGAGGATCCCGGACGGGAAGTCGTCGGCCAGGGTGACGATCTTCTGCCCGGCCGCGACCGGCACGTTCGCCATCACCGTCGCCATTGCGTAGCTGACCGAAGGCACGATCGCGACATCGCCGGCCGCAGCCCCGATCAGCCGCGCGAACAGGCCCCGAACGACTTCCGATTCGTCGAAGAAATGCTCGGCCCTGATATCCCAGGGATGCGCCTTGCGCTCGAGCCCGCGCCGGCCCGCCGCGATCGCCGACCGGCTGAGCGGCGACATCTTGGCGCAGTCGAAATAGGCCGTCCCCTCCTCGATGTCGAAAAGGGCCCGCTGGCAGGGGATGAGCGGCATCAGGCCTTGGCTTTGGCCTTCCCGCCCTCCGCCGCCGGAGCGGCGCAGGCCGGGCCCGTCCGCCGCCCGCTGATCTTGCTGTTCATGACGAAATCGCCGTCGCCGGGCAGGAACGAGGTCGCGGTCGACGTGCCCTCGAAGCTTTCGCCGGTATAGGTGCCCTGGACCGACATCATGACCTTGCCCTCCAGCGCCTCGCGGTCGCACTCGAGCGACAGGTTGATTCGCCCGCCGCTGATATAGCGGTCCTTATAGTCGCACTTATAGCCGACCCCGGCGAACATTTCGGCCGGTGGCTTCTCCTCCTCGCCCGCCTTGATGCAGCCCGGCGCCGCCGCCTTGTCGCCCGCGGCCGCCTTGAGCGCCGGGGTCGCCTTGTCGGTCGAGCGGAAGTCGCTCACTTCGGTGCTGATTTCCCACTGGCCCGGCTGCATCGCGTCGGGCGCTTCGGCGGCCTTGTTCTCCTCGGTCCCACCCGAGCAGGCGGCGGCGGCCAGGCACAAAGGTATGACGATCAGTCCACGCATCTCATCTCCCCCTTTTGTTGTCGGCGGAAGCTAGCGCGAAAGCGGGGGAATGACCATATAGCGAGCATGCCCATAACAATCAGGACCGGCCTCGAAGAGCCGGAGACGGGGCAGTCCTTCGTGCCCCACCGCCCGCAGCGGCCGGAAAAGGCCGAAGGCGGAAGGAAGCTCAGGATCGTCTCCGACTACGAGCCGGCGGGGGACCAGCCGACGGCGATCGCCGAGCTGGTCGACAGCGCGCGCCAGGATGAGCAGACCCAGGTGCTGCTCGGAGTCACCGGCTCGGGCAAGACCTACACCATGGCCAAGGTGATCGAGGCGCTGCAGCGCCCGGCCCTGGTCCTCGCGCCCAACAAGATCCTCGCCGCCCAGCTCTACGGCGAGTTCAAGAGCTTCTTCCCCGACAACGCCGTCGAATTTTTTGTCTCCTATTACGATTATTACCAGCCCGAAGCGTACGTCCCCCGCTCCGACACCTACATCGAGAAGGAAAGCTCGGTGAACGAGGCGATCGACCGCATGCGCCACTCGGCCACCCGGGCGCTGCTGGAACGCGACGACGTCATCATCGTCGCCTCGGTCTCGTGCCTCTACGGCATCGGCTCGGTCGAGACGTACAGCGCGATGACCTTCACCCTGAAGAAGGGCGATACGGTCGACCAGCGCGAGATCGTCAGGAAGCTCGTCGCCCTCCAGTACAAGCGCAACGACCAGGCCTTCGCCCGCGGCAATTTCCGGGTGCGCGGGGACAGCCTCGAGATTTTCCCCTCCCACTATGAGGACATGGCCTGGCGGGTCGCTTTCTTCGGCGACGAGATCGAGGAGATCGTCGAGTTCGATCCGCTGACCGGCAAGAAGATCGCCGCGCTCGATTACGTCAAGGTCTACGCCAACAGCCACTACGTCACCCCCGGCCCGACCCTGAAGCAGGCGATGGAGGCGATCCGCCACGAGCTGACCGAACGGCTCAAGGAGCTTCACGCGGAGGGCAAGCTCCTGGAGGCCCAGCGCCTCGAGCAGCGCACCAATTTCGACCTCGAGATGATCGCCGCCACCGGCTCATGCGCCGGGATCGAGAATTACAGCCGCTTCCTCACCGGCCGGCTTCCCGGCGAGCCCCCGCCGACCCTGTTCGAATATCTTCCCGAGAACGCCTTGCTGTTCGTCGACGAGAGCCACCAGACGGTGCCTCAGATCGGCGCGATGGCGCGCGGCGACCATCGCCGCAAGATCACCCTCGCCGAATATGGCTTCCGCCTGCCGTCCTGCATCGACAACAGGCCGCTCCGCTTCAACGAATGGGATGCGATGCGCCCGCAGACCGTCGCCGTCTCGGCCACGCCCGGTCCCTGGGAGCTGGAGCAGACCGGCGGAGTCTTCGCCGAGCAGGTCATCCGCCCGACCGGCCTCATCGACCCGCCGGTCGAGATCAAGCCGGTCGAGGACCAGGTCGACGACCTCATCAACGAGGCCCGGATCACGGCGCGCAAGGGCTATCGAAGCCTTGTCACCACCCTCACCAAGCGAATGGCCGAGGACCTCACCGAGTTCATGCACGAGGCCGGCCTCAAGGTCCGCTACATGCACTCGGACGTCGAGACCCTGGAGCGCATCGAGCTGATCCGCGACCTCCGCCTCGGGGTCTACGACGTCCTAGTCGGGATCAACCTGCTTCGCGAGGGCCTGGACATCCCCGAATGCGGCCTCGTCGCCATCCTCGACGCCGACAAGGAAGGCTTCCTGCGCTCCGAGACCTCGCTCATCCAGACCATCGGCCGAGCCGCCCGCAACGTCGAGGGCCGGGTCATCCTCTACGCCGACCGGATCACCGGCTCGATGGAGCGGGCGCTCAGGGAAACCGACCGCCGCCGCCAGAAGCAGCTCGAATATAATGCCGAGCACGGCATCACGCCGACGACGATCAAGCGCAACATCCAGGACATATTGAGCCACGTCAGCAATCGCGACGGAGTCATGGTCGACACCGGCGACGACGACCGTCCCCACCTCGTCGGCCACAACCTCAAGGCCTATATCGCCGACCTCGAGCAGCGCATGCGCAAGGCCGCCGGTGATCTCGAGTTCGAGGAAGCCGGAAGGCTCCGCGACGAGATCCGCCGCCTCGAATCGGACGAGCTCGGAATCCCCGACCACGAAAAGAAGGCGCCGCTCCTGGGCCACTCGACCGAGGGCAAGCCCGGAACGAGGAAGACCCGCTTCGGCAAGCAGCAGGCGATCCGGATGGGGAAGAGGATGGGCGGACGGCGGTAAATGTACATGCTGGATTCCACCCTTGCCGCAGTGCGTTGATGGCACAGTTGAAGATCATTCAAATCATCAAAGGCGGATGGTTCGAAAGGGTTTTTGGGCCACAACATCCCAAGTTGTTCCATGTGCGGATACGTGCACGTGTAACCCTGCTCAGGAACAGAACGAGGCTTCGTGCTGTCCAGCGGATAAACTGGCTTGCCCCTTGGCTTCTTTTGCCGCGTCCGGTCCAGGTTGTGCTGATCGGACTTTTGATCGGTTATTGCCTCTACCTTTGGTTGCCACGCGAGCCGGTTTCGACGGCCCTCAACTCGCTCATGGACCCCCAGGCGGCTCGCTCTCGCCTGGAATGGCGAGAAGTCATTCAAGTAGCTATCATCCTGTTGGGATTGCCTATTGCATTCCTACTTTGGATGTATCGGGATCAGCATATTCACGCGACACTGGATAACCAGAGGAAGGACGTCACCCTTAAAGAATTTCAAGAAATCCAAATGAGGGCAGCGGGCGCTCTGGACGAACGGCTCCCGGCCCGGGCGCGCGAGACCTTGCAAGTGGCGGCTCTGCACCAGCTGCGTGGCTTCCTGAGAGGAGAGCATGGGGAAACGTTTCGACGACCGGCATTTGAGCTCCTTCGGGCACGCTTCGAGGCTGGAGCTGAGGAGGCCGGAACGGAACCCATCATGGCCCGCGCAAAACGCCTTGATAGATTGCGCGATCGCTTTGAAAGCCTCCCCTCTTCGAGAATTGCCGAAATAGTGCATCTATTGGCTAACGAGCAAGAGAGTAGCCTTGACGACATTGTTGATACGCCGCTTACCCGTGCTGACTCCCAGATAATGAGTGAAGAATGGGAGGCGCTTATTTTAAGCGGATTCCCTTTAGCCAAGACTAAGTTTCATCGCATGGATGTCCCGGAAGGGGCCGTTTTATGTGAGGTAGATCTTAGCTTTACGGAAATGATCGGAGCAAACCTTTCGAATACACATTTGGAATTATCCGACCTCAATCGCGCTCAACTCCAAGGTGCGGATCTTTCCGAGACGCACCTGGAAAAGGCTTATTTGGCTTTCACACATCTCGAGGGAGCTGCTTTATTTGGCGCGCATCTGGAGTTATGCGATGCGTCCGGTTCATTTTGTGACGGCGCCTATTTTACGTTAGCTAACCTGTCTGGGGCCAGTTTCCGAGATGCCCAATTGAACGGCGCGTATCTGGACAGTGCGAAGCTTAGCGGCGCTGACCTCCGGTTTGCGTCATTACGAGCGGCTGACCTTTCCCAGGCGGATCTGAGCGGTGCAATACTGGACGGTGCCAATCTCGAGGGCGCCGATTTGACCGGCGTCGATGTCGCAGCGATCAAATCGCTAAGTGGAGCGACGTTCGATTCGGAGACGCGTTTTTCCGACCCGGACGAGGATCGTGCCGATGAGCTGGTCAAGGCATGGCATCGCCGCCTGTTGGGCAGGGATCACGGCATATAGGGCAGACCAGCTCCGTATCGCCAAATGAGTGAGCGTCGCTCAGCCGCCCGTCGGCCGCGCCGCCCGCGACGTCGAGGGGCGGATCTTTACATCCTTCCCTCGCGGCCCGGCCCCCGCCTGCTCATTCCCTCCATTTTGGAGTCTCCTGCGTCCGCCGCAGCCAAGAATCCTGCTATATTCCCGCCTTCGCCATCTGGAAGGAGGACCGGCATGTCGACTGAGCAATTTCTCGATCTCGAAGCCGCGCAGAGCATCAGGCGGGTATCGTTCAAAACGGCCAAGGTCGTCCCCGGCTTCGTCAGTGGAACCCATATCCTGATCGTCAGCGGCGAGACCGCCTGCATCAACATGAAGGTTCGGCTGTCGCCGCTGATCTACATAAGCTGCCCCGAATATTGGGGGATCGAGGTGATCGGCGAGCTCCAGGACGGTCATTGCATCATCGGCATCGTGCCGACGAAGTTCACGGTGTCGAGGCAGCTGAACGGCATCATCGGCTCCAAGGGCATCGAGGTCCTCGGCGCCAAGCAAAGCAAGAAGATCAAGGTTGCCGGCGGCTGCAAGTCGGCGGTCTCCTTCCAGGCGGCGCCCGTAAAGCTGTAGCCCGCCGGTCAGCGCGCCGCCGGCAGCACCTTCGGGTTGCGCAGCAGCCCAGCGGACACCAAGGCGACGAGGAAACCCACCGGGAAGATCTCGATGAAGATCATCGGCATCCGGAACAGCGGATTGCGGTAGGTTTCCGCGAACGCGCGCAATTCGGCCGTCTTGGCATCGATCGCGGCCGCGGCGGCGCTTTGGGAGCGCATGTCCTCGATCAGGCTTGCGCTATAGTCCGCCATGAAGTCATAGCCGGAGACCGCCACGAAGATCTCCCAGCCGATCGCATAGATCAGTCCGGCGGCGGCGGCCATGCCGAGGCCGAGGAGGAAGGCTCGGCCGAAGCGGATGACACCGCCGCATTCGACGTCGCGATAGCGCTTCACGCCGACGAAGATCAGCGACAGCGCGATCAGCATGATCAGATAGCTGACCAGCATGGCCGTCTCGTCATGGCCGGTCAGGCCCATGCCGATCATCGCGCTGATGAGACTGACTGCGATGGCGCCGGCGATGCCGCCGTAGACGAGTGCGTATCTCATGCGATTTCCTCCCCTTTCATGCCGCCGGCGGCTCCCAAAGCTCGATCGGATTGCCCTCCGGATCGTGGATTCGCGCGAAGCTGCCCGCCTCTGTCGCCTCCCACTCGGGCTTCCTGATCACTTCGATCCCCGACGCGACAAGCTGCGCGATCAGGGCTTCGAGCTCGCGAACGCGCAGATTGATCATGGCCGTCTTCTCGGAGGGGAAATAGTCGGTCTCCGCCTTGAACGGCTCGAAGACCATGGGGCCGCCTTCATGATACCAGCAATAAGGGTTCGACTGGCCCTTCTCGTCGGCGCCGCAGCCGCCGCCGACTCCGAGATGCTCGCGATACCAGGCCTTGAGCCCTTCCGGGTCCTTCGCCCGGAAGAAGTATCCGCCCATTCCCACAACCGGCATATGCGCCTCCCTCTTTGGCAGGGCGGGTATAGGGGAGCAACCGGGGCGGCGCCTATCGCCCGAAAGGGTGATTTGGGCAAAATGCCCTTAAGGGATGAGCGCCAGCCAGCGCGCTTTCTCGATGGCCTGGACTCGCTTCTGGACCTCGAGCTTCTCGTAGAGGCGGGCGAGATGGGTCTTCACCGTGTTGGGCGAGATGCCGAGCGTCCGAGCCAGCTCCTTGTTCGACTGGCCGGAGGCGAGCAGCTCCAGTATCTCGCACTCCCGGGCGGTGAGGCCGAGCGACCGGATCGCCGCGGCATTGCGCTCGAAGGCCAGAGCGGGCGGGCCCGGCGTCAGCCTGCGTCCGGCCCATAGCCCGAGGCCGACGAAGCCGACGGCGAGCAGGGCGATGTAGATTTCGGTCGAAAAGGCCCGGGTGACGTAGCGATATTCGAGCCACTGGAGCAACCCGGCGCCGGCGGCCAGGGCCAGCGCGTAGAGGAGGATCGTCCGGCGCATGCGCTCAGGCTGCCAGAATCCGCTTCGCGCGTCATTCTGAACTTGGTTTCGTCATTCCGGCGAAAGCCGGAATCCATCAACACGGCCGCCGGAGATGCCCGCTTGCTCCGTATTCATGGATGCCGGATCAGGTCCGGCATGACGATGAGGTCTGCCCGGTCCCCAAGACAGGCCGAAGATGATGGAGACGAAAGGTCCCTTCCAGGCTAGGATTTCCAATGCTCCTTGGGACTTGCGGCACGCCACCCTATCTGGGCCTGGCGCCCCGCTTCCGCTCGCCGCAGAGGAAAGTTTTCCAGCCCTTAGGAAGCCGAACTTTATGAAACTTATGAACCTTTCGCTGAACCTTCCGGCGCCGCGGGGCTGAACGAATCGCCATGGCAGCACCCGTCCTCGCTTTTGAAAATCTCGGCCTGATCCAGGGCTCCGGCTGGCTGTTCCGCGGCATCGACCTGTTCGTCGGGGCTCGCGACCGGCTGGCGCTGATCGGGCGCAACGGCGCGGGCAAGACGACCTTGCTCAAATGCCTCGCCGACCTGATCGATACCGACGAGGGCCGGCGCACCATCCAGCCCGGAATCAAGGTGGTGCTGCTCGAGCAGGATCCGCCGGTCGACCGCTTCGCCACCCTGCGCGAATTCGCCCTTCACGGCCCGGACGGCCCCGCGCCCCACGAGGTCGACGCCATTGCCGACCAGCTCGGAATCGACCTCGACCGCCCCGCCGCGACCGCAAGCGGGGGCGAGCGCCGGCGCTCGGCCATCGCGCGCGCCCTGGCGCAGCAGCCCGACGTGCTTCTGCTCGACGAGCCGACCAACCATCTCGATCTGGGCGCGATCGAATGGCTCGAGGACTGGCTCTCGCGCTACAGCGGGGCCTTCATCGCGATCAGCCACGACCGCACCTTCCTGAGGCGCCTCACCCGCTCGTCGCTCTGGCTCGACCGCGGCACCCTGCGCCGGGCCGAGATCGGCTTCGGCGGCTTCGACGCCTGGACCGAGGCGATCTATGCCGAGGAGGCTCGGGCGGCGGAGAAGCTCGACGCCAGGCTGAAGCTCGAATTGCACTGGCTGCAGCGCGGAGTCACCGCCCGGCGCAAGCGCAACCAGGGCCGCCTCGCTAAGCTCCACGAGATGCGCGCGGCCCGGGCCGCGATGCTCGGGCCGGCCGGAGCGGCCAGGCTCGGCCTCGAGAATGACGATGTGAAGACCAAGATGGTGATCGACGCCCAGAAGGTCGCCAAAAGCTTCGCCACCGGGGACAGTCGGAGGACCATCATCCGCGACTTCACCCTGCGCATCCAGCGCGGCGACCGGATCGGGGTCGTCGGCGCCAACGGCACCGGCAAGACGACCCTGCTGAAGCTCCTGACCGGCGAGATCGAACCCGACGAAGGCAAGATCGCCCGGGCCAAGACGCTTCAGGGGATCATGATCGACCAGCAGCGCCGGCTGCTCGATCCCGACAAGAGAGTCCGCGACATCCTCGCCGACGGCGGCGACTGGATCGAGGTCAGGGGCCACAAGAAGCACGTCCAGGGCTATCTCAAGGAATTCCTGTTCGATCCCAACATGGTCGATGCCAGGATCGGAACGCTCTCGGGGGGCGAACGCTCGCGGCTGCTCCTGGCGCGGGAGTTCGCGCGCCGCTCCAACCTGCTCGTCCTCGACGAGCCGACCAACGATCTCGACCTCGAGACCCTCGACCTGCTGCAGGAGGTGATCGCCGACTATGACGGCACCGTCCTCATCGTCAGCCACGACCGCGACTTCCTCGACAACACCGTTACCATCACCCTCGGCCTCGACGGCAGCGGCAAGGTCGACATCGTCGCCGGAGGCTATGAGGATTGGCAGAGCAAGAGGTGCCGGCCCGAAGCGGCGGCCAAGACCTCATCTCCGTCCAGGCCGGCACCGGCTCCGCCCAAGCCCCAGACCAAGCTCACCTACAAGGACCAGCGCGACTACGACCTCCTCCCAGACCGGATCCACGATCTGGAGGCTCAGATCGCCCGCGACGAGGAAGCGCTCCACGATCCGGACCTGTACACGCGCGATCCGGCGCGCTTCGCGGCGCTGACCGCGGCGATCGACAAGGCGCGGGCAGAGCGCGACGCCGCGGAGGAGCGGTGGCTGGAGCTGGCCGAGAAGCTCGAGGCTTTGGCTACCTGAATCCTCCCCTGCATTTGCAGGGGAGGGGGACCATGCGAAGCATGGTGGAGGGGCCCTGCTGACTCCGAAGACCCCCTCCACCGCGCTTCGCGCGGTCCCCCTCCCCCGGGAATCCGGGGGAGGAATTAAGACGGCCGACTGTCGATACAGCCTAGCGGCAGGTCGTCCCCGGTCCTTCGTCGAGGTCGAGGCAGCGGCCGTCGATCGTCCCGGCCGGGATCGCCACACCGATCGTCGCCGCGAGGGTGGGCAGGATGTCCGCCGTCTCGACCGCGAGCGACTGTTCGAACGGCACCGCGCCCTTGCGCCAGAACAGGATCGGCACCCGGCGATCATAATCCCACGGGCTGCCGTGGGTGGCGGTATAGCCCCGGCTGGTGTCGGCGATCGGAGTCACGCGCGGCTTCAGCAGGACGACGAAATCGCCGGAGCGCTCGGCATCGAAGCTGGCCCTGGCGCGCTGGATCAGGCTCCAAGTGTCGGGCGGCCCCGAGGGCCCGGGCGCGGCCGCAAGCTCCGCCCTGGTGAACACCGCCGCCACCTGGGGGTGGCGCCTGTAGGTCGCCACCGCCTCGCGAAGCACCCGCGCGCGTTGCGCGACGGTGAGCTTGCGGTCGATATACATGTCGCCGAACGCCCCGTCGCCGTACAGGACGTCCCCGCTCAGCCTCAGCCTCGCCGCGAGCGACTTCGCCATATTGCCCGGGTTGAGCGCCGCATCGACCCGCATCGCGTCGCCGGCGGCGTGCTCGCGGTGCCGCTCGGGTATGTCGTGGCCGCCATGGTCGGCGGTGAGCATGACGAGATAGTCGATCCCGGTCGCATCGAGGGTGCGGAAGAAACCGCCGAGCGCCTCGTCCAGGGCCATCAGCTGGATGCACATCTCGCTGCCCTGGGTGCCGAAGGTGTGGCCGACATAGTCGGTCGCCGACAGGCCGAGGATGAGCAAATCGGTCGCCGGGCCCTCGCCGAGCTTCATCTCGCGCCGAAGCGCCTCGCCGAGGTCGAGGGTTGCCCGGTCGAAATCGGGCGAGGCCCGGAAGCCGTTCCTGTCGTCGGCGTCGCGGGCGAAGCGCCCCGTGCCCACCGGCCCGCCGCCGCCGCCCACCGGCACGGCGCGGCTGTGCGGCTCGCACAGGCGCGGAAGGTCGCGCGCCGAGCGGGCTCGGGAGAGGGCATCCCTGACGCCGTCATTGGCCGAGGCGACCGACCGCGGAGTCGCCGGGGCGCCGGGATTGACGAAGGCCTTGGCATCGTGATCCCACCACCAGCGCTCGTCGGGGCGGTAGCCGCCCATCATGATCGCCGCCCGGTCCTTGCCCGAGACGACCGCGACCCGGCTCGCCGGGTTGGCGCGCTTCATATGGTCGCCCAGCGCCGGGACCCGCAAATGATAGGAGGAGACGGTATATTGGCCGCCCTTCGAGCTGCTTCCGGGGACCCGAGGATCCTCGGAGCAATAGACCCCCTTGTCCTCGCGGGGGAGGCCGAGGTTGAACCAGTTGTTGGCGATGATCCCGGTCCGCGCCGGGCGCGAGCCGGTGAGGATCGTCGAATGTCCCGGGCAGGTCTCGGTGGCGTTGTGGCCCTGATAGCCGTTCGGGAAGACCATGCCTTCGGACAGGCGCTGAAGCCCGCCGTCGAAATGCTGGCGATACTGGGCGAACAGGTCGGCCGAGAATTGGTCGACCGAAATGGCGACGATCAGCCTGGGCTTCTCGGCCGCCAGGGCCGGAGCCGCGGTGGCGGCCAGGGGAAAGACGAGCAGAGCGGCGAGCCGGGCGAGTTTCATGCGCATTCCCCCTCAAGTCGATCCGCTGCCTCTACATCAGACCCGGCATTGAGCAAGGCCCAACAAGCGGCCCGAAAGAAGGGGGGAATATACGCACTTCGGCGGTGCTGGGTGGCCTCGGCGCGCTTCTCACGCGGAACGGCTTCCTGCTGCCGGTGCCTTTGCCCTGAAAATCCTCCCCCGGATTTCCGGGGGAGGGGGACCGTGCGGAGCATGGTGGAGGGGTTCTTTTCTGACCCTGTAGAACCCCTCCACCGCGCTTCGCGCGGTCCCCCTCCCCGAAAAATCTCGGGGAGGATTTAAGTGATCTACCCCTCCCGGGCGTCCCTCAGGTGCCCGCGTATCTCCTCGTCGGTCGGCGCTCCGCGGGCCGCCTGCTCGAGCAAGGCGACGCCCCGCACCCGGTCCTCGCCGCTCCGGAACAGCAGCCAGCCCAATGTGTCGGCGGTTACCGGGTTGCGCGGCTCGAGAGCCCAGGCGCGGCGGGCGAGCGGAAGGGCGCGGTCGTAATCGCCGGTCTCGGCATAGGCCCAGGCGAGGTTGTTGAGCAAAGTCGAATCATTGTCGCCGAGGCGCTTGCGCACGCCTTCGTAGAGCGCGATCGCCTCCGGCCAGCGCCTGGCCTGAAGATAGGCGTTCGCCGCCATGGTCTGGGCGGAGACGTTCTGCGGGTTCTGCTGGAGGAACAGGGTCAGCACTTTCGTCGCCCCCAGCTCGTCACCCGAATTGCGAAGCGCCTCGATCAGCCGCAACGCGACCGGCTCGCTGAAGGCGAGGTTCGCGGCCCGGCGATAGGCCCCCGCGGCGCCGGCATAGTCGCCCTGGATGGCCAGCGCGTCGCCGACCAGGACGTGGGCGTCGGGGGCGCCCGGAGCGGCGGACTGGAGCCGCCGCGCCCGCTGGAGCGCTTCCGGGCCGAGCCCCCGGCCGAGCAAGGCCCGGATCAGGACGACCTGCGGGGCGGCCGAGCCGGGCGAGGCGGCGGCGTCGCGGCGAAGCGCTGCCAGCGCGCCGTCGCCGAGGGGATCGTCGAGCGCCGCGGTCGCGGAGGTCCGGGGGGCGGCGGCCCGGCCGAGATAGCGGACGGCGGCGGCCTCGTCGCCCAGCCGGGCATAGGCCTTGCCGATGATGCTGAGCGTATAGGCGTCCGCGTCGGCCCGGTCCGCGAGCGGCCGCAAGGTGGCGACGGCGGCCCTCGAATCCCCGCTTTGCCACTGGGCCGATCCGAGCAGTCGGCGGGCCTTGAGATTGCCGGGCTGCGCCTTGAGCAGCCGCTTGAGCGGCGCCATGGCGAGCGACGCATTGCCGCTGCCGAGCTCGATCGTCCCGGCGAGAAGCATCGCCGCCGGACGATTTTCGAAAGCGCCGCCGGTGCGGCGGTAGAGGCTTCGCGCCAGAGCATAATCCCGGCCCCGGGCGGCGAGCATGGCCTGGAGATAATAAGCGGAGGGGTTGTTCGCCGAGACGCTGAGGATCCGCCTCGTGTCGGCCAGCATGTCGCGGGTGCGGCCGAGATCGCCGAGGGTGGCGGCGCGCTCGATCAGGACGGCGACATTGGCCGGGTCGATCTCGAGCGCTCGGTCGAACCAGGCCATGGCGGCGGCGAGGCCGTACTGGCTTCGGGTGAGCTCGCCGCGCAGCCTCAGAGCCTCGACGTTTCGGGGCGCCAGAGCGACGGCGCGGTCGGCGGCTTCGATGGCCCCGGCCGTCTCGCCGGTGGCGCGGCGGAAGTCGGCGATGTCGGTCCACAGGTCCCCGTCGTCCGGAGCCGCCGCCAACGCCCGGTCGAAGGCCGCCGCGGCCTCCTCCAGCTTGCCCATGCGCTGATTGGCGCGGCCGAGCATCCGGGCGGCATAAGCGGCATGGGCTGGGCCGGCCTTGCGCGCTTCGACGGCGGCGCGCTCCGCCTGTCCCTGGAGGAGCAGGGCATGGGCGAGCAGATGCGCGGTCTCGCCGGCGGCAATTCCGAGCGCGTTGGCCCGCTTCAGCTCGGCCTCGGCCGAGGCGCCGTCGCCGAGCAGCAAGTAGGTCCGGGCCTGGGCCAGGCGAAGGTTCCTGTCGTCCGGCGCCGCCTTGATCGCGTTCAGGAACTCGATCCGGGCGGTCCGCGGCTGCCCCTGGGCAAGCGCCTCGAGCCCGCGCTTATAGGCCAAATCCGCCGATTCCGGCCCCGCGCCGGAGCAGGCGGCGGCGCCGAGCAGAAGCAAAAAGGTCAAGGCGGCGCGAGCGCTCATGGCTGCAGATCATATTGCTTCATGAGGTCGTAGAGCGTCGGGCGGCTGATCCCGAGCAGCTTGGCGGCGCTCGAAATGTTGTTCTCGGTCCGGGCCAGCGCCTGGCGGATCGCCCGGCGGTCGGCGAGCTCGCGCGCCGATTTGAGGTTTACCGGAAGCGCCGCCTCGGTCCGCGCCTCCAGATCGAGATCCTCGGCGGTGACCAGCTTGCCGTCGGCCATGATCACGGCGCGCTTCATCCGGTTCTCGAGCTCGCGGACGTTGCCGGGCCAGGGCCATTCGTCGATCGCGGCGAGGGCGCCGGGGCTGAGGCCCTTGACCTGCGGGTTCATCTCGCGGGCGAAGCGGTGAAGGAAATGCTTGGCGAGAAGCACCGAATCGCCGTGCCGCTCGGAGAGGCTCGGGATCCGGACGACGATCTCGGCGAGGCGGTAATAAAGGTCCTCGCGGAAGCGGGCCGCCTTGATCATCTGCGGCAGGTCCTGATGGGTGGCGCTGACGATCCTGGTGTCGACGGCGATCGGCTTCCTCCCGCCGATCCGCTCGATCACCCTCTCCTGGATGAAGCGCAGGAGCTTGACCTGGAGCGGCAGCGGGATGTCGCCGACCTCGTCGAGGAAGAGCGTTCCGCCATGGGCGAGCTCGATCTTGCCTTCCGTGGTCTTGATCGCGCCGGTGAAGGCGCCCTTCTCGTAGCCGAACAATTCGGCCTCGAGCAGATTCTCCGGAATGGCGGCGCAGTTGATCGCGACGAAGGCCCCGCCGGCGCGATTGCTGGCCTGGTGAAGACCGCGCGCGAGCAGCTCCTTGCCGGTGCCGCTGGCGCCCAGAAGCATCACCGAGACTCCGGTATTGGCGACCCGCTCGATCGTCCGGGCGACCTTGAGCATCTCGGGCGCCGACGTGATCATCGTGCCGAGAACGGTCTGATCCTCGCCCACCCTTTCCTCGAGCTTGCGATTCTCGGTCTCGATCCCGTGCAGCTGGAAGGCGCGGCGGACGATCAGCCCAAGCTGGTCGATGTCGACCGGCTTCTGGTAGAAATCGTAGGCGCCGGACGCGATCGCCCTGAGCGCGCTCTCGCGCGCGCCATGGCCGGAGGCGACGATCACCTTGGTCTCCGGCTTGAGCGACAGGATCGTCTCGAGCGTGGCGAAACCCTCGGTCACTCCGTTGGGATCGGGCGGCAGGCCGAGGTCGAGCGTGACCACGGGCGGCTCCTCGGCGCGAAGCAGGTTGATCGCGGCGTCGCGGTTGGAGGCGACCAGCACCTCATAATCGTCATAGGCCCAGCGCAGCTGCCGCTGCAGGCCCTCGTCGTCCTCGACGATCAGCAGTTTCGCCCTGGTGTCCACGCTCATGCCCGAATCCGTCCGATCTCGAAATCACTGGTCTCACCCAGCGGTAAAAACAGGGTGAAGCGGCTGCCCTCGCCCTCGCGGCTGTCCACTTCGATGCGCCCGCCCATGGCCGCGATCAGGCTTCGCGCCTCGAAGGCGCCGACTCCGAATCCGCTCTCCTTGGTCGAGGCGAAGGGCTGGAACAGGCGGGTACGGATGAAGTCGGCCGACATGCCTTCGCCGCGGTCGACGATCTCGATCGCCGCTTCTCCGCCCCGGCGGCCATAGCCTATCCTTATCGCCGCCCCGCCGGGGCTCGCGTCGATCGCGTTCTGGACGAGGTGGGCGAGCGCCTGCTCGAGCCGGACCGGATCGGCGAGGGCTGCGAGCGCCGGGTCGCCTTCGACCTCGACCGGATGCACCCGCCTTTTGATCTCCGCGACCGCCGCCACCGCCCGGCCGAGCGGGATCGCCCGCACCGGCTCCGCCTCGACGTTGCCGCCACCGCGATGGAGGCGGGCGAGCAGGTCGTTCATCTTTTTGACCGAGCTGTGCAGGGTCGCGATCATGTCCTCGCGGAATTCCGGCTTGTCGGCGTGGCGCTCCGCGTTGCGGACGACGAGGCTCAGCTGGCTGACCAGATTCTTGATGTCGTGGATGATGAAGGCGAAGCGCCTGTTGAATTCGTCGAACCGCCGGGCGTCGGCGAGGGCGTCCTGGGTATGGGCCTCGGCCAGATAGCTGGCCGCCTGGATCCCGACCGTTCGGAACAGGTCGAAATCCTCCCAGTCGAGCGGCCGCCGGACGAGCGGATGCTCGAGCAGGACCAGACCGACGAGGCGGTCGCCGTGGATCAGCGGAATGCCGGCCCAGAGGCTGTCGAGGCCGACCAGCGGCGCCGGGATCCGGACCTCCGCCTCGTCCGTCCGGAGCATTGCCGAGCGAAGGGCGGTGAAATCGATCACGTGCCCGCTCTTCTCGAGGAAGCGGATCAGCGCCGCGTCGTCCGAGCTCGCCTCGGGCAGATCGTCGCGCCAGTTCCATCGCGCCGCGACGCTCAGCCGCCCGCCTTCCGGCACGAGCAGCAGCCCGGAAGGCGATTCGGCGATGTCGGCGATGGCCTTGATGATCCGCTCGCCGAGCGGAGCGTCGCCGCCGACGGTGCGGGTGAAGCGAAGCCATTCCTCGCGATAATCGTAGCGATGCTCGAAGAAATGCTTGGCGACGATGACCCGCGACCAGGCGCGCATCCGTCCCGAAGGCAGAAGGATCACCGCCGCGACCGTGATCGCGAAGACCAGACCGACCTGGCCGATCCGGACCCAATTGCCGCCGACCACCTCGAGCGCCCGGCTCGCGGTCATCATCAGGATGAGATAGCCGAGGATCGCGATCAGCGACAGCGACTGGAAGGTGGCGGCGCGCGACAATTGCATCCGCCAGCGCGCGTTTCGCCGGCTGGCGAGCGCGAACAATGGCACGAGCATCGAGAGGATCGCGCCGCGCATCGCGTAGAGATCGTCGACCGGTCCGCGGGTCAGCCAGCCGACGGTGTAGAGGTGGAGGTCGTAGGCCCACATCCCGGCCAGAGCGATCATCGGCAGCCGGATGCCCCAGCGGCTCTCATGCGCCGCCTGGCCGTAAAGGTTGTGGACGAGGACGAGCGAGCCGGCGGCGATGGTGAGGCCGATCACCTGCTGGGTCGAGCTCAGGGCGCCGAAGAGGATCGAATTGTCGGCAAATTGCGGAGCGACCCCGGCGAGCGTGAGCTGGAGGCCGATCACGCCCGCCACCACGGTGTAGACGAGCTTCACGCCCTGCTGCCCGCGCTCGTCGGCGGCGCGGCTGACGATCGCGTACATGAAGCCCAGGAAAGCGAAATTGCGGGCCGCCTCGGCGATTCCGGCGCCCAGGCTGTGCGGTCCCTGCAGGGCGACGAAGATCGCCCAGGCCGAAGTCACGGCGAAGGCGGCGACGAGTCGGCGGTTGCCGCCGTCCCCGTTCCACCGCCGGAGCTGCCACAAAGCCAGCGCCCCATAGAGCAAGGCGGCGAGCGCGTGGGTCCAGAAGCCGAGCAGGACGATCATCGCGCGCCCTCCGGAAACAGCACCACCCGAACCGTCTGGAGGAGGATCAGGAGGTCCAGGAAGGGAGTGTAGTTCTTGGCATAGTATAAATCATATTCGAGCTTCTGGCGGGCGTCCTCGACGCTCGCGCCGTAGGGGAAGTTGATCTGGGCCCAGCCGGTGATGCCCGGCTTCACGACGTGGCGCTCGGCATAATAAGGCAGCCGGGCCTCGAGGTCGGCGACGAATTGCGGCCGCTCGGGCCGGGGGCCGACCAGGCTCATCTTGCCGGTCAGGACCGTCCAGGCCTGGGGCAGCTCGTCGATCCTGAGCTTGCGGATCACCGAGCCGACCCGGGTCACCCTGGGATCGTCCTTCTGGGCCCAGACCGCCTTGCCGCCGACCTCGGCGTCCTCGCGCATCGAGCGCAGTTTCACCAGCTCGAAGCTCTGGCCGTAGAGGCCGACCCGGCGCTGGCGGAAGAAGGCCGGGCCCTTGCTCTCCAGCTTCACCGCGATCGCGGTCAGTAGGATGAGCGGCGCGAAAAGGAGCAGGATCACGCCCGAGACGACGATGTCGAACAGCCTCTTGCCCGCCGCCGACAGCCGCCGCCCCGACGAGAAGCCGTCCGAGAAGATCAGCCAGCTCGGATTGACGCTGTCGAGGTCGACCCGCCCGGTCTCGCGCTCGATGAAGGAGGAGAATTCGTTGACATGGACTCCGGTCGTCTTGATCCGGAGCAGGTCGGCGAGCGGAAGCGCGTTGCGCCGCTCCTCGAGCGCGAGAACCACCTCCGCGACCCGAAGCCTGACGACGTGGGCGGTCAGGTTGGCGATGGCGTCGCGGTTGACCGCGTTCGGCACCGCCTGCGGCCCATCGTTCATTCCGACATAGCCGGCGATGGCGAAGCCCGCCCCTTCCGTCCTCGCGAGCGCCTCCAGCCGGGCCGCGCGCGGCCCCGAGCCCAGGACGAGGATCCGCCGCTTGAACGCCTCGTTGCCGAGCGCCCGGCCGAAGATCAGCCGGGCGACGAACAGCAGGAGGAACGCGAAGCCCATCGCGTAGAGCAGGTTGGAGCGCCAGAAGGTCACCGCCGGAAGCAGGAAGAAGACCAGAGACAGCAGAAGCACGCCCAGGGACACCGCGACCACCAGCCGGGCCGCGGCGAGCCGCATCGAGCGCAGAGCGTCGACCCCATAGGCGCCGACTCCGACCATGGCGAGCTGAAGGACGATCGCGAAGGTGAGGAGGTGCGGCAGCCGCTGGACGTCGGGATCCGCCGCGCCGCTGACCTGCCACAGGCGCAATAGCCACCCCGCCTCCCCGGCCGCGAGCAGCAGCAGGAAGTCGATCACGCCCAGCATCAGAACGCTGTGGGGGACGTAATGCTTGAACAACCTGATCAAGGGGCGGGGGCCTCGCGGAGTGTAAATTCTGCCGACAGGCTATTAGTGTCGCTCAAATTGACAAAGAAAGCGTGAAAACCGTCGGCTTTGCCTGAGATGCCGATCGGGGGCGGGTGCCGCGGCTCGCGGCGATGGAGGGCCTGCATCGCAAGCTTGATGGAGACGAGAGAATGATCGTCTCAGGTTGAGTCGCTCATCCTGAGTAGCCGATGAGCTTGTCGAACCGGCGTATCGAAGGACGGTCCTTCGCTCAGTCCCTGCTCAGGATGAGCGGTTCAATCACAGATGATCGCGCTCTGGAAGCGCGTCAGGACGTCGCCTGAAATCCCTGTGAAGCCCAGCGCTTTGTTTCACCCAAAGCACCAAAGGACCAAAGAGGCCGGCATGTGGCAGCCGCTAGAGCCGCGTCGGCCCCTTTGGTGCTTTGGTGCTTTGGTGCCTTGGGGCTTTGGGTGAACCAGCGACGGTTACTTCCCGGACCCTCCTAACGGAGGTCCGCGGGTATCTCGGTGGCGGAAGGGTCGATGCGGGTGGGATCGTCGACCATTTCCTCGGCCATCTCGTCCACCGCCCACGCGCTGGCGTCCGGCCCGGGCTTGCGTGCCGGGTCGCAGCCGTTGCGCCGGAGCTCGGCCTCCTGGGCGTGGAGCTTCATCACCATCTTGGTGGTGCTTCCGATCGCCTGGGCGGTATTGTTCGGATCGGCGCCGGCAAAGCCGGCCTGCAGATTTTCAAGCTCGAAGCGCGCCAGCAGGGCGTCGCAGGTCGCGGCATCGGCGGCCGCGGGCATGGTCAGCTCATTGAGCTCTCCCTCCAGGGCGACCCCGAACAGGCCCATCGCGATGCCCTTCGAGCGGAAGGCGGGCGAGACGAAATCGTCGGGCGCGTCGCCGGGCTCGACATAGGCCGTGACCCGGCTGTGGCTGCCGTCCTTCACGGGCTGGACGATCGCGGTCATCCGGAGCGCGACCTTGTCGCCGCTCATCACCGTCCAGATCATCCGGTCCGCCTCGCGCTCGAGAAGGAAAACCGGCGCGACTCCGCCCGAGCGGGACGAATCGGTGCCGGGGGAGCCGGGCTGGGCGGTGATGTCGAGATCGGCGAGCGCGGCCATCACCTCGGCCGGCGGATGGGCGACCTCGCGGTCGTAACCCACGCCGTCGAATATCCCGGCGACGTAAAGCCCGCCGCCGACCAGCGGCGCGAGCAGACCAAAAGCTTTCAGGAACACATTACCTCCCTCGCCGCGGGGGACCGGGCCTTTTGTGGGTGTGGACCGCGCGGGAGCCGCCACGCCCCCCGATCCGCTTCCCCGTCGAAGGCTTAACGGGAGCCTGTGAAGGGACCGTAAAGAATAGCGGGGACAGGGACTTGCCCGTCGCGACACTGTCCAGGGACGATAAGTGCTTCGGGGGCCAGTGGGCCTTTTCGAGGTACGCGAGGGCGCGGTTCCAGCTAGGGACCGCCGAAGACACCTCGTCATTCCGGCGAAAGCCGGAATCCATGGACATGGCGGTGTCAGTCCTGACACCCACGGCGTTCATGGATCCCGGGTCAAGCCCGGGATGACGGGAAAGGATCGGCGCGGCGGATCGAGCGCCGCCCCGATCCGAAGCCGTCCCGTGCCGAAGCGATCCGGCGGCTGATCGGAAAGGGACTGGCGCCTGAAATTAGGTATTGTGTCCCCCGGGTCGAGGGCGGTTCCGGGCCGATCGGCGCCTCGATCCTCGTCCTCTAGCGGGCCCCTTCGCTGACCCGGCGCCCTGCGGCGGGGGTCTGGGCGGGCTCGGCTCCGGCGGGTCCGGCGAGATCGAACGCGGCTCGGCTGCGGGTCGAAGCGGCTCGCTCTTTCCTGAAAGTGTCGAGGATGTTGCGAGGGTCGATCGGGCCGGCTCGGTAGAAGAGCAGGATGATCTCGCCCACCTCGCCCTCGGGCGCATTGCCCGCCCCGTGATCGCAGGTATCGTCCGACAAATAATGGGCCTTGAGCCGCCGAGGCGAAGGATGGCCCTTGAGCCATCGGATGGCCCGGAGGGTCGCCAGGGGAGATTCGTACCATTGCCGCTCGCTGCCGCGCAGGCGGATCGAGCCGACCTTCTCGACCCGGGCGAGAACGACACGCCCTGCCGTCGCCCATAAGCGATCCTCATGGGCGATCCGTCCGGGACGCGACGCTTTCTCCTCCGCTTCGTGGAGGTCGAGATACCATTTCGCACTTCGAGCGGCGAACTCCGCCTCGCTTTCGGAAGACGCTCTCGGCGGCGGCTCCGGCGGGGGGACGGGCGAGCATGCGGCCGCGGCCTGCGGAAGGCCGAGGATCGAGACCGCGGCGGCGAAACAGACGAGGCGAAGCCGGCTGCGCACGCGGCACTATCGCCGTTGCCACCGCCGTTCGCAAGCGGACCGCCTTGAACTGGATGCCGGCACGCCGATGCAGATTTGGGGTACAATGCGATCCGATCTATTCCAGCCTCGGAGCGCTGGAATGAGCAGGACGAGATCGCAAAGCCTTCAGGAGAACGAAAAGGCCAAAGCATGGTCGACGATAATCGGCAATTCAGGGACTGCCTTGACGATCGCCGGGGTAGGAACATTGTGGGTAAGCGGACTCCGGCCCTGGCCGGTCGTCTGGATCGCCATTGGAGTTGCCTTTATGATGTTTGCGACCCACCTGTTGAATTATCTGGAGGCGGGGAACTGAGATGAGCTTGGTTGCCAATATCGCCCCGCCCGCCGTCGGCGTCCTAGTCTGCATCGTCGCTTATGTCTCGGTACGCCGGGGACATCGGAAAGGGCGGGACGTCGCGCCTCTGTCGGAGCGAAAGGCCGAGCCCGCCGAGTGAAGCCCGGCCGCATCGCCCCCGCATATCCCCTCCTGAACAAGCCGCCTAGGCCACCCGCATCAGCTGGCTCGGAAAGGGCTGGGCCAGCGCGCAGGCATTGGCCGCTTCGCCGTCCAGCCACGAATCGTAATCCTCGCGCTGGAGGATGACCGGCATCGCCTTGGGGTGGAGCGGCGCGACAAGGGGATTGGGGTCGCAGGTGAGGAAGGCGAAGCGGGCGCGGTCCTCGCTCCACCGCCAGATGCCGGCGAAGGCGCAGCATTCCTCCCCTTCGATCGTGAACCACCAATTGGCCGGCCGTCCGGTCTCCGGATCCTTGCCGGGGCGCGGCTCGGCGAAGCTGGTGAAGGGGACCAGGCAGCGCTGGGCCGGATTGGCGATGGTCGAGCGCCAGAAGGGGCTCTCCAGGTTGCGGACGTTGGTGATGGCCTTCTTGATCGGCTTGCCGCTCTTGCCCGGCATCGTCCGGACGATGCCCCAGGCCATGCAGTCGAGCCGGCGCTCGCCGCCCTCCTTCCTGACCACCAGTGCCTCATATTTGGGGTAGATATCGGCCTTTCCCTCGAAGGGGAGATCGAGCGGCCGGGCGTCGAACAGGCGGCTGAGATCCTCGGTGCTGCGCTGGCGGTAGAGATTGCACATAAGGGAGGAGTAACTTTTGCCGAAGCCCAGGGGAAGCGCGGACGCATGCAAAAATCGTTTGCGGCTGCAAGTTTGTTCTCTATTTGTTCTCGTATGGGCAAGCGAATCACCGTCACCTCCGCCGAGCTCGCCCGGGCAATCCGGGTCTGGCTTCGGGTCATGCCCAAGCCGATCTGGCGGGCGCTCGAGAAATACCAGCTCGCTGCGCTGGAGAAACGGCAGGATCCCGACGAGGAACCGCAGGTCCACGGTGCCGTCGCCGATCATATCGCCGGTCATTTCCAGAGGGCGAATTGGGAGATCACCCGTCCCGAGCCGAAGGATCTGGGCTCGCCCCCGCCCTGGAGCGGCGGCGGCGGCTGACGTTGCGATCGCACCGGGTTTGAGCCGCTAAGGGGACCAGGCGGCTCGTGGAAGCAAGCCTCCCGGCCCCCACCTGAGAGGAAGCCATTCCAACTCTGGTATGCGTCCAATACCATATTGATTGAAGTTAAATCTAGACGCAAAACGCTCCACCCCACTAAAATTTTCGAATTAAAACAATGTGGAGGAAGCTCGCCGGCGGCCCTGCGCCAAGCGCTTGCGAAACATCCGGAATCGGATCAATCTCGCGCCGCCGGCACCAAATCGAGTCGGCGCGGGTTTGCCCCGCATCCTGGACGCCCGGCGCTGCGCGGGGGGCGACGCGCCGGGCGTCATTCGGGCCTTAGCCTCTCGCCGCGCCGCCGTCCCGCGCCGGCACAGAGCGGATCGGGGTCTGGCGGCGCGGGATCGGTTGCGACATTGGGGCGCTTCAGGCCGACAGCAGCTGGAGCAGGACGATGGCGGCAAGGACGATGGCGACCCGGATCGGAACGGCGCTGCTGGCCGGCGCGGCCCTGCTCATTATCGGCTTCGAGGTTGCGGACGAGCCCGCCCGGGCGCCCGCGGCGGCCGAGGCCCCGGCCGCCCGCCTCGCCCCGGTCATCGCCGCGGCCGCTCCGGCGCCGGCGCCGGTCGATCCCAATTTCGTCGTCCGCCGGATCCTCGACATTCCCGGGCCGCTCAAGATGGGCGATCACCATTGGGACGAGAGCGGCGCCCCGGCCGACGGTCCGATCGTGATCACCGTCGACCTCGAGGCGCAGGTCCTCTCCATCTTCCGAGGCGGCTACGAGATCGGCGCCGCCGCCATCCTCTACGGCCGCGACGACAAGCCGACCCCGCTCGGCGCCTTCCCGATCACCCAGAAGAAAGCGAAGCACGTCTCCAACCTCTACGGCTCGCCCATGCCCTACATGATGCGGATGACCAATGACGGCATCTCGATCCACGGCAGCGACAGCGTCGCCCCGGGGTTCGCGACCCACGGCTGCGTGGCGGTGCCGGTCGCCTTCGCCAGGAAGCTGTTCGCGGCGGCGAAGCTCGGCGACGTCGTCATCGTCACCCGAGGCAAGACGCTGGAGATGGGCGAGGCGATCGTCCGCACCTGACTCGAAAAAAATCGGTGTCAGACACCGAATTTCAAAATTCGGTGTCAGACACCGAATTTTGAAAGCGGGAATCCGGTCCGGACTCAGCTTTCCGGATTCCCGCTTTCGCGGGAATGACGTTGTCCCTACACCCCCTCCCATGACCTCCCCCACGATCAGGCCCGTCATCCTTTCCGGCGGCGCCGGGACCCGGCTCTGGCCGCTTTCGCGGGCGGGGCGGCCCAAACAGTTCCTGGCGCTGGCCGGCGCGGAAAGCCTGCTCAAGGCAACCGCCCGGCGCGCGGCTTCCTGGGGTCCGCCGATCGTGGTGGCGGCGCGGGAGCAGGCCCTGGCGGTGCGCGCCGAGGTGCCCGACGCCCGGCTGGTGCTCGAGCCCTGCGCGCGCGGCACCGCGGCGGCGGTGGCTCTGGCGGCGCTCGCGGCGGACCCGGGCGAGCTTCTGCTGATCATGCCGAGCGACCATCATATCGACGACGAAGCGGCCTTCCGAGCCGCCGTCGCGACGGCGGCGCCGCTGGCCCGGGACGGCTGGCTGGTCACCTTCGGAATCGCGCCCGACCGGGCCGAGACCGGCTACGGCTATATCCGGCGCGGCGAGGCGCTCGCCGACGGTGCCTGGCGAGCGGCGCGGTTCGCCGAAAAACCGGACCGGCCGACCGCGCAGACCTGGGTCGCCGAAGGCGGCTGGGACTGGAATGCCGGCATCTTCCTGTTCGCCCGCGAGGCCCTGCTGGACGGGCTTCGGCGGCATGCGCCGGAGGTGCTCGCCGCGGTCGAGGGCGATTTCGCCGCCGCCCCCGCCGCTTCGATCGACAAGGCGCTGATGGAGAAAGCCGACAAGGTGGCCGTGGTGCCGGCGGCGATGGGCTGGTCCGACATAGGAAGCTGGGAAGCCCTGCACGCGCTCGGCCCGCTCGACGGCGACGGCAATCTGCTCACCGGCGACGTCGTCGCTCCGGACAGCCGCAATTGCCTCGTCCGCTCCGACGGCCCCGTGGTGGTGGCGCTCGGAGTCGAGGATCTCGTCATCGTCGCGACCGAGCGCGCCGTCCTGGTCGTTCCGCGCGGGGAAACCCAGCGCGTGCGTGAAGCGATCGAGGCGCTGGAGGCCCGGCGGGTACGTCGTGGGGATGGTTGAGGGAGCTTATCGATGACTGAGCTACGTCCGCTTGGCCGCAGCGGGCTGGAGACCCCCCGCCTGGTCCTCGGCGGCAACGTCTTCGGCTGGACGGCTTGCGGCGAGGAGGCGTTCCGGGTCCTCGATCGCTTCGTCGACGCCGGCGGCACGATGGTCGACACGGCCGACGTCTATTCGGCCTGGGTTCCGGGGCACCATGGCGGCGAATCCGAGACCTTGATCGGCGAATGGCTGAGGCGGCGGGGCACGCGCGAAGGCGTTCTGATCGCCAGCAAGGTCGGAATGCTCCACCGCCACGGCGGCGGCCGGCTCGAGCCCTGGCGGATCGAAAAGGCGGCCGAGGCATCGCTGAAACGGCTCGGGGTCGAGACGATCGACCTTTACTACGCGCACCAGGACGATCCGGAAACGCCGATGGAGCAGGTGATCGAGGCGTTCGACCGGCTGGTCAGGGCCGGCAAGGTGCGCGCGCTGGGCGCCTCCAACTTCACCGCGGAGCGGCTCGGACAGGCGCTCTCGCTGTCGCGCGAAATGGGGATGAGCCGCTACGAGGTGCTCCAGAACGAATTTCATCTGCTGGAGCGCGGGAAGCTCGAAGGCGAGCTGCAACGGCTCTGTCTCGCCGAGCAGATCGGAGTCCTGCCCTTTTACGGCCTCGCCTCCGGCTACCTCACCGGCAAGTATCGAAGCCAAAGCGATTACGGGAAGAGCGTGCGCGGCGACCGGATGGCCAAATATGTCGAAGGCCGCGGTCCCGAAATTCTCGCGGTCCTCGACGACATCGCGGCGCAGACCAGGGCGAGCCCGGCGCAGATCGCGCTCGCCTGGGTCGCCGCCCAGCCGGCCGTCGCCGCCCCAATCGCCAGCGCCAGAACCCTCGAGCAACTCGAAGAGCTGATCGGCGCGATGGAGCTCGATCTGACGCCCGGGCAGCTGGCCCAATTGGACGAAGTGTCGGTGGGGTCTGGCTAAATCCGGTGGTTTTCGTTCAAAACGGATCGACTATTTGCACCTCCCCCCTTTCCGCGCGGCTTACGTTCGCGTAAGGAAGCGGCAGGGGCTTCTGGCCTGGGCGCACGATGGGACGCGCCGCAGGCGAAGGGTGCGCTTCCCGGGCATGGCCTTGGGGAGCAGCGCACCGAAGGGGAGGCCCATGGATGGACTCGAAGCTATCGCAAGCGACGTCCTCGCAGCACAAGATCGAGGGTTTGCACGCCAAGCTTAACGACCTGCTCGAATCGCTCGACAAAGCGGAGCTGCACGGCGCGGCCGCCTACGTCTCGATGGCGCTCGACTCGATCCAGCGCGACTATCCGAAGGTCAGTTCGACTCGCTGAAATATTGGGTGAGGCGGGTGATCGCCTGCGGAGTGAGCTCGAGATAGGTGCTGCGCGCGTCGGCCGGGTGGGGACGCCGGACGACCAGCCCTTCCTGGACGAGATAGGCGATGTGGCGCAGCGCCGTCGTGGTCGGAGCGCAGGCGGCCATGCACGCGGTCGAGACGGTGACCTTTCGGCCCTCCAGCGTGCTGACGAACAGCTCGAGCAATATGTCCCACGAGGGATCGCAGAACAGGCGCCGCCCGAACAGCGCGTAGAGCCTGCGGCGCGCGGCGCAGGCTTCGGCCGCCGCCGCGAGCACCGACGATTGCGCCGCCGGGCCCGATTCGCGTCGCGAAGTCTCGATCAGCCGGTGCAGGCGCGACTCGATCTCCAGAATGATCCGCTCGGTCTCGGTGGCGAGATTGTTCGAATCTTCCGGCCCGTGCCGGCCCGTCGGCTGTGCGACCATCACGCGGCTCTCCGAATGGGTTCCACTATGCGCAGCACCGGAGCCTCTATCCGTAATCGGCTGCGCATTTCGTGCAGTGTGCCCGGCGACAGATCGATCTGCAAGGCCTGAAGCTGATCGCCGTCCACCCAGGTCGGCAAACCCAGCGGAGTCACCGGCCAGCCGACCGAAAGCAAGGCCGGGACCCGATGCGCCTCGGCGACCAGCGTATAGCGGGCGATGCCGTTGGAGCGGGCGAACTCGACCAGGGCCAGGGCAAGCAGGCGATGCACTCGAAGGACGGTGGTGCCGGAGGCGTCCGCCGGGCAGGTCACGAGACGTGATATCTCCCAGCAATCGTCTCCGCTCGGAACCCCGGCCGGACAGAGATAATTGAAGAGAGTGCTCAGCATGTGGGGCCGTGAGGACGGGAGAAGCCTCACAGACCCCTGATGGCGGCCTTCCGGTGATCTGGCGAGCAGGTAGATCGCATAATCATCGTCGAATTGATCGACCTCCAGCCAGCTACCCTTTGCCGGCAGACGCCATCCAAACCGATCTACGAACACCTGCTTCCGGTCATGGTGCATCTCCATGAGCGCCGCGGCAAAGCCGAGACGACCTTCCGGAAGAACCAAATCAATCATGCTTCAGCCTCCGACCCCACCCAAGTCGGCGATCGGCCCGCCGAATCACACCCCGGTAGTTACCGGGTGGGGGCGCGGGCCAGCGCGCGTGTAGGGTCCCCGGCCATAGGAGCCCTCGTGACCGCGCCCTTCCCGCCACCCGTCGCCTATCGCGAGAAACCGCCTGCGGTCCGCCGCGACTTCCCGCGCGTGCGCGGCCGCGATCTCGAATCGGTCCCGGGCAAGCGCGGCCTCCCCTATTTCGGAATCCTGCCCGAAGCGGTCCTCGACCCGCTCGCTTTCGCTCGGCGGATGCACGGGACCTATGGCCCGATCCACCGCTTCCACGCCTGCGGCAATTGGAACGTCCAGCTCATCGGGCCGGAGGCGAACGAGTTCGTGCTGTTCGACGAGGCCCGCAATTTCTCGGCGGAGGGAGGATGGAGGCCCGTCTTCGGCCGCCATTTCGACGGCGGCCTTCTGCTCCGCGACGGCGCCAATCATCAATGGCACCGAAAGCTCGTCGCCACCGCGTTCAAGCAGGAGCAGCTGCAATCCTATCTCGACATCTTCGCCCGGAACAATGCCGCATTGCTGGCAGGCTGGTCCGGACGGTCGCTCGACGTCTACGAGCTCGCCCAGCGGCTCACCTTCGCCAACGGCTATGCGGCCTTCCTCGGACGCGATCCCGCGCAGGCGACCCGGGAGGACATGCTCGCCTTCCGCTATCTGATGCGGGCCGCGGCCGCGGTCGTGCCCCTCCCCCTGCCGGGCACGGCGGAAGCGCGAGCGGCCTGGGCCAAGCGCCACGTCGAGGGACTGATCCGGCCCATGCTGAAGGAAGCGGTCGCTCCGCGGCGCACCGACCTTCTCGCCAATCTGTGCCGGATGCGGGATCTGGGGCTGCTCGACGACGATGAGGTCATGGCCCATCTCATCTTCGTGGTGGCCGCCGCGTTCGACACGCTCTCCTCCGGCACGGTCGCGACGCTCCATCATCTCGCCGTCAATCCCGATTGGCAGCAGAGCGTGCGCGAGGAGCTGTGCGACTCCGTCCCGGACCCGGAATCGATCGACATGGCCGATCTGAACCGGTGCGAGCGGGCCGCCTGGGCGATCAAGGAATCGCTCAGGCTGAATGCCGGAGCGCCCGTCCTTTGGCGGCGGGCGGTACGGCCCTATGAATTTGGCGGCCATGCCTTTCCGGAAGGCACGATCACCGGCGTCAATCCGATGCTGACCCACCTTCTGCCGGAAATCTGGGAAGAGCCGGACCGGTACGACCCGGGGCGCTTCTCGCCGGAGCGCTCGCGGGGGCGACATCGATTCGCCTTCATTCCCTTCGGCGGAGGCGCGCACGGCTGCCTGGGCGCCAATTTCGCCTATCTGCAGGTCCGGGCGCTGCTGAGGTCCCTGCTGGACGGGCACGAGCTCGTCCCCACCGGCGCTCCGCCGCGCTGGTATCATTGGCCCAATTGCCGGCCGCGGGGGACTTTGCGGATAGAGCTGCGCCAACTCTAAAGGGCCGTCATTCCCGAAAGCGGGAATCCAGCGGGAGTCGGAGCGTGTTCAGAGGCCGTCTGGATTCCCGCGTTCGCGGGAATGACGATGATGTCTAGTCGATGACCTCGGAAAAGCAGATCTCGCTCCGGAACAGGGCGCGCACCAGCAGCTGCGAGCGAGTGGCGACGGAATAGCGCCGCTTGGCGGCCTCGATATGCTCGTTGACCGTCTTCGGACGGATGGCGAGCAGATCCGCGATCACCGAATCGCTCTTTCCCCGAGCCACGAACAACAGGCATTCGCGCTGCCGGTCGGAGAGCGGCGCCGGCTGCAGATAGATTTCCCCTGGCCTCTGCTTGACGAGCTTGCGGGCGGCCTCGAAGGCGAAGCTCCCAAGCGCCTGGGCGGCCGAGATGCTGGCTTCCGGGAAGGGCGCGCCGTCCCGCACCGAGAAGCTGCACGAACCGAAGGTCTCGCCCGGCACGTGGTTGGGGACCGTATAACCCTGGCAGATACCGTGGCGGGCGGCCGCGCGCATATATTCCGCCTCGGCCGCGGTCATGGTGAGCAGCGAGCCGAGCTGATCCCATTTGAATCCGCTCGACATCCGCTCGGCCGCCCTCACCACCGGATCGGTCAGCTTGGGCAGCTCGCGGACATACCCCACCCATTCGAGCGGGTAATTGGTGAGACGGACATGCTCACCGGCCGGACGTCCGAAGCAGACATGGTGGACGATCGCGAAATAATCGAAATCCAGTTGGCGGACGGCGGTCTCGATGAGCGCGCGCAAATCCGCCATGCTGGAGACTTTCGCCGCCGCCGTCACGAAATCCTGAACGACGGCGAGGCCGTCGTGGCGCTGTGCAGCTTTCAGGTCGCTGACGAGGGACACCCGCAAAATTACTCCATTTCGGATCGGCAAAGCCCTCGGATGGATAGAATGAAGAGGTATAGCAGTCAAACCGGTGGCTATGGCCTGGGTCGGCGGCTTACCTATAACCATTTCGGCAGCAAAATGATCCCGGGCCGGCGTGGGGATGGTGCCGAGTGTCCGACTCGAACGGACGACCTACCGCTTACAAGGCGGTTGCTCTACCAGCTGAGCTAACCCGGCCCAAGGCCCAAATGGGTCATTAGCGGCGGAACGTCCAGCCCCCGTTGACCCCGTGCGCCCGACCGGGCGAGAGTGGCGCCACAGGCGGCGGCGGGGGATGGCGTGCGTTTATCAACTCACTTCTTGGGGGCCCTCGCGGCGGCGTGCGCCTGCGCGGCGGCAACAGCGGCGCAACCCGCGGAGCCGAAGCATAAGAGCCCCTGGCCCGCCCTCGTCTCCGGCTCCAACCCCGCCGAGCTCGGTGCCAGCCTCGATTTGGGGCCCAATCTCGAACGCGGCCGATCCGCCCGCTCGGAGCTGGCGGAGCATCGCCGGCTGACCGATGTGCTGGCCGCGCTGGCGCCGCAGCGCCGGGGCGTCGTGGACGCCTATGTGCTGGCGATCGGGCTCGACAGCGATCCCGTCTTCGGCCGGGAAGCGCGGGAGGCCGGCAAGGTGCTGTCCCGCCGGTTCGACGCCGCCGGCAGGACCCTGGTGCTCGCCGGCGGCGACGGCCGGAACGCGGCCGCCCTGCCGATGGGATCGCTGCACGCGCTCAACCTCGCCCTCGCCCGGATCGCCGAGCTGATGAACCCGGACGAGGATGTGCTGATCCTCTATTCCACCGGCCACGGAGCGCCTTACGGCCTGACCTATCATGACGGCGACGAGGGCTATGGCGTCCTGACCCCGGCCCGCCTCGCCGGACTGTTCGACGAGCTGCGCCTTCGCAACCGACTACTGATCCTCTCCGCCTGCTATTCGGGAATGTTCGTGCCGGCTTTGTGGAGCGACACCACGGCTTTGTTCACCGCCGCCGCCGCCAGCCGCACGTCCTTCGGCTGCGAGGCCGACAATGACTGGACCTTCTTCGGCGACGCGATGATCAACCGCGCCCTTCGCAAGCCGCAGCCGCTCGCGGCCGCCTCGGCCGAAGCGCTCAGGCTGGTCGGCGACTGGGAAGCGGCGAACAAATACGAGCCCTCCTATCCGCAGGTCAGCATCGGAAGCCGGGTCGATGCGTGGCTGAAGCCGCTCGAGACCCGGATGCCGAAGACCGCGACCCAGCCGGTCGGGAAGCATTCGGTACGGCGGTAAGGACGCCCCCCTCCAGTCCTTCACGGGAAAGGGTCAAAGGATTCCGAACGTCCAGCCTTCGCTGCGCGCGAGCTCGGGGGTCAGGCCTTCGGGCGCGAAGGCGCGGGGTTCCCCGGCGGCGAGCGCGCGCATCCCGGCGGCGGTGACGAGGGCGTCGGTCTGGTGGTCGTTCGGCTCGAAGCGAAGCCGCGACGGGCGGCTTCCGAGCGCGGCGAGCGCCGAATCGAGCGCGGTCCGCGACCGAAGCTTGGTTCCGCTCAGGCCCGCCCGGCGCAGGTAGATGCGGGTGTAGATTTCGACGACCGCGCTGCCCTGCTCCGGCAGCGCGTCCATCGGCCAGATCGCGACCCTGCCGCCCAGATGATGGAGCAACCGCATGCCCGAGAAGCTCGCCTTGGCGACCTGGGCGGCGCCGATCGCGTCATAGGCGCTCGCCGTCTTGCGGCCGCCCTGGAGGTTCAGCCGGGCGTCGCACTGGCGAAAATGCATGAAGCGCGCTTTTTCGCCGTCCGCGATTCCGAAATAGAAATGGCGGCGGTGGGCCTGCTCCAGGAAGCTCGCGGCGCCCAGATCCTCGTCGTCGCTTCGCCTGTCGACATAGGCCCAGAATTCCCGCGCCGTCGAAGGCACGTCCGGCTCGCCCGGCAGATATTCGCCGCGCTCGGCGATGGGCGGGGCGAAGCTGAAATCGAAGCCGAACAGGGTCGGAACCGCCGCCGCCTCGGCCAGCAGCCATTGGAGCAGCTCGGTTCGGGACCAGACATGGTCCGGCCGGACCAGCTTGGGAGCGCCGTCTCCGGTGCCGCAGATCGCGACGGCGATCCCCTTGTGCTTCCGCCCCTTGGCGCCCGACCAGTCGATCGCGGCGAAACGCTCGAAACCCGCCATGCTCAGCGCAACGCGGCGAGCACGTCACGCACGAACGGAGCGGGATCGAAGCCGGTGCCGGGACCGTCATAGCCGCGGCGGACGACGACGATCCGGCGGGACGGGACGATAGCCAGATACTGGCCGCGATTGCCCTGGGCGACATAGGCGTCGGCGGGAAGGCCGGCGGCGGCCGGGAAGGTCCAGAAGGTGGCGCCGTAGCCATAGCCGCCGGCCGGCTGAGCGGGGCCCCGGCTCGAGACGTAGGCGCCCCAGCCCGGAGGCAGGATGCGCTCGCCCTTCCACACTCCGTCATCGAGGAAGAGGAGGCCGAGCCGTCCGAGGTCGCGCGCCGTCGTCCAGACCTGGCTGGAGAGGATGAAATTGCCCTGCCAGTCCGTCTCCGGGACGGTTCGGGTCATTCCGATCTTCCAGAGCAGGGCTTCGAACGGGAAAGCCAAGGCGCGCTCGCCGTCGTCGAGCCGGGCGCGAAGGCCCCGCATGGCGAGGAGGATGTCGTTATTGGCGTAGCGGAAGCGGGTGCCGGGCGCCGTCTCCAGCGGCCATTGAGTGGCGTTCTCGGTCACCGAGCTGCCGCCGAAATAGGTGGCGTCGGTGCGGTTGCCGGCGGCATCGCTGTGAAGCCCGCTCGCCATTCGCAGCAGATGGTCGGTGGTGATCGCCGCCCGCGGATCGCCCGCCCGCCGCCATTCGGGGACGGGCGCGGGGCTCTCGACCCCGAGGATGCCCTGCTGGACCGCCGCGCCGACGATCGTTCCGGCGAGGCTCTTGGCGACCGACCAGGTGCGCTGCGACATGTGCATGTCGAAATCGCCGCGGTAGCGTTCGGCGACGATCCGGCCGTTCTGGATCACCAGAACCGCCGTCGTCTCGCTGCCCTGGCCGTAGGTGCGCCGGTCGAACGCGGCCCCGACGGCGTCGGCCAGGGCCCGTGTGTCGCCCTTCGGGCGCACAGTCGCTCCGCGGTCGCCGTCGGGCCAAGGCAAGCGGTCGTTCCGGTCGACGGCGGGGTTGACGGAAAGCCGAGGCAGCAGCCGGACCGCTTCGGGGGCGGCGCCGATCGGCAACTGGGCGCAGCCGAGATGGGGCCGCCAGGCCGCGATCCGGGGCGGCAGGCGGTCGCTGAACGCCACGCTGACAGTCTTCGTCTCGCGGTCGATCATGGCCTCGAGCTTGGGGATGATCGGCTCGATCTCGGGGTAGATTCGTTGCAGGTCGTCCTTCGCGACCTGCGCCTCGGTCTGGCCCGCGTTGAAGATGTCACTGCACAGGAAAGCGGCCTTGTATCCGGCCGCGAGAGCCTGGAGATATTCGGGGCGGTCCACCTGGGCCGAGGCGGGCGCGGCGAGCAGAAGCGCGGCGAGGAGGGCCTTACCCGTCCCCCCGGCGAAGGCTGGGGCCCCACGGGGCGCAGGACGCGAGCGGTTTTCACCCGCTGGGATGCCAGCTTTCGCTGGCATGACGTTGTTGAGGATCGTCATTTTCTTTTACGGGGCCTCGGTTTCGGCTTGGCGGCGGTCCAGGCGTGCGAGCGGGCGACGATCTCGCGGACTCGCTCCGGATCCCTGCTGCCGTAGCGGATGAGCACGGCGGGCCAACCCTCGTAATGCGGCGTTTGCCAGAAGGTGGCCGGATCGGTCTCCTTGAGCATCTCCACCGTGTCGAGGTCGATCGCGACTCCGAACGAGGTGTCGTCCTGATGGCCCGTATAAAGGAAGGCGCGGCCGTTCACCTTGACCGCCGGCTTGCCGTAGCTGGTCGAGAGCTCGGTGCCCGGAAGCGAGAGGGCGAAGGCGACCGCATCGTCCCAGCTCGCGATCGCCTCACTCATCGCGCCTCGCCTTCCGCTGCTCGTCCCACCAGGCGAGCCGCTCGGCAACGCGCTTCTCGAAGCCGCGATCCGTGGGCGTATAGAAGGTCTGGGGGGTCATTTCCTCGGGCCAGTAATTGTCGCCGGAAAAGCCGCCTTCCGAATCGTGATCGTAGCGATAGCCCTTGCCGTAGCCGACATCCTTCATCAGCTTGGTCGGGGCGTTCAATATGTTCTTGGGCGGCATCAGCGAACCGGTATCGCGGGCGGAGCGCCAGGCCGCCTTCTGGGCGACATAGACGGCGTTCGATTTGGGCGCCGTGGCGAGGTAGAGACAGGCCTGGGCGATGGCCAGCTCGCCTTCGGGAGAACCGAGGAAATCGTACGTGTCCTTGGCGGCGATGCACTGGACCAGGGCCTGCGGATCGGCGAGGCCGATATCCTCGACCGCGGCCCGGATCAGCCGCCGCAGCAGAAAGAGCGGCTCCTCGCCGGCGGTCAGCATCCGCGCCAGATAATAAAGCGCCGCCTGCGGGTCCGAGCCGCGGATCGCTTTGTGAAGCGCCGAGATGAGGTTGTAATGGCCCTCGCGATCCTTGTCGTAGACGGCGACCCGGCGGTGCAGGAGGGCGGAGAGGCCGGCGGGGTCGAGCGGCTCGGGCAGATCGACCGAGAAGAGGGTCTCCGCCTGGTTGATCAGGAAGCGCCCGTCGCCGTCGGCGGTCGCGACCAGCGCGTCGCGGGCCTCGGCGGTGAGCGGGAGCGGCCTACCGACCAGAGCCTCGGCGCGGTCGAGCAGCTTGCACAAAGCGTGGCTGTCGAGCCGGTTGAGGATCAGCACCTGGGCGCGCGACAGCAAGGCCGCGTTGAGCTCGAACGACGGGTTTTCGGTGGTCGCGCCGACGAGGACGACGGTGCCGTCCTCGACATAAGGCAGGAAGCCGTCCTGCTGAGCTCGGTTGAAGCGGTGGATCTCGTCCACGAAGAGCAGGGTCTGGCGGCCCAGCTTCACATGCTCGCGCGCCTCGGCGAACACTTTCTTGAGGTCCGCCACCCCCGAGAAGACCGCCGAGATGGCGACGAAGCGCATGCCCACCGCGTCGGCGAGCAGCCGGGCGATGGTCGTCTTGCCGGTGCCGGGCGGCCCCCACAGGACCATCGAGGCGAGCTTCCCCGCCGCGACCATCCGTCCGATCGCGCCTTCCGGCCCGGTGAGATGATCCTGGCCCACCACTTCGTCGAGCGCGCGCGGGCGCAGGCGGTCGGCGAGCGGCGCGCTGTCGGGCGGCGGCGCGTCCGGCCGGGAGGGCGGTGGATCGGCGGCGAACAGGTCGGCCATGCGGGGCTTCTAGAGCGGTATCGCGTTGAGTTGAACCACTAAGTCCGGTGACCCTTGGGACCCGTCATCCCGGGCTTGACCCGGGATCCATGAACACCGCGCTCGCCAGGCTGCGCCCGACCGTGTTCATGGATTCCGGCTTTCGCCGGAATGACGAGGACACCGCCGGCAGATCGTTGACTCCGATGTTTCTAAGATATATCTTAGACTATCTAGATAGATTGGAGACATGACATGAGGATAGGCTGTGGACCCCGTTTCACCTTCCGCGACATCCCTCCAGGCCTGATGGCGATGGGCTTCGGGCCGCGCGGCTGGAGCGGCGGCGCCTGGGACGGCGGCGATTGGAGCGCCGAGTTCGGGCGCGGCCGCGGCGGCCGGGGCAAGCGCAGGATGTTCGAATCCGGCGAGCTTCGACTGGTCCTCCTCAAGCTGATCGCCGACCAGCCGCGCCATGGCTACGACCTCATCCGGGCGATCGAGGAGCTGACCCACGGCAGCTATGCGCCGAGCCCGGGCGTCGTCTATCCGACCCTGACCATGCTCCAGGACATGGGGCTGATCCAGGAAGCCGCGGCGGACGGGACCCGCAAGGCCTTCGCGGTCACGCCCGAAGGCGAAGCGCATCTCGCCGAGCGCACGGAGGAGGTCGAGGCCTTGTTCGAGCGGCTGACCGGCGCCGGCGAAGGCAAGCGCCGCGCCGGCGGACGGCCGATCCAGCGCGCCGTCGGCAATCTTCTCTCCGCTTTGTGGCACCGGGTCACCGCCGACGACACGGACGAGGCCCGGCTGCACGAGATCGCCGCCATCCTCGACGACGCGGCGCAGAAGATCGAACGGCTGAAGTGACGAGACGCCAACCTCGTCATTGCGAGGAGCGTGGCGACGAAGCAATCCAGTCGCAGTGTCCGCCGCAGCCGCTGTAGCTGGATGGCTTCGCTACGCTCGCAATGACGGGCTCACGTCCATTGGGACGTGAGCCCGCCAAAAAGAAGCGCCCCGGGAAATACGCCCCGGGGCGCCAGATCGCGCGAAAGGAGAAGTCGCGATCTTACATCTGGTTGACGGTGGCGGCGTTGACGTCGGCGTCGTCGATCGCCTCTTCCTTGGCCTCGCCGGCGTCGCGGACGGCCTCGGCCTTGTCCTCGCCCGCCTCTTCGATCGCCTCGTTGCCGCTATTCTCGGTGACGGCCTCGATATTGTCCGCAACCGCGTCGGCATTGTCGGCGACATTGTCGCCAAGGCTGTCGTCGCCCTGACCGCCACAGGCGGCGAGCGCGAGCAGTCCCGCGCCCAGCGCGGCTTTCAACGTGAACTTCATTATCTTTCCCCTCTGTTCGGTCCCTTACAAAAGGACGCCCCAGCGATGTGGAGCTGAGGCGTCCATGGGAGCCCCGCGTGACCGGTGGAAGCTCGACCGCTGCATGGAACGTGATAACCTGAGTTAGGTTCCAAGCCATCGTCATCCCGGCGACAGCCGGGACCTCGTCGAGACCCGCTGAGCCTTTTCCGCCCCGAGGTCCCGGCCTGCGCCGGGATGACGGGGCTAGATGAGTCCCGCCAGGGGACTGGAGGGATCGGCGTAGCGGCGCTGACCCATTCGCCCCGCTCGGTAAGCGAGCCGTCCGGCCTCAACGGCGAGCCGCATCGCCCGTGCCATCGCCACCGGATCCTTGGCCTCGGCGATCGCCGTGTTCATGAGCACTCCGTCGCAGCCGAGCTCCATCGCCACCGCCGCGTCGGACGCCGTGCCCACCCCCGCATCGACCAGCACCGGCACCTTGGCGCCCTCGACGATCAGACGGATCGTCACCCGGTTCTGAATGCCGAGCCCGGAGCCGATCGGAGCGCCGAGCGGCATGATCGCCACCGCTCCCGCCTCCTCGAGCTGCCTGGCGGCGATCGGATCGTCGACGCAATAGACCATCGGCTCGAAGCCTTCCCTGGCCAGGGTCTCGGTGGCGCGCAGGGTCTCGCGCATGTCGGGATAGAGCGTCTTCGCCTCGCCCAGCACTTCGAGCTTCACCAGATTCCAGCCACCCGCCTCCCGCGCCAGCCGAAGGGTCCGGACCGCCTCGTCGGCGGTGAAGCAGCCGGCGGTGTTGGGCAGATAGGTGATCTTTTGGGGATCGATGAAATCCATCAGCATCGGCTGCTTCGGATCGGAGATGTTGACCCGGCGCACCGCGACGGTGACGATCTCCGCCCCCGACGCCTCGACCGCCGCCGCGTTCTGCGCGAAATCCTTATATTTGCCGGTGCCGACGATCAGGCGCGACGCAAAGGTGCGGCCGGCGACGGTCCATAGGTCCCCCGGCATCGTCGCAATTCGGCTTTCTGCGTTCACGTTCTGAGGATCCGCTCGCTGAAGTGTAGGATCAGCGATATAGTGCCGATCGCGCTCGGCGTAAGCCGTAGCTTTCGACGTGGAGGAATGGATGAGGTGGGTTCGGCTGGCCTTGCTGGCGCTTCTGGCCTTCGCCACGCCTGCCGCCGTGTCGGCCCAGGAGGCCGAGATCGTGGTGCGCGGCGACGTCGGCCGTTCGGAGATCGAGCGGATCCTCGCGGCGGACAATCTCGACACCTCGCGGCTCAGCGCGCGCGAGGTCGCGGACGCCGTAGCGGATGTCGAGCGCGGCCGGGCCCCCGAGGATTTCTGGGCCGCCTATCGCGCCCACGTCCTGGCGTGGGAACGGCTCGCCGGCGCAATTGAGCAAGCCGGAGAGCGGCAGACCGAGGCCCGGTTCGAGGACGAGGAGATAATCAGGGCCGAGCAGGCGATCGAGGCCACGTTCGACGAAGTGGAACGGATCGCCCGCGCCTACGGGGCGCGTCTGCCGACCCCGCTCTGGTCGATCCCGCCGACGGTCTGAGAATTTGTAACGGGTGACGGCCGATCTAAATCCTCCCCCGCATTTGCGGGGGAGGGGGACCATGCGAAGCATGGTGGAGGGGTCTTGCTGAGTCAGAAGAACCCCTCCACCGCGCTTCGCGCGGTCCCCCTCCCCGAGAAATCTCGGGGAGGATTTAAGAAGCCCGACGTCAGCCGCCGCCGACGAAGGTCACGATCTCGTAATCGTCGCCGTCCTCGACGATGACCTGGCCGAGCGTCGAGCGCGGCACGATCTCGAAGTTGCGCTCCACCGCCACCCGGGTCGGCTCCAGGCCGAGCTCGAGCGCGAGGTCGGCGACGCTGATGCCTCTGGGCACCCGGCGGGACTCTCCGTTGACCGTGATCGAAGCCGTCTCGTCCACCTTTGCGCTCCTTGCGGCCCCGCCCTATAGGCCTCGCCATGGCCAGGCTACCCGTCATCTATGTCCTGAACGGGCCCAATCTCAACCTGCTCGGCACTCGTGAGCCCGAAATCTACGGATCGGACACGCTCGACGAGATTGCCGGCCAGCTCGAGGACCGGGCGCGGGCGCTCGAGGTGGAGGTCGAGATCCGCCAGTCCAATCACGAAGGGCATCTGATCGACTGGCTGCACGAGGCGCAGGCGCAGGGCGCGAAGGCGGTGATCCTCAACGCCGCCGGCTTCACCCACAGCTCGGTCGCCCTGCTCGACGCCGTCAAGGCCATCTCGACGCCGGTGATCGAGGTCCACCTTTCCAACCCGCAGGCGCGCGAGAGCTTCCGGCGCAGGAGCCTGATCGCGCCCGCCGCGAGGGGCACGATCGCCGGCTTCGGCGCCCTCTCCTATCTGCTGGCTCTGGACGCGGCGGCCCGTCTCTGACAGGAAGCCGCCCTTCGGGGCCGCGGCTCCGGAACAGGGAAAGAGACTTCAAAATGAGCGATGAAGAAGGCGCCCCAGAAGGCGGCATGCGGATCGAGACCGATCTCGTGCGCCAGCTCGCCGAGCTCCTCAACCAGAACGACCTGACCGAAATCGAGGTGGAGGACGGCGACCGCAAGATCGTCGTCAAGCGCAACATCGTCGTGGCCGCGGCCGCGCCGGTTTCGGCGGCCGCTCCCGCCGCTCCCGCCGCGACGCCGGCCTCGGCTCCGGCCGTTTCTCCGGCCAACCATCCCGGCGCCGTCAAGTCGCCCATGGTCGGAACCGTCTTCCTGGCGGGCGAGCCCGGCGCGAAGCCCTTCGTGTCGCCCGGCCAGACGGTCAGGGAAGGCGACACCTTGCTGATCATCGAGGCGATGAAGGTGATGAACCCGATCGTCGCCCCGCGCTCCGGCACCGTCAGCCAGGTGCTCGTCCTCGACGCCCAGCCGGTCGAATATGACCAGCCGCTGGTGATTCTCGAATAGTGATGGCCAGCCTCTTCGTCATTCCGGCGAAAGCCGGGACCCCAGAGAGAGTCCGCACCGGCGGATGGGCAGCGAGGATCCTCGACGAGGTCCCGGCTTTCGCCGGGATGACGAGACGATGATCAAGAAGGTCCTCATCGCCAATCGCGGCGAGATCGCGCTTCGGATCCACCGCGCCTGCCACGAAATGGGCATCAAGACGGTCGCGGTCCACTCGACCGCCGATACCGACGCGATGCACGTGCGCCTCGCCGACGAGGCGATCTGCATCGGCCCGCCGGCCGCGGCGGATTCCTATCTCAACATACCCGCGATCATCTCCGCGGCCGAGATCAGCCACGCCGACGCCATCCACCCGGGCTACGGCTTCCTCTCTGAGAACGCCCGGTTCGCGGAGATCGTCGAGCTCCACAACATCATCTGGATCGGCCCGAAGCCCGAGCATATCCGGGTGATGGGCGACAAGGTCGAGGCCAAGCGCACCGCCGCCAAGCTCGGCCTTCCGCTCGTGCCCGGCTCCGACGGGCCGGTCGAGGGACCGGAGGAAGCTCGCCGGGTCGCCGCGGAAACCGGTTATCCGTTGCTGGTCAAGGCGGCGTCGGGCGGCGGCGGGCGGGGCATGAAGATCGTTCGCAACGAGGACGAGCTCGACAGCCAGCTCAGCCAGGCCCGCTCGGAAGCCAAGAACGCCTTCGGCGACGACACCGTCTATATCGAGAAATATCTCGGCGACCCGCGCCATATCGAGTTCCAGGTGTTCGGCGACGGCAAGGGCCACGCCATCCACCTCGGCGAGCGCGACTGCTCGCTTCAGCGGCGGCACCAGAAAGTGCTCGAGGAGGCGGGCTCCCCGGTCATCACGCCCGAGGAGCGCGACCGGATGGGCGGCATCGTCGCCAAAGCGATGGCCGACATGGGCTATCGCGGCGCCGGGACGATCGAGTTCCTCTACGAGAATGGCGAGTTCTTCTTCATCGAGATGAACACCCGCCTCCAGGTCGAGCATCCGGTGACCGAATATATCACCGGAATCGACCTCGTCCGCGAGCAGATAAGGATCGCGGCGGGCGAGTCCTTGTCCTGCACCCAGGACCAGGTCCAGTTCCGCGGCCACGCCATCGAATGCCGGATCAACGCCGAGGATCCGGAGACCTTCGCCCCCTCCCCGGGCACCGTCAAAGGCTTCCACGCGCCCGGCGGAATGCACGTCCGGGTCGATAGCGGCCTCTATGTCGGCTACAAGGTGCCGCCTTATTACGATTCCATGATCGCCAAGCTGATCGTCTACGGCTCCACCCGCGAACGCTGCATCATGCGGCTGAGGCGAGCGCTGGAGGAGATGGTCATAGACGGCGTGAAGACGACCATCCCCCTTCACCAGAAGCTGATCAACGAGCCCGATTTCCTGGCGGGCAACTACACGATCAAATGGCTGGAGGAATGGCTGGCTCGGGAGGCTGGGGCGTCGAGGGATTAGGTGGAATCACCCGAACCCGTTCGCCCTGAGCTTGTCGAAGGGCCTTTCTTCCTGTTTCATAAGGCGAAAGGGCAGGGCGCCGACAAGCTCAGCCCGAACGGAGACAGGGCGACCTGACCACCGAACGCTCTAGCGGCCTTGGCCTTCTCGGGTCAGCGCTGCCTTCACGTCCGTCTACGCAAGATCGTCGCCACCAGCGCCGAAGTGTCCGCCACGATCACCGTGGCAAGCCTGTCCCGCTGTCGTAAAGGAAATGCTGACTCCGGGCGGCATCCGCGCCGGCCGTGGCCTTTCGAGCTCCGGCCTTGCGTGCCGCTTCAAGAACAATGCGGCGCTGCTTTGGTGTAACGGCCGCCTTTACCGCACCAGCCGGGCGACAGGCCGGCCATGACTCGTCAGCACCACTTCATCGCCCGCCTCGGCGCGCCTGACGAGGTCGGTCAGTTGAGCTTTCGCGTCGGTGATAGACATTTGCACGCAACGATCCCTATCTCGACCGCGGGAAGTCACCCCACGCTTTTAGACCGTCAGATGGTCCATTCAAGGCATGCTCCGATGACTGACAGCAAGTTCCAATTCTCCGTCGCGCCGGAAAAGCTCTGGCAGGCGATCAACCCTTGGACCTTCATGAACCAGGGTGCCCAGTTCGGGCTGGTTAACGTCAATCTCGGCCAGACGCCGAGGCCCGATATCGAGCAGAAGGTGCTCGACGAGGTCGGCAGCTACGGGCGCCAGCTCGGGCGGATCGGGGATGCGCTCGAGGTGCTGATCGACCATGTGAAGCTGGACGGGCTCAGCCGGGCGGAAGCCGACGCGATCGCCATCCTCAAGGGCCAGCTCGCCGAGGTCCGCAAGGTCAAGCAGCGCGAGCGCTCCGCCAAGCCGGAATAACGGACCGGAACGGAAGTTGCCGCCGCCGTTCGATTGAGGAGGCGCGGCCGCCGTGATAGCATCGCCGCTCTGTTCGGGGGGATGGGCATGCGCGCGACACGTTTCGCTTTCGGAATCGGAATTCTGGCCGCGGCGATCGGGATGACCTCCCAGGCCTCCACGGCGGCCGATCCGATCTACGTCGCGCAGGGCAAGGACTGGAAGCCCGCCCACCGCGCCGAATTCTATACCCGCGACCAGGGATCGCCGATCATACCATTAGCCTGGCTTCGCGCCCTCAGGACCGCGAACGGGGCGCCATTCCTCGGCGACGGGCTGGCCCGCTACGGCTACCTCCCGAACCCCGGCGGGAAGTTCAATCTTCCGGTCGGCTTCATGCCGACCGGCCCGCAGGGCCGGGACGCGGGGATGAACTGCGCGGCCTGCCACACGAGGCAGATCGTCGTTGGCGATCGGGAGTATCGGGTCGACGGCGGCCCGGCCCTGGTCGATTTCGGCGCCTTCCTCCGCGACCTCGATTCGGCCGTGGGCCGGGTCCTGGCCGACGACGCCGCCTTCGCCGGCTTCGCCGCCGCCGCGCTCGCCAACGGCGATCCGTCGGGAAGCGCCGCCGCCCTCAGGCCGAAAGTCGCCCTCTGGTACGAGCGCCAGCACGCCCTGATCGGCCGCTCGCTGGCGGGCGTCGACTGGGGGCTGGGCCGGCTCGACGCGGTCAGCATGATTTACAACCGCCTGGTCGGGCTGGACATCGGTCCGCCGCCGAGCTTCCTGATCCCCGGCAACATCGCGCCCGCCGACGCTCCGGTCCGCTACCCCTTCCTGTGGAACGCGCCCAAGCAGGACCGCACGCAATGGCCGGGCTTCGCCAAGAACGGCGACCGGCTGTTCGCCATGGCCCGCAACCTGGGGCAGGTCTACGGCGTGTTCGGCGTGTTCCAGCCGCAAAGGCGAGGCGATCATGTCGACTTCCTGACCAACAACAGCGCCAATTGGGACGGGCTCGAGCGGATCGAGACCCTCGTCCAGAAGATCGGCTGGCCGCGCTGGCCGTGGACCTATGACGCCCGGCTCGCCGCCGACGGAAAGAAGATCTTCGACCGCGACTGGCAGCAGGGCGGCTGCGTCGGTTGCCATGGCAAGCGCTCCGGCGCCTTCCGCTTCATTCCGCCGAGCTCGACCTGGGCCACGCCTTTGTGCGACGTCGGCACCGACAGGAAGCAATATGCGATCCTGCATCGCACGGTCCGTTCCGGATCGCTCGAAGGCGCGAGGCCGCCGTTCGGCAAGCCGATCGGCCCGACCGCCGACACCTTCCAGCTTCTGTCCACTTCCGTCATCGGCTCGATCGCCCAAAAGCGCCTCAAGCTGAACATCTTCAAATATGGCCAGTCGCCGCCCCCGGCGGAGGCGAGGAGCTCCGCTTCGGAGATTTCGCCGCTTTCGCAATTGCTCGGCACCTACGCGCCCCCGACGTCGCAGGGCTGCGGCAAGGAGGGCGGACCGATCAAATATGAGTCGCGCGTCCTCGAAGGCATCTGGGCCGCCGCCCCCTATTTGCACAACGGCTCGGTGCCGACGCTCGCCGACCTGCTGAAGCCGGCGGGCGACCGGCCCAGGGCCTTCCGCCTCGGCAATCGCTACGACACCGCTCTGGTCGGGCTTGCCCGGGACCAGGGCCCTTCGGCCGGGGAGCGGGACACGAAGGGCTGCGGCGACCTCGATTCGGGCGAGAGCCGGTGCGGGCACGAATATGGCACCAGCCTGGGCGAGGCCGAGAAGCGGGCGCTGCTCGAATATCTGAAGTCGATTTGACCCGCGGGGATCGCGAGGGGACGAAAGCAAGATAGATTCCCCATCCGTTCGCCCTGAGCTTGTCGAAGGCCTTATTTCTTATTCTACAAGAGCAGGAATGGGCTTCGACAGGCTCAGCCCGAACGGAAAACGGGACAAATGATCCTCCAACGCACTATCGGGGCACCGGAGAGGGCTTACGGCGGAGACGAGAATGAAAGCGACGATCTGGCACAACCCCAATTGCGGCACGTCGCGAAAGACGCTCGAGATTTTGCGGGAGAGCGGCGCGGACGTGACCGTCGTCGAATATCTCAAGACTCCGCCGGACCGCGATTCGCTGCGTCGCCTCTACGAGCGCGCCGGCCTTTCGCCGGCCGAGGGCCTCAGGCGCAAGGAGGAGGGCGCGGCCGATATCGCGGAGGCCGGCGACGAAGCCGTGCTCGACGCGATGATCGGCAATCCCGCTCTGATCGAGCGGCCTCTGGTCGAGACCGAGAAGGGCGTGCGATTGTGCCGGCCGCAGGACAAGGTCCGGGAAATCCTCTGATCCGGCGCAATCCACAGCTTCTGTCCGGCGCCGCGCCCGGCTAGACGGTCGGCGATGGCGGCGATCGATCCGGACCTTCTGCTGCGCGCCTATGCGATCGGGGTGTTCCCGATGTCGGACAGCCGCGACGCCGCGGAAGTCTTCTGGGTCGAGCCGCGCCGCCGGGCGATCCTCCCGCTCGACCGCTTCCGGCTGTCACGCTCGCTGAGGAAAACGCTCCGGTCCGGCGAATATCGGGTCACATGCGACACCGCCTTCGCCGAGGTCGTGAAGCGCTGCGCCGAGCGCGAGGAGACCTGGATCAACGCCGATATCGAGGAGAGCTACCGGCTCCTGCACGATCGCGGCCACGCCCATTCGATCGAATGCTGGCATGAGGGCGAGCTCGCCGGCGGCCTTTACGGAGTGGGCCTCGGCGCCGCTTTCTTCGGAGAGAGCATGTTCTCGGCCCGGCGCGACGCCTCAAAGGTGGCGCTCGCCTGGCTGGTCGCGCGGCTGAAGGTCGGCGGCTACCGGCTTCTCGACTGCCAGTTCATGACCGACCATCTGCGCAGCCTCGGCGCGGTCGAGGTCACTCAGGAAGATTATCTGGCGCTGTTGGAGTCCGCGCTGTCGGCCGGGGCTCCGGACGGCTCGGGCGCCGGGGCCGGAACGGCGGGAGCCGAGGCGCGCGGCGTCGGCGCCGAATTCGGCGCCCTCGACCGGCTGCTCGCCGCGGACGCCGCCCGAATCGTCGACTCGCCCGCTTCGGGATGCGTCATCGCGCAGCTTTTGGGCCAGACGTCGTAAATCGGGTGCTCGACGATGTTGAGCGACGGAGTCTCCTTGTAGAGCCAGCCCGAGAAGACTCGCTGCCAGCGCCCCTGCGGGTTGCGGACGTCGAGCTGGACGAAGGCGCCGGTCAGGGCCTGCACTTCCCAGGGCGCGGTCGTCTCGCAGGCGCGCAGCCGGACGATCGCGTCCCCCACCCGCACCGCCTGGCCGGGCTTGAGGGTGATCGGGCGCGAGATCCCGTTGCGCTTGTTGAGGAGCCCGATCACCGCCACCCGCTCCGCCATCGGAGTCGTTCCAGGCCCCACGGCGGTCACGGTCTGGGGGATGTCGACGGTCCGCGGCTCGCCGACCGCCTGCCGGTTGCCGGCCGCCTGTTCGGCGCCCCGGTCGCAGCCGGCGAGCGCGGCCGCAAGGACGAGGACGGCGCTTAGGGTCTGGACCCGCCGCTTCGCGGTCGCCCGGAGAAGGCGATCCTGACCATTGCCGGCCACGGGTCCAGACCCTGACGGAAGCCTCATGCCTGGTCCGGAGTCCACGCCTCATAGTCGCCGCTCGCCGCCGGACGCTGGGCGCCCAGCTCGAGCGCGCCCGAGGGCCGGTAAGCGAGCGGGGTGCCGGTGCGATTGGGCTCCGGCTCCCTGAGGAATTTCGGAGGCGGGGGCAGCGCTTCGTCGGGCACGCCGTCTATCTGGTGATGGAGCCAGCTATACCATTCGGGCGGGATCCGGCTCGGATCGTTGGCGCCCTTGTAGGAAACGAAGCGGCGCGCCCCCTTCTTCGAGGCGTAATAGAGATTGCCCTCGGAATCGCTGCCGACCTGGCGGCCGTGGCGGCGCAGGTGAAGCAAGGTCGTCAGGGTCGCCCCGTCCCACCAGGTGAAGAGCTTTTTGAGAAGGCCCATGGCCGCGCCGACTAGCGCCGATGCCGGGCGCCGTGCAAGCCATTCCTCCAGACGCCCGCGGCGCCCGGCCAGTCCAATGGCGGGACAGAAGGTTGATTGCGGTGGGTTGACCGAATTCTCCGATAATCGGAGGATAAAAATTAAGAGTTGGTGAATCGGGAATTGACGAATCAAAAATTCCTAACTAGGCGAAACACTTAGCAGAGGGACCCCGTGGCAACCTGGGTCGACCTCCGCTGGGCCTTGGGGCAATGTCATGCGAATTTCGGGACCATTTGCGCGCGGAAGCGCCGCGCTCGCCGCGCTGACCGCTTGCAGCGGCGCGCTAATGGCGCCGCCTGTCGAAGCTTCGACGCCCGCCCTCATCTGGCAGAACGTGACCCGCGTGAATGTCCTGTGCCTGGTCCAGACCGATTCCGGAGTCGAGCGCGGCGCTCTTCACGACCGCATCTGCAACAGCGTCCGCGACTCCGCCGCGGCCGGCTCGCCGGCGCCGGTCGCGATCATCGCCCCGGGCGATCCGGCGGTGCTTTCGCCGGACAGCGTGACCTTGCTGGTCCAGGCGTCGGTCCGGAGCGGCCTGCTCGCTTTCTCGATCCGCCCGTACCGCAGTTCGAGCGAGCCGATGCTCTTCACGGCGGCGCCGCGTGCGCTGTCTCTCGCCGGTCCCGAAGGACAGGCTTCCAAACTCGAGGTCGCGCTCGGCGCCGCCTTGTCCGAAACCCTGCCGTGGCTGAGCCGCCCGGCCGGTGCACGACCCATTCGCTGATCAACAACGCCTTTTAGGAGGGGCTTAATATGACCTACGCTGAATCCGAAAACTTCATCGAGCGTACCGACCACGACGATTTCGACGACGCCGATCACGTCTCCCTCGATCCGCAGGGCGGCACCACCCATACCAACGGCAAGGCGATCTGGACGCCCGAGCAGATCGCGGCTTATCTGAACCGCACCGGCGGCGGCTTCCACGGCGGCGTGCAGGCCGGTCCGCAGAGCGACGCCGACCTGTCGGTCATCAAGTTCGGCTTCCACACCGGCCAGCAGAGCCTGTTCGACAACGGCTACGTCTATTTCGTCGGCCAGAACGGCTTCGCCTTCTCCGAATATTTCAACTTCGCTCAGTTCAACGACGCCCAGAAGGCGGCCGCCCGTGAGGCGCTCCAGTCCTGGGACGACGTCATCGCCGTCTCCCTGGAAGAGAGCCACATCGACGATGCGGACATCGCCTTCGGCAACCTCGCCAGCGCTCCGACCACCCAGGCCTATGCCTATGTGCCGCGCCCGGTCCTGACCGCGAACCCGGCGATCAACGAGCAGATCATCGAGCTCGGCGGCGACGTCTGGATTTCGCTGAGCCAGCCCAGCAACCTTCAGCTCGACGAAGGCCGCTACGGAATGCAGACGATGGCCCACGAGATCGGCCACGCGCTCGGCATCTCGCATCCGGGCGCCTACAACGCCGCTCCGGGTCTCTCGATCACTTACGGCCCCAACGCCGAATATGCTCAGGACACCCGCGCCTATTCGATCATGTCCTATTTCGAAGCGAGCAGCCTCGGCGCCCGTCACTTCGATTTCCACGTGTCGACCACCGCTTACGCGGGTGCCCCGCTGATCCACGACATCGCCGCGGCCCAGCGCATCTATGGCGCGGACATGACCACCCGGACCGGCGACACCGTCTACGGCTTCAACAGCACCGCCGGCCGTGACGCCTTCGACTTTGTCGCTACCCCGGCTCCGATCGGCGCCATCTGGGATGCCGGCGGAATCGACACGCTCGACACCTCCGGTTTCGCCACGACCCAGCTGATCGACCTTCAGGCCGGTTCGCTCTCCAGCATCGGCGGAGTCACCTTCGACACCGCCCCGAGCTACGAGCAGGTCCTCGCCAACCGCGCGGCCGCGGGCATCACGACCCTCCTGCCGCTCGCGACCTACAACGCCAACATGGCCGCTCTGGCCGCGAACCCGACCGTCGGCCGTCTGACCGACAATTTCGGGATCGCTTATGGCGTCACGATCGAGAATGCGATCGGCGGCAGCGGCGCCGACACGATGCTCGGCAACGAGGTCGGCAACGTGCTCACCGGCAATGCCGGCAATGACACGATCTCCGGCCTGGCGGGCGACGACACGCTCAACGGCGGCCTCGGCGACGACTCGCTCAGCGGCGGCGTCGGCTCCGACAAGCTCAACGGCGGCGACGGCGTCGACACCCTGACCGGCGGCGACGGCGTCGATTTCTTCGCTGGCGGTCTCGGCAACGACATCTTCATCGGTGAGATCAACGCGACGACGGTGTCGAGCAAGGCGGGCAACATCTCGCTCGACGTCATCCTCGACTTCGCCAAGGGTGACGTGCTCAACCTGAGCGGCATCGACGCCAACACGGGCGTTGCGGGCGACCAGGCCTTCACTCTGGTCGACAGCGCCAACCCGAAGAACGCCGGTGAGATCTCGATCCGTCACTTCGGCAACATGAACGCGGCCGAGAACGCCCTGGGCATGGAGCTGGACGGCGTCGATGGCGCCAGCCCGTTCGGTGGTCCGGTGTCGGTCGTGTTCGGCAATGTCGATGGCGGCGCTGCCGACTTCGCGATCGTGTACGTCGACTCGCCGCCGCTGACGGTCAGCGACTTCATCATGTAAAAAGCGCGGCGGGGACGGTCTGTCGACTGTCCCCTTCGCTCGAAGGGAAAAGCGCTCCGGCTCCGGCCGGGGCGCTTTTTCTTTGCCCGGTTCACGCCGGACGAAGGCGCCTGAACAGCAGCAGCGCGATCCAGCCGATCGCGGGGACGGCGATCGCGGCGGCGAAGAGCAGGACGGGGGAGCCGGCCGCGGCCACGTAGGCAAGCGCGATGCCGGCATTGGCGAGGCCGGTGGCGAGCGCGAACCGGCGGAGCGGCATCGCCGCCAGGCCGGCGGCGACGGTCGTCGCCTCGGCCAGCACCGGCACGGCTCGGGTCAGGACCAGAGCGGCCGGGCCCACCTCCTCGGCGATGCGCCGGGCGCGGGCGACCTCGGCCCGGCCGACGAAGCGCTCCGCCAGCGGCCGGCCCGCCCGGCTTCCCAGCCAGTAGCCGAGGCCGCAGCCAAGGGTCATGCCGATCCAGATCAGAAGGCCTCCGGCCCACCCATAGAGCGCCACTGCGGCGACGCTGACCAGGCTGGACGGCACCGGCAGGAAGACGTCGCCGGCAAACAAGGCGACGATCGCCAGCGCCAGCAGCAGTCCGGGCTGCCCGCCCGCGCCGGCGAACAGCTCGCCCGCCAGCCGCGTCATGTCGGGCTGGAGCAGAAGGAACGGGATGACGATGGCGCCGAGGAGCGCGAAGGCGAAGGCGATCCATCTCAGCAACGCGCGCACTTCGCCTCCTTCCTCGTCGGCCAGCATAGCCGCATATTCAGTCGGATAAAGTCGGGGTCGTCCCTCTCTACTCTCCCGCTTTCCGCGGGAGAGGAGGGGCCCGCCGCGAAGCGGTGGGAGGGAGGGTCTGTACCCCTGAGTCAGCAAGACCCTCACCTCCCAAGCCTTCGGCTTGGGCCCCTCCTCTCCCGTAAGGACGGGAGAGGGGTTTCAGCTTCACTTTCGCTACTTCGTCTCGGCGACGGTGACTCCGTCCCAGCCTTCGTCCGGCGGATTTTCGAGGCAGGACCGGATCGAGGCACGGTAGCGGGCGTAGAGTTTCGCCAGGCCGTAATCCGCCGCCGTCTTTTCGTGCCGGGAGACCGCCTGCTCCGCTTCGTCCCAGCGCCGGGCCCGGTAGGCGGCCAGCAGTTCGGCGTGGCAATCCGCAAAGGCTTTGAAGGCCGGCGACCGGGCGAGCGCTTCGTCGCCGAGCAGCGCGAAGATGGTGGCCGCCCTGTCCCGCCCGACGACCCGGACCCGGTCTATCTCCAGGGTCGCGAAGCCGGGCAGCTCCCGGGCCAGCTCCTCGCCCATGAGGATTGGAATCCCGTAGGGCTTGCTCAAGCCCTCGATCCGCGAGGCGAGGTTCACCGTGTCGCCGATCAGCGAGTAGGAGAGGCGGCGGTCCGAGCCCATGTTACCGACGCAGCAGGGACCGGCATTGAGGCCGATGCCGATCTCGACCCGCCCCGGCCACGACGAGTCCTTGCGCTCCGGCATCTCCGCGTTGAGGCCTCCGAGGCGGTCGAGCATCTCGAGCGCCGCGCGCGCGGCATTTTCCTGCTGGTCGGGATCGTCGAGCGGCGCGTTCCAGAAAGCCAGGATGGCGTCGCCGATATATTTGTCGATCGTCGCCCGGCGGGCGAGGAGGATGTCGGTCATCGGGGTGAGAAAGGCGATCAGGAAGCGGATGATCTCCTGCGGCCCCATCTGCTCGGAGATGCGCGAGAAACCGCGTATGTCGCAGAACAGGACCGTCATCTCGCGCACCTCGCCGCCGAGCTCGAGCCGGCCCGGATCGTCGGTGATTCGCTTGACCAGCTCGGGCGAGAGGTAGCGGTCGAAGGCGCCGTGAATGTATCGCCGTTGCTTCTCCTCGCGAAGGTAGGTGAACAGGGTCACGACCACGTAGCAGGCCAGCAAGGCGAGCATCGGCGCGGACGGATCGACCAGCAGATTCCTCTCCTTGAAGGCGAACCAGCTGCCGCCGCCGACCGCCCCCATCAGCCCGCCCGCCAGCAGCGCTCCGGGCAGAGCGCCGATCGACGGGAGCACCAGGGCGAGCAGGAGGCCCGCGCCCAGCAGAAGCGCCATTTCGAGCCCGCCGGTCCAGTCCGGACGGTGGAGATAGGCGCCCAGCACCATCTGCTCGATCGCCTGCGCATGAAGGACGACTCCGAGCTCGCGGTCGCGCATCGGAGTCGCGACGAGGTCGCGAAGGCCGATGGCGCCGGCACCGATCAGGACGATTCGACCCTCGAACAGCCGCTTCATTTCCGCCGGGGCGAGCTGCCCCTGGACGATCTTCCACGCCGGCACGATGCGCTCCGGCGCGGGCGGCGTATAATGCATCCAGATCTCGCCCCGCTCGGTGACCGGCACCTGGGCCTCGCCGATCTGGAGCTCGACCATCTCCGGAGCCCCGGCATTGATCTCGCCGCTCGCGTCGCTGCTCCTCACGGTCATTCCGCCGGCGCCTTGCGCCACGCGCAGCGCCTCGGCCGAAAGCGACGGAACCAGCGCGCCGTTCGCCCGCGCGACCAGCGGTACCCGCCGGACGATTCCGTCTCCGTCCGCCCTGATCGAGACGAAGCCGAGGCCGGCGGCGGCCTCCCGGAACGGCGCCAGCGGCAGGATCGCCCCCGAATAATCGGTGAGGCTTGCCCCCGGATCGGTGCCGGCGACGGCGAATCCCGCCTTGGGCTGGACGGGGGCGCTCGGACGGTCCTGGGTCAGGAAGAAGCCGAGCACCGAGGGCGCTCCGGCAAGCGTCGCGGCGAAGCTTTCGTCATGATCGGGAAGGGCCCGCAGCGCCGTGAGCTGCGCCGCCGGCGCACCCCGCCGGGCCTGCCGGTCAGCGAGGAAGCGGGGCGAGGTCCGGTCGGCCTCCGATAAGACGATGTCGAAGGCGATCACGATCGCGCCGGCCTCGGCGATCGCCGCGGTCATGTCGCCGAGCTCGGTGCGCGGCCACGGCCATTGGCCGATGCGGCGGACGCTCTCGTCGTCGATATCGACGACCCGCACGCCCCCATCCTCATAGGACCGGGGGGAGAGGCGTTGATAGGCGTCGAAGACAAGCCCGCCGACCTGGGCGAAGCCGGCCGGAGCGGCGAGCTTGATCAGGGCGACCAGAAGCACGGGAATGAAGCCCGCGAGCATGATGGTGGACCGGCGCGTGGCCCCCGATGCCCTCTTGCGCCCTGTGCCCAGCATGGTCCCGGCCGCCCCTTTTCGCGCGGGCCCGCGCTTGCCCGAAGCTGAAATGAAGTTGCGGGGAAGGTGCGCGAATGATAGCCCTTAGTCAAATGAGGGACCCCCCTCCGTTCCCGAAGGGGACGCGACCATGACCGGCAAGATGCTGCGTTTCCTGCTCGCTTTGACGGCCACCGCCACGCTTTCGCCGGCCGCGCTGGCTCAGGACGATGCCGACGCGCTGGCGGCCGCGACTCAGCGGGTCGACAGCGGCCTGGCCCTGGCCCGGCGCCAGATCGCGGCCTCCGACCTGACCGGCGCGCTCGGAACGCTCGAGCGCGTGCTCCTGGGTTACCCGGAGGCGGTGCCGCCGCGGCTCCTCTACGCCGCCTTGCTGTGCCGCCTCGACGACCGTCAGGGCGCCGAGCTGGAGCTGGGCCTGCTCGCCGGCAAGTCGATCGCCGATCCGGACTGGGCCGGGGTCGCCGCGGCCTGCGGACCCGTGCCGCGGCCGGCGCCGCCGAGGCGTGGAAAGCGGCGATGAGGCCGGGCCCCCTCGGTAAGGCCGCCGCGGCCCTGGCCGCCGCGAGCCTCGCCTCGTCGCCGGTCTTCGCCCAGGCGGTCGGAGTCAACGCCGCGGTCCGCAACAAGGTGGTGATCGTCGGCGCCGGCACGAAGAAGGCGCGTCCGGCCGTGGTTCGGGAGAGGGTGATCCTCAACGACGAAGTCAGGACCGCCGCCGCCAGCCAGCTTCAGATCCTGCTTCTCGATCGCACGACCTTCACTGTCGGCGCCAATGCGCGGGTCGCGGTCGACCGCTTCGTCTACAACCCGGCGGCGAACAGCCGCTCGACCGGAGTCAGCGTCTCCCGCGGCGCCTTCCGCTTCATGTCCGGCCGGTCGCTCCGGCGCCCGTCGGGACCGGTGTCGGTGCGCACCCCCGTCGCCACCATCGGCGTTCGCGGCACCATCTTCGAAGGCGTCGTCGGCGAGGACGCGATCCGGATCGCAAGCCGTGAGGCCGCGGTCGGCAGGAAGGTGAAGGCGAAGAAGGACGAGGCGTCGCTGATCGTGCTTCGCGGCCCCGGCCCGCGCACCCAGGGCGACACCCGCCCGGGCGCCGTCGACGTCACCGTCGGCGCCAGCACAATCACCCTCGACCGTCCCGGCCTGGCGCTCTACGCGCCCCGCGTCGGGGCGCCGCCGATCGGCCCGTTCCCGATCTCGGCGGAGGGCCTCCAGGCCCTGCAGTCGCTGCTTCGAACCACCGCCGAGCCCGGCGGCGGCGGCGGCAAGAAGGGGAACGGCACGCGCGACGCACTGCTCGGCGCCGCCGCCGTCGGCGCCGTCATCGGCGGCGCGGTGCTGCTGGGCGGCAAGAAGAAGAAGCCCGAGCAGCAAGAGGAGGAAAAGGAGGAGGACGACCAGCAGTCCGACCCGAACAAGCCCGACTGAAGATCATTAGAAGCACGCAGGCCGGACCTCTCTAAATTCCTCCCCTGCATTTGCAGGGGAGGGGGACCATGCGAAGCATGGTGGAGGGGGCCTTAGTCTGAAGAACCCCTCCACCGCGCTCCGCGCGGTCCCCCTCCCCGCGAAATCGCGGGGAGGATTTTAGGGACGCCACCCGCCCTTGCCTCCCCTTCCCCGCCGCTCTACCCCTCCCGCGAGAGGAGTAAGCGATGCGCATCGCCTGCCTGGGCGGGGGACCGGCCGGGCTCTATTTCGCGATCTCGATGAAGCTGCGCGACCCCGCGCACGACATCGACCTCTTTGAGCGCAACCGGCCCGACGACACGTTCGGCTGGGGAGTCGTCTTCTCCGACCAGACGGTCGAAAATCTGATGGCGAACGATCCCGTCTCGGGCGCCGCGATCCGGGACGAGTTCGCCCATTGGGATGATATCGAAGTCCATATCCACGGCGAGACGGTGCGCTCGTCGGGGCACGGCTTCATCGGCATCGGCCGCAAACGCCTCCTGGGCATCCTTCAGGACCGGGCGCGCGCGCTCGGCGTGCGGCTCCACTTCGAGCATGAGGCGAGCGCCGACCTCGATGCTTATGCCGACTACGACCTCGTCATCGCCGCCGACGGCGCCAACAGCCGGATCCGGACCGCCTATGAGGCCCATTTCGGAGTCGACGTCCAAATCCGGAAGAACAAATTCTTCTGGTTCGGGACGGAGAAGGTGTTCGAGGCCTTCACCTTCGCCTTCGAGGAGACCGAGGCCGGCTGGGTGTGGGCCCATGCCTATCGCTTCGATTCCGGCCTCTCCACCTTCATCGTCGAAATGGCTCCGGACACATGGGAGCGGCTCGGCTTCGACCGGATGGACCAGCCCGAGGCGATCGCTTTGTGCGAGCGGATCTTCGTCCGCTATCTCGACGGCCGGGCGCTGATGTCGAACGCCGCCCATCTGAAGGGGCCTGAGGCGTGGCTCCAGTTCCGCCGGATCCTCTGCGAGCGCTGGTCGTACCGCAATCTGATCCTTCTCGGCGACGCGGCGCACACCGCCCATTTCTCGATCGGCTCGGGGACCAAGCTCGCGCTCGAGGACGCGATCAAGCTCGCCGAGGTGCTGAACCGCCCCGGCCTGGCCCGCGACGCGGCTTTGGGCGAATATCGCGAAGAGCGGCAGATCGAGGTGCTCAAGCTTCAGAACAGCGCCCGCAACTCGACCGAATGGTTCGAGACGCTCGATCGCTATCTCCACTTCGAGCCGATCCAGTTCGCTTACTCTTTGCTCACCCGCTCGCAGCGCGTCAGCCATGAGAATCTGCGCCTCCGCGACAAGCCCTGGCTGGAGGGCGTCGAGCGCTGGTTCCAGTCGAAGGCGCTGGGAGTCCCGGTCAACGACCCCGCCCCGCCGATGTTCGCGCCCTACCGGCTTCGCGAGCTTCGCCTCGCCAACCGGGTCGTGGTGTCGCCGATGGCGATGTATTCGGCCCGGGACGGCATCCCGAACGACTTCCACCTCGTCCATTACGGCACCCGCGCCCAGGGCGGCGCCGGCCTCCTCTACACCGAGATGACCTGCGTTTCGGCCGACGGGCGGATCACCCCCGGCTGCGCCGGCCTGTACGCACCCGAGCATGTCGAAGCCTGGAAGCGGATCGTCGACTTCGTCCACGCCGACACCCGGGCCAAATTCTGCCTCCAGCTCGGCCATTCCGGCCCCAAGGGCAGCACCAGGGTCGGCTGGGAAGGCTATGACGTCCCGCTCGAGAGCGGCAACTGGCCGATCATGGCCGCGTCCGAAATGCCCTGGTCGCCGCAGAACCAGATTCCGCGGCCGATGACCCGAGCCGACATGGACGAGGTTCGCGACCGGTTCGTCGCCTCGGTGCGGATGGGCCTGGAGGCGGGGTTCGACATGGTCGAGCTCCACGCCGCCCACGGCTACCTCCTGTCCAGCTTCGTCACGCCGCTCACCAACAAGCGGACCGACGAATATGGCGGAAGCCTCGACAACCGGCTTCGCTTTCCGCTGGAAGTCTTCCGCGCGATGCGGGCCGCCTGGCCGGCGGACCGGCCGATGTCGGTGCGAATCTCCGCCAACGACTGGATGGGGGATCAGGGCGTCACCCCGGACGAAGCGGTCCTCATCGGCCGCGCCTTCGCCGAGGCCGGGGCGGACCTGATCGACGTCTCGGCCGGGCAGACCTGGGCCGATTGCGCGCCCGTCTACGGCCGCATGTTCCAGACGCCCTTCGCCGACCAGATACGAAACGAGGGCCGGGTCGCGACCATGGCGGTGGGCAACATCTATGAGAGCGACCACGTCAACTCGATCCTCGCCGCCGGCCGGGCCGACCTGGTCGCCCTTGCCCGCCCCCATCTGGTCGACCCGATGTGGACATTGCGCGCCGCCGCCGCCCACGATTATCGCGGAGTCCATGTCCCGCCCCAATATCTCGGCGGAATGGCCCAGCTGGCGCGCAATTTGGCCCGCGAGGCGGAGCTGAAGGCGTGAGGCTTCAGGGCCATCACGCCGTCATCACCGGCGGCGGCACCGGCATCGGCGCGGCCATCGCCCGCGCGCTCGGGGCGGAGGGCGCGAATCTGACCCTGGTCGGCCGCCGCCGCGAGCCTTTGGAGGAAGTCTGCGCCGGCGATTTCGACGCCCTGGTCGCGCCCGCCGACGTCACGATACGCGACGAGGTCGACCGCGCCGTTGCCCTCGCACGCGAAGCGCAGGGGCCGATCACCATCCTGGTCAACAATGCCGGCGCCGCGGCGGGCGTGCCGTTCGCCAAGGTCACCCCTGCCCTCTGGCGCGAAATGCTCGCGGTCAATCTGGACGGCATGTTCCATTGCTGCCAGGCCGCTTTGCCCGACCTTCTCGCCGCTCCGGCCGGCCGGATCGTCACGATCGCCTCGATGGCGGGCCTGCACGGCTTCGCCTACGCTTCGCCCTATATCGCCGCCAAGCACGGCGCGGTCGGCCTCACCCGCGCCCTCGCCGCCGAATTCGCGCAGAGCAACTTGCGGGTGAACGCGGTCTGCCCCGGCTTCGTCGACACCGAAATGACCGTCCAATCCATCTCGAACATAACGGCCAAGACCGGCCGCAGCGAGGACGATGCCCGGGCGGAGCTGGCCCGGCTGAACCCGTCGGGACGGCTGATCACTCCCCAGGAAGTTGCCGCCGCCGTGCTTGACCTCGTCGTCTCGGAGCGGAACGGTGAGGCGGTGGAGATCGCATGAACCCTCGAACCTTTGCGCCCGAGCATTTCCTGTGGACCTGGGAGGAGGGCGTCGCGACGATCACCCTCAACCGGCCCGAACGGAAGAACCCGCTCACCTTCGAAAGCTATGCCGAGCTTCGCGACACTTTCCGGGCCCTGGTCTATGCCCGCGAGGTGAAGGCGGTGGTGGTCGCCGGCGCGGGCGGCAATTTCAGCTCCGGCGGCGACGTCCACGAGATTATCGGGCCGCTGACGCGAATGGACATGCCGGGCCTGCTCGATTTCACCCGGATGACGGGCGACCTCGTCAAGGCGATGCGCGCCTGCCCGCAGCCGATCGTCGCCGCGATCGACGGCATCTGCGTCGGCGCGGGCGCGATCGTCGCCATGGCCTCGGACCTGCGCCTCGCCACGCCCGAGACGAAGACCGCCTTCCTCTTCACCCGGGTCGGCCTGGCCGGCTGCGATATGGGGGCCTGCGCGATCCTGCCGAGGATCATCGGCCAGGGCCGGGCCGCGGAGCTGCTCTATACAGGCCGGGTCATGACCGCGCAGGAAGGCGAAAGCTGGGGCTTCCACAACCGGCTGGTGCCTCGCGAGGCTCTGCTGGACGAGGCGCGCGCGCTGGCGCTCGGCCTGGCGGGCGGGCCCACTTTCGCGCACGGGATCACCAAGACCCAGCTCAATCAGGAATGGAATGTCAGCCTCGAGACGGCGATCGAGATGGAGGCCCAGGCCCAGGCCATCTGCATGGCCACCAACGACTTCAAACGCGCCTTCGAAGCCTTCGCCGCGAAACGGACTCCGGAGTTCAAGGGTGACTGAGTGCGTGCCCTCACCCGGCGTCGCTTCGCTCCGCTGTCCCTCTCCCCTGCAGGGAGAGGGACCCCAAAACCCCTCTCCCTGCAGGGGAGAGGGACAGGCGCGAAGCGCCAGGGTGAGGGCATGAGAAGGCCCCCGGGCTACGACAAGCTCGAGCGAGCCCGCCGGCTCAGGCGGGAAATGACGCCACAAGAGCGCCTGCTCTGGGGCCAATTGCGAGATCGCCGCTTCGGGGGCTTCAAGTTCCGCAAGCAGATGTGGCTCGCCGGCTACATCGCGGATTTCGCCTGCGCCGATGCTCGGCTGGTGGTCGAGGCCGACGGAAGTCAGCATGCGGATGACGCCGAGTACGACATCCGACGCGAGCGCGCTTTCGCTAGCCTCGGCTGGCGCACGCTCCGATTCTGGAACAACGAGATCAAAGAGAATCTCGACGGCGTGCTGATTGTCATCGCGAACGCCCTGCCCTCACCCTTGCGGCCGGCTTCGCCGCCCGCTTTTCCCTCTCCCCTACAGGGAGAGGGGGGATCGCCCGCAGCAACCCCTCTCCCTGCAGGGGAGAGGGACAGCCGGGCCCGCAGGGCACGGCAGGGTGAGGGCCCGAAACATGCGTGATTTCCTCGACTGGCCGTTCTTCGACGAGACCCACCGCGCCCTTGCCGACAGGCTCGAGCGCTGGTGCGGGGCCGAGCTCGACGACTCGGAGCCCGACGACCTCGACCAGGCCTGCCGGGACCTCGTCCGCAAGCTCGGCGACGGCGGCTGGCTGCGCCATTGCGTTCCCGACGAAGCGGGCCGGCTCGACGTCCGGACCCTCGCCCTGATCCGCGAGACTCTGGCCCGCCATTCCGGCCTGGCCGATTTCGCCTTCGCGATGCAGGGGCTCGGCTCGGGCACGATCAGCCTGTTCGGCTCGGACGCACAGAAGTCGGCCTACCTCCCCGCCGTCGCGCGCGGCGACAAGATCGCGGCGTTCGCGCTGACCGAGCCCGCCTCCGGCTCGGACGTCGCCTCCATCGAGACGATTGCAGAGGAAGCCGGCGACTTCTGGGTGCTGAACGGCGCCAAGACCTATATCTCGAACGGCGGAATCGCCGATTATTACATCCTCTTCGCCCGCACCGGCGAAGCGCCGGGCGCGAAGGGCCTCTCGGCCTTCATCGTCGACCGCGACACGCTTGGCCTGGACGACAGCGAGCGGATCGAGGTGATCGCCCCGCATCCGCTGGCGACCCTGCGCTTCACCAATGCCCGCGTTCCCGCCTCCGCCTTGCTCGGCGAGCGCGGCCGAGGCTTCGCCCATGCGATGGCGACGCTCGATATCTTCCGGACCACGGTCGGAGCGGCCGCCTTGGGCTTCGCCCGGCGGGCGCTCGACGAGGCGACGAGGCGGGCGCTGACCCGGCGGCTGGGAAGCGGGACCCTGGCGGACAATGCCATCACGCAGTCGAAGCTCGCCGAGATGGTGCTCGACGTCGAAACCTCGGCCCTGCTCGTCTATCGCGCCGCCTGGCTTCGCGACGTCAAGGGCCGGAGGAACAGCCGCGAGGCGGCGCTCGCCAAGCTCCACGCCACCGACAGCGCCCAGAATGTCATCGACAAGGCGGTGCAGATGTTCGGCGGCCTCGGAGTCACTCGCGGCGTTCCGGTCGAGCGGCTCTACCGGGAGATCAGGGCGCTGCGCATTTACGAAGGGGCCTCCGAAGTGCAGAAAGTGGTGATCGCCCGCGCCCATCTCGCGGAGTATCGGAATTGAAGACCCTGCTCCCTCCCGGCTGGCCGAGACCCAGCGGCTTTTCCAACGGCATTTCCGCCGAGGGGCGGATGGTGTTCACCGCGGGGATCATCGGCTGGGACGAGACCGGGACGATCGTCGCGCCCCATCTCGCCGGCCAGCTCCGCCAGATCCTGCTCAACACGCTCGCCATCCTCGCCGAGGACGGGGCGGGGCCGGAGCATATCGTCCGGATGACCTGGTATGTCGTCGACGTGGACGAATATCGCCTCGGCCTCGCCGAGATCGGCGCCGCCTACAAGGAGGTGATCGGCCGCAACTTCCCGGCGATGGCGGTGGTCGAGGTGGGCGCGCTGGTCGAGCCTCGGGCCCGGATCGAGATCGAGACGACGGCGGTGGTGCCGAAATGGTGAGGATGACCGCGCCCTCACCCCGGCGCTCCGCGCCTGTCCCTCTCCCCTGCAGGGAGAGGGACGAGAAAACCCCTCTCCCTGCAGGGGAGAGGGAGGGGCCCGCCCGGCGAAGCCGGGTGGGAGGGTGAGGGCGGTGACGTCGCATGTCGACACCTTCGTCCGCGACCGCCTTCCGCCGCCCGAGGCGCAGCCCGAATTCCTGTTCGACCTGCCCGAGCTCCATTATCCGGAACGGCTGAACGCGGCGGTCGAGCTGATCGGCAAAGGCGATCCCGACGCTTTGGCGGTGATCAACGACAACGGCCGCTGGACCTATGGCGAGATGCGCGACCTCAGCGACCGAATCGCCCGCCTGCTCGTGGAAGAGGAGGACCTCGTCCCGGGCGACCGGGTGCTTCTGCGCGGACCGAACGGGGCGATGCTGTTCGCCTGCTGGCTGGGCGTTCTCAAGGCGGGCGGGATCGTCGTCGCCACCATGCCGGTGCTTCGCCCGGGCGAGGTGGCGACCATCGTCGAGCGCGCGCGGGTCCATCACGCCATCGTCGACGACCGTTTCCTGGGCGACTTCATGACCGCGGCCGACGAGACCGGGCTGATCCGCTCGCTCCTGACCTACCATGGCGATTCGGGCGGCGGCCGGCTCGAGCGGCGGCTTGAATCGGTGCGCCCCGGCTTCGCGCCGGTGGAAACGCACCGGGACGATGTCGCCCTGATCGCCTTCACGTCCGGGACGACGGGCAAGCCGAAGGGCTGCGTCCATTACCATCGCGACATATTGGCGCCCGCCGACAGCTTCGCCCGTCACGTGCTGAAGCCCGAGCCGGGCGGCCGCTGGGCCTGCTCCGCGCCGATCGCCTTCACCTTCGGGCTGGGAATGCTGCTCATCTTCCCCTGGCGCTTCGGCGGCGCCGCGGTGACGATCGAGCAGCCGGGCCCGAAGCCGCTGCTCGAGGCGATCGCGAAGTTCGGGGTCACCACGCTCGCCACCGCCCCCACGGCGTACAAGGCGATGCTGGGCATGATCGGCGAGCATGACATCGCCTCCCTCGCCACTTGCGTCTCCGCCGGCGAGCATCTTCCCGCCGCCACCTGGCACGCCTGGCACGACGCAACCGGCCTCAAGATAATCGACGGCATCGGCGCCACCGAGATGATGCATATCTTCATCTCCGCGTCCGGCGACGACATCCGGCCCGGCGCCACCGGCAAGGCGGTTCCCGGCTATCGCGCCTGCGTGCTCGACGAATCCGGCACCCCCCTGCCCCACGGCACCGGCCGGCTGGCGGTCAAGGGGCCGACGGGCTGCCGCTACTTCGACGACGAGCGCCAGGCGGACTATGTCCAGCACGGCTGGAACGTCACCGGCGACACCTACCGGGCCGACGAGCAGGGCTATTTCTGGTACGTCGCCCGCTCCGACGACATGATCGTGTCGGCCGGCTACAACATCGCCGCGCCGGAGGTCGAGAACGCCCTCTACGCTCACCCGGCGGTTCAGGAATGCGCGGTGGTCGGAGTGCCGTGCGAGGAGCGCGGGCAGAGGGTGAAGGCCTATGTCGTCACCGCGCCGGGCCGCGAGCCGGACGAGGCTCTGGCCCGCGATCTCCAGGATCATGTGAAGGCAGTGATCGCGCCCTACAAATATCCGCGCGATGTCGAGTTCGTGGAAGCGCTTCCGAAGACCGCGACGGGCAAGCTGCAAAGGTTCGCGCTGAGACGGTGACGCCTTGCCTCCCTGCCGCGAAGCGGTGGGGAGGGGGACCATGCGAAGCATGGTGGAGGGGTAGCGGCCGTGGAAGCCGAGGAAAGGCGCGCGAACCGCCAGAGGCCGAGCCT